>Ga0224508_10000014_pt1 | contig 242555 bp, 213 predicted proteins | sample SF_Jan12_sed_USG_4_FD_170157 | JGI IMG/M metagenome (GOLD analysis project Ga0224508, IMG submission 170157) | Sediment microbial communities from San Francisco Bay, California, United States - SF_Jan12_sed_USGS_21 | ecosystem: Environmental > Aquatic > Marine > Sediment | place: USA... | reverse complement strand
AGAAACGTAAGACGAAGAAACGTAAGACGAAGAAACGTAAGACGAAGAAACGTAAGACGAAGAAACGTAAGACGAAGAAACGTAAGACGAAGAAACGTAAGACGAAGAAACGTAAGACGAAGAAACGTAAGACGAAGAAACGTAAGACGAAGAAACGTAAGACGAAGAAACGTAAGACGAAGAAACGTAAGACGAAGAAACGCCGGACGAAGAAGCGCTAGTCGCGCTTAGGCGTTGAGTCTATCCTGGGGTCTTTGACCCTGTGGACGAAAACAGGCCCGCCTTGGCGGGCCTGTTCTATTTCAAATAGGGACAGACGCCATTTTTTCAAAAAATGTGAAAAAATGGGGTCTGTCCCCTATCTAATTTACAGGCCGATTATGTCCCAGGAAGAGAGCAAGATCCGCGCCGCCGAGGCGGCGCTGAAATTTATCGAAGACGACGCCATCGTTGGGGTGGGTACGGGCTCAACCGTCAATCACCTGATCGATGCGATTGCCCGGAAGCGTCTGCGCATCGACGCCGCAGTATCCAGTTCGGAAGAATCAACGCGGCGGCTTGAGCAGCACGGCATAAACGTCACCAACCTCAACAGCGCCGGCCAACTCACGGTCTACATCGACGGAGCAGATGAATCTGATCGCCATCTGCGGTTGATTAAAGGCGGTGGTGGCGCGCTGACACGGGAAAAAATCATAGCTGCGGCCTCGCGCAAATTTATCTGTATCGTCGATGAATCCAAGCTCGTCAATGTCCTGGGCGCCTTTCCATTGCCACTCGAAGTGATCCCCATGGCACGCTCCTACGTGGCGCGCCGGATGGTTGCGCTGGGCGGCCGACCCCAATGGCGTGCAGACTTCATAACCGACAATGGCAACGAGATACTCGATGTGCACAATCTCGATATTACCGATCCGGTAGCCCTGGAGGCAGAAATCAACCAGATCAGCGGCGTCGTTACAGTCGGTCTGTTTGCTCGCCGCGCGGCCGACGTCTTGCTCATCGGCTCAGATCGTGGAGTGCAGACTTTGCGACGCGATGATGACGCCTGACGAAGAACGCTTTTTGGCGGAATTCGAAAACTGCACGCTAGCGGCCGCCCACTGGAGCCACCGGGCGCATGTGTATATGGCCTGGTTACAACTACGCCGCGCGCCGCTGGAAACTGCCCTCATCCGTATTCGTGCTGGCATCCGGCGTTATAACAGCGAAGTACTGGACCGGAGCCTGCAGTATCACGATACGGTCACGGTAGCGTACACCCGGCTGATTGCCGCAGCGATGATGGACGGCGAAAGCTTCGAGACGTTTTGCGGGCGAAATCCGGGTTTGCTGTCGAAGTGTCCAATACTTGCCGACTATTACAGCGCCGAATGCCTGGCGTCAGAGAACGCTCGCGCCGGTTTTGTGGAACCGGATCGCAAGCCCCTGCCGTAAAAAAATAAAAAGGGGTCTACCATCGTAATTTGTAGATGACGCCCCGCTCAGGATTTCATAAAATGACGACTTGACGGGGGTGTGGCTCTAGGGGTCCGTCGGCTTAGGTCGGCTCGATCTTGAAATGCCGCCCTCGTCATTCTACATCATCCATCTAAAGCCTACCGGGATGGTGTCAATCGCAAGATCGTGACTCTGAAAGTAGACGAGACGGGTGGATGAACATTCCCCTTGTTCGAATGAGGAGTGCACGATGCAAGAGTCTGTCAATTCCGAATTACTGGTCAGTGTGGATGTCGGTTGTTACCGGCACGCCGTGGCAATAGGTTTGTCTGATGGAGGCGTGCTGGACGAGTTTGAGATAGACCACGACCGCGACGGCTTCGCGAGGTTCTTTGACCGGATCAGCCGGCATGAGCAGACACATGGACTACCTGTGTCGGTAGCGATGGAAGGATACAACGGCCATGCCAGGCCATTGGATCGGCTGGTGCAGGCGCGCAACTACCGGTTGTTCAATATCAACAACCTGAAGTTAGCGCGCTTTAAAGAGATTTTCCCTGCTGCCGCCAAGACCGACGCGTTGGATGCCCGCAAAGGTCTGGAGTTATTCCAGTTGCGTCGCCATCTGCCGATGGCCAAAGAGGTGTTGCAGGAAGTGGGCCCCACGCCGGTGGTGAACGAGCAACTGAAGCGACTCACGCGGCGTCGGCGACGCATGGTCAATGAACGTGGACGGGTGGTCAACGCGATGCAGAGTGACTTGCGCACCGTGTGCCCGGGACTGCTGGCGATGACGAAGGATGTCAGTCAGGTCTGGTTTATCAATCTGCTCACCTCGATCAAACGCAATGTCAGGGAGTTGGCCGGGAAGCGGGCAAGCAGTCTGCTGAAGGTTCGCGGTGTCGGAACGGTGATGTTGGCCAGGATCCAGTCGTGGCAGAAGCAGGCCTGTTTTAGCGATGAAGCTGAGTGGGTCAGCGCGATGATCCTGCAGGACGCGCGTCGTATCAAAGAACTGAACGAGGTTATCAAAGCACTCGATATGCAGATCGAGTCGTTGGCCACGCACTCCGAGCAGGCAACCCTCTTTCGCAGTGTGCCGGGCTTTGGCAACATCTGTAGCGCCGAGCTAGCAGGCGAAATCGGCACGGTAGAACGATTTGCAAAGGAGGCTTCGCTGGCCCTGTACCTGGGCATGGCGCCACTGGATAACGCCTCAGGCACTTATCATGGCAGCAAAACGCCGCGACAAGTCAATCGACACGCCAAGGCGGCGATGATGACCGCGGTTGATCGGCATCGAAAATGCGTACCCGAATCACAAGCCTACTATGAGAAGAAAAGACTTGAAGGCAAGGCGCATAACCAGGCTATTCGGTCACTCGGCCGTCACCTTTGCAGAGTTTTGTTCAGAATGCTGGAGCACGACAAGCCATACGAAATTCGCCGACCGAAGGCTTGAAAATATCAGCGGGATGTTCAAGTCTACGCATTACGCATTATTCGCTGAATAATGCGTAATGCGTAGACTTGACCCTGTCTTGTTTTGGCTGGGGGACCAGGATTCGAACCTGGGTTGGCGGAGTCAGAGTCCGCAGTCCTACCGCTAGACGATCCCCCAAATGGGATAGCGGTCTGGCAGATTAGCGCTTGGAGTATTGTGTCGCGCGACGAGCCTTGCGCAGACCGACTTTCTTGCGTTCGACCTCACGGGCGTCTCGCGTGACGAAGCCGGCATCACGCAATGGCTTGCGCAAAGTTTCGTCATAATCCATCAAGGCACGTGTGAGCCCATGGCGGATTGCACCTGCCTGACCGGTCGTGCCACCACCACCAACAGAGACATCAACATCGAAGCGATCTTCTGCTTGCGCGACCTGCAGCGGCTGCCGCACGATCATCCGGGCGGTCTCACGTCCAAAAAACTGATCCAGCGGTTTCTTGTTCACCGTGATCTGACCCGATCCAGGACGGATAAATACGCGGGCTGTAGAGGTCTTGCGACGTCCGGTCCCGTAGTTGGCAGCGCTCATATCAGATATCCAGATTTTTAGGTTGTTGCGACTGATGCCGGTGTTCCGGACCCGCATAAACTTTCAACTTGCGAAACATGGCTCTACCGAGGCGGTTCCGGGGCAACATGCCCTTTACCGCGCGTTCAATCGCCTGTTCCGGGGCACGTTTCATCAGGTTGCCCAACGATTCCTGCTTCATATTGCCAATGTACCCGGTCGGTCGATAGTAAATCTTACCGTTTAGCTTGTTACCGGTTACCCGCACCTGACTGGCATTGACGACGACCAGATAATCACCGGTATCGACATGCGGCGTGTATTCGGGCTTGTGCTTGCCACGCAAACGCCGGGCAAGCTCGGTTGCAAGGCGACCCAGTGTTTTGCCGGCAGCATCAACGACGTACCACTCGCGTCGCGCGGTTTCATTTGTTGCGGTATAGGTTTTCATTGTCTGTCGTCCCACCCGGTCCGGGCGAAGCGCGTAAATATACGTGAGGCCTCTGTCCAATGCAACAGTGGCGGGCCGGCACAGCAAGGATAATTATCAGTTATAACAGCAGCTTATATCTTCAGGCGCGATACGATGTTGCCTCTCACCAGGTGGTCTTCAACGATCTCATCAATATCGTCGCGGTCTTTATAGGTGTACCAAACCGCCTCAGGGTAAACGACACAAACAGGACCCTCCGAACATCGGTCCAGGCAACCGGCGCTATTTACCCGAACTTTCCCAGCGCCGGCGAGCCCGAGTTCCTTGCTGCGTTGCTTGGCATAGTTCCGCAGTGTCATGGAATCATGATCCATACAACACTGGCCCCCTTTCTCCCGTTGGTTGGTGCAGAAAAAAATATGCCGTTGATAATGGCTGTGTGTCGTCAGAACGCATACTCCAGGGAAATTGCGGTAAACGTGTCCTTCTTCTCGCTGCCTACCGGGACCTCGGAATTGTTCTTGATCGTGTAGGACAATACCAGAGCCAACTCCTGCATCAACGTTGCCTTGATAGCGCTGATCGACTCCAGGTAAGTGTTATCAGACCCTCGTTCGGCGACAAGAATCTGTGTGAACTGTGCTGTCGGGCTGAAATTCCACAGGTAGTCGCCACCGAGCCGGACTATCCCGCTGTCTTCGCTGGTGCCGTCGCGTAAATCGTTTTGCTTGAAACCGGCACCGACCTCCAGGTTCAGCACCTGGCTGTCCTGGTTGATAATCCGCCGGCCATAGCCGATTGCCTCAGTGGTTTGCAGGTCGTAGCCGCTGAACTTGTCTTTTTCATAAGCCACCAGGCCGAAGACATAGTCGAACTCGGTGAAATCGTACTTCACCTTGTAGCCGGCGCTGTAACGTTCCGCGGTAGTCACGCCAGAAGTGTCGGCGCCGGCTGCTAACGCCGTTGCGGAGTGATGCCAACGATTGACATCGTAGTTCAGACCCAGTGTGAGATTGGCGTTCATCGTCTCGGAATTACCCGAAGTCGCGAGAATGCCCAGACCGGCACTACCGGTCCAGGGTTTAGACGCGTCCTCTGCGGCCACGGCCGTACTCACCAGCAACATCAGTACAATAATTTTTTTCACGAAGTCCTCCAGATCGTGTAACGCAAATACTTGGCGCGCAACTATATTCACGTGACACCTCCAAGTACAGCTGCATTTTGCTGAAAGCGTTACTGAATGTGGCGACAGCAACTTCACACCCGAACACATTTTTCGAAAAACCCGAGATTCGCACCGCCATGGGCCGTGTGTCGTGCACCGCCGCCGCACAGCGCCTACGACGAACATTAACGATTGTTAAGGTCAACACGGTTTCGTTGATGCAGGGCGCTGCAGAGGCTCTCCTGGAGCCACACATGGCGTATTGAGACCTCGCTTCACAACAACAACTGTGCACGTGATCGGCCGCAGCACAAATGTTGACGCTTTTTTAACCATTGGCCGGCGACGTGCAGGGACTCGTTTTCTGCGAGCCTACCCATTTTCGACTCGATTTGTGACATTCTTCTCACACCAAGCGTGACCGGGTTCTCAGTTTCGTGCCAAACCGCTACTTATAATCTAACCCTATGAGCGTTCGACATAATGGTGTGCAGACCGGACGGCGGCACACCGTCGCTGACCAGTTTGTGGCGGCGGCGGACCAGGCGCTGCGTTCGTTAATAGGCACGCCAACGGCAGCACGTAGCAACCCAGCCTCGCAGCAGGATGACGTGGTACTGCGGGCAACTGAACGCCGACACGCCGCTCGTCTGATGCGTGTCAATCATTCTGGTGAAGTTGCCGCGCAAGCGCTTTACCAGGGACAGGCGCTGACTGCCCGACTGGACAACGTGAGAGACTCGATGGAGCAGTCAGCCGCTGAAGAGTCCGATCATCTCGCCTGGTGCGAACAACGTTTGTCTGAACTGGGTGGACATCGCAGTCTGCTTAATCCTTTGTGGTATGCCGGTTCTTTTGCTATCGGCGCCATAGCTGGTATTGCCGGCGATCGCTGGAGCCTCGGTTTTGTTGCCGAAACAGAACGCCAGGTCGTGCGTCACCTTGACGGACACCTCAATCGTCTACCTGAACGAGATGAACGCAGCAGAGCCATTCTCACGCAGATGCGCTCGGATGAAGCGGAACATGGCGAAAAGGCCAGTCGCGCCGGTGGACAGGAATTGCCGCGGCCGGTTCCAGAATTGATGACTGCCGTGTCATCTATTATGACCCGCGCCGCATACTGGATTTAGGGCGATCGCTGCAGGGATGCAAAGCGATCGGTTAATGAGATACTTGTCAGCAACAGTTGAGTAATTACTATGCCTTCGATTCTGAAAGAGGCCACCATGGACAACCCCGTAAAACGCTTCAACGACGTACCGGCGATAAACCGGTTTCTGAGTTATTGCCGAATGCGCACTGTACCCAGCAAAACGGTGGTAATTCATGCAGGCGATCTGCCGGATATCCTCTATTACATCGTCGAGGGATCTGTGGAAGTCATGATCGAGGACGAGGACGGTAATGAAATGGTGCTTGCCTATCTGAATAAGGGTGAGTTTTTTGGCGAGATGGGATTATTCCACGAACGGCCAACCCGCAGTGCCTGGGTGCGCACGCGTACCGAGTGTGAAATCGCGGAAATGACCTATCCGCGTTTCCGCCAGATCGCCGCCGAAAGTCCGGGACTGATCTTCGAGTTGGCCACACAACTGGCAAGCCGGCTAAACCGCACTAATCGCAAACTGGGTGACCTGGCGTTTGTGGACGTCACCGGCCGGATAGCGCATGCGTTGATGGATCTTTGCAACGAGCCCGATGCGATGACGCACCCCGATGGCATGCAGATCAAAGTCAGCCGGCAGGAGTTGAGCCGTCTGGTGGGTTGTTCACGCGAGATGGCCGGACGTGTCTTGAAAGTACTCGAGGAGCAGGGCCTGGTCACCGCGACCGGCAAGACTATCGTCGTCTTTGGCGCCCGTCCGGGTCAGAGTCGGCCCTGAACAAACTGCTGACCGAAAAAGACCCCCTCGTGGGGTCTTTTTTTTGGGCCGGTCAACCGTCCCAACCCGCCTTGCGCAAACCTTCGACATAGCGCTCGGCCACGGCAGCGGGCAGAAACGATTTCAGGTGCGCCTCGGACATGCCTGGCACCAGTTGCATCATTTTCTCCACGGCTTCACGTGCTTCTGCGTTGGGAGACAGACTACCCAGGCTTGCGCCCAGCAGTCGGTAAGCACCGGCCTGGCCGGCACGCTCCTTGAGACTGTCGCGGGCAAACTGGGCCGCCTGTTCGTAACGGCCTGCAAGAAAATGGGCCGCACCGAGGCTGAAAAGAAATTCGTGAGTGATCGGATCGCTGGGTGACAAACGCATGGCTTTCTCGATCAACGGAATACCTTCGTCCGGTCGCTGGGCCAACATAAGCGCCGATCCCAATGCCCAGTGGCCCAGCGCCGAGCTGGGGTTGAGTTCAATCGCCCGTTCCAGCACCGTGATTGCACGCGCCTGATCACCGGCGAGATTGCATGCGTAGCCCAGCGCTGTAAGTGCCATGTGGTCGTCCTTGTCGAGACTCACCGCCTTTTCGGCAGTTTGTATCGCCAGTCGTATCGATTCTTCCTGGGACGCTGACCATTGGTAGATGATGTCGTACTGGTGACTAAACGCGAGCAAGGTATATCCGGTGGATGCTTCGGGTTGTAATTCCAACGCCCGCTGGGCCCATTTTTTTGCCTCGATATTGTCGTCCCGCGAGCCTTGTGTCAGATGCCACGTTCCACGATGGATACAATCCCAGGCATCAAGATCTTGTGGCTTGAGCTGCATTGCGTGGCGCAATTCACTGTGCGACAACACCGGACTCAGCGAGCCTGCGACGGAATCTGTAATTTCGTCCTGGATTTTGAATATGTCGCTTAATTCACGGTCGTAGCGTTCTGACCACAACTGATGTGCATCGTGCGAGTCGACCAGTTCCACACTGACCCTGACTTTATTGCCGGACCGTCGCACCGAGCCGGACACGATGTAGTGCGCGCCGAGCAGGCGACCCATTTCCCGCACATCGCGATCGTCTCCCCGGTAGGCGAAACTGGAGTTGCGTGCGATGACCGGATAAAGACGCAGCGCCGACAAACGGTTGATCAGGTCCTCTGACAAGCCATCTGCAAAATATTCCTGCTCCACATCCTGGCTTAGGTTTCGAAACGGCAGCACGGCGATGGCATGCCGGCCTTCAAACCCCGGTACAGCTGTCGACTCTGCCTTGGGTGCGGATTTCTCGCCAGCGCGATTTACAAACAACACGCGCACCGGTCGCGGAACGTTTTTGAGTTCTTGTGGGCCCTGATCGTCCACGTCGACGTTTATCCTGCCCTCGACGTGATCCAGTACCGTACCGGTAATGGCAATTCCGCCGGGTGGGGCCAGTGACTGCACCCGCGCGGCGATGTTTACGCCGTCTCCGGCAATGCGTTCCTCATCCGCAACCAGCTCGCCGACATTGATGCCGATCCTGAAATCCATGCGCTGTGTTTCGGGCTGCTGTGCGTTAGTGGCTGTCAACTGGTCTTGGACCTCGATTGCGCAATCCACGGCATCCACAGCACTGGCGAATTCAGCCAGCAGGTTGTCGCCGACCGCGTCCACCACCCGGCCACCGTACTGACGTACCTGCCCGGCGATAGTTTCGCGGTGTTCCTTTATTGACTGCAGGGTCTGCAGATCATTTTCCGCCATCAGCCGGGTGAAGCCGACCGCGTCGGCACTGAAAATAGCTGCCAGCCTTCGTTCGGCCTGAATGCTCATGGACTGCCAGGTCTGAGGTGTCCGGGTCTGTTTTTGCTGCACTGCATCCATACACCCATGCTATTGTTGCGCTGCAACAAAGTCAATCGGTCTGGGCCAATTGTGCCCGCATGGCTTTGATGGTGGCCCGGTAGTCATCGGTTCCAAAGATGGCGGAACCGGCCACAAAAGTATCGGCACCTGCGCGGGCGATTTCTGCGATGTTATCGATCTTCACCCCACCATCGATCTCAAGCCGGATTTCCCGACCGCTGGCATCGATACGTTTGCGGGCTGCCCGCAGTTTGTCCAGTGCCGATGAAATGAACTTCTGCCCGCCAAATCCCGGATTGACCGACATGATCAGTACCATGTCAACCTTGTCCATTTCGTAGTCCAGCCACTCCAGTGGGGTTGCCGGATTAAATACCAGACCCGCTTTGCAACCTGCGCTGCGGATCAATTGCAGGCTACGATCAATGTGCGGACTGGCTTCCGGGTGAAAAGTTATATAACTGGCGCCGGCGTTGGCAAAGTCTTCGATCAACTGATCTACCGGTGACACCATCAAATGCACATCGATCGGGGCCGTGACACCATGTTTGCGCAACGCTTTGCAAACAAGGGGTCCGATTGTCAGATTGGGAACGAAGTGATTGTCCATCACATCGAAATGAACGATATCGGCGCCCGCTTCGAGCACTGCATCGACTTCTGCACCGAGCCGGGCAAAGTCCGCCGACAGTATCGAAGGTGCAATCAGAGAATCGTTCATATCAGTCCGCGCTCCCAATCAGCGACGTGATTCCATCACGGTTTCATAGGCCATGCGAATCTCATGTGTTTTTTCTCGTGCCGCCAACATGGCTGCCTCACCAAGATCCTGACTGGCAATCTTATCCGGATGATGACGGTTCATCAGCCGCCGGTAGGCACGCTTGACCACATCGGGCTCGGCGTTCATGTCGACCCCCAAAACACTGCATGCCTGTCGCAAAGGATCATCCCTGGGGCCGACCGCGGCCGCGGCGCGCTGCGCGCCGGCACGCATCCGCGCCATCGCCTCGGTCTGGGTAAATTCGATCGCGCTGATGCCCAGTTGGCGATAGATTTGTTTGAGTCCGACACGCGTATTGCCACTCATCCCCCCCTCGGCCAACGCAACACGCATCTGCATGTCGAGGAAAGCTCTTATGATCTCCGGCCGTCCACGCGCAACTTCTTTTAGACGCGTCAACTGCGACTCCGGGCGGAACGTGCGGTTCGCACCGTTATTGAAAGCGCGCCAGGCCGAGCTTTGCCGGTGCGACTCCAGCTTCAGGTCGCCTATGATCGCCGACACGACCCGTTTTTCGGCGCTGGAAATCTTGCCATCGATCATGGCGACGTGACCCATCACTGAAAAAGTAGCATCGAGCAAGGTCTCACGAAACGGGTAGATGTTGGCGCGACGTCGTGGCACCTTGAGTTCTTCGGACATTCCTTTGTCGAATTCATGTCCGATAGCAAGACCGAGGGCCGCGCCTATCGGACCAAAAATCAACCCCACCGCGCCACCGGCGGCTTTACCCCACCAACGCATCAAAAATACGTCAGGCAGCGCGGATTGTCACAATACCCCGGGGCGTCACGCCAATTGACGTAACAACCGTGCCGCTGCAACAATCTCCAACTCTTCACTCTGGTGCCCGTTATCATGGGCTGCATAGTTTACCGGAAATCTTGAGCAAACCCCTGCATACCACTAATCTCAGCCTGGACCTGCTTAGCCGCGGCAAAGTTCGCGATATCTACGCGGTTGACGACGAACACCTGCTGCTGGTAGCGACAGACCGGTTGTCGGCCTTCGATGTCGTGCTACCTGACCCGATTCCAGACAAGGGCAGAATTCTGACGGGGCTGTCGCAATTCTGGTTCGAACGCACGACCGGTATTGTCGCCAACCACCTCACTGGCGTGGATCCGGTTGACGTAGTCCGCGCCGACGAACGCGATCAGGTTCGCGGACGAGCGCTGGTCGTTCGGCGACTGCACCCGTTGCCGATCGAGGCGGTTGCACGCGGCTACCTGATTGGATCGGGGTGGAAGGATTACGGTGCAACCGGGTCGGTGTGTGGGATTGGCATACCTGCAGGAATGCGTCTCGCCGAGCAACTCCCCGAACCACTGTTCACGCCGGCAACAAAGGCCGCAGCAGGAGACCATGACGAAAACATCGACTTCGAGCGTTGTGCCGCGATTGTCGGTCGTGAAACCGCACAACGGGTCCGCGATGTAACTTTGAAAATCTACCAACACGCCGCTGAGTATGCGGCCGGACACGGCATCATCATTGCGGATACGAAATTTGAGTTTGCCCTGGACCGCGACGGTGGGTTGGTATTGATCGATGAATGCCTGACACCGGATTCGTCACGTTTTTGGCCGGCCGAATTGTACGAGGTCGGCACCAGCCCGCCGAGCTACGACAAACAATATGTGCGCGACTATCTCGAAACGCTGGATTGGAACAAAAAGGCACCGGCACCACATCTGCCACCAGAAATTATCGCTCGCACAAGCGAGAAATATCGGGAGGCTTTCCACCGTCTGGTATAGGGGTCGACCCCCCGTGCGCCAGACTCACACCCAAGATCGATAAAGATCCGGGTCGCTGAGGATGTCGGCCAGACCATCACCCAACACACCGGTCCAGCGACGCGCGGCTTCCGCATTCGCGATCAGATCCTGTCTCACCTCTATACCAACATGTGGCAGCCCCAGAGATTCAGCATGAAAGTCGATAGTGAAATCATGTGGATGACGACCGGAGTAAGGCTCATTGTCGCCGACACAGACACTATCGAGCTGCTCAAGTTTCTGAATCAACGGCACGGCGATGCGAGGATCCTGATCCCATAACACACCAATGTGCCATGGGCGCACAACGCGATCGAACACAGGTGTGCAGCTATGGATAGAAATCAGCGCCGGTGTGATTTCTCGTTTGCGCAGCTGATGAATTTGTTCCGTAATGGCATTGTGATAGGGCCAATAAAAAGACTGCACACGCAGCCATTTTTCATCTTCGCTCAAATTGAGATTTCCCGGAATCGCGATGCCATCGCTCACTTTCACAAAAGCAGTCGGATCGTAGAGCTGACGATTGCAGTCCACCAACAGACGCGAATAGCCCCCGAGAACCGCTGGCGCGTCAAAACGCTCTGACAGATAACGCGTAACATCGGCCGATCCTATGTCCCAGGCAACATGCCGGTCCAATACCGACGGGTCCAGGCCAAGACGCGCCATATGTCTGGGAAAGGCATGGCTCGCATGATCGCAAACCAGCAGCACCGACGCCTCGCCGTCAGGATTGAGGATCTCGAATGGCGGCGGATCTGCCGGACCGATCAGCGGATACCTGGTTTGTGATTGTTGTATGGCCGCTGCTTTCATTTATTCCCACACGCGATTCCCGGGGGATGGTAGTCAATATGCCTCGTCGTGAACAGGCCGCCCGGTCGCCATCCCTGGCGTCATGATGCTGCCCCAAACACGACACCCGGTCCACGAAGCCAGTCACACTCGCCAACCCCGAACCCGCTCACATCCTGATATTGACAGATCAGGTATCATAGAGCTTCGCCCCTGAAAACATTGACTTGCGCGAGGTTACCCCTTTGGTTGAAGCCGTCACAGAATTCCCCGCAGGCAACGATTCGGACGGACCGGCCAGCGTCTCCGTCGGACCGACCCAAGACTATGCCTCGCTGAATGTGGCAGAGATGGATCTGGACTCACCGGATCTCTACCTCAACCGTGAACTGAGCTGGCTGGCCTTCAATCTCAGAGTGCTGCACGAAGCAGCCGATACCCGCACGCCTCTTTTGGAACGCGTCAAGTTTCTTGCGATCGTCAGCGGAAACCTCGACGAATTTTTTATGAAGCGGATCGGTGGACTAAAACGCCTTATCTCATCAGGTCACAACGAGCTTTCGGTCGATGGCCATACACCGTCAGAGCAAATGTCTGCATGCCGGGTCATAGTCGACGACATCCAAAATCGTCGTGAGGTGATCCTGTCGCGTGTCGAACACGCGTTGAAAAAACATGACATTGGTATCGCTAAGTGGGTGGATCTGACAACGTCCGAGCGAAAACATCTGCGCACCGAATATGTGCGTAATATTTTTCCGCTGGTGACACCACTGGCCATGGATCCGGGACACCCGTTTCCTTTTATTTCGAATCTGGCGCTCAACCTGTTGGTAACGATGCGCTTTCCGGGTGACGACGAAATCCGGATGGCGCGTGTCAAAGTGCCGGTTGTACCGGGTGTCGTCCCGCGGTTTATTCGACTGCGTGATAGCTACACCTTTGTCGCACTAGAAGACATCATGACCAACAACCTCGACTTGCTCTTCCCGGGCATGAAGATCGAATCGTGCGAAGCATTTCGGGTTACCCGTAACGCAATAGTCGAAAGCAATCAGGCCGACGCAGACGATCTACTGGCACAAGTCAAGACCGAACTGGAAGAACGTGATTTCTCGCCCATCGTCAGATTGCAGGTAGCTTCCACCATGGATCCGGTTCATCGCGGCATGCTGACCAGCGAGCTGCGTCTGGAGACCGCGGATGTATTCGAAGTCGACCGCATGATGGGTATGAACGACCTTTTTGAAATCGGCTCGCTGGACATCGCCGGTCTGCACCATCCACCGCATCACCCGGTCGATCACCCACGACTTGCCCAGGACCCGCGCAGCATTTTTTATATCCTGCGCGATGGTGGGCCGATGCTGTTACAGCATCCCTACCAATCTTTCACCGCTACCGTGGAGAGATTCCTGCGCACAGCGGCAGAGGATCCGAAAGTACTTGCAATAAAGATGACACTTTACCGAACGTCCGCTGAAGGTAACGTGATCGAGTCGCTTATTGCGGCGGCGCGAAATGGCAAAGAAATCGCCGTACTGATTGAATTAAAGGCGCGTTTTGATGAGGAGGCCAACATACACTGGGCGCGCCGGCTGGAGGAGGCAGGCATCCACGTCACCTATGGCGTCGTCGGACTGAAAACACATACCAAGATGATCCTGGTCGTACGCAAAGACTACGATGGTCTGCGTCGATACGTGCATATCGGAACCGGCAACTATCATCCGATCACCGCCCGTCTCTACAGCGATATTGGCATGCTGTCGTGTGACGAGGCGCTGGGTTCTGACCTCACGGAGTTGTTCAATTATCTTACGGGGTTTTCGCCACCGCGCAGTTATAGAAAAATCCTGGCGGCCCCGTACACACTGAAACAGTCGATAATTGACAAGATAGATCGCGAAACCAAACTACATACACCCGACTCACCCGGCTTGATCCAGCTTAAGGCCAACGCCTTAGAAGATGCCGAGACAACGCGGGCGCTTTACCGGGCCGGGCGTGCGGGTGTCAGAGTGGACCTGCTGATACGCGATACATGTCGCCTGCGCCCTGGCATACCCGGTCTGACCGACAATATCAGGGTAATTAGCACCGTCGGTCGTTTTCTGGAACATACACGCGTCTATTATTTTCGTAATGGCGGTGACGAAGAATATTACATCGGATCAGCCGATCTGATGAAGCGCAATCTCGATTTGCGGGTTGAGGTACTCGCACCGGTGGAAGAACAAACACTAAAAGACGAACTGCGCCTGTTGCTAAACGTGCAGCTTGCCGACAGACGCAGTGCCTGGGATATGGACGGCAACGGCATCTATGTGCAACGGCAACCGGGCTCAGAAAAGGAAAACGACGGTGCTCATGACGCGCTCATCAAGGTCGCAGAAAAAAACTATGCCGCCGTTGCCAGCCGGGAACAGAAAAAGGTTCGCAAGAAACTCTACAAGCAGTTTCGCAAACGCCTAAAGGCTGAAGATTAAGTAAAGAAGGCTGAACACGCGTCCTGACGCACCGCCTTTGCACAACACTATGTGGGAGATCATTCGCCAACGCACCGAGGAAGCCCTGTGGAATCCTCGTGCCGACAACGCGCCCGCGTTGTTGCGCATGGCAACACGATTAGCGCGTTTTCCCTATGCATTGATCAGGGATTCGCTGCGCGGCGAACTGACGTTGCGTGCCATGAGCATGGTTTATACGACTCTGCTGGCCATTGTGCCTTTGATCGCGTTCAGCTTCTCGGTGCTCAAAGCCTTTGGCTTTCACAAAGAGGTCCAGCCCTACCTGTATCATTTCTTGCAGCCGCTGGGCCCTCAGGGTGTTCAGTTGACCGATCAGATCATCGCGTTTGTCGACAATACGCGTGGCGTGGCGCTCGGTTCGGTCGGTCTGGCGTTGTTGATTTACACCGTCGTCTCGATGGTGCAAAAAATCGAAGAAGCTTTTAACTTTGTCTGGCAAGTGCAACGCACACGTAGCCTCGGCCGGCGGTTCAGCGAGTACCTCAGCGTTATTATCATCGCACCGGTGCTGATGGCCACGGCCCTGGGCCTCAAAGGGACCGTAGAAAATACCGCGTTTGCACAATGGTTGTTGGATATTCCGGCGATCAACGACACAGTGCTACTGACCGGTCAGTTCATGCCCTATCTGCTGGTTATTCTTGCCTTCAGTTTTCTCTATGGGTTTATTCCCAATACACGGGTCACATTTAAGGCTTCTTTGCTCGGTGGCGTGGTAGGCGGGCTTACCTGGAGTCTCGTCGGTGCCGCGTTTGCTTCTTTTGTCGGGGCATCGACCAAGTATCAGGCAATTTATTCCAGCTTCGCGATACCGCTGCTAGCATTGATTTGGTTGTACATCAGCTGGCTCGTCGTGTTGCTGGGTGCGCGTGTTTCGTATTATTACCAGCATCCGGAGTATCTGCGACGCGGGCGTAAACGTGTCGAACTGACCAACCGGCTGCGCGAACGCCTGGCGTTGTTGCTGATGTATTTCGTTGGCGATGAATTCCGACGCGAGAAACCGCATTGGACTACCAATACTTTGGCCAATCATCTCGAAATCCCGGCAGACGCCCTGGCCAAGATCATCGGACCACTGGAAAATCACAACCTGCTTGTCACCACAAAAGACGGTGTGCTCATGCCGGGCCGGGACACCGAAAACATTGAATTAGCTCAAATAATCAACGCGGTAAGACACGATTCCAGCGAAGCCCAGGTATTGAAATCGAGCTCGGTAGAACGCGTGGATCAAATCGTAACCGACATCGAAAACGCCGTTGGAGAGCACCTCGCCAACCGCAGTTTGCGCGATCTGATCGACGGCTAGAGCAGAACCCCGCAGCGTTTCCCGAGCCGCGTTGTCCTGAGGGTCGACAGCTACAGTTTTCGCGCTTCCAAAATGAGGTCTGACCCGCTCGGGATCAACTGGCCGCATGGGCAATTCACATTCTCGAAGCAGGCCGCATAAAATGGGGGTACAAACCTGAAATAGCGGTATGATTCGCGTCGCCACGGCGGGCGGGTCAATGGACTGGAGAACGATATGACGATTAAGAAATGGGTGGCAGTGCTGGCACTTTGTGTTCCATTGCTGGCTACCGCGAGCCAGGAGGAAGTCAGGACGCTGATGTTCGCGGATGCCATTGCGGCACGCGAGGCTGCCAGGGCCGTAAACGCAAATGTCTATTCACCGCGAAATTTTGGCGAAGCCAGCGAGGCATTTGCCGATGCAGATCGCGACATGAATGCCAACCGCAACCTGGACCGAATTCGTACCGGGCTCGCCAGATCTACCGAATTATTTCGCGCAGCGGAGAAAGTGGCCCAACAGGCCGCGATTTCCTTGGCCGGCGCAATCAAGTTGCGCCAGGCTGCCAGAAGTGTCGACGCGGCACTGCATGACGAACGCAACTGGCAAACGGCGGAGCGATACTTTGGCGAAGCCATTGTTGAATTTGAACAGGGCGGTGCCGCCAGGTCAGAAAGACGCGCAAAGGATGCCGAAGGATTTTACCGGCAGGCTGAGCTGGCTGGAATAAAGGCAGCCTACCTGACCGAGGCCAAACGTTTGCTTGGGCAGGCCGAAGAAGCCCGGGCCGAGCGCTATGCGCCTCAGACTTTCAACGAGGCGAATCAACTATTGGCCGAGGCCGAGAAAGAACTTACCGAAAATCGTTACGACACCGACCGCCCACGCGATCTCGCGCGCCAGGCCCAGTACGAATCACGTCACGCATTGTTCCTGGCCAATGAAGTTCAGCGTGCGCGCAAGGAAAATATTGAGGCTGAAGGGTTGATTCGTGCCGGCGAAACTCCTCTGCAGCAGATTGCTGGCGTCGCAGACCTTTCTGTTGGCTTTGATAAGGGCTACGAAGTGGCTACCGTAATGATCGCCGACTACATCAAGGGCCTGCAGTCACGCAATCGTAAAATTGAGCAGGAATTGTATGAAAGCACATCACAGATTGAGACGTTACAGACTCAACTTGCCTCACTCGAACGTCGCTTTGGTGGAATCAGCGATGAACGACTAGCGCTGGAAGAACAGTTGGCTCGTCAAGCCCACGAGCGCGAGCGATTCAATCGCGTGGAAAGCATGTTCACCGACGACCAGGGCCAGGTCTTGCGCAAGAGTGGAGATATTATTATCCGCTTGGTCGGCACGAGTTTTCCGGTCGGCAAAGCAACCATCGAACCTTATGCATTCGGCCTCCTGAAAACGGTCATGGCTGCTGTGCGTGTTTATCCCGAGGCACATGTCACGATTGAAGGTCATACCGATGCATACGGTGGTGACGAACTTAATATGAAACTTTCCAAGGAACGGGCCGATGCCGTGCGGGCTTACCTGTTGGCCAATATGGATATTCAGGAGGCGCGTATTTCGGCAAGTGGCTATGGTGAAACTCAGCCGATTGCCAATAACGAGACAAAGGAAGGACGTGCGAAAAACCGGCGTATCGATATGGTACTGAGACCGGGAAAACAGTCTGCCGGAAATTGAGTTTGGCGGACAGTAAGCACAAACACCCAATCGAAAGTACGCAGGTGGAGAAGAAAACGGCAGTCACCGGTTATCGGTCACAACCAGTCGCCCACAACCATCCAGTAGGAGTGGCTTCCAGCCGCGATTCGTAGAATCGGCCGCGGCTCCTTTGTTGAGGCTTGCTACTGGAACACACTGGCGTTTCCGGCCCATCGGGTGGCGCGTTTTGTGGAACGCCGTCACATTCAGCGTGCGACAGCGTGATATTCTGCGCCGCGTGAATACCACCAAGATGACTGATACCGTGTTGGAAACTAAGCCTCGGACCGCCACAGAGTCGGCGCCGCCAGCACGGCGACGCGAGATAACTGGCAAGACGCGCGTAGCCGTAATCGGCGCCGGCTATATCGCCAATTTTCATCTCACCGCTCTGGCCGAGACAGATGATGTCGAACTGGTGGCAATCTGTGATGTCAGCGAGAGCCGCGCGCGTCAGGCGGCAAAGGGTTATGACGCGGTGCAAGTCGTGACTGACGTGGCCAGGCTGGCGGAGCTGGATGTGCACGTTGCCCATTTGACCGTCCCGCCAGATCAGCATGTATCTTTGACGCGAGAGCTACTCACAGCCGGTATTGGAGTTTTTGTAGAAAAGCCTTTTGCCTTGACCAGCGATGACGCGCGTGATCTGGCGCAACTCGCCAAAACGCGTGGACTGCCGCTGGCAGTCAATCACAATTATCTTTTTCGCCCCGTCATCGAACGCTTATTCCAGCGCATCGATGCTGGAGAAATCGGCCGTGTTGAGCACGTGCAAGCCACTCTCTCGGTTCCCCTGCGTCAACTTGATGCAGGTGATTATTCACACTGGATGTTTCGCGCGCCGCGAAACATTGTTTTCGAACAAGCAGTGCATCCATTAAGTATGATGCAGCACCTGCTTGGTTCTGTCGTACGCGCACACACCGCACAACTGACCAGTACGGAGCTCAATCCAAAACAGATTTTCCATCAGCGTTGGGCCACCTCATTCGTTGCCGAGCGGGGCACCGCCACACTCTACATGGCCTTTGGACAGCCATTCACTCGCAGCACACTGCAAGTATTTGGTACGGACGGCTTTATCGAGGCCGATTTCTTTCACGATCAACTCTCAGGGGAGCGCAAAACACAGTGGCTGGATTTTTGGAACAGCTATCTTGCGGGGGCGCGACGCGGGACCGAACTTCGGCGCGATGCCAGGCGTAATTTAATCAATTGGATGCGGACAACAGTAGGTCTGGCCCGCCGTGATGCTTTCTATCTCAGTATGCGTGGGTCAATCCAGGCCTTTCACAAGGCGCTGCGTACACGCGCGGCCCTGCCAAACAACGCCAACACCGCCATCGCAGTGACCGAGTGGGCGGATGCAGTTGCAGGCGACACCACCGGCGATGCCACTCCGGCGCCACTTTTCCCTGCAGCCGGCGCAGCCCGATCAGGAGAAGTCGTCGTTCTGGGCGGTACCGGTTTTATTGGCCAACGCGTGGTGCGGCGATTGCTTGCAAAGAATGTGCCGGTGACTTGTGTCGTACGTCGCCTGCATAGCTTGCCATCGGCAATAGTTGAGCCGGCGCTGGCTGGGCGCCTGCGAATTGTGCAGGCCAGTCTGGGCGATGAGTCAGGCATGAGCGAGGCGTTGCGCGGCGCGACCCGTTGTGTGCACCTGGCGACCGGCAATGGAACGAGCTGGGAAGAGGTCGATGCAGTCATGGTGCGCGGTTCGGCGCAAGTTGCCGAACAATGCGCCACGGCTGGAATCGAGCGTATGGTCTATGTGTCCTCTATTGCCGCGCTATATACGGGTCGTGACAACGGATCAGACGTCATTGATGACAGCTGGGACACCGACCCGCAACCGGATAAACGACCGTTGTATGCGAAGGGCAAGTCCGCAGCTGAGAAAGTGCTACGCAGCACCGCTGAACGTCTTGGTCTGGGTTTGGTTGTGGCCCGACCGGGGGTAGTGCTCGGCGAAGGTACGCCGATGCAACACTCGGGTCTCGGTCTGTGGGTGCGTGACAATCATTGTGTCGGCTGGGGTGCTGGAGACCACTCGCTGCCATTAGTGTTGGCCGACGACGTAGCAGATGCTCTCGTGGCTGCAACACTGGCCGACGGCGCCGGCATCGACGGCCAGGCTATCAATTTATGTGCCGATCCGGGACTATCCGGCAAGGACATCGTCGAAGAACTGGAACGCGCCACCGGGCGACCAATCAAATTTCATCAGCGGCCATTGTGGTTGAGCCAAACCATGGAAGTGGGCAAGTGGATCGTCAAACGCATCGGTGGAAGGAAGGTCGAATTCCCTGCGTATCGTGATCTGAAATCCCGCGCACTCGCCGCTGGTTTTTCCAGCCGCACTGCCCGTGTCGAACTGGGCTGGAAACCCGTGGAGGAACGCGAGGCTTTTCTCGATGCCGCGATCCGAATCTACGCGCCACGAAATCGGTGAGTTCCCGCCACTTATTGCATGTCTTTCCGACTTACTGCGCGGCCGGACCACAGGTGCGCGCGGCCACGCTCATGCGTGGACTAGGTGCGAAGTATCGTCACACTGTTGTTGCGATGGACGGCCGCACCGGTGCTGCCGATCTAGCCGATGATACGGACTTGCAGCTGGTCGATTTCGCGTCAGGCCCCGGTCCCGGATCCGCTGCACGTTTTTTTCGCAAGTTGTTGCAAGAGCAAGCACCGGATCTTTTGCTAAGTTATAACTGGGGGGCGATCGACGCGGTCATCGCCGCGCGCAGTGTTGGAATGCGACGGATCGTGCACCACGAAGACGGTTTTAATGTAGACGAAGCACAACGACTCAAGTTACGGCGAAACTGGACACGTCGTTTGGTTCTACAGGGTGTCGACACAATCGTCCCCAGTCGTCGGCTGGAGCGTATCGGACGAGAAAAATGGCGGTTGCAGCGTTTGCACTTTATACCCAACGGGATTGACGCATCGGTATTCAATCGCGATCCGCATTTGGGCGCCGCATTCAGAGAATCGTTGGGTATTCCGGCTGACGCGGTGGTGGTTGGAACCGTCGGTCATCTGCGGAAGGTCAAAAACTTTGGTCGCTTGTTGCGCGTTTTTTCGGCCGCGGAATATTCACCAATGCACTTGGTCATAGTCGGCGACGGATCAGAGCGCGGTGGGCTGGAGACAGAGGCGGGTTCGATCGATTCTTTGGTGCATTTCACCGGACACCTTAGCGATCTACGAGCGGCCTACTCGGCATTTGATGTGTTCGCGCTGTCAAGTGACTCGGAACAACAACCGGTCTCGTTGCTCGAAGCAATGGCAGCGAGTCTACCGGTTTGCGCGACAGATGTAGGCGACGTGAAGGCCTCACTGCCTGGCTCGGCGCACGACTATATTGTCTCATTAGGTCCGACAGTCGAGGCCACTATGGCGGATGGATTAACTCGATTGGCGGGCGATCGCAGCCGGCGTCAGGCGCTCGGCGCGGAGAATCGCCAGCACGTCGAACAATATTATTCCGACATCGCAATGCTGAGCGCCTACGAAAAGGTATACGCAGCCGCCCTGTCTCGCTAGCAATGCCGCGCCGACACTATTTTGTCGGAGTGACATATTTGATTATCAGCGATCCCACATCAGCGGCTTGTCATCTTCGCTGTTGGACTTGCAACACCTGCATCCATAGAGATGCTTCAGTGCTGCATCGACCATTGAGTCCGCATTCGAGTCCGGACATTGGAGGTCACCGCCGAAACTGCTGCCACTAGGCGCCGGCGATAGTCATCTGTTGCAGTAGCACGGAGCCACTACGTACGCGTCCACGCGTGTCTATGTCGTTGCCAATGGCAACAATATTCTTGAACATGTCGCGCAAGTTTCCGGCTATCGTTACTTCGTGGACCGGGTAGCTGATCTGCCCGTTCTCCACCCAGAAGCCCGCTGCACCACGGGAGTAATCGCCGGTCATTCCGTTGACGCCCTGCCCCATCAGCTCGCTGACCAAAAAACCTGTCTGCATCTCACGCGCCAACTCGTCGAGCCCACCCGAGAATGAGGGTTGCACCAACAAATTGTGCACGCCACCGGCATTGCCGGTTGTTTGCAGACCCAGCTTACGGGCCGAATAGCTGCTCAAGACGTAGCCCTGGACAACGCCGTCGCTAACCAATTCTCGGTCATGCGTTGCAACGCCCTCGTTATCCATCGGTGCGCTGCCGGCTGCACGCAACAAGTGCGGTCGCTCACCGATATTGACGAAATCGGGAAAAATCTGTTGCCCAACACTGTCCAGCAAAAACGTCGCCTTTCGATATTGCGGTGCACCGCGGATGCCTGCGACGAAGTGGCCCACGAGCCCACGGGCAAGTTCGGGTGGAAAGAGCACAGGCGCATTAACGGTTTCAATTTTGCGAGCACCGAGACGCCGCACAGTACGTTCGCCGGCAATACGTCCGATTGTGGACGGTGCCACCATATCATCATGTGCCCGGGCACTGTCATACCAGTAATCACGCTCCATACCGGCCGTATCGCTGGCGACCACCGCGCAACTCAGGCTGTGATTCGTACTCGGAATCGACCCTACAAAACCGTGACTGTTGCCGTACACACGCAGTCCCTGGTGGCTGTTAATTCCAGCGCCTTCAGAATTTGTAATTCGCGGATCAACGTTGCGTGCAGCCTGCTCACATTCGAGCGCCAGGGCAATGGCCTTGTCAGGCGTCAGTGGCCAGGGGTGACACAAATCCAGATCGGGCACCGTTGTGGCCATCAGCGCCGACTCGGCGAGTCCCGCACACGGATCTTCCGCGGTGTAGCGGGCAATACTGACGGCCTTGTCTACGGTCTGCACCAGCGCCTCGCGCGACAGGTCCGCGCTGCTGGCCGAGCCCTTGCGCTGGTCAAAATAGACCGTCACACCCAGACCTCGATCACTGTGGTACTCGAGTGTCTCAACATCCCCCAGACGAACGGCAACACTTAGCCCGGCATCCACGCTGACGGCCGCTTCTGCCTGTGTGGCACCACGACGCTTTGCTTCGTCGATAACGGTACGCACGGTCGCCTCGAGCTCTTTCGGGTCGATATCGAGGGTCGTAACACTAAGATCGTTCAAATGTATTGCCTGCCTGTTGTTGGGGAGGCATTCTAACGCATGCACAAGCCCAACTGACGCTGTTACGGAGCGCCCGATGATATCTCCTTCTTCAAGGTTCGCTGGCAGGCCTGGTTTTTATAGCTGCGCTGGACCGGCGGGTGCTTGGCGTTTGTGATCTGACGGCGCGGCTCGCCAGCGCTCCGCCTGGATAATCCGTAACGAGCCGGCAAGGAGCAAACTTTGCGTCATCGGCGATCCGCCAAGAACGCGCAATGCATTAATGTAGCAACTGTGGATCGAAACAGACTCAATTTGAAAAAGACTGACGACCGCCCAAGCAAGTCACAACTCAAACGTGAAATGCTTGAGCTACAAGCTTTGGGTGAGAGTCTGATCGAACTGAGCGATTCGGTCGTGGCAGCACTGCCAATTCCGGAGGAGTTGCGCACCGCGATACGCGATGCCCGTCACATGACGAAACATGGCGCCTTGCATCGCCAAAAGCAGTTCATCGGCAAATTAATGCGGCAAATAGATGCCACACCGATACGCGAGGCGCTGGCGCAACGCCAAAACAGCGCTCGCGCGGAAGCCGCCCGATTTCATGTTGTTGAGAACTGGCGCGATCGGCTTGTCCGCGAGGGCGATAGCGCCCTGGAAAAATTTCTTGCTGAACAACCGACTGCAGACCGGCAGCATCTGCGTCGTCTGATACGTGATGCCGGCACGGAACGCGAAAGTGGTGCGCCACCACGCGTCTCAAGACAACTGTTCCGCTATATCAATGACTTGATGGCATAGCGGCGGGCATTGTTACAATAGGCCAATGAAACCCTTAGTAGGCATCATCATGGGTTCCCAGTCCGACTGGGACACCATGAAACACACGGCAGATATATTGCGGCAGCTCGGCATCGCCTGCGAGACACGCGTTGTGTCTGCGCATCGCACGCCGGATTTGCTTTTTGAATACTGCGCCGACGCGAGAAATCGCGGTTTGGAAGTCATTGTCGCCGGCGCCGGCGGCGCGGCGCACCTGCCCGGCATGGCGGCCGCAAAGACCTCATTACCTGTGCTCGGCGTTCCGGTCCAGTCGAAGGCGCTGCGCGGGCTCGACTCTCTGTTGTCAATTGCACAAATGCCCAGTGGCGTGCCGGTTGGTACGCTGGCAATCGGCACGGCCGGCGCCACTAATGCCGGCTTGCTGGCCGCATCGATACTTTCAATAAAGTACCCGGAAGTACGCGAAACGCTTGAGAGCTACCGTAACGACCAGACACACAAAGTGCTGGAACAGGCTGACCCCGGCGACTCGTGAAAATAGGCATCATTGGTGCCGGCCAGCTCGGACGAATGCTGGCACTGGCAGGATATCCACTCGGATCACGCTTTCGCTTTCTCGATCGCAGTTCTGACGCCCCCGGAGCACAGGTCGGCGAGATCGTACTGGGCAGATTCGACGACGCCGAACAATTGGCCGCGCTGGCAAACAGCGTCGATCTGATGACTTTCGATGTCGAGAATGTGCCAGCCGATCTACTTTATGACATTGCCGACAAGATCAATTTTCTGCCACCGGTACCGGCTCTGGAAACGGCCCAGGACCGGCTCAGAGAGAAAAGACTCTTTGCCGAGCTCGAAATCCCCACACCCCGATGGCAGCCAGTCGACAGCCTGGATGCGTTGCACGCGGCAGTCGACGACATCGATCTGCCAGCCATCGTTAAAACTTGTCGCCTGGGCTATGACGGACGTGGGCAGACTGTGTTGCGTAAGCTTGAGGATCTCCAACCGGCCTGGGAGAGGTTTGCAGGCGTGCCATTAATCCTTGAGCAATTTGTGCGCTATGAGCGTGAGGTTTCTATCATCGGTGTACGCAGTACTGAGGGCGAGACCGCGTATTATGCGCTGACTGAAAACGTGCATGAGCATGGCATCCTGCGCCATTCACTGGCGCCCTATGATGTACCGAATCTGCAACGGCTGGCGGAAAAATATCTGCAGCGGGTTTTCGATCGCTACGACTATGCCGGTGTGCTGACCATTGAATTTTTCGTTATTGACGGCAAACTCGTTGCCAACGAAATCGCACCACGTGTGCACAATTCCGGTCACTGGACCATTGAAGGCGCGGTTACCAGCCAGTTCGAAAATCATATTCGTGCCATACGCGGACTACCCCTGGGTGACACCAGCGGCCTTGGGCATGCTGCTATGGTGAATTTTCTCGGCCAACTGCCGGTACTTGAACCGGTTCTGGCAATACGTGGCGCGCACTACCATGATTATGGTAAATCGCCTCGCCCTATGCGCAAGCTGGGACATTGCACGATAACGGCGGAAACCGCGGCCGCCCGTGATGAGGGCCTCTTAAGCCTATTGGCGCTGGTCGGCTGACAGAACCGCAGACCGGCAAAGTAGTCCCACCGCCAGGCGCCGGTGCAGTTATCGCTGCGGCCTGCCACTTTCGCGATCTGTGAAAGCGGCCCCGCGGGAAATATGTCGCCGCGGCTGCCTATGCTTTTGATTTGCAGTTAAAAAGGCAACAATCATTGTGCGCCTGTACTAGACTTTGGGGGAAGAACAAAAACTTAGGCTTTAGCTGGGGCGACCATAGTGGCCGGCAGGCAGATGCAAGGAAAAATCAACCCGGGTGGTTGGATGATCCACCAACACAACCATTGGGCACAGGTGCGTCTGATTGCCGCCGCCGGTCTTGCATTCCTGGTGTCAGCGTGTGGCAGTGGCGGCTCCACACCAGAATCGCTGGCCACCCTATCTGATGCGACTCGCATCGTGCAGGGCGGATTTACCAAAAACGCTGTCGTCGGTGCCGATATCGCGGCCTATCCGGTTGATGACACCGGCATGCAGGACGGCCCGGCAGTTGCCACTGCGACTACTGACGACCAGGGCCGGTTCACGCTGCAGCTTCCGGTTGGATCGGGCATGTTGTTGTTGGAAACCTCCGGGGGCGAGTTTATCGATGAAGCCGACCAGGAACCGGTTCTGGCTGCCAAACGCCGTATTCAACTCGCACCGGGCGAGGGTCTGCAAAGTATTTTGCCAGACGGCGCCAGCGAGGTCGCAATTTCCATCCCGGGACATGCGTTACTGGAAAAGGCGCGACGCGAGGCTGCGGGTAGCAATTTTCAGGCGGTTTATACGGCCAACAGAGCACTGGCAACGCTCGCATTTGGTTTCGATATCGCCACGGTCCTGCCGGCAGACACAATCAATCCCGATAGCGGCGCCGCATTGGCGCAACGACAATTCGCGATGCTGCTTGGCGGTTTTGCCAATGCGCTAAACCGCGTTTCTGTCGTAGTCGGATCACCGGAGCCCAACATTGCGATTATCGACGCGGTGATTACGGATTTTAGCGACGGTCGTCTCGATGGTTTGGTGGCCGGCGTTCCGGTCATGGTAACGATCAACCAGGCGCCAGTTGCGATACCAACGGATTTGGTTCTGGATGAAGAAATCACGCGCTTTCGCAATAACAATTTTGATGCCTACATGAGTACCGGTCTGGTTGACGTAGACGAAAGCACATTGTCGCAGACTGTTGTACCAAACAATCCGCCGATCGCCCTGGATGACTCATACACCGTGAGCGAGGGCGCAAGCCTGACTGTTGCTGCACCCGGCGTGCTGGATAACGACAGCGACGTGGACAACAACCCGCTAAGCGTTACGCTGGACTCCGGACCTGTAAATGGCCTATTGACGCTGAATCCGGATGGATCATTCGTATACAGCCATGACGGTAGTGAGACCAACTCTGATGCGTTCAGTTATTCGGTTGACGACAGTCAGGGTGGCACAGCCTTTGCAACAGTTTCGATCAGCATCACGCCGGTTAACGATGCGCCAATAGCGGCAGGCGACAGTTTTGATGTGGCTGAAGGCGGAAACCTCGATATCCAGGCCCCCGGGTTGCTCGTTAATGACACCGACGCGGAAAACGACACACTGACGGCTGCCGTCGACACGCCACCACAAAATGGCCAGCTAGACCTGGCCGATGACGGGTCATTCAGCTACACACACGACGGCAGCGAAACGTTGAGCGACAGTTTTATTTATTCGGTATCCGACGGGCAAGGCGGATCGGCGACAGCCCTGGTGGACATCACGGTGCTGCCGCTAAACGACCCACCCATTGCTGCAGGCGACAGCTACAACGTGGATGAAGGCGCGACTCTGACGGTGCAGACGCCCGGTGTGCTTGACAACGATACCGACGCCGAAAATGACACTTTGACCGTGTTGGCAGAAATGCAGCCGACGAACGGCCAGCTGAGCCTGGCTGTGGACGGTTCGTTCAGCTACACCCATGACGGCGGTGAAACGACGTCAGACAGCTTCACCTATAGCGTCAGTGATGGTAACGGTAGTGCAATAGGTGCCGTCACCTTAAGCATCAATCCGGTTAACGATGACCCGGTAGCGGTAGCCGATAGCTATACGGTGGCAACTGTCGGTGGCACGTTGGTCAGCGATCCGGGCGTACTGGCAAACGATACGGATCCGGAAAACGATGTTCTTAGTGCTGCGTTGGATACACCGCCGTTAAATGGTCAGCTAGACCTCGGCACCGATGGCATATTCACCTACATTCATAACGGCAGTCAGTTCTTGTCCGACAGCTTTAGCTACATCGCGTCCGACGGTAACGGGGGCGCGGCTACAGCAACCGTCAGTCTGACCATACTTTCAGTCTCGGCCGACTCCGACGGCGATGGACTGTTGGATAGTGTTGAGCAAACCATTGGTACCGATCCAAACAATCCAGATAGCGATAATGATGGCGCTACGGATTTTGAAGAGGTCAACATCGACGGCGACCCGTCCAGCGCCAACGTCACGCCGGGCGGTGATACCGATCCACTGAATCCCGATACCGACAATGATGACGTGGGCGACGGAATAGAACTCGAATTCCTGACCGACGCGCATGTGCCCGACATGGTGTTGCATGTCAACGCCGTCGGTGGCAACGATTCGAGCAACGGCTTCATTTGGGAAGAGGCAATTCAGACCAACAATGCCGTCAATGCCTTTCTGGCACAGTTTCCTGATTTGACCTATGTGCTTTACTCAGCCGGAACCTATGAACCACTGAGTCTGCTCAATCCCGCAGCACCTGAGTTTAACCTCGTCGGTTCAGTCAGTCCGAGTATTTACCTGCCGGTATTCCCGCCGACGACGGTTTTCGACGCGGTCAACGATGGCACGGTGCTGGTACTCGAAAATGCTGTGGCGAGCGTGAGCAATATCGCGGTGGTCAACGGATCAAACTTTACGGGTCAAGCCGGCGGCATCGACATACGCGGAAACAGTTTTGTAATTCTGGATCGGGTCGTGGTCCGTGAGAACTTCAGCACGGAATCTGCCGGCGGCGTTTTCATCGATCAATTTTCTTTCGTGGATATCCTTGATTCGTTAATCGCCAGCAATATGTCCTCGGGATTTGGTAGCGGTGTACTAGTACTCGGCAGTCTGGTTCTTGAAGAGACCGTTCTTGCAAACAATTCGTCGGACTTGGGCGGGGCAATTGATTTTGTTCAAGCCCCGGGAAATTTCGCTGATTTGACTGGCAATGCGTTTCTGTCCAACTCAGGCTTCAGTGGCGCAGCTGTGAATATCTTTTCCAACGGGAACGGTACGGTGATGGACGACAACTTGTTCGTTGGCAACTACGCCCAGACGATCGGCGGCGCGATTAATGCGTTGTCGCCCGGCGACAGGCTGGCAGTAGACATGGAGTTGAATACTATTGCCTATAACCAGGCCGATGACGGCGCCGGTGGTTATGTCGGGTTTAACGGTTGCGACAATTTCTTCCAACCGAAGAGATTTGCCGGCAATATTTTCTACTTCAATGACGACGCGAGCGTTGGTTTCACTGATATTGATGACAATGTTTTTGTCGAAGAAGGCTTTGGTGCCGTTTGCGGGCCCGATGCCCGCGCCGCTTTTGAGGAGCTGGTCATCAGCGCCGGCGACACCCTGGTCGATTTTGAAAGCGTCGCCACCGGCACCAATCTGACCACGCAGATTCCTGGCGTGACTTTTGCCTCGATCAGCGACGTCGCCGGCAACCCAGCCGGCCCGTTCCATGTTGAGGTATCCGCAGCGTTTTCCGGCAGCGATGGCAATACCATCGTCGGCGCACCCTGTGGCGGTTGCGTCGATGATGGCCGCGTGCGCTATGAAATAGTGTTTGACACACCACAGCGCCGCGCCGGCCTGCAACGCATCTGGAACGCGTTTACCGTCACCCGCTTCTTTGATCCGCAGGGCGGTCTGCTGCGGGAGTTTGCCGGTGGCGATGTCAATGGCGGCGACTACCAGTTCGTGGGTTATGTGTCTCCATCGCCCGTTCAGTCTGCCTGGGTCAAACGTATCGAGATCGATGGTGAGTTGTCCGGTAATAGTCGCCAGGTGGGTTACACAGACGATCTGTTCTATGGCAGTGCCGATGCAGATGCTGACTTTGGCCTGGGCGAGAACTTGTTGGCCGAATTCAACCTGGTCCAGGGGGGGCCGGTCAGCCCGACTGGTCTGGCGGCTGATCCGTTATTTGTTTCCGGCTTTTACCTGAACCAGGCTTCGAGCCCCGCAGTCAATGCCTATACCGGCATCGACGCTGCCCAGCTCTTTAGTGACGGTGAAACCACGGATCCGCTCGGTACGCCGGATACCGGAATTCTTGACCTCGGCTACCACTATCTGCAAGGGGCTCAAGCACAGCCTGACGGCGTCGGACCGGACGTCATGGTCGACCTCTATGAGGGCGGAGAGGTCGATGTCGAGTTCTTCCTGCAGGTTGGACGGACAAATCTACTGGAACCGGCCCAGCTCGTGGGTGTTTGTATTGGGGCTGGCACGACAATGCCCAACCCGGCGATTTCCAGTCTGACCACACTCGACCCGGTCGCCGGGTGCAACTCCGTCCTGGCACGTGACTTCGGCGACGGTCGCTACGTGGTGCGCGCGAGCGGTGAAGGATTCGCCTCTGGCGATATTATCCTGGACGTGTACGTAAATGGTGCTCCTACGCCGGTTTCCATGACTGTCAGCTTCATGGGTTCGCCTTAAAGCATAGGCGTCAACGACTAGGTAGAAATCGGCCAAAACCGGCCGCCCACAACCATGCGTAGGAGAGGCTTCCAGCCGCGATCCGTAGAGTCAGCGGCAGCTCCATTGCCGACATCGCAACGTTATTCCCACCAACTCGGCAAAATGACAAATGGGTATTCCCGGGCGTGCTTAACCAGTCCTGTACGGATCGGATTATCAATCAAATATTGAATCCTGATCCTGTAATCCTCATCGTCACGAAGCGCGTGATCGTAATAGCCTTTTTGCCAGACAGGTGTTTCAACTCCGGCTTTTGCCAGGCATTTGGCAGTGTAGCCCTTGAGCGTATGCATGACCTTGGCCAAAGTGCTTTCGCCAAGTTGTCCGGCAATATGCAAATGGTCCGGCATGACGACAGCTGCATCAACGAAGAATCGACCCGTACCGCTCAGCCAGCGCATGGCGTCAAGCACCACTACCGCATGGTTTCGCTGCGTGAATATCCGCCTTCGGCCAGCGACCGACACGGTCAAAAAATAATACTGGCACGGTTGTGAGTGGCGTCCCTTGCGGAGATTTCTCGCGTGCGGTTGAGCGACTGCCATCTCGGCACATTAGCAACCCCTGCTTCCTGAGGCTGCCGCAAAAATAAGGCAATGTTTGTTGATTTTTGTTTGCGCTGTCCCATCGAATCGCGGCTGGAAGCCGCTCCTACGGCATCGTCGTGGAAATCGCGGCGCGTGGAAATCGCGGCGCGCGGAAATCGCGGCTGGAAGCCGCTCCTACGGCATCGTCGTGGAAATCGCGGCGCGCGGAAATCGCGGCGTGCGGAAATCGCGGCTGGAAGCCGCTCCTACGGCATCGTCGTGGAAATCGCGGCTCGTGGAAATGAGCGGCTGGAAGCCGCTCCTACGTAGTGGGTCGCGGCTAGCCTGAGGTTCCGCCGACAGTCAGGCCATCGACACGAAGCGTGGGTTGGCCGACACCCACCGGAACACTTTGCCCCTCCTTGCCGCAAACACCGACGCCCTGATCCAGCTGCAGATCGTTACCGACCATGCTCACTCGCGTCAGTACATCGGGACCATTGCCAATCAGAGTCGCCCCTTTGACCGGTGCGGTCAGTTTTCCATCTTCGATCAGATAGGCCTCGCTGGCAGAAAAAACAAACTTGCCGGAAGTGATATCAACCTGGCCACCGCCAAAATTCGAAGCATACAGGCCGTTCTTGACCGAGGCGATAATCTCGTTCGGGTCGTGTGGTCCCGGCAACATGTAGGTATTGGTCATGCGAGGCATAGGTAGATGGGCGAAAGATTCACGTCGTCCGTTACCCGTTGGTTCCATCCCCATTAGCCGTGCATTCATTTTGTCCTGCATATACGTGCGCAACACACCATTTTCGATCAGGGTCGTACACGTCGTCGGCGTACCTTCATCATCGATAGTCAGCGAACCGCGACGATCAGGCAAAGTACCGTCGTCCACAACTGTGCACAGTTCCGAGGCGACACGTTCGCCAATACGGCCGGAAAAAGCGGATGTGCCCTTGCGGTTGAAGTCGCCTTCAAGACCATGCCCTATTGCTTCGTGCAGCAAGACACCCGGCCAACCGGGGCCCAGCACAACCGTCATCGTCCCCGCCGGTGCATCCTTCGCCTCAAGGTTGAGTAGTGCCTGCCGCAGCGCTTCGCGGGCATAGTCCATGACGCAATCGTCCTGATAAAAGTACTGGTAACCGTGGCGTCCACCGCCGCCAGCGTAACCCTGCTCGCGCTTTCCATCATGATCTTCCACGATGACCGAGACATTGAATCGCACTAACGGACGGATATCGGCATTTAGTGTGCCGTCGCTGCCGGCAATGAGCACAACGTCATGCACGCCAGCCATGCTCACCATTACTTCGCTAACACGCGGATCGAGCGCACGCGTTTCGCGATCGACACGCTCGAGCAAAGCGACCTTTTTCGCATCGTCAACTGATTCCAATGGATCCACGGGCGCGTAAAGCTGTCTGCCGCTCGCCGCATGCCACGCCTGTAGACTGCCCTGGGAACCTTGCTTTGCAATGGCGCGTGCAGCTTCGGAGGCAAGCGTCAGCGCCGGCAATACAATTTCATCCGAGTAGGCAAAACCGGTTTTTTCGCCGCTCACCGCGCGTACACCAACACCCTGCTCTATGCTGTGCGCGGCGTCGCGCACAATACTGTCTTCAAGCGACCAGGATTCGTGCCGGCTAATCTGAAAATACAGGTCGGCACTGTCCACTGCGTGGCCCATGATACTGCCCAGTACGGTTTCGAGCTGTTGATCGTCGATCCCTGACGGATCGAGTATGCGTTCCCGTGCGATCGCTAACGCGCCTGGCTTGTTGTTCTCTGCCATCCCTTATACCTCTGCGCGCCTTTTCGGTCGCCTGGCCTGCCAGCAGTGTGATCGCCACTTCGGCTCGCCGCAACCATCTTGGTTTTTATCCAGCATCACGATGCGCCTTCACCGGCGACCTGCGCCAGCACACGCTCAACTGCAGGCTCATCCCAGGAACCGGTAATCCGGTAGTTGACTCGCGCCATATCCTGCAGGGGTTTCTTGAACAACTCCGAGAAGATCAGCATGGCCGCGCCGCCAACCGGGCCGCCAGCCAGCACACCGGCTACCGGCAATGCTGCGCCAAAATTTCCATACACAACTGCCGTCTGATCGTAATCGCGCTCGACCAGACCAGCTCGACCTGCAATGCCGACCTGAGCCGCGGGTCCTTCCAGGATCAAATTGGACGTAAAAGCGTTCCCATCGTCCAGGGCGAAGTCCCCCTGGATATAGTCAAAACCAAAACCCGTTTCGAACACGTCGCGAAAATCCAGCGACAAACGTCGTGGCAACGCTGTAAAACTGAATAATCCGAACACGCGCCCTGCGCCAGGCTCCACTGTTTGCAATTGCCCGGTACCGACACGAACTTTCACCGCGCCATCTAGGTGTTGTTTGAATTCAGGACCCGGTGGGCCCGGCCAGGTCAGGGCAAAGTCTACCTCTGCTTCACTGGCCACTATGGAGCCGTCAAAATCCAAAGCCAATAGCGTCGGTTGGACATCCGTGCTAATCAATTTGAATTCCATTTGAGTGTGGTGGCCATCTTCATCAAATGTCCACGCACCCTGACCGGCGACATTGAATGCGTTCGCAGTACTGGTAAATTGTTCCAGACCGATGCCGTTTGTCGTCTTGCGTAACCGTGCCCGTACCTGACCTAATTTCATTTGGCCCAGTCTGAAATCGTCAGCCTGTATATCCATCTCCGGCACCAAACGCGGATCTAATTCGGTTTCGTCGCCGGTTACTGCAGCAACACCGTCGCCCGTGCCAACACGGCTATCGGTATCAACATACATGCGTTCCATATTGGCGATAATCGGACCCGCGCCGGCGAGCGGCACAAACAACGCTCCCGACGCTTTGGGGCTATCTATTTGCACGAGCCACTCGCGTTCGCTGCGATCAATAGTGAGTACTGCATCGTCAAGCACCTGGCCATAGACATCGAGTTGCCCCACCTCGAGACGGGCGGCGGCAAGGTGGCTACCTTCGCCAGAGTCTTCGCCATGATCGAGCGCTATCCATCCGCCCGCGTGCAGCCGCTGCGGCGCGCCGCTTAGCACTAATCCGCGTTCCTGTGGCAGATTTGCTGGCCTGGCACCAAAGTGAATACCACCACGGTCCAGCACCCACGGCGTGTCGCCATCTCGCAACCAGTTGATACGTGCGTTTGCGACGCCGGAAAGAATGGCATCGGTTTGGACGCTTCCCTTGGGCAAAGACAATGTGAGCTCAAAATCTCTTGGCGTCGCGGCGGGTTTGTCCAGTGGTTCCGGCAGAGTCAGCGCCATTCCAGCCAGGTCAGTCACTACCTTGACTGACACTGGAGTGGCGGCAGCTTTCTCGGGAAACGTTACTGTTGCGGTATACGCAGCACTGCCAGCCATCGCAGTGGCAAGCGATTGATGCAAACGCGCAAGTTCCTGATCGGAAATCTGGCCACGCGCTGTCGCTACCGATGCCCGTCGGGGACCCGCGTCGGTACTTAAGCTTTCGGGCGCGACATCAATAACGACTGGGGCGCCAAGCGCCAACGCGGTCACGCCATCGGCAAAGAAATCACCATTGTGAAAATTCAACGTTCCCTCAACATGCTCCAGTCGGTGCTTTAGTCCATGCAAAGCGACTTCCCCAGACTCAGTTGACACTGTAACCCTCACATCGCGCTCAATCATTTTTTTCAGCGGCAGGGTCAGATGAACTTCCGTTGTGCCAACCCCGCTAAGGTCGACCTGTGCAAATGGATCATCTTCGCCTTCAACGACTGGAGTCGCCTTGAGAAAGCCATGCAGTTTGTCCAGCATGCCATCCGCGGAAATACTCAGCTTTAGGACGCTCTTGCGCAGGTCTGCGATGGAAACGCTGGCACTGGAAACCCGATTGCCCGACAACTCGGCGCCGCTAATACCGGCGACTAATGCGGAATTACGAAAGGTCAGTGTGCCGCTCATTTCACGAGCGACAGGCCAGTTTTTTGCGTAGGCAAGTTGCGTATCCTGCAGATCAGCCTCGACCCGAAATTCACCAGAGCCGTCGTCAAACGGGAACTTGTCAACGTCACCCACCCAGTCAATCGTCGCAGTAGGCACCGTGCCGCCAACCAGGGCCTGCCTCAGCCAGTTAATCAGATCAGGTTTTAATATCGGTTCCGGGATCAGGTCAGGCAACCCCGCGATGTCAATGTCTATCAGATCAGTATGCAAATCCAGTGACGGCGCGCCCTCATCGGGAAGCGTAATCTCAGCACTGGTACTGGAGTGAAAGTTGGCATGATCGATATCGACATTGTCGCTCACGATACGCAAGCCACCGGCATATTGGCGCCACACGATCACACCGTTGACACGCTCTGCCGTAACTGGCTTACCCATGATATCGGGCAGATCAATCACCACTTTTGACGGATCGAGCTGCAACCTGCCTCCATGGGCATCCATACGCAGATCGCCGCGAACGGTGTCAAATCCCGGGAGCTTATCCGTGGCATTTATGCCCAGATCTGAAAAACGGGTTCGCAGTGAATAACTGTCCACTTCCCCCTGGTCGCGCGTCAATCTGAAGGAAAGATCTTCGACTACACCCCGAGGCTTCAGCTGGCCAAGCAGGGAACGAATTTTTTCGTGAGGCACCCAATCTGTCAGCGGCGCAACATCCTGCAGACGCAGGTAATCAAAGTCGGCATACAACAAGCCGTCTTCACCAGCACCACCGACCTGCTCTATCCCGAAAGTAGCGGCCGGCCAAGCCTCGCCATCACTCAGTAGTGTGATGTCGCGACCCGATACCTGCCAACCCGCATCGATTCGATCAAACTCGATACGTCCCTTAACCACGTCCAGCAATCGCATAGTTTCGCGGCTTCGTGCCAGCACAACGTCTTGCAGGTCGAGCTGCACGTTGGCTTGCTGCAGTTTACCGCCGTCCATTGCCAGCCAGCCGGTGACATTACCGTTACCACCAACCGGCGTTGTTTTGTCTTGCGGCAACAGTCCAACCCAACCGGCGAGCGCAATGTCAGCACCGTGCACGTAGGCTTGCCACTGCAGGGTATCCGGCGAGTCCAGATCGCCGTTCGCTTCTAGCGAGGCCTCGATCTCGCCACCAAGTTCCGGCGGAAGCTGCATTACGCCATCGATGCGAAAATGCCGGTTCTGCAACTCCACATTTATATCAACATCGTCAAAAACCCATGGACCAACGTTGCTGGCTTCATCGCGGAAAATAACCTGGGCTTGACGTAAACCGATGGCGAGACGCTCCGGGCGCGATCCACTACCTTCCTGCAGGCCACCAACTTGCCATGCACCGTCGGCATCACGTATGACGTCCAGTTTCAAACCACCGAGCAATATCTGCCCGGCACGAAGTTCGCGTTTGCGCAGCAATGCCCCCAAATCCACTATGACGCTACCGGTATCAGCGCTCAATAGCGCGTTATTGCCATCTGTTGTAAGCAATTGCGCATTACGAAAACGCAGCTCGGGGCCGGCGAAACCCCATCTTGCGTCAATACCTTCAATACGTACCGGTGTGCCCGCGGCCTCGCTGGCAAATGCCTCGATTCGTTCGTGGTATTGCGGAACCAACGGTAGCAGCAGCCGAAACAAGCCGATACCGATCGCCAGCAGAATCACGATCACTGAGAAGCTTGCAGCCAGCCATTTCCAGAGGGTTCTTAACATTCAGTTAATCTGACCACATTGAGCGCAGTAGGTGCGTTCAGCGGGCATTCACATTAATACGACGTCATGTTGTTCAAGGCTGTAGAGCGTTTCCGTCTGCAGTCTTATGGGATTTCCGGTTATGGTCTCGAGCCCAGCGATGAGATCGGACTCTTCATCAACCAAAAGCTCGATAACATCCTGGTGTGCCAGGACCATCATTTCCTTACAGTCGAATTGCCGTGATTGTCGCAGTACCTCCCTATAGATCTCGTAACAAACAGTTTCGGCAGTCTTGATAGATGCTCTGCCCTCACATGTCGGACACGGCTGACAGAGCACATGCTCCAAACTCTCGCGGGTACGCTTACGCGTCATCTCAATTAGACCCAATGCGGACACCTCACTAATGTGTGTGCGCGCGTTATCAGCGAGGAGATTCTTTTCCAACGACTGCAAAATCTGCGCTCGGTGCTCTGCGTTGGTCATGTCAATAAAGTCGATGATGATGATGCCACCGAGATTGCGTAACCGTAGTTGACGGGCGATAGCCTGCGCCGCCTCAAGGTTGGTCCTGAAAATGGTTTCTTCCAGATTTCGATGCCCAACATATGCACCGGTATTGACGTCGATTGTTGTCAGCGCCTCTGTCTGATCGAATATCAGGCTTCCTCCCGATTTCAATGGCACTCGCCGTTCAAGTGCACGTTGAATCTCGTCGTCTATTCCGTAAACATCAAAAATGGGTCGGTTAGCCGTGTAATGCTCAATCATCTGTGCAACATCGAGCCTGAAGGTTTCGGCGAATTGCCTTAATCGCCTAAACGACTCTTCGTTGTCCACTCTGATCCGTTCCATATCCGCACCGAGCAGGTCTCTCACGATGCGTGATTCCAGCGGCAAATCCTCAAACACCAACTCGCATGGCTTCGCGACACGGGCTTTGCTCTGCACTAGGTCCCACAACTTTTGCAAATACAACATGTCGGCACGCATTGCTTCCATGCTAATGCCTTCGGCAGCAGTCCGGACAATAAAGCCCCCCTCCTGATCTTCCGACACAAATGAATCGGCGAATTCGCGTAGTCTTTCGCGCTCGACTTCGTCGTCAATTCGGGTCGAAACCCCTATTCCATTACCCTTGGGCATAAAGACCAGGAATCTCGACGGCAACGTGATATGTGTGGTTAGTCGAGCGCCTTTGGTTCCCAGCGGATCCTTCAGTACCTGCACGATAATCTCACCACCCTCGTGCACCAATTCATTAATGCTCTTAGTCGCTGGCGGTGCCAATCCTTCTTCTTCCAATTCTGGTCGCGCTATGTCGGATGCGTGCAGAAAGGCTGTGCGTTCGCGACCGATGTCGATGAATGCCGCCTGCATGCCTGGCAGCACGCGTGATACTCGTCCCTTGTAAACGTTTCCGACCAAGCCGCGACGGGAAGCGCGCTCTATATAGATTTCTTGCAACACGCCGTTATCCAGAAGCGCAGCGCGCACCTCTCTTGGCGTTACATTGATCAGCAGTTCTTCGCGCACTTAAACGGCCTGCCGCATGATTTCTATGCCGCACTTTTGCAACAACCGCGCCGTCTCGAATAGAGGCAAGCCCATGACGCCGGAATAGCTGCCCTCGATGTGTTCAATAAAAACGGCACCGCGCCCCTGAATGGAATATGCGCCTGCCTTGTCATTGGGCTCGCCGGTCGCCCAGTAGCGCTCTACTTCCATTCGATCCAGCTTACGAAACACAACTCGGGTAGAACTGAGTTCGGTGTGGGCCTGATCATTATGAAGGACACATACCGCTGTAAGCACTTTATGCTCTGCAGCCGACAGCCGTGACAGCATGGCCAGACCTTCTTCGCGATCACGCGGCTTACCCAAAACGTCGCCGCCGACCACGACCGTAGTGTCCGCACCTAAGACCGCATTATCATCACGCAATAAATCAGTAGCCGCCGCCGCTTTCTCTTTGGCCAGCCGCAATACGTAGTCAACCGGCGGCTCATCACCGATACGGCTTTCGTCAATATCAACCGGATTGACCCGAAAGCGGACGCCGATCTGTTCTAGCAGCGCCCTGCGTCGCGGAGATCCCGAAGCCAGATAGATAAATCGTTGATTCATAATGCGAACCACCTAGTTTCTATCTTCGCCCGGGACGATGCAAGGACCGCCGTCCCAGCAGACAATGGCCGGATTTTCTCATGCCCAACAGGGCTTTAGGCTGGCCCTTCCGGGTCGCTAGGGGCACTCAGGAACCGGTGTATGGCCACTACCCCGCCCGCTGCGACGAGCAGCGCGAGCCACCAGGGAACACCAAATCCTGCCGGCAGCGCGCCCAGAAAAATGGCCGCCAAACCAACAAGTAGCGCATACGGCAGCTGCGTTCGGACATGGTCCATGTGATTACAACCCGAGGCCATAGAAGACAGAATGGTTGTATCGGAAATGGGCGAACAGTGATCGCCCCAGACCGCACCGGTTAGAACACATGCGACGGAGGAATATAAAATGTGTAAGTCACCCGGACCGGTCATGTCGTTCGCTGACAATATTGCCCACGCCAACGGAACTACGATGGGTAATAGGATCCCCATCGTTCCCCAACTGGTGCCGGTCGCGAATGCAGTCAGCGCGGCAAGCACGAAGACTACAACCGGCAAAACCGCCGGTGGCAGAAAATCGCCGAGCAAGGACACCAGGTAGTCAGCAGTATGCAGCACTTCAGTGATTGAACTCAGCGTCCAGGCCAACACCAGAACAATCATCGCGAACAACATCAGTTTCACGCCGGCATACCATGCCTGCACTGTCTGCTCAACAGTAAGAATGCGTTGCGCCAGGGTCATGACTCCCGCAACCAGTACCGCACTTAACGATGCCCACATCAGCGCCTTGTACGAGTCTGCACTGCCGATGATTTCCTGCAAACTGTCGCCTTCACCTGTCACGAGCAATCCAGTCAGGACACCCGCTATCAAAGTCAGCACCGGTAAGAAAGCGTTAATCGCCCGCTGTGGCTTGCCGGGCAATGGCTCTATTTCCTCGCCTTCGTGATCGCTCTGTGAAACCTCCGATCCGGGTTCGCTCAACTGACCGGTGGTTCTGGCCCGACGTTCCGCCCGGTGCATGGCGCCAAAATCGCGTCCACCCATGGCTACGAGAAAAACGAACATCAGCATCAGGAGAGGATAGAAACTGTAGCCTATGGACCGCAGATAGATGAGGTACGCGGATTCGCTATAACCGTCTATCTGACCGACCGCGGCATCGATCAAGCCCACTTCGTAACCAACCCAGGTGGTCACCATCGCGATGCACGATATCGGCGCTGCAGTTGCATCAACAATGAACGCCAACTTCTCGCGTGAGATTTTCAGCGCGTCACTTACCCGCCGCATCGTGTTACCGACTACCAGCGTGTTTGCATAATCGTCAAAGAATATGGCCACACCCATCACCGCTGTGGCAACTTGGCCACGTCGCGGCGTATTTGCCCACTTGACCACGTGATTGACAACACCCTGCATACCGCCATTGCGTGACACGATGCCGACCATGCCACCGATCATGAAGGTGAACAGCATGATCGCGGCGTGATCGGCGTTTGCAACAGCGTCTTTGACGTGCGTTTGAAACACAATCAAAAGACTCCGCCACAGATTCCCCGGCGAGAACCCGATCGCTGCAAAAACACCAATCCAGGCGCCCAGAAAAAGTGCCGGGATGACACTGCGAAAAATCAGTGCCACAGCAATCGCTAGAAATGGCGGTACGATTGCCAGCCAGCCGACGATAACGCGGCTCTCGGCTCGGGCAACTTCAACGGTGTCACGCAATAATCGCAGTTCGACTTTGCCGGTATTAGCAGCTAATACATCAGCAAATGACAACTCACCGGCATCGCCGGCTGTGGCGTTATAGCCTTTACCGTCTAGCTCGAGTACATAGTTTCCTGCGGCATCCACGCGGGTGACAACCGTCATCGGGACGCCACGCAAAAGCACTGACGGTGGGGTTATTTCGGCAGCCTGACCGCGAGCTACCGGTAGCATTAGTGCTACCAATAGCGCTGCATACAGCGTTGTTCGCATTGTCTCCCCCACGACGATCACCTTAACAGGAAAGCCCGTTCCAACGCAGATGCAGACTATGAACGGTGATAGGGATGCCCCTGAGCAATAGTCCAGGCGCGGTAGAGTTGCTCGGCCACCACTATGCGGGTCAGTCCGTGCGGTAAAGTCAGCGGTGACAGCGACCAATGATCGCTGGCACGTTCGAGCACCGCAGGGGCCAGGCCGTCCGGGCCACCGATCAGGAAATCCACATCGCGACCATCCTGCCGCCAGGTTGCAAGCTTTCCGGCGAGCTGCTCTGTACTCAGCAACCGGCCTGGCACGTCCAATGCTATGACGTGATGATCCGCGCCAATGGCGCGCAAAACCTTATCACCCTCCGTGTCTCTGGCTTTCTTGTCGCTGACGCCGCGTCCCCGGTGTGTCAAAGGTATTTCCAGTAACTCGAGCTTGCAGATTTCGGGCATGCGTGCTGCATATTGTTGCCAGCCCTGTGATACCCAAGCTGGCATGCGGGTACCAACGGCGATTATGCGCAGCCGCATCGATATGCCGGGCTAGTCCGCAGAAGAAGCGTCGCGTCGGCTGAGGTAGGCTCCGGTCCCCCAGAGTTTCTCGAGATTGTAGAAATCACGTACTCGCGGCAGCATTACGTGCACGACCACGTCACCGAGATCTACCAACACCCACTCGCCCTCGTTGCCACCTTCGATGCCCAGAGGGGCATGATCATTTGCTTTGGCAACTTCGGCCACATGTTCGGCCAGAGCACGCACGTGTCGATCCGAAGTGCCGCTGGCGATTATCATCGTGTCAGTGATCGTCGTCAGTTTGTGCACGTCGAGTGTTGTAATGTCGACGGCCTTCAGATCTTCCAGGGCTTCAGTGACAAGGGATTGTAGTTGGAGATCTTGGGTCATACTGACTCTTGTTCCGCACCTGTGTAGCAACCGGTTTCCATGATGACCTCGCGAGCGGCGTCAGGCACCAAATACCGCGGATCGTCCCCTTGCGCAATCATGTCCCTAAGCGCAGACGAGGAAATCTCCAATTGCGTAACAGCATGAATAAATATACGGCCGGCACGCGCATCGTGCAGGCGGATTATTTCCTTTGTTCCCCGATCAGCAAGCAACTCGCCAAGCGGACCGGTGTCCGGTGCGACCCACCCAGGCCGGTGTGCCACAACCAGATGCGCAAGTTGCAGCAATTGTCTCCACTGGTACCACTTGGGCAAACCAAGATATGCATCCATACCCACCATCAGACAAAGCGACCGATGTGGATATTCCGCACGCAACGCAAGCAAGGTATCAACTGAATAGGACGGCCCATCACGACGCAGCTCGCGATCATCGGCTATGAATTCTGGTTCACCCGCAGTTGCAGCACGCACCATTGCAAGACGCTGTTCGCCGCTGGCCACGGCCGGCTCCCGATGCGGTGGCAAACCACACGGCAGGAAACGAACTTCCGACAGTCGCAATGCCCGATGCAATTCGTGCGCAGTACGCAGATGTCCGTAATGGATGGGGTCAAAAGTTCCGCCAAAAACACCTATCGGACCCATATCAGGCGACGTCCGGGAGTGGTTTTGGTAACCCGGCGCCCGCCAGGCCACTGACCAGGCTGGTGAGCTCTGCAACGGCATCGCCGAATTCAACGCCCTTGGCAATACGATCGGCGCGTGCCGCACCGGCGAGCAATGCGCCGAACGCACCTGGCTCAGGATGCCGATCCAGCGCTCGTCGCACCAGTGCGCGGCGGCTACTCCAAACTCGTGCGCGCGCCATCGCATCATTGGTGCTTGCACCATGCTCAATGAGCCATGACAGTTTTGCGAGGCTGCGTAACTCCCGGTCCAGCGACCACAATATCAACGGCGCGGCCACGCCCTCGGCGAGCAAACCGTTGAGTATTCGTATTGCACGCGTCGTGTCACCGACCAGGGCTGCGTCCGACAATTGAAAGACGTCATACCGTGCGCTGTCGGTAACAGATTGCATGACAGCGGTCTCATCCACCTTTCCTGCTCCGTTTATCAGGAATAATTTTTCGATTTCCTGATCGGCCGCAAGCAGATTGCCCTCGCAGCGCTCAGCAATAATGCGTGCAGCAGCTATACCGCCGTCAAGGCCACGTGCGCGCATGCGTTGTTGCACCCATTGCGGCAATCGTGCTGTAGGAATGTCGGCAACCTGCACGAGTGCTCCGGCGGACGCGAGACTCTTGACCCATTTTGCACTGCTGGTCTTGGCATCCAGACGTGCGGTAATAATCAACAGCAGGATGTCCGGTGACGGGTCTTCCGCCAGCCGGACCAGCGCACGGCTACCATCAGCTCCGGGCTTGGCATTGGGAATACGCACTTCGATCAATCGACGCTCTGAAAACAACGATAGGTTTCGTGTGTCAGCCTCGAGCGCTGGCCAGTCGAATCCGCGCTCCACAACATGCAACTCGCGTGAACCAAAACCCGATTCACGCGCGAATGTACGCACCGTGTCCGCGGCCTCGGCGACAAGCAAGGGCTGGTCTCCAGCAATCAGGTAGATGGGGGCGAGCTCTTTGTGCAAGTTTGCCTTGAGCTTCTCGGGCCCTATTTTCATGCGCGTTGGCGTAAATTCATCGGGGAACCATCATAACCGATCAGCGATACTGACACCGTATAAATCTCAGATCCCCATCTTTGCCAGTGCATCCATCACCCGGCGCAATGCAAAGGCCAGCGTCGGATGAGATTGGGCGAATTGCTCCGCCGCATCGCCAAGGCGATCACCCAGACCGTGTTCAGCGTCATTATCGTCACCCAGACGGGCGCGAATGTCTGTCATGAGTTCTGCCAGAAGCTGACGCTCCTTGTCAGACACTGTCTGTGTGTCTTCCAGTTCGTTATGCACCTCGTGCAGCAGATCAGTAAGTTCTTTTTCGCTCATGAGTTAATGTTAGCAGACTTAATACGGCCGTGATTATTCTGGCTTGAAATCATTGTCTTCCGTTGTGACTGTAGTCGACTCCAGATGTTCTTCCAACAACGCGACATTTCTCAGGTTGGCGCGAAACGCCATGTCGAACACATCGCCCAGCAGTGGCACGGCACCAATCAGCGTCTCCAGACCCACGTTGCCAATCATGCGAGCGACCACGCCGGCAGGCGCACCCAAGCGCATGGCCGCAACAACGATGTAGCCGGAAATAATCGCTCCTGCCGCGTCGCCGACACCGGGAATCAGACCAATCACCGCATCCCAACCGATACGTCGGCCGATAATCGGGATTCGTATCGAGTTGTCCATGAGACGTGCGATACGTGTCAGGCGGCGTCTTAGCTGTTCTTCATCGACATCTGGTTGTGTCATTAACGTCCCTGCGCCCGCAATGCCAGCGCTGCACGCCGCACGATTAACCGGGCAAGGTCTTCAGCAAGCGCATCCTGCAAGAAAACTGCGTCTTCACTCTTGCCGAGGATGTCCTGCTCATCGAAAAAATAGTCGCGTGTCAGAGTCACCGAAACAGGTTCCAGCACCGTGCCGGTAGCGGTGTTCATGGTGAATACAACCGTATGGAAAAGCTCATACTCCTGTGGCTCACCAAGGGCCGATACCGACAGCACCCGCTCGTCGGCCGTGTCGCTGAGTATCGTAAGTACAGTGGTGGCAGCAGCGGCATCGGATGATAGCTCGACACCGGAGCGCGCCAGCTCTGCCTCGAGCTTATCCACCATGACACTATTCATGTCTGCTGCCTGCAAGTTCACGCGCGCCATCGACTCCGGCAGCAGGGAGGCGCCGCGCAACTGGAAGCCACAAGCGCAGATCAGAAAAGAAAAAACTAGCAGTGGCGCAAGCAGACGACGTGGAAATAAATTCATACGACTATGTTAACCAGCTTGCCAGGCACCACGATTACCCGACGCACTTCCTGATCACCGATAAAACGCTGCACGTTTGCGTCGGCCATAGCCGCTGCCTCAATCGCAGCATCGTCTGCGTCTGTAGTGACAGTCACCCGACCACGCAGCTTGCCGTTGACCTGCACGATTATTTCGGTTTTTTCCCTGCTCAGAGCCTCGGGGTCGGCCTGTGGCCATGCCGCATCGATCACTGGTGTCCTGTGTTGCAGCGAAAACCACAAAACATGACAGATATGCGGAGTAATGGGCGCCAACATCGCTATGACCGCATCCCAGGCCTCGCGAGAAACTGCCAGGCCCTGCGGGCTGGCATCTTCAAATTTCGCCAGAGCGTTGACAACTTCACGCACCGCCGCAATGGCAGTATTGAATGTATAGCGGCGACCGACATCGTCTGCGACCTTCGCGATCGAGTGATGTAGCTGCGCACGCAGATGTTTCTGCGTTTCATTCAATGAAGCCTTGTCCAGCTCAGACGGCGAGCCTGCGGCGACGTGCTCGTCTACCATGCGCCACAACCTGCGCAGGAAACGCCATGCCCCCTCAACACCCTCGTCCGACCACTCCAGCGACTGGTCGGGTGGTGCGTCTGACACCGCAAACAAGCGCAGCGTATCGGCACCGTAGCGGGCGATTAATGTCTCGGGGTCCACGCCGTTGCGTTTGGACTTGGACATCTTCTCAACACCGCCGACTACTACGGCTTTGCCATTTTCTTTCACCGTGGCCGAGACGATGCGACCCTTATCGTCCCGGCGGATATCGAGTTCCGATGCGTTGTACCACTCACGCTTGTTCTCATGGTCAATGTAAAAGGTCTGCGCGTTGACCATGCCTTGTGTCAGCAGGTTCTGTACGGGTTCATCCTCGTCCACCAGGCCTTCGCTTTTCATCAGCCGATGATAAAAACGCATATACAGCAAATGCAGCGTGGCATGCTCTATGCCACCAATGTACTGATCGACTGGCAGCCAGTAACGCGCGCGTTCGTCCAGCATCCGATCGTGACAGTCCCAGGAACAATATCGCGCGTAATACCAGGACGACTCCATAAATGTGTCAAAGGTATCGGTTTCTCTTTTTGCAGGCTTGCCCGACACAGGATCGACTGTGTTTACGAATTCCGGCAAGTCCGCTAACGGCGAACCAGCGCTGCCGGGGGTGACATCCAACGGAAGGCTAACCGGCAACTGATCGTCCGGCACTGGGACGGGGCCGTCGGCCGAATTGATTGCGGGTATAGGTGCGCCCCAGTAACGCTGTCTTGAAACCAGCCAGTCGCGTAATCGAAAGTTAACGCGGCGTTGACCCAGCTTCGTTTGTTCGAGGTGCGTCGCAATCTCGTCGAAGGCGGCTTCAAAGTCGAGGTTGTCAAACTGACCCGAGTTGGTGACGATTCCGTAATCTGTATAAGCCCCATCATCCAACAGTAAATCGCCGCCGTCGCTGGGACGAATCACTTGCACGATCGGGAGATTCTTCGACCGTGCAAATTCCCAGTCACGCTGATCATGCCCCGGCACCCCCATGACAGCGCCGGTGCCGTATTCCATCAGTACAAAGTTGGCAACCAGCACGGGCACAACGTCACCACTGATCGGGTGACAGGCCTCGAAGGGCAGGCGCATGCCCTTTTTTTCCATGGTTTCCATATCGGCTTCGGAAACCGGCCCGCGCCGGCATTCTTCCAGAAAAGCCGCGATGTCTTCATCGTCGGTTGCAGCTTCCAGCGCTAAAGGGTGTTCGGCTGCAACAGCCATGTAGGTCACACCCATTAGCGTGTCCGGTCGGGTCGTATAGACTCGGAGCTTGTCGGCACGGCCGGCGACGCCGAACTCGATGTCTACACCCACAGAGCGACCGATCCAGTTTCGCTGCATCGTACGCACTGAATCCGGCCAGCCATCCATATCGTCGAGGCTGTCGAGCAATTCCTGCGCATAGTCTGTGATTTTCATAAACCATTGTGGAATCTCGCGGCGCTCGACTACTGCACCAGAGCGCCAGCCACGGCCGTTGATGACCTGTTCGTTGGCCAGAACAGTCTGGTCTACCGGGTCCCAATTGACGACGGCGTTACTCTTGTAGGCAAGTCCCTTCCGCATCATGCGTGTGAACAGCCATTGCTCCCAACGGTAATACTCCGGGTCACAGGTCGCCAGCTCGCGCCGCCAGTCATATGCGAAACCCAGCCGCTTGAGCTGTGTTCTCATGTGATCGATATTGTCGTAAGTCCACTTGGCCGGTGGAATCTGATTTTTTATTGCCGCGTTTTCGGCCGGTAGTCCAAAAGCATCCCAGCCGATCGGCTGTAGTACATTTTTACCCTGCATCCGCTGAAAGCGCGCGATGACGTCGCCGATGGTGTAGTTACGCACATGACCGACGTGCAATGCACCACTGGGATAGGGAAACATTGAAAGGCAATAGAATTTCTCTTTCGAGGAGTCTTCGTCTACCTCGAAACTGCGATTGGCGTTCCAGTATTCCCTGGCTTCCGCCTCGATTTTTTGCGGGTCGAAACCCTCGCTCATGTTAGTGGCCGTGTACTCGAAACCGGCAAGGATACAGTAATCTGGCCTCAGGTAGACGGTTCAGCGACGGGTAGCCGCCAGCGCCAAGACAATGAACAAGGCCGACAACAGAACGATTGGACGGTCACCCAATAATACGTATGGCGTCGCACCTGTGTGGGGCCACGCATCGGCCGTCAGCACGCGGCGCTGGAACTGCGGAATCGTGGCTTCCACCCGACCATCGGGCGCGATAATTGCGCTGATTCCAGTATTGGTCGCGCGCAAGAGATAGCGCCCGGCCTCGATGGCGCGAACGCGTGCAATCTGCAAATGCTGGTCCGGTGCAATGGACTCACCAAACCAGGCATCGTTGCTGACGTTTGCCAGCATCGTTGCTTCCGGCAACATTGCGCGTAACTGGTTACCGAATACGTCCTCGTAGCAAATCGATGCTGCTATCTTTTCCCCCGCAGCGATTAATGGAGCCTGATCTTTATCACCGGCCGAGTAATCGCTGTACGGCAGGTTCCTCAGCCGCATCCATTCGCGTACAAAGCCAGGCACCGGAAAATACTCACCGAACGGCACCAGATGGCGCTTGTTATAAATACTCTGTTGCTGGTCCAGTGAGAGAACACCATTGAAGTACTCGTTAGTCTCCGGGTCGAACTCGATGATCCCGAGCACTATTGCAGTATTTGTGCCCTGTCCTTCCCGGTTCAGATCATCGTAGTAATCACCAAGCGTGGAACGCAGTGCCGGTATTGCGGCTTCCGGCCATAAGATAAGATCACTGCCCCAGTGCTCGCGCGTTTTCTCCCGATACAGACGCATTGTCGGCAACAATTCTTCAGGCAACCATTTTCGTTCCTGTGGAACCGCGCCCTGAACTATGCTGACCCTGAGTGAGTGTTCGGTCGGGTCGGTCCAGTGCACGCGATCGAGCAATCCTCCGGCCAACCAGACTGCCGCAATCAACAAACCTGCTGCCAGACGCTCTGTTGCGTGACCGGCCACGAGTGTACGCAGAGCACCGGCCGTCAGCGCAACTGCGGCACTTGCGGCAAAGACTCCGCCAAGTGGAATCCAGCCAGCCAACGCGCTGTCTGTCGTGGTATAGCCCAAACTGAGCCAGGGAAATCCGGACAGCACCCAACTGCGCAACCATTCACCCAACACCCAACCGGAAGGCAACAACAGGAGCCAGCGTTGTGCGCCGGACGTCGGGTGGAAACGGGCGACTAAGAAACCCAGCAGCGCTGTATAGGCCGCCATAAACGCCATCAACGCTGCCATCAGGACCAACGCCAGAAACAATGGTGCCTTGCCAAACACGTGCAGACTGACATAAAGCCAGTGAGTACCTGTCAGGAATGCGCCAAAACCAAACAACCAACCGAGCCAAGCCGCCGATCGCGGTGTCGTGTCGTCCCATAGCCAGAACAACACGGCGAGCAGCACGGGCAGTAGCAGATAAAAATTGAACGGTGCAAACGCCAATGGCACCAAAAGGCCGGCGACGAAGGCTATCCAGCTGCCGTAGCGCTGCGACTGCCGGCTAGCCTGCATACAAATGCAGGCTACTCATCAGGCGCGCTGCCGGATTTCTTCTGTGATCTCGCTGGAAGGAAGTACCTGCACTACGTCGATGCGACGTCGATCGGCGCGCAGAATTTTGAATTTAAAGCCATCAAACTCTAATGTCTCACCTCGTCGAGGCAATCGACCGAGATTGTGCATAATCAGACCACCAATTGTGTCGTAATCTTCGTCGCTTAGTTCGCGTCCAAAGTACTCATTAAAGTCTTCTATTCGGGTGAGCGCACGGACCCGAAAACGCGAATCGCCTTCCCGTTGAATATAAACGTCTTCGACAATGTCATGTTCATCGTCGATGTCACCAACGATCTGCTCGATGACATCCTCGATCGTAATCAGACCGGACACGCCACCGTACTCATCCACAACAACTGCCATGTGATTACGGTTCGCGCGAAACTCCTTCAGCAAGACATTGAGCCGCTTGCTCTCCGGTATGAACACTGCTGGTCGCAGGCACTCGCGTATATCAAAGCGTCCTGCACCATTTTCGGCAAAAAACCGCAGCAGATCTTTTGCCAGGAGTATGCCGGCGACTTCATCGCGGTTTTCGCCAACAACCGGAAACCGTGAGTGACCGGATTCCACGATGGCATGCAGTAGTTCTTTGGGTTCAGAATCACGCTCCACGACTACCATGTGTGCGCGCGGAATCATGATGTCCCGTACCTGCATCTCGGTCACATGGAGGACGCCTTCCAGCATGCGCTGTGCGTCCTGATCGAAAAGATCGCGTTTCTGAGCTTCTCGTATGAGTTCGAGTAACTCATCTCGGTCCCGAGGTTCGCCTGCCAGCAAGTGCAGCATTCGTCTAAACCAGTTAGGTGCCCCGGTACCGTTACTACTCGGAGGGTGGTCGTCTGTCATTGCGGGGGAATCATCCTCCGGGGTCTGCGACCGGATCGCCGGTCTCGTAGGGATTGGAATAGCCCAGACGGACAAGGATGTCCACCTCACAGGTCTCCATTTTGGCCGCCTGGGCCTCATTTTGGTGGTCAAACCCTTGTAAATGCAGGATTCCATGCACTACCAGGTGTGCCCAGTGGGCCTCAGCCAGCTTCCCCTGGGCCCGTGCTTCTGCGATAACTACGGGGGCGCAGATAATCACATCGCCCAGCAGATTCAACCCGGCCTCGGATGGCACGTCTGCCGGAAATGCCAGAACGTTGGTTACCCCTTCCTGATCGCGAAAACGTTGGTTGAGATGACTGATTTCCTGCTCATCGACGATCCGCACAGTCAGTTCGGTGTCGTGAGGCGCTGCGGCCAGCGCAGCAACACTCCATTGCCTGATTGACTCAACGGCCGGCACCGACGATACGGCTGATGCGTACTGAACATCGATGCAATGACTCATTTCGAGTTGTTATTTTTGTCGCCGTGTTCTTCGTACGCAGTGACAATACGTTTTACCAGCGGATGACGCACGACATCGCGAGCATTGAAGTGGGTAAAGCGTATGCCTTTCACATCGCTTAACACCTCCATTGCATGCCGCAGTCCTGATTGCCGGTCGCCGGGCAAATCAGTCTGAGTGATGTCTCCGGTCACGACGGCTTTGGAACCAAATCCGATGCGAGTTAGAAACATCTTCATCTGCTCGATAGTCGCGTTTTGTGCTTCGTCGAGAATGACAAATGATTCATTTAGCGTACGTCCCCGCATGTAGGCCAATGGCGCAATTTCTATGACATGCCGATCGATCAGCCTGGAAACGCGATCAAAACCCAGCATCTCATAGAGTGCGTCGTATATCGGGCGCAAATAAGGATCGACTTTTTGCGACAGATCGCCCGGCAAAAATCCCAAACGCTCACCGGCCTCAACTGCCGGGCGCACCAGGATGATACGGCGCACTCCTTCCCGTTCGAGTGTATCGACAGCACAGCCTACTGCCAGATAGGTTTTGCCAGTACCGGCCGGCCCGATGCCAAAAGTCAGATCGTCACCGCGTATGTTGCTGACATAGTCGTGCTGATTACCACCACGCACCCGGATCAACGCACGATTGGTCTTGATCAGGAGTTGTTCGTCAGAATCGCCTACGCGATCCATGCCCAACTGTTGCAACGACATGTGCACTGTCTGAGGGCTGAGATTTTCTTTTTTTGTTACTGCATAGAGTTCGCATAGAACATCACGTCCAGCGCTGGTCGCTTTCGACGATCCGGTTATACGAAAATGACTGCCGCGATTACTGATCTGCACATCGAGACGATTTTCGATTTGCCGCAAATGTTCATCGAGCTGCCCACAGAGGTTAGCCAACCGCTCGTTGTCTGCGGGTTCCAGATCGAATTCCTGAACGATTGCGTCTGCCAAGTCTCTGCGTAGCTCTTATGCGGTCGCGCGGCGCGCAGGCTCTATAAGGTGCCCACGTAATGAATTGGGCAGCGCTTCGGTAATTGCAACGGTGACGAAATCGCCGATCAGCGAGGGATTGCCGTCAAAATTCACCCAGCGATTGTTCTCTGTGCGCCCTGCCAACTGCTGCGGGCTTTTCTTTGACGGACGCTCAACCAGTACTAGCTGCTGACTACCGATCATGCCCCGACTGATCTCTGCGGCTTGCTGGTTGATACGTGCCTGCAACAACTGCAGGCGGTGCTGCTTAACTTCCAGCGGAACTTCATCCGGCAGGCTTGCCGCGGGTGTACCTGGTCGTCGGCTGTAAACAAAACTATAGGACTGGTCGAAACCAACATCGGCAATCAAGTTCATTGTCTCGATGAAATCCTGCTCGGTTTCCCCCGGAAAGCCGACGATGAAGTCCGAAGAAAGACTGATGTCCGGTCGCACCTCGCGCAAACGCCGAATCTTTTGTTTGTATTCCAGCGTCGTGTGGCCGCGCTTCATCAGGGCCAGTATGCGGTCGGAACCACTTTGCACCGGCAGATGCAGGTAATTCACCAGCTTGTCGACCGACGCGTACGCCTCGATGAGACTCTCGGAGAACTCAACCGGATGTGAGGTTGTAAAACGTATACGCTCGATACCTTCGATGGCAGCCACATAGTGAATAAGGGTTCCAAGATCCACGATACTGCCGTCATGCATCGGCCCGCGGTAAGCGTTGACGTTCTGTCCCAATAAAGTCACTTCTCTAACACCCTGCTCCGCCAGACGGACGACTTCGGCAATTACGTCGTCAAACGGCCGGCTGAATTCTTCGCCTCGGGTATAAGGGACGACACAGAACGTACAGTACTTGCTACAACCCTCCATAATAGAAACAAATGCGGTCGATCCACTCGCCCTGGGTCGCGGCAGATGATCAAATTTCTCGATCTCCGGAAAACTTACATCGACTACCGGGCGGCTGTGGCTACGCTTTGCGTCGATCATTTGAGGTAGGCGGTGCAAAGTCTGTGGTCCAAAAACCAGATCGACACATGGCGCACGCTTCGTAATGGACTCGCCTTCCTGACTCGCTACGCAACCACCCACACCGATCAAGACATGTGGACGTTCGGCTTTGAATTGCTTCCATTTGCCCAGCAGAGAAAAAACTTTTTCTTGTGCTTTCTCGCGCACAGAACAGGTATTGAGCAATAGCACATCGGCCTGCGACGGATCGTCGGTTTCCATCAGACCATGTGAGTCACGCAGCACATCGACCATCCTGGCCGAGTCGTACTCGTTCATCTGACACCCGAAGGTCTTAATGTGTAACTTGCCGCTCATCTGTCGCCTATCTTATCAATCCCTGCATATTTCCCCCTCCCCCCTCCGGGGGGAGGGTTGGGGTGGGGGGCAAATCCCGCGTACTTCCCCCCTCCGGGGGGAGGGTTGGGGTGGGGGGCAAACCCCGCGTACGTCCCCCCTCCGGGGGGAGGGTGTAATTACTTGATGTAACCCAGGCTCTCGAGTTTCACGATCACCCGATGCGCGGCCTGGTCCGGCGTCACACCAACCGTATCCACAGCCAGTTCCGGGTTCTCCGGTATTTCGTAGGGGTCACTGATGCCGGTAAATTCCTTGATGATCCCCGCACGTGCCTTCGCATAAAGACCCTTGCGATCACGTGCCTCACATTCTTCAAGCGGCGTAGCGACATGAACTTCGACAAAGCCACCGGTCGGCGATATCAGATCTCGTACCTGCTTGCGCGTAATTGCATAAGGTGCGATCGGTGCGCAGATTGCAACACCACCGTTTTTTGTAATCTCACTGGCGACGAAACCGATACGCAGAATATTCAAATCGCGATGCTCTTTGGAAAAACCCAGTTCGCTGGACAGGTTTTTCCGAACGATATCTCCATCGAGTAGCGTGACCCGCCGGTCACCCATCTCCATGAGCTTCACCATGACCGCATTGGCTATGGTTGACTTGCCCGAGCCCGACAAACCGGTAAAAAACAACGTAAAGCCCTGCCGATGTCGCGCCGGGTGCGTCTTGCGTAACTCCTGCACCACTTCTGGATACGAAAACCAGTGCGGTACCTCCAGACCTTCGTGCAAGCGTCGCCGGAATTCGGTGCCGGAGATATTCATGACGAGCTCGCCCTCTTTCACCTCGTCGGCCGGTATGAACTGGGCGCGGTCCTGCACGTAGACCATCATCTTGAAGGGCACCATTTCGATTCCCAGCTCATCCTGATGTTTGATCACCACATCCTGGGCATCGTAGTGACCATAGAATGCGTTGCCGTTGCTATCGTCGCCGGGACCAGCATGATCGCGCCCAACTATGAAATGGGTGCAGCCATAGTTCTTGCGAATGATCGCGTGCCAGAGCGCTTCGCGCGGACCACCCATACGCATCGCCAGCGGCAACAGGCTCAGCGCCGTCGTTTGTTCAGGATAGTGGCTGAGCAAATTCTCGTAGCAACGCACACGGGTAAAGTGATCAATGTCTCCAGGCTTGGTCATACCGACCACCGGATGTATCAGGAGATTTGCCTCGACCTGGCGGGCCGCCCTGAACGTCAGTTCCTGGTGCGCCCGGTGCATGGGATTGCGCGTTTGAAAAGCCACAACCTTGCGCCAACCGAGTTTGCGGAACCTCGCACGCATTTCGGTCGGTGAATCGCGCAGGTGCTTGAAATCGTAATGCTCCGGCGGATCGACACCGATTAAGCTGCCTCCGATATACACCGGATAGGATTGGTGCATCAGATAACTCACCGCGGGATGTTTCTCGTCCTGTGTGCCATAAACTTTCTGAGCTTCGGCTGCCAGATCCGGTGTCCAGATATCGGATATCAACAAAGTTGCGCGGTGCACGCCTTCGAGATCACGCAAAACCACTGACGCACCAGTCTTAAGCTCACTTGCGAAGCCCTCACTGACATCCAGGGTAATCGGAATCGGCCACAGACTGCCGTCTGCCAAACGCATTTCATCGCATACGCGCTCGTAATCCGCTTTGCCGAGGAATCCTTCCAAAGGGGAAAACGCGCCATTTAGCAGTAACTCAATATCGCATAATTGCCGCGGCGTTAGATCCCAGGACGGATAGTCACGCGCGCGCTGACGTTCAGCATCAGCTTCGTCGCGTTCCAGATACAGATCCTTGAGCGATCCGCCATGGGGTTCGATGAGTTCCGGCATATTTCTTGGGTTCCAAGCTACGGCGATTGTCGTCGGGTCGGGCAGTCTATCGCCAGAACGACTGCTCTACAGCACGATTTGACCGAATTCGTCGATCAAAAGGGAATGTCGTCGTCGAAGTCTTTATTGTCTGACGGGGGTGGTCCGCTACTGCGGCCGCCGCCACCGCTACCCGATGACGCACCGCCACCACCGGCACCGCGGCTACCCAACATCTGCATCTCGCGCGCGATCACCTCTGTCGTGTACCGATCATTGCCGTCACGATCCTGCCATTTGTTCGTGCGTAGCGCGCCTTCGACATAGACCTGAGAACCCTTACGCAGATATTCTCCGGCGATTTCTGCCAGACGGCTAAAAAAAACAACCTTGTGCCACTCGGTTCGTTCTTTCTGTTCACCGCTTTCTTTGTCTTTCCACTGTTCACTCGTGGCCACGCTGATCCGCGTGACTGCCGATCCGTTCGGCGAGTAACGTGTTTCCGGATCGGCGCCGAGATTGCCGACCAGTATGACTTTGTTGATCCCCCGGGACATGGCTGCTCCTGTCGTTTATTGACCGCGACCCGTTGGCCGAGGCTTGGAAGGGCCCGTATTGTAGGCGCTGGCGGCAGAAAACTCACTCACCGTAACTTCGGCGCAATCTTGAAATATGGAAGCGCCGGCAAGATCGCCCGTACAGTAAGTGGTTCAATTTTTTACAGTTTTTATCATTCGAAATATTAGCAACAGGGCACGAAGCGGCCCAACTTACAGTGGGAACGGCTTTTCATTATCCGACGGCGCCTTGCGCATACTCAATAGTGAATGAAGTACTTGCCACGACGAGCACGCGTGTCTTTGATTTTTTGCCGCAACAGCGGGATCTCCAGCGTCGACATAAACTTGCCGCGCAACTCGTACAGCCAATCGATGAACCCGATTTCGAAGCGCACGGGTAAGTCCTCGACCTCGGAGCGAAGTTTGCCGAAGTCATACCCCATCGTCTCTACACACTCTGGACCGAGATAATCGAGATACTTCCTCAAGTAACGCCTGCGATACGGCGTACCGAATACCTCCTTCCAGCGATCCACCGCGGAAGTACTCACGGTCTTGTGCCGATTCGAGCCGAACATGTCGCCCAGGCCGACTACCGGAACACTTCCGAAATCCTCCAACATTGTGGCAACGAACTCGATGTCCAGATAATCACATATACGCTTCAGCTCAGCCTTCGGATCCGTGACCAGCCTTTCGTACTGGACGGCGATCGAACTCTCTCTGACCGAATTGTATCCGCGCGCCAGGTGTTTCGGTCCTTCGAAAACATCGATCCGATGACGAACATTCCCCATGCGCCCGCTGTGGAACGAGGAGACAATCGATGCGGCAACCGCAGGTGGGTTGCGAAAAAGAAAAATTAACTTGGCATCCGGGAAGATCCGACGGATGTCTTCAATGATCAAATAATAGCGTGGTGTTTTGTCCAGCACGTAACGCTCGCCGCCGGTGGCGAGTTGACTATAGAGCGAATTACCTAAAGAACGGATCGCTGCCTCATAACCGGAACGCCCGTCTGGCAGCTGCTCCAACAACGCCTCGGTAGCCACTTTCAAAGTGTTCGCGCTGTACGCGGCATAGGTATGTTCGCCACGCAATGCCATGATGTGGGGTAGCAGAAACCAATATTCGGACTGCGTCGTGATCTCAGGATGACAACCAAGCATGCGTTGCAGCAAGGTCGATCCCGAGCGCGGCAGGGAATATAAGAATACTGGCTCAGTCGTTTTACTCATCCATCAATGCTTTTTCGTTTCGTCCCAGTCAGGGCTGTGCTTAGACACCTTGCCGTTGCAGCGATCGATCCCGACCACGGGTTACAAATACCGCGACCGCAAACAACACGATTTCCATGACCGAGTTTACGCCAGCGAAGACCGCGATCACCAGTACTGGCTCTTGAAGAAACACATGCCCGAGCCACAAAGCCGCGACTCGTACGACTGCCGTTACGATATTCACGAATAGTCGTACGTGCTGTTTCTCGAACACTTCAAAGAGCACCTTCGACGGGCCCATTACAAACAACAGAAAAAACCAGGGTGACAGCACCTGCGCATAGACCCCGGCGGTTCTCCATTCCGCGCCAAATACAAACCCAAACAAAGGGCCTCCAAATGCCCCGAGTATGCCGAATGGAACGACCCCTAGCAGAAAAAGGACCGTAGAGACCTTGCGCATGCCGGGCAACAGCGATTCGTTGTTGCTAACCTGGGTCGCCGATTTTTTGAAATAAACATTCATTACAGCGCTGGCGAGAGCGATGATCGGTTGCTTGAGCAACCGTCCTGACAAACTGTAGAAACCGACTATCGCTGGCGCATAGAATGCGGACAACAGAAAAATGGCGGCCTGTTCGGACCCGACATTCAGAAGGCCGTTCCAGGTTGCGAATAAAGGAAACTGGCGATAACGTTTGGCCGTTGCTCGCAACAGTTCCGCATTGCGGGCGATTGGGCGTAGCCTTGGTGCTCGCGCCGCATCGCTGCGCAAATTGCCAAGCAGCATTAACAATCCAATCAGATTGCCCACGATCGTGCCGACGACCAGGCCACCCGCCCGCGAGACCATCATCATTCCAAGCGAGATCTTGGCTGCCGCTCCAACACCGGCATTGGATACGTGTGCCATGGAAATCAGGCCGAATCGTTTCTGCCGCATGGCCCAGAACCGTGCGATATTGCCACTGCCAATTAACAGTGCACCGACTATTACCATCGGCACCCACTGGGCGAATTCATCATTTCCCACGATGCCTGCGATCGACTCCCGAAATGGGATAGCGAGCGCGGCCAGGAGCAAACAGGTACAAATGAGGATGAGAAAAGACAGGCTGGCTGCGGCGACCGCATCCCTATTATCACTCGGCAGCATTATGGACCGCTCATAGCATAAGCACCCCACTCTGACGATTATCGCGACAGTCGCCGAATACAAAGCCAGTATCGCAAACTGTTCGGGAGTATAAAGACGTGTGATCACCGGAGCTGCCGCGACAGCTATCACCTGACCGGCAACGTTGCCGCTCATCACCGTCGCGACGTTTCTCGAGAACTCTGAACGCTTCAGGAAACCGCGCATGTGCATCAATTCCGATACATCAGCGTTTCGCGCTGTTCCCGCACGCCATACTAGCGACGTCGCGCCCTATTCAGCTCCAACTGGAACGAAGTTGAAAACGGTCGGGCTGGTGGACACGGATTGGTTCTGCCTCCACCGCTTGAGACGGCTCTGCGAACCATGTGGCGAAACCAGATAGATAGGTCGATGCTCGAACTATCATCACTCATCATTCTCTGTCCCATTTCGTTTTGTTAACTTTTCGTTCGCAGCCCTGGGCCGGCACCAAGAATAACACGCTCACATTGACCCGTGGCGACAGCCGACACAGACTGCTATTGGCATCTGGAGGGAGCTTTCTTGATCGCGGTAATGACTTTCTCACCCAGAAGTTCGGGCTCAACCACGGCGCTAAGCACTTAAGTGAAATTGAATATCCGGGACGGTGATTTCAATGTAACATAGTGACGCGCCTTTTCTTTTGATGAATTTACCCGTAGAACCTAAACTAGGAGGGTTGCCACGGCTGCTCGCCAGGGGTGGTGTACCGACAACGCCTCAGGGCTCGCATCGAAACCAATCGATCATTCTCATGAAGACCATCCTGTTCGTACTGCTGTTGTTCGCCTTCATCCAGGAAGTCGTGTACCCGATCCAGCTCAGTGGTTTGGTTGGTCTTACTGTCCAGAATATTGTCGTTTATTCGTCAGTGCTCGTTTTGTTGATTACCGAGGTTGCCACCGGACGAATTTTCGGGCGCAAGATTTTCGGCCTCTTCGGTCTGAGCCTGATACTAATCGGCGTCACAATCAATTTCGCGTACCACCGGATGCTTGGCGAAGTGGCGATGGCAATCCCCCTACTGGAACATGCGCGCTACGCCAAGTCCATGGCGTTCGATCCCGTTGTGCTGTACATCCTGCCTTTTCTCCTAATAGATTACAAAGCACAAGGCAGAAGATACCTGATCATACTTACGAGTGTCATCGGCTTGCTCAACGTTATCTCGCTGCTGAGCAACTTCCTGGGGTTCCAATTATTCGACATGCACGAACACTATTTGGATAGAGACAGACTCGCCGGGATCACGGGCAACCCGAACAAGACCGCCTATATGCTCTGTATGCTCATGCCCATCCAGTACTACTTCTTCAAAACACCGGAACTCGGGCTCGCACGCTGGCTACTGTTGGTCTTGATCGCGCTGGAGATTGTGTTCGTGTTGCTGTCTGGTTCCCGCGGCGGCCTGATTACCCTAGTGCTTGCGCTCGGTGTCGCGTTCATTGTCTATCGGGACTACCGCATGATGGTGCTGGCGGCCTTCTCGATCCCGATCGCCATGATTTTCCTTTTTCAACAGAGCCTGTATTTCCAGGAGACGTTGGAGCGGGTTGGTGTACTTCTGTCGGGGGACCTGGACGCGGCCTCCGCCAACAGATTCGAGATATGGACCGCTCTACTCAAAGATTTCATGGACACGCCGATGGCGACGATCTTCGGAACCGGTTTCGGATCGGCTATCAATCTCGGTGTGGGCGCGCGGGCACACAGCCTATACATCCAGATCCTCGTCGAATTCGGTATCCCGGGGCTGCTGGTTTGGCTCGGCCTGATATGGTCATTCATCTCCAAGGCTCGCCGAATCGTCACGCCAGGTGACGATCATTTCCGCGCGATGGCGCTGACCAGTGTGCTGGTAATACTGTTTGCCTGGGCCTTTACGACCCTGATCGGCGTGCTCGATCTCGTGGGAGTTAGCATGGGTGTAATATTCGCGTATTTCATGCAGCTCGCCCAGGCGGCAGCGGCACCAGCCGATCCAAGGCTTCGTCGAACCAACATCGCACACAAGGGCCCAAGCCAAATGAGAAAACAACGTACCTGACATATCCGTAAGCTCCCGTAGATCGCTCGAACTGCTTAACGCTGCAATCCTAAAGGGCCCAGTTATGAAAATTGTTTTCATATACGAGCATTTTACGCCACCATTCGATGAGGGAATCAAGAACTTCGCTTATAGGGTGCATCGCGAACTATCACGTTCCCACATGGTCCGGGTCATGCGTTATCTACGCCACATGCCCCATTTCTTGAACGCTTTACTGATGGTGCCGCGCATCGTCGTACAATCGATGTGGTTTCGTGCCGAAAAGATCATCTTCATCCCACAAGCTGCATTGACCTTTTCGTCGCTGGTCAAAATCTCGATGCTGCAGTCGTTATTCCCGGGCAAAGTCACTGTTGTTGGCGTGCAGAAAAGGATTCTGGCTCCGTGGCAAGAGAAGATCGTGGCACGCGTGAAGCTGCGCGACATCCTGGTGCTATCGTCCGCGATGGCCAAGTCGCTACAGGACCTCGGCATAGACAGCACTATCCTGAACCTGGGTGTCGATCTGGGTCAATACAAGCCTGTATCGAACAAGCAAGCATTGCGCGAGAAGTACGCCATCCCGGCAGACCAATTGGTCGTCTTGCATGTTGGGCACATCAAGAGATCGAGAAACATTGCCTGGTTGGCCGAAGTCCAGCGAGCACTGCCCGGTACGCAAGTCGTACTCGTCGGCAGCACAACCACCGGTAGAGATATCGATCTAGGCGCACAACTGGAACAAGCTGGCGTTATTGTCCTGCGTGAGTACCTCCAGGATATCCATGAACTCTATCAACTTGCTGACGTGTACTGCTTCACGGTGATGAGCGATGCGGGAGCAATGGAAACGCCTTTATCGATCCTGGAGAGCATGGCGACCAACCTGCCGGTAGTCACCACCCGCTTCGGTCGCTTGCCGGAACAATTCTCCCAAGATGAATATTATCGCTACGTAAATAGTGCCGACGAAATGATCGCCGTTTTGAGAACCGGCTTCGGCGACGAGTGCAACAATCGACAGAAGATGAACGAGTATTCGTGGGCAGCGACTGCGCAGCGATTGATGGCGGCCTGACATCATGATTATGATCTATCTCTCCGGTATCGACGGGTGCGGAAAGACTACACAGGCTGGCCTGCTGGTCGATCGTATGAACAAAAGCGGATTATCGGCGGAGTATCGCTGGTTACGATGGGAGCCGTCGATATTGCCAGTCATTAATCGCCTGAAGAAAATGACCGGAAAACCACGGGGTAACGGCGTCGCTTATGGACAGAATGTCGGTACCGAAAACGCGCACCACAGTAGATGGTCCGGGCTCAAGCGGAAGATCTTCTCTTATTCACTGTGCCGGCGCGCCTGGCTTTCGTATGCGTCTGGAGACTATTTCCGGAGCTATCGCGATGCCAGCCAGCAGTGGAGCAGTGATTACATAATCCTCGATCGCTATCTGCTCGACTTCGTAATCGATCAGTCACTGAACCTGTCGATCCCCCCGAACGAGTTTCAGGAACTGCTGGGCACAACGGCCCTGGCGAAAACGAAAACCCCGGATATGTCCATATTCATTGACCTGCCAGCCGAAGTTGGTTACAAACGCAAGCTCGACGGGACACCGCTTCGGTATCTGCAGGAACGCGAGCAACTCTACAGAGACATTGTGGTCGACGGCCCGATTCTACATGTCGATGGAACGCTCACCCCAGCGGACGTCCATGAGCAGATCGCCAAATGGGTTTACGGCAACATAGGGTGCGACTATGAGCAATAAGAAAAAACGCAGAGTCGTCCTGCTCGGTTTCGACGGCATGGATTACGACCTGACGAGGCAGATGATAAACAGGTCGATTTTGCCTAATCTCAGTCAACTCGCCGAGAACGGTGCTTTCGCGCCGCTGCTCTCGGTATTCCCGCCAGATTCCATCCCCTCGTGGATTACGACATACACCGGCCTGGACCCGTCGGAACACGGAATCCTGGAACACGTTAACTATTTACTAGGTGATGAGAAAGACACAAAGATCGATACTTCGATTTTTCACAAGAAAACATTCTGGGACAAGATCGGCAGCGAGACAGACTCCAGGGTCTGTGTCATTAACCCGTTCATGGCCTACCCCGTCTGGCCGGTTAACGGTGTGATGGTAAGTGGTCCGGTGTTCATTGAAGGCGACATTCAAAGTTCCAACCCGCGGCTCGTGAATGTTGCGGATATTCCAGCAAGCATAGGAGGCATTACCAAATTCCCGAACAAATCGAATATCAAGCCGTTTCTGGAATGGACCATAAATGACACCTTGGAACAAGCGGACTTCGGACTTGCACAGCTACGCAACAATAACTTCGATCTTTTCTTTCAAACCTTTCTTACCACCGATCGCATCCAGCATCACCTGTGGCGTTACTGTGACCCGGCCGATCCGACTTACCCGGGCAGCAACGAAGTTGAAGACGGGATTGATCGGTTCTTCGGAATAATCGACGATATCATCGGTCAGTACATGGCCGAACTCGGGCCCGAAGATGTCCTGCTCATCATGAGCGATCATGGGCATGGCATGCGCTGCACCGATTGCTTTAACATCAATGAATTCCTGCGCCGCAAAGGATATCTGGCCAGCGCTTCCGGCGAACGACAGCTTAACAAGAGGATCCTTCTGGAAAAAATGAAGAATAGGACCCTGAAGTTCCTGCACGATCATGACATGGAGGAATATATCTCCAAGATCGCACGTTTTGTGCCTAACGCGAAGGAACTAAAAAAGGGTAGCCACATCGCAAACTATGCGGACAGCAAGGCCTATGCCTCAGATTTTGCTGGCACCAATCCCTTTGGTGGCATCTGTATTAACGCCGATAAGGTGGACGAATACGAGTGTTTCCGCTCGAATCTCATGGCAGAACTCAGTGAGCTGGAGTATGAGGGTCAGCCAATATTCAAATGGCTCAAATCACGCGAAGCGCTCTATAACGGCACGCACATCGACCGCTATCCGGACATACTGTTCGAGATGATCCCGCAGCTGGGTTCTGGCATGTCGATGCACACCGATCTTTTCTCAGTGAACCCAACACACAAGAAGATCAGTGGTGGTCACAAAAAGAATGGCATTTTTTTCGTCAACGGGAATGCCGATTCAGACGTCGACGAAAACGAATGCCGGATTACCAACATGTATGCAACTATCCTGTCACTTTTCGACGTGTCTCCCGGCACGCGAGGCCGGGGGAAGAGCTTCCTGACTCGAGACCTGCGCGAGACATCAATCCAGGTTGAGAATCTGTAGCCCTAGGCGCCCCGGATCAATTTCGAGTATTGCTCGGCCATGGTCGTCGCAGAAAAGCGTTCTTCGACGATTCTCCTGCCCGTGCGACCGAAGTGTCTCCTGAGATCAGAGTCCATTAGCGACACCAGAGTGTTCTTCAGCTCACCTACATCACCCGGTGGATAAACAAAGCCATTCACACCGTTACTGACCATCTCGGTAGCACCGCTCAAATCTGATAACACGGCGGGCAGTTCCATGGCCATCGCCTCGAGCGCTGCGTTCGAAAACGTCTCGACTGATCGCGAAGTCAGGGCGAAGACATCCATGGCACTCAGGGCGGGACGCACGTCATCCAGTTGTCCCGCAAAAACTACATGATCAGCGACGCCGCGTCGTTGCACGAGGTCCCGAATGCGCTGCTGCTCGGGGCCGCTTCCGACCAGCAGCAACTTTGCGTCGAAGCCGGATTGCCTCAACTCGCAGACGGCCTCGATGAGGTCGCCATGGGCTTTCTCGGGGCGGAACTGCGCCACCATGCCGATTACAACAGCTGGCTCATCGAATCCATACCGCTGTCGTACCGCTTTCCGATCCATCGCCGCTGCCCCGGCCCTGAACCACGCGGTATCGACACCGTTATGGATCACATGCAGCTTGTCCCCTTTGAGCCCGTAGCGTTCTTCCCATAGGGCCTGCTGTTGATGACTTCCGAATACGAATCCATCGAGTCTGCTGATTATCGGAGCATAGATCCGCATCTTGGCCCGCTCATACGCGTTGCGAAACTCTGTGATGTTGGATGAGCCGATGACTCGGACCTTGCGCCCCAGCCCACGCGTCGCCAGATAGAGGTAGAGCAGTGGATACAGATTTACCGACCAGACAACGTCGATATCCTCGTCTTTGATGTAACGCCGGATCTGTCTCAGCAGCCGCAGATCCAGCTTGCCTTTACGGTTGCCCGCCAACAGCGGTATCCGGGGATTTATCGCATTGGCGAGCGTCGGCGTCGCGTTCAGGAACCCTAGGTGCACCGACCCTCGCTGTTCCGCCAAGAGATTTGCGGCTCTTATTGTTTTCTGTTCGGACCCGCCTATACCCAGGCTATCAAGCAGGAACAGACAACTCGTTGCCATCTCGTATTACCGCGCCGGACGCGGAGACCAGAGCTCCTTCGTGGGTTGGCAACGAAAGCCTGGCCCATACCTCAAGGCGCTATCCTCTGCCGGGCGAACGCCAGGCCGACAGCCGAAACCGGGGGTATCCGAACGCCGAATCTATTCTTGCCCAGCGGACCGATGCTTACGTGCTCGTATCGGATCCCTTCGTCCCCCCCGGCGTAGTTGTGAGCAAGATAGGAATCGCCGGTCACTATCGCGCCACTTTCAAAACTATAGACACGATCGCCGGCGATCCCGATCTCCACGACCCGTTCATGCTTCATGTCCTTGTTCAGCAGCAATGCATAGACATGCTGCTCGGTGCAGTCAATGGTCGCTATGCCGGTCACGGCGGGCATTGCCCCCGAGCTGTAACTCTCGCGCCTGACCACGATCTTACCGAATTCGACACGACCACTGATAATGCCATCGCCCGCAAGCCTGCGTGCCATCACGCGAATCTTCCTGGCGTCTCTATCAGTGTGAAATCTTACTGTAGCGGTCTGCCAGCCTGTCGTCCCGGTAATATAGAGCTTGCTTTCCTGGTGAAAAGTGTGTTTCCAGCCTCGGGCATCGGATACGGCGATCCCGACTTTTCCGCCTTGCAGGTCGTGCGCCCTGATCTGCGCAGAGATCAGGTAGCTCGTGTCAGGCTCGACCTCGATCGCTCGGAAAGCATGGTAATAGTTAATATCTTTGTTCTTGTTGAACTCGACGTGCAATACATCGTTCTCCACGTATTGTTGCCCTTCCAGGAACCATCTGGTCTTCCATTTCCCAGCCTGGACCGTGTCGTCCGCTGCCGGCCTCGTACTCCTCCGCTTCGAGCGGGGCATGATCCCGATCGAACCGCTAAACTCCAGCTCATCGGTGTCGATACGGGACCGAACTACCAAGTCGCCGAGAAACTGCCGATAGAGTTCGTAGATATAGTAGATACCTTGTTTTCTTATCCTGTCGTTCTCACCCAAACCACCATAGACCATACCCCAGTGTTCATTGGCGAATAACCATTGATTCGCGAACAGCACCTTGTGTTCTGGTTTCAAGAATACGCGCAGCATGTCCGCGATGTGGATCGCATTGAACAGCGTGTGCCGATATGGATATGGCTTATCCAGAGTGTAATTTCCATTGAATTCAGTTATCGCCAGGCCGATATCGCGACCGGTCGCCTTGCTATCGATCGCAGCCACATAAGCAGTTAACATTTGTTCGAGATCGGCACTGGACGCGAGAGCGGCAGCAGCAACTTTATGGGGTGGAATCTTGTCTGCCGCCTGCCTGGGCAAGTCCGGCAGATAGGGATGAACGATAACATAGTCGATCAGGTGCCCGATTCTGTCCAGGATTGTACGCGCCCATCCATCCTCGATGCTTCTTGTTTCCTCAAATACTGCGCCGAGCATAATCGATGGATCAACCGCTTTCATCGCACTGTGATAGTTCTCGTAATGCCTGATGTACTCCTCGACCGGCATACTCCTGTTATAAGTTTCGTTCCCGAGCTCGAACCATTTGACCGACCAAGGTTCAGCACGCCCGTCCTCGCGTCTGAGACGAACCCATCGGTTGTCAACGTCGCTGGCGTCAGAATTGAGTATTCCGTTCAGATATAAGACAAGATTCACCGCCGATGCTGGATTGGCATCGACCGGCAACGTCATGACCGGTGTGGCCCCCACCTGCTCACAGAACTCGAGAAACTCCGCCAGCCCAAATAACTGCCCGGGACGGTCTTCGATCGGGCCGACCATTTGCTCCCAACGTACGTGGCGCGCCTGATTGCCACCCGGCCATCGAAGGACCTTGATACCGGCATCCTTCGCCAGGTCGACAAAAACCTCCGATGCGACGTTTCGCTCCGGATCCCAGACACCAGCACCTCTGTTGCCATATCGTCCATTCTTGTCCTTGACTTGGAACGCCTTGAGATTGGACCCGAGCACACTGCTGTTGACCTCACCAACAGCGGAAATCGGATCTATCTCGAAACGGCTCAATTGCTCTGACAGTGCGGACATCGGGTGCAACAGCAAGCTAAGCAGACAAACACACAATTGTGCCTGCCCGATAAATTCGTACTTTTCGGACCGGGCAGTCAAGCGGTTTTCCGAAACACGATCACGCGATTTCGCCAAGCCCCGTACAAACCGGGGAGGAAGGGCATCATCTTCGACATGCGGTACAGGATCTTACCGCGACGGCTGTATTTGAGAAACAGATGCTCACAACACCTGATGTCGTCGAAATACTCTTCTATGTGAGCGACGATCTGTTTCCTCGTCAGGTAATTGGTGTTCCGGGTCAGATACTCGTAATTGTATTTGGCCACTTCGCTGAAACCTAATCCTCGTTGTTCAAGCGTTCTGACACCTAACAGCGCCCAAAGGTACATCCACCAGCGTTTCTGGACAATCGTAGCCAATGGCACAAAAACATGCGGCTCGATCGGCATGTATCGAGACGGGAAGATATGCATGCTCCAGCCGTTCGGCTTCAATACGCGTTGGATTTCCGCCAGAATTCCCGGATAGTCATGCACATGCTCGAGTACCTGGTCACTGACAACGACGTCGAAATAATCGTCGTCGAACGGCAACCGGTAGTAATCCGGATCGATCACGCGGATAAACCCAGCGGCCTCCAGTCGGCCAGCATGTTCGCCCTGCTTGAATACGAAATCGCATCCATAGGCATCGTAACCGCTGTTCCGATATTCCATGACGACGCCGCCGTTCCCGCAGCCGAGATCGAGGATGGGCACACTCTTGTCCGGCAGCGCTCCGAGTTCCAACAGGATACTCTCCTGCAATTCGACTCTTACTTTCTGGTCCATGATCTATTCAGATACGCTCTCGCCGACGCAATTGCCGCTCGCGAGCATACCGTTTAAGGGCATTATTCGTCAGGACAATCTTGAGAATCGTCCACCTTATCTGGCCCAGCATACGTCGCACATAGATTAACGTGCCGACTGTGAACGGCTTGTGGAGATAGGACATACGCCAGATGCTCTTAAAGCCATAATTGTACTTCTTGTCATCGAAGAGATTTCGAATGTAGGCGCGGCGTGACGCATTGGTCAGGTACGATGAGTGGTATCTGGGATTCGCGTCGGTAAAGATCTTGCTTGCCACGGCCACCACGCAAGAACACCCCGCCAGCTTCGCCCGGCGGGTGAATTCCAAATCTGCCCAGTTATGCGGATACCCCCTGGCATCCAGCAAGCCTATCTGCTCGAATATCCCGGTCGGTATCAACAATGACGCGCCGGTCAAAGCGTCACATTCGAGATTCGATGAAAACGTCCGCTCTAGCACATGCTGACCTGCATAGGTGTTGACCAACTCGTGCAAACGGCCTTCAACCATGAACCCTGCGGAAATAATCTCTAAGTTGCTGTTATTAGTTTCTCTCAGTTTTATCGAGCTGACCAGGGCATCGGGCCTGGTTTCGGCGACGCGCCAGAGTTCTGAGAGAAACCGCGGATCCAGCTTGAGATCGTCATTTAGCAACAGTACGTAGTCGTATCGCTCATCGAGCGCGAATCGAACGCCCCGGTTGATCGCACCAGTCCACCAAAGTTCGCCATCACCCTGCAGCACAACAGTATCGGGAAAGTGTTCGTTAATCGCCTGCCGGGTTCCGTCGGTGGAACCATCATCGACAATCACGATCTGAACGTCACAGCCAGCGCTATCAATTCCGACGAGCTGGCGCAGGCACGCCAGAGTGTGTTCTTTCCTATTGTGAACTGGAATGATTACCGCGAGTCTCGCCATTAACTTCACTCAGAAAGTAGCGTAAGCCAGGGCGGCGTCAGCTCTCGAAGATTTGTATGCGCGGCCCGCGCCACCGCACGCCCAACTAACCTGATGCGCGGCACCTCCCGACGCCCGGATTGCGTTGGCGCCTGCACGAACATAATACCGATTGTGGCCCACCGCGCGCGAACAAGTATTTCATCGCCACGTAGATTGGCCGTATGAGATCGCCCGCGTCAACCACTGTCCTACACCAATCGACAAGCCGAGCCCAGTCGCCGAAGATCAGACCGGTTCAGTCACCGCGAGTCTGCACCGGGTTTCTCAACATTCAGGGAGCGGCTGTGAAATCGACATCTGCGCCCACGTCTATCGCGGGGATGAAACCCACGCCGTCCGCAGGCACAAACGTAAGGTCCTCATCGACAGCGGCGTCGTCGGCATCACAGGTAAATGCTGCCGTGTAGGTCTGGTCGGCTGCCAGGAATCCAACGGTGTAGTGCCACGTCGCGCCACCATCGTCGGTCTCGACATTCGCGCTGGTCAGCGGATCGCCGTCATCACCATCCATATCATCGGGTGTTACATCGCCTTCATAGACATACACCACCGGGATGCAGTCGGCCGCCGTTGCGAGCGTGGTATCGACCGAGCCGGTGAGCGAAGTCGAGGTGACATTGTCGACCATACGCAGCGTTGGCCGCACCCGGTAGTCGGGATCCAGACCTGGCGGTGCACCTATCGATTTGCGCAAGTCGAAATCAATTGTGAAATCGGCGCTGCCACCCGCGGGTACATCGAAACCTCTATTGAGTTGCAATCCGGATTCGTCCCCGCTAGGGACGTACAGGTTATGCACTATCCCATCGTCGAGAACAATGTAGGAACCCTCTGTTACACAATCTGCTCCCAGCGGGTCGGCATCTTGTACCGTCGGCAGATCGCGCCCGGCGATGACCCCTAAGCGTATCCAGTTGTAGTGGCCGGCCAGCAATTCTTCGTCAATGAGCAAGGGCGCGCTATTGATGCCCTGCTGCGCCAGCAGGTCAATGGCCACCGGGTCCATGAATTCGACCAGGTGATTTTCCACACTGCCATCTGAATGCTTGAATTCAGCACTGTCAAATACCAGACACACCTTATGCGCCGCATCAACCGGAGCATCCGTTATGTTGATATTGACCAGACCCGTAGAGAGTTGGAACACGTCGCCAGAACCGCCGCCGCCACAACCTGAAACAGCGAGAGCAGTTATTAACACCGGAGCAAGGATTCTAATACGCATCGAAATACCGCCAGATATCGAGATAATGATTTCGCACTATGCCCGATTCACTAGTCCGGTATGCGCTGACTTAACCTAAGAAGGACAACTGCGTCACACTTTTTGAAACGCACTAACGCCCATCCACAGTAAGGCGGCGAAGGCACAGACCAGCGCGACGGCAGACCCACCGGCGGCGCCCAGAATTGCGCCACCAGCCACACCACCGACAAAGGCGCCCAGGAACTGGCTGGTCGCATAGACCCCAAAGGCCCCACCGCGTACCTCTTGTTCGGCAAGTTGGCTGACACGGGCCGGCAGCCTCGCCTCGAGAAAATTGAATCCGGCAAAAAAGATCGCCATCGCCACGATGACGCCACCCTGATCGCTCACACCCAAAAGGCCAAACTGAGCCAAAGCCAACAGTCCGATCGCCAAACCGAACACCAGACCGGGCCGACCCAGACGCTCCACCGCAAGAATCAGTGGTACGGTGCCGGCGAGTGACATCAGCAGGGCAAGCAAATACACCCGGCTATGGGCGCCGGTTTCAATACCCAGTGTGTCGCGCAACAAATAGGGCACAGACACGAAAGTTGCGGTCAAAATAGCGTGCAGCAAGAACACACCGAGGTGTAGAGAAAACAGATTACCGTTGAGCAACCCGTCGCGCAGACGCACGCCGGCCACCCGTGCCGGTGGCGACCAACTACCTGGGCCAAAAACAATCGCAAGTGCGGCAACGAAGGCGAGTATCGCTCCAAGCCAAAAAAGCCCGGACACACCAACTGTCTTTGACAGTGTCGGCCCCAGTGCCAAGGCAAGCAGGAACGCCATGCCGACAGAAACACCAATGATCGCCATGACACGTGTGCGAACCTCGTCGCGTGTCAGATCGGATACCAGCGCGGTGACAGCCGCCGAGATCGCACCGGCGCCCTGCAGGATGCGGCCGATAATAATGCCGGTGATCGAATCGCTGAGTGCCGCGACGACACTGCCGGCGGCAAATATGAATAGACCCAGCACAATGACGGTCTTGCGTCCTATACGATCGGACAGCAACCCGGCGGGAACCTGGAACAGCGCCTGGGTAATGCCATAAGCCCCGACTGTAAGACCGGCCAGCATGGGCGTTGCACCGGGCAGGTCACCTGCATACAGCGCGAGCACCGGCAAAAGCACAAACAAGCCAAACAGCCGGAGCGCCAGAACCAGCGCAAGTGTCGCCACCGCGCGTCGCTCGGATCCTGTCATCGCCACGGCGTGCCGGGCATTTAGGCTGGCATTCATTAGTATCGTTGGAGGTCACTAGCGCCGCAGCGCAGGGGCGGCGTATATTAGCAGGTTGTTTCGCTGACAGCCCGCCAGAATGCAATTCATACAAGTCCGCGGTGCACGGACCCACAATCTACAAAATGTCGATCTCGACCTGCCGCGGGACAAGCTAATCGTAATAACCGGCTTGTCCGGATCGGGCAAGTCTTCACTTGCCTTCGACACTATTTACGCTGAAGGACAGCGTCGGTATGTCGAATCGTTGTCCGCCTATGCCCGGCAATTCCTGTCGATGATGGAAAAACCCGATGTCGATCACATAGAAGGTTTGTCACCGGCGATCTCCATAGAACAGAAATCCACGTCGCACAATCCACGGTCAACTGTCGGGACCGTCACGGAAATATATGACTACCTGCGTCTGCTTTTTGCACGTGCCGGTATCCCACGCTGTCCCGATCACGATCTTGACCTAGCTGCACAAACCATTAGCCAAATGGTCGATCAGGTGCTCAGCCTCGAAGAAGGCTCGCGACTGATGCTGCTGGCCCCGGTCGTACAATCACGTAAGGGCGAGCACAGCAAGCTCATCCAGCAATTGCGCACCGATGGCTACATCCGTGCATTGATCGATGGCGAAATCATCGAACTTGACGACGTTCCCAAACTCGATGCCCGCAAGCGTCACAACATCGACGTCATCGTTGACCGTTTCAAAGTACGAGTAGATCTTAAGCAGCGGCTGGCTGAGTCTTTTGAGACGGTGCTACGACTTGCCGATGGAGTCGCAAAAATCGGCTGGATGGATGACCTGAAACGAGCTCCACTGGTGTTTTCCGATCGTTTCGCTTGCAATCAATGCGGCTACAGTCTGCAGGAACTGGAACCACGGCTTTTCTCCTTTAACAATCCGGCCGGTGCCTGTGGCACCTGTGACGGCCTCGGCGTCGAGCAGTTCTTCGATCCAGATCGCGTCGTTACCAACGCTCACCTTGGGCTCGCCAGCGGCGCGATCCGCGGCTGGGACCGGCGTAACCCGTATTACTTCCAACTCATCCAGGGACTGGCGAAGCACTACAAGTTCGATATTGAAAAACCGTTCGAGAAACTGCCGGCGCGTATCCGTGACGTCGTGCTATATGGCAGCGAAGGCAAGCGAATCCAGTTTAGTTACCCGGATGGTGGCGGCGGCCTGTCGTCACGCAAGCACGCCTTCGAGGGTATTTTGCCGAACATGGATCGGCGTTATCACGAAACCGAGTCCTCGACCGTGCGGGAAGAACTTGCGAAGTATCTCAACCAGCAACCGTGCCCGGACTGTGGCGGAACGCGTCTCAATGCCGCCGCCCGTAACGTTTTCGTCGCCGACATAGCGCTACCGGATATTACTTCCATGTCCGTGGGCAAAGCGAAGGTATTTTTTGAACAATTGGATCTGCCCGGATGGCGCGGCGAGATCGCCGATCGGATCGTGCGCGAGATCGGCGATCGCGTACGGTTCTTATCCAATGTCGGGCTGGATTACCTGTCACTGGACCGCAGTGCCGATACGTTATCCGGCGGCGAAGCCCAACGCATCAGGCTCGCCAGCCAGATCGGCTCTGGCCTGGTCGGGGTGATGTATATCCTCGATGAACCCTCGATCGGGCTGCATCAACGGGATAATCAGCGTCTGCTGGCGACACTGACGCACTTACGCGATCTCGGTAATACCGTGATCGTTGTCGAACACGACCAGGAAGCCATCATGGCGGCCGACCACGTTGTCGACATGGGGCCCGGTGCGGGTGCCCACGGTGGACAGGTGGTCGCACAGGGCACGCCAAACCAGGTTGTGAAAAATACCGCATCGCTTACCGGGCAGTACTTGTCCGGGCGCCGCGAGATACCCGTGCCGAAAGAACGCGTCGCCGTCAACCCGGAACGCATGCTGCACATTCACGGTGCACGCGGTAATAATCTCAAAGATATCGATGTCGATATCCCGTTAGGCGTATTTACCTGCGTGACCGGCGTGTCCGGCTCCGGCAAATCCACACTGATCAACGATACGCTGTACAAGTGGGTGGCGCGGGAGTTGAACGGTGCTGCCACCGATCCCAAGGACTGCGATGGTATCGACGGGCTGGATCACATTGACCGCGTGGTCGATATCAGCCAGCGACCTATCGGCCGCACACCACGATCGAACCCGGCGACCTACACCGGTTTGTTCACACCCATCCGTGAACTGTTCGCCGGTACGCAGGAGTCTCGTGCCCGTGGCTACAAGCCAGGACGGTTCAGTTTCAACGTGCGCGGCGGGCGCTGCGAAGCCTGCCAGGGCGACGGTGTTATCAAGGTCGAGATGCATTTCCTGCCCGACATCTATGTCGCTTGTGACGTGTGCAAGGGCAAACGCTATAACCGCGAGACTCTGGAAGTACGCTACAAAGGACTTAACATCCATGAAGTACTCTCGTTGAGCGTGGAAGACGCCCTGGAATTGTTCGCCCCGGTTCCGGTTATCGCGCGCAAGCTGCAAACTATGATGGACGTGGGGCTGTCCTACATCCAGCTGGGCCAGAACGCGACCACACTCTCAGGCGGAGAGGCACAGCGCGTAAAATTGTCCAAGGAATTGTCAAAACGCGCCACTGGCCGCACACTTTATATGCTGGATGAGCCTACGACCGGTCTGCACTTCCACGACATCGAGCAACTACTCGCCGTACTGCATCGCTTGCGCGATCAGGGCAACACCATAATCGTGATCGAGCACAACCTCGACGTGATCAAGACAGCGGACTGGATTATTGATCTTGGACCGGAAGGTGGGGACGGTGGTGGTGAAATTATCTATTCCGGTACACCGCTTTGTATCGATACTGCCAAGACATCACACACCGCGCGCTATCTCGCTCACGTGCTTTCGCTCAAAGGCGCCAGCGCCGCAAAATCCCGTTAGTCTGCGGCAAATCGAGCATCTACTTGAAACTGGCTGGGCTACACTTTTCTTCGCGGTGTTTTGTCCGATTGGCAACACAGATATCGCGCACACGCAACCGCTTGCGTCAAAAAGCACGCGAATGAGTTACCATCTGCCTGTTTCTCGTTGCCGAGATTCTCATCGATGAATATCCTTTCAATAAACAAATTCTATTACCGAAAAGGCGGCAGTGAGACAGTTTTTTTTGGCGAGAAAGAACTGTTGGAACGCAACGGGCACAGAGTAATCCCGTTCTCTATGCATGACCCGCGAAACGAGGAGTCCGATTACGCGCGATATTTCGTTCGTGGCGTCGACTATGAAACAACCCGCGTTTGGGATAAGTTGTCGGCAGCAGGCAAGATTGTCTTCTCTTTTGAGGCCCGGCGGAATATCAGTAAGTTACTCGGCGACCACAAAGTCGATATTGCCCACTTTCATATTTTCCAGCACCAGATTTCGCCCTCGGTATTCGAACCCTTGCGAAAACGTGGAATACCAATCGTACTGACGCTTCATGATCTCAAGCCTGTTTGCCCGACCTATCTCATGTACACACGCGGTGAAGTATGTGAGAAGTGCATGGGCGGAAAATTTTATCATTGCATGCTTCGAAAATGCACGATGGGATCGACCGCCAAAAGTCTTGTTAATGTTGTGGAGATGTATTTCCACTACGCCATGCGTTACTACCAAAATGTCGACAGGTATGTAGCGGTTAGCCGGTTCTACAGAGACAAAATGATTGAAGCAGGATTCCCGGGTGAACAGATCGAATACATACCAAATTTTATCGATAGTGAATTGTTCCAGTACTCAGAGGTGAATCGGGGCTATGCGCTCTACTTTGGACGACTCTCAGAGGAAAAAGGCTTGATCACTTTGCTGGAAGCCGCAGAGCAGTGCCCTGAAGTTCCTATCGTTATTGCGGGCGCCGGACCGGATGAGGACAAACTCAAACAACATGCGGCTGAGAAAAAGCTAGCTAACGTCGAATTTGTTGGATTCCAGACTGGCGATAAATTGAGGGCATTACTGGCAGAGTGCAGTTTTACTGTGCTGCCGTCAGTTTGGTACGAAAACTGCCCGATGTCGGTGCTCGAATCACTGGCAGTCGGCAAGCCGGTCGCCGCCGCCCGGTCCGGCGGTATACCTGAACTGGTCGAGGATGGCGTGGACGGTTTCTGCTTCAAGCCGCGTGATGCAGGGCAATTGGCCCAGATAATGACGGAATTATTCAACAACAATGAGCTACGCGAAAAGATGGGTCCCTCTGCCAGGGCCAAGATCGAGCGCCGTTTTAGCCCCAAGATTCACACCGAGCGATTGCAATCCGTCTATGACGACCTGCTAAACCGAACATAAAATTATTCTTCAGGAGATGTGCATTATGAAGAATTCATTTCATCACTATGAGTCATTTGTGAAGCTCAGGTGAAAATATTTGTAACGGGCACTCGCGGCGTACCAGAGATTCCAGGTGGAGTTGAGCGACATTGCGAACAGCTATATCCGATTATCGTCAAGAACGGACATGAGGTTTTCATCAGTAGACGGACGCCTTACGTTGATCGCAAAGAAGATGAATGGAAGGGCATAAAGTTGATCGATGTATATGCCCCTACATCAAAGGCACTTGAAGCGATTGTGCATACATTCCTTTCAGTCATTAAAGCCCGATTACTAAACGTTGACATTGTACATATACACGCTGTTGGACCCGCGCTGCTGGTGCCACTTGCACGTATGTTGAGCCTTAAGGTTGTATTTACAAATCACGGCCCGGATTACGATCGTCAAAAGTGGGGCTGGTTGCCATCACAGATTCTGAGACTCGGCGAATATTTTGGGGGGAAGTTTTCTGACAAAAATATTGTTATTTCCGAAGTCATACGACAGATCATTTTAACTCGCTGCAAACGTGACAGTGAGATAATCTACAACGGGGTGGAAATCAAGAATCCCAGTGTCAATACGAGCTATTTAGAAACGATTGGCGTTAAGGCAAGGAAATATTTGCTGGCAGTTGCCAGGTTTGTTCCTGAAAAAGGATTGCATGATCTCATTAGCGCCTATGCCGAATTGGATACTGATTTTGATTTGGTCATTGCGGGTGACGCGGATCATGAAGATGATTACAGTTTGTCGTTAAAAAAATTGGCGTCACAACACCGGGTTAAGCTGACAGGTTATATAACAGGCGATGACCTTCACCAAATGTACAGTCATGCTGCTCTTTTTGTGCTTCCCTCTTACCACGAAGGACTGCCGATCGCTCTGCTTGAGGCATTGAGCTACGGTCTTGATGTGCTGGTTTCGGATATCCCGGCAAATCTTGAAGTATCACTTGAGAATAATCATTACTTCGAGTGTGGAAATATCTTGGATTTGTCAAACAGTATTAACCTCCATTTGGCCTCTACGGTTGAAAGCGGTTATGCGGATAACATAATGCAAACTTTATCCGAGAAATATGACTGGGAACACATAGCCGGCCAAACAATTGACGTTTACTCTGAGCTTCTAAAGGCCAAGACCTAGCCATCAGCACCACCTGCACTGCCCGTAATCCGGTTGCCTGGGGCTGTATATGCTAGAATCTGGTTTGGTTTGTGCTTTAAAAATGGATAGGAATGGCTCACCGCTATGCACGATAAATCTTTGATGCCTACCGATATTTCCATCATTACAACGTATCGTTGCCAGATGCGTTGCAAGATGTGCAACATATGGGAAAACCCCACTGATAGAAAAAAAGAAATCACGCCCGAGGAGCTTGAGAGACTGCCGAATTTCAAGTTTGTTAACGTGACGGGTGGTGAGCCCTTCGTAAGAAAGGATCTGGAAGATATTATCGAAGTGATGTACACGAAATCACCGCGTATTGTTATTTCAACGTCAGGGTGGCATGTCAATAAGATTCATAAACTGGCAGAACGGTTCCCGAATATCGGTATCAGGGTAAGTATTGAAGGATTATCGCAAAAGAACGACGACTTGAGAGGCAGGGAAGGTGGTTTTGACCGTGGCATCAAAACGCTTCTGGGTCTAAAGGAACGGGGCGTGAAGGATATTGGCTTTGGCATCACAGTTTCTAATAAGAACTCAGAAGATATGCTGTGGTTACACAAATTATCGCAAACGCTCGGTATGGAGTTTGCAACGGCAACCTTCCATAACTCGTACTATTTCCATCGAGACGATAATGAAGTCACCAACAAAGATGAAGTGACAGAAAATTTCCATGCATTGATTGAAGACTTGATGAAGGAGAATCATCCAAAAAGCTGGTTCCGGGCATTTTTCAATCTGGGTCTTATCAATTATATTCGGGGTAATCCCAGAATGCTTCCGTGTGAGGCCGGTACTGCAAATTTCTTTATTGAGCCGTACGGTGATGTATACCCTTGTAATGGCCTGGAAGAAAAATACTGGAAAGAAAGCATGGGCAACATCAGGGATTTTGACTCATTCGAGGATCTATGGTTCAGCGAACAAGCCCATAGAGTTCGTGGTCTGGTTAGGACCTGCCCAAAAAATTGCTGGATGGTGGGTACTGCTGCTCCGGTAATGAAAAAATATATCAAGCATCCATTGAAATGGGTGGTTAAGAATAAGATTAAAAGCTTGCTAGGCAAGCCAATTTGCGTTGATACGATACCGAAGTGCAATGTTGGACAGGATCCACTCCAGGGGGACTTGAGGCAGCCACGTGGCATTGTTGTACCGCTAACGCTGGATCCCGGATACAAATTGTCTGACGAGGAAGAAGCAGAGATTCTGGCCGATATCGGCTAATTTGTTTTGGTCCTATCAACCTGAGCTGAAACAGCGTAGTTTTTAATCGGCATCATCAGTAGTTGCTCCACTTTCATGCCGTGAAGCCTTTGGTGTGGGCGTCAGTGTACGACGACATCACAACAGCCCCGTTACTATCAAACTTATCCAACCCGCCCCGCTACGGCCATAGTTTGCCCGCACAAGAACCAACGACGAATGATTGAGGAGCGACTACGTCTGCAGCGCGCTTTTTACAAAGTCGTATTCAGCCGCCAGGCTTTCTTCCGAATCCTCAGCAACAAATTTCTCCACGTGGCCACCCAGCAACGGAATCGTACAACGAATATCCAGCTCGACGTCATTGACGCAACCGTCGCCGTCGGCGCGTAACATCATCGATCCCTTGATTGTCACAGGCGTGCCCTTGGCTTCGATATCAAACTCGTTCCAGTATTCCTCGCCGGGGTCGCCACCCCAGTCCTCTTTTTGTATCAAGGTGTTCCATTCGCCAATAATCGTCTTGATGATCGATGGTGCATTGGCCGGCATATCGCGCTTGATAGTGAACTGAACGGAAGGGCCGTCCGCCTGGAACTCCAACATTTCGATATTTTTCGCACCGCAGGCGGCGAATTTCTTGCTGTAAAAGTCCGGATCGCTGAACAGGGCAAAAACAGTATCGACGTCTGCGTTGTACGGGTGACTGGCTGTGACTTTCATTTGTTGGTTCCTCTCTTCATCACGTTTGCGGCTTTGCCGCATTTACACCACCGGGATTTCGCCCCCGATCCCAGCCTCCCACCAAAGCGAGAACTGAGTCTCATTTAGTAGGTGTATCTGCTTACAGAAAAAAGGCGTAGACCCCGGCAGAATTCACGCATGCAACATGATTATCGCACGGCGTGGGCGGCGGTGGCCCTCTGCCTGCTGATGCTGGTGCCACCAGTGCGCCTGATTGCCGACGAAGTGCCCGGCTCCGAGGACGTCGAAGAGGTGGTGGTCGTGGCCACCAAGAGCCCGCGGCCAATCTCCGATGTGGCCGGCTCGGTCACCCTGGTCGACGCCGACGACCTGGCAGATCGCCTGTCGATCGATATTGCCGACCTGGTGCGCTATACACCCGGAATCTCGCTGCCCCGAGCCAGCACCCGCTTCGGCTGGGATAGCTACAGCATCCGTGGTGTGGGGGGAAACCGCGTTGCCATTGAGCTCGATGGCATCCCGGCCGCTACTCACTTCCAGATAGGCAGCTACTCCAACGCCGGCAGGGACGCGATTGACGTCGGTCTGATTCGGCGGGTCGAGGTGCTCTATGGCCCGGCATCCACGCTCTATGGTTCTGACGCCATTGGTGGCGTGGTGTCTTATCTAACGTACAATCCGGACGATCTTGCCAGCACAGGGAATCCCTATTTATCTCTCGCCAGCGGTTATCGCGACGATCAGGAAAGCTACGATTCACGCCTGACCACCGCCTGGACCGGTGACAACACCGGCCTGCTCTTGTCACTCGGTCACCGCGAGGGCGAGCAACGCGATGCATCCGCGCTTGGCGATGCTGCGGAGGACTGGCAAGACTGGGACACGGCCAATGTCTTCGGCAAGCTAACGTGGGATATCAACCAGACTGACCGCCTCACCGCCACTTTGGAAACCTATCGTCGCGAAGGTGACACCAATGTGCGTTCCATACTGGGTACCGGCCGTTTTCGCTCCACCACGCTACTCACCGGCGATGACCGACAAGATCGCGACCGGCTGAGCCTCGCTTATGATTTTCGCGTGAAAGGCGTCGACGGTGTTCTGATTGCGTATCAGCACACAACAGACACGGACCAGTTTTCAGTTGAAGAACGCGCCACTCGCGACCTGCGCCGAGAGCGCCAATTCGATTTCAAACAGGAAACTACCGGTCTCGAATTCAATGCCAGTACGCGCATTGAAGGCCAGCGTGCGACACACAACCTGGGATACGGCATCGAATTGGCGCGTACGGACACGACGGAATCGCGTGATGCGTGGCAAACGACACTGGCCGGTGCAGACCGGACCAATATTGTGTTGGGTGAGACTTTCCCGGTACGTGATTTTCCCGTGTCCCGTGATACGGAACTGGGCATCTACGTGCAGGATGAAATCAGCATCAATGCCTGGACGCTGATTCCCGCATTGCGATTTGACGACTATGACCTGGACCCCCGTCCCGACGCGCTATACCTGGAAGACAACCCCAACAGCAACATCGTCAATATCCATGAGAACAATCTCTCGCCGAAACTGGGCGTGATCTATTCCTGGGACAGTGGCTGGTCGGTATTCGGTCAGTACGCACGTGGTTTCCGTGCGCCACCTTTCGAGGACGCGAATATCGGTCTGGATATTCCGTTTTTCAACTTTCGCGCTTTACCCAATCCCGATTTGCGTTCCGAGACATCGGATGGGCTGGAGCTGGGTATCAGACACTATGCACCCAATGGCTCGTTCAGCCTGGCGACACATTACACCGAATACGACGATTTCATCGATAGCCGTGCCCGGCTGGGCATCGAACCCGGCACAGGTACTTTGCTATTCCAGTCCCGCAACCTCGACACCGCACATATCTATGGTGCTGAATTGCGTTATCGGCAGCTGTTGCGCCCGAATCTGGATCTAAACCTGGCGCTGGCCTGGACCCGCGGCGAGGACGACCTCACCGGTGCGCCCATCAACACGATTGACCCGGCTGAGATGGTGCTCGGCGTCGACTGGCACGCAAGCAATTTGCCGTTGACGGCCCAGCTTACGTGGACGCTGGTCGACCAACAGGATGATATCGACGATCCGGACGATGAACTGGCCCGTACTGCCGGGTTTGGCATCGTCGATCTCACCGCGCGTTACGCGATCGCAAACGCGACGTTGCGTGCAGGTCTATTCAATGTTTTCGACAAAGCTCACTGGCGCTGGAGCAGCGTCCGCGGGCTATCGGCAGACGACCCGACCCGGCCTTTGTTATCCGAGCCGGGGCGTCACGCCGGTTTATCTATATTTTTGCAATGGTGATTTGAAGGGAGCTTCATCATGAATACTCGTTACTGGATCGTTATTTTATTCGCGCTGCTGGTTGGCTGTAATAACAAGCCGCCGGCGACGCAATCCACACCCGCCGTCTCGACCTCCTCGTCGGCACCACAGGTGCACCAGGCCGAGGTGGCACAAGTCGATCAGTCCAAGGCATCGCGTATCGAACGCGGCGAAGCGCTCTATCTGCGGCACTGTGCAGCCTGTCATCAGCCCACGGGCCAGGGTCTGGCCGGCGCTTTCCCGCCGCTGGCAAATTCCGATTACCTGCTGGCGGATCCCGAACGGGCCGTTTCCATCGTGATCGGTGGCAAGACAGGCGAGATCACTGTTAATGGCAACACCTATAACGCAGTCATGCCGGCCATGAATTATCTGAGTGATCAGGACGTCGCTGATGTGTTGACCTATACGCTCAATGCCTGGGGCAATGACGGCGGCGAAATCGCGTTTGCACAGGCCGCGGCCGCACGCGGCGACACACCGGAAGTAGCCGAAGGCGCGCCTGCAGACCATCCGGTTTCGCCTGGCGACCTCGCCTACCGCGGCACAGCCAGTCCTATCGCGTCCGAGTTGGCCAGGGATCTGGTGGATTCCGAAGGTCCAAGCATGACCAAGACCGAATTTGCTGAATCGAAGAAGCTGTTCTTCGAGCGCTGCGCGGGCTGTCACGGCGTGCTGCGCAAAGGCGCCACGGGAAAACCACTCACTACCGACATCACGCGCGAAAAAGGTGTGGATTACCTCAAGACCATGATCACCTACGGCTCACCGGCCGGCATGCCCAACTGGGGCAGCTCGGGCGAGCTGCGGAATGAGCAAATCGATGCGGTCGCACGCTATCTGCTGCACGAACCACCAGCGCCGCCGGAGTGGGGAATGCCGGAGATGAAAGAAAGCTGGAATCTGCTGGTGCCGGCCGATCAACGCCCGACGACACCGCAGCACTCGCATAATGTGGACAATATATTCTCCGTGACGCTGCGTGACAGCGGTGAAGTTGCCATCATTGACGGTGACTCAAAGGAAGTCCTCAGCATTCTCAAGACCGGCTATGCCGTGCATATTTCGCGGCCGTCGGCTTCTGGACGCTTCATGTACACCATCGGTCGGGACGCCAAGGTCGATATGATCGATTTGTGGATGAACCCACCGCAGCGTGTGGCCGAAATCAAAATTGGCCTGGAAGCCCGTTCCGTTGAGACTTCCAAGTACAAGGGCTACGAAGACAAGTACGCAATCGCCGGCGCCTACTGGCCACCTCAGTACGTGATCATGGACGGTGCCACGCTGGAACCGCTGAAAATCGTTTCAACGCGCGGTATGACCGTCGACACGCAGGAGTTTCATCCCGAGCCACGGGTTGCGGCGATTGTCGCCTCGCATGAGCATCCGGAATTCATTGTTAATGTGAAAGAGACTGGACGCATACTCCTGGTCAATTATGCCGACCTGGACAACCTGTCGGTCACAACGATTAATGCGGCGCGTTTCCTGCACGACGGTGGCTGGGATCGCACCAAACGCTATTTTCTGACCGCGGCTAATCAGTCGGACAAGATCGCAGTCGTTGATTCAAAAGAGCGCAAGTTGGCTGCACTGGTCGATGTCGACAAAATCCCGCATCCGGGCCGCGGCGCCAATATTATCGATCCGCAAAACGGGCCGGTCTGGATTACCAGTGCGCTGGGCAACGATAAAGTGACCTTGCTCGGCACCGATCCCGCAGGGAACGCCGACAAGGCCTGGAAAGTTGTCCGCGTACTCAAGGGTCAGGGTGGTGGCTCGCTGTTCGTCAAATCACACCCGAAATCGAAAAACCTCTGGGTCGACACGCCGCTGAACCCGGATCCCGCCATCAGTCAAAGCGTCGCAGTGTTCAACGTCGACAATCTCGATGCCGGCTACGAGGTCGTACCGATCGCCGAATGGGCCGAACTTGGTGAGGGTCCCAAGCGTGTCGTCCAGCCCGAATACAACCTGGCTGGCGACGAAGTGTGGTTCTCGGTGTGGAGTGGCAAAGAACAGGAATCGGCCATAGTCATTGTCGACGACAAGACTCGCGCACTAAAGCACGTCATCAAGGGCGAGCGCATTATCACGCCCACCGGCAAGTTCAATGTGTACAACACCATGCATGACGTTTACTAGGGATGCGGGTATTAACAACATTAATGATGGCAGGCGTGGGCGCGCTGTGCGCCCTGCCCGCTTGCGCCGATACCCTGTCTGAAGCTGCCGGTGCGGGTGAGGTACACGGTAGTCTGCGTTATCGCTACGAATTTGTTGACCAGGACGGATTTGGCGATAACGCAAATGCATCCACGTTGCGTGCCCGGCTAAACTGGCTGAGTGGACAGTACGAGGGTTTTCGTGCTTTCGCAGAATTGGATGGTCTGGGTGTATTGTTCATTGACGACTACAACAGCGGTGCGGGCACCAGCAGTCTGGCGCGCAACCGCTACCCGGTAGTCGCCGATCCGGACTACCTCGAGATCAACCAGGTATACCTGCAGTACTCGGGATGGGATAACACCAACATCCGGGTCGGACGCCAGCGTATCAATCTCGATAACCAGCGATTTGTCGGTGGTGTCGGCTGGCGTCAGAACGAACAAACCTACGACGCTGTCAGCATTGAGCATAAACTAAATGACAATGCGAGAGTGTTTTACGCTTATGTTGACAACGTCAACCGCATCTTCGGTGACGATGTTGACGCCGGCGATCACGACTCTTCGACACACTTGCTAAATGCCAGCTACGCTATTTCGGATACCGGAACCCTGACCGGTTACTACTATGGAATCGATAACGACGATTCCGCCGGCGCTTCGACCAATACCATAGGTCTGCGTTTTGCCGGCAAAACCAAATTATCTGACAAGCCGTTGAGCTACCTCGTGGAATACGCGCGGCAAAGCGATGCAGCCAATAACCCGGTGAACTACGATGCCGATTACTTCAGGATCGATGGAGCGCTAAACCTGGGTCCGGTGACGGCGCTGGCGGGCTATGAACTGCTTTCGGGTGACAACAGTATGGGTGGCGCCGCTTTTCGTACGCCACTGGCCACGCTGCACGCATTTAATGGCTGGGCCGACCAGTTTCTGGGTACGCCAAGCACCGGCCTCACTGATACATGGATCGGCGCCTCGGGCAAGCTCGACGTGTGGTCGTGGAAAGCCCTGTACCATTTTTTAGACAGCGATGATTCAGGCGCCGATTTCGGTGACGAACTGGATCTGTCAATCGGTCGCAAGTTTGACTCGAACTACAGCATTCTGCTTAAAGCTGCGCTGTTCAATGCCGATGCCGTCGCCTTCTCCGACGTCAAAAAATTCTGGTTAATGTTCAGCGCCCGCTACTAACCGGGGCTATGCCTCGTGTCCTTCGAGGCATCGGCCTCTCGCCCGGTTGACAACGCTGTCATCAGGGCTATATAAACTGCTCGAATATTGAGAAAACACCAGTTTTTTGCTGCTGTGCACCAATAAGCCTTTGGGGGACGAATGAAATCCCAGCTCTGCCTGCTCCTGGCAGGAACATTATTTACGGCTGCCAATGCCGCTGACTGGCCCGCTATCGCAAGCGACGTGGGACCTGATCCGGCAGTCGAACAACGCGCCCGCGAAATTCTGGACGGGATGACTCTGGAACAAAAAGTCGGACAGCTAATCCAGGCGGAAATCAAAAGCGTAACGCCCGAAGACGCCCGGACCTATCATCTTGGTTCGATCCTCAATGGGGGCGGTTCCTTCCCCGGCAGTAACAAGAACTCCACGATCAGCGATTGGGTAGATCTTGCCGACGCTTTCTACGATGCCTCAATGCAAACCAAAGCTGCGATCCCGATCATTTGGGGCACTGACGCAGTACATGGCCATAACAATGTAATCGGCGCGACACTATTTCCGCACAACATTGGGCTGGGCGCCACGCGCAATCCCGAGCTCATCCGACGCATCGGCGCGGCCACGGCACGTGAAGTCGCCGCGACGGGAATCGACTGGATTTTTGCGCCGACCGTGGCGGTAGTGCGCAATGACCGCTGGGGTCGCACCTATGAAGGTTACTCCGAAGATCCAGAAATTGTGCAAGAGTACGCTAGGAACATGGTCCGCGGGATACAGGGATCTGCTGGAAGCGGCCAATTACTCAACAGCGATCACGTAGTCGCCACCGCCAAGCACTTTATCGGCGACGGTGGCACCGCCGGAGGCGTCGACCAGGGCGACACGCGCGTGACTGAGGAAGTTCTGCGCGACATCCACGCAAAAGGTTATTTCAGCGCGCTGAAAGCCGGCGCCCAGACAGTAATGGCAACGTTCAATAGCTGGAATGGGGAAAAGCTGCATGGGCATCAGTATCTGCTGAACGATGTTCTGAAAGAAAAAATGGGTTTTGACGGTTTCGTCGTCAGCGACTGGAACGGTGTCGGACAGGTGCCCGAGTGCACCAACAGCGGTTGCGCTCGGGCCATAAATGCCGGCGTTGACATGATCATGGTGCCCGAGGAATGGAAGGCCTACATTAAGAACACGATATCCCAGGTACGCCAAGGAGATATTTCCGAAGCACGTATCGACGATGCAGTGCTGCGTATTCTGCGGGTGAAATTGCGCGCTGGTTTGTTCGAGGCCGGCCGCCCCTCGGCACGTCCCAACGCCGGCGATGCTTCAATTATCGGTTGCCCCGAACACCGCCAGATAGCGCGCCAGGCAGTACGCGAATCGCTGGTCCTCCTGAAAAACAATGGTGACGTCTTGCCGCTGAGCCGCGATATGAATGTGCTGGTCGCCGGCCCGGGCGCCGATAATATCGGGCAACAATCAGGCGGCTGGAGTATCACCTGGCAGGGTACCGGAAACAAGAACAACGAGTTCCCCGGTGCGACTTCGATCTATGAAGGAATCCGGCAGGTCGTCGAGAGTAGTGGCGGTACAGCCACACTTGAGGTCGATGGGAAATACAAGAACAAACCCGATGTTGCCATCGTCGTATTCGGCGAGACGCCGTACGCCGAAGGTCAGGGTGATCGCAAAAACGTCGACTACAACACTGGCAGCGAGGTGAGGCTGTTGCGCCAGTTACAAGCAGACGGCGTCCCGGTGGTGTCAATATTCCTGTCCGGCCGGCCAATGTGGATCAATCCCGAGCTCAATGCCTCGGATGCTTTCATTGCCGCGTGGCTGCCCGGCACCGAAGGCGCCGGTGTGGCCGATGTCATCTTTAAAAATGCATCTGGCGAGATACATTACGATTTCCACGGGCAGCTATCCTATTCATGGCCCAACAATCCGGAGCAGACAGAAGTCAATCGCAACGACACCGACTACCGGCCTTTATTTCCCTATGGGTATGGTCTGAACTACAGCAGTACCGATGAAGTTGGAAAATTACCGGAAGAAGGCGATAGCGCAGCGACGATCATGCCTGGCGGCAGCAGCGGTGCGATGGCGATATTCCAGCGCCGCGCCATCGCGCCGTATAAACTCTACGTAGGCGACAGTGCCGGGTGGCAGGTGCCAGTCGAGGGCGCTAGTACGACATCCTGGGGCGGCAAGGTCACCGTCAAAACTATCGACAAAGACGTGCAGGAAGATGCCAGACAGCTCATCTGGCACGGCAAGGGCGAAGCCCAGGTCTATCTGCAGGCAGCGTCGCAAGATCTTACGAGCTACCTGGAATCTGAGTCGGCGCTGCTGGTTCGCGTGCGCGTGGATAGCCCACCCAAGAAAAACGTCATGATGCGCGTCGGTTGTGAGTGGCCCTGCAAGGCAGAAGCCAACCTGACCAAAGTTTTCAAGACGCTACCTGGTGGTGTCTGGACCACACTGTCGATGGATTTGAATTGCTTTGCGCAAAACGGCGCCGACTTCCGCAAGATCGACACACCATTTCTGCTACTGACCCGGGGTAAGTTCACGCTCTCGATAGCCGATATCGAGATTATTCCCGGCGTAGCCAGAGAGGCAGCACTCAGTTGTACGAAATAGCTGTACGAAATATTGGTGCAGCCATCACATATCGCCAGGGGACAATAATCTGATGTACCTCACAACCGCCGACCTTATCGTCGTTGCCATCTACGCCGTGAGCCTTTTCTCCATCGCCTGGTGGGTCAGCCGCGAGCCGCCGGGACACTCAAAGAACACACAAGACTACTTTCTCGCCGGAAAGGCACTGCCTTGGTGGGCGATTGGCGCATCGTTGATTGCAGCCAACATCTCCGCGGAACAGATAATCGGCATGACCGGAGACGGCTACCGTATTGGTTTGGCAATCGCGGCATACGAGTGGCAGGCGGCGCTGGTATTGATCATCGTTGCGACCTTCTTCTTGCCGATTTTCCTTAAGAGGGAAATCTACACGATGCCGCAGTTTCTCGAGCAGCGATTCGGCAACAAGGTCAAGGTGACCATGTCGATCTACTGGTTGGCACTCTACACGTTCGTCAATCTCGCAACAGTGCTCTGGTTGGGCTCGCTTGCCGTAAATTCCCTGACGGGGATTCCCTACTTCTGGGGTATGGCATCGCTGGGCACATTTGCCTATGCCTACTCGGTTTATGGTGGCCTCAAGGCCGTGGCGCTGACCGACATCATTCAGGTTGTGCTGTTGATCTCGGGCGGTTTTTTCATTGCTTATCTCACGCTCGAAATGATCGGCGGCGAAAGCGGCGTGCTGGGCGGATTCGGGCGTCTGGTCACTGAGCTGCCGGAGAGGTTCGAGATGATCCTGGATCCGGGCGACAACGGTTACGACGCCCTTCCCGGTATCTGGACGCTGCTCGGCGGAATGTGGATTCTCCACTTCAGCTATTGGGGTTTCAACCAATACATTATCCAGCGAGCCCTTGGCGCTAAGGATCTGGCGGAGGCGCAGAAAGGCCTCGTGTTCGCCGCCTTTCTGAAAATGTTAACGCCGCTCGTAGTCGTACTGCCGGGCATTGCCGCGGTCATGCTGTCGTCGCCAGGTCTCGATAACGTGATTGACCCTGCCCTGCTGGATGCAAGTATTTGCAGTAATCCCGCTGACCCGGATACCTGTGGAAAATCGGACCGGGCCTACCCCACGGTAATGAAGCTCCTGCCGTCGGGTATTCGTGGCCTGATCTTTGCGGCGCTAATTGCGGCGATCGTCTCTTCATTGGCGTCCATGATGAACTCCATCGCCACAATCTTTACGATGGACGTCTACGAAGACTTAAGGCCAGGTCGCCCAGAAACGCAGTACGTGGCGGTGGGCCGCCTCACCGCTTTAGTCGCGGGGCTTATAGCACTGTTCGTCGCACAACCCCTCCTGGGTAACCTCGAAAGCGCTTTTCAATTCATTCAAAAATACACAGGATTCATTGCCCCCGGCATCGTCGCGGTCTTTCTGCTCGGCATGTTCTGGAAACGGGCGACAGAATACGGCGCTCTCGCGGCGATCCTCGGATCACTGGCATTCTCGATCTTGTTGGATCAAGTAATGCCTTCCGACTTTCCGTTTGTTATCAATATCGTGATCGTTTTTGCAGCTTGCATACTCACAGGCGTCCTCATATCCGTCGTGACGCCGGAACCTGCGGCGGATCAACCGGTGAACCTCGAAGGCATCGATTTTTCTACCACAACCGCTTTCAAGATCTCCGCCCTTATCGTTGTCCTGGTTCTGGCGGCGATCTATGCGGCGTACTGGTAGGCACATTGTTCCAGGAGCTCGCCTTCGAGAGGTGCTAGATCAGCGATCGAGCACTTCAAAACTGTCCAATCCGTCACCAGGCAAATATGAAGCCAGATCATTGCGGAACCGACGTTCGCCCACAACGGCTGGGCCGATGACCTCAGTATGACAGCGATGTCAGAAATCGGTTAAATGATTCAATAGTTTACAACTCATTACAATGATTAGAGATTTCTTGCTCTTGAGCCGTGCACTGCAACAAAATGTCAGTATTTTGACAACGCTGTCATTAAGCCCTATAAGGCCATTGAACAAACTCGACCAATCAACTGCGAACCGCGTTCTCGAACGCTGAGGTACTGTCATGTCAAGTCGAAATTCCCAGAATCACGCTAACAACACTAGCCTTGGTGATTCTGCCTTTGCCCGATCTCAGGTTGTCGAGGCCTTGTCGCGTTCGCGACTCGCACCTTTGACCGCCGTTACGGCGGCGCTGCTGTTATCGGCCTGCGGCGGTGTGTCAGACGGAGTACCGGCGGGTGAATTCGAACGGGCGGTCGTCGAGTGGCAGCTCGTGTTCGAAGATGAGTTTGAAGATACGAGTCTGGATGCCAGTAAATGGAACATCCAGACAGGTGATGGTACCGACGAGGGTATCCCGGGCTGGGGTAATAACGAACTGCAAATCTACAGCGAAGACAATATCCTCGTGTCCGGAGGAACACTAACTATCACGGCTCGCGAAGAACTGGACGGTTCTTATACCTCGGCGCGGATCAATACCCGAGACAAATTCGACTTTACCTATGGTCGCGTCGTAATCGGCGCGCGCCTGCCCAGCGGACAGGGTATGTGGCCCGCAGCCTGGATGCTTTCTACTGAAAACCTCTATGGCCCCTGGCCGCCATCCGGTGAAATCGACATCATGGAAAGTTTCAATCCGGGAAATGGCAACACAAAAATTTCAAGCACCTTGCATTACGGCATGCCGGAGCCGAACGGTTCGTTTAATGGATCAGAATTCGATCTCGAGGTATCCCCTGATCTGGCCTTCCACGAATACGAAGTTGAATGGGAAAAAGGCAAGATCCGATTTTTTGTAGATGGCCAACATTTCCAGACTCAGAATTCTGATAACTGGTATTCCTACTTCAAAGCCGGGCCAGATGGGTTTTTCACTCCTGATGGCGTGTTCAAGCTCGGTCTCGAGGCGGCGCCTTTTGACCAGCAATTCCATCTGCTGTTAAACCTCGCCGTCGGCGGAGATCCGGTTGGTGCTCCCGACGCAACGACCGTGTTTCCGCAACATTACGAGATCGATTACGTTCAGATTTATCAGTGCGCTAATGCCAACCCGACAACGGGACGCGGCTGCGGCCGGGCAGATCCGTCAGTCGTACCTCTGGAAGAAGACGATCCGCTCAAGATCGCGGGCTTCGACATATTTAAGGACGGCCCGGAAGTCGTCGAAATATCGCTTGGTCAGGAGCAGGCCAGCAACACCCTTCAGGTGGGCGAATTCAATGATAACGGCAGCGTCATCGCCAACGATCCCCTCTTCACTGATCCGGACGACGCCACCAATATAGTGTGGCATGTCAACATCGCCGGCAGCGGCGGTGTCGGCAATGTGTTCATAGGTTCTGAGATTCTGGATGAAGAATCGTTGCTGGAGACCGGCTTTGATCTCAGGCGCGGCGACATCGCCGGCCAGCTCCAATTCGAAATGCTGGTTAACTCCATCTCTGGCGCTACGATACTGATCAGGATGGACAGTGGTTTTCCGGATGGCGGCGAGGTTGCTTTGGCGGATCCGGTGGTCGGCGAATGGCAGACCTACGGCATCGATATCGCGGATCTTCTGGCCAATCCGGCGTTCGTGGACCAGGGTGGCCAGGGCATCGATCTGGAAAACGTGTTGAACCTGTTTGTATTCGAGGTGCTCGATGGCGATGTCGATGTGTACCTCGATAACATCAGCGTCAGTGCCGCTTGCAAGACCTCCAGCGGATGCAATGCGCAGCCCAAGGGCAGCCCGGAGGACGTCATCGTGTTCGATGATGCTGTTGGAGAGCTATGGATCGGCGGCATCGAAGCATTCGACACAGATTCGGGCGGGGACTACAGGGATCCCCAGTCGGCAAACAAGATCAATTGGGAAATCAAGCCGGCGGAAGATACTGCGCGCGGCAATATTATCGAGGTCGTCTTTGAAGACAACTCAGCAAGCGGCGTCTGGTTTATCTCCAGCAATCCTCAGTTGGGCGTGGCAGGTGCAACCGATCTGAGCGGTTTTGCCGAAGGCGCGCTGATCTTTGATATCCGGGTAACTGATTACGACACGGCATCCGGAATCACGATGAAGGTCGATTGCGACTTCTCAGACAACCAGTGCGGCAGTGGCGACCAGTTCCTCGGCAGGATCGCGGACGGCGTCTGGGAGACGATTACAATTCCCGTATCCCAGCTGGTCAGGGGCGGGCTGAATCTGACCAAGATCAACACCGGCATCGTAATATTCCCCGGTTTCGCACCGGTAGGCATCACCTTCCAGGTGGACAACATCCGCTGGACGCTTACGGCAGATGTACCCGATCCGGTACTCGACCCAATCGACTTGCCGGTGACCTTTGATGATCCCTTCGTCGACTACACAGTGATCGACTTTGGCGATCCTGTCGCTGCTTCGACGGTGCTCGGTGCCGACCCGGATGGCGCCAGTAACACGGTGGCGATCACTACCAAGCCGACGGGTGCCCCGGTTTGGGCGGGTACCACCATCGGTAATCCTGTTTTCGCCAACCCGATCCCGTTCACAGCCAACCAGACGTCCATGAGTGTAGACGTGCGGGTGCCCATGGCCGGGATACCGGTCAGGCTGAAGGTGGAGACGGCGGACTGCCCCTCTGACGGCAGTGACCCGACCTGTTTCGCCGAGCTGGACGCGTTCCCGCTAATGGCTGATCAGTGGGAAACGCTGAGCTGGGACTTCAGCACAGTCGACATCGATACGGCCATGACCTTCGAGAAGGCATCGATATTCTTCGATTTCGGCACCGAAGGAAACGATGCGGTTTACTTCTGGGATAACGTCGTCTTCGGCGCGCCGCCGCCGGCGCCAACTATTGCGCTCAGTAATGACGGGTTCGAAACGGGCGATTTAAGCGGCTGGACGAGTAACGGAGACAACACGGCGGGCGCACCGAGTGTTGGGGCGCAGTCGGGAGATTTTGCTGCCCAGCTGACTGTTACTGGTGGTGGCGGAGTGCCGGAGCTCAACCAGAGCTTCGCTGCGAGTCCGGGCGACGAGGTTAACTTCTCTGCCTGGATGCTGACCGAGGCGGCGTTGCCTGCTGGCCCGAGCTTTGGTCTGGCCAAAATTGTCTTTAAAGACGCAGCTGGCAATGACCTGGTACCGGAGTCAGCGAGCATTGGCACGCTTATCACTGGCGATTTCCCAGGCATTGAATCGATTCCGCCTCTGAACGATGCAAGTCCGGTCAACACGTGGGTATTCACCGAAGCACAGGGTGTGGCGCCTGCGGGCACAACGGAAGTTGTATTTTTACTGTTGAATATCGACTTTGCCGGGGGCGAGAACCCGATATGGTTTGACACCGCCGCGGCCACACTCGTTACCGGCCCGCCCGGTGAGCTGGTCAATGCCGGCTTTGAAGCGGGCGATTTAAGCGGTTGGACGAGCAACGGGGACAACACGGCGGGCGCACCGGGTGTTGGGGCGCAGGCGGGTGATTTTGCTGCCCTGCTGACTGTTACCGGTGGTGGCGGAGTCCCGGAACTCAACCAGAGCTTCGCTGCGAGTCCGGGCGACGAGTTTAACTTCTCGGCCTGGATGCTGACTGAGGCGGAGCTGCCTGTTGGTGCAAGCTTTGGTCTGGCCAAGATTGTCTTTAAAGACGCAGCTGGCAATGACCTGGTACCGGAGTCAGCGAGCATTGGCATGCTTATCTCTGGCGATTTCCCGGGCATTGAATCGGCTCCGCCTCTCAACAACTTAAGTCCGATCGACACGTGGGTATTCACCGAAGCACAGGGTGTGGCGCCTGCGGGCACAACGGAGGTTGTATTTTTACTGTTGAATATCGACTTTGCCGGGGGCGAGAACCCGATATGGTTTGACACCGCCGCGGCCACACTGGTGACTGGCGGCGGCGGCGGAACTCCCTGCGCGCCTTGCACCATTGACTTTGAAACGCCTGGTGTTGGCGGGGACTTCGACTGGAGTGTGTTCGAGAATGCGGACAATCCTCCGCTGGAGATCGTGGCTAACCCTGATCCGACAGGGAACACGTCTGCGACGGTTGCGAAGTTCACTGCACGAGTGGACGGTGCATTTTTTGCCGGGGCGCAGACTTTCCACCCAGCAGACGGGCCCGGCGTTGCGGACATTGGTCCTTTCGACTTCGATGCCAGCAACAGCATCGTGAAGGTCTGGGTATGGAAGCCGGTCATTAGTGAAGTGCGGATGCAGTTTGTCAATACAACCAACGGTGCGCAGGACCCATTGAGTGTGACCAACACGCTGGTCAATCAGTGGGAAGAACTGACTTTTGACTTCACTGGCTTTATTGGGAGCACCGGTTTCGTAGATACGGATCGACTTGTCATTTTCCCGGACTGGGATGAGGCTGGCAGAACTTCTGAAAATATTATTTACTTCGATAGCATTACATTTTCAGGTTCTAGTGAGCCTCCGCCGCCGTCCGATGAGCTGGTCAATGCCGGCTTCGAAGCCGGTGATTTAAGCGGTTGGACGAGCAATGGTGACAACACGGCGGGTGCCCCGGGTGTTGGGGCGCAGGCGGGTGATTTTGCTGCCCTGCTGACTGTTACCGGTGGTGGTGGAGTACCGGAGCTCAGCCAGACGCTGGCCGCGAATCCGGGCGACGAGTTTAACTTCTCGGCCTGGATGCTGACCGAGACGGCGCTGCCTGTTGGCGCAAGCTTTGGTCTGGTCAAGATTGTGTTTAAAGACGCGGCTGGCAACGATCTCGTACCAGCGTCGGCCAGCATCGGTGTCATTAACACAGAGTTTCCGGGCATTGAATCGGCGCCGCCGATCAACGATGCGAGTCCGATCAACACGTGGATATTCACCGAAGCGCAGGGCGTGGCGCCTGCGGGCACAACGGAAGTTGTATTTTTACTGTTGAATATCGACTTTGCCGGGGGCGAGAACCCGATATGGTTTGACACCGCCGCGGCCACACTCGTTACCGCCCCGCCGCCGTCCGATGAGCTGGTCAATGCCGGCTTCGAAGCCGGTGATTTAAGCGGTTGGACGAGCAATGGTGACAACACGGCGGGTGCCCCGGGTGTTGGGGCGCAGGCGGGTGATTTTGCTGCCCTGCTGACTGTTACCGGTGGTGGTGGAGTACCGGAGCTCAGCCAGACGCTGGCCGCGAATCCGGGCGACGAGTTTAACTTCTCGGCCTGGATGCTGACCGAGACGGCGCTGCCTGTTGGCGCAAGCTTTGGTCTGGTCAAGATTGTGTTTAAAGACGCGGCTGGCAACGATCTCGTACCAGCGTCGGCCAGCATCGGTGTCATTAACACAGAGTTTCCGGGCATTGAATCGGCGCCGCCGATCAACGATGCGAGTCCGATCAACACGTGGATATTCACCGAAGCGCAGGGCGTGGCGCCTGCGGGCACAACGGAAGTTGTATTTTTACTGTTGAATATCGACTTTGCCGGGGGCGAGAACCCGATATGGTTTGACACCGCCGCGGCCACACTCGTTACCGCCCCGCCGCCGTCCGATGAGCTGGTCAATGCCGGCTTCGAAGCCGGTGATTTAAGCGGTTGGACGAGCAATGGGGACAACACGGCGGGCGCACCAGGTGTTGGGGCGCAGGCGGGTGTTTTTGCTGCTCAGCTGACTGTTACCGGTGGTGGTGGAGTACCGGAACTCAGCCAGACGCTGGCCGCGAATCCGGGCGACGAGTTTAACTTCTCTGCGTGGATGCTGACCGAGACGGCGCTGCCTGTTGGTGCAAGCTTTGGTCTGGTCAAAATTGTCTTTAAAGACGCGGCTGGCAATGATCTCGTACCAGCGTCAGCAAGCATCGGTGTCATTAACACAGAGTTTCCGGGCATTGAATCGGCGCCGCCCATCAACGATGCGAGTCCGATCAACACGTGGGTATTCACCGAAGCGCAGGGCGTGGCGCCTGCGGGCACAACGGAAGTTGTATTTTTACTGTTGAATATCGACTTTGCCGGGGGCGAGAACCCGATATGGTTTGACACCGCCGCGGCCACACTCGTTGGAGCAGGGACATGACTTGCCCGTTGCAAGAAACGCGCGTGACCGGCGTGGTCCGTGCAAACCGTGTTTTCTTATCCAAAACTGCTGACTTGAGAAATGCGCATCAGAAGGATGAACCGATTATGAGAGCTATGAAGAATCTGGCACCCACCATACTGTTGATTGCTGCCATCGCGGTTCCGCAGTGGGTCGCGGCGCAAGAAGAGGCTGCTGATGAGATAACGCCGAAGAACGTGATCGAGGAAGTCCTTACGACCGCGACGCGCGTCGAAACGGATGTGATGACCACCGCCATCGCCGTGTCGGCCTTTAACCAGGAAACGCTGACCAGAGATGGGGTAAAGGACATTCGTGATGCTGCCGACATGGTGCCCAACTTCGACGTAGCGTTTTCGCCGTCGGACAGCGGCGTGCAGCTGACCCTGCGTGGCATCAACAGCAACAATTTCACCGAGATCGCCGATCCCAGCGTGGCATTTCACGTGGATGGCGTGTACTCGCCACGTCCACAGGGTGCAGTTGCTCTGATGTTCGATCTGGAGCGGCTGGAAGTCATGCGCGGACCACAAGGCACCTTGTTCGGTCGCAATTCAGCGGCCGGGAGCATCAACGTGGTCACGGCAAAGCCGACTACCGAAGGCATATTCGGTACGTTTGGTATAGAGATGGGCAACCGTGAACAACAGAATGCCCTGGGCACGTTGAACTTACCGATTACGGACACCTTTGCCCTACGCGGTAATTTCTTTGTCGAGACACGCGATGGTTTCGCCGACCAGGACACGGGGAACAAGGATCTCGAGGGCCGCGGTTTCGAAGGCCCCGATGGCATCCCCGACATGGACCAGCGCCGTAATCGCCGGGTGCATCCGGAGGATTTCTACGGTAACTCGGATCGCTGGGCCTGGCGCGTCAGCGGCCTGTGGGAACCCAATGACCGCTTTGACTTTCGTCTCAGCTTCGAGCAAGGCCAGGATAACAGCGCTGGCTGGCCGACGGCGCCCAACTGCGAAGTGAATCCTGAACTGTGCCGGTTTAACGGCGGGGGTATCGACTACGTTGATCCCAATATCCCTGGCACTCTCGATATGAGCATGGATGCCGTACGCAGTCATATAAACTACGCGCTTACTGACAATATCGACCTCGTTTACAACTTCGGCTGGGCCCGCCAGCAACGGGCCCAGGAGTGGGACGCGGACATGGGCTGGCGGCCTGTGCCCGGACCGACTACAGGCTGGCTCAATCGGTATCAACCATGGCCGTCCCTTTACCTGGCCACTGCGGAATCCGACTACAAGTCTTACTCCAACGAACTCCAGTTCCAGGGTCTGACCGGTCCGGTGAACTGGATTGTGGGCCTGTTTGATTTTCGCGAGGACAATTCCATTATTTTCGACGTGGAACTGCCGTTTTGTTGCAGTCATGGTGGCCTGGGGGGAATTTCATTTAAACAGCCCGAACGCACGCTGGAGTCCCAGGCCATCTTTGGCCAGGCCACCTGGCATTTGACAGATCAATGGCATCTAACGATTGGCGGGCGTTATACAGAGGATACGCGTGAAGATGTCGGCGGACGCAACATTGGTGCCTTTGGCAGCGGCACCTTTAGCCAGGGTCTGATCCCCAATGACGGTCACCCGACCCCTGCGCAGCTGGATGAGCTGGTTTTACCGCTGTTTACCAGTGCGGAGATACTCCAGGGTTTTGGTGCACAAAATCGTGACGCCAACTACTCTATTTTTGATATTAACGATAATAAAGCCAGCTTTTACCAATCAAACTGGCGCATTGGACTTGATTACGATCTGAACTCGGACTCGTTTCTCTATGCGTATGCTGCAACTGGCTCCAAGGCGGGCTCCTTCGGGGATGGAGTCGACGTTTGCCGCTGCGGCCGCATAGAAATATTCAATTTTGAGCCGGAAGAAGTGTTGAATTACGAAGTGGGTTACAAGACCACTCTGTTAGATGGATCAATGAACCTGGTTGTGACAGCCTTCTTGACCGATTTCGATAACAAGCAGGTAGCGCAGTTCCGTACCGTTGGCGTAGTGGAAGACCCACCTGGCACGCCGGTAATACCGGAGCAGGAAATTGGCAACTTGGTGACCACCAATGCCGGCAAGGCTGAAATCAAGGGTTTGGAAGTCGAATTCGATTGGATACCTTGGGATAACGGCAGATTCACCGGGGGCTTGGGGCTTCTGAATGCGGAGTTCAAAAGCTGGCCGGGCTATGTCGGCGAGGCTTTCTTTTGCGATGATCGCGCTGACGCCGGGCCCGAGTTTGCGTGCATTCCCCAGGACGATGGGTCAGGCGTTAATAACATCGAAGGCAAGAAACTGCCTTACTCGACGCCCGTATCGTTGACACTCGCGTATGAGCATAATTTTTACCTGAAGAATAACGCCAGCCTGACGCCATACGTGAAATTCCACTGGGAAGATGAGACCCATTTCAACGAAGGTAACTTCGACGCATTGCCCCAGTTCTCGCAAAGACGCGATGCGTTCGGCACGCTGGATGCGACGTTGCGCTATACCAGTCCGGATGAAACATGGAATGTGGAAGCCTTCGTATACAACGCCACTGACGAACGTTTTCCAATCTACTTATCGGATCAGGGCAGCAGACCAATGTTTGCCTGGAACGCCCCACGCTCCTGGGGAATTCGGGCCGCTCGTCACATCAGGAACTAACCGGGTTACCGAAAGTATGCGTGAACCAAAGCGCCGGTCAGTAAGGAGGTAGAGCTAGCCACCGCTTCTGTAAATTCAGAAACGGGGAGTCGCTTTTTCTGCCTGAGCAATGTTCGCCGATCTGCGAATAAGAAGTCTGAAGAAGATGAGTGAAATCAAAAAAGCCACTATCAACGACGTTGCATCACTTGCCGGTGTTTCAATTAAAACTGTTTCACGAGTTGTCAATGGGCTGCCGAATGTCGCGGAGGCTACGCGTAAGAGAGTAAACATCGCGATAGAACGTCTCAACTTCCGTCCGAATCTGTCAGCGCAGCGGCTAGCATCGAGACGTTCTTACATCCTGGCACTGCTGTATGACAACCCCAGCGCCAATTATCTGTTTAATATTCAGAGTGGTGTACTGGAATCCTGCAATGCCCGTGGGTACGATCTGCTCGTTCACCCTTGTGATCACACCAATCCCGACCTTGCAGATGAAGTCATAAATTTGCAGCACCAGGGTCGGTGCGACGGTGTCGTTTTGACACCGCCCTTGTCCGATGTGCGCGGCCTCATTTCTGCGCTGGATAAGAAAGGTACGCCGTTCATCCAGATTGCGCCGGCCGACAGGCAGGAAAATTATCCATGGGTCGCAACGACCGATGAAGCGGCTAGTTTCGAAATCACGCACCACCTTGTCTCGCTAGGTCATCGGAGAATCGCGTTTATCAGGGGGCATCCCGACCATAAAGCGATGGCGACCCGGGAAAATGGTTACCGGAGAGCGCTTAAAGATGCAGGCATTTCTTATTCCCGAAAACTCGTCGCCCAGGGGCAAAACAGTTTTGAATCGGGTGTGAGCGCCGCAAACCAGCTATTGAAAAAGCAGGACCCACCCACGGCAATATTTGCTGCCAACGATGATATGGCAGCGGGTGTGATCAGTGCCGCCAATGACATGGGTTTACAAGTGCCCAAAGACTTATCGGTGGCAGGCTTTGACGACACACCGATAGCCACGCAAACTTGGCCCGCATTGACAACCGTTCGTCAGCCGATCAGAGAAATGGCGCAATCTGCGGCAAGAATTCTGATTGAGCGCCTCGACTCGCAGGACAAACCTCAGCTCAAGGAAATTATCGACGCCCGCCTGATCGTGCGGCTATCCACCGGAACTGTCAACGCAGTTCTTCGCCAATAACAGAAACAGAGTTGTATAAGACTTGGGCCCGACAAAATCTCAGGCAGCGGCCGACGTTCTCATATTCATCGTCACAGCCCTCGTGTTTTACGGCATTGAGGAGTTTCTTCGCTCCGTAAATCTATTCCCTTTTCCAGCGGCTTTGGACGGTGCTTTGTCGCTCATCGCGTCCTTTCTTGTCGTCATTATTCTAATGAAGTGGCGGGATCAGGGTTGGCGGGATTTCGGGCTTCGAAAGCCTAATCGATGGTGGACTATTCCAGGCTGGGCCGCGGCAATCCTAATCGTTAACATCATTGCACAGAATACGCTGGTACCGGCCATGGCGTTGTGGCTTCAGCTGACTCCGCCTGACTTTAGCCGTTATGACATCGTGTACCAGAATCTACCAATGCTGCTGCTCGTCATGTCGGGCGCGATGATAACCGGCGGCTTTATGGAAGAATACATTTACCGTGGTTTTATGATTGACCGCCTTAGCAGGTTGTTTGGCGGGGGCCGCAGAGGGCTGGTTCTTGCGGCTATTCTGAATGGCCTGCCCTTCGGTATTATCCACTTTGAATGGGGTATCGGCGGAATCTTGCTTACGACAGTTATGGGTTCTGTGCTGGGCCTAATGTACTTGGCAGCAAAAAGAAATCTGTGGCCTTTGATCGTCGCCCACGCAAGCTTGGACGCGTTACTAATGATAATGCTCTATTATGGCGTTACACCTTGAAGGATCCTGGCCGGTAGCGACGCCATTTTCCCCGGCACGAATATGCCGCGGTGCAGTATTGAGTTGACGCGGGATTGCCTTGAGAACCTAAATGCCCTGCTGGCTTTTTTTATTCCCGATGCATCTATGATTTAGGAACAGGAGCGTTGTCATGCCAAAATTCGTGATTGAACGATCGATACCGGGCGCCGGAAAATTAGGCATCTCCCAGAAATCGTGCGGCGTGCTGAATTATATGGGGCCACAGATTCAGTGGGTACAAAGCTACGTGACCGATGACAAGGTTTATTGCGTCTACGTTGCACCCAATGAAGAAGTCGTACGCGAACTGCCCGACAAGGCGAATTTCCCGCCGACCAGATTTCGCAAGTCAGATCAATAATCCATCCAACCACCAGAGTGGTCCCGTATCGAACGTGCGAATAAGGGCAACTGATATTGATCGAAGGCCCGTTTGGATTGCGGTTTGCGTGATATTGTTGCTGGGCTGTTCCAGTCAGCAGGCCCAGGGGCCGACAGAAAAAGCGGCCTGCACCGATCCGCGGCCAGAATTCTGCCACAAAGCGCGCCGGCCCGTCTGTGCCACCCGCGACAATGGCGTTCGTTGCGTCACCACACCGTGTGATTCGACCGAAGAAAAAACGTATGCTAATGAATGCCTCGCCTGTGCCGATCCGGCGGTGTATTCCTATCGGACGGGCGCTTGCAGCGACTAAGCCGATCTCCGGATTATCGCTGAGGGCTTCTTTGGCATCGACCCCATACTTGACGTTGACAGCAACGGCAGGGTTAACTTTAGCAATCTACAGATTATGGCGCTGTTCTTCCTACCGCCGAAACCCAGTGGCCTGACGAGTGACTGCTCGTCATAATTTGGTATCAATCGAGATGAATCCATGAGCACACAGGGCCCCCCAAGAGCAACAATCGCGGATGTCGCCAGACTGGCGGGCGTGTCGATCAAAACCGTCTCGAGGGTCGCCAACAACGAGGCTAATGTGCGGGAAGGCACGCGCACAAGGGTTCTAAGGGTTATTGACGAGCTTAACTACCAGCCGAATCCGTCGGCGCGTAACCTCGCTGCCAGGCGTTCCTATCTGATCGGGCTAATCTACGACAACCCGAGTGCCAGTTACCTGATCAACATCCAGGATGGCGCATTGAATGCCAGTCGCGCTGCCGGTTACGATCTGATCATTCATCCCTGTGTCTACAAAGACCCAAACTTGAAAACTGAGTTGCAGATGATGATCAGCCAGTCGAAAATTGATGGCCTGATACTGACTCCACCCCTTTCGGACATGGACTCGGTTGTCGAATTACTGCTTGAATTAGGTATGCCGTTTGTGCGCATCGCGCCAGCGGACCGCAGCGATTTGGGCCGTGCAATCTATACAAATGACGAACAGGCCTGCGCCGAAATGACCGTTTATCTGAACTCACTCGGCCACACAGACATCGCCTTTGTCATTGGTCACCCCGACCATGGTGCGGTGGGTCAGCGCTTTGATGGCTACAAGGCCGGCTTGAACGAGTGCGGTCTGCCATTGCGCAAGGAATGGGTCGCACAGGGTTACAACTCGTTTGAATCCGGTATCGAGTGTGCCCAGCAGTTGCTAGATCTCGACAATCCCCCATCGGCGATCTTTGCAAGTAACGATGACATGGCGGCCGGCGTCATGAAAGTTGCGCACGAGCGCAATTTATCTATACCAGGTGATCTATCCGTAGCAGGCTTTGACGACATTCCATTGGCCAGTTACCTGTGGCCGGCACTGACAACGATACGCCAGCCCATACAAAGTATGGCGTCCGCTGCGACTGATCTGTTACTGACAAAATTCGATGCACGGCGTACCGACGACTTCGAACACATCGTCAAATCCAAGTTGATTATCCGCGACTCCACCGGACCCGCCTGATCCTTCTACAGCCCGCCGTGAAACCGCAGGAAACGCTCTGCTGTTGTTCCTGGTGCCTCCAGCATCGGCAGATGACCCATATTCGGCATGATCTCGACGGTCTCGTTTGTCAGTAATTCACGGAGCTTTTCTGCGCCGGCCGGATGCAAAACGCGATCATCTGCTCCCCAAACAACCAAGGTGGGGACTGCAAGGTCCACGACCAGCTCATTGAGCGGAAAACGCACACCGGTGCCGGTATCATCAAGCAGGTCATCAAAGATTTGCAATCGTAATGCCTGACGCTCGGTCGCCTCTTTGCTGAGATAGCGGCGTACCGGGGCAGGCAGAAATGGCTGATTGACGAAAACAAAACCTAGCGTATATTCAAATTGCTGTCGATTTCCCGGAACGAGTGGGTGTACTTCGCCGGAAGAAAGAATTTTCTCCATCTCACTGCGTTGCCCGCTGATGACACCGGCTGGCGCCATCAACCAGAGACTCACAACGCGATCCGGATTGCGTGCCGCGTAAACGGCCGCAATAGCACCACCCATCGAACTGCCACCCAGATGAAATTGCTCGAGAGCCAGACGGTCTACAAAGGCCTCAAGGCGTCTGACTTGTGACTCGATCGAGTAGTTCAGTGCGGGATCGCGAGTACTCGCACCAAAACCCGGCAGATCCGGTGCGATGATCCGAAACCTGCTTTTGAGATGCCGGGCGACTCGATTCCAGTGGTCCTTTTCTGCGGAGAAGCCGTGCAACAGCACCAATGGCGCACCCCGCTTGCCGTCGGTGTAGCTATAGTCGATACCATCGATGCTGATCAAGCGTGTGTCTAATCCGGCCACCGCTCGCTCACCACGCATCGCCAATCGATAGGCCGTGCCGGGAAACAGGTAGACCGCAAGAATCCCTGCAACCAGCAGCAAAACAACAAAGATGACGACTGTTTTGATCATTTAGTGAAAATAGTCCTTCGTTCCTTCTTCGCCCTCCCCCCTCCGGGGCGACTTGCATGTATCGAGACATGCAGATCAATGAGTCGCGAAGCGACACATTCGTGAGGCCGACGGCTGAGCTCTTGGTTGGGGTGGCGGACCAAGCTCGCGAAAGGCCTAGTAATCTTGTATCTCCTCAAGTGCAACCCACCTTTCAGTAGCTGTATCCAACCGTTCGTTAACCTCACTCAGCCGCTCAAGCACCGGTTGCACCTGTCCAAAGGGCTGACTATAAAAATCTTTGGCCGCTATCTGCAATTTCAAATCGGCCAATTCGCTTTCCAGGGTCTCGACCAACCCCGGCAACGTCTCCAACTCACGTTTTTCCTTGTAACTGAGTTTGCGTGGCGCGCTGGCCTTTCTGCGGGCACGTTCCCTGGCCTGCTTTGCCTTTGCCGCCTCCCGCAGGGGATCGTCCAACTCCGCCAGCTCACGCCCGCGTCTGGCCCAATCGCTATAGCCACCGACATATTCACGAATTTGGCCATCCGCTTCAAACACCAGAATGCTGGTCACGACGTTATCGAGAAACTCACGATCGTGACTCACGACCAACAATGTGCCCTGGTACTTCACCAACCGGTCCTCCAGGACCTCTAATGTCTCCACATCCAGATCGTTGGTAGGCTCATCCAGCACCAGCAGATTGGTCGGCCGGGTAAACAATTTTGCCAGAATAACCCGGTTGCGTTCGCCACCGGACAATATTTTGACCGGACTCTGCGCCCGTTTGACGTCGAACATGAATCCCCGCAAATAACCGATAACATGTCGTTGCTTGCCGTTTAACGTGATGTAATCACGGCCATCACCGACATTGTCGGCCACAGTTTTTTCCAGGTCGAGGTCCTGTCGCATCTGGTCGAAGTAGCCGATTTCCAGACCTGTTCCGTGCTTGATCGTGCCCGACTGCGGTTCTAGCTCACCAAGAAGCAGACGTAACAACGTGCTCTTGCCAACACCGTTATTGCCGATCAGACCAATCCGATCACCACGCATGATCTTGAGCGATAAATTATTGACCAACTTCTCGCCGTTATAACCATACGACACGTTGCGTGCCCGGATCACCTTGCGACCGCTCTGTTCGGCTTCGTCAATATTGATCTTCGCCGTTTTTTGACGGGCCGGGCGCTGTGCCCGTTCCTCCCGCATTGCCGTCAAGGCGCGTGCCCGTCCCTCATTGCGGGTTCGTCGGGCCTTGATCCCCTGGCGGATCCACACTTCTTCCTGAGCCAGCTTCTTGTCGAAACGGGCATTCTCGGTCTCTTCATCCTCCAGGGCCTTTTCCTTGCGTCGCAGATAATTCTGATAATCACCGGGCCAGTCAATAAGGGTCGTGCGATCCAATTCGACGATGCGGGTTGCCAGTCTCTGCAAAAACGCTCGATCGTGGGTAATGAACATGACGCTGCCGGGAAAACTGCGGACACGATGTTCCAGCCACTCGATGGTCGCCAGATCCAGATGGTTTGTGGGCTCATCGAGCAGTAGCAAATCCGGCTTACTCACCAATGCATGGGCCAGCGCCACACGCCTTTGCCAGCCGCCAGACAACTCATCGAGTTTTTTGTCGCCGGGTAGCTGCAAATCACTAATTATCGTCTCGACCAACAGGTCAATATTCCAGCCACCGGCCGCATCGATACGACGATGCAGCGCTTCGAGTTCCTTTAACCCGGCTTTGTCGAGTTGTTGCTGAGACAACTCGTTATACTCATGATGTAGTGCCTGCAACTTGTGCAGACCGTTGGCAACCGCCACGCGTACGGTGTGATCCAGCTCATCGGACAGGGTCTGGGCAAGCTGGCTGACACGCAGATCGGACAGATAATGCAATTCGCCGCTATCAACGGCGATCTCGCCCATTATGATTTTAAGCAGCGTGGTCTTGCCGGCCCCGTTACGACCAATCAGACAGACACGTTCGCCGTCATCAATCGTAAGCGACGCATCGCGCAGTATGTGCTGCTCGCCAAAACGCAGGTTCAAACGATCCAGTCGAACCAGTGACATGACTCAAATGTCAGACGGACACGTGTTGGGTGGGTTCGCACGGTTCGCAAACCACATCTGCATCACCCTGCTCCACCTGCAACGTGGCGTGATCGATACGGAAGCGATCCGAGAGCGCTACTGAAACCTCGTGCAAAAAAGCATCCGACGCAGCAGCAGGCATTACCAGGTGTACCGTAAGCGCGGTTTCAGTGGTGCTGATGGGCCAGATATGCAAATCGTGCAGACCGGTCACACCTGGTAGCGATTGGAGGTAATTTCGCACGGCGTCAAGATTGATGTGCCGGGGCACGGCGTCGACTGCCATATCCACCGATTCACGCAACAATTGCCACGTTGCCACGAGTATCACCGCGGCGATAACCAGGCTAATCGCCGGGTCGAGCCATAACGAGCCGGTCATCAGGATCAACATGCCGGCGACGACCACACCGAGTGAAACCGCGGCATCGGCGGCCATATGCAACCAGGCACTGCGTACATTGAGATCATGCTCACGCCCACCGTGAAACAACATGGCTGTAAAAAAGTTGATGAGCACGCCGATGCCTGCCACGACGATCACTGTCATTCCGTCGACCGGTGCGGCGCTTAACAGCCGGTTGATCGCTTCGTACACAATGCCCACTATAGCAACGAGCAACAGCACACCACTGGCCACGGCAGCCAGGATACTTGCCCGCCTGAAGCCGTAAGTATGCCGGTCGCTGGGGCGACGCCGGCCAATTATCAAAGCACCCCAGGCGAGGATCAATGCAATGACATCGCCCAGGTTATGACCCGCATCGGCAATCAGTGCCAGCGAGCCGGACAAAAAACCGTAGACAGCCTCGACAATGACGAAGCCAAAATTGAGTGCGACGCCTAAGGCGAACGCGCGGCCATAATCAGTCGAATGGGCATGCGTGTGCATCAGTAGCCTGCGGCGTGACCGTCCTTGCGTGATTCGGACGCGCCGATATAAACGCCGTTCCCCGCATCCCAGCGGATGGCTTGATAGCCGCCATAACCGCCGGCGCTGGAGCCTATCTTGTGACCCATCTTGGCCAGCCTACGGACCGTAGCCTCGGAGAAACCCGATTCCAGGTACAGCGTGCCCCCGTCACTCATCGCCTCGTCGGTCGGCTGACTGGAACCCTGGTGACGGATCCGGGCCGCGTCGCCAGCTTCCTGCAGGTTCATGCGAAAATCGACCAGATTAATTACGATTTGTGCGTGACCCTGTGGTTGCATACCACCACCCATCAGGCCAAAAGACATCCATGGTCTGCCATCTTTGGTAACAAAGGCCGGAATAATCGTATGGAATGGCCGCTTGCCCGGCGCAAAAACATTCGGATGACCGCGTTTGAGACTAAACAACTCGCCGCGGTCCTGCAGGATAAAGCCCAGACCGGGTGGCGTCATGCCTGAACCCATACCGCGATAATTGCTTTGTATGAGTGACACCATATTGCCGTCTCTGTCGGCGACGGTGAGATAAATCGTGTCGCCATGCCCCAGTTCTCCGGCCGGATAGCTTTTTGCAGCGCGATCGAGGTCAATCAATTCACGCCGTTCGGCAGCGTATTGTTTGGAAATCAGTTTCGCTACCGGTGTCTGAAAGAAATCCATATCGGCGTAGTATCGCGCCCGATCCTCGAAAGCGAGTTTCTTCGCTTCCGTGAAAACATGCACATACTCCGCACTGTCGTGACCCATCGACGCCAGATCATAAGCTTCAAGGATATTCAGTATCTGCAGTGCCGCGATGCCCTGCCCGTTTGGTGGCAACTCCCAGACTTCGTAGCCACGATAATTGGTCGATTCCGGCTTGACCCATTCGGAGCGATGGTCTGACAGGTCTTTTTCGCTCAAAAACCCGCCTTGCGCCTGCACATAGTCGGCGATTGTGCGGGCGATCCGGCCTTTATAAAAACCGTCCCGGCCCTTCTCTGCCAGCGTCTTGTAGGTATCAGCCAGAGCCGGGTTTCGAAATATTTCGCCCTTTTTTGGCGCGCGGCCATTTGGCATGTAGGTATCGCTGAAACCGGGATATTTCTGTAATAGCGGGACACTCCGGTTCCAGTAATAGGCAATCAATTCGGTTATGGGGAAGCCTTCTTTGGCATAAGTAATCGCCGGCGCAAGCGTCCGTTTCATCGACAGCTTGCCAAAGCGATCGTGCAATTCGAACCACCCATCTACAGCGCCCGGTACACTGACCGGCAACGGACCATGCGATGGCACACGCTCGTGACCATTATCGATAAAATACTCGAGCGAAAGCGATTGTGGCGAGCGACCGCTGGCATTTAGTCCATATAGTTTTTTTGATTTAGCATCCCAGACGATCGCGAATAAATCACCGCCGATACCATTGCCCGTCGGCTCCATTAACCCGAGCGTCGCATTGGCCGCGATCGCCGCATCGATGGCATTGCCACCGGCACGCATAATATCCAGCGCCACCTGGGTGGCCAGCGGATGACTGGTCGCCGCCATCGCGTGTGGCGCGATGACCTCTGAGCGCGTTGCAAAGTGTGCCCCGGTTATCCGGTCGCCGCCGTGGGCCATGGAACTTAAGGCCAGCAGCGCAACCGCTGCGATACTCGATAAAAATGACATGGACAGCTCCGTTTCAGCATCCGCATAGATTACCCGATTTGCGTAAATGGGGTCAGAGTACATTTACTAAATGTACTCTGATCCCATTTACGTTCGAGAAGGGCAAATAAAAAGCCGGCACAAGGCCGGCTTTAACCTAAAAGTTTCGGGCACGGCGTGCGAATCAGGCGTCGCCTTCAGCCTCCGGGCGATCCACCAGCTGTACCAACGCCATCGGCGCCGCGTCACCGGGACGATTGCCGATCTTTAAGATTCGCAGGTAACCACCCGGACGATCCTTGAATCGCGGGCCGATTTCCGCGAACAGTTTGGTCACCGCTTTGCGATCACGCAGACGATCAAAGGCCAGCCGGCGGCGATCAACGCCATCGACTTTTGCCATCGTGATCAACGGCTCAATGACGCGGCGCAGCTCTTTGGCTTTAGGTACTGTCGTACGAATCGTCTCGTGTTGTAACAACGACGCAGACATATTGCGGAACATCGCCCTGCGATGCGGGCTGTTCCGGTTAAGCTGTCTGCCTGATTTACGGTGTCTCATGACTAATTTCCCATTCACTATCTTCCCCCTCCCCTTCGGGGAGGGGGCTAGGGGGAGGGGCAATTTCGCGAGATCTGCCCCCCACCCTACCCTCCCCCCGAAGGGGGGAGGGATTCATATTGGATTATCTTGCCGCAATACCGGTGGCGGCCAGTTCTCCAGCTTGGTTCCCAGCGCCAAACCGTGGCTGGCCAACACTTCCTTGATCTCGGTGAGCGATTTCTTGCCCAGATTCGGTGTGCGCAACAACTCAACCTCGGTACGCTGCACCAGGTCACCAATGTAATTGATGCTTTCGGCCTTCAGACAGTTGGCCGAACGCACCGTCAGCTCCAACTCGTCCACCGGACGCATCAAAACCGGATCAATCTGTGACTCGGCGTAGGCACGGGCGCGTTCTTCCTGACCCTGCAGGTCAACAAAAACGCTTAGCTGATCCTTCAGAATGGAACCGGCGCGGCGAATAGCTTCTTCGGCGTCGATCGTGCCATTGGTCTCAATGTCGATCAGCAATTTGTCGAGGTCCGTCCGCTGTTCCACACGCGCTGCATCCACCGTGTAGGAAACGCGTCGGATCGGGCTAAACGAGGCATCCAGCTGAAGTCTGCCAATCGGCCCGGCAACTTCCTCGAAGGTACTGCGCTGGGTAGCAGGGACATAGCCGCGACCACTGATAACCTTCACACGCATACTCAACTCACCACTGCTGGTGAGGTTTGCAATCACATGATTTGGATTGAGCACTTCCACATCGTGATCACACTGGATGTCACCGGCAGTAACCGGGCCAGGCCCACGCTTGGAAATAGTCAATACCGACTCTTCGCGTGCACTCATGCGAATCGCAACACCCTTGAGGTTGAGCAGTATGTCAACGACATCCTCCTGCACGCCTTCAATACTGGTGTACTCGTGCAGTACGCCGTCGATCTCAGCCTCGACAATGGCACAACCCGGCATAGACGACAGTAGTATGCGCCGCAACGCATTACCCAACGTATGACCAAAACCACGTTCCAGTGGTTCAATTGTCACTTTCGCGCGATGGTCCGTGACGGACTGGACCTTTACTACACGCGGCTTCAGGAACTCAGCAACCGATGCCTGCATCTGGCAACCCTCTGTTAAAAACTAAACTTTACTTGGAATACAATTCGACGACGAGATTCTCGTTGATGTCCGGCAAAATCTCGTCGCGATCAGGAACCGCTTTGAGTGTGCCGCTCATCTTTTTCTCGTCGATCTCTACCCATTCAGGCCGGCCCACCTGGCTCGAAATACTCAGGGCATTGGCGATTCGTGCCTGCTTGCGGGATTTTTCACGCACGCTAACTACGTCGCCTGCGCCGACCCGGTAGGACGGAATATTAACCAATGACTGGTTTACTTCGATCGCCTTGTGTCCTACCAACTGACGTGCTTCGGCACGTGTCGAGGCGAATCCCATCCGGTACACAACATTGTCCAGACGGGTTTCAAGCAGCTTGAGCAGGTTTTCACCTGTCGATCCTTTTTGTCCGGCAGCGGTCTTGTAATAATTACGGAATTGGCGCTCGAGCACACCGTACATGCGACGCAGTTTCTGCTTTTCGCGCAGCTGCAAACCGTAATCCGACAGCCTGGGTCGTCTTTGCGGTGCGCCACCTGGTGGCACCTGCGATTTGCATTTGCTTTCCAATGGGCGAACACCGCTTTTTAGGAACAGATCCGTTCCTTCGCGTCGCGCAAATTTGCAGGTTGGTCCAGTATATCTTGCCATGTCTTCTTTACCTCAGACCCGACGCTTTTTCGGAGCGCGGCAACCATTGTGCGGAATGGGCGTAACGTCGGCGATGTAGCTGATACGAAATCCAGCGGCGTTCAGAGCCCGAACTGCCGACTCGCGACCAGGCCCGGGGCCTTTCACGCGAACTTCCAGATTTTTCACGCCGTAATCCTTGACTGCCGTGCCGGCTTTCTCGGCGGCAACCTGTGCAGCAAACGGTGTGGATTTGCGCGAGCCACGAAAGCCGCAACCACCCGCTGTCGCCCAGGACAACGCGTTACCCTGACGATCGGTGATCGTAATGATGGTGTTGTTAAAAGACGCATGCACGTGCGCGATCGCATCGACAACCGTCTTCTTAACTTTCTTTTTGGTAACTTTCTTATCTGCCATGACTTATTTCCTGATAATTCGGCGCGGGCCCTTGCGTGTGCGGGCGTTGGTGCGTGTGCGCTGACCACGCAGTGGTAAGCCGCGACGATGACGGATACCGCGATAGGTGCCGAGGTCCATCAACCGTTTGATGTTCATAGCTGTTTCCCGGCGCAGATCACCCTCTACGGAAAGCTTCGTGACTGCGTCACGCAACTTATCAACTTCTGGTTCGGCAAGATCCTTAATCTTCACATTCGGGTCCACACCTGCCGACTTGCAGATTTTTCCAGCAGTCGATCGCCCCACTCCGAAGATATGGGTCAGTGCGATCACCGTGTGTTTGTGATCCGGAATGTTTATGCCGGCAATACGTGCCATAACGCGCTACCTCAGCCCTGACGCTGCTTGTGACGCGGATCCTTACAGATCACGCGCAATACCCGTTTACGCCGCACTATCTTGCAATTGCGGCACATTTTCTTGACCGATGCTCTTACTTTCATCCTGGTCTCCTGATCCGCTCTAGCGGACACGCCCAGCGCGGCCATAGCCACGCAGATTGGCTTTCTTCATTAAGCCTTCGTATTGATGCGACATCATGTGCGCCTGTAGCTGCGACATGAAGTCCATTACGACGACGACGATAATCAGTAGTGAAGTACCGCCAAAATAGAACGGCACGCTGAACTTCAGGATCATCAGCTCTGGAAGCAGACAAACCGCCGTTACATAGATCGCGCCCCATAATGTAAGACGCGTCAACACCAGATCGATGTATTCGCCTGTCTGGCGACCCGGTCGGATTCCAGGCACAAATGCGCCGGAGCGCTTTAGATTGTCTGCTGTCTCCCGCGAATTGAACACCAACGCGGTGTAGAAAAAACAAAAGAAAATGATCATTGCGGCGTACAGCATGATGTAAATCGGCTGACCCGGCGATAGCGTGCTGGCAACGGTTTGCAACCAGCCCCATCCTTCCTGGGTGCCGAACCAGCTCGCGATTGTGGCCGGAAACAGAATGATACTGGAGGCAAAAATCGGCGGGATTACGCCCGACATATTCAGTTTGAAAGGCAAGTGACTGGATTGCGCCTGCATCAGCTTACGACCCTGTTGCCGCTTAGCGTAGTTGACCGTAATTCTGCGTTGACCACGTTCGACAAAAACGACGAAGTAGGTCACCGCTAGCACCAACAGGAAAAGGGTCAAGGCGAGTAACGGATGCATCGATCCGTTGTTGACCAGCTCGAGCGTCCCGGCGATGGCCGCAGGCAATCCCGAGATAATGCTGGCCAATATAATCATTGAGATGCCGTTGCCGATACCGCGTTCGGTCACCTGTTCACCCAGCCACATCAGGAACATCGTACCGGTCACCAGGGTCGTGGCTGCGATAAATACAAACGACGACCCCGTGTATAAGGTCACACCCTGGGTTTGCAGAGCCGATGCTGCTGCGATGGACTGGAACAACGCCAGGCCCACGGTGCCATACCGCGTGTACTGGGTGATCTTGCGGCGGCCCGACTCACCTTCTTTTTTCATCGCCGCAAGCGAAGGCACGACCACAGACATCATCTGCATGATGATCGATGCCGAAATGTACGGCATGATGCCAAGGGCGAATATACTCAGCCGCTCAAGCGCGCCACCGGAGAACATGTTGAACATGCTCAGGATCGAGCCGGAACCCATTTGGTCAAAAAAGCTTTCCAATGCCACGGGATCGATTCCGGGCACCGGGATAAACGTCCCGATTCGGTAAATAATCAGCGCGCCGACCAGGAAGAAAAGACGCTTACGAAGTTCTGAAAACTTCGGTCCTTCTCCACCAAGTATCGCTGACGCTGCTGTGGGTCCCTTTGCCACTCGATTAACCCTCTATCTTCCCGCCCGCTGATTCAATGGCGGCACGCGCCCCTTTGGTGACTGCCACGCCACGTACGGTTATCGCGTCCTTGATTTTCCCCGAAAGAATAATCTTTGCCTTCTTGGCAAAAGAACTGATGATGTCCAGCTCCTTCAGGACTGTCATGTCGACAACGCCATCATTGGTCGATGCCACCAGCTCTGCTTCGTGCAGCCGCACTTCGCAGCTATAGCGTGCCTTGCGGGAATGAAACCCCACTTTTGGCAAACGGCGTTGCAACGGCATCTGCCCGCCTTCGAAGCCGACTTTGTGATAACCACCGGAGCGCGCGTGCTGGCCTTTTTGGCCGCGCGAACTCGTTTTGCCATGACCGCTGGAGCGACCACGACCCAAGCGCTTCGGCGCATGGCGGCTACCCTTGCTGGGGCTTAATGTGTTCAGACGCATCTCAGGCATCTCAGGCATCTCCTACCCGTAGCAGATACGACACCTTGTCGATCATGCCGCGATTTTCCGGTGTATCAATTACTTCCACGGTCTGGTTGATCTTGCGCAAGCCCAAACCGGCAACACATGCCTTGTGACTTTTTAAACGGCCAGACTGGCTGCGCACCAGTGTGACTTGAATTGTCTTGGTTGTCTTTTTCCGGGCCATGACGATCAGTCCAAAATGTCCGTGACACTCTTGCCGCGTTTGGCCGCAATGTCTTCCGGAGACAACATCGAAACGAGACCGGCGACAGTTGCCCGCACTACATTGATTGGGTTACGCGAACCATAACTCTTAGCCAAGACATTGCGTACGCCTGCACACTCAAAAACCGCGCGCATAGCGCCGCCGGCAATAATGCCGGTTCCGTCAGAGGCAGGCTGCATGTACACCTTGGTCGCGCCGTGACGCCCCTCCAACGCGTATTGCAATGTTTCCTCACGCAACGGGACACTTTGCATCGCCTTGCGGGCCGACTGCATTGCCTTCTGGATCGCGACTGGCACCTCACGTGCCTTGCCATAGCCGTAGCCGACCTGGCCTGCGCCGTCACCGACTACTGTCAATGCGGTAAAACCGAACTGCCGTCCACCCTTGACCACCTTGGCCACACGGTTTACCGCGACCAGCTTTTCAATGAGGTCGTCGCCGCTATTGTCGTCAATTCTCGCCATCAATATTCCTCTAGAACTGCAACCCGGCTTCGCGGGCGGCATCGGCCAGTGCTTTCACGCGACCGTGATAACGAAAGCCCGAGCGATCAAACGCAACCCGGTCAATGCCGGCCTTCTTCGCTTTTTCAGCGACAGCGCGACCAACCGCTTTGGCGGCTTCGGCGTTGCCGGTGCTCTTCAGACCCTTGCGTACCGATTTCTGCACGGTCGACACAGCAGCCAGCACGGTTCCACCATCCGGTCCAATAATTTGTGCATAAATATGCCGCGGAGTGCGATGCACGCTGAGGCGATTAACTCGCAATTCGCGCATCTTGGCCCGTGAACGTTTTGCACGGCGTAATCTGGATTGTTTCTTTTCCATCGTCTTGCGCCTACTTCTTCTTCGCTTCCTTAAGGATGATTTCCTCATCGGAATAGCGAACACCTTTACCCTTGTATGCGTCCGGCGGGCGATAGGCCCGAATTTCGGCCGCCGCCTGCCCGACGCGTTGCTTGTCAGCACCCTTCAGTACGATTTCGGTCTGCGATGGCGTATCCACCGAAACACCGTCCGGCACCTGGTATTCCACCGGATGGGAAAAACCCAGCGTTAAGTTGAGCTTATTGCCCTGGGACTGCGCGCGATAACCGACGCCGTGCAGTTCCAGCTTGCGTTCAAAACCCTTGGTCACACCCGTGACCATATTGCCCAGCAGCGCGCGCATTGTGCCGGCCAGCGCGATCGTGGTGCGCGAGCCGTCCTTTGCCGAAACACGCAACTCGTTTTCTGCCTGTTCGATCCCTACCTGTGGGTGCAATCGCATCTGCAACGATTCCTTCCCACTTTTCACGGTGACCTGATCGGCCTGAACGCTGACTTCAACGCCCTTTGGCAGCTCAAGCGGATTTTTTGCAACTCTCGACATTGTCTTTCCCTTAGGAGACGACACAAAGTACTTCGCCACCCTGGCCATCGGCCCGGGCCTGTCGATCGCTCATTACGCCTTGCGACGTTGAAACGATTGCAACACCCAAACCACCCATCACCTGTGGCAAGGCACCCTTGCCACGATAAATACGCAGACCGGGACGGCTCACTCGACGCAACTCGGCAATCACCGGCTTACCCTCGTGATAACGCAGACGAATGCTCAGGACCGGTTTTCCGTCCTCGTTGGCGGTCTGAAAGTCATCGACATAGCCTTCATCCCGAAGCACTTTCGCGATCGCGCCTTTAATGCGCGTTGCCGGCATCGAGACTTCGACCTTGCCAGCCTTTTGTCCATTACGGATTCGGGTCAGCATGTCGGCAATTGGATCGGTCATACTCATATCGTTACCTTTACCAGCTGGCCTTACGCAGACCGGGAATTTCCCCGTCCATAGTCGCTTCACGCAATTTGTTTCGACCCAGTCCAAACTTGCGGTAGAAGCCGTGCGGTCTGCCCGTAATCGCGCAACGATTACGTTGCCGCGATGCACTGGCATCCCGCGGTTGTTTCTGCAGCTTTATCTGTGCGTTCCTGCGCTCTTCATCCGTAGACTTGGGCGACAATATGATCGCCTTGAGCTGCGCGCGCTTTGCTGCGAAACGCGCCGCCGTCTTGTTACGCTTGCGCTCTCTCATCAGCATTGATGTCTTGGCCATACCGTTTCGTCCTTATTTGCGGAATGGGAAACTGAACGCCTCAAGCAGCGCCTTCCCTTGTTCGTCATTTTTCGCATTGGTTGTGATAGTGATATCCATCCCGCGCGTGGTATCAATCTGATCGAAATCGATCTCCGGAAAAATAATCTGTTCTCTAACGCCGAGACTGTAATTACCGCGGCCGTCAAAAGCCTTGGGGTTCAAACCCCGAAAATCACGCACACGCGGCGCGGCAACGTTAATCAATCGGTCCAGAAATTCATACATGCGTTCCCGTCGCAACGTGACTTTGCAGCCAACCGGCATACCATCACGAATCTTGAAGGTCGCCACAGACTTGCGGGCGCGACGCATCAGGGCTTTCTGGCCCGAGATTCGTTCCATATCTTTCATTGCGAAATCCATGACCTTCTTGTCGACTGACGCTTCGCCTACACCCATATTTAGCGTGATCTTGGTGATCTTCGGTACCTCCATGGGATTGCTCAGGCTGAGCTTGTCCATGAGCTGCGGCACGACGGTCTCTTTGTAAAATTCCTGTAATCTGGACATGACTAGTTCACCGTGACGCCTAGACGTCAATCACCTCTCCGTTGGAACGGAAGATTCGTACTTTCTTGCCGTCACCCAAAGTCTTAAACCCTACCCGGTCGCCCTTCTTGGTGACTGGGTTGTACAACATGATATTCGACGTATGCAGTGGCATTTCCTTTTCAATAATTCCACCGGCCACGCCTGCATTCGGATTTCCACGCATGTGTTTCTTAGCGACGTTAATACCTTCCACCAGTACGCGCGCACCGACCAGATCCAACACGGTACCGCGCCGGCCCTTGTCCTTGCCGGCGGTCACGATGACCTGGTCGCCTTTTTTTAGTCGATTCATGTCTAATCCGCTCCTCAGAGCACTTCCGGCGCCAGCGAAATAATCTTCATGAACTTTGCCGTTCGCAGTTCACGGGTAACCGGGCCAAAAATACGTGTGCCAATCGGCTCCAGCCTGGCATTCAACAGCACCGCAGCATTGCCATCGAAACGAATGAGCGAACCATCGGAGCGTCGCACACCTTTGCGGGTACGCACCACGACCGCGTTGTAAACCTCGCCCTTTTTTACCTTGCCGCGAGGAATAGCGTCTTTAACACTCACCTTGATGACATCACCAACGTTGGCATAACGGCGCTTTGATCCGCCCAGCACCTTGATGCACTGGACCTTGCGGGCTCCGCTGTTGTCCGCTGCGCTCAGCACCGTTTGCATCTGAATCATCGTCCGTCTCCTGTCAGCGGCCTGCCCGCTCAATAATGCTGACCACGCGCCAGTTCTTGCGCTTGGACAACGGACGACACGAGGCAATACTCACGGTATCGCCAGTGCGACACTCGTTACTCTCGTCGTGTGCCATAACTTTACTCGTCAGTTTGACGTACTTGCCGTACACCGGGTGACGAACCTGGCGTTGTACGGCGACAGTGACGGACTTATCCATCTTGTCACTGACGACATTGCCGGTCATCGTTCGAGTCTTGCTCGCAACGGCTGAATTCTCTTCGCTCATGACTCCGCTTTCTCGTTGAGAATGGTCTTGATGCGCGCAATATTTTTGCGCACTTTGCCGAACTGATCGGTACGTGCGAGCTGCCCCGTTGCACGCTGCATGCGCAAGTTGAACTCTTCGCGTCGAAGCTTAAGCAACTCGTCGTTCAATTGTGTCTCGCTGTGCTCACGCAGTTTGCCAGCTTTCATCACATCACCTGCCGTGAAACAAAGGAAGTTTGTACTGGCAACTTCGCGGCCGCCAGCCTGAATGCCTCGCGGGCAATGTCTTCGCTAACGCCTTCGATTTCGTACAGCACTTTTCCGGGTTGCACTTTTGCGACCCAGTATTCAACGCTGCCCTTGCCTTTACCCTGACGAACTTCCAGCGGTTTCTTGGTTACCGGCACGTCGGGAAAAACGCGAATCCAAATCTTTCCGCCACGCTTTATATGACGAGTCATCGCGCGACGAGCCGCCTCGATCTGCCGTGCTGTCAACCGGCCACGGTCGAGGGTCTTCAGTCCGTACTCACCAAATGAAACGGCGTTACCACGATCTGCCAGACCGCGATTACGACCCTTCATTTGTTTACGGAACTTCGTCCTTTTTGGTTGCAGCATCGCAGTCGCCTCAGTGCTTCGCCGTCTTGGCGGTTTTTGCGGTCTTGGCGGTCTTGGCGGTCTTGGCAGCTTCGGCGGTTTCCTCGGCCTCTTCCGGCCCAAACACCTCGCCCTTGAATATCCACACTTTCACGCCGATGACGCCATATGTGGTGTTTGCCCTGGCCAGTCCATAGTCGATGTCTGCACGAAAAGTGTGTAGTGGCACGCGGCCTTCGCGATACCATTCGCTCCGAGCAATTTCCGCGCCGTTGAGACGACCGGAAACTTTCACTTTGATACCACCGGCACCGATACGCATGGTGTTGGTGACCGCGCGCTTCATCGCACGGCGAAACATCACGCGACGCTCGAGCTGCTGCGCCAGACCCTCAGCTACCAATTGTGCATCCAGTTCCGGCTTGCGGATTTCCGAAATATTGATGCGGACGTCCTGCAACGGCATGCTCATCATGCGCGAAACATCAGTCCGCAACTTTTCGATGTCCTCGCCTTTCTTGCCGATGACGATACCGGGTCGTGCCGTGTGGATTGTGATGTGGGCTTTCTTCGCCGGACGTTCAATCTGAATACGGCTCACCGACGCCTGAGACAAGCGCTTCTTGAGGAAGCTGCGAATCAGGTGATCGGTGTAAACGTGGTGCGGATAGGTCTTCGAATCGGCATACCATTTAGACGTCCAGTCTTTGGTAATACCGAGCCTGATCCCTATTGGATGGACTTTTTGACCCATTAGTTAAATCCTTACTCGTCCGCCACGTGTATCGTGATGTGACTATTCTGTTTGATCAGCCGGTTGGCCCGCCCTTTGGCACGTGGCAACCAGCGCTTGAAAGTCGGCGCCTGATCTACAGTGATTGCAGACACGCGTAACTCGTCGATATCGGCTCCGTCGTTGTGCTCGGCATTGGCGATCGCAGATTCCAGTACTTTGTGCAGGATGGCCGCACTCTTGTTTGGCGCGTGCGACAATAATTGCAGCGCGTCACCCACTGCCTTACCGCGAATCATGTCCGCAAACAAACGGCACTTCTGCGGTGAAATTCGGGCATATTTCAGTCTTGCTGCGGCCATCACGTCCTCACTTGGTCTTCTTGTCGCCGGAGTGACCCTTAAATGTGCGGGTCGCAGCAAATTCGCCCAGTTTGTGGCCGACCATGTTTTCCGAAATCAAGACTGGTACGTGAGCACGGCCGTTATGCACAGCAATAGTCAGCCCCACCATGTCGGGCAGAATCATGGAACGCCGTGACCAGGTCTTGATCGGGCGGCGATCATTCGCCTGAGCCGCAGCCTGGACTTTTTTCTCCAGGTGCAAATCGACAAACGGGCCTTTCTTAACCGAACGTGGCACTACCTATACCTCACTTCTTCTTCCGACGACGCACGATCATGTTGCCAGTGCGTTTGTTCTTTCGCGTCTTGTAGCCCTTCGTGGGCACCCCCCAGGGCGAAACCGGATGACGGCCACCTGACGTACGGCCTTCGCCGCCGCCATGTGGATGATCAACCGGATTCATTGCAACGCCTCGCACGGTTGGTCGCACTCCACGCCAGCGCTTGGCGCCGGCTTTTCCGAGCTTGCGCAGGTTGTGCTCGTCGTTTCCCACTTCACCAATGGTGGCGCGACAGTCGACGTGTATGCGGCGCATTTCACCGGAGCGCAGCCGCAACGTTGCGTAAACGCCCTCGCGGGCAGCAAGCTGCGCGGACGTGCCGGCACTGCGCGCTATCTGCGCACCCTTACCTGGCTTCATTTCTATACAATGAATTATCGAACCCAGCGGTATGGTACGCAGCGTCATGCAATTACCCGCTTTCATTGGTGCTTCAGTGCCCGACATGATCTGGTCGTCTTTCTTAAGCCCTTTCGGTGCGATGATGTAACGGCGTTCGCCGTCCGCGTAAAGCAACAGAGCCAGGTAGGCACTGCGATTTGGATCGTATTCCAAACGTTCTACTTTGGCCGGGATGCCGTCCTTGTTGCGGCGAAAATCAATTTTCCGGTAACGCTGCTTATGACCACCGCCTTTATGCCGCGACGTAATGCGGCCGTTTGTATTGCGCCCACCTGTGCGGGTTTTCTTCTCGAGCAGCGGTTCGTATGGCTTGCCCTTATGCAGCTCAGGCGAGACCACCCGCACCGTAAAACGGCGGCCGGCGGAAGTTGGTTTTGCTTTCTGCAATGCCATATCGTATTCCTTAGTCGGCACCAACGAAGTCGATGTCGTGGCCCTCTGCTAAACGAACGTAAGCCTTTTTCCAGTCTTTGCGCCGACCAAAGCTAAAGCGCGCACGCTTGACCTTGCCGCGTTGGTTCACAACGGTGACGTTGTCGACCTCAACATCGAACATCGCCTGCACAGCGTCGCGAATCTCAGACTTGGTTGCATCACGACGGACGATAAACACGACCTGGTTATGTGCGTCGGCCACACGCTGACTTTTTTCTGACAGATGTGGACCCAACAGCACGGTCATGAGTCTTTCGGTGCTCATGCCAGCTTCTCCTCAAGTCTGCGAAGTGCCGCGACCGTCGTCAAAACCTTGTCGTAGTGAAGCAAGCTGACCGGATCAACAGCACTGACTTCGAGCATCCCTACCTTCTCCAGGTTGCGTGATGCCAGGTGCACGTTTTCATCGAAGGCCTCGAGCAAGATCAGAACATCATCCAGTCCCATATCGCGTAGTTTGCTCACCAAGCCTTTAGTCTTTGGGGCATCCAGCGAAAATGATTCGACGACGAGCAAGCGATCCTGGCGGATCAACTCCGATACCAATGCACTCATGGCACCGCGATACATCTTGCGGTTCACCTTCTGTTTGAAGCTTCTGGGACGCGCTGCAAAGGTGCGCCCACCGGAACGCCAGATCGGGCTGCGGTTCGTACCGGCGCGCGCCCGTCCCGTACCTTTCTGACGCCAGGGTTTGGCTCCGCCACCACTGACCTGGGCACGATCTTTTTGCGCTTTGGTACCACGACGTCTACCGGCCATGTAAGCGTTTACGACCTGGTGAACCAACGCCTCGTTAAATTCACGAGAAAACGCGTCATCCGACACGTCGACGCCTTTCTTGCTACCGTGTAACTGTAATTGCATGTGCCCTCCTAGCCCTGTCGCTTAACGGCGGGCTTGACGATTACGTCGCCGCCTTTGCAACCGGGGACGGAGCCCTTCACCAGAATAAGATTGCGTTCAGCGTCTACTCGCACAACTTGCAGATTCTGTGCCGTACGATTCACGTTACCCATCTGACCGGACATCTTCTTGCCCTTGAATACACGACCGGGCGTCTGACACTGGCCTATCGAGCCTGGGGCACGATGCGCCAGTGAGTTGCCATGAGTGTTGTCCTGAGTGGAAAAATTATGGCGCTTGACGGTTCCAGCGAAACCCTTGCCGATACTCGTGCCGGAGACATCGACATACTGACCCGCTTCGAAAATATCGATCTTTATCTCGGAACCGGTTTGCAGATCATCGCCTTCGCTGTCGCCAAGACGGAATTCGCGAACGGTGCGCCCGGCCTCGCTGGAGGCTGCGGCAAAGTGACCACGCATCGGTTTCGAGACTCGGTTTGCTTTACGCGCACCTACCGCAACCTGCACGGCGCGATAGCCATCCCGTTCCGGACTGCGTACCTGAGTCACACGATTCGGTGTCGCTTCTATGACCGTAACGGGCACAGAGGCGCCGTCTTCGGTGAAGACGCGAGTCATGCCGCACTTGCGACCCACCACTCCGATCGTCATTGTCACTTCCTCTATTTACGATACGCCGGCTACGATTGGTCGACGCTGAGTAAAATGGGGACGGGCCGCCGGCCCATCCCCCTTTTTGCACCGCGGCCCGACCAGGGCAGATGCCGGGCCGGGCCGTAGCGAGCCGCCTATTATAGCAGTGCTCGCCCTCAGTTCAATTTAATTTGTACGTCCACCCCGGCCGGCAGATCAAGCTTCATCAGGGCATCCACGGTCTTGTCTGTGGGGTCCACAATCTCCATAAGGCGCTTGTGGGTCCGCAGCTCATATTGGTCCCTGGCGTCCTTGTTGACGTGGGGCGATATGAGCACCGTGAAGCGCTCCTTCTTGGTCGGCAGCGGGACGGGGCCGCGCACCTGGGCCCCGGTACGTTTGGCCGTTTCAACGATCTCCCGTGCCGACGTATCGATCAGCCTGTGATCGAAGGCCTTCAGCCGGATTCGTATGTTCTGGTTCGCTGCCATTACTCAATATCCCATGGTTAGTCAGATTAGGGGTCGAACCCCTAAATTCCTACTCAATAATCTTGGCGACGACGCCGGCGCCAACTGTGCGTCCGCCTTCGCGGATCGCAAATCGTAAACCGTCTTCCATCGCAATCGGTACGATCAAATCAACCTTGATCTTGATGTTATCGCCCGGCATCACCATCTCGGTGCCCTCCGGTAACTCCACCGCTCCGGTTACGTCCGTCGTCCGAAAATAAAACTGCGGCCGGTATCCCTTGAAAAACGGCGTGTGCCGTCCACCCTCTTCCTTGGTCAGCACATATACCTCCGCCTCAAACTTCGTGTGCGGCGTTATCGATCCCGGCTTCGACAGTACCTGTCCTCGCTCAACCTCGTCTCGCTTCGTCCCACGCAACAACACGCCCGCGTTATCACCTGCCTGACCCTGGTCCAACAGCTTGCGGAACATCTCCACTCCCGTACACGTCGTCTTGCTCGTGTCCGTCATGCCCACAATCTCAACTTCGTCGCCAACCTTCACGATGCCGCGCTCTATACGACCCGTCACCACCGTGCCACGCCCCGATATCGAAAACACATCCTCAATCGGCATCAAAAACGCACCGTCCACCGCCCGCTCCGGCTCAGGAATGTAGTCATCCATCGCCGCTACCAGCTTCACTATGCTCGGCTCGCCTAGCTCTGACTCGTCACCTTCCAGCGCCTTCAGCGCCGAACCGGTTATCAATGGCGTATCGTCCCCCGGAAACTCGTAGGTCGACAGCAGGTCCCGAACCTCCATCTCCACCAGCTCCAGCAACTCCGCGTCATCCACCATGTCCGCTTTGTTCAAATACACCACAATAAATGGCACACCCACCTGACGGGCCAGCAATATATGCTCCCTCGTCTGCGGCATCGGACCGTCAGCCGCGCTGACCACCAGAATCGCACCGTCCATCTGTGCCGCTCCCGTGATCATGTTCTTCACATAGTCCGCATGCCCCGGACAGTCCACGTGGGCGTAGTGACGCGCCTCGCTCTCGTATTCAACGTGCGCCGTCGCTATCGTGATCCCACGCTCGCGCTCTTCCGGTGCATTGTCTATCTGGTCAAACGCCTTCACCTCACCACCAAACTTCGTCGATAACACCTTCGTCATCGCCGCCGTCAGCGTAGTCTTTCCATGATCAACGTGACCTATGGTCCCTACGTTGACATGCGGCTTTGTACGTTCGAATTTCTCCTTGGACACGGTAGTTTCCCCTTAGAAAAAAACTCAGGACTCTTTCTTGATAATTGCTTCGGCGACGTTATTCGGCACCTCGGCATAACGATGAAATTCCATTGAATAGGTTGCCCGACCCTGGCTCATCGAGCGCAGGTCTGTGGCATATCCAAACATTTCTGAAAGCGGCACCTGGGCACGGACCACCTTACCAGCCGGCGCATCATCCATCCCTTCAGTAATACCGCGACGCCGATTGAGGTCGCCCATCACGTCACCCATATAGTCTTCAGGCGTTACCACCTCGACCTTCATCATTGGCTCGAGCAATACCGGCTTGGCTTTCAGCGCGCCGTCCTTAAATGCCATTGAACCGGCGATCTTGAAAGCGACTTCGCTAGAGTCGACTTCATGATACGAACCGTCGAACAATGTCACTTTGACGTCAACAACCGGGTAACCGGCTATTACGCCGTTACGCATTTGCTCCTCGATGCCTTTACCGACAGCAGATATGTATTCCTTCGGAATCGCTCCACCAACAATCTTGTTTTCGAACTCGTAGCCCGCCCCGGCTTCGTTTGGATCGATGCGGACCACAACATGTCCGTATTGACCACGACCACCCGACTGGCGGACAAACTTGCCTTCCTGCTTTTCAACAACCTTGCGTATGGTTTCGCGGTAGGCCACCTGTGGCTTGCCAACGTTGGCCTCGACCTTAAACTCGCGCTTCATGCGATCGACAATGATGTCCAGATGCAACTCACCCATTCCCGAGATAATGGTCTGGCCCGATTCTTCGTCCGTCTTGACGCGGAATGAAGGGTCTTCCTTGGCCAGTTTGGATAAGGCGACCCCCATCTTTTCCTGGTCGATCTTGGTCTTCGGCTCTACGGCTACGGCAATAACCGGTTCGGGAAACTCCATCCGCTCCAGCGTAATGGCCTCTTTCAAAGCACACAGCGTGTCACCGGTGGTCACGTCTTTGAGTCCAACAGCAGAAGCGATGTCGCCTGCCCGAACTTCCTTCAGTTCCTCGCGGTCATTGGCATGCATCTGTAACAAGCGTCCAATGCGTTCTTTCTTGCTCTTCACCGGATTCAAAACGGTGTCGCCGCTTTTTAGCACACCCGAGTACACGCGGAAGAAAGTCAATGTGCCGACAAACGGATCGGTCGCAATCTTAAATGCCAGCGCGGAAAACGGTGCGTCGTCTGTAGATTCCCGTGACCCCTGAGTATCGTCCGGCAAGATACCGGCGATAGACGGCACATCAACCGGCGACGGCATGTAATATATGATGGCATCCAGCATGGCCTGGACACCTTTGTTCTTAAAAGCAGAGCCGCACAGCGTCGGCACGATCTCGTTGGCAAGGCATCGTTCACGAATTCCCTGGCGAATTTCTTCTTCGTTGAGCTCGCCACCTTCGAGGTACTTCTCCATCAGCGCTTCGTTAGCCTCGGCCGCCGCCTCGATCAAAAACTCCCGCCGGGTTTTACATTCATCTACCAGAGCTGCCGGGATATCGCGTGCCTCGTAGCTGGTGCCCTGGGTCGAGTCGTCCCAGTAGATCGCTTTCATGCGGATCAGGTCGACTACACCCTCGAATTTTTCTTCCGCACCAATCGGCACCTGTAGCGGCACAGGATTACCGCCCAGACGTGTCTTGATCTGGTCGACCACGCGGCCGAAGTTGGCGCCGGCGCGATCCATCTTGTTAATAAAGGCCATTCGTGGCACGACATACTTGTTGGCCTGGCGCCAGACTGTCTCGGACTGTGGTTCCACGCCGCCAACTGAACAGAACACCGCAACCGCACCGTCAAGCACACGCAATGACCGCTCGACTTCGATTGTGAAGTCGACGTGTCCTGGTGTATCGATAATGTTGACACGATGCTCGGGGAACTGTTGATCCATTCCGGCCCAGAAAGTCGTCGTTGCCGCCGATGTAATCGTGATGCCGCGCTCCTGCTCTTGCTCCATCCAATCCATCACGGCCGCACCATCGTGCACCTCACCGATCTTGTGTGAGACGCCCGTATAGAACAAAACACGTTCAGTCGTAGTCGTCTTGCCGGCATCAATGTGGGCCATGATGCCGATATTTCGATAACGCTCGATGGGGGTACTGCGTGGCACGATTAATCCCTGGCCGTCCGTTACCAGCGGTAATGCGAAAAGGCCTTGTTGGCCTCTGCCATACGATGCGTGTCCTCACGCTTCTTGACCGCAGTGCCGCGGTTTTCCGATGCATCCAGCAACTCGTGTGCGAGACGATGCGCCATGGATTTCTCACTGCGCTTACGCGCAGCATCGATCATCCAACGCATGGCCAAAGTCTGCCGACGCGTAGGACGAACTTCGATCGGCACCTGATATGTAGCACCACCAACGCGTCGTGACTTGACCTCGACCGCCGGTTTGACGTTTTCCAACGCGGTCTCAAGCACTTCCAGGGCCTGATCGTCCTGCACGCCCGAACGCTCCGAAATACGGTCCAAAGCACCGTAGACGATCCTTTCGGCCACCGACTTCTTGCCACTTTCCATGACCATATTGATGAACTTGGCCAGCATTTGGCTCTTGAATTTCGGATCCGGCAGGATGATCCGTTTTGGTGCTTGTGTGCGTCTCGACATCCCTTAAATCCTCTACTTCGGTTTCTTGGCGCCGTACTTGGAGCGGCCTTGACGACGTTCAGTAACGCCGGCGCAATCAAGCGTGCCGCGGATCGTGTGATATCGGACACCAGGAAGATCTTTCACACGACCGCCGCGAATCAGCACGACCGAGTGCTCCTGCAGATTATGCCCCTCGCCACCGATGTAGCTGGTAACCTCGAAGCCATTCGTCAATCTGACTCGCGCGACTTTCCGCAGAGCCGAGTTCGGTTTCTTCGGTGTCGTCGTGTAAACACGCGTACAGACGCCTCGTTTTTGCGGACTGCTCTGCAGTGCCGGAACATTTGTCTTGACCGTTCTGGTACGCCGCGGTTTCCTGACCAACTGATTGACTGTCGACATGCTTCCACCAATAACGCCCCTGAAAATGGGACGGACATGCATAAACAGCAGGACGACCTCAGGTCGACCTGCTGCAAAAGGGCGCAAATGATATTGGCGGGCAGCTCAACCTGTCAAGCAGGTTAGGCCATTGCACGCAGCGCCCATCCACCCTGCCGGCGCCCATATTGGACAGCCGGATTGTCTCGCCTCACCCGGCCCTCGCCCCAAACCCCTTCCCGTGACAGAGGGGGTCCGCAGGAGCTTAGTCAGCGACAGCCTCGGGGGGCTGGCTAGCGTCGTCAGATGCGGCCGTGACAGCCTCTGAGGGTGACTCCTCGAGTGCAGCTTCGTCAACAGGCGCTGTTTCCTCGCTATCTTCGGGCTTCCCGGGCATCGCCGCCAACAGCGCCTCCACGGTGCCTGCCTTACGGGCAGCCCTCCGTTCGGCGTGGTGGGCGAATCCGGTCCCCGCGGGAATCAGACGGCCGACGATGACGTTTTCCTTCAATCCGCGCAAATCATCCCGCAAACCCCGAACCGCTGCCTCAGTGAGCACGCGGGTGGTTTCCTGGAATGAAGCGGCCGAGATAAACGACTCGGTCGCCAGCGAGGCCTTGGTAATACCCAGCAACACCGGGTCAAAGGTGCATGGTTCCTTACCTTGAGCAATCAGCAGGTCATTTACGTCCAACGCGCGCGCGCGATCTAATTGTTCTCCGCGCAGAAACCGGGTGTCTCCATTCGTCGTCACTTCAACCTTGCGCAGCATCTGGCGAATGATGACTTCGATGTGCTTGTCGTTGATACGCACGCCTTGCAAACGGTAAACATCCTGTATCTCGCGCACCAGATAGTCGGCGAGTTCCTCGACACCCTGCAAACGCAGAATGTCGTGTGGATTGCGTTCACCGTCAGCAATGATTTCACCGCGCTCGACATGCTCACCTTCGAACACATGCAAGTGGCGCCACTTCGGAATCAGATCCTCGCGTGTCTCGCCATCCGGATCGGTAATAACCAGGCGACGCTTGCCTTTGGTCTCCTTGCCGAAACTGACGGTACCGGTCGCTTCAGCCAGCACTGCCGATTCCTTCGGCTTGCGTGCCTCGAATAGATCCGCAACGCGAGGCAGACCACCAGTGATGTCCCTGGTCTTTGAGGATTCCTGCGGGATGCGCGCGATGACATCACCCACCTTAACTTTGCCGCCGTCTTCCATCGAAAGGATGGCGCCCGGTGGCAATGCGTACAGCGCGGGAATCTCCGTGTTTGCAAAGAACACGTCCTTGCCCTTGCTATCGACCAGTTTGGCCACCGGCCGCAAATCCTTACCGGCAGTTCCACGCTGTTTGGGATCGGTAATAACCAGACTCGACAGACCGGTGATGTCGTCGACCTGTCGATTAAAGGTGACCCCGTCAACAAAGTCCTCGAATTTGAGAATACCCGCCACCTCTGTAACAACCGGGTGAGTGTGTGGATCCCAAGTCGCCATGATCTGACCGGGTTTGACCGCATCGCCATCACGCACGGTAATCATTGCGCCATACGGCACCTTGTAACGCTCGCGCTCACGCCCATGCTGATCGACCACGCCCAATTCACCTGAACGCGATACTGCAACCAGGTTTTTCTTTGCGTTTTCAACCCACTTGATATTGTGCAGTCGCGCCGTGCCGTTGGATTGGATTTCGATATTGTTGACAGCCGCGGCGCGCGAGGCGGCACCGCCGATATGGAAAGTACGCATCGTCAGCTGTGTGCCGGGTTCTCCAATCGACTGGGCAGCGATGACGCCAACCGCTTCGCCAATATTGACCCGCTGACCACGTGCGAGATCGCGGCCGTAGCAAAAACGGCAGACACCGTAACGGGTTTCACAGGCAATCGGCGAACGCACGAGCAAACGATCTATGCTTTCGTCTTCCAGCAACTGCACCAAATGCTCATCGAGTATGACTCCGGCGTCGACTATCACTCTGTCATCAGGCGTAGTCACCGGCTCGGCTGTAACACGACCCAACACGCGCTCGCGCAGCGGTTCGACAATGTCGCCGCCCTCAACGATCGGCATCATCAGCAAACCTTCGGTCGCTCCGCAGTCGTCTTCGGTTACGACGAGATCCTGCGCCACGTCGACCAGGCGCCGTGTCAGGTAGCCGGAGTTTGCTGTTTTCAATGCAGTATCGGCCAGACCCTTACGTGCGCCGTGAGTCGAGATGAAGTACTGCAGCACGTTCAGCCCTTCACGGAAATTAGCCGTAATGGGTGTTTCAATGATTGAACCGTCCGGTTTGGCCATCAGGCCACGCATGCCAGCAAGCTGACGAATCTGCGCTGCCGAACCTCGCGCACCAGAATCAGCCATCATGAAAATGGAGTTAAACGATGCTTGGCTGGTTGCCTTGCCATCGGCGCCCTCGACTGTCTCTGTACCGAGCTTGTCCATCATGGCTTTGGCCACCTGGTCGTTGGTACGTGACCAGATATCGACGACCTTGTTGTATCGCTCGCCGTCAGTAACCAGACCCGACGCATATTGTTTCTCGATATCTCTTACTTCATCTTCTGCCTTGCCAAGGATGTGCGTTTTTTCGACCGGCACGACCATATCGTCTACTCCGATAGACACGCCGCCCTTGGTCGCAAAATGGAACCCCGTGTACATGAGCTGGTCAGCGAAGACGACGGTTCTTTTCAAGCCGACTGTGCGATAACAGGCATTAATAATTCCAGAGATGGCCTTTTTGTTCATCTCGCGATTGACCAGCTCGAAGGGTAAGCCGGCAGGCACGATTTCAAACAACAACGCGCGGCCCACGGTAGTCTCTACCACTTTGTCCTGCTCTGAGCCGTCTTCCTCAATCTCGGTAATTCGCACCTTGACGCGCGCTTGTAAAGAGACCTCGCGGCTTTCGTAGGCCCGATGCGCCTCACGGATATCGGCAAACATCATGCCCTCGCCAGGCGCATTAACACGCTCGCGAGTCATGTAATAGAGACCCAGCACGACATCTTGTGACGGCACAATTATCGGGTCGCCGTTGGCGGGAGACAGAATATTATTCGACGCCATCATCAGCGCACGCGCCTCGAGTTGCGCCTCCAGCGACAACGGCACATGCACAGCCATCTGGTCACCGTCGAAGTCGGCGTTGAAGGCGGTGCAAACCAGCGGATGGAGCTGGATTGCCTTGCCCTCAATTAGTACCGGCTCGAACGCCTGTATACCAAGCCGATGCAGCGTCGGCGCACGGTTGAGCATGACAGGGTGCTCGCGAATGACTTCTTCGAGGATATCCCAGACTTCGGGGCCCTCGCGTTCAACCAATCGCTTTGCAGCCTTGATGGTTGCGGCCTCACCACGTAGTTGCAGCTTGGAGAATATGAAAGGCTTAAACAGCTCCAGCGCCATCTTCTTGGGCAGCCCGCACTGATGCAATTTCAGCGTCGGACCAACAACAATTACTGAACGACCGGAATAGTCGACCCGCTTGCCGAGCAGATTTTGACGAAAACGTCCCTGCTTACCCTTGATCATGTCGGCCAGTGACTTCAACGGGCGTTTGTTCGTGCCCGTGATAGCCCGTCCGCGACGACCATTATCGAGCAATGCATCAACCGACTCCTGCAGCATTCGCTTCTCATTGCGAACGATGATGTCGGGAGCATTCAGCTCCAGCAGACGACGCAGGCGATTGTTTCTGTTAATCACGCGGCGATACAGATCGTTCAGATCCGAAGTCGCAAAACGACCGCCATCGAGCGGCACCAGCGGACGCAGATCGGGCGGCAGCACGGGCAGCACCGTCAGAACCATCCACTCCGGCTTGTTCCCGGATTCGATAAATGACTCCAGCAACTTGACGCGTTTCGACAAGCGCTTGATCTTGGTTTCGGAGTTGGTCGCCGAAATATCATCGCGCACTTTGGCGACTTCGGTTTCCAATTCAATGGTGGTCAGAAGTTCGTGGATGGCTTCCGCACCCATGCGTGCGTCAAACTCATCGCCATGCTCTTCGATCGATTCCAGATACGCCTCATCAGATAGCAGCTGACCGCGCTCGAGCGGCGTCAGGCCGGGATCGATAACGACAAAGGCTTCAAAATAGAGCACTCGCTCAAGCTCGCGCAGCGTCATGTCGAGTAACAAACCAATACGCGACGGCAACGATTTAAGAAACCATATATGGGCAACCGGACTTGCCAGTTCGATATGCGCCATTCGCTCGCGCCGCACTTTTGACTGGGTGACTTCAACACCGCACTTCTCGCACACCACACCGCGGTGCTTGAGACGCTTGTACTTGCCGCACAGGCACTCGTAATCCTTTACCGGGCCAAAAATCTTCGCGCAAAAAAGCCCGTCACGCTCTGGCTTGAACGTGCGATAGTTGATCGTCTCGGGTTTCTTAACCTCACCGTAGGACCACGACCGGATCATGTCCGGCGACGCCAACCCAATCTTGATGGCATCGAAGTCCTCGACGGGAACCTGTTGCTTGAAGAGTCTTAGGAGATCTTTCATCGCATCACCTGATGTAAAACAATTCTCATGCTATGTGTACCTTGAACCCACCGCGTTCTAGCGAGTATCTTGTTCCAGCTCGATATTGATACCGAGGGAACGAATTTCCTTTACCAGAACGTTGAAAGACTCAGGCATTCCCGCCTGCATTTCGTGGGTACCGTCGACGATGTTCTTGTACATTTTTGTACGCCCCACAACATCGTCGGATTTGACCGTCAACATCTCTTGCAGTGTGTAGGATGCGCCATAGGCTTCCAGCGCCCAGACCTCCATCTCACCGAAGCGTTGGCCACCAAACTGTGCCTTACCACCTAGCGGCTGCTGCGTAACCAGGCTGTAAGGTCCAGTCGATCGAGCATGCATCTTATCGTCAACCAGATGGTTGAGCTTGAGCATGTACATGTAGCCAACGGTCACTTCTCGGTCGAAACGCTCACCCGTTCGGCCATCGGTCAGTGTCGCCTGCCCGGATTGCGGCAAGCCTGCGAGTTCGAGCAATTGTTTGATCTCGTCCTCGTTAGCCCCGTCGAATACCGGTGTAGCCATCGGCACGCCACCACGCAAATTGCCGGCCAGTTCGTAAATTTCCTCATCATTCAGGCTACGCACGTCTTCTTTTTGACCGCCACTCTTGTTGTAGACCTTCTCGAGGAACCCGCGGATCTTGGCCGCGTCGGCCTGCGCATCTAGCATTTCACCGATCTTCAAGCCCACGCCACGCGCAGCCCAGCCGAGATGTGTCTCGAGCACTTGTCCGACGTTCATACGCGATGGCACGCCCAGCGGGTTGAGGACGATATCTACGGGTGTGCCATCATCCATGTATGGCATGTCTTCCACTGGTACGATCGTCGAGATCACACCCTTATTACCGTGTCGTCCCGCCATTTTGTCACCGGCCTGTATACGCCGCTTGACCGCCAGATAGACCTTAACCATCTTTAAGACGCCTGGCGCCAGATCGTCACCGGCAGTGATCTTGGTTTTCTTTTCCTGATAGTGGCGTTCAAAATCTTTACGCAGAGATTTGATACGCTCGGCGGTCTTTTCCAGTTGCTTGTTAGCATCTTCGTTACGCAAACGAATTGCGAACCATTGTTCGCGTGGTACGTCTGCGAGATATGCTTTGGTTAACTTGCTGCCGGCCCTGAGTGCGTTCGGGCCACCTTCAGCGATTTTGCCATTGAGCATGCGTTCGACACGCTGGAAGACGTCTTCTTCCAGGATGCGCTGCTGGTCGCCCAGATCTTTCTTGACACTGGCCAGCTCCGAAGCTTCGATTGCCAGCGCACGCTGATCCTTTTCGACGCCGTCACGGGTAAACACACGTACGTCGATCACCGTTCCATCCATACCTGGTGGCACGCGCAACGAAGTGTCTTTTACGTCGGACGCTTTTTCGCCAAAGATCGCGCGCAACAGCTTCTCTTCCGGTGTCAGCTGGGTTTCACCCTTGGGTGTAACCTTGCCAACCAGAATATCGCCACCCTGAACTTCCGCGCCGATGAAAGCGATGCCGGACTCATCCAGTTTGCCCAGCGCCGCGTCACCAACGTTTGGAATGTCAGCCGTAATCTCTTCCGGACCCAACTTGGTGTCGCGGGCCACGCAGGTGAGCTCCTCGATATGAATCGTCGTGAAACGATCCTCGTGCACGATACGCTCGGAAATGAGGATCGAATCCTCAAAGTTGTATCCATTCCACGGCATGAAAGCGACCAGCAGATTTTGACCGAGCGCCAGTTCACCCATGTTCGTTGAGGGTCCATCCGCCAGCACGTCGCTAGAGGCGATAACATCACCGGAATCCACCAGCGGGCGCTGGTTGATGCACGTGTTTTGGTTTGAACGCGTGTACTTGGTCAGATTATAAATATCGACGCCGGACTCATTAGCAGTCGTTTCAGCATCATTGACCCGCACGACGATACGCGAGGCATCGACGGAATCGACTGTGCCGCCGCGACGTGCCACAACCGTAACGCCGGAGTCGATTGCGACGGCCCGTTCCATGCCGGTTCCGACCAACGGCGTATCGGCACGCAACGTCGGCACTGCCTGGCGCTGCATGTTGGAGCCCATCAACGCCCGGTTTGCGTCGTCATGCTCAAGAAACGGTATCAACGAGGCCGCCACAGAAACAATCTGACGCGGCGATACATCCATGTACTCGATCCTATCCGGACTGGACATCGTGAATTCATTCTTGTGACGACACGAGATCAGGTCATCCAGAAATTCGCCACGGCTGCCAGTAATCGCATTTGCCTGTGCAATTACGTACTGGCCTTCCTCGATTGCAGACAGGTATTCGATCTTGCTCGTGACCTTGGCATTAACTACCTTGCGATACGGAGTTTCAAGAAAACCGTATTCATTGGTTCGCGCGTACACCGCGAGTGAGTTGATCAGGCCGATGTTTGGGCCCTCAGGTGTCTCAATGGGACAAACGCGGCCATAGTGTGTCGGATGCACGTCACGTACTTCGAATCCGGCCCGCTCGCGTGTCAGACCGCCCGGCCCGAGTGCAGAGACACGCCGTTTGTGCGTCACTTCGGACAGCGGGTTGTTCTGGTCCATGAACTGGGAGAGCTGGCTCGACCCAAAGAATTCCTTGACCGCAGCCGCCACGGGCTTTGCGTTGATCATTTCCTGTGGCATGAGTCCTTCGGACTCGGCCAGCGTCAGACGTTCTTTGACGGCGCGTTCCACACGCACCAAGCCGATGCGAAACGCGTTTTCGGCCATCTCGCCAACGCTACGCACGCGACGGTTACCGAGATGATCGATGTCATCAACCATGCCGTTACCGTTACGGATGTCAATCAAGGTGCGCAGCACGGCGACAATATCTTCCGACGACAACACGCCGTCGCCGGTGATCTCGTCACGACCAACGCGTCGATTGAACTTCATCCGTCCAACGGGCGACAAGTCGTAGCGCTCCGGATTAAAGAACAGATTCTGGAACAGATTATCGGCCGCATCTTTTGTCGGTGGTTCACCAGGACGCATCATGCGATAGATTTCGACGAGCGCCTCAAGCCTGGTACGCGAAGGATCGATCCGCAATGTGCTGGAAATATACGGCCCGCTGTCGTAGTCGTTGATAAACAGCGTGCGCAGTTCCTTCACGCCAGCTCCCATTATCTTGTCGAGTACCTCCTGCGAGATCTCGGCGTTCGCACTGCCAAGTAGTTCGCCGCTATTTTCATCTACGACGTCGTTTGCGAGCGTCTTGCCCAGCAAGTACTCCGGCGGAACTTCCAGCGTAGAAATGTGCGCCTGCTCGAGGTCACGGATATGTTTCGCTGTAATACGACGACCGCTTTCCACGATCGTCTTGCCGCGTATTTTGATATCGAAGGTGGCCGATTCACCACGCAATCGGCGCGGGATCAACTTCAACTTGATAGTTTTCTTCGTAAACTTGAATACATTCGTCTCAAAGAACATATCGAGCATCTGTTCGTCGTTATAACCCAACGCACGCAAGATGATTGTGACCGGGAGCTTGCGCCGCCGATCGATTCGCGCGTACAGGTTGTCTTTGGGATCGAACTCAAAATCGAGCCACGAACCGCGATACGGAATCACTCGCGCAGAGAACAGCAACTTACCCGATGAGTGCGTCTTGCCCTTGTCATGGTCGAAAAATACGCCAGGCGACCGATGCAACTGGGACACGATCACACGTTCGGTACCGTTAATAACAAACGTTCCGTTGTCAGTCATCAGGGGCATCTCGCCCAAATAGACTTCCTGCTCTTTGACGTCCTTTGGCGTTTTCTTGTTGCTCTCCTTGTCAAAGATTACAAGACGTACCTTTACCCGTAGCGGCGCAGCATAGGTAAGACCTCGCATCTGACATTCCTTGACGTCAAAAACCGGGATTCCCAGTCGATAACTCACATATTCGAGCTGTGCGTTGCCAGAATAGCTGACGATCGGAAACACCGTTTGAAAGGCTGCGTGTAGGCCTTGATCAGCCCGCGCTTCCCCTTCTTTATCGGCCTGGAGAAACTTCGCGTAAGAATCGAGCTGGATCGACAACAGATACGGGACATCCAATATAGTTGGACGCTTACCGAAATTCTTTCGGATCCGCTTCTTCTCAGTGAAGGTATAGGACATCAGGACTCACCCTTAAATTACATGCCCGCATCGTGCGAGCAAAAAACAATTGCATGGGAACGCGACCAGCGACTCATGCCGCTGGTCGGATTGCGTTTCACCCTGCTTTCGCAACTTATTTAACTTCAACCGTGGCGCCGGCTTCCTCAAGTTGCTTTTTCAGCTCAGCCGCTTCGTCCTTGCTCACGCCCTCCTTGATGGTCGCCGGGATTCCTTCCACCATGTCCTTGGCCTCTTTGAGACCAAGACCGCTAATTGCGCGAACTGCCTTGATGACTGCAACTTTGTTGCCGCCAAAACTAGACATTACAACGTTGAACTCCGTTTGCTCCTCGGCCGCGGCCTCAGCTGGCGCAGCGGCGGCTGCTGCGACGGGAACGGCGGCGGACACGCCCCACTCCTCTTCCAGAGCCTTGACCAACTCGACCACTTCCATGATCGGCTTGGCGCTCAACTCTTTAATCAGATCTGCATTTGAAAGTGCCATTCTAATCTCCTAACTCGTTTGCTCGTGTTTGTGTTTCCCGATTACTGTCTCAAGCTGCGCCTTGCTTTTCGCCCTGCGCTGCCAGTGTGCGTGCCAACATTGCCGCCGGCTCTGCCAGAGTACGTACGAGTTGTTCCAGCGGCGCATTAAATACACCGAGCAACATTCCACGCGCCTGTTCGAGCGTTGGCAAACTGGCTAGCCGTTCCAGATCTGTTGCGGGATAAAGGTCCCCGCCGATCGCAACGGCCTTGGTCACGAGTTTGTCGTTGTCTTTGCTAAAAGACTTCACGACTCGTGCGGCTGCCCCCGGGTCATTTTGGGAAAAAGCCAACACAAGTGGACCCGTTAACGCCTCAGTAAGACATTCGAAATCGGTTCCTGCTATGGCTAGTTTCGCCAGAGTGTTCTTAACGACCTTCACGTAGACACGTTCGTTTCGCGCTTTGGCACGCAACGATGTCATCTGGTCTACGCTCAAGCCCCTATACTCAGCAGCGATTGCGGAATGCGCCGCATTCGCCACCTCATGCACTTCAGCTACTAAAGCCTTTTTCTGTTCGAGGTTCAGCGGCATATAGTCCTCCTAGCCTCCGGTCTACCTGTTTACGAACGAACACCTTGCGGTGCCGTCCACTAAAACGACGGCAGCCGTGGCCAAACCACGAGCAAACCGTCTACGCAGGCTGTCTTGATTAAGCCGTCATCCGGTCATGGATTCAGGCGCCTGCGGTCTCAGACTGGGCACACGACTTTCGGTCGAGCGCCCGCCATCCTGTTCAGTCACTACTCGATACTTGCTTGATCCACCATCAATCCGGGTCCCATAGTTGAAGACACAGTGACCCGTTTCATATACACACCCTTTGTGGCCGCCGGTTTTGCCTTGGTCAAATCGGCCAGCAGTACACGCAGGTTTTCTGTCAGTGCGGCATTATCAAAATCGGCCTTTCCGATTGGGCAGTGCACTATCCCGGCCTTGTCAGTGCGATAACGCACCTGACCGGCCTTGGCGTTTTGCACGGCAGTCTCGACGTCCGGTGTTACGGTTCCCACCTTGGGATTCGGCATCAAGCCACGCGGTCCAAGGATACGACCGAGTTGCCCCACCACACGCATTGCGTCCGGTGTCGCAATCACGACGTCAAAATCCATCTGCCCTTTCTTGACGGTCTCTGCCAAATCTTCAAAACCGACGATATCGGCACCTGCCGCCGTCGCTTTATCCGCATTTTCGCCCTGCGCAAATACAGCCACCCGCACTGTCTTGCCGGTTCCATTGGGCAACACGGTCGAGCCACGCACGACTTGATCGGATTTACGCGGATCGACTCCAAGGTTTACGGCGACGTCCACAGACTCGCGGAATTTTGCGTTGGCAAATTCCTTTACCATCGATAACGCCTCATCGATTGAGTACGTGTGGCCCGGATTTATCTTTTCGCGTGCTTTTTGCAAGCGCTTGGCTATCTTGGCCATATCACACACCCTCCACGTCGAGGCCCATACTGCGGGCGCTGCCTGCGATAATTCGGACCGCGGCATCCATATCAGTTGCGTTGAGATCTTCCATCTTTATCGTGGCAATCTCTTCGAGCTGAGCACGCGTCACTTGGCCCACTTTATTTGTATTGGGCTCACCGCTGCCCTTGGCAATACCGACAAACTTGCGTAGCAAGACCGCGGCAGGTGGCGTCTTGGTAATGAATGTGAAACTGCGATCTGTATAAACAGAAATCACAACCGGAATCGGCATGCCCTGCTCCATCTTTTGCGTATGAGCATTGAAGGCCTTGCAGAACTCCATGATATTCACGCCGTGCTGACCAAGCGCCGGGCCCACCGGTGGACTGGGGTTAGCCTGCCCGGCCGGAATCTGGAGCTTGATATAGCTCTGAATCTTCTTAGCCATTTGTCTGAGTCTCCTGTGGGTGCAAACGCCTTGTCAGGGCTCCCCGTTCAGGCGTCGAACTAAAGTAGAAACTTCGTTCGACCCCTATTAATCTAAGCTTTTTCGACTTGCCCGAAGTCCAGTTCAACTGGCGTCGAGCGGCCGAGTATCTGCACGGCCACGCGTAGCCGGTTCTTGTCGTAATTGACCTGTTCAACGACTCCATTGAAGTCATTGAACGGACCATCGATAACGCGAACAACTTCGCCCGGCTCGAACAATACCTTCGGCCGCGGCTTGTCCACACCCTCCTGCACTCGCCTGAGGATCGTGTTGGCCTCGGTATCCGAGATCGGCGCTGGTCGATCGGTCGACCCGCCAATAAACCCGAGTACCTTCGGGACCTCTTTAACCAAATGCCAGGTGTCATCGTCCATTTCCATCTGCACCAGCACGTAGCCAGGAAAAAACTTGCGTTCACTACGTCGCTTCTGCCCCTCGCGCATTTCGACGACCTCTTCGGTCGGCACGAGAATTTCGCCAAACTTGTCTTCGAGTCCGTAGCGCTTAACCCTTTCTTCCAGCGACTTTTTTACCTTGTGCTCGAAGTTTGAGTACGCATGGACTACGTACCATCTAAGTGCCACGCTCATGTACCTCTACCAGTCAGTACCTGTGTGGCCCACAGCAGGAACAGATCAAGCACCCAAAAGAAAACGCCCATTACAATGACAAATACGATTACAGCCAGTGTCGTCTGCAAAGCCTCCTGACGGGTTGGCCAGATAACTTTTCGCAACTCGATTCGCGAACCCTGTGCAAAACGCCAGAAGCGGCGTCCCGGATCACTCGACATGGCAATGGCAAATCCGAGAATCGTCGCAACCAGAACGCCCACGACCCGGTAGACCTGCGAATACTCTGCCGCAAAATAGTAATAGGCGAACAAGCCGCCTATAACCAGCAAGCCGGCGACGAACAGTTTTACCCGATCGAACGGACTTACTGATGGTTCTGTATTTGCATTCATCTCTTAAACTGCTTCTTGGCAGGCCAGGAGGGAATCGAACCCCCAACCTTCGGTTTTGGAGACCGACGCTCTGCCAATTGAGCTACTGGCCTATTCCAACTACTGCGTCTGCACTTCCGGTCGGGGTCGTCGAGCCGCACCTTCCGGAAGATCGTCCGGTTCGATCCCTGTATCAATCATTCGATAATCTTGGCGACGACGCCGGCGCCAACTGTGCGTCCGCCTTCGCGGATCGCAAATCGTAAACCGTCTTCCATCGCAATCGGTACGATCAAATCAACCTTGATCTTGATGTTATCGCCCGGCATCACCATCTCGGTGCCCTCCGGTAACTCCACCGCTCCGGTTACGTCCGTCGTCCGAAAATAAAACTGCGGCCGGTATCCCTTGAAAAACGGCGTGTGCCGTCCACCCTCTTCCTTGGTCAGCACATATACCTCCGCCTCAAACTTCGTGTGCGGCGTTATCGATCCCGGCTTCGACAGTACCTGTCCTCGCTCAACCTCGTCTCGCTTCGTCCCACGCAACAACACGCCCGCGTTATCACCTGCCTGACCCTGGTCCAACAGCTTGCGGAACATCTCCACTCCCGTACACGTCGTCTTGCTCGTGTCCGTCATGCCCACAATCTCAACTTCGTCGCCAACCTTCACGATGCCGCGCTCTATACGACCCGTCACCACCGTGCCACGCCCCGATATCGAAAACACATCCTCAATCGGCATCAAAAACGCACCGTCCACCGCCCGCTCCGGCTCAGGAATGTAGTCATCCATCGCCGCTACCAGCTTCACTATGCTCGGCTCGCCTAGCTCTGACTCGTCACCTTCCAGCGCCTTCAGCGCCGAACCGGTTATCAATGGCGTATCGTCCCCCGGAAACTCGTAGGTCGACAGCAGGTCCCGAACCTCCATCTCCACCAGCTCCAGCAACTCCGCGTCATCCACCATGTCCGCTTTGTTCAAATACACCACAATAAATGGCACACCCACCTGACGGGCCAGCAATATATGCTCCCTCGTCTGCGGCATCGGACCGTCAGCCGCGCTGACCACCAGAATCGCACCGTCCATCTGTGCCGCTCCCGTGATCATGTTCTTCACATAGTCCGCATGCCCCGGACAGTCCACGTGGGCGTAGTGACGCGCCTCGCTCTCGTATTCAACGTGCGCCGTCGCTATCGTGATCCCACGCTCGCGCTCTTCCGGTGCATTGTCTATCTGGTCAAACGCCTTCACCTCACCACCAAACTTCGTCGATAACACCTTCGTCATCGCCGCCGTCAGCGTAGTCTTTCCATGATCAACGTGACCTATGGTCCCTACGTTGACATGCGGCTTTGTACGTTCGAATTTCTCCTTGGACATTGATCTTCCCCCAGTCTGCCAACCGGTTTACCTCACATGACAAAAAACGCGTCAACTACTACATGGAGCCCACAACCGGACTTGAACCGGTGACCTCTTCCTTACCAAGGAAGTGCTCTACCACTGAGCTATGTGGGCCAGGTAACAGGGGACAGGGCTTGCCCTCTACTCTGTTACCTGGAGCGGGTGATGGGAATCGAACCCACATCATCAGCTTGGAAGGCTGAGGTTCTACCGTTGAACTACACCCGCCTTCGTAAGTAGGCTCCTCCTTGGCGTCCTGCCGTCGCATCAAACTCTTGCAAACACAGAAACCTGTTACCTGGCATTCTGCCGCAGCCTCACACTCTTGCCCGCCAAACGTTCGCAAACACAAAGCTCAATCTGTTTGAAACTATCCGATTTCGCTCCACCAGATATACGATTAGGAAACAAAAAAACCGTTTCTGGTGGAGGGGGTAGGATTCGAACCTACGAAGGCAAAGCCAGCAGATTTACAGTCTGCCCCCGTTGACCGCTTGGGTACCCCTCCCGAAACCAAGCCGGTTATTGTCGGTTCTGACTTGACAAGTGTCAACAGAATTGCATACCCATTGCCGGATCATGCCGGCAAGCCGAAACAGGCCTGCCAGAAAGCAGTCTGGAGAGGGTTTATATATAAGGTGTGCCTTGCGAGGCTCCTATCGGCCCGGCCCGAGGGCCGGGCCGATAGGGCCAGGATTTAGCGTGTGCCCGCCCGTCGCAGTGCGGATGGCCCGAAATCAGCACGTTGTAGACTGACATCGAAGTTGTAAGTCTTGTTCTGTTCGTTATTGAGCCCCAGCGCCAGGTATCGTCCAACCTGCAAATCAGTGTAGACGTCCAGGGTCGTCCAGAGGGTCGGAACATCGTAGTAGTTGATCGCATGCCCCTCCGCCACGCGCCAGATCTGGTCCCGGTTGTCGTATATGTCTTCGGCCAAAATCTGCCAGGAATCCTCATCGATATAGAAAGTGCGCCGTTTGTAGACATGGCGAATACCATCCTTCAGCGTCGCATCGACAACCCATACGCGATGTAACTCATAGCGAGCGTGATCCTGATTGATATGCAGCGGACGGATGATGTCCTTGTACTTCAAATCACCACTATGAAGCTTGTAGGCGTTGTAAGGCACATAAATTTCCCGTTTACCAACCAGCTCCCAGTTGTAGCGTTCGGGACTGCCGTTATAAAGATCGAGGTCGTCGCTCGTGCGCAGACCATCGGATGCCGTACCCGGGTTGTCGAAGGCTACATTTGGTGCTCGCCGCACACGCCGTTGTCCCGGGTTGTACAACCAGGCCTTGCGATGCTCGAGCACTTGATTCAACGTTTCATGAACCAACAGGATCTGACCAGCAAGCCGTGGTGGCTGTGTTACGCGTTGCTTGAAATAGATTATGACGTTGTCGAGATCTGCTTCGCTGGCACCTTCGAGGCTATAGGCCGGATAGAATTCATCCTCGAGCATCACCATGGTGTAGTTGCCGTTGCGCGTGACCGGCGCCTGACCAATCGTCCGACTGGCCCCCTCACCGCGATAACGCAGGATATGGTTCCAGATCACCTCCAACCCGGAGGACGGAATGGGAAACGGGATACCCTCGGTAGCACCGGTTACACCATTACCCCCTTCGAGGAGTTCCGCAGCGGCCGCGTTTCGCTTGGTCGCATCATAGATGCGCTGCGGGAAGGCAGCGCTGCGGCGCGTCCCATAGACATTCATAAAATACGTGTCACCGTAGGTATTCAACAACGCCTTATGACCGGCAGTCAGCTTGTCGCCATATTGATCCATGTTCTGCGCGTTGATCGTGAACTTGATCGCGTCATCAGCAAACGGATTCGGATGATGCCCGCCGGTCTTGAAATCGGGAAAACCAGCATCTGCAGGTGACGAGATACCGCCCTCCCACGCCGGAATCGTCTCATCGGCATTGCCGGCTTGCTCGGCGCCCATGGGCGTCAAGTCAGCGCCGAGACGCGCTGCCTGATCCGGTGAAACACCGGCTAAAGCTGCAACCGGCAGCAAAAGACTCAATACGGTCAGAGTCGTCATATTTCTAATAGGCATAGTGGTCCCCCGTCGATATACGGCGCCTTCGCTGGTGCCAATGGAGTCGGCGCCCAACCGGGCAGAATCGAGATGCGAGAGCATCAGCCGACAATGGCTTATGACCGCGAACGCCGGAAAAAGTTATGCCCTGATGATAAGCCCTTGTTCTGCCACGCGCAAAAAAGACTGAATCAATGTTGCCACCGCGTGAAAAACCGCCGATTTCCCCCCGTTTCGACGGCATTCTTTGGCAATTTCAGGCGTGAAGCCAGTGACGGCATCAGGGTCTGCGGGCGGGGATGCGGGTTGATATCGCATAGTTCGCCGTTCCAGTAGATCTCACCGTTGGGCAGCGCCCCGGCCCGTAACAGGTGCGCGATCCAGTACGCCTCGTGTTGGTCATCCAGATTTCTGACTCTGGAGTAGCGTCGCAGTTCAGCCGGTGTCAATAAGTGTACCGTGACACCGGCCTCGGCCATCTGGTCAACCAGCTCATAACCATCACGGCGCGCCAATACAACCACATCTGCAATGACTTTTCCCGCAGCTTTTATCTGTTCGATAAGTTTGACCGGCTGTTCCGGCAAGCGGCGTCGCTCATGAACGCGAAAGTCGGCATCGTCGACCAGGCTCATAATCGGTGGTTGCGCCAGCATGTCGATACCGATGTGCAAACGACCCGTGTAGGTCGTCCAGTCAACGTTTTTCAGCAGTTTATTTATGACTGACATTTCCGGATTCATCCCCACGATCCCGGCATTGGGTATTATCGGCTGCATCAGCGGACATTGCCAGACAGACTGTTGGTCAGTAAGGTGTTTTCGGCAGAAAACATACTCCGGAGTCCCGTTTGAACAACGCCCAGAATCTGGCCGATCGCATAGCCGCAGGTGATATCGCGGCAACTGCCTGCGTACGTGGCATCGTAAAGCTCAGATCCAACAACCTGATTGAACGCCCCTGGGGTGGTCTGCGTATGCTGGAATACAAGGGTTGCGCGCCACTACCGGACCAAAAAAAGATTACCGGGATGGGTCTCGGAGAGGCTTTCGAAATCGCGGCCTGCCCATCTGACCCGGAAAGCGAAGCGCACCCCAGCATTGCGTGCCTGTCAGATGGCTCAGAGATTGCGCTGCCACAACTGCTGCATCACGCGGGACGGAATATCCTTGGGAAACCCCTCTTTGAACGATTTCACGGCGAAATCCCGCTGTTACCCAAGACGCTGGATATTGAGGAGCTGCTCTCGGTGCAGGCTCATCCGCCAGGTAATACAGAACTCTACGTCATCATCGATGCACAACCCGGTGCCAGTATACGGCTGGGTTTTCGTCACAATGTCGATCCCGATTCGCTGCGACGGGAACTGATCGAGGGCCGCAAGAAACAGAACGACTTGTTGCAACTGCTGCGCGCGGATGTAGATCACAATCAACTACACAACACTCTGGCGCCGGCATTGGCGAGTCGTGATGACGACCTGCAAGACCTGATCGAAACGCTGAAGCCCTTACTTGCCGACGACGCCGATGTTGCAGCAGTTCATCAGTGTCTGCTGACACTTAGGGCGGTGTATTGGCATGTGCTGGATCTGATGAATGAAGTGGCGGTCAGGCCCGGGCAGATAATTCACAATGCGACGCCTGCCAGGGTCTGTAGGGTGGCCGGCATTGCGCCATCGGCCGAGGTCCATGCCCTGGGCAACCCCGACAGACGCGAAATACTCATGCTGGAAATTCGACGACCCGGCAAAACGTTTCGCGCCTGGGACCATGTCCGCTTTCCGATTCGTGACATCGAAATTGACCAGGCTTTATCGGCGCTGCATTGCGGCGCGACGAGTCCTGAAGAGTTTGAGGTCACACCCAAACCTTTGTCTGGCGCGCCGGGCGTATTCCGGTCAGTCAAAAGCGATAGTTTCATTGTTGACCACATCAGACCCGAGAAAGATCGCATCATGTCGATCGCTGGCAAACACTTTCACACGCTGCATCTTATTCACGGCAGCGTGGTTCTGATTGAGAACACGGGCAACACAACGAAACTGACCACCGGTGAATCCGCCATTGTTCCGGCTACGGTCGACGCTTATCAGGTTGCGGCGGATGCCTCAGCCGAGCTGATTCGTGTAAATCTCCCCTCCAGATGAGTGTGCGAACATGATCAGTGTCGTCGAAGCGACACAACGGATCAAAGACGCGCTGCCCGCGTGCCAAACTGAAAAGGCCGCTCTCACAGATGTAGCTGGCAGAATCCTGGCGCAGCAAGTCCGGGCCGACAGAGATCAGCCCCCGTTTGATCGCGTCATGATGGATGGCATCGCTATCGCACACGATGCGTTTGTCCGTGGCAGCACGCGTTTTCAACGACAGGGTATTCAGGCCGCCGGTTCATCACGCCAGGTACTCGCCGACCCAGGAAACTGCATCGAGGTCATGACCGGCTCGGTGCTGCCAGAAGGCTGTGATTGTGTAATACCCGTGGAGCAAATCCGATTAACCACAGAATATGCCGAACTTGAAATCGGAACCGCTGTGCAAAAATCGCAGTTCATCCATCCCGCCGGTAGCGACTATTGCAGTGGCGATGTCTTGCTTGAGCCGGGCGCCTGCATCGGTGGACCGGAGATAGCGGTGCTCGCATCGGCCGGTGCCGCCTCGGTAACCGTCGCCTCGATCCCGTCAATCATGACTGTTGCAGTCGGCGATGAACTGATCGATCCGGAAACTCGTCCGGGACCGGCGCAAATTCGACGATCGAACGACTACGCCATCAATGGATTATTACGGTTGGCAGGCTTGGACGACAACACATGCCACAAACTCCCAGACGATCCAGAACAATTGCGCACGGGAATCGAAGAGGCGCTGCAAAAGCATGAAATAGTCGTTCTGACGGGTGGGGTTTCGATGGGCAAGTACGATTACATACCGTCGATCATGAATGAACTCGGCGTTGAGATACTCCTGCATAAAGTCGCGCAAAAACCGGGCAAACCAATGTGGGTGGGACGCAGGCGCGACCGGATGGTATTCGCATTACCGGGAAACCCAGTCTCCGCAATGGTGTGCGCGCGGCGCTATGTAGTGCCGGCATTACAAACCGCGATGGACTATAGCGCACCTATTGAGACAGCGCGTCTGGCCGAGCCACTGACCATGCACAACAGGTTGACCTGGTTCGTTCCCGTAACACTACGGCATCATGAGTCCGGCATGCTTGCCGAACCGCATCTGCCTAATACTTCCGGAGATTTCCATGCCCTTGCCAGTACGACGGGCTTCATCGAGCTCACTGCAAACGTAGACGAGTTTCCCGCTGGATACTGCGCCCCACTATGGCGCTGGTGAGCGACCCGGCATCCTAAGCTAAAGAGCTGACGAAACCTGCCGAAACAGGGAATAACCCCGAAATCATCGGGGCTCGCTGCTGTGCAATCGAGGTTTGGAGTACCGTGAAACTACCACCAGAATTGGAAAGCCGCCTGGCCAAGGTATCGAATCTGCCCAGCCCATCCCGAGTTGCCATGGCAATAGTCGACCTCGCCAAAGACCCAAACCTCAATTTGACCAGTGTCGCCGGATTTATCAGTAAAGACCCGGCGTTGGCCACGAAAATCCTGCGTACCGCCAACTCGGCTTTGTTTGCTCAACGTCGGCGCAGTGACAACCTGCGCAAGGCGCTAATCGTACTCGGTCTGGATGCCACACTGACTCTCGCATTGAGTTTTTCACTGGTCTCAGGTTTTCGCAAACAGCAGGTTTCGGGTATCAGCCTGCCATTATTCTGGCGCCATTGTTTATTGTCCGCGACTGCCGCAAGAGTGACCGGCGAAGTGCTCGGCCGCACAGATACTGAAGACATTTTTCTTGCCGGCCTGTTACAGGATATCGGCGTACTCGCAATCGATAAGTGCGAACCCGGCTTCTATGGCGAGACTACACCCGATCATTACGATCACGACGCGTTGCTGCAGCTTGAGATCGAACGGTTAGGTGCCGACCACGCAGAGGTCGGAGGATGGCTGATGAATAGCTGGAATATGCCGCAACGCCTGGCTAATGCCGTGGAGCAAAGTCACCGCTTGGATCTCAGGCACGAGGACGGCTTTGATGCCTGCGTGGCAATTTCAGGGTCCATAGCCAATTTCTGCCTGTCGCCAACGAGCGATGGTGATACTGCCGATCTCGCCGAGCGTTTCGAGGCGACGACCGGCGCGTCGGTGGAAAAACTGAGTACGGTACTTGTACGGCTGAGTGAACAGGCGCCGGACGTCGAGTCATTGTATGAGAGTGATTTAATCGGCGTGAGCCAGATCGAGACCATCCAGGACCAGGCCCGCGAGATTCTCATGATGAGAAACCTGCGGGCGCTTCGGTCGGCGGAAAACCGCACCAACGAACTGGAAGAAAAAAACCGCCGTGATGCACTCACTGGCGCCTTTAACCGCTCGCACATGATGACGCTCCTGGAGCAGGAATTTGCGGCATCGGTGGAGAACAACTGGCCGTTGAGCATTGCATTCATTGATGTGGATCGTTTCAAGGAAATAAACGATACGCATGGCCATCTCGCCGGCGACCGTCTGCTAATCGGCATCACAAAAGCACTCAAAGATAACCTGCGGGATTCCGATATTGTTACACGCTACGGCGGCGACGAATTTGTCATCATCATGCCCGGTACCGACACTGAGATGGCGCAAGCAGCGGGACGACGGATGCCACCGCAGATCGCCGACGTCGTCCATAACCTGGACGACAACCTGCAATTGGCAGTGACAATATCTATGGGTCTCGCGAGCCTCGATCGAGGGTGCCTCTTCGAATCTGTCGAGGAAATGCTTGCCGCCGCCGATACCGCCGTTTATGCGGTCAAACAGCAGGGCCGTAATGGTCATGCGTCATGGAATGTCCTGCAAAGCGACGGGAAAGTCCCACAGGCGCCCCAACGCGATTATCGCGAACCTGAAATAGCTGATGCCTAGGAGCAAAAAATGACCAACACGGTAGCGCAGGCAGGATTCGCCTTCGTACAGGATTTGGCAGCCGACCTTAATAAGGGCAACGTCAAAATCCCTTCTTTTCCGGACATTATCGTTCGCGTCAGACGCGCGCTGGACGATGACGACTGCGATATCGAAAAACTGACTCGTATCGCCAGTACAGAGGCAGCACTGGCAGCGCGGCTGCTTTCAATGGCTAACTCGGCGCTGTTGAAACGCGGCGGCAAGCAGGTCAGTGAACTTCGTACGGCGATTAATCGACTTGGATTCAAAATGGTGCGCAACGTCGCGATGAGTGTGGCTGTAGAACAGTTATTTCTTGGCTCCTCATTGAAGGGTCAACGCCAGCGCTTACGCAAAGTGTTTCATGAATCGACCCAGATGGCGGCAACGAGTTTTGCGCTCGCCAAGACCCTGACAAAACTCAACCCGGATGAGGCCCTCATGGCGGGTCTGCTCCACAACGTCGGCAAACTGTACATCCTGATGTACGCCGCAGACCACGAGGAGTTTTTTGATAGCGAAGAAGCGCTCGAATCTGTTATCGAAAATTGGCACGGTCAGATCGGCCGAGCCATTCTCGAGGGCTGGGGTTTCTCTACGGACATGGCGGACGCTGCAGCCGATCACATGGACTTGGCACGCACAAAAATGGGGCCGACAGACCTGACCGACGTGGTTACAACGGCGTGGGTAATTTCCACTCAAGCTGCAAACGAAGAATTCGAATTCCGGTCCATCAGAGCCTGTACTCGTCTGGGCCTCAATGATGAAAAGATCGCAGGCATTCGGCAGGACACACAGCACGAAATCGATGCTCTGGCGGCAGCGCTACGAGGATGAAAAGAGAAAAAGTTCCCCTCGAGGGATTATCCCGAAACTTGCTATCGTTTTCGCATTTGTCATAACGCCGTGAAAGACGGACGGGATTTTGTCGACAGCTATGTAACTGGTGACTAAAAACCGTCCATCTTGATTCAACGAACCGAATAATGTGAACACGATCACAGGCAAGCCCGTCACCAACTGATAGGTTTTTGGCGAATGTCATGTTTATGTCAAACATGAGGCTAGGACTAAGGATTGTCATGGGCTGGATTACGACATGGAGACGTCGATGCATGCAAAGGAAACTTCTTTAAGTATTCGTTCGACCGACTGTAGCGAACAACCGGACCGATACAAAGAGGAAGGCACGCAGTGCCTCGACCAGAACTCACCACAGGGAGGGCACTATCGTCCTTGTGGGCAGTCCACCCTGATCTCGATGGTTCATCGATTGATCGATCAGGTGGCCCGATACGATACGAATGTATTGATACTGGGTGAATCCGGCACCGGCAAAGAGCTGGTCGCACGAAATATTCACGAACTTTCATCCCGCACGGACAAACCCTTTGTCCCGGTCAACTGCGGCGCGATACCTGCCGAATTGATCGAGAGCGAGCTGTTTGGTCATGAAAAAGGCGCCTTCACCGGTGCGATTACCGCACGCAAGGGTCGGTTTGAGATCGCTGAGGGCGGAACCCTATTCCTCGACGAAATCGGCGACATGGATCTGGCTATGCAGGTCAAGTTGCTGCGTGTGTTACAGGAACGCAGCTTTGAAAGAGTCGGTGGCAATGAGACTCGGCGATGCAATGTGCGCATAATCGCCGCAACTCATCGCGACCTGGAAAAACGCATTGCTAAGGGTACATTCAGAGAAGATCTTTACTATCGTCTGAGTGTATTTCCAATTGATACGCCGGCACTACGCGACCGTATTGAAGACTTGCCGGAACTGATCGAGCAGATGGCCGATCGAAGCCTCCGCACCGGACACCCAAGAATCAGGTTTTCCAGGACTGCCATGACATCATTGGCCCGTTTCTCGTGGCCAGGCAATGTTCGCGAACTGGCGAACCTGATCGAACGCCTGGCGATTACTCACCCCCGTTCGACAATTGAGTTGCAAGATCTGCCGGCAAAATATCGTAGTCAACACAGTGCCGAAATAGATATGGCATTGAAAGTACAAGACCCACCGTCAGTGCCAGGGACCGTCCGATCCATGGACCTCCCTCAGGACGGCCTCGACCTTAAGGATTACTTACGCACGATAGAGAGGCGGCTAATCCGGCAGGCTTTAGGTGAGACACACGGAGTCGTAGCACAGGCGGCCCGATTGCTCCACCTGCGACGCACAACATTGGTAGAGAAAATGCGCAAGTATCAGGTGAGTGCACGTGCCTGAGACCAAATCTGATCGGGTCGTATAAATTTACCAGGGTGAAAAGCGGAAGGAAACGCGTCATGCAGGAAGCTCAAACAACACCAACAAGAAATCGCGTAGAAGAGCTGGAACGCGCTTTCAGTGAGTTCACCGATACGTCGCTGCAACTTGAAGAAGCCTATCGTGAACTTGAAGGTCGTGCGGAGACTCTCAGTGCTGCACTGGCCAGTGCCCAGGATGAACGTCTCGTGGAGCTGGCAGAGAAAGAAAAGTTGGCGGACAGACTTCAGGGTTTGCTGGAAACCCTGCCCGCCGGCGTAATCGTTCTTGATGGACAGGGAATCGTCCAGGAATGCAATCCCGGCGCCAGGGCCTTGCTCGGTGAGGAGCTGGCGGGCTATTCATGGACAGAGATTATCGAAGAGAGGTTCGCCATGGAGGGCGATGGCGCCGGGGAATTCATGCTGCGTAGCGGTCACGAGATTGCCCTTACGAGTTGTCCGCTGAAGACTCAATCTGGACGCATCCTGTTGATGACCGATGTTACCGAAACACGAAGAATGCAGAAACTGCTCGCCAGAAACAAACGCCTGACGGAAATGGGTCAAATGAATGCCCGGCTGGCACACCAATTGCGCACACCCCTGGCAACGGCCGTACTTTATGCATCTCAACTGACCGGCGAGGACGCCTCGTCGCGCAGCGTTCGCTATGCAGAGAAAATCCTGATCAGCCTCAAGCATCTTGAGCGTATGGTAAACGACATGCTTCGTTTTGCCGGTGACAGCACACAAACTGACTACGAACAAATCGAAGTCAATCAATTATTTGCCGAGGTTGCGGCGCACATGGAATCGCAACTGGTCGACGGCGCAATATTGGAATTCGGCTCGCCGGCCGGCTTAATAATCAGCGCCCATCGCGAAGCATTAGTCGGCGCGCTACTCAATTTGACGACCAATGCTAGCGAAAACAGCGATGACCAAGCGCATATTGTCTTACACGCTTCGCAGGATGAAGGCCACATTAAACTCAGCGTGAGTGATAACGGACCCGGCATCGCCGATAGCGACAAGGAACGGATATTTGAACCCTTTTATACAACCCGCGCTAATGGAACCGGCCTGGGACTGGCGGTAGTCGCTTCGGTTGCGCGCGGTCATGGAGGAACCGTAGAAGTGCGGGATCGGGACAGTGGCGGCGCCATTTTTTCTATCGTTCTGCCGCTGGCCAAAACACCGGTAATGGCCAGCGGGAAGACGGCAAGTTCTTTGAGTGATGTCGTCGAGGAAGTTACATGAACGAACGCGCGATATTGGTGGTAGAAGACGATGCCGCGTTGCGTACAGCACTTGCCGACACGCTGGAAACCGTCGGTCATCGTGTTATCACGGCCGGTGACGGCGTCGCTGCACTGGCTGAGCTGGACAAACACGACATAGGCATCGTCGTTAGCGATGTCCAGATGGAACCAATGGGTGGTCACGAGTTGCTACGCAAAGTTCGCCTCGCACGACCCGATCTGCCATTTGTCTTAATTACGGCGTTCGGCACTATCCAAAAGGCCGTTACGGCTATGCGCGACGGCGCCACCGACTACTTGATCAAGCCCTTCGAAGCCGATGTCCTCGTCGACATGATTGATCAGTTTCGCCTTGAAATAAACGACGACGATGATGACATCGTCGCCGCCGACCCCAAGAGCGTCGAGATCCTGGAAATGGCGGGACGGGTCGCGGCCAGTGAAGCGACTGTGTTATTGAGCGGCGAAAGCGGTACCGGCAAGGAAATATATGCGCGCTACATGCATAAGATGTCTAGCCGCGCAAATGGGCCGTTTGTCGCGATCAACTGCGCGGCAATACCCGACAACATGCTGGAAGCTGTGTTGTTCGGACATGAAAAAGGTGCTTTTACCGGGGCTGTCACCTCGCACGCCGGCAAATTTGAGCAGGCACAAAAAGGCACTCTGTTACTGGATGAGATTTCCGAGATGGACCTTGCATTGCAGGCAAAACTGTTGCGTGTACTGCAGGAACGTGAAGTTGAGCGTGTCGGTGGGAAGGCCCAAATCGCACTTGATGTCCGTGTGCTGGCCACAACGAATTGTGATCTTGCCGCCGAGGTAGGCGAAGGCAGGTTCCGCGAGGACTTGTACTATCGCTTGAACGTCTTTCCGATAACCCTGCCGCCACTGCGTGAACGCACCGGCGACGTGCTCCCACTCGCGCACAAGTTACTGCAGCGGCATTGCTCCGGCGCCCGCGTAGTGCCGACGATAGATGCACAAGCCGGTGAGCTGCTCGTGCAACACCGCTGGCCCGGTAATGTCAGGGAACTCGACAACCTGTTACAACGAACACTTATTCTACTGCGTGGCGATGTGATCGAAGCGGTCGACTTGCATTTTGGGGCGAGCCGACCGACGACTGTCATTGCAGACGACGCTGATGACAGCGACAACTCACCGCTGCAAAACCAGTTGCGTGACCGCGAACACCGTCTGATTCTCGACGCTATCCGGACCGGTGGCAGTCGAAAAGCCGCCGCTGAGCTGCTCGGCATCAGCCCTCGCACTCTGCGATACAAGCTCGCGAGGCTGCGCGAAGCGGGAATTGAGATTCCTGCGCGAGTTGGCGCACAAATTGCATGCAGTTAAGCGTAGACAAAATAGTGACGGAATTCCGTCACTCCAGGGACGACAAAGATGAGTGATATCGACATCAATCGCGTACTCGCCGACATGCGCGCGTTAGCTGCGCAGGCAAAACAGCAACCAAGTATTGACAACGCGCAAGAAGCGGGCAGACCGGATTTTGGGCAACTATTAAAGGAATCCATCGACCAGGTAAACGCGGCACAGAGTGCTGCGGGCGCGATGACCAAGCGATTTGAAAGCGGCGACCCGGATGTCGATCTGACCGAAGTTATGCTCGCGCTACAAAAGGCGGATATATCCTTTAAGGCGATGACAGAAGTGCGCAATAAGCTCGTCGATGCGTATCGCGAAATCATGAACATGCCAATCTGAATACCGGCGTCATGGATCAGACACAAGGCCCAGGGATGGGCCGACCGAGGAATGAAGATTAACCGATGGCAGATGCAACAATGAATGCTGGCGTCGAAACAGGCGCACCGAGAAATCTGATTGAAGTACCCGCCGTGCGGCAGGGCCTTTTGCTGATCGGAATCGCCGCCAGTGTGGCAATCGGCATCGCTACGGTTTTGTGGTCGCGTTCGCCAAATTACAGCCTGCTCTACGCTAATCTTGCTGACCGCGATTCCGGCGCGATAGTAAACGCGCTGATGGCCGCAGACATACCGCATGAACTGCAGCAATCGAACGGTGCGGTTATGGTCCCGGCCGATCGGGTGCACGAAGCCCGGCTGCTATTGGCCAGTGACGGCTTGCCGCAGGGCAGCGGTCTGGGATTTGAACTGATCGGCGAAGAAAAAGGACTGGGTGTCAGCCAGTTTATGGAGAGCGCTCGTTATCAGCACATGCTCGAAACCGAGCTGGTGCGCACAATCAGCAACTTGCGACCAGTGCAAAGCGCAAGAGTGCACCTCGCTATGCCCAAGCAATCTGTCTTTGTGCGTGACCGGCGACCCGCAAGCGCGTCTGTCATGGTGCAGTTGTACCCGGGTCGTCGATTGGAAGAATCTCAGGTCGCGGCGGTGGTTCATCTAGTGGCATCGAGTATCCCGGATTTGGAGACCGGTGAGATTACGGTCGTCGATCAACAAGGCCGATTGTTAACCGAAGCCTTCCGATCCACGGATCTGGCACTGAATGCGCACCAGTTTGATTACAAGACCCGTGTCGAAGAGGCTTATGCTGGCCGTATCGAGAATTTACTTGCGCCCCTGGCGGGACTTGGCAAGGTCCGGGCGCAAGTCACAGCCTTGATGGACTTTACGCAAACCGAAAGTACGCAGGAATCTTTCGATCCTGCCACCGCAGCAGTTCGCAGCGAGCAAAGTAGTAATCAGACAAAACTTGGTGACTCGACTATTTCTGGGGGCATTCCCGGTGCATTGAGTAATGAATCACCCGCCACGCAAGATGTACCGGCCAACGACAGCTCTACCGACAACACCACCCGCAGCTCGTCCACGAGTGCCACGCGTAATTTCGAAATTGATCGCACGGTAAGTCATGTGCGCCAGCAAACCGGAACAATCCAAAGATTGTCAGTTGCCGTGATTGTGGATGATCGACAAACCGTGGACGAAGACGGCGCAGCAAGCAGCACACCGCGTACAGCAGAGGAGTTGGAACGCATGACGGCGTTGACGCGCGAAGCCGTCGGCTTTGATGCCACACGCGGCGATAGTGTCAATGTCGTCAACGCTTCGTTCACGTCTCCCGAGCCGATCGAAGTAACGGAATCCCAATGGTGGGAAATGCCCCTCATATCTCAGGTCATCAAACAACTTGTTGGCGTCGTGCTGGTCCTCGGATTAATACTCGGCCTGCTACGCCCGACGGTTCGACATCTGTTGACACCACCGCCGCCACGGGTCGTCGCCCTGCCCGCCGGCCTGCGACAGGATGGAACACCCGCCCTATCGCATGACCAGAATATGGCGGCGGCACGGTCACTGGTGGGTGAAGACCCCAAACGCGCAGCCCGAGTGGTCAAAGACTGGGTAGCACAAGATGAGTGAGGAATCGCTGACCGGAACGCAGCGCGCCGCTATCTTCCTAATGTCTCTCAAAGAGCAAGAAGCGGCGGAAATTCTGCGCCACATGAGCACTGACGAAGTGCAGCGGGTTGGGACGGCTATGACCACTCTTGCACGTGTATCTCGTATGCAGCTAGGTGAGGTCATCAGTGAGTTCAACGACCATGTCGGCGAGCGCACATCGCTCGGGGTCGGCGCAGACGAATATGTTCGCCGGCTACTAACAAACGCATTAGGCGCCAAACGGGCAACCTCATTGCTGGACCGAATCCTGCAACGCGCTGACGGCAACAAACTCGAGGCCCTGGAATGGATGGAAACCAGTGCAATCCAGGAAATGATTGATGGCGAGCATCCGCAGATCATTGCCATCGTACTCGCGCATCTCAACGGTGAACGGGCTGCAGAAATACTCAATAGCTTTGATGAAACGTTACGACACGAGGTATTCGTCCGCATTGCCACACTGGACGATATTCAGGAGGCGGCGCTGAAAGAGCTGGATGCCGTGATGTCGCAGCACGCCGAACCCGGCGTCGGCGGAAAATCGTCGAGTGTCGGTGGCTTACAGGTTGCTGCAGACATACTCGCCTCGCTGGGATCAGATACCGAAGAAAAGGTCATCGAATTTGTCAATGAAACCGATGGCGAGATGGGCGAGATGATTCAGGACCTGATGTTCTCCTTTGAAATGCTGTTACAACTCGACGATCGAGGTATGCAAACCTTATTACGTGAGATCTCTTCGGAAATATTGACTGTCGCGCTAAAAGGCGCCGATCAGGAAATCGCCGACAAGATATTCAGCAACATGTCCAAACGCGCTGCAGAGATGTTGAAAGACGATCTTGAGGTGCGTGGTCCGATGCGATTGAGCGAAGTGGAGACGGCACAAAAAGAGATTATCGGCGTGGCCAAACGTCTGGGTGACGAAGGCACAATCATGCTCGGCAGCTCGGGAGAAGAATTTGTCTGATGTTGTGCGTCGTGACCGAGTCACTAACTGCAGGCCCTGGGAAGCTCCGCGAGTCGGTAAGGACAGCAGCAGCAGTGGCGCTGCTGGCGCCTACGAGGACGGCTTTGCACGCGGGCATGCAGATGGTCTGGAAGCGGCACGTAACACTCTGACTGAACTGACGGCTCGTTTGACAGACATCCTGGCAGCCCTGCGTAATCCGCTGGACGCCGCAGACGACAAGGTCATTGAACAACTAACTTCGCTAACTATTGCTATCGCAAAGAGATTGGTGCGCCGGGAATTGCGCACGAACCGTAGCGAAGTTGTCGCCGTAGTCCGTAATGCGCTTGCTGTCTTGCCGGTCGAATTACGGGATGTCCGCTTGCATCTACATCCGGACGACGCAAAACTGATTAGCGAAACGCTGGTTCCCGCTCAGGCCGAGGCCGCATGGTGCATCGTCGAGGACCCCGTGATCACACGTGGCGGATGCCGCATCAGTTCCCCGACCTCACAAGTCGATGCCACAATGCAGACGCGTCTTGATCGTGTCATTAACACTATGTTGGGCGACGATCGTGGCGAGGATGCCGAGTTATGAGCGACACGGACACAGCATCTTTGTCACAACAACGTGTGAATCGCTGGCTGTCGCGCCTCGCAAACTACGAAAGACTGGCCAAGGACAGTCCGGGGCCGGCTGTGGAAGGTGTGCTACGCAGAGTAATTGGTATGACCATGGAGGCTGAAGGCTGTCAGGCGCCGGTCGGCGGTCGCTGTCATGTGGTCTCGCCTGATGGCGCCCGCTATGAGGCCGAGGTAGTCGGTTTTGCCGGCGAAAAACTGTTTCTCATGCCCACCGGTGACATGCGTGGCATGATCCCCAACGCACGCATCATTCCGATCCAACGCGGCGAGGATGTAAAGGTAGGCGACGAATTGCTCGGTCGTGTCATCGATGGCGCGGGACAGCCACTGGACGGTCGCGGGCCCGTGCAACATAGCCGACGCGTGCGCCTGGCCGGCAGCACGATCAATCCACTCGCGCGTCAGCCGATACGCGAGCCGCTGGACGTCGGCATACGTGCGATCAATTCATTGCTTACCGTTGGCCGAGGTCAACGGGTTGGATTGTTCGCCGGTAGTGGTGTGGGTAAGAGCCGTCTGTTGGGCATGATGACCCGATTTACCAGCGCAGATGTGACTGTAGTGGGATTGATCGGCGAGCGTGGGCGCGAAGTCAAAGAATTCATAGAAGATGTATTGGGTCCTGAAGGCATGCATCGCGCTGTCGTAGTCGCGACGCCTTCAGATCACCCACCGCTGATGCGTATGCACGGCGCATGGCTTGCTACCTGCATCGCGGAATATTTTCGTGACCAGGGCAAAAAGGTCTTGTTACTCATGGACTCGTTAACCCGCTTTGCCCAGGCGCAACGCGAGATTGCGCTGGCTATCGGCGAACCACCCGCAACAAAAGGCTACCCTCCTTCTGTATTTGCAAAACTACCGCAATTGGTGGAACGTGCCGGCAATGGTGCCAATGTGCAAGGCTCTATCACGGCATTTTATACCGTGCTGGTTGAAGGCGATGATCACAGCGATCCAATTGCGGACGCCGCTCGCGCCGTGCTCGATGGGCATGTCGTCTTGTCGAGACAGTTGGCCGAGTCCGGTTTGTATCCTGCGATCGATGTGGAAGCGTCGATCAGCCGCGCTATGACCGAAATCAGTTCAAAACAACATCAGCAACAAGTACACCGTTTCCGCCAGCTCTACACCACCTACCGACACAATGAAGACCTGATAAGTGTCGGCGCCTACCGTAAGGGCAGCGATCCACGTGTGGATGAGGCGATCGAGTACTGGCCTCGAATACAGGAATTCATGCGGCAGGATCTGCAGGAGCCGGTGAACTGGCAGCAGAGCCTGCACGACCTCAGCGAACTGGTCGCCAAACGCCACCAATCGGAAGGGTCTGAATCATGAGTCGCTCCAGAAGAATACAACCAATCGCCAATCTGGCAGCACACCACGAAAAAGAAGCCACAAAGCAACTCGGCGAAACACAGGCTCGACTAGACGATCAGGAAAAACTCCTGGATGACCTTGAGCAATATCATGCCGAGTACACGACCGCGAACGTCATGTCCCATGAGGCCACCGCCGACCCGGTGCGTTTGCAGGACTACCGCCTGTTCCTGGACCGGCTGGAGCACGCAATCGTTCGCCAGCATCAACTAATCGCCCGTTTACGCGATGAGTTTGCCGAGAGTCATTCGCAGTGGGCCGAACGCCGCACCCATCGCAAGGCACTCGACAACGCAACCGACCGCTACGCCCAGGCCGAACAGCGGACTGAAGACCGACGCGAACAGGAACAAATTGAAGAAGTCAGCGCCCTGCTGCGAACCCGTAAACCGATCACGTCCTAGAACCCTTACCAATTACCTATTTCCTTTTCCATCCCCCCTTCGAGGCGATTTGCGTGTATCGCGACACGCATATCAACTCGTCGCGAAGCGACGCGCCGTGTCAGGCCGAAGGCCAAGCTCTTTTGATTGGGGCCGAATGACGCATGATCCGCCCCCCACGCCAACCCTCCCCCAGTGCGGAAGAACTGGCACGGCCTTTGCAACATATCCGGTGAGTAAATGACCGGCCTGTCATGGCCCAACGAGAGGACACCCAGGTGGAACCGACCGCATTGCCTTTTTTGTCACTGACACCACTGTCAGGTGCGACAACGGTCAGTCTGAATAGCCTGCGAATTACTGCTGAAACAGCAGAAATCCCGCCTGGCGAGCCCTCCGTGCTGTTCGCTCAGTTGATGAGCCAGCTTAGTGCTAAAGCGCCTGCCGTCGACCCGGTCGTGCCCGAGCCCACGACGGTTTTCCCACCCGTGGCCCAGGGCATTGCCGTCCAAGCATTGCCGCTTTCCGGCAATGTCTTGCCGTTGTCGGCAGCCCTGGTAGAGGCCGAGACATCGGCACCCGTCGAGCACATACTCCCGGAAGTCATTGACGTCGAACAGGCAACGGAATTAGCGGAAGTCTCCCAGGCCATCACTGACACGACTGAACAGGCGGAGGTATTGCCGCTGCCTGGCTTGCCGCAACCGGTACAGATCAAACCGGTCATTCAAGCCGATCCTGACAAACCGCTGGGCAGAGCCTCAAGACCGGTCGCCACAGCAGCACAGGCAAAACCACAGGTGCAAGCCGCACCTTTTATTGCGACTCGGTTGGTCAATGAGCCGGTTGCTCCAGTTGTGCAAAAACCACCTGTCGAAATTACGCAACTCGCCGGCCACCCACAACAGCAGCCGGTCGCGAGCATTGCGCCAGATATCGCAGGTTTGGTCACGACTGCCGCACCCGCGATATCACAACCGCTGACGGTCACGACGGAGCACGCTTTGACGATCCATCATCCCGTCGCCGATTCGCGATGGGGTGAGTCACTCGGCCAGCGCGTGATGTGGATGACCGAAAACGGAATCGGTCGGGCTCAAATTCGATTGAATCCCCCGGAACTCGGGCCGATCGACATCCGTATCTCGGTTGCCAATGACGAAGCCAAGGTGGCCTTTACCGTACAGCATGGTACAACCCGGGAAGCTGTGGAATTCGCCATGCCGCGCTTGCGCGAGATGTTTGCCCAACAGGGCATCGAACTCTCCGACTCAAGCGTCTCGCAACATTCACCTGGCGATAGACACCAGGCCGGCGATACCGGTGACTCAATGCACGGCGCGAAGCAATCAGAAACAACGACTGCAGCAATTGAAGACACCGACATCATTGCCGGTGGTCACGCCCAGATTCGTGAGGGCCTGATCGACACCTATGTCTAGGCCTCCTCTCCTGGAGCCCCTCCCGTGATCCCCTCGAGCCGCGGGAAAACAAAACCCCTCCCCCATTTTGGGGGAGGGTTCGCTTTTGGGTAAATGGCCACCTCCTCCCCGTAACCAAATGAGTTCGGCCATCGGTCTTGCCAGCGCGTCGCTTCGCGACGAGTTGATATGCGTGTCTCAATACACGCAAATCGCCCGCGAGCTCTAAAAGACTGGCGGTCGACGGTTTTCCGACGGCAAGCAAAGCCCCACGCGGTCAATGTTCTGACACTTGCGGCGCGGCTGTAAACTAAACGGTTGATTATTGGAGGTTTTCAGTTTTTGGCACGTTTGTTGCTCTAGTTTCCTAAACGTAACTGGATTTAGGACTGACATGGCTGAAGAAGCAGAAGCGGCGCAAGAAGAGCCCAAAAAATCGGGCGGCATGATGAAAACGCTGATGATGGGCATCGGCATATTCATCATCGTATTGGCGGGGCAAACCATTGCACCACTGATATCGGCCAAGCTTGGGCTCGCACCACCAGTGGTGCTGCAGAGCGAGGAAGCCGGAGAAAACGGTGAAGGTGCCGGGAATGAAGGACCCCCGGATGCACTTCCGATTTACTGGCCGTTAAAACCGGCGATGGTCGTCAATTTCGCTGGTAGCGGTGACACGGGTTTTCTCCAGGTTGAAATGGAGGTCATGGCACGCGACCAGATGGTGATTGACCAGGTCAAAGAACATACGCCAGCGTTACGCAACGCCTTGTTGTTGTTACTCGCCAGTCAGACCGACGACGCTGTTTTCAGTACTGATGGCAAACAGGCCTTGCTCGCAGAAGCCTGCGAAACAATCAACACGGTCCTCAAACCCTATACAGACGACAAGGAAGTCGAAGCTGTCTACTTCACGAGTTTCGTTGCCCAATGAGCACAGAAATCGAAAATCCCGGGCGAGAAGAAATTCTCTCGCAGGAAGAGACCGACGCATTGATCCAGGGTATTGATGACGGCTCCGTAGAAACCGGCGGCGACCAAATTCAGGGTGGCGAGATTGCGCTTTACGATTTTTCAGAGTGCGATCGTCTGTCACGCGGTGCGATGCCTACACTACAAATAATTAATACTCGCATCGCGCGGTATCTGCGCGACTCATTAAGCGAATTACTACGTAGACCGGTCGAAGTAGAGGCCGCGAGCAATGTGGCGCGTAAGTTTGGCGAGCATATGCCAACCTTGACGATGCCGTCGTTTCTCAATCTGGTTCGAGTATCACCGTTGCCCGGCACAATGCTGATCGTGCCGGAGACACGGCTCGTGCTCATGACGGTCGACTGTTTCTTTGGTGGCAAGGGCAAGATTCCCAAAGATCCGCCAGCACGAGAGTTTACTCAGGTGGAAAACCGCATGGTCTCCCTGTTGCTCGAAAGAGTCTTTGAGGCGCTCAGCGATGGCTGGGAACCAGTGCTCGCCCTGGAACCAGAGCTAATCGGCCAGGAACAGAACCCGCAATTCGCAGCGATCGCCAACGCCAAAGAGCAGGTGATCGTGTCGGACTTTATCGTCGAATTGGCAGGCGAGGAAATGTGTCTGCAGATGATTATTCCGCGCGTATTGCTGGAACCGGTTGAAGAGTTGCTCGACTCTGCGCCGCGGAAAGACTGTGATCTGGATGAGACACAGTGGAATCTTGCTGTGCGCAACCGCCTCGAAGAAACACGGATTGGCCTGCAATCGACACTTACGCATACCGTATTGCGCCTGGGAGACGTACTCAGTCTGCAACCCGGTGATGTAATACCGGTGAATCTGCCTGAAGAGGTCTTCCTTGAAGCCGCGGGCACACCAGTCTTTGCCGCACGCATCGGAACTTCGAGAAATCGTAATGCCGTCGAGATCGTTGCCCCGACTGACGGTCAACGATCCGCGAATCAAAACCGGGAGAGCCATTAATGAGTGATACAACGACAACGGACGACGTCGCTGTTGCCGATGACGGAACCGCCGTAGCTACCGACGATAGTACAGCCGCCGTTGTGAGCTCCGATCAAGGCGCTAATTTGCCGCGGGCCCAACTTGAAAATCTGCCGGGCGGGGCGGCAAAGACCCTGGGCAAAGATGTGGGTTTGGAACTGATACTCGATGTACCGGTTACGCTGACACTGGAGCTGGGGCGCACGACCTTGACGGTTCGTGATCTGTTACAACTCAATCAGGGCTCGGTAGTGGAATTTGATCGCCGTGTAGGTGAACCACTTGACTTGCTGGTCAACGGAACCTTACTGGCCCACGGCGAACTGGTCGTAATCGACGATGGCTTTGGCATCCGCCTGACTGAAGTGATGAGTCCCAAACAGCGTCTCGAGAAATTGAATTAAATGTTTTTTGCCATGGAAGGCACCCAAAGGCAGGACCGTCTCCGTATGGTGTTGATGGTCGCAACTCTACTCTCCACCCCCTCTGCGACTGCCGCGGAGTCGGTTCTGCCTGAGGGCTCAACATTGGGCACAGGAAGTCTCATCTCGGTATTTTTCAGTCTCGCCGTCGTGCTCGGCCTGATCGTATTGGTCGGCTGGGTTATGAAACGCATGCAGCGCGTACAACGTGGTGGCAGCGCCATGCTGGAAGTCGTCGACGTGTTGCCCGTTGGGCCAAAAGAAAAAATATTGTTGGTTCGAGCAGGCGATCAGCGCTTGCTGATCGGCATCACACCGGGACAGCTCAGCAACCTGGGAACACTGGGCCCGGGTGCGGATCTGGGGCTTGAACTCGCTGACCCGGCTGCGAGCCCGGGCACGGAATTAAAATTTGAACTTGCCGAGCACGCAGCATGAACCGGTTGATAGGTCTGGTGATAATGCTGGCGCCACTCGGCGCGTTGGCCGAACCAGGTATCCCTGCCTTGACAGTGGAGACCTCAGCGGAAGGATCGCAGAGTTATACGCTGACCATACAGGTTCTGGCGATCATGACTCTGTTCACATTGCTGCCTGCGGTCCTTTTGACAATGACTTCCTTTACACGGGTAATCATCGTCCTCGCGATACTGCGGCAAGCGCTCGGCACGCCACAGTCTCCACCCAACCAGGTGTTGCTCGGTCTCGCGTTGTTCCTGACCCTGTTCATCATGTCGCCGGTACTGAGTACAGCGTGGACCGATGGCGTGGAGCCCTACATGGACGGCCAAACCGAAGCAGTCGAGGCACTGCAGATAAGCACCGGGCCATTTCGGGAATTCATGATGCAGCAGACACGTGACACCGACCTCGCATTATTTTCCCGCATCGCCGGCGATGCAGTTTTTGAAACCCCAGAAGATGTTCCCTTGTCATTACTGGTACCGGCGTTTGTTACCAGCGAACTGAAGACCGCCTTTCAGATCGGTTTTCTGGTGTTTATTCCTTTTTTGATAATCGATCTTGTTGTGGCCAGCGTCCTGATGTCTATGGGCATGATGATGTTGTCTCCGATGCTGATCTCCCTGCCATTCAAGATCATGCTCTTCGTCCTGGTCGATGGCTGGGCCCTGCTGATGGAAACCATGGCAGCAAGTTTTTTTGTGTGAGCAGATACCATGACCCCTGAAACAGTACTGGCCGTGGGACAGAAGGCGTTGGAGCTGACTGCGATGCTTGCAGCGCCGTTATTATTGTCGGCGCTGGCGGTCGGGCTACTGATCGGTATGTTTCAGGCGGCGACTCAAATTAATGAGATGACGCTGAGTTTTATTCCCAAACTGATTACGCTGGCGGTTGCAATGGCTGTCGCCGGACCCTGGATGTTGCGTCTGATCATGAATTTTACGCAGCAACTGATCAGCAATATTCCGTATCTGATTGGAACCTAGACCCAAGGATGGCGACACGTGCAGCATGCTGTTTACCGACACACAGCTAATTGCCTGGATCAGCGGCTACTTTCTGCCATTCGTGCGAATTGCAGCAGCGCTTACTGTCGCGCCGATATTCAGCGCGCGACTGGTTCCAATGCGTATCCGCTTGCTGCTGGCGCTGGGACTGACAATCATAATCGCACCGCTGCTGCCACAGGCGCCCTTGGCACAGCCGTTCAGTTCAACCGGTCTGCTGACTATTTTTCAGCAGGTGCTGATTGGGTTGATCATCGGTGCCGTTCTGCAAATGGTCTTCGACGCCATGGTAGTGGCGGGTCAGACCGCGGCAATGAGCATGGGCTTGGGTTTCGCATTCATGATCGATTCCCAACGTGGTGTCTCGGTACCCGTGCTCAGTCAGTTCTTCCTGGTCATGACGACACTCGTGTTCCTGGCGATAGACGGTCATCTGGCGTTTATCCAGTTACTGGCAGACAGTTTTGTGATGATGCCCGTAGGTGCTACCGGGATTTCGCAAGAAGGTATCTGGGCCACCACGCTATGGGGCGGCAAGCTGTTCGCCGGCGCAATGCTAGTCGCGCTGCCCGCGGTTGGCGCACTGTTGGTGGTCAACTTCTCATTTGGCGTGATGAGTCGTGCCGCCCCGACACTGAATCTTTTTGCCGTCGGCTTTCCCATCACACTGACTATTGGCTTCGTCATCATCATGTGGAGCCTGCCGGGTTTGCAAACTGCCACGTTATCGATGACCGCCGACGCATTCCGTTTTCTGGGTGAGTTGCTCGCAGGCTGAACAATGGCAGACGAACAATTTCAAGAACGTACCGAACGCGCAACGCCGAAACGCATCAAGGATGCGCGCGAGAAGGGGCAGATACCGCGTTCCAAAGAGTTAAATGCCGCCGCAGTTCTCATCGCGGCTTCTGCATCGCTGTTCTTGTTGGGTTCGGGCATGAGCACCGGCATCACCAACATTCTGCGTGAGGGATTGAGTCTACCCCGTTCAATGATGTTCGATTCCTCCGTGCTCAGTACACAACTGGCCACCATGATCTGGTCTGGGCTGCTTTTGGTCGCGCCATTTCTAACAGTTTGCGCCGTCGTAGCAATGGCGGCGCCAACGCTCTTGGGCGGCTGGTCATTTAGCACCAAGGCAATGGCCTTTAAACCGGAGAAGCTGAATCCGGTTGCTGGCCTCAAGCGCTTGTTCGCGTTACGCAGCCTGGTTGAGTTGCTTAAGACACTGGCAAAATTTCTGGTTGTTGGCACCGCCGCCGTGCTGATGCTGCAACAACTCGCAGGCGAATTCTTAACCCTCAGCACCCAGTCTGTACGACCGGCACTCACGCACACGGCCTGGTTGTGCGCGACCGCTCTATTGGTCATGAGCAGCGTGCTGGTTCTCATTGCAGCAGTCGATGTTCCATTTCAACTCTGGGACAACGCAAAGAAACTTCGTATGACACAACAAGAAGTGCGCGACGAGCACAAGGAAACTGAGGGCCAGCCAGAAGTCAAGGCACGCATCCGTAGCGCGCAACAGGAACTAGCGCGTCGACGCATGATGGAAGATGTGCCAAAAGCGGATGTCATCGTGACCAATCCGATCCATTTTGCCGTCGCACTGAAATACGACGAATCCATGCGGGCACCACGTGTCATCGCCAAAGGTGCTGAACTCATCGCGCATCAAATACGCAAGATTGGTGCGGCTCACAACGTACCATTGCTGGAAGCTCCGTCGCTCGCTCGGATGTTGTATGCCGACAGCGAGATCGGCCAGGAAATACCGACGCGTCTTTATGCTTCGGTCGCACAGGTTATGGCTTACGTGTACCGCTTACGCGATGCAAGCGCGCATGGGGAATCATTACCAGAAGCACCCGACATCGAGCTGCCCAGTGGTGAAACCGAATGACGTCGGCCGCAGTCCTCGGTCACGCACAGACTTTTGTCCGTCACGGGCTGGGAGTACCCATACTCCTGATTACCATGCTTGCCATGATGGTGTTGCCATTGCCGCCTTTGGCGCTTGATCTGCTGTTTAGTTTCAACATCTCGCTGTCGCTGGTCATTATTCTCGCCGTCATCTATGTCGCGCGGCCGCTGGAATTTGGCGTATTCCCCACCGTCCTGTTGTTGGTGACTCTGCTGCGGCTGGCCCTGAACGTCGCGTCGACGCGGGTCGTACTGTTGCACGGTCATACCGGTACCGACGCAGCCGGCAAAGTCATTCAGGCCTTCGGTGAATTTGTCGTCGGCGGCAACTACACCGTCGGGCTCGTCGTATTCAGCATCCTGGTCATTATCAATTTTGTGGTCGTAACCAAGGGTGCCGGCCGGATTTCCGAGGTGAGTGCCCGCTTTACCCTCGATGCGATGCCCGGCAAGCAAATGGCTATAGACGCTGATCTGAACGCCGGATTGATTAATCAGGATGAAGCACGTACCCGACGTGAGGAAGTACGACAAGAGGCTGACTTTTATGGCTCCATGGATGGCGCGAGCAAATTCGTCCGTGGCGACGCCACCGCCGGCATCCTCATACTCTTCATCAATATTATTGGCGGCATAGTTATCGGACTGCTACAGCACGATCTTGCATTCGCGGACGCCGTCAGAAACTACACTTTGCTGACTATAGGCGACGGTCTGGTTGCACAAATTCCGTCGCTACTGATGTCATCGTCGGTCGCCATCATCGTGACACGCATGTCCGGTGCACAAGACATGGGCGACCAGGTGATGAAACAGGTATTTGGGCAACCAAAGACGCTGGCGGTATCCGCGGGCGTACTCGCCATGTTGGGTTTGGTCCCCGGTATGCCAAACGTAGCGTTTCTGACACTTTCCGGTACCTGTGCCGGTGCAGCCTGGCTGATTACGCAACGGGAAAAGAAATCGGTCGTCGCAGAAGCGGCGCCGGCACCGAAAGAAGACACTCCCCTGCCGGAACTTAGCTGGGAAGACGTTCGGCCGGTCGACCCGATTGGCTTGGAAGTCGGTTACAAGCTCATCCCGTTGGTCGACCGCAAACAGGGCGGCGAACTGATGGTGCGTATTAAAGCAGTACGCAAGAAATTGTCGCAGGAGCTCGGTTTTCTCGTACAACCGGTACACATACGCGACAACCTAAACCTGCCGCCAAATGCCTACCGAATTAATCTGATGGGTGTTCCGGTGGCACAACATGAAGTGCACCCGGAAAAAGAGCTCGCGATCAATCCAGGGCGGGTTTACGGCGAGGTGCAAGGGGCGGCGACCAAGGAACCGGCATTTGGACTGGATGCCTTATGGATTGAATCGGCGGCACGTGAGCATGCTCAGACTGTTGGTTATTCGGTGGTGGACCCCAGCACAGTCGTTGCGACACATCTCAGTCAGATACTGCAGACACACGCGCATGAACTACTCGGTTACGAAGAGACGCAGCAGTTACTCGATCGTCTGGCCAAGAACGCGCCGAAGCTGGTAGAGGATCTGGTACCGAAAGCGCTGCCACTGGGCGTAGTGGTTCGAGTCTTGCAGGAGTTGCTCGCCGAACGTGTGCCGGTACGCAACATGCGAAAAATTACCGAGACGCTCGCAGAAAACGCTGTGGGCACACAAGACCCGGCCGCACTCGTCGCCGCTGTCCGCATCGGTCTGGGTCGGAGCATTGTGCAAAACATCGTCGAGGCCGACATCGAACTGCCGGTCTTCACTTTGGACGCCGGGCTGGAACGCATCTTGCATGAATCCATGAAGGGGACCGGTGAAGGTCCAGGTCTGGAGCCAGGATTGGCAGAAAGAGTGCAAAAAGCGTTGGCGGAAACTGCAGAGCGGCAAGAAATTGCCGGTGAACCGGCAGTCTTGCTGGTTACACCAAATCTCAGACCATGGTTGGCGCGACTGGCGCGTCACAGTATTCCCAGCCTGCATGTACTGGCCTACAACGAAGTTCCGGACAGCAAGACAATGCGTCTGATTGCGGCAGTGGGTCAGCAGGCAGAGAGTTCAGCAGGTAGGGCGGTCTCCAGCGCATAGCTTTTAGAAAACTCAAGGATGAGCAAACAGTGAAAATAAAGCGTTACTTGGCACCGGACATGCGCAGAGCGATGCGCATGGTGCGTGACAAACAGGGTCCGGATGCGGTGATTTTGTCCAGCAAGCGCATCGACGATGGTATCGAGGTATTAGCCGCTGTCGATTATGACGCTAGCCTGCTCGATACCAAGACTGACGAAAGTGCCACGATCGAGTCGTCACCATCCCCCGCAGCACCACCGGACAACATTGCACTTGATCCCGCGACTGAATTATGGGGACGCGAACCGGCATTAGCCGGAATGAAACAAGAGGTCGCGTCGCTGCGACAACTGCTGGAATCACAACTCGCATCACTGGCATGGAACGACACCGCGCGCCGCCATCCGGTGCGTGCGGCGGTGACGCGCGAAATGACCGCCCTCGGGCTGTCTGCTCAATTGGCCAAATCGCTTGCCGAAGCCGCCGACGAAAAAGACATTAGCGTCGCAATTCCAGCAGCTCTGCGAATGCTGAAAGAGCGTATTCCGATTCTGGATCGGGAGATACTTGATGAACCCGGCGCAGTGGCACTGGTGGGACCGACCGGTGTCGGCAAGACGACTACTATCGCCAAGCTTGCCGCACGCTATGCACTCAAACACGGCACGGACTCGCTTGCGCTGCTGACGACCGACGGGTTTCGCATCGGTGCACAAGAGCAATTGATGACCTTCGGCCGAATCCTCGGTGTACCGGTACAGCTCGTACGTGATGGTGCCGAGTTATGTACTTCGCTCGACACGATGAGCGACAAGAAACTGATCCTGATCGATTCTGCCGGCATGAGTCAGCGCGATAAGCGGATTCATCGTGAATTCACAGCCATTCGTCAAAACAGTTCGAAAGTACGCGTACTGCTGACATTGTCTTGCACAGCACAGGCGGCCGTACTCGAAGAAACAGTGCAGGTCTTCAAACACCTGGATGCCTGCGGATGCGTGTTGACCAAGGTGGATGAAGCAGCCTGCCTGGGTGGCGCAATCTCGGCTCTGGTGCGACACGAGCTGCCGCTCGCCTATGTAACCGATGGACAGGACGTGCCAGAGGATTTGCATTGGGCAGGTGGCAAACGATTTCGTCTCATCGAACGGGCCCTTGAGCTGAGAAACGCTGAGCCCTTGCACGATCATGACGAGGTGCTCGCACATGCATGATCACGCATCAGACCAGGCACAAGGGCTACGCCACATGACAGGCCCTGAGCCGGTAAAGGTGATCGCCGTAACGGGCGGAAAGGGCGGCGTAGGCAAAACCTGCGCGTCGATCAACCTCACTGTTGCCTTGTCGCACCAGAAGCAAAAAGTCCTGTTGCTCGATGCCGATCTCGGACTTGCGAATGTCGATGTGTTGCTCGGTTTGCACCCGCGCTACAACTTGTCGCACGTACTGAGCGGTGAATGCGCGTTGGAAGACATCGTCATCGATGGACCCGAAGGCATTCGTGTCGTCCCGGCAGCGTCTGGCCGACGACGCATGGCCGATCTCAGTGCCGCCGAGCATGCAGGACTGATCACCGCTTTCAGCGAACTTGCATTTAGCTTCGATGTCCTGGTGGTCGATACAGCGGCAGGGATTGCTAACAGTGTGATCAGCTTTAGTCAGGCGTCACAGAGAGTGATTGTCGTGGTTTGCGACGATCCAGCGTCAATCACCGACGCATACGCCCTGATGAAAGTGCTGAGTGTCGATCACCAGGTACGCGAATTCCACATTCTCACGAACATGACCCGTGATGCTGCAGAAGGCCGGGTCTTGTTTAACAAGCTCTCACGCGCGTCCGAAAAATTTCTCGACCTGCGACTACAGCACTTCGGCAACATCGCCTATGACGATTTCCAACGCCGGGCCGTACAACGGCAGATGCCCGTCGCGGCAGTATTTCCGTCAGCAAGCAGTGCTATTGCCTATCGCAGCCTCGCCGAAAAGATTGATCTCTGGCAACCCGATGGCGGTTCGCGTGGACGTCTGGAGTTTTTTGCAGAACGGCTGATTAACAGTCACAAAAAGGCGGCGATAGCATGACTACTGCGACGAGCGAATATCTCGAGGTTCAAACGTCCGCTCGTGATGAATTGGTCCTGGAAAACGCCGAGTTGGTCAAACGCATCGCCTATCACCTGGTTAGTCGGTTACCGCCCTCGGTTGATGTAGATGATCTGATCCAGGCCGGCATGATCGGTTTACTCGAAGCCGCAAGTAGCTACAGCCCCGACGGCGGTGCGAATTTCCGAACCTATGCCGGTATACGAATCAGGGGCGCCATGCTGGACGAAATACGCCGACTGGACTGGACACCACGTTCGGTACACCGCAAGGTCCGTGAATTGAGTGCTGCCATGAGTCTGATTGAAAATCGCACGGGCCGGGATGCGCGCGACCGCGATATTGCGAACGAGCTGGGAATCCCGTTGGCCGAATACCATAAGACGCTACGTGATGCCGCTGCGGCACGACTGTGTAGCTTTGACCAGATCAGCAATGAAGACGGTGCACACGATCCACCGCGTAATCCCGATCCGGATCCATTGCAGGTGCTGGAGGAATCAGACTTCATTAAGAACCTGGCATTACAGATCGATCAGCTTCCTGAACGAGAAAAACTTGTCATGTCGCTTTACTACGATGATGAGCTGAATCTGCGAGAAATAGGCGAGATTCTGGGCGTCAGCGAATCGCGTGTATGCCAGATTCATGGCCAGGCATTGATACGACTGCGCTCAAGATTGAGCGAATGGACCAGACGAGAGTAGCGATGCAGAGACTCATTCCCGTCAAGGCTCCCACATCGATCCCGCGCGTGCCACCTACACATCGCGATAAGCGGCGTCGTGAGTCTGGGCCCACACCTACGGAAACGGACTGGAAGCCAAAGCAGGATGAAGACATTCCAGAAACACGCGACAACGACGACCAAACAATTGATGAGTATGCCTAATGGAAATGACCACTAATCTGAGTTTAGCCGAAAAGTTACAAGTGGCGGTCACGACGGCACCGCAGATCGACCCGAGTTTGATCACGGCACTGGCTTTCACTTTATTTGGGTTGATCCTGATAGTGCACGCGCGTCTGCAACGCCAGGCTCAAGCGAGACAGGCCGCCGAAAACTGCGCCGCCATAAACAAGCTCGCTGAGGGCTTTGAAACCATTGAAAAAAACACGCAACGCATCGCTCGTAGTCTGCAGCGACTGATACAACGTGTCGATCAGGTACAGCTCAATCAGCGCGGTACCAATACCGATCTGCGTCAGGCGGTACGCCTGGTCCGCGACGGTGCTACATCCGAGCAACTCATCGATCTATGTGGTCTCAGTCGTGGCGAAGCTGAACTATTCAAGCGCTTACACTCTTAGTAACCGGGGACAGTAAGGGGCTGCCCCTTTAAAGGTTGTTGACGTTGCGCAACTGCCACGCAAAGGCAATCACTTCAGCGACGGCGGTATAGAGCGCTTCAGGTATTTCATCACCCAGATCAATCTGGGCCAACACACCGGCGAGCCCGGCGTCCTGCCACAGCGGAATATCGCTCTCACGAGCCAGCCGCAGAATATTTTCTGCCACCAGGCCATGGCCTTTGGCCATGACCTTTGGCGCACCCTTGCCTGGATAGTTGAGCGCAACGGCAACAGCAGGCTTTTGTTCTTTGATGTCACTCATGCCTGAGTTTCCAGCAATGAAGCCTGTGGCGCGGGTGGATCGGCAGGTCGCCCGGCGCCGCAGCTTAAACAACCAACATCGAGCTGCTTTTTTTCCATCGTGTCCTGTAGTCCAGACAACTTTTCGTTGACTTCAGAACGCGTACTTTCTACATCGGCCCAGAAAGAAACCGATATGCGCCCGGCTCGCAATGCCACTCGCGCCCTGAGCTCGCCTTTGGTTCCCAGGTCAAAAGCCAGGTCAGCGGTCCAGGCGGCGTTTTGTTCCGCGCTTTGTCCCTCGCCTTCTTTTTCAATACGCAGTGCGACAATTTCAGCCCGGTTGTCGTCATGTCGCACCGGCAGTTCAAGCAACCACACAAGTCGATTGTTGTGTTCTGGCGTAACCGATGCCAGCTGGTTTAGACGAACCCGTGCCAATGCGCCATCGCTATTGCCAATCAACTCTCCCACCAAACTCAGGAGATCCGTAGGCAAGACCGGCGGTTGCGCCACCGGCTGAGCATGTGGCAGCGCATGACGCATTGGTGGCGGCACCGCCAACGCCACTGACTGTGCGCTGATTGGCTGTGTCGCGGCTGCCGGCACGGATGACGGAGCGTTGGATATTGCCGCAGCGGGCATTGGTGTACTCGCTAATGGCAAATTGGGGGTTGCTGTACTAGTCGGCGCGGTTGTTTGGGTCGTTATTACCGCAGGCGTGACTTGTACCGATGCCGGTCGTGTAGCCGTTGAGGTTGCCGGCGCCGCCCGTATAACCTGCGCGGTCCCTGAACCCGGTAGCGCCGCCGGTGCTTGTTTCGGTCCGGTCGATCCTGCCAAATTAACCCGCAACTGGGTCAGTTGATCACGAAAACGCAACAACGCAGCCTTCCAGTCGCGTGGCATTGCAGTCGTGGGCGCTGTCTTGTCACGACTCAGGGCTTGTGCCAGCCTGTTTTCCAGAAAAATCCCCGAATCATGTACTGCCGAGCGCAAGCCCTGACCGTCCGTCAATGTATGAGAAACAGGGACTGCGCTTAACAGCCTGGTCACTGCAACCGCTAACTCCGGAGATTGCTGTGTGTTGCCCAGGCTCATTGCAGAAGCTAATAACGGTGCTTGCGGCATTTGACGTGGAAGGGTTTGCCGTATGGCGGCGCGGATGGGGTCGCTCCTGACCACGTCCTCGACGGTCCGCAAAACCACTGTTCGTCCAGTCTCGGCAACCTGCAGGCGCAATGTCTGACCAGACTGCAGCGGTAACGACGTTTGCGCGGTTACAACTCGCGCACCAATTTGCAACTGTACTTTTCCATCGACACTATCACTGAGCGCCAGAGCCTTGAGTACAGTACCGATCTGCCAAGCATTGCTGACGGATGGTGTCTTGAGGACTACCGCGGCGGTGGTCTTGGCGCTGACTTGCGTAGGCCACGAAGACATTTTTCGACTCAGGTCGCGTTTTGCTTGTAGGTATTGGCGGCGAGCCGGGCGCGCCGCAGTCTCTTAAGTTCTGTGGCGGCCTCACCACGTGCAGTGTCTGCTACAGGCATCAATTCACGATCAAAAGCGCTGACTTGCTGCGCTATGGTCATCAGGCTGGCAGCCTGTGCGTCCGTTGCGGGAGGCTTATCGAAAGCTGACTCGAGTAGCCGATGTCTGCGTGACAGTAACGCCCCGGCAGTGTCCCAGTCAGCTTCCCGTACAGCCTCACCTATCCTTGTGCATAGCTGAATGATTTCTTCAAATACATTGCTATTGCCACTGGCTGCACCATCATCATGCATGCTTGCCCTCACTCAATCAGATGGCGATTTTTTCACGTGCATTGCCGACGGGTTCTTCGGTAGCGTTGTCATCGCTCATTTCCCGCGTGACCTTGCGTACCTCCGGCGGGATTTGCTCCCACGCCTCTTTGATCTCGCGCAACAGGCCCGACACTTCATCGAGCCAGTCCGCATTGTCCTTGATGTTCGCCTGAAGCAGGCGCTGACCCATATAACGATAGAGTTCGTCGAGGTTAACCACCAAATCGCCACCGATTTCGTGATCGAGCGAGCCACGCAGCCCATCAATAATGGAAATCGCGCGGCTGATATTAGTACCTTTTTCAGCAACCTCACGGCGACGCATGTGCCCTTTCGCTACGGCGATCGCGTCGAGCGCACCGTTCATGAGCAGTAGTATGAGTTGATGCGGATCGGACGCAGCGACGCCGCCATGGGCGCTCACCTGCTGATACTGACTAACGTTGCTCATCATAGTTTATTCCCTGTATCTATTTGTAATTAGTTGCGACCGAGTAGCACGTCGGGTCGAACCAGATTCGATAACTGTGAACTAAGAAAACCACTGGTGCCGTTTAGCTGTGAAATCAAGCTGTCTAGTGCGAGAAACTGCGTGCGCAGACGCTTCTCCACCGCGACGAGATGAAGATCCAGTCGATCACGACTGTCTTCGATGCCATCAATATTGATCTGCAATCCATCGCTTCGTACATCGAGCAGCCCGTCAAATTTCAGGTACTCATCCAACAATCCATCAAAACGAACAGCGAAACCATCTGTCTTGTCAGCAAACAATGCGCCGACGTCATTGAAATTTTCCGCCAACACATCATCGAGGCTTGGCCTTTCGGACTGCAGCGCTATGTCGTTGGCATCAATTTCGATCTTGCCGCCCAGCGAGATGCTCAGATTCAAATCGCGCAAAGAAGCGAGATTGCCAGTAATAGTTGTGTTGAACTCCCGCGACAAGCGGTCGGTTAGCGACGACACAATCGAATTGCCTTGCAGCAGACCGGCTTCCCGGGTTTCGGGATTGTAGCGAGTTAACTCATTTGCCGTATCGAGCAATGAGTTGTAAGCATCAACAAAATCCTCAACGAGCGTGCGCGCGTTGTCCTTGTCCACGCTAACCGATAGTGTCGCGGTATTCCCGGGATCAGCGTTCAGCAACTCAACGGTCAATCCTTCGATCGCGCCTGTCACCACATTTGTCGTACTAAAGTGCGTAAACGAATCGATCAGGATCTCGGCGTCTGTTGCCGCCTGCACCTCAGTCAGATTGGTCGTGGTTGGTGGGTCGTAATCAAATACGGTCAATCCGCCATCGCCGCCCGACGCGGTGACAGTGATTGTGTTCGCTTTGCCGGTCTCGGTACTGGTCAGAACCAGGTGTGCACCATCTTCGGCGTTGACGATACTGGCCACGACGCCGGGATTATTCTCGACATTGTTTATGGCGTCGCGAATATTTGCGAGCGTCGCCTCGTTTGAATCAAGTATGTCGACTGACACGGACGCCGCGCCCAGCGTAATATCAAGTGTGCCGGTGCCCACAAAACTATCGGCGTCGAGAAACGCACCGGAACTCAGCTTTTGAGCTTGTGCCAGACTTACAACTTCTATGGAATAGTCACTCGGTACGACATTGTTGTCGGAAGTGACGGTAAAGACTTCTTCGTCGCTGCTACTGGCAATTCGCGAACCGAATTCATTCAGATCCTTGAGTGGTTCCAGCGCCGAACGAAAGCCGTCCAACGCCGCTCTGAAAGTACCGAGCCCGGAGAGTTCAGCCTGAAATACGGCCTCGCGACGCGACAACCTATCTGCTGCGGGTCGTCCTTCTAACGCGACGAGTTGTGTGACCAGAGACTCGATATCGAGCCCGGAGCCTATTCCAGGCGAGGTGAGCATTGCGAACTCCGTGCTTTTAAAAAAAGGCCGGGCCTGTTCAGGCCCGGCTATCTATCAAGTTGATACTGCCGCCACTGGCGACCGTCTCGGCAATTTGCAACAGCTCCTCGGAGGGAATTTGACGAACGATCTTGCCACTCTCACTATCAATGACGGTGATGATGGTACGACCACTATTTTCGTCTACCGTGAATTGCAGATCGCGCTGCATATCGGCAACGAATTCCCGCACGGTGTCTACTGCAACCCGCAGTTCGGGCGCCTTTGTTGCGACAAGATCAGGTGTTTTGCCGGCGGGCGGAGTTATTTGCTCCGCGACTTGTTGTCCCCCAGCACGATTCACCACATCGCTACGGCGCGCACGTTCAGTGGGCGTTCGTACCGGTTCTGTGGCGACTAATGCTATTTGGCTGGACACTATACGTCCTCCTGCTTCTACACCCGGAGTAGCCCGGGGACTAGCCCCGGGCTATCCGATCTCGCTTTACTGCAGCAATCCCAGTACCGCCTGTGGTACTGCGTTTGCCTGCGCCAACACGGCGATGCCTGCCTGCTGCAGAATCTGCGCTTTAGTCAGTTTTGCAGTTTCAGCGGCAAAGTCAGCGTCGAGAATACGGCTACGTGAAGCAGCCAGGTTCTCGGACACCGTCTGTAGGTTGACGATAGTTGACTCAAAACGGTTTTGAATCGCACCCAGTGTGCTGCGGAAACTACTAACTGAAGTCAGTGCCGCATCTACACGTTGGATCACGTCATTAGCACCGGCGACGGTATTGATATTGACTGTCGCCAGAGTCGATGTATCGACAGTGATGGTCTGCCCATCAGTAAAACCGATAAAAGCAGTATCAGCGCCGTTAAACGTGATGCTCTCCGATGCACTCAACGTAACGGTGCCACGCTCAGTATCGGTGAGCCCGGCAGCGGAGTTGGTAAAGTCGGTTGCACCGATGGTGCCGGTCAGACCCGTAGCATTGTCGCCCGTCTCAGAGACCTTGATGTTGCGACCTTCGTTAGACGTCAGCACCAAATCACCACCACCATCCACGGAAGCGCGAACGCCCGTGTTGACAGCTTCCTGGTTAATCGCCGTGACGACGGTTGCCAGGTTCAATGGCGAAGCACCGATTGCCGTGAGGTCGAAAGCGTCGTAGATCTTGACGTCATTGATTTCCAACGTGTAGCTGTCGCTACCACCGGAGACGACCGATACGAACGAGCTGGTCACCGACGTGCTGGCTTGTACGGTCAAACCCGTAACACCGGCGGCATCGATGGCGAATTTCTTCGCGTAAGCGCTGTCGGCGGCCTGACCAACAGGTTCGGCGCCATTAACACTCGAACCGATTACGACGGCCTCATTGTTCCCCACCGTGACGGAGAAGCCGCCTTCGGTCAGTGCGGAACTTGTCACCGCAGCACTTTCCAGAGAGGCGATCTGGCCGATCTGGTTGATACGCACGCCGGCGTTCAGGCTGACCTGGATCGTCTCGGCCACGTTTGCACCCACCTGGAACACGGCGTCGCCGAAGCTGCCGTCGAGTACCTTGCGGTTGTTAAACGTCGTTTGCGACGAAATACGGTCGATTTCCGCCAAACGCTGTTGGACTTCAGCGTCCAGAGCCTGACGGTCGGATGCGGAGTTCGTGGCGTTGGCCGACTGTACAGCAAGCTCACGTATCCGTTGAAGGTTATTGCTAACCTCGCTGAGTGCACTCTCCGCCGTTTGCGCGAGTGAAATACCATCGTTGGCATTTCGCACGGCCTGGTTCAAACCACGAATCTGTGTGGTGAACCTGTCGGAAATTGCGAGACCAGCGGCATCGTCCTTGGCGCTGTTGATACGCAGACCGGTCGACAGCCGCTGTAGCGCCTGTGCGAGATTGCTGTCCGACAAGGACAGATTTCGCTGGGCGTTCAGTGACATCACATTGGTGTTGATGGTCAGAGCCATTGCTCCCCTCCTGGTTGATAATCCCAAGCCGGCCTACGGCCTGCTGTTTGGAAAATAGAGCACACGCTTCGCAGCGTGACCCCCTCAGGCCGCTGTATCGGTAACTCCGTCAGTTTCTTGAGAAAAATCCGTATTCTGTAATATCAAAACCTGCGATCTGCAGAAAAAACACGGTCGACGGGCCTGCGAGGCGTCGTTCTCTCGCAGGCTGACAACGCGGTCCGGGCGCCTATTCTTTTTCTTTGCGAACGAGTAGGGCGGCTACAATCAGCGCACCGGCAACATTAAACCCCATGTCGGTCAGCGAAGCGAAACGCCCCGGCACAAAAAACTGGTGTATCTCATCGAGCACGCCCCACAGCACGCTAACAAGGGTAGCCAATGCGACCGCCTGCGCAGAGGGCCTGCCGAAGCCACGCAGGCTGCGATACCAAAGCCAGGCCAGTAGACCAAAAAGCGGCATGTGTAACAGGTTTTGCAACGCCGGCGGCACAAAACCGAGGAAATTAGACTGCTCAGTCGTTCCAGGGATAGAGGACATACCGAAAATAAGCAGCATCAAGCCAAGCGGCAGCGTTAGGCGCTGCAGGTTATTGGTGTCGAACCGCATTCCTGAATAATAGCGGTTGAAACCCTATTTATCGATTAACTAGTACTTAGCCAAGCAGACGGAACAACGAGAGATTTTGCACCCGCAAAAATGCCTGTTGTGCCGCCTGCAGGCTGACGCGTTCGAGATCGAGCCGACTGGCGGCTTCGATTATGTCGATGTCGCGCACGTCAGATAATGTGATCTCGAGTGACAAACGGCTGTCAAGATTGAGCTGGCCCTGGTCGTCGAGTGCACTGAGCCTGGTGCCGACTCGCGTACGGACGGTCGCGATGTGCTCGAGTGCACGATCCAGATTGCCGAGTACGCTGTTCATGTCAGAGTGAAAAACCGCGCGTGCCCCGCTGTCAGCGGACTGGCCGGTGGCCGCATTCATGAAATCCTGCACGGTGGCGAAAATGTCCTGGTAGCGACTGGGATCGATTTCAAAGCTGTCGCCCGCAGCCGCAGGACCGCTTAAGCTTACATCGATGCCGTTGAAGCTGATCACTCCGCCATCCTCGTAGGTATCAACAAGAATCGGCACACCCCCGCCATCGACAACCTGATAATCGGTATCGGTGAGGAAATTGATCTTGTAATTATCCGGTATCCATGCCGACGCATCGCGCAAAGCCCCGTTATCGACTATGGCGCTGCCAGTGTTGGTCGACGCGGCACGAGTCGTGAAAGTACCATTGCCGTTATGCAACAGTTGGAAAACCGACGCCCCCGAGTCGCCGTCGGCAACCCGTCGCTCGGAACCGATTTGCAAGAAACGCTGTCCCTGGTCGCCCCGGTACTGCACCATTGTGTTGTCACGCACAAACGGCTGCGCTTTTGCCGAAAAACCAGCAAAAAGGTAACCACCCTCGCCATCGCTGATATTGGCCGTCTGCACCAAGTGACTAAGGAGCTGATCGAGTTCCTCAACGATGACGTCTCGAGCACCCTCGTTCGTGTCGGAATTGACCAACACCGCGAGTTCTCGCACCCGCTGCAGCGTGTCAGTGACTTCGGCCAATGCATTGTCCTCGAGACTGAGACGGTGATTGGCAACACTGATATTCTGTTGTAGCTGGTCGATACGCTTGAGCGAACGACTGAGATCCAACTCACGCGCCGCTGCTACCGGATTATCTGCCGCCGTGGCAAAACGCCGGCCTGTGGAAACCTGCTGTTGGGTTCGCGCCAGGGCCGCCTGCTGATTCAGCATCGCAGCCAGCGACTGTAAGTACAGTCCTTGTGTAGAAATACGTCCGCTCATCGTGCTACCGCCCCGATCAATGTCTGGAATAACTGATCGGCAACGCTGATCACCTGCGCCGCCGCCTGGTACGCTTGCTCGAAGCGCAGCAGATTGGCTGCTTCCTCGTCCAGGTTCACACCGGAAATTGTCAGTCGTGCCTGCTCTGAATCAGTCAACAGTATCTGCTGTGCATCACGATTGATCGCGGCATGCTGCGTGACGGTTCCTACGCTGGCAACCAATGTGCCAAAACTGTCACCAAGACTCGATGTCCCGTTATCCAGCATGCGCAAACTCTGCAGATCACTGAGCAACAGCGCATTACGGTTATCGGCACTTCCGGCAGTATTTGTACTAACGGCAAACGTATCGCCCGCCTGCGGCGTCCCGCTGATCTCCACACGCCAGCCGTTAAAGTCGATCGGATCCCCGCTGGTATAGGGAAACGGGCCGGTCCCACCAATCATGTAATTATTCGGATCGGTAAAAACAATATTGACGGTATTGAGCAGATTTGGATGACTACTGTCGATGACCTGGCCGACACTGACCTGCGCATTACCGGCGTTTGCCGTCGAGGTGGTCGCAATGATCGCGGCGGCGGCGGCGATTTTTGCCGGATCGCTGACCAGCAGGTCCATGCCAGCAGCGGCATTGCTGTTGGGCCGAATCAAATAACGGTCTCCGGCCGCGGCACCTGCACCGACTTCGATTGCGATGCCATTAACGCGGAATGGGTCAGCCGGTGTCCCGGTACCGGTCATTGGCACGGCTACACCGGTCTCGGAATTTTCCAACGACCAGACTGCGCCGTCGTAACGCAGTACGTAGTCATCAGTGGTCAAAGTTGTGATGTCATCGATAGACGTTGTTACGGCCGCCGCGCCGCTATTGAACGCTGACGCCAACGAAACCGGCGAACCGACGGCGAAGAGATCGCCCCCCTGCAGACCAGTAAGATCGAGACCCTCGCGATGTTGTGCATTGAGCGTTTCGGTAATGCCATGCGCCAGACGACCCAGTGCGTTGCGCGCCGGATCCAGCACTTCACGCCGAAAGTCCAATGCACCACCGATCTCGCCACCACTGATTCGCGAAGTTATCTCAGTGCCGTTTTGAAACCTCACGCCCACACGAGTGGGTTCATATTCGTTCTGGGTGGTGCCCAGCGACTCTGCACTGGAGCCGCGTACCAGTATCAACCCATTGGCGATGAAGACATTCGTCGCGCCATCGTCCTGTTGCACAGTCGTTACCGCCACATGCCCATTGAGTTGGGTCAACAAATTGTCTCTTTGGTCCAACAGGTCACTGCTCACCTGACTGCCGGAACTGCTGGCGACGATCTGGCCATTGATCTGTGCGATGGATTCGGCCAAAGCGTTAATCTCGGACACGGAATTGCTTACGCGATTGTTAACATCACGATCCAGCGCATTCAGGCGACTCTCCGCCTGAGTAAAACGCTGCGTCAATGCACGCGCCTGACCCAAAAACGCCTCGCGGGTAATCAAGCCCGCCGGGTCGTCGGCCACCGTATCCAGCGCGTTAAAAAAATCCTGCAACATCGTGCCAACGCTGGTGCCACCACCGGCGAGCAAATTATCAACCTGGGCGGCCAGTGAGTGAAACGACTGCAATCGGTTAAATGCGGAAGTATTGGTCTGCACCTGCCCGACCAGGTACTGATCGTAAATGCGGCGCACGCTGGACACTTCTGTACCCAGACCCGACAGCGCTGTACCACGCGCCGGTCGCGCGGTCAGCAACGCCTGCTGCCGGCTGAAACCGACGGTGTTGGCATTGGCAATATTGTGACTGGTTGTCGCCAGTGCACGTTGAAAGGCGATCAGTCCCGACACGCCCGTGTTTAGAAAATCTGTCATTACATTACTCCCTCACGACTCCCAACGCGCAACATGTCGCTGTCGAGAATCTCTCCAATTTTTTTCGCGTAATCGGGGTCGGTTGCATAACCGGCGCGCTGTAATTCGTGTGCATAAGCATGCGGATCTGCGCCAAGTTGAATAGCGCGTGTATAACGCGGGTTGTCGCGAATAAAACCCGCATAGTCGTCTACCGCGTGTCCCAGCGACTGATATGCGCGAAAGTTTTCCCTCGGACGGTGTGCAATGCCATCTTCGAACTCCAGAGTTCGCAGTGCAACACGGTCCCCACTCCATGACCGGTCCGCTTTGATGCCGAACAGGTTGAACGTGCTCTTGCCGTCCGGATGGCGCATCGTACGGCGACCCCAACCGCTTTCCAGCGCGGCCTGCGCTAACACCGCTTTGTGTGAGATACCGAGTTCTTTTTCTACCTGGCGTGCAAACGGCAACAAGGCTGCAACAAATTCCTTGCGACTGGCCGGCTCGAAATCACCGCGATCTATAGCCACGGTCGATTCAACAGGCTTATTTGTAGAATCACTTCCCAACTGTCGCATGAGCAGCTGTTTAAGACCCAGACCGCGACCCCGCGACATCTCGACAGCAACCTGGCTGTCAAACATCTCCATGTAGTGCGCCGACTGGTTACTTTCAAGCAGGTCACTGTTCAGACTGGATTCGCGCATGGTCTTTAGCATCATCCGCGTAAACACTGCCTCAAATTGCCCGGCGACTTCTTCCAATGCCGACTCTGGCCGCCGGACAGCGTGCGTACGCAGTTCGGCGAGCCCCTGCATGTCTGAATAGATTCCGCTGTACGCACTCATTAAATGACGATTAATTCCGCATGCAATGACCCGGCCTGCTTGAGAGCTTCGAGTATCGCCACCAAATCACCGGGTGCCGCACCGACCTGATTTACCGCAGTAACGATCTCATTCAACGTGACGCCAGGCTCAAACAGAAACATGCGTTGCTGATCTTCAATGATTTCTATGTCCGAGCGATTCACGACTACGGTGTCGCCGTCGCTGAAAGCGCCCGGCTGACTTACTTGCGGGCTCTCGGTAATCGTGACGGTCAACGAACCGTGCGATACCGCCGCCGGCGATACCCGCACATGGGAGCCAATGACTACGGTACCCGTGCGCGAATTGACGATCACGCGCGCAGGGGCATCTGCGGGCTCTAATTCTATGTTTTCCAGCACCGAAACAAAGCTGATACGCTGTGACGGATCGATCGGCGCAGCAATCTTGATCGATGTCGGATCCAGCGATTGCGCCGTGCCGTCACCCAGCATCTCGTTAACGGCCTCGGTCAGTCGATTGGCTGTAGTGAAGTCGGGTGTGTGCAGATTAAGGAACACAGCCGGCATCGTCGTGAAGTTTGACGGCACCGAGCGTTCTACCATAGCGCCGTTGGGTATACGTCCGGCGCTGGTGGTATTGACGGTTACCCGCGAGCCATCATTGCCGGACGCACCGAATCCGCTGACTATTACGTTGCCCTGCGCCAGTGCATATATCTCGCCATCGGCACCGCGTAGTGGCGCCATCAATAGACTCCCGCCTCGCAGACTCGATGCATTACCGAGAGAGGATACGGTGATATCGATACTCTGCCCGGGTTTCGCAAATGGCGGTAGTTCCGCATGCAGCGATACGGCAGCGACGTTCTTTAGTTGCGGGTTAGAATTCTCGGGTACGGTGACACCGAACTGTTGCAGGAAATTCTTCATACTCTGCACGGTGAAAGGCGCCTGGCTGGTTTGATCGCCGGTTCCCTCCAGCCCGACGACCAGCCCGTAACCGACCAGCTGATTGGTGCGAACGCCGGCGATCGCGGCAAGATCTTTGATCCGTTCGGCACAAACCTGCTGTGAAGTCAGCCCACAGATCAGGATGGAAAATAGAATTCTCATACCGACTTCTCCCTAGAAAGGCATCAGCGGACGGCTGAAGAAACGTGCCAGCCAGCCCTGACGGTTGGCATCGGCAAGCGCGCCTTTGCCGCTGTAGATGATGCGCGCATCGGCGACCTTGCTGGACGCAATAGAATTGTCGGTGCCTATATCGTAAGGACGCACGATTCCCGAGATACGAACAAATTCTTCACCCTGGTTGAGGGTTAGCCATTTTTCTCCGCGGACGTAAAGATTTCCGTTTGGCAATCGTTGCGCGACGGTCACAGTGATACTGCCTTCGAGCTCATTGCTCTGACTGCTCGCTCCGTCACCGGCGAAACTTTGGCTCCCGTCGACGTCCTGACCCAGTATCGGGATTTGGTCGCTGCTCAGTTCTATGCCAAACAGCGTCGGGTTTTGATTAGTAATCGAGGTGTCCTTGCTCGTACTGGTGCTGGAGCTTTTCCGTGCAGCAGTTTTCTCTACCAGACGTATCGTGATGATATCGCCCACACGACGCGCTTTGACATCCGAAAATAACTCTACTTGTCTTGCCAGGCTGAAGATTGCACCCGGGGTTTTGACGTCATCGGGCAGCACGACTGGCTCGGCCGGTTGCCATACGTCAGCATTGCCCTGTGGCAGCGGCAAAATTGAACATGCGTTGATGCCAACGGCAATGCCGATGACTGTAACGATCCGTAAACTAAACATCAGACGGGCCCCTCTAAACGTTGTTGGTCAGGTATTGCAGCATCTCGTCACTGGTAGCCACGGCCCGGGAATTCAGTTCATAGGCACGCTGCGTCTCGATCATGCTCACCAGTTCCGCGACGACATTGACGTTCGAACCTTCCAGCGCGTTCTGCTGCAAAGTACCCAAACCATTAAGACCCGGTGTACCTGCCTGAGCCGGTCCGCTTGCTGCGGTTTCAAGGAACATGTTTTGCCCGCGAGCTTGCAGGCCGGCCGGGTTGATAAAGTCCGCCAACTGCAAGGTGCCGACTTGGATCGGATCCGGCTGACCGGCCAGCGTTGCCGACACGATACCGTCATCGCCAATGGTCACGCTCTGTGCATCGCTGGGGATACTGATCCCCGGTTGCACCAGGTTGCCGCTCGATGTGACCAGTTCACCATCCGCGTTCACCTGAAAAGCACCGTCGCGCGTATAGCTTATGCTCCCGTCCGGTTGCAGTACCTGAAAAAATCCGCGTCCCCTCACCGCAACATCAAGGGCCCTGTCTGTTTGTGAGACCGCGCCCTGTGTAAAGGTCTTGGCAGTCGCTACAACACGCACGCCAGTACCCAACATCAGACCCGACGGTAGCTGCGTCTGCTCTGAACTCTGTGCACCTGCCTGCCGCACATTTTGATAGACCAGGTCCTCGAACATCGCACGACCCGACTTGAACCCGTTCGTGCTTGCGTTGGCAAGGTTGTTTGAGATCACTGAGATCTTGGTTTGTTGGGCTTCAAGACCCGTCATGGCCGCCCAAAGCGCTGTATTCATTTTCTGCTTACTCCTTTAGATCAGACGTTTGCATCAACTAATCTGCATCAGCCGCGCGGAACTGGCGGCATTGTTATCCGCAGTTTCCATTAGCTTGGTTTGCATCTCGAAATGCCGCGCAAGCTCCAACATCGATATCAGAGATGCCATCGCGTTGACATTGCTGCCTTCGAGCACACCGGATGCGAGTTTCACACTGGCATCGGGCGGCGGTTCAATGCCGTCGCGAGTGCGAATCTGGCCATCCGTGTCTTTGAATAATGTCTCCGGATCCGGATCAACCAGGCGAATACGATCGACTGTTGCGAGCGTATTGGCCGTCTGGCCCAGTGGAACAATCGATACGCTGCCGTCGACACCAATTTCCAATTTTTCGAACGGTGGTATTGCGACGGGCCCGCCTTCACCGAGTACGACTTGTCCGACGCCATTGGTCAACACGCCACCTGAACCCAGCTGTAGATCCCCGGCGCGTGTATAGACTTCGCTACCATCGGTATCTTGCACCGCAAACCAGCCGCTGCCCTGAATGGCAACATCGAGTTCACGACCGGTATTTTCCATCGGACCCGGATCGAGATTCATCCCACCGGTTTTTTTCACCGCGTTAACACGGCTTGGAAGGCCAGGCCCTCTCACCTGATGACTCTCAGCGGCAAGCAGGTCGGCACGAAATCCATTCGTATTGGCATTGGCCAGGTTATGGGCATTGACCGTTTGCGCCAGTAGTGCATGCCGTGCACCTGTCATTGCCACATAGAGCATTTTATCCATCAGTCACTTCCTTAACGGAGATTAATGATGGTCTGTGTGACCGTGTCGGCTGTCGAAATCATCTGCGCGTTTGCCTGAAAATTACGCTGCGCTGTAATCATCTGCACGAGCTGTGCTGTTAGATCGACATTGGACTGTTCGAGCGAGCCGGATTGGACCAGGCCCAGCGTGCCCTTACCGGCTTCGCCACGTAGTGGCGCACCCGAACCAAATGTCTCACTCCAGGTGTTATCGCCGAGAGTCTCGAGCCCCTGTGGGTTGGCAAAATTGGTCAACGCGACTTGGCCCAATGAGGTTGAGCGCCCGTTAGTAAAACGCGCTAGTACACGTCCACGTTCATCGATGTCAATTCCGGTAAGCCGTCCGACATTCAGGCCATCCTGGCTCAGCGTATTGACCACGAATTCGCCGCCATACTGGGTGCTGAGACTGTAGTCAAAGTCCATTACCAGTGGATCGGCGCCGTTGCCAGGGTTGTAAGCCGGCATGGTGATGCTGCCACCGGCCGGATTAACCAGAGCGCCGGTCGACGAAAATTCCAAGGTGTTGGCACCACCGACGGCATTGCCATCCACGTAAAGCCTGGTGTCCCAAAAGTTCGGCGCCGCTGTCCGATTGAAATATAACGTCGCCGTGTGCGCCGCGCCGAGAGAATCGTAAATGGTAACCGAGGTTGTGTGATTGAAAGTCGATGGATCGTCGGGATCGAACGCGCCGATCGGCACCGTACTCTCCGTTGGCAGATTAACGCCGACTTCGGTTTCAGTCGTTGGCACCGGCTGACTCGAAGCCGTTACCAACCGCAAGTCTTCCAACGCCCCGACATCGAATATTCCTGAGCCGGCATCCGGATACACCTGCAGACGCTGCTGCGCACTGTTGACCACATAGCCATCGGAATCAACGCCAAATGCACCGGCTCGTGAGTAAACCAGTCCACCGCCGTCGCTGAGTGTGAAGAAACCTTCACCACTGATCGACAGATCGAGGGGGCTACCAGTGAATTCAACTGCCCCCTGCGTGAACCGTTGCGTTTCGGCGGCGAGTTGCACGCCGTCGCTGATTACATCCGAAAACTCGGAACGAAATTGTTTAAAACCCAGCGTAGACGAGTTCGCGATATTGTGGGCGGTGACACTTAAGTCAGCGGAAGCGGCATTGAGTCCGCTCAGTGCGATACGAAATGGCATGTCTAATCTCCTGCCTTAGCGAATTTCAAGAATTTGAGCAAAGCTGATCTGCCCGCCACCGGCCAGATTCAGAATCGGTGGCTGCCCGCCACCACCCAACGTGATGCTGCGAACCTGATCGGCAAGCAACACACGCCCGGTATAGTTCTCACCGCCACTTCCAATACTGGCGGTAATCGAATAATCACCGGGAGGAACGGCCTCGCCGGATTGGCTTAGACCATCCCAAACGAACGACTCACGGCCAGCCGGTAACGCGCCGAAGTCCATGCGTCGAATGATTTGACCCGACGAATCCCGCACCTCGACGACGACAGAGCTGGCACCGGCAGGCACATCAACCGCGCCCTCTATCGTGCCGCCTGCACCGAGATTGGCGTCAGACACTTCTGCAAATACGGTTTTCCCGACTAGTGCGGCCGACTCCAGCACCTGGTTGGACAACATGGATTCAGCCAGGCTGCTCAGCCCGTTTTGTAGCCCCTGCACACCCGCCGCGGTCTCGAACTGTGCGAGTTGCGAAAGGAATTCTCCGCTTTCCAGTGGCTGAAAGGGATCCTGGTGACGCAGCTGCGTCATCATGAGCGTGAGAAAAGTATCCTCTGAATCCTCAACTGGTTTGTTCTGGTTGCTACCAGAACCGAGCGTCAAACCCAGTGCGTTCAGATCAATGTCGTTTGAAATTGGCATCACTACACCTGTACATCATTCATCGGCCCACATTCAGGGTCCGAAGCAATAGTTCCTTTGTTGTATTCAGTATTTCTATGTTGTTTTGATAAGAACGCGCCGCCGACATCATGTTGACCATCTCCTGAACACTGTCGACATTCGCGCGGTAGACATATCCATCAGCATCAGCGCTGGGGTTGCCCGGTTCATAGTGTTTCTGCGCCTCTACATGGCTGGCGGCAATCCCGGAAACCCGTACGCCGGCAACCGCCGGATCCGATTGCATCGTATCCATCCAGGTTTCGAACACAGGTTGCCGTGGGCGGTAAACCGTTTCCGGACTGCCGCTGACCATGTCTGCATTGGCCAGATTGCTGGCAGTAACATTGAGACGAACAGTCTGAGCCGCCATGCCCGAACCGGCGATATCAAAAATCTTGAACATAGACATCAGCGCAGGCCTCCGGTGATGGCATCTGACAGACTGCGTATGCGGCCATCGAGAAACATCAGACTGGCCTGAAAACGAATGGCATTGTCAGCAAAGCTGGTTTGTTCGAACTGAGGATCAACAGTGTTGCCATCCACAGAAGGTTGTAACGGCGTCCGGTACTTCAGCGCAGCCTCTGGCACGGTTTCGCTATGGCCCAGGTGGCGGTCGTGGGTGCGAACGGTTCTCAGGTTGCCGCCCTCTTTACGCAGTACCTCACGAAAATCCAGGTCGCGCGCCTGGTAACCGGGTGTATCTGCGTTGGCCAAATTCGACGCGATGATCTCCATGCGTTTTCCGCGTACAGAAATGGCCTGCGGGTGCATACCAAACGCTTCGTTGAAACTGAAAGCCATCCTTGTCTCCTTCGACTCACCCGGGATGGAGCAAGAAGCGTGCCAGCTCGCAAATCAGGCGTTTTTCGTGGTTTTGGGGCAAGCCGGCAGACAAAAGCGGCAACAACGTTCCGGTGACAACGGCAATGTCGGGCGCGCCGGCCGGCAAATGAGCCGGAATCTCGCAGTTCTGGCGTTGGCACGCGTATTGCATCGCCGTAGTGCAACGAATGTCGAGGAGTTAATCGAAAAATGAACCGCGCGGAAGACAACAACGCAGAAAAACCGAGGACGATTCACGGGCGACCGCTCGACAAAACAACACCGCTCAACCCAAATCTCCGACGATACGCCCTCGCTCTTATGTTGTTGCTACCGGGTAGCTTGAACGCAACACAATGGCAGGCGTTGTCCGAGGTTCGCAGCGTAGCCGAACAATTTGCTCTAAGTGTGCATGGGTCATCATCGTCGCGGACCGTGGAGGCCGGACTGCTGGATAACCGGTTACATCTAAAAAATTGCGCCGGTGAGCTGGAAGCGTTTTTGCCGCCTGGAACACGAGCTGGTCCAAATATGACAGTCGGCGTACGGTGTAATAACCCGTCCTCGTGGAAGGTCTTTGTGCCGGTACGTTCACACACAGCCGGATGGGTGCTGGTCAGCCGTCGTCCGCTGGAGCGCGGTTACCAGCCCGGTGAGAACGACGTGGAACTGGCCAAACACGATCTCGACCGCTTGCCCTACGGATACCTCACGGATCCTCAAGAGTTGGCCGGGAGAATACTGCGCCGAGCCGTTCAACCCGGGGCCGTGATCATCCCACCGATGCTCGGCCAGGCCCGGGTGGTCCGCCGTGGCCAGACCGTGACGCTTTATAGCGACCGCTCGGGCGTGAGAATACGCATGGCCGGCAAGGCGCTTATGAATGGTGCGCTGCAACAGCGGATCCGGGTGGAAAACCTCTCTTCGGGCCGTGTCGTCGAAGGAATAGTTCGCTCCGACGAGCGGGTAGAGGTGCTCACGAATTAACAATAATCATTAAAGAATGCCGCCTGGTTGCCGATAATTGGCGCACTAATCGGGGTTATCCAGCGTGAGAGTATCGTGACTACAAAGATAAATGGGGTGCCGGGCAGCTCGCCGCGTATTGACGGCGGCCAACGCACCGACGAAGTCCAGAAAACCAGCAAACAGGCGCCAGCGCCCAACGCTGGCGACCAGGTCAGCCTGACCAATTCCGCACGCCTGATGGTGCGACTGGAAAAGATCCTCCAGGACCTGCCCACAGTAGATCGTGAACGGGTGGAAACGATCAAACAGGCGATCTCTGACGGTACATATTCTGTTAATGCCGAAAAGGTTGCGGCGGAAGTACTGCGCATGGAAATGGATCTACACAGGCGTTAACGACGCTCATGGACTGGCAAGTCTTTACCGCCACACTGATTGATCTGATTGATCGCGAGCTTGTGCTCGCACACGAACTCGGTGATGCCCTGGCAAACGAGCGCGACGCCTTACGCAGCGTGGACCCGGTCGCATTGGATACAGCGACTGCCCGAAAACAACTTTGCGTAGAAAACCTCAGTAGACTCGATACGGAACGACAGGCGATGTGTGTGTCACTCGGGGTGAGTCCGGATCGCGATGGAATGGAACGACTACTGATGCAGGCTGATCCGCAAGGCAAGTTGAGCCAGCGGTGGCAGACATTGCTGACGCGACTCGAAACTTGCCGCGAGGCAAACCACAAAAACGGAGCGGTCGTGCGACTACAGAAACGTCGCGTTACAGAGGCCCTGGGGATACTCCACGGTGAGGCCGCCAACAACGCGGTGTATGGCGACAAGGGCGAAATCGATGATACGTCCGGCACTCACGTCCATACCGAGATCTGACTCCGTCTTTAGATACCCCTGTTTCTGCCGATATTTCGTATGACGGTAAACCGCCTGTGCCGACTTATGTTTAACGGCGCCGCGTGACTGCAAACTGACTCAGACCGGAAAAGGACTATTACGTGGATCTTGCGACGCTGATCGGTCTCTTTGGGGCTATCGGTATTATTCTCGCCACCATCATGCTGGGTGGCTCCGCGGTGGTATTTATCAACGTGCCATCGATGCTCATTGTGCTCGGCGGCACGATGCTCGTCGTCATGATGAAGTTCAGTCTGAAGCAATTCCTCGGTGCTGGAGTTGTGGCTGTGAAAGCCTTCGTACACAAGTCACCGGATCCCGCTAATCTGATCTCAAAAGCCGTTGAGCTTGCAAAAACTTCCCGCCAAGGCGGTTTGCTCTCTCTGGAAAACGCTGAAGTTCCGGATGAGTTCATGAAGAACGGTATCAATCTCATCGTCGACGGGCACGAACCGGAGATGGTGCGCGCCGTGCTGGTGAAGGACCTCGCTCTCACCCTACAACGCCACGCGACGGGACGAAGCATATTCAAGGCTATCGCCGACGTTGGCCCGGCAATGGGCATGATCGGAACACTCATAGGTCTGGTGCAGATGTTGTCCAAAATGGACGATCCCAAGCAGATTGGTCCGGCCATGGCCGTGGCGTTGCTGACCACGTTGTATGGCGCCATCTTGGCCAACGTCATAGCGATGCCCGTGGCAGACAAACTCGAACTTCGCAGTAACGAAGAGCGCCGATCCAAATCGCTCGTTATCGATGGGTTGATGGCCATACTGGAAGGTCAAAATCCGAAGGTCATCGAGGGTATGTTGCAAAACTACTTGCCGAAGTCCAAACGTTCGACTGAAGCGGAGGCGGCTACGGCTGCTGGCTGATGACTGACGACGCACCAGTTAAAGAAGAAAGCGGTGGCGCACCGGCGTGGGTCATGACCTTCGCCGACCTGATGTCGCTACTGATGTGTTTCTTCGTGCTAATGCTCTCGTTCTCGGAAATGGATGCACAGCGTTTCAAACTGCTATCGGGATCGATGAAAGACGCTTTTGGCGTTCAGGCAGACATTGAATCCAAGATGATGCCCAAAGGCACAAGCATCATCACGAAAGAATTTACACCGGGTCGACCGGATCCGACACCCTTGCGATCCGTTCGCCAATACACCATCAATTCCAATAAGAACACGCTGGACATACTCAATTCCAAGGAGGGGGAAGGCCCCAGCGAAGAGGAGCTGGAAGCCGATGCCAAACGCATCCGCGAGGCACTTGAGGCCGAAATTGAATCCAAGCAGCTCGCCGTCGATCTGGAAGGATCGCGCATCATCATCCGCATCAACGAACAAGCGTCATTTGGTTCCGGCTCCGATCTGATTATCGATGGTTTTGTACCTGTGTTAGCCAAGATTCGGGGTCTGCTTACCGAGTTGACGGGAGCGGTTCTCGTGGCCGGGCACACTGATGATGTGCCGATCAAGACTACCCGATTCCGCTCGAACTGGGAGCTGTCGGCAGCTCGTGCCGTGTCGGTCGCTCATCAGCTGATGCGAGGCGGTTCAGTGGATCCGGCGCGAATGATTATTACCGGGCATGCAGACACCCGGCCCCGTGCAAGCAATAACACCGCGGAGGACCGGGCGCGAAACCGACGCGTCGAAATCACCGTGGTCCGTGGGGGCAACGACAAGCTGCAGAAACTAGATATCAACGAGGAGTCGCCAGGAGCTGAATCATGAGCGCAGACAGAAGACAGAGTTTCAGAATCGAAAATCAAGTTGCGCTGGTCTACAAAGTCGTGTCCGAAGACGAATTGGAACGCAATGCTGCAGACATCAAACAAGGTGGATTTCTACCTGGCGGCATGTCGGCAACCTTATTTGGCATGGAAGCAGAACTGAAGGGCCGTATAGGCCGCGTCAGACAAACGTCTGCCGAAATCGCGCATTCGTTGGACCTTCTGAACAACAAACTTAATGCGTTAATCAACTTAATGCCGCTGCTCCAGGAAGACGAAGAAAATATTTTTCAACAGCCGATGCGCCACACCAATGTGAGCGCCTCTGGCATTTCTTTTGTTAACGAAGAGGAGCTCGCTGCCGGTGCGTGTCTCTACTTGCGCCTGGTCCTGGCCCCTGACTATTACTACGTTGCCGCTTATGCCAAAGTCGTGCGTTCGCAGCCCATGCGCAATCCCAGAGACGGCTTCAAATATCGAGTGGCAGTGGACTTCACACTGATTTCTGACCAACACCGTGAACTCCTGGTTAAATACACCATGAGCCGCGAGCTGGCACAGTTGCGGGCAAGACGTATGGCGGCGGAAGCGTCCGAATTCGAAACAGAGGACGCCGACACAGAAACAGCTGATACACATGACTGACGTAAACGCATGGAGGCGGAACCGTGAGCATCAACAAAGCACTGCTACGCAAACTCGAGAAGGTTAAAGCACTTCCGAGTCCACCGCGTGTGGCCCTGAAAATCATTGAGGCGGCGCGTGATCCCGATATCAGCCTTGCCTCAGTCGCCAAGGTCGTAACCAGCGACCCGGTCATTACGGCCAAGATCATGCGCATGGCCAATTCTGCGGCTTATGCTAGACCTGGTTGCGCCACCCTGAGACGCGCGTTACTTACGCTTGGTCTGGACGCAACATTGATCATCGCTCTGAGTTTTTCTCTGGTCATCTCGCTGCGCCGGGACAAGACAGCGGGTCTGGATCACGAATTTTATTGGCGCCGATCGCTGCTTTCGGCGACTGCCGCAAGTGCCATGGCGAAGGCGCTGAACCGGACCGACAGCGAGGCACTGTTTCTCGGCGGTTTGTTGCAGGATATTGGCATGCTAGCCCTGGACAAATGCGATCCCGACCTCTATGCGAATGCCGCAGATTTGCAACGTGATCATAAGGCGCTGGCGAGATTTGAAGCCGAACGACTCGAATGTACCCATGCGGACGTCAGTGCCTGGTTACTGACCCGTTGGCAACTACCCGAAATGCTAATCGAGGCGGTCGCGAGCAGCGAGAGCCCCAACAACCCAGACGACGACGAGTTTACTCGCTGCGTTGCCTTCTCAGGACCACTGGCCGATGTCTGGCTTGCCGCCGATTGGACCTGCGCCTTTCGGGACCTTGTTGCCATGGCAGTCGAAACCCTGGGTCTCGATGAAGTGCGACTCAGCATGGTGCTTGATGAACTGCGCAGCCGTGTTCCAGAATCGGAAGCGATGTTTGAGAAAGATTTGATCACTCCCGTCTTCGGGATCACTGCAATGGAAGAGGCGCGGGAACTGCTCATGGAACGGGGTGTTGAAAGCATCGTTGCCGAGGGTGTACGCGCCGAGAGCGTTGCCGCGACCACGTAGCAGGCCACGCTCTAGGGTTGTACTACCGCACCCAGGCAGTTTCGGCCTGCCTCCTTGGCCTCGTACAGCGACTGATCCGCCGCAGCCAGCAAGTCGAGGACGCCAGGGATGCTGCCATCTGTATGAGGGACCGACGTCGCGATTCCCGCACTGATCGTTACCACGCCATGAGCCGACGAATGATGCTCGGTGGCCAATGCGGCGACCGACCGGTTGACACGTTCGGCTACTGGCACAGCGCCCGCGGCACCTGTTTCCGGCAACAAGATCAGTATTTCCTCTCCACCGTAACGATATGCCGTATCCAAGACGCGAATACTGGCTATTACCTCACGTGCAATGTCACGCAATACGCGGTCGCCTCTTGGATGACCATAAGTGTCGTTGTAGGCTTTGAATTTGTCGACATCCAGCAGAATGATCGAATAAGTGCGTTTGTACCGCAGGGAGCGTTGATGGGCGACGGCCAGCGCCTCTTCCATTGCGCGGCGGTTGCCAATATTCATGAGCGGATCTATTCGCGAAAGCGTTTCGAGTTGTTCGTTCGCCGTTTCCAGTTCGGCAGTCCGCTCAGCAACTCGCGCCTCAAGTGTGCGCTGATGCAACTCTATGGTATTTCGGTGTGCACGCATCATGTCAGACTGGGTTACGATGCCGACCGGTCCGCCCCGCTCGTCTACTACCAGCAGTCGGCGTATTTGGCGTGCCTTCATCAGGTGTGTAGCCTCGCCCACTGGTCGATCGCCCTGAATACTGATTACGGGCGTGGACATGACGTCTTCTGCCTTGGCATCAGACAGCTCGCCTTCCAGCACGCGCGACAGGACGCGAACCATATCCCGCTCGCTGATCAAACCGACAGGCAGGTCGTGTTCGCAAACCACAACACATGAATGGCGTCGCACCCCCATTAACGTGGCAACCTCAGACAGCGCCGCCCCTCGTGTCACGCACTCGGGATCGCGGCTCATCCAGTCTTCAACCGGGGTGGTTGTTTCGATCTCTGGGTTGGAATCGTTCACTTGTTACTCCCGATCACCTCGTGATTGTACCGGCATCTGCCAGCCGTGAACGGTAAAAAAGTGTTTTCTTGCGAGACTTACTATTTGCTGGTGGACATTGTCCGCCCGAGCCAGGCCAGCGCGATAAAATCGTAGACGGTGTGACAGATGACCGGCACGATGAGATTGCCTGAAAGCAGGAACAATAGCCCCAGGTAGACGCCTATGACTGTGGCAAGCACCCCGTAGGCCACGGATACCGAGTGGGCAAGCCCGAACAACACGGCGGCCACGAGCAGCCCCACCACCTCACTACTATGCATGCCGACGAAAGTCTGCAGGAAGCCACGAAAAAGTGCCTCCTCGCAAACGCCGGCCAGCAGCGATATGAGGGCAAATCCCGGCAGTCCAATTCCACCAAGAAACTGATGAACAAAATCGCGCGCCAGCGTGGTTACCCGGCCGATTGGTCCTTGCGGGTGCTGCAGACCCCACCACAGCAGGATCAGCATGGGCATGACAGCGACCAGACCCAAAATTATTGCTGCCGCGTCTGTCGCGACGGTTGCCATGGGATCAAAACCTGCCAGCCAGCCCGCCGCATAAGCTACGCCCAATAGCGCACTTTCAAAAAAACAGGCAAACGCAAGAGCCCTGGCGGGGGAAATGGGGCTCATGTTATTCATCCAGGACATCTGTGTTTTCGCGCCCAGGCGGGCAAACTTAAACCGGGATCCAAGTGTAGAAGAATCGCCCGAACTTTGGCATGACCCTTCCGTTGGCCTGTGGTGACATGTGTCTGGCTCACTAGCATCCTTGCGCGAATCCACACGAAAAAATCGCCGCCCTGTCGCCGGGGCGGTCCCTCAGTGAACATATCGTCCATTTCCGTGATTTCTTTATGGATTGCGCCCTGCAGCATTGATCCGCTGGCAGTCGCTGGCGTAACCTGCGGGCCGTTCTTTTGGCAGGGCCCGTCGTATGTCCAGGTTCTATGTTGGCTCCGAAGTCGCAAGGCTCAGACGGGTGCTATTGCACCGCCCGGAAATGAGTCTCAAACGCCTGACGCCACGCAATTTCGAAGACTTGTTATTCGACGATGTATTGCGCGTCGAACGCGCCGCCCACGAACATGATCGCTTCGCATCAGCGCTGCGTGAGCACGACGTAAATGTGCTGCTGTTGCACGATTTGCTGTCGGAAACGTTGGACCAGCCAGAAGCCCGTGAATGGGTACTGGAACGCCAGGTATCCGAACATCACCTGGGCCCCATGCTGGCCGACGCCATACGTGAGCAACTGGCCGAACTGGACGGCTCACAACTTTCCCATGCCTTGATGGGTGGACTGACCCGCGACGACATCGATGTTTCGGTACACAGTATTACTGCTGAGTTGTTGATGCATGAGACTGATTTCTTGTTACCACCGCTGCCAAATCATCTCTTCGCAAGAGACACATCATGTTGGATCTATTCGGGTGTCTCGATTAATCCGATGGCCAAGTTGGCGAGACGCCGCGAGACTGTGCACCTCCAGGCCGTCTACCAGTTCCATCCGATGTTCCAGACGGATGACTTCGATGTCTGGTACGGCGGTGACGAGTACGCACAGGACGGTGCGTCGATAGAAGGTGGTGACGTGCTGGTGATTGGTAACGGTACAGTGCTGATGGGTATTAGCGAACGTACCACGCCTCAGGCTGTCGAGATGCTAACCAAACGCCTGTTTGACCAGGGCGCGGTCAGACGAGTGATTGCCGTTGACTTGCCAAAAAGTCGTAGCTGCATGCATCTCGATACCGTGATGACGCAAATGGATCACGACTGTTTCGTAATCTACCCGCCAATCATCCACAATAATGTTTCGTGCTGGGAGGTCACTCCCGGAAAACGACGTGGCCTGCGTGTCCGCCCACGTCGTCGTTTTTTCGATGTGATCGCCAAAGCTATCGGTCTGAAATCACTGCGTCTCGTTGAAACCGGCGGCGACAAGTACGCGGCCGAACGGGAACAATGGAACGACGCCAACAATGTGCTGGCTATCCGGCCGGGTCGCGTAATCGGATATGAAAGAAACGTGCACACCATCGAAAAGATGCGCAAGGCCGGCATCGAAGTTGTAACGATTCCGGGTGATGAACTCGGTCGTGGTCGTGGGGGACCGCGCTGCATGAGCTGTCCGATCGAAAGAGACGACTAGAACCGTCGTACGAATTCCACGTCCTAGCGAGCAGCACTTTTCAGACTGACCACTATCGACTTATAGGCCGGCGTATTGGAAATGCGGGCCACATGGCCCAGCGGAACGAGAGGATTGATCTCCGGGTAGTACGCTGCCAGACAACCCCGTGGTATCTCGAATTCAACCAACCGGAAACCCTTTACCACCCGCGTCTGTTCACCGAAGTGACTGGTGATATCAACCAGCATGCCGTCAACCAGGCCTTGCTCAAGCAAATCGGCCCGGTTGGCGAATACAACGTGCCGGCTTCCTTTAATGCCGCGGTAACGATCATTCTCCGTGTACACCGTAGTGTTGAATTGATCGTGACTGCGCACCGAGGTCAACAAAAGCTGCCCATCTTCTACCGAAATTTCTTCAACCGGATGCACCGTAAAAAGTGCCTTGCCGGTCGCTGTTGGAAATCGCTGCTCGTCCCGTACTGGATGTGGCAACAGAAACTCGCCTTTGGCCTGTAGCTGTTCGTTGCAATTCTCGAAACCCGGGATAACACGCGCAATGCGATCGCGAATATCGTCGTAGTTGGCCGCCAGCAGAGCCCAATCCACCGGATCCTTTTCGCCGAAGAGACGTCGTCCTATTTCACTGACAATTCTTACTTCGCTTTTGACGTCCTGACTAACCGGTGGCAACACGCCGGCCGAGCGTCGCACCATTCCCATCGAATTTTCCACCGTGACAAACTGGCTCACTTCAGCCTGAATATCGAATTCACTGCGACCGAGTGCTGGAAGAATCAACGCCGTGCGTCCTGTATATAGATGAGAGCGATTCAACTTGGTCGATATTTGGACGCTCAGCCGGCACCGCGCCAAAGCATGCTCCGTAACCTCCGTATCCGGTGTCGCGGCAACGAAATTGCCGCCCATGGCCACAAATACTTTTACCTTCCCGGCCCGCATGGCATGAATACTTTCAACCGTATCGTAGCCATGCCTTTGTGGTGGGCTAAACCGAAATTCTCGTTGTATAGCCTGCAAAAATTCCGCCGTAGGTTTCTCCCAGATACCCATGGTCCGGTCGCCCTGCACATTGCTGTGACCTCGCACCGGGCACACGCCGGAACCTGGACGACCGAAGTGCCCGCCCAGGAGCAGCAAATTGACTATCTCCTGAATGTTGGCGATGGCATTGCGATGCTGTGTCAGACCCATGGCCCAGCAAAAAATAACCCGTTTTGATTTAGCCAGTATTTCTGCCGCCGCTCGAATGACATCGATATCGACACCACTGACGCGCGTCAGCAGACCCCAAACGGAGGTCTGTATGTGTTCCCGGTAGGCGTCGAAGCCGGTGGTCTTGTCCGCAATAAAGTCGCAATCCAGACCCGCCCCGCCACGTTTTACGTTTTCCAGCAACGCTTTCGCGATAGCCTGGAATAACGCGACGTCTCCGTTAATGCTTACCGGGATATGCAAGTCGGCCAGCAAAGTGCCACGACCGATATAGCCGGAGATTTCCTGCGGATTCTTGAAATGCCGCAAACCGGTTTCATCCAACGGATTAATGCTCACGATGTGTGCGCCGCGTCGGCTGGCCCGCTGCAGCGTTGCAAGCATGCGCGGATGGTTGGAACCGGGGTTTTGACCCGCAATAAAAATTGCGTCGGCCAACTCAAAATCATCCAGCGTCACCGTACCCTTGCCCGTGCCGATAGCCTCGCCTAACGCGCGCCCACTCGATTCATGGCACAGGTTTGAACAATCCGGTAGATTGTTGGTCCCCAACCGTCTTGCCAGGAGTTGGTAGAGGAATGCCGCTTCGTTACTGGTTCGCCCGGAGGTATAAAAAACTGCTTCGTCAGGTGACTGAAGCATCTTTAATTGTCCGGAGATCAGCTCAAAGGCGTCATCCCAGGAAATAACGCTATAGTGCTCGTCGCCTTCCCGCAGCACCATCGGATGAGTAAGTCGACCCTGTGCGTTTAACCACCGTCCTTTTTTGGCACGCAACTCGGCGACGCTGTATTTGCCAAAAAACTCCGGCTTGATCTTCGCGGTCATCGCCTCGTCGGCCACAGCCTTTGCGCCGTTCTCGCAGAATTCGGCTATGGCTCGTTTTTCTGCTTCCGGCCACGCACAACCGGGACAATCAAAACCGTCGCTCTGGTTTGTCTTGAGCAACGCCCTGGTACCGCGCACTGGGCCTGCCTTGCGAAAAGCGTGGCTCAGGGAATTGACAACCGACGTTATGCCACCGGCAGCTTCTTTGGGGGGTCGGATCCCCGGTTTTGTCGTTCTAGTCATGCCGGGGCTGATCGGGATGCGGAAAAGCGTCAGCGTCGTCCTCGCCATCGCGCGGCTGCAAACAGGCAAAGTCTTTTTCCACCAGAATCTGTACCGGTCCGTCCTGCCCGCGTATTGAGACCTGCTCTGACTTTGCCCAGGACTGCATCAGGCTCTGTGGCAGCACCACCACTAGTTGCGAATCCCGCAACCGGGCACTGATGTCGTGTGCATCGGCGTCGGCAAGCAGTGTATAGACCAGTCTGGCCCCTGTGAGATGCATACTCTCCGTGATTTGTGCAGACGCTGCCAGCCGCGCGACTTCGCCCTGGGTTAAACGCAATCGCAGACTGTCACCTTTGATTCGCAGTTTCATGAGACCACGCGTTGATCACATGAATAGATGTTGAAACGACCGTCGCGCAAAAATCCTACCAGGGTCATGTCATATTCCTGCGCGACCGACACTGCCAGACTGGACGGTGCGCCGACTGCGGCCAACAACGGAATGCCTGCACGCAATGCTTTTTGCATTAACTCAAAACTTGCGCGACCGCTGACCAGCAGACCATAGCCCGCAGCAGGCAGTTTTTCCTCCTGCAACAGGCTGCCGATTACTTTATCTACAGCGTTATGGCGCCCGACATCCTCGCGCGCCAATAACACGCTACCGTCGGTATCGAATAAGCCAGCCGCATGCAAACCACCGGTTTGTCCGAAAATTAACTGTTGCTTGCTTAGTGCCGACGGCAAACGGCTGAGTATCTCCGATTCGAAACTCGTGTTGTCGGCTTCCAATGAGGCCACCCCACTAAGGGACAATGCTTCGAGCGAACTCTTGCCACATACGCCACAGCTCGACGTTGTGTAAAAATGCCGTTCCAGTTTTGATAGATCAAACGTAGCCGCGTTGGCCAGTTCCACGCGCACAATATTCCTTGTTCCACTGTCCGGTGCCGGTGGACCACAATAGTCGGCAGACATCACGTCGCCCGAACCATCAATGATGTCCTCGCCGTACAGGAAACCCAGTGCGAGATCGATATCGTCGCCAGGTGTTCGCATCGTGACCGAAATACTGCGGGCCGCCCGGCCACGTTGGGTGGCATAACCCAGTCGGATTTCCAATGGTTCTTCTACTGCAACGACGTCTGGCTGCACAGAACGGGATGTGCCCTGCACTTTTGCGACGGCGAGAGATCTACTGCGGGTCATACAGATTAAAGTATATCCCACCGGGCTCGATGGTAATAAAGTAATCCGATTTGGAACGGTGGGGTCACCGTCGGCGCGTAGCGAAGCGCCGACTATCGCCAGTAGCGGTGTTCAGATGACGGCGGATACTGCCTTGGGTAAGGGTTTTCCGCGCTTGCGTTCATACATCAGCATGTCAGCATCACGTAGCAGGTCGGCAACGTTGGCGTGTCGGTCACAATCCCACTGAATAACACCGGCGCTGAACATCAACCGGTACCTGCGGCTCGGCAGGTCATTGCGCGCGTTGAGTGCATCGCGAAAGCGCTCGACGCCGACCCAGGCATGCTCGAGATCCGTGTCGGTCAACAACACGCAAAATTCGTCGCCACCCAGGCGGGCTACAACATCAGATTCACGGAAAGAACTGCTAAGCAACTGGGAAAACTCTACCAACGCCTTGTCTCCGGCCGCGTGTCCGAGTTGATCGTTGATTTGCTTGAAGCCATCCAAGTCCAACATCAGCAGCGCCGCATTTCGATTATTGCGTTGACACAAATGCAAAGATTGATCGGCAATCATGTTAAAGGCCCGGCGATTGGACAGTCCAGTCAATTCGTCGATTGTTGCCAGCCGCAGAGCCGCCAATTCGCTGGACACCATCGCGGCGATATCCCGCAACGCTTGCAAATCATCTTCCGCCATCTGCCGCGGTTCGCTGTCGATGATACACAAGGTACCGAGACGATAACCGTCGGGCGACTTTAGTGGACACCCGGCGTAGAAACGAATATTTGGGTCTTCAGTGACCAGCGGGTTGTCGCAAAAGCGATCATCGTTTAACGCGTTTTCGACAATGAATACTTCGTCACCCAGAATTGCGTGTCCGCAGAAAGACACATCACGTGATGTCTCGCATACATCAACGCCTTGCTTGGACTTGAACCACTGACGATTGCGATCGACCAGGCTGACCAGCGCAATTGGAACATTAAACATACGGCAGCTCAGTCGCGTATAACGGTCGAATCGCTCCTCTGCAGCCGAATCGAGCGTGCCGGTAGACTCCAGTGCGGCGACGCGTGCTTCTTCATCATGGGGTATTGGTGGTTTGATCATCGATGGCTGCCTCGGTTTACTTAATCCATTAAGTATTGATGCCGATAAAAAAACTATTTTGCTCCTCGGAAGTTACTTAGGTCGTGATACCCCTCACGTAACGGTAAGTTAAGTGTCAATATTTGTTAGTCAGGCGGACTCATGTGAGTGTGAGTTTACTTAATGGCGTACCGTATCCCCCGTGCTAAACACACGCGTAACTTCGGCAACGGTTAAGCACAATCGTTTTCGTCGCGTTCACCGCGTTGGCGGTGGGCCGGCGGGCCGCCTCGCAGGTGCCATTAGTTGTCCACCACAAAGCCTGCAAGTCACGATACGAAAGGACCGTAGTCCCAGCATGACCAAAATGTGGAGAAACCATGGAAAGTTGGTTAACCCCCTTAATTCAGGCTTTCAGACCCATCATGAGCCAGACCGAGGCGTGTGGGTTATTATCGGGGCATGCCCAATGCTCAAATAACTGGCTGGGGCAAATGTCTGCCCCCGGCGGTGCTTACCAATGACGATCTTGCCACAGTCATGGATACGAGTGATGAGTGGATCGTCGAACGCACGGGTATTCGTGAGCGGCGCATCTCCCACGTCGATACCAGCGAGCTGGGTTTGGTCGCCGCAAAGCGCGCGTTGGCTGCCGCCGGCCGTGATGCCGATGACATTGGCCTTCTGATCTTATGCAGTGCCAGCCCGGACTTACTGATTCCGAACACGGCTTCCAGGCTGCAGGAGCGCCTGGGCAACAAGCAGGCTGCGGCCTTCGATCTCAATTCAGGTTGTACGGGGTTTGTCTATGGACTGAAGGTTGCCAACGATCACATCGGCAACTACCCGGATAGCCCCGTACTCGTGGTCGGTGCCGAGCGTCTCACGTGGTACCTCGACTGGACGCAACGAGACACCGCAGTGCTCTTCGGCGATGGTGCCGGGGCGGCAGTGTTTGAGCCGGCTGAACCTGGCCAGGGCGTGATCGAAACCCATCTCGGCTGCGAAGCCGCGGCCGGAAAAGCTCTGATGGTGGCGGATTTCGGCACAGTGATGAATCGCTTCGGCCCGGATCCGACGCGATTTGAACTAATGTTCGATGGACGGGAGATTTTCCGGCAGGCCGTCAAGGGAATGGCCCTCGCTTGTCAGACTGTGCTGGCTAAGGCCGAACTTGAGGTCGCAGATATAGACCTGGTTATTCCACACCAGGCCAACGAGCGCATCATCGATGCGCTCACCAACCGGCTTGGCATGGACGATGCCCGCGTCTTTAAAAACATCGCGCAGTACGGCAACACATCGTCGGCAACAATTCCGATCGGTCTAACCGAAGCGCTGGAACAGGGCCGAGTACAACCCGGCGCGACCATACTTATGGTGGCCTTCGGCGCTGGCCTGACGTGGGGCGCTGCCATAATGCGCTGGGGTGATCGCACCGAAGCACTCAGCACTTGTATTGCCGAGTTACCACCAAGCAATCGCACCGGACCAGGTTTAATCGCAGAAGCAATCGAGTTTTTTAGAAATGCGCCGAATTGAAGCAGGCGCTTACCACAGTATCGCTGAAACACCGCCAGCACCTGGAGGAGCTGCTTCCAGCCGCGACATGAAATCCGATCGCCGCAAGATGCCGCCCCTACAATGAGTTTTGCCCACTGAATCTATGCAAAAATGGTTCGGGGAATTGAGCCCCAATGCTTTTTCAGCCGGTGAGTGGCCACACCAGTAGAAGCATCGGTACGCTCACAATCATCACGAGAATCTCCAGTGGCAAACCCATACGCCAGTAGTCTCCGAAGCGGTAACCACCCGGACCCATGATGATTGTGTTGTTCTTGTGACCGATCGGCGTCAGGAACGCACATGACGCTGCGACGGCAACGCCCATGAGAAACGTATCCGGATTAACTTCAAGCCGCTGCGCAATGTCTACGGCAATCGGCGCGGCAATGAGCGCCGTGGCAACGTTGTTGAGCACGTCCGAAAGCGTCATGGTTACGATCATCAGCATGACGAGCACCGCAACGTTCGGCAGTCCGCCAGTCCAATCGACGATGGCTGCCGCAATCAATGCCGCCCCGCCGCTGGTCTCCAGAGCCGCCCCCAACGGTATCATCGAACCAAGCAGCACGATGACCGGCCATTCGATGGACTCGTAGAGTTGTGACAGCGGCACAATACGCAACACCACATAAACCACGACTACTGCCGCCAGCGCGGCCGGTAGATTGACAAGTCCGAAACTTGCGCCGACGATCGCGGCGGCAAACACGCTCACGGCTGCCCAGGATTTGCCGCGCTCGATAACTTCCAGACCACGCCCGGCAAGCGGCAAACAGCCAAGCCATTCCACGACATCCGGCAAGTGATCCTCTTGGCCCAGCAGTAACAGGATGTCGCCCGCCTCGATGCGGGCCTTGCGTACTCGCTCGCGAATTCGTTTGCCACGCCGTGAGATACCAAGAAGCTTTACTCCATGACGATAAAGCAGACGTGTCTCCTGCGCCGAACGCCGCGCGATGCGCGCTCCGACTGGCACAACAACTTCCATTAGTGCCAGTGTCGGTGAAGCAATACCAGTATCCTTGTCCGACTGAATATGTTCGAGACCCGCTGCGCCGATAAAATGCTGGATGGCGGTAGGGCTCCCCTCCAACACGATCGAATCACCTTTTAGCACTGTCTCCCGGCGCGCCGCCCCGGGCAAACGTTTGCCGCGACGCACGAGCCCGAGAACCTGCACGTCACTTTCCTCGGCAAGCGAGTCAAGTTCGCGCACGGTCTCGCCAACAATCTGTGCCGCTGCCGGCACGCCGGCCTCGGCGATGTAGTCACCAAAATCCCTCAGCTCGTTACCTGTGTCAGTTTTTCCACGCGCCGCGGGAATCAGCCGCCATCCAATCAACGCGACAAACAGCACGCCCGCCACCGCCACTGCAGCGCCAACAGGGGCGAAATCGAACATCCGGTAAGGCTCACCGAGTGCGTCTGCCCGAAACGTGGCGATGACGATGTTGGGCGGCGTCCCAATCAGCGTCACCATCCCGCCAAGTATCGATGCGAACGATAACGGCATCAGTGTCAGCGCGGGACTGCGTTTGGCACGCCGGGCCACGTCCGTATCGATGGTCATCAACAGCGTCAACGCAGCAACATTGTTGATGACGCTCGATAATGCAGCAGCGATCGCCGCCATGACGCCGATATGCGTTTGCAGACTGCGCGCCGAGTCGGTTAACTGACGTGCTATCAGCTCAATGGCGCCGGAGCGGTACAAGCCACGACTGGCAATCAATACCAAAGCGATGATAACGACCGCAGGATGCCCAAAGCCGCTGAAAAAGCGATCGGCAGGGACAACACCGAGGAAGACGGCGGCGACCAGACCGGCAAAAGCGACGACATCGTAACGCAAGCGCCCCCAAATAAGGAACGCCAGGATTACTCCAATCAGGACAAACAAAATGAAGGGCTGGCTGATCACGACTTGAGTCTATACGCGAATCTATGCGAACTCGTCCAGGTACCTTGGCAGCATTTCCCGCCAGGTTTCCCAGTCGTGGTGATATTGCGACCCCCATGGGTCAACGCGATTGGGAATGCCTTTGGTACCGAGGACATGTGCTATACGCCACGATTCACCTATGTTCTCGTACCGGCCCTCACCGCAGGGGAATAAAATAAAGCGGGTGCGTAACGTATCGAGTTGCGCACCTTCGAGCTGCGACAGGTAGTGCAGTGGCGATGAGAAGTAGAAATCGTCGTTCATCCCGCCGTTGAGATACGCCGACAAATCAAACGAGCCACTCATCGCAATGGCCATTTTATAGGCGTCCGGATGCCGGCATACCGTGGCAATGGAATTAAATGCACCTATCGATGCACCGGTTGCAATGATCTCGATATTGTCGCTCTGGCAGTCCTGTCGTATGGCAGGGGTAAGCTCGCCGTAAATAAACGCATCGAACAGATTCTGCACTCTCGAACAAAACTCCGCCGAATGCTCGCCGGACACCCACGCCTGGCCGGCAACGCTGTCCGTAGAATAGATTTTGATCCGGCCCGCCTGAATCAACGGCTCGAGCACCGCGATCAGATCAAAACGTTCAACTTCTTCCGCGTCACCGCCCGCAGTCGGAAACAAAAGTACCGGAGTGCCATAATGTCCCCACCGGACTACGTGCATGTCCCGTTCCAGGTGCGGCGAATACCACTTCGTGACGGTCTTGTTACTCATACTCAGGCTGTTTGCAGCCGCCGCCAGTCCTGAATACGGCTCCAGAACAGTTCGGTAAATTCGTCAATCTCATGTTCCGGATACAAAGTCGCAACTTTTTGATGAATGGCATCCCTGACAATTTCGCTGCCAAAGAACTCGTGCGCCACGTCGTCCAGATGCGCCAGGTGCCGCTCACAAAACTCGTTGAAGCGATCGTACTCAAAGTAATCGAGCGCCATTTTCGAATAATCGGCCAGCTTTTCTTTAAATGGTTTTTGCTGATCTGCGATTTCAAAATATTCCTGCCAGTTCAGATTCGCATGCATGGGCCGGTCGGTTGCCGCGCAAAAGATTGACCAGCGCAGATTCGCTTTTATCAGCCAGGGAAAATGAAAGTGCAGCGACGTTACCTGTGAATCAGGGCACGCGTTTGCGAAATCGATGAGTTGCCACGCGCCATTCGAACGCAACGCCTCAGAGGAATTGAAATCCCACGCGAAAAAGGCGTTGATGACCATTGCCATGTCCGCCAACATCTTCTTGTCTGACTCAGACAACATATCGATATTCGTTCGGTAACGATCGTGCAAAGGCGCATCCGGGTCGTAGTTAACGAAGCGACATTGCGGGCCAAGCCCGATGCAGCGCACAAAGGCATCGTGTTCCTTGACGCCCTCTTGCAGGTGCATGACTCGTGTACCGCTTCGGTCATAGGCCTCGAGTAAGGCCTCGCGGTTTTGGATCGCCGATACGCCGACCCAGCCACCACCGTCATAGGGCTTCATGAACAATGGATAGCCGATACTGTCGCCGATCTCGCCCAGATCGAAAATCTTGGCGTAACGTTGCAGCGTAGTTTCCAGATCCGGCGATTCAACGTAGGACTTGGGCGGGATCAACCAGGTTTTAGGTATCGGAAAACCGAGCCGCATCATCGCGCAATAAGATGTGTGCTTCTCCATGGACTGCAACGACCAGGGATTATTGAAGACGTAAAGATCGTCCATCAGGATAGATTTCTTGATCCACTCCCGCGACGTGTGAAACCAATGTGTCAGACGGTCGATGAGTACATCGTATTGGCACGACTGGCGCAGATCGAATGGCTCGATTTGCACTCGCGTGACTTCGAAGCGCTGCGTACTCTTGCCATCGGAAATCGACAGGTCCAGCTTCTTTAGCAGCTCTTCGTAGCAGATCGGCCAGCAAATGTCGGCGCCGAGCGAAAGCCCGATACGCCGTATTTTCGTCGCCACTTCTTCTATGTCCTTGGTCGAGGGCCGCCCACTATAGAACTTTGTCTATTCATAGACCATCCACAATGGCCCCGGAAACAACCACGGCAGTCCATTACGCAGCCGATCGCGCCAGTTTTCCCAGTTGTGAGCGTCCCGGGCTTCTTCAAACCTTACGTCGATGCCCTGCGCCTGCAGCCGCGGCACCAGCGAGCGATTCTCGTAAATCAGCGACTCATAGATGCCGCAGCTCATATATATCTTGTTTGCCGGCAATCCAGGAGCTTCCCGAAACGCGTTCATGAAACGCGCGACTGAGTCGAAAACCGGGCCGCGCTTATGTCGGCCGATATCGCTGAATGCGAAAGATCCGGACTGCAAAAGCAGACGACCGAATAGCTCCGGATACTGCCACGCGGCATGCAACGACGCCACGCCGCCAAAACTGGCACCCATCAGACCCCGAGCTGCGGGCTCATCGATAAGTGAAAAACGCTCCGTCATAAAGGGCAATAGTTCCTCAGCAATAAATGCCGCATGACGATCGTCGCCCCCGTATTCCTTTAGGCGGTCCGGAGATTGAATCATTGCCACAATCATTTTCGGAATCTCGAGAGCTTGTATCAGGTTGTCAAGAACGGTACTGAGTGCCGCGTAATGCAAATAATCCGGTCCATCGTGCACGATGAGTAACGGGTAGCGCTGGGTACTGCGAAATCGTGCCGGCAGATATATCTGTACGTCCCGGCTGTCTTTAAAAACTTTACTGTCGATATGCAGTGTCTGTATTGAGCCGGTGCGGGCCTCGGGATCGGTTTCCGTCCATGGGGGCCGCTCGTAACCAAAGCCCTGGCATACCGAATTCGCTCCGAACGGGTCATGAGCGACCACGTCGTTGAACGGATCGAGAACCAGTTCGCGATTGCCGTTAGCGACAACTTCAAATTTGTATTCGATACGCGATCCCTTGGGTAAATCGATGGTGGTTGCCCACAAGTCTGTTCCGGCAAGGGCCTGGAATGGTTGCGCGGTATCCAGACCGGAGATCCAGCAGCGCAAGTAAACCGCATCGGCGTTACCTCGATAAACGAAAGTAACGTCACTGCCATCGACCAACGGGAAGCTTGTCTCTCGGATAAATGCTTCGATGTCACCGGAACCGGGCGCGCCTTTGCGAAACAGCTTGCGTAATGACGGGTTCATGACACTCGTAGCTTGCTAAGTCGCCCATCGCGTTTCAGATGGCGAACGGCTTCGGCCGCCGTTATTCTGGCACCCTCGAACTGCAGCGCTGATCCACTATCGAGTGCGACGCAAAGCTCCGGCGAGAATCGTCGGCAAAACAGCTCAATACGGTTGCGGTTTTTCACCAGCAGGCGATGCCGGGCGTCCGGCAGAAATACGAACCCGGGAAGCAAGCCACAGCCTGCCCCAAGTACTTCGGGGTCGCGGCGGCCCTGCGGTGTGCGATCATGGAACAGCACCACCCGCTCTGCCAGCGCCATAGCGCCTGCGGACCAGGCAACCACGGGTTTTTGCCGCAATAACCGGGTCATGCCGAACAGGCGCAAACGATCGAGCAGGATTGCGACATTGCCTCCCGTGATCAGGATCGCTTGGCAGCTGTCAACCACTTCCCGGATTTCGTCAACGTGCCTGCCCAACGCCGCTTGAATTTCAGCGCCAAATTCCTGTTCGAAATGATCATGCAACGTCTCGGTGCGCTGCAGGTGATGCCGGTCCAGCGCACGTAATTGCGCGATGGCATGGCGCTGCTCGGCAGCAAGCATGTCTGCCTCGCCGGATGCCGCAAGCAACGTCCTGGCAGCGATCGCGAGTTGCTTCAGCCGCAGACGATAGAGCCGTTGTTGATCCTTAAGGTGTTCCTGGCGCTGTCGATAAGCCTCGCGCAGGCGGGTGTCTTCCTGGAACGCTTTCTGCGCGCGATGATACAAATGCAGATCGCTCAGCGGCAGCCCGACGGCTTCCTGAACGTGGCCGATGTCGCCCTCTGCTTCCTGCATGCCGGCCGAGATAACGGCGATAGGACCATTCGAGATGCGCAACGCGGCAACCGTGTCAACCAGGTTGATGGTTGGCCGCTGGGGTCCGAGCAACAGGTGCACAGGCCTGGGTTCGGTCATGTGAGAAAAATGCCGGCAAACGTGAGCATCAAAACAGCTTACTACAGCCCGACTCCGCACAGGAACGGCATCCAGCCGCGATATGAAATCGGATCGCGGTAATCGAACCGCGCGTAGAAGCGGCTTCCAGCCGCGATATGAAATCGGATCGCGGTAATCGAACCGCGCGTAGAAGCGGCTTCCAGCCGCGATCTTCGAATGGTCATCGCGCCGTCCATCCACGATTTTTTTCCCTCCCCCCACCGGGGGGAGGGTTAGGGTGGGGGGCGAACCTCGCGAAGAATCGCGGCTGGATGCCGCTCCTACGACGCGATGTCAGGTTTAATCTAAAAAAACCCGACACCTTTTTAATGACACCTTTTCCAGATGCCTGCCGCGCCTGACTGTACCCTCTGGCCCCTAGCCGCTACCGCGCATTACCGCCACAGACCAGGTTATCGGGATCAGTATCAACGCCAGGAAATAGAACGGTTGTCCCGGCAACACAACCTGTGGCGCGAAGACATTGATCAGAGTCGCAAGCCCGATAGGTAAAAGCCCCACCAGCGTTCCAATCAGCATCAGGTTCAGCCCTTTATTGTCTCTTTCTTCGGCAGACGCCCCGAGGTAACTCCTGACCATGTAGACCACAGAGCCCAGAACGTAGATAGAAATAACCACTCCGGCAAAAATGTTGGTGAAAACATTCAACCCGCTGGTCGCAACAGGTGTCATCAGTGTTCGGTATGCAAGGAATAAACCTAACGCGACCGCCGGTGCGAAGAAGATTAGCTTTCCGTTAGCTTTATCCAGAAATGAGCTGACCTTCGGGTACACCATGAGAAAATACAGCAGCGACGCAACACCGACAAAAACGATGATAACGGCCAGCGCATTACTGAACGATCGCAGCCCAGAAGATTCGAAATAAGGCCCATTGAGAAAGGCAAGGCTCAGGAACACGCCAGCCATCGCCAACGCCGCGGTAGCACGCGAGGGTCGTTTCCAGTGGGCCCATAGTGTGAACCCAAGAAGACAGAAGCCAACGACGACACTCCCGTGAGCGATGAGTTTGCGTTGCGGCACGAGCTCGCCCCAGGTTAAATCGAAGTTGACTGTCTCGCCGTCTCGCGTGACGACCCATGGCCAAGTCTCCCCGACATCCGGTCTACTCTGACGGGAGAATGCGGCCGCATCCTCGGTCGAGATGCCGTTCATGCTGACGATGTAGTCGCCGACCTGCAGGCCGGCCTTTTCCGACGGGCTGCCGGGCAGCACCTGGGTAACGGTATTGTTGCCGTCGGTCGCGTAACCACCCTGCGCAAGATTGCCGACGTCCATCCAACCGAGAATGCCCCAGATTGCAAACAGGGCACCCAGCACCAAAAGTAATGTTCTTGCCTTCTCAGCACCAGCGTTCATGTTTCCCCCTTCCCCATTGTGGGCACGGTCGCAAACCGTCCTGGTATCCAGCCCCATCCCCATTAATGAAGCCGATTCCGTTTTAGCCGCACAATACTGCGCTGGAAAAATAAAAAGTCAATTATGCCTGGTGCACTGCACTAATTATCTCGGCTGGTCAGGCGACTCATGCTCGCGTCGCTTTTTTAGCGATCAATTAACCAGCCCGAGTTGATGCTCCGACGCCATAGTATTTGGGAAAATTGCGGCTTGTAACCACTATGCGCTGTAGAATCGCAAAATTGAACATCGAACGACCAGGGGGAACGATAATGACTGTGGAACTGAAATACCTGACGCTGGCAGCCGCATGGAACGCGATCATCTGGATTCCGTACATACTGAACGTGATATCTGTGCGCGGTGTGAAAGATGCTGTCGGCTATCCGGCTAACCCCAAACCAATGGCCGAGTGGGCACAACGTCTCAAGTCAGCGCATTACAACTCGGTCGAAAACCTGGTGCTGTTCGCCACAGTCGTGCTGGTTGCACATGTTGCCGGGGTCACGAATGAAGCGACCGCAGTGTGCGCGATGACGTACTTCTGGGCACGCATCGTGCACACAGTCGTTTACGCCTTCGCCGTGCCGTGGTTGCGCACGTTGTCGTTCGCCGTGGCCTGGTTGGCCCTGCTTTGCTTTTTCGCGCAGATATTGTTGTAGAGCGATCGCGTCTAAGGCCTTGCTCCCACCACAATAACCACACGTTGCCATGCATGTGGCGCCGTGCGGCACAGAAACGACGTGAAGGGGCAGGTCCCAGTTTGAGACCACGCGCATAAACCAGGACGTGGGAATTTACAAGGTGTCAACGTCTCTTCATCCAAACGAAGCTGACACCTTTTTCTAGTCTTTCTTTCTGCGCTCGCGACTGGGCTTTTTTTGATCTTTAGTGCGTGAGACTTTTCGTTCCTGTGCAGCTTCCCGCCGCGCCTGGGTGTCTCGACCCGACCGGTTACCGGAGCGCCGTTGTTCATGCCGGACAGCGGGTTTCGCCTGTCTGGTCGGTTCGCGTTGCACCGGCGGCGATCGTCTAGCCACGGCAGGCTTGGTCATGACCCGCCGTTCCGAATTAACCTGCGAGCCACGGGTCGTACGCCGCACGAGTTCACGCTGTGAAACTCTAGCCACCGCAGGCTTGGCCATGACCCGCCGTTCCGAACTAACCTGCGAGCTACGGGTAGTACTACGCCGCGCGGGTTCACGCTGTGAAGCTCTATCCACAACTCGTCGCAACGTCACGTCATCTTCAGACGAACGGGGTCGACGGTTTGCCGTCGTATTTGGTCGGCGCCTGTCCACAGTTGGCCGGGTTTCCGGCCGGGTGGCGACTGCTGTGGTGGCCGGTCGCTCGCGAACCTGGACTACACGTCTTGTTGGCCTGGGTTCGTGCTGGCTTCGGTCACGGACAACTCGCTGTCGATCCGGGCTTGCGCGACGTCTGACGAGATCACTGCGGTCACGCGTATCGTCAATCCGCGTGGTTAGCATATCGCCGTGGTCGATTGTAGTAGTGCTGTGTCCGTCAAGGTCACTCTGACCCGATGAGCGATGGCCGCCCGGGCGGGCACCACTGTTTCGCCGCGGCCGCCACCGATCGCCGTCACGATAACGATGTCTTGAATAGCGTCCGGTATTCGCGTACCAGTTGTTATAAAAGTGCACGCTCGGTTGACGATAATAGTGACCAGAATACCGGTGCCCATAGTACGGGTGGCCCCAGTAGCTGTTATGACGCACATTCAAATGGCGGGTTGACCAGCCAATACGATACGCCGAGGTCACGCCCCAGAAAAATCCGTTGGAAAAAGAGTGTCCCCTTGGGTAGGGATAGTAATAAACCGGACACGGTTGCGGATAATAATAGTAGGCAGGCTCAACGTGACGGATCACAACGCGCTCAGGCTCATAGTAGGGCACATAAATGACTTCTTCGTCGGCCGGGATGATTTCAATACTCTCGCCTTCATCATAGACCGTCTGGTAGTCGTCACTTTTCAGATTACCGGCGGCATAGGCGCGATCCCGGAATACTTCCACGGCCTCGATGACGTCTTGCTGCTGATTCAATACCGCCCCACCGAGTTCCCAGGTCCATTCGATGTCTTCATTCATCATGCGCACAACTTTCGGATAATTCAGTAGCGCTGTTACCGAATCGTCCCAGTCTTCAACTGGCTTCAAGGACGAATCCTGTTCGTAGTCATCCAGAAAACGTGCCGCCTGAACAATTTGTATTGGGAAAGTCGATGCCGGCAAAACAATGGCCAGCAGATCGTCCGGATAGAGGGCAATTGGACCAACCAGCTCGGCAAGTACCTTAGGCGTTAAAATCACGACTTCAGGAGTTGTGTCGTCATATGCCGTGTAGTCTTCGTGTTGTTCAACGGTGCTCGAATAATCACCGTATTCATCGACAGGACTCTGAGCGGCGACGGGCAGCAGCCAGAATGCGGCAAGAGCGGCAGGCAGCAGCACTGAGCCGGTCCAGCGGTTTGTCGTCGATTTGCTACTCATACGTCTCCTGGTCATTCGCTACTCACTTACGACCCATTCATTAAGACACATCATGTGCCCTACAACCTGAACAGGCACTTAACCCGGCCCGAGACCCGAACGTAAGTTATTGTTTCTTGGTCTTTCTTGTCCCCTCTCCCCCAAATCAGGAGGGATTCCGGGTGGGGCACACTACGCCGGCGTTGGGGCTTGGGAAAAGTCTCCGTTTTCTAGGGGAAGATTCCGAGGTCCATGTAGCTGATCGCGATCTTGTCGATCGCATTGATGAAGGCAGCAGCTCGCAACTCTTTTAGATTTTTTCTCTCCCGGGTCTCGTGCATCTGTGCGAAGGCGGTAATCATCGTGTTGTCGAGCCCGGAACGTACCAGGTCTCTCTCACTGCGCTCGCGCAATAGTTGATCGCGGTGATGCTCCTCGAGGCATTTTCCGCTGGCCGATTCGATCGCGTCAACAATAGTCCTGGAAGTCTGCTCTTCGTGACGCTTTTCCAGTCTACCTAGAGAAACACGCGACAGGTTCTTTAGCCACTCAAAATAAGACACGGTGACGCCGCCCGCATTGAGGTACAAGTCAGGCAGAATGTAGATGCCTCGATCGATCAGTATCTTCTCCGCGTCACGTGTCGTTGGACCGTTCGCTGCTTCACCGATGATTTTAGCCTTGATGTCGGCGGCATTTTCCGGCGTTATCTGGTCTTCCAGGGCCGCTGGAATCAGAATGTCGCAATCGAATTCGAGTAGTTTTTGCGAAGGCTCGATATTCTGTGCGTTGCCATAGTTGAGGATCGAACCGCTCTCGGACCGATGTTTGAAAACGGCGTCCACATCGAGGCCATCGGCATCGTAAATTCCCCCTTCGTATTCGGCTACACCGGTAATAAGGGCGCCATCCTCCTGCAGGTACTTGGCGGCGAAATAACCCACGTTGCCCAGCCCCTGCACGATGACACGTTTTCCATCCAGTCCGGTTTGCAACCCCAACGCCTGCATGTCTTTTTTGACGCCAACTGCTTCGCGCAGACCAAAGTAGACCCCCATACCCGTCGCTTCGGCACGGCCGGCAATACCACTTTGCGTGAGTGGTTTTCCGGTGACACAAGCTATCGCGTTGATTTCCGGCTTGAACGCCAAGTAGGTGTCAGCTATCCAGGCCATCTCCCGAGCCCCGGTACCGTAATCCGGCGCCGGCACATCCAGTGCGGGGCCAATACAGTTTTTTCGGATCAGTTCGGTCGTGTATCTGCGCGTGATTTTTTCGCGTTGCTCGACTGAGTACTTGCGAGGATTGATCTTCACGCCTCCCTTCGCGCCGCCAAAGGGCACGTCTACCAACGCGCACTTGAAACTCATCAGGGTGGCAAGTGCTGTGACCTCGCGCTCATCGACTTGAGAACTGAAGCGTATACCGCCTTTGGTCGGCAACTTGTGGTGAGAATGCTGTACCCGGTATCCCTCCAGCACCTCGATACGCCCTTCCTCGATACGCAACGGGAAATTGAACTTGTAGATGCTGTTGGCGGTTTTGATCTGCTCGATCAGTCCGGTGGGGTGGTCGGTAAATCTGGCGGCGTAATCGATGAACTCGTGCGTGTCGTGAAGAAAGTCGTATTCGCTAGCTTTGCCCATTTTTTTAGCTCCGCTTAAGCTGCGCCAGCCTGGCACCGCCGCATGCACCGCATCCCTTAGTATAGGTCAACAAATGACCGGCAAGCCGGGCAAAGGTAGGTATAAATGACAATGCCAGCGGGCGCTACCGTTGTTATGCTGGGACGCCACATGGGGATAACGGCGTGAACCTGCTCGAGCGCACAAAACTACTGGCGCACATATTGCGCTGGCGGCTGACCTGGAATCGCCGCGATACCGGCTACCTGCCAGCCGAACCGCTGCCGGAGAAGTTCAAATCCGCTGAACAAGTCGCTGAGCTTATCGGCGATGGCGCCTGTGTTATCGCCTGCGGCATTTCGGGCAACGCCCGCTGCTCGATTTTTTTCTGGGCTATCCGCGAACGTTATGAACGTGGCGCCGGACCACATGGGTTGACCTGGATTTCAGTTGGCGGCCAGGGCGGGCGTGGCCGCGTACCAGGCACAGTTGAGGAAGTCGGCATCGACGGGCTCGTCACTCATTATATTGCCGGTCACACCGAAACCGCCAAGTCCATGTTGCATCTGGCCGATGCCGGCAAACTCGAATTACACACAATGGCACAAGGTGAGATGACCCACGTGATCGAAGCGCAGGGTCATGGCGAAAGCATTGTTCGCAGCACGACCGGTATCGGTTCGTTCCTGGATCCACGCGTCGGTGACGGTTCCGCGGTGACGCCGGATGCACAACTGCAGCTGATCGAGGCCGATGACGACAAACTCGTTTATAAACTACCGGCGATCGACGTTGCGTTGTTCAGTGCCCCCTATGCCGATCGCGACGGCAACATTTACTTTCACAACGCGGCCACCATTACTGAAAATATCGAAGCGGCGCGTGCCGCACGTCGCAACGGCGGTCTCGCCTGCGTGGCTGTCTCGGGCTTGATCGATCGCGATGATGCTGCCATCGGTCTTGCGGCCGACGAGGTCGATGTGATCGTTGTCAATCCACACAATGAACAGACCGGATCCGTACCGCAACGCGAATACTGGCCGATGTTCACAGCAGGTGCTACCGAGGACGAACACGAAGCAGTCACAAGACTAAAATTCATCAACGAAACATTGCGCATTACGCCGCATCGCAGCCGTGTGGATCACGCACTGGGACGACTCGGCGCCAAGACCTTTACCGACAACGTCCGCGCCGGTGCTACCGTCAATATCGGCGTCGGTCTGGCCGAGGAAGTCTGTCGTGAGCTCTACGCCAGCCACATGCACGAACAAATCACGTTTACCACCGAGTCCGGTCCTTATGGTGGCCTGCCGGCACCGGGGGTTTTCTTTGGCGCGGCAATCAACCCGCAGCGACTCGAATCATCGGCCTGGATGTTTCATCATTACCGCGATCACCTCGATGCGGCCATGCTCGGTTTCCTGCAACTCGACTCGGCCGGCAACATCAACCTGTCAAAACGAGGACCACGCATGATTGATTACGTTGGCCCCGGCGGCGCGCCGAGTATCATTGATTCGGCGCGCACGGTGTTGTTCATTGGCAAATGGATGCAGGGCGCCAAGATCAGTATCGATAACGCGCAGCTTCGTCTGCAACAAGCCGGTACACCAAAACTGATCGAACAGGTTGACGAGATCACGTTCAGCGGCAGTGTCGGTCTGGCACGGGGCAAGCAGGTTTTCTATGTCACCGATCTGGGGGTGCTCGAGCTGACACAAGACGGTCTCACGCTACGCGCCGTCATGCCGGGTATCGACATCGAGCGCGACCTGCTCGCCAACAGCCGCGCTCAAATCGTGGTGCCCGACGACCCGCCACCGCAAATCGTGCCCGCAGAGGTCATCACCGGTACCGATTTTCACCTGCAATGGACCGGCGCATGAACGGTGGTGATCATGTCGGCCAGATGTTGCAGGCACAGGGCGTGGAATTTTTGTTCACGCTATGTGGCGGGCATATTTCACCCATTCTTAAGGGCGCAAAGGATCGCGGCATCCGCATTGTCGATGTGCGTCACGAAGCCACCGCCGTGTTTGCCGCCGATGCCGTCGCCCGGCTAACGGGTATACCCGGTGTGGCAGCAGTCACGGCCGGTCCCGGCGTTACCAATACAATTACTGCGGTAAAAAATGCACAGTTGGCGCAATCGCCGGTCGTTTTGATTGGCGGTGCTACCGCGACTGCACTGAAAGGACGCGGGGCCTTACAGGACATCGATCAGATGGCGCTGTTCCGGCCGCACGTTAAATGGGCGCATTCGGCCAAAACGGTGCGCGACCTCGGTCCGACATTGCAGCGCGCCTTCCAGATGGCACGTAGCGGTGTGCCCGGTGCGGTGTTTGTCGAGTGTCCGGTAGACCTGCTCTACGACGAGGCGACGGTGCGTGAGTGGTATGCGGCCAGCACACCGCGTGGCAAATCACTGCCCGACCGGGTGTTGCGCGCATGGCTTAATCGTCACACCAACAAGATCTTCTCCGGCGCACAGAACAATGACCAGGCGCCCGTGCAACTTGTGATACCGCCATTACCGGCGCCACACAAAGTCAGTCGTGCCGTCAGCCGCATCGCGAAATCCCAGCGTCCTGTTCTGGTTGTGGGTAGCCAGGCATTGGTCGAGGCAGCTCAGGCCGAAGCGGTTGCTGCCGCAATCGAACGCATCGGTATGCCGGTTTATCTATCCGGTATGGCACGCGGACTATTGGGACCTGCACATGAACTGCATCGCCGCCATCAAAGACGCAAAGCGTTGCGTGAGGCAGACCTCGTGTTGCTCGCCGGCGTGCCGTGTGACTTCAGGCTGGACTATGGTCGTCAGATCGGACGCGAGGCTCGTTTGATTTCGGTCAATCGCAGCCGCCGCGATCTGCGCCAAAACAAGCGCCCCGATATAGCCATACATGGTGACGCGGGGCTGTTCCTGCAGTCACTGGGCGATGCGCTTGGCGACACCACACAGCAAAACTGGACTGCCTGGAAACAAAAGTTGCGAGAACGCGACGACGAACGCGAAACTCAAATCGATGCCGACGCCGCCAGGCCAGGGGAATACGTAAATCCAATCGCATTGTGCCGAACCATCGATGCGGAGTTACCTGACCGCAGCGTAATTGTTGCCGATGGCGGCGATTTCGTCGGTACCGCCTCGTATATTGTGCGTCCGCGTGGGCCACTGCGCTGGCTCGATCCCGGTGCATTCGGCACATTGGGTTGCGGTGCAGGTTTTGCGCTCGGTGCGGCGCTGTGCCGGCCCGGAGACGAAATATGGGCCTTGTTCGGCGACGGCTCGGTCGGTTATGCCCTGGCCGAGTTCGACACGTTTGTGCGCCATGCTATTCCGGTCATTGCCGTAGTCGGCAACGATGCAAGCTGGGCGCAGATCGCGCGCGAACAAGTGAAGATGCTGGGTGACGATGTGGGCACTGTACTTATGCGTAGCGATTATCACGAGGCAGCCGCCGCACTCGGTGGCAAAGCGGTTCTGCTACAACACGCCAATCAGACAGCACTGCGATTGCAGGAAGCACAACACTTCGCCCGCAACGGCGCACCGGTGCTGGTCAACGCCTGGCTGGACCGCACCGATTTCCGCGAAGGGTCGTTGTCGATGTGAGGCGAGCTCCGTGTATCCGTCGGGCTGATCGTAGCGGCCGAATCCGACGGGCTCGTCGCCGGACACCCACCGACAATGAGTATGAAGACAAAGATCGCAAACAAAGCAAGTCGATTTGACATTTTGGCTACTTCCCGACTGGCTGTCGTTCTGATGGACTCACTATGTAAGTGCCGGGATGGTTCGGATCATCTCAACCGATCGCGACTATCCAATGAGGCTGATGGACCATAAAAGCCGCCAGATTAGGGGTTTCCGCTCGCAACCCTAGACAAGGATCAAATATGCAGCTATCTATATATTTGGATCTTTAGACTGGTCATCACCAATACGGCACTGGGGAGTGAGACAGAATTGGCAGTCACGGCAGTAAATAGCAACCATGGACACACCCTACCGATACGAAGTAGCTGCCGGGGAAATACCGCGCATGCAGGAAGCCGTGCCGTCACAACAAACTGAGCACGATATTGCCGCGGCTTTGGTCGAACGGATCGGTAACGGCGATCGCAACGCTGAAGGTGAGCTGGTCGAGCGCTACTCACGTGGTCTGTTGTTGTTGTTGACGTCTAAAACGCATGACAAAGAGTTGGCCAAGGATCTGCGTCAGGATACGTTCTGTGTCGCCATTGAGAAGCTCCGCAGTAACGGGCTTGACGAACCCGGGCAACTGTCTGCGTACCTGAGTGGCATTGCCCGCAATCTGGCCATTGGCGATGTACGCAAGAAGATTCGCCGCAAAACCACGAGCGATACCGATTTCCTCGCGCATTGCGCCGATGAGGCGCCGGGCCAGCTACAACAGGTATCGCGGGCACAAATCGCTCGCCTGGTACGCAAGCTGTTGGACGAGTTACCAGTGCCACGTGACCGGGAACTGCTGACGCGCTTCTATGTTTACGATCAGGACAAAGAGCAGATCTGCCGCGAGCTGGAGCTGGATAGTCTGCACTTTAACCGGGTGTTATTTCGGGCCAAAGGCCGGTTCCGCGAACTGGTCACAAATGTAGAAAAAAGTGGACTGCATGTGATCAGGTGAGGTGATTTGATGCACAGCAACAGTAATAGGGTGAGAAGCGAGACAAGGCTCTCGGAACGGAGTACCGGATGAATTCTGACCAAATCGAATCACAGCAAATTGTCGAACGTTATCTTCGTAACGAGCTCGACACGACAGAGACCGAGCAGTTCGAAAACCGCTTGCTCTGGGATACCGAGATGCAGGATCAACTCGTGCTGAGCCAGCGTCTGCGTGAGGGTATGCGTGATGTGGCTGACAGACAGCCCTCCCCGGTCTCTTCACGACGCTGGTCTTTTCTCGAGTCGCCGGTTTATGCTGCTGCCGCCTCAGTACTGCTTGCCGTAACGACCTTTGGTTGGTTGTTCACCTGGCTAGGCTCCGACTCGGGCGATGCGATGCGCTCCCAGGCCAGTGGCCGGGTCTTTTCGCTCGATATCATGCGAAGCTCGCCAAGCCTGGCTGATCTGCCTGTCGTTAACCCGGGAACCGATGCGGAATGGGTAACGTTGCTCATGTATCCAGACCTCGACGCGTACCCACAGTTTCGGGCCGAGTTGGCCCGCCAGCCCGGACCGCCTGATACCCAAGGGATCGGCGAGGAATGGCAGCCCGTATGGCAAGGCGCACCGACTACCAGTGGTAGCGATACTGTCGCGGTTACCTTACAGGGCGCACTACTCGAGCCCGGTGTGCACCGCTTACAGGTGACCGGATTAAACAATGATCGTTTTAGTGATGTCGTGGGCGAGGTCTACTTCAGGGTCCCACCCCTGTGACCCTCGAAATACGGTGAGATAGCCCGGCCGGTCGTGGCAGTTAACAGATAGACACATTGCCGGTGACCGGACATGAACAGCACGACCCCGCTATACCAACCAATAGAAAGAGTAGCAACTCGAAACCTTAGTCCTGATACGACACGACGGCGCTGCGTTGGTCGCCGAATGGCCGGGTTTTTTCGCCAGCTGCGAGAACGCAAGGTATGCAGAGCCGCGGCCGTCTACGCGATCTTTTCCTGGGTGATCCTCCAACTCGGCGAAATCGTTTTCCCGGTACTCGGGTTACCACCCTGGACGCTCACACTGGTCGTACTCGTCGCGGTTGCCGGTTTCCCGGTCGCGATGATTCTGGCCTGGGTATTGCAGTGGACTGATGACGGGTTGGTCATCGATGTTCCAAAATCCGGCGATCAGGCCCAAAACTCGCCAATCGATGCCGTGTTGAATGTGGCACTGTTGTCAGCCGCTGCGATTTTATCTGCGGAACTTGTTTGGGAAAACTCCGTGTCCGATGCACAAGCTGAGGCCGGGATCATCGAGTACCAGGAATCGATCGCAATTGTGCCATTCATGGGAGAAGACCAGATTGACGATGGCGATGCGCATGCTATTGAGCAGTTGCTGCGTTACGAAATGGTTAGTACACAATTCCCTTTGCAGTTGGTGGCAGGCATCTCCCGCAGCGAAGCCTTCGCCCCCGGTGGTGCATCAGTCCCGCTGGACTGGGTCGTGGAAGGAAGCGTGCATAACGAAAACGGACAGATACGTCTGTTGCTGCACCTGATCGAATTACCTGGCCGACGCTACGTCGACGCGTGGTCGCTGACTTCCAATCCGGATACGCCCACCGCGCACCGGGACCTGGCAAAGACGGCCGTCGCCACGGTGATCGGAAAATTACGCCCCGTTGAAAGCGGCGAGATGCACTCGCGGCTACTCGATGCAGCCACAGACGGTGCGCAGCGTGGCGCACGGGAACGGCAAGAACAGACTTAGGCGAGGAGGAACAGAGCAATCAGCATGAGCAACACGGCTCCGCCCTGAATACCCACACGCGTATACATCAAGTGCTCGCTATGTTTTAAGTCGTAGTCGCCACCGCGGGCCATCGATACCAGCCCCATCACGAGCGTGGCAATTGTGGCGATCGTGGCAAGCACGATAATTACAGTCAGAAGATACATATCGCTTCCTCCTCGGAGTCAGGCGCCTGCTTAAGCTAGCGTCCCTCTTAGCGTAGCCCCGTCAGCCCTGCGGTCAATCGTGAAAAGTACATACCCTTGAGCGCCATCGTCTGCAGCAATGCCGGCCCGCCACGGTTGGCCGGGCGGCTCGAGCATCGCTCTTGGCTGGCCGTTCCTGGCGGAATTGTCGTTTTTCTTGGACTGGCCACCCCTTTCTTCCCCCAGGATCGCCCAGCCTGATCTATTATTGAGGTGTATCCACACGCGCGGGATTCGGATGTCGGCTGCCCGTGAGCTGTCCCAGCTCGGAAGTAATTCACAATCCACGTTGCGACGGAATGTCTCGACCTATTTCTTAGTCACATCGCTGCTTTCCTTACCGCCCTGGGCGGCAATCGGTGCTGACACCTCCACCCAAACCAAACTCGATGTCGGTCAAACACAGGCCTCACAGCTGGCGGCTGATCAATCGCATCTGTTCATCGCCGATCTGGCGCCGGGCCAATACCTTTTGACGCTTACTCAAGACGGGCTCGATCTTGTCCTGCAAATCGGTCCGCCCGCCTCAATAGCAATCAGTTCACCAACATTCAGGGATGATCGGGAAACTCTGTTCCTCGACGTTTCGCAAACTGCATCGTACGACATCGAAATCAGTACTGACGAGTACACGGGAGCAATTGGACAATACTCGATAAACATAGCGAAGTTGAATGACGATACGACAGTCTCGGCGCACCGTCTGATGACCAACGCAGCGGCAGCTGCCTACCTGGATGAGGACAAGTCATGGCAAAAAGCATTGGATTTCTACCGGAGCGCGCTGGACTTGTGGGAGCGCACCGACAATGTTGCAGAACAAGCGCGCAGTCGATATGCCATTGCACAACTAACGTATTGGCATGCTGGTAATTGGACTGGTGCGGCCGACGAAGCCGCTGCTGCTGCTACGCTTTATGAGCGCATCGGCGACACCAGACTACAAAACAACGCTTTGCACTTGCAGGCGGCAGCACTTATCGAAGCCGCCAGCGAGGCTCATGCGATAGACAAAGATCGGGCGGAGGATACTTACGACCAAGCGCTGAATCTCTTTAAAGCTGTGCTCGAGGCCCAAACTACGGCCAAGCAGAACTACGATTTGGCACAGACTCTGAACAATATTGGCCTTACTTATTTCTATCGGAGTGACTGGACTCCGGCCAGCGATTATTTTTCCCGTGCTGCCAACGAATTCCGTCGCCTTGAGGAATGGTCGGCTGAGTTAAACCCACTGGCGAATCTTGCAGTCATTGACCAAGAGAGCGGTCAACTCATTAGAGCAGTCGGTACCTATCAGCGACTGCTTGAACTCATTCCCGTCGACCGGGAAGCAGCGTGGCGGGCAGACACCCTTGATAACCTCGCGGCCGCACAGCTCGAGTTGGGCAGACCGAACGATGCGCTGAAACACTTTTTTTCGGCCCTTAACATTCACGATGAACGCAACAACACGGGAGGTCAGGCCAGATCTCTAGCGGGGCTCGGGTCCACATACCTTTCCATAGGGGAATTAGATCAGGCAAGGAAATACTTTAAGCGCGCGCTTCCACTCACGAAGGCTGCAAATGATGGGCGGAGTGAAGCAGCTACTCTGCGAAGTCTGGCCACCACCGAACGCTTATTGGGCGACAACGAAGCAGCTTCTGAGTCATACGGGAAAGCACTCGAAATCGATACCACGCCAGCAGAACAAGCGCGTGTCCACATTCAGCGGGCCGGTTACCGTATTGATGCCGGTAACTACAGTCAAGCAGAAACCGATCTGCAACAGGCACAACAAACTGCATCGGCGACCGGCGTCAACCGCATTGGTGCGGACGCGGCTCTGCAATTCGGTCGTTTGTATGCCGCATCCGGAAAATCGCGACTGAGCGAAGAGTGGCTCATACGCGCTCGGGACGTCTATTCGAACATTGCCTCGCAATACGGTCACGCGCAGTCTCTGTTAGAACTGGCAAGAGGGGCACGATCAACAAACATCGACCAGGCTATCAAACTCTATCGCTCCGCTATTGACCAGGTTGAAGCATCGCGCACAGATGTGGGCGAACCGGAACTACGGGCTGTTTTTTTGGGTTCACGGGCCAACTACTATGAAGAGCTTATTGCATTGCAAATGAATGCGTATATCGCTGCCCCGGACGACGGGTCAGGCCAGGAATACTTGCGTTCAGCCTTCGAGATTGCAGAAAGAGCCAGGGCGCGTGCCACGGTAGATTTGATAAACGAGGCTGCAGTCAACTTTTCCAGCAGCGTTGACGAGAGCATTCTCTCCCACAAGAAAAATCTGAACGAAAAATTGGCAGAACTGCAATATCAACGAGACCGAGCGTTGGCCGCAGGTAAAGCTATTGACGATGTACAACCCATTGTCGCTGATATGCAAATAGTACGAACCGAGCTTGACGTACTCGCTGCTGATACGCGCCGCACCCATCCGCGATACGCCGAGTTCAACGATCCGACTATTTTAACGGTTGACCAAATTCAAGCCCAGATTGATCCCGATACAGTGTTGTTGCAGTACGCGCTCGGTCGTGAGGCCAGCTACGTTTGGGCAATCACCGACGAGACTCTGAGTGGTTATGAGATTGCGTCTCGGTCGGAGATCGATGCGCTGTCTCGTCGAATCTACAACGGATTGAAGTCAGCCAATCGTGATGCCGCCAAACGCAGACAAATGCAGCGCGATTTGATCGCACTAACGCAGCAAATTGTCACGCCCGCCCTTGCGAACGTCCAAGGCAAAACCCGGATGGTGATTGCGGCCGACGGTGCGCTCCAGTATTTGCCGTTTGCCGTTTTGTCCATGGACGGACAATCCCGGCTGGTCGACACCTATTCGATTGCGGTAGTCCCTTCAATCACAGCGGTCGCTGCCCAGAGAAACTATCGAAATACGGCGACGCAACCCTCGAAGACGATCGCACTGATTGGCGATCCAGTGTTCAGTACTTCCGATCGACGGTTTGCAACGAGTGCGGCAACGGCCAACCACCCAACAACGTCAGCCAATGAGCCTGACAACAACCCGACATATACGAGACTAACCTTCAGCGGGCGAGAAATTGACGAAATATCGGCGCTCGTCCCGGCATCAAAACAAATGGTCGCGACTGGATTCGAGGCGAGCAAGGATTTCGCCGTCAATGCCGACCTGGAAGATTTCAGGTTCATACATTTTGCGACGCACGGTGTGATTGACGCCCGACAGCCGGCCCTATCAACACTCGTATTCTCAACTCGCGACCGCGATGGATCAGTACAAAACGGATTCTTCCGCTTACCCGACGTCTACAATCTCGCTCTTAACGCGGAACTCGTCGTGCTAAGCGCGTGTGATACAGCACTTGGCAGAGAAATTCGAGGTGAAGGCCTGCTTGGGCTTACGCAGGGTTTCATGTATGCCGGTGCCTCGAGCATCGTTGCAAGCCTCTGGCAGGTCCCCGATAGGGCGACCGCAGAGCTAATGACCAGGTTTTATAAAAGTATGCTCTTAGACGGCAAGAGTGCCGTCGCCGCGCTGCGTAGCGCCCAACTGGAAATGGCGCATGAAAGGCGCTGGGCTAACCCCTTTTACTGGGGCGGCTTCGTCCTGCAAGGCGAATGGCGTTGAACTACACATGTATTTTTTGAGGTGGCAAACATGAATAGCCGGATGTTATTGCTGATCATGCCAATGCTGATCTTTGCTGATGCGGCGGCTCAAAAAAAAGATTTCGTGGGCTTTGACAATGCGACGTTTCAAGAAGAAGTTGTCGTGGACAATAACAATCCGAAAACTGAACTAAAAGATCCAAACGGCTGGTCTTACGGTCTTGAAATATCCAATGACTATGCAGCGATTCCCACGGAAGATTTCAACGACGACTTGGCGTCTAGTGATGAATTCGACCTTGAGCGCTCAGCGACAAGCCGCTACGGGGTCATTCTGCTCCGGCGAAACAAAAAAACAACAAGCCCAGAAGAATTCCGCCAGATAATTGATGACATACAGGGCGCTAAACGAGTTTATCCTGTGGTGCAGGAAGGCGATTCTCACAAAGCTCTGATTGACGAATTCGTTGTCAATTTTAATCCGGAACTCACTGATCCAGAAATCGATGCCATACTGGAAAATGCGGGTGCGACGACCAAAAAGAAAAATCAGTTTGTCGAAAACCAACCGCTAGAAAAATTTCGAGTCAAGCAACGTTTAATAGAATTTGACGGTCTATCCCCGCAAGAAGGGCTCCAAAGACTTGAAGATCTCAAGAATCACCCAAGCGTTCTCCATGCTGCACCGAACACATTGCTCATCACACCGAAGCAAGTTGTCCCTGGGCCCCAATTCGACCCGCAAGAAATTTCCTTTTTTGCCCCTTCGCCTTTGGTGCCAGTATCCTGGCCAAATGATGCGTACTATAAGTTCGGCCATCAGAAGCCTGAATTCGCCCAAATAAATGCACCGGATGCCTGGGAATATACAATTGGCGGTTGTAATGTAAAGATCGCCATCGTCGATGACGGAATCGATGTAAATCATAACGACTTAAAAGACAAGATTCTTGCATCATATGACGCCTACTACGATGACAACGATCCACAGCCATCCAAGGACGACGCGCACGGAATGGCCAGTGCCGGTGTTGCAGCGGCAATAACTAATAATAGTACCGGTGTTGCCGGGACAATTTGGGGTGGCAAGATCATTCCGATTCGCATATTCGACAGTGATGGATCATACGTCACAACTCCATACATACTTCAAAACGGCCTTCTTGCCGCAGTGGAGCTGGACGCGGACGTATTGAGCAACAGTTGGGGATTCTCGCCCGGTGTGGGGGCCGGTCAGGATTTCATTATTGTCAACAATGCAATAGACACCGCGATTGCGGCTGGGAAAGTTCTGGTGTTTTCCGTCGGAAACGGCACGACGAATGTTGAGTGGCCAGCTTCGTTGTCTACGAACAAGGACCTAATTGCGGTCGGCGCGATAGGCACTGATGACAAAATTCTGACTACCAGCAAATGGATGCCGGTTGGTACGGTGACCTTGGCCGCGCCAGGAGCTTCGATCAATACGACCGACATATCCGGTCCGGATGGCTGGAACACGGACCAGGGTACCGCCGGCGATTACTACCATACCTTTGCCGATACATCGGCTGCCGCGCCGTTTGTCGCGGGCGCCGCAGCATTGTTATTGAGTTGGGCGCCCGGCACGCAGCCGGCCACAATACGAGACTGGCTTGCCTTGGGCGTAACTGCCCCGTCAGATCCTTTGGAATCCCACAAGTATGGCGCCGGTATTCTTAACATAGCGCACTCCATCGAACTTGCCGGTACGTCCAACACTCTCCTCACTATCACCGCCGCACCGATGGTACGGTTGTGGTCCGGTCGCGAAACATTTATACGGGTCAACGTGCAGCGAAACGGACAGCCGCTGAGTGGCGTGAGGGTCACGTTTGAGTCAGAGAACACATTACTCGCGCAGATCGTCTCAGACGACGAAACGGTACCGACAGACTGCGACGGCGTTGCCCAAGTCCGGGTCCGAGGTGTCTCAGGCTCTATGACTCAGGACACCACAGACATAAAAGCAAAACTGGCCAACCTCGAGCAATCGGTGACAATTACCGTCGGCGGTCTGTCAATGATCGAGATGCTGGCACTGTTATTGGGACTGCTCCTATCGCTGGCTACCTGGAAATTTTTCAAGAGGCGTCGCGGGGCTTAATCATAGGAGTGAGCACGTCCGCCGTGACTCCGCGGATCGACCTCACCGTCCAAAAGTTCGTATTCGCAGGTAGTCGGCGCACATGCAGTGGGCCACGCACCACCCTGCTGAACGGTTAAGCACATGATAAGTTCGTCTTCTACTCCGATTTCCGGAGTTACGGTTTTCGTGTCAACACGCAGTGTAATGCCATGCCAATTGTGCCCCCCACTGTGAGTACCGATCTGCACTCTACCCACCAGGCACTCAGGAGTTCCAGTCGATGGAATTTCTTTGAGGTCAACTCGGCTGGAGTTCCAACGCATTAGCAAGTTTCCCCGGGGAAACAATGCAAGTGTCTGGTTAGCACCCGAATTTTTCTTTCCAATAACGAAGTTTTCGTGTTGCGTTATGTGTTCGTTCGCCGGAACGATATTCGTTGAATGTACGTCCCAGCCACCGCAGTACTGTTCCAGGTCCGTGGGACATTCCAAAGTCGCTTGATGCTGCTTGGCGGCTGTAGCAGTCTTTTTGCCTGACCCTGTAGTATCGTGCCAACACCCCGCTGCCAGCGTGATAATCAACACAGCAAACACCGTCATAGATCTAATGTTCATCTCGATCCTCCTTTGTGGCCTTTACTGCCTTAGCGCGGCAATTTATCTCAGTTTAGACTCGATCTAAGCCGAGTTTCAGGGGTTGCTCAAAATCAAAGTATAGGCGTGAAATGAGCATATGCCAGATGAAATTCCTGCCGTTCAAAGTATTTCTTAGTGAAATTGGTCGTCATTCCCCGCATCACATCCTTCCGAGATCATCGCGATGCTGACGGCAGCAATGCGTGTAGATCGACAAAAACTCCAGCCAGCTGCAACCTCCTCCCGATTCTAGGTATATGCCCGAATTGCCGGGCAGGCCACGCGGCCACAAGGTGGTAGGCAACTAAGTCCGGGAGCGTCGTCTGAGTGCACCTGCCTGGGCAGAGTTGTCGATTCGCGAGACCACGCATGTTGATCAGCCGGCTACAGGCCAATCTCGGACCGGCGGCAATCCAGTACCGCTGGCCAATTATCATCGTGATGCTGCTCATCGCGGCCGCCATCGGCTCAGGTGTTTCTCGCCTTTCATTCACGACCGATTTGCGGGTGTTCTTTAGTGAACGCAACCCGCAGCTACAGGCGCTGGAGACGCTGGAAAACGTCTACACCAAAGACGAGAACATTCTTTTTATACTTGCGCCATCTGACGGCAAGGTGTTCACGCGCCAAACGCTGACCGCAGTAGACGAACTGACTGCGGCGAGCTGGAAGCTGCCCTTCGCAAGCCGTGTGGACTCGGTCACGAATTTCCAGCACACCTTCGCACGTGCAGACGAGTTGATCGTCGAAGATCTGGTACCGGATACATCGGCCCTGTCCAACGAGGAACTGGCCCGCGTTTCAGACATTGCGTTGGCCGAACCCTTGCTGGTCAACCGGCTGGTTTCACCGACCGGTCACGTGACGGCGGTCAACGTCAACCTGCTGATCCCGGGCGCGTCGGTCGAAGAAGTCCCCACAGCTGCCATGGCCGGGCGTGAGCTTGCCGCGCAAATTCGCGAACGCTATCCGGAAATTGATTTATACGTCGACGGCGGCGTGATGATGGACTATGCCTTCGGCGAAGCCGGACAGCGCGACATGAAAACACTGGCGCCAATCATGTTTATCGTGTTGATCGCCATCACGGGCCTCGCGCTGCGATCGTTGTCCGCCACATTCGCCACCATGATGGTCATTACCATGGCGATGGTGACAGGACTCGGTGGCGCCGGTTGGTTGGGAATAGAGCTCACACCCGCTTCGGTCGGTGCACCGACCATTATCCTGACACTGGCGGTGGCCGACAGTGTGCATATCCTCACGATATTGCTGCGCACGATGCAGACCGGTGAAAGCAAATCAACGGCTATCTACGAGACCATGCGGGTCAATCTGGTCGCGGTGTTTCTCACCAGTATCACGACAGCGCTCGGTTTCTTGAGCATGAATTTTTCCGACGCACCGCCGTTTCGCGACCTGGGCAATATCGTCGCCATCGGTGTGCTGGGCGCGTTCGTCTATTCGGTGTTATTCCTGCCCGCGCTGATGTCCGTGCTCCCGGTCAAAGTAAAGGTAGACAAAGCGTCGGCGCACTGTCCGCCGTGCGACCGGATCGCAGATTTCGTAATCCACAACTGCCGACCGGTGTTCTGGTCCACCCTTGCGGTGGCCGTCACATTGAGCGCGGGGACACTACTGATCCACCTCGACGACGACTGGATGGCGTATTTCGACGAGAGCTACGAGATTCGCCAGGCAACCGATTTCCTTGAAGCGAACCTCACCGGTGGCCACATCATCGAGTACTCGATCGGCGCAGGAGCCGTCAGCGGTATTAATGACCCGGAATACCTGGCCAAGCTGGAAGAGTTCGCACAGTGGTATCGCAAACAAGAAAAGGTCGTGCACGTCAGTGTACTCAGCGAGACGATCAAGCGGCTGAACAAAAACATGCACGATGACGACCCCGAGTACTACCGGCTACCCAGCACACGTGAGCTGACCGCTCAGTACCTGCTGCTATACGAGTTGTCGCTGCCGTTTGGACTTGACCTGAACAATACGATCAACATCGACAAGTCGGCGACGCGAATGAGAGTGCTGTTGCGAGGCACGACGACATCGCAACTACGCGATATGGACACACAAGCCCGTCAATGGCTAAACGACAACGCCCCAACCCGGATGCACGCCTACGGAACAGGCTTATCGGTCATCTGGGCGCATCTGTCGGAACGCAATATCCGAAACATGTTGACCGCGTCTTTTGGCGCGCTGATCGTCATCTCCATGTTGCTGGTGTTCGCACTACGCAGTGTGCGGCTGGGCCTGCTCAGCCTGGTCCCGAACCTGGCACCGGCGCTGGTCGCCTTTGGCGTGTGGGGTCTGTTGGTCGGCCAGGTCGGTCTGGGTCTGTCGGTGACCGTGTCGATGACACTCGGTATCGTCGTCGACGACACAGTGCATTTCCTGACGAAATACCTGCGTGGCCGTCGTGAACTCGGCCTCGCCCCGCCCGATGCCGTGCGCCGTGCATTCCATCGGGTCGGCACGGCAATGTGGATCACGACCGTTGCGTTGGTCGCCGGCTTCGGCGTGCTGGCATTGTCCAGCTATCGCATGACCGCTGACATGGGGTTGGTGTCGGCACTGACGATTACGCTCGCACTGGCATTGGATTTTCTGCTATTGCCTACGTTGTTGTTGCGGGTTGATACCAAAGCGATCGATGCCACGCCCCAGAAGAAGACGGCGAAATTGACGCCCGCGACAAGTTCGCGTTAGGGGAAACCGCGTTCGTGCTCACCCCCTTATGAAACGGAGTTTGTAAGGTGTCAGGTTCATCCAAACTGAACCTGACACCTCTTCCCCCTAGCCAACGCAAGTGCGGTACGACGCCCGTCGACGTATCATTTCGCAACGGTAATCGTCGTACCGTCGCTGTCTGAATCCGGATCGTGGTTTGCGGTCGGTTGATAGCTGGGATCAGCAATATTGACGCTGAACGTAACACTTGCGCCATCGCGATTGCGTATCGAGCCGGTTGTCATGGAACACAAGCCATTGCTATCGGTAGTGCATGAGGTTTCGCTGCCGGAAACCGCAATCGACCAGCTGCCGCTTACGTTCACGTTCTCGAGCGGAACCTCGGTTTCGTCGTGCACTGCGATGGCAACTGTGGCCGTCCAGGTCGGCCCGCTTCGACTCGAGCTTCCATCAAGATCGCCTACATGAATGCCCGGGCCTATCGGTGGCTCGCTGTTGGACAAGGCTGCCTGCATATCGATCATGCCGTGCTGCGTCCAGGCCATGAAGTTCTGTCCCAACGGGCCAGACGAGCGGGCGTTTGTCTCGATCGCATTGCGCACACCGATGTTCGTCGCGGTCGGGCCGATGTGCGACCACAGCAGTGCCGCCAATCCAGCCACATGCGGTGAAGACATCGACGTGCCACTCAACCAGGTAAAACAGCCTTCCGGATCACCGTCGGGCAAACCGCAGGCCACATCGGGATAAGTCGAGAAGATAAAGTCTCCCGGGGCCGCAACCGATACCCAATTACCAAAGTTAGAAAATGCACTGAGGTTGCCATGCCAATCGAATGAGCCCACAGCGATCACTTCGTTAAATGCCGCTGGATAGGCCAGATCTGGTCGGTAGTCATTACCTGCCGCGGCAACCAATACGGCGCCGCCGTTCCATGCAGCCGTGACGGCAGCCGCTTCAGCCTGCGATAAATCCGGCCCGCTGAAGCTCATGTTGATGACCTGATAACCCATGGTCGTGGCATGGGCAAGCCCGTCGACGACATCGGCCGTATCACACAAGCCAACAAAACCGCCAAGTTCGATTATGAATTCCTTGTGACACACTTTGATCGCGGCAACACTCGTATTCCAGCCAACGCCGGCAATCCCGGCACCGTTGTCGGTGTTCGCCGCGGCGATCCCGGCTACATGTGTACCATGACCGAACTCGTCTTCCGGCGGATCCACAGTGAAGTTCACCGATTCGACACACTTGCCCAACAGATCCACGTGCGCACAAGCCACACCGGTATCCAGCACCGCCACTGTTATTGAAGTACTGCCTGTCGAAATATCCCACGCGGCCGGTGCGTTGATATCCGCGTCGACGGTGCCTTTAATGATGCCGTGCACCGCGGGCGAGCCATCAGCGTAGAAGTTCTGGCCCTGATTGTTAAGGCCCCATTGCTCAGTCAAATAATCGAACCCCAAACCGATCGGCGGCGGTGGATCCTGGCCTTCGTTGGGCAAAACCGCCAGACGTTGGTAATTCGGTTCCGCATAGAGCACGTTGGGGTTTGAGCGGTAGACGGCCATCTTGCCGCGCATCGAACCGGTCGGTACCGCAACAAGCTGTGCATTGATGCCGTTCAAGTCACGCACAATGTGGGCACCGGCCACCGCGTGCGCAGCGGTCTTGGCCGACCCGGCCGTGCCGGGAGCAAAGCCCACAATCAGTTGATCGGGCACAAAAGTCGGTACCTTGCCGACAGCCGGTGCCGAAACTGTGGCTGCGACGCTCGCCAGGAGGATCGCGAGGGGGAGATTCAATGTGGCCAGACGCATGGTCCTACCCTCCATATCTTTATAGTTATTGCAGGGATTCCCAGGTGCACAAACGCTATGCACCTAACACTCCTTATAATAGTCCTTCCGGGCAGCGTTTGGCGCGCGTTATGTTATCTCGCAAAAGTAATTAGTTTGGAACTGGACTAAGAAAAGGTCGATCTGTCTGAAACGCAATGCAGACAAGTGGGACCGCTGCAGTCTGACCCCTATTTCATTTGCCTATTCCCCCTCCCCTATTTCATTTGCCTGCTCCCCCCTCCGCGGAGTGTGAGGGGGAGGGGACCTCGCTAAACAATTGGGGTCTGACCCTATTTCATTTACCAATTCCCCCTCCCCTCCGGGGAGGGGGTTAGGGGGAGGGGCAACCTCGCCGGCTAGTCCACCACGCTCGGGTCAATCCGACCGTAATGTGGGAAGCCGGGTGTGGCGCGAAACCTGGCAAGCTCCTTGGCGCTGACTTCGGACCGTATCAATCGATCGAACGATGCAATCACACCATCGAGATCATCGCGATGGCGACGGCAACAATGCAGATAGGTCGACAATAACTCTCTCAAGCTCGTGTTGTGGTTCGCTTTAAGCTTTTGATCGAGATTCAGGAAGTACACCGCACCGCCCCAGTACAGTGTGCGAAATTTGCGTTGCGCGCGCAGTTTGTGCACGACGTCAACGTAAGGACGATCCGGGTATTTGTACTTGCGAGCCCCCTCATCCAGGCGTCGCTGATAACGCTGCGTGATCCCTTCACGGGTCCACGCGCCTGTGGCGTACATAACTTGATGCTGCATGTAACTGGCAAAGCCTTCAGAAAACCAGGCGTCATCGCGTCCGAGGTAGGGCAGGATGAGATGACTGAGTTCGTGTGGCGCAGTCCAGTCGCGACGAAAGTCTTCGAGCGTGTGGCGCGGATCGACATTAAAGCGGACACCCTGGTCTCTGCCGCGTAACGTATTGGCCCACGGCACCGGTTCACGTGACCGAGCTCGGGCAAAGCGGATGTGCACATCGAAGGGATAAGGACCTACCAGGCTCTCGATGCCACCTGCAACTTCGTCGATCCAGGTCTCGAGTTTGGCCTGTTCGGACTCGGAAAAACGATCCTCGTAAAAGAATCGCAATTCAGCCTGGCTTGCAGACGACCAACCAACGAAAATTACGAGTAATAAGATCCTGGGCACAATCACTTAAGACAAAGCGATCCCGACTAGTCGGGCGATTCGGGGCGGGCGAACATGTGATCGGACAGCGGCACATTGATACGTAGAGCCTTGACGGCGGCGCGCCAGGTGCCGTCGGAACTCGACACCCAGAGCGGATGGTGGATGCCGTCTTGCACGAAATCCCACGGTCCCGACAGACTGCCGACTTCATCGTCGTAAGCACCAAACGCATAGGGCTCGCCGTCGGCATCCAGCTGGAACCACTTGATGCGTTTGCCGTTTGCATAGACTTCCAGGCGGTTTTTGTCGTTGACGGCAAGTGACAGCGCCGGATCCCGAGCCGCAATGCGATGAATGGTACGGTAGAGATGTGACTCATACCACTGCATGTCTTCTTCAACTAACTTTGCGGGCACGTCCTCGATCTTTCCTGTACCCCGCAGGCGCCAATGTCCATCATCATTGATAACCCGAATAAGATGCAGATCCTGTGCCGTGGTTTCGATACGAAAACGCGGTTTTTCGAAATCCATTGTGATAACCGCATAAACGACAGTGGGCTCGCCGGCGCGATTCTGTTGCGAGCCGTTGATCGTGTTCTTCAGACCCGCCCAGGTGTCACGACCGCCAATCGCTGCCAGCATCTTGTCAGCGATCGCTTCGGCAGCACCGTCTTTTGCACCGGCAGCGTGGCCGACCGATAATGCGATGGCACACACAAGCATCGATGCGATCAAAACGGAGTTCAAGCAGAGTTTTGATTTCATTGCACGACTCCCGAGATTGATCATTGTGACACTATAAAGGGACCGCTCATTAATTTCGCCCGTAAGCAATTCGCTAAGCTACCTCCGGAACCAAACGCCGGGCAAGTAAAGACTTGGCGCCTACGGCTATGACGACGGAACGTGACTATTGGGAGCGCCACGCGCGCAACTATGACGCTTCGATGCGGCTGCTCGGCGGTCCGTTGCCACGCATGCTGGAGCTTGCTAGCGCAGCGGTGCGTGATAAGCAGGTGCTCGAAGTCGCGGCTGGCACTGGTATCGTAACGACGGCCATTGCACAAACGGCTAGCAACATTGTCGCGACCGACTATGCCGCAGCAATGGTTAAAAAACTCGAGCACCGGGTACGTGATGCCAGGCTAGCCAATGTACGCTGCGAGCAGGCAGACATCTACGAACTTCGTTTTGCGCCGGACACGTTCGACGTCGTAGTCGCTGCGAACGTCCTGCACCTCGTCCCGGATCTCGGCCGTGCTATCGCGAGTATTCAGCGTGTGCTAAAGCCGGCCGGTCTGCTGGTCGCACCGACGTTCTGCCACGACGAAACAAAAACGGCGTGGCTTCTTTCCCAGCTAATTGCGCTCAGTGGTTTTCCCGGTCACCGCCGCTTTACGGCACGGTCACTAACCGACACACTGCAGCATCAGGGACTACGTATTCAGCGCTCCGAGACGCTGTCGGGTCTCATTCCGATTGGATACGTGGAAGGCGCTTTTTGACAGGCTCACATCAAGAAGTCGTCATCGCCGACTACCTTTCCCAGCGCTTTCTTTAGTCGGTCCCACCCCGGCGGCGTGCTGTTATCCCCTTTGGATTTGCGACGGAAGTTCTTCGCCCGAATTTCCGCGCTCCTTGCATCAATAAATTACCCCTTAGTTCAAGTACGGTAAAGCGGTTCGAGTTCGGGTGCTGCAGGTTTCTGTTTTACGCGGCTACGTTTTGTTTCCGATTGAAAGGCCTGCCACAAAGCGTCGCCATCCCAGTCTTCGTTGCTCGCGCTGAAACGTGCCCGGCTGAGTCGATGCAGTTCCTGTTGTAAGGGACCGTCTAGCCGTGCGGTCAATTCGCCGAGACTCCGCGCGGCGTTACCGGGCCATCGCGTTTTCGCCCAATGCAACAACTCCGTCTGTGCCGCAGCGGCATCATGCGCCGCACAAGCGCGTTGCAGATCTGACGCAACAAACACCGGTTTCGAAATCGGCTCTGCCGGGCCTGGTGCATCGCGTCGACTCCACCACCAAGCGGCAAGCGTAGCCAGCCATAACAAGGCAAAGGCCGCGCTGATCCCTTTCCACACAACTGACGTGCCGATTTCGGCAGACCCGGATTGGTCACGCGTATCGCGTTGCGTATCGCGTTGCGTATCGCCTGCTATGTTCGATTCGGTTCGCGGCAAGATCTGCGGGTTTGTTCCGGCAATTGAGCCTTCACCGGCAGGCAGCACTTGAGCCGTGCGTGCCGGCAGTCGGGCATATTCCAGTTGATCGCTGCGTGTGTTCCACCACGGGATTTCTATCGCCGGCAGTGTGAACTCGCCGGCCTGGGCCGGTATCAATGCGATCGTTTCGCGACGGCTGGAGATTTGTGTGCCATCGGCCGAGCGGGTCTCGAGTTGTGGCTGATCCGGATACTGTCTGACGCCATCGGGGGTGCCCATGCCGATCTCGGGCAACTGACTGGCGGTCAGTCCACGCGCCTTCAGTGTGAGTGTCCGGGTCAACGGTTCGCCTGCACGCCATTCACTGTTAGCACCGGGCCAGTCTTCGGTCAGCTCTACACGTTCGGCCGGTAACCAGACCTGGCCGTTAAACTGATCGGGAATCGGTTTAACTTCCAATTCCATCGTTTCAGATCGGACACGCACAATGCGTCCACCGCTAAAAGAATCAAAAAACGAACCGCGCCTGCCGACGCGTCCTTCGAAAACCAGCGGGTCGATGACGATCGTCCCGGAACGCTGCGGGAAAATGACATAGCGGCGTTCCACGACTGAAAAACGCGCCCCGCCACGCGTTGTCTCGTAGGCAATATCTTCGCCCAACCGCTCAATGACGGCATCGCCCTCGGCGATATTGGGTTCTGTGAGACTCGCCTGGCTCATCGATACGGCGCGGAACACGCGTACCGTGAAATGCGTCTGTGCCTGCACATAGGGTGATACCGGATCGGCTTCGACCTCGAGAAACACTTCACCGTCAGGCGCCGTACCACCGCTTGCGCCGGTCACCGTAACGATGCGTTCAGGACTTTGTTCGTTACCAAAATCTATCGGTGGCAAAGTCAGTTTGCCGACGCGTCGGGGCATCAGATCCACCGTCCAGCTCGCTGTCTGTTCCATGCGCCCGTTGACTATGGTGACGCTGGTGTTTCGCGAGGTGCCCAGCAATTCAAAATCCTGCTCGAGTGGCGAGAAATCCGGCTGTTGCGCCTCGCCACTGACCGTAAACACGACCCGTAGCGAATCGGAAATTGACACGGTCTCGCGCTCAATCCGCACATCGATTGCTGCCATGGCCTGCGCGCCTGCCAACAACGCCCATAGCAATAGCGCCTGCAATACCCTTACCATTGCTCCTGCTCCGCTGGTGGTTGTTCTCTTTGCCGGTATTGAAAAAGAAACTTGCGTCGTAATAAACCACCCGGGTCGTCCGGGATACGACGCAACCATTGTTCGACAGCCTGTTCGGCTTCATCGGGTGGCTCATCACTGGCCGCCATGGATACCGGTTGTTCCTGGCCCGTATCCGCTTCGCCTGCATCGGCCTCACGTGCGTCTGCTTCGTCTTGTTCGGCCTCGGACGCCAGCGATTCGTCATCCTGTTCGCTGCCGGTTTGCGGCTCATTGGCCGATTCACCTGATGGGTCATCGGTGGATGACTCGCCCTGCTGTGACGCGTCTTGATTTTCCGCTGACTGATTATCACCCGGCTGTTGCTCGCCCTGGTCGCCTTCACTTGGATCGTCGGATGACTGGTCAGACTGTTGTGAGTTATTTTGCATTTGTTCGCGCACGAGATCGCGGTTAAATGTTGCATCAGCGTGTTGCGGATCGCTTTCGAGCACCGAGTCGTAAGCCGCGATTGCTTCTTCAAAACGGCCCATTCGCGCCAGTGCGTTACCGCGATTGTATGTCGCCTCGATATTGTCCAACTCCCCCAATGCCTGCAGGCTGCCCTGATAATCGCCGGCACGATACCTGGCAGCGCCTTGCCATTGCGGGTCTTTGAACAGTTCGGCCGCGCGCGCCGCGTCGCCTTCGGCAAGTGCCCGTGCTGCACTCTGGTCCGGACGGGACCACCAGGTAGATGTGTCCATCGCTTTGGCCGGCATGACCGGCACAAAAAACGCCAATGCGACTACCGCAAGAATACCGCGGCGAAATACCAATGCGGCCAAGGGCAACAAAAACAGCACCAACCACGGCCCCTCTTCGCGCCACACATCCGCTGTCAACTCGCGTTCGCTGGCCTGTGTGGGTTGCACGGCTTCCAATATGGAGCCAATGCGCAAGATGTCACGATCATCGGCACCTAAATCCTGATAGATACCGCCACCGCGTGTGGCCACGGCACGTAAAGCGGCGCTATCGAGTGTCGCGATGACGATCGAGCCGTCGCTTTGTTTTATAAAACCGCCCTGCCCCGGCACCGGTCCGCCGGATTCCGTCCCGACACCGAGCACGGACACTCGAAAACCATCGGCTACCAACCGGCCGACGACAGCACCGGCACGATCCGGGTCTGCGCCGTCACTGACTAACAACACGTCGCCACGCTTGCGGCCGGCCTGTAATAACAACTCGTGTGCTTTTTGTAGTGCCACATCGGTGCGACTGCCTTGGCTCGGCATCAACTCCGGTGTCAACGCCGACAGTTGTGATCCAATCGTCGCAACGTCATCGGTCAGCGGCGTCACGACGAAAGCATCGGCAGCATAGACTATCATCGCGGTCTGCCCCTCGGTGCGCCGTTCCAGCAGATCGGCCACTTTGAAACGCGCTCGTTCGAGCCGTGACGGTTTGATGTCCTGTGTGTTCATCGAACTGGACAGATCCATTACGATGACTAACGCGTTTTGATTGGCAAAAACCGGTTGTGGCAGTTTTTGCCAGGCCGGTCCGGCCAGTGCGAGGATCGCCAGGCTACCCGCAACACCTGCGATCGCTGCTGGCAAACGACTGGCTACGGTTGCACCGCCGATCAGTACATGCGGTGCCAGATGCGCATCGACGACATTCGCCCAACGCCGTAATCCAGGTCGGCGGCCCAATAGCCACACGAGTGCGGCGGCCAACGGGATAAATGCCAGTAACCAGAGCGGTCGCAGAAAATGTAATTCGGCAAGCATCACGCCCGCACCCGAATATGACCGATAAAAAGAATCGCCGCCAACATCAATGCGCCACCCAGCGGCCAATAAAACAACGCTTTGACCGGACGAAAAGTTTTCGGGTCCTGTTCGACCGGTTCCAACTGATCGAGCAGACGATAGATTTCTTCGAGCTGTGCGGTATCGCGTGCACGGAAATAGCGACCGCCGGTTTGCGTCGCGATGGCTTGCAAAGTTTTTTCGTCCAGATCGGCAGACGGGTTGATGCGGTTTGTGCCAAACAGGCCACGCACAAGTTTTTCTTCTGCGCCAATGCCGATGGTATAAATTTTCAAGCCCTCGGTGGCGGCAAGCTCTGCGGCCTGTAGCGGATCGACTTCGCCGGCGGTATTGGCCCCATCGGTAAGCAATATCAGCACGCGTTGTCCCTCGGGCCGCTCGCGCAATCGTTTGACGCCCAAACCGATAGCGTCACCGATGGCTGTCGCCCGGCCGGCCAGACCGATCTGCGATTCGACCAGTAGTTCGCGCACTGTCGTTAAATCAAAAGTCAGTGGCGTCTGGAGATATGCGCGTTGGCCAAAAAGGATCAGACCCAAACGGTCGCCCTCGCGTCGTTCGATAAAATCGGTCGCCACCCATTTGGTTGCCGTGAGACGGTTCACCCACTCGCCACGAATCCGGAAATCTTTCTCGCTCATACTTTCGGATAAATCGACTGCCATCATGATGTCGCGGCCAGTGACCGGTATCTCAATCGGATCGCCGAGCCACTCGGGCCTGCTGCCGGCGGCCACAATCAGCAACCAGGCCACCGCGGCGAGCCACAAAGGCCAACGACGACGGCGTAGGCCATCGTATGCACCGGGACGGGTTAACTCCTGCAAAAACGGCACACGCAATGCGGCACCGCGCACCGCCTCACCAGCCGGTATTAAATAGCGATATATGACCGGTAGCGGTAGCGCGAACGCAAGCCAGGGCCAGGCGAACTGAATCATGACGGCCCCGCCTGTGTTGTTTTGCCCAAACGCTCAAGCCAACGTTCGCACAGTGCCATTAACCGCTGTGCGTCAACATCGGCCGAAGCACGATACGGCGCGTCGCTGATCAGCCGGCCACCGTCGGCGCCAAATACCGTCTCGCCGGCCAGCTCATCGAGATACTGCCACCACCGTGCACCGGTCAGACTGGCGGCCTGCTGACGTGTGCGCATCGACATACCGACACGACGCAACCAAACCGATACCTCACGCGCCAGACGATGTGCATCACCGTGTTCACGCCAGGCGCTTTGCAGGTTTGTTAATTCGCGACGCGCAATGTAGGCCGGTGATCGCCGCAATGCGAGTCGGCGACGCCACAAACGAATGACTATGAACACGAGAAACAATAACAACGCAGCCACGACCCACCAGCCCGGTGCCGGTGGCCACCAACCGACCGGATCGGGTAAATGGATGTCTCGTAAGGGCAACTCGGCAGGATTCATGAGCGTACCAACAAACTCTTTTGCAGCGTCTGCGCCGGATCTTCGTCGGTGGAACAATCCAAAAATGCGATACGGTGCCGTCGGGCCAGAGATCGTAAATAATCCACCCGTTCGTCAAAGCGGTGTGTATAGCCATCGCGATAACGTGCATCTGTCGTGTCGAGCAGGAACTCGTCGTGGCCATCGCTCAGTCGATAGGCGCCCGGTGGTGGCAACCGGCGTTCGAACGGATCATAGACAAACAGCTGGGTAATCTCGTTATGCCGGGCCAGTTGCGCCAGATGACCTTCGGCAACCGCATCGAACCCGCCGAAATCGCTTAACAGAAACACCAGGCTACCCGGGCGCACGATACGACGTAGCCGGATCAAGGCATCGCGTGCAGCACGCGGGTCGGGTGCGATGGACTCCTTATTAATCCATGCAGGATGCGATACGACACGATTGATAAATTGCAGCACGCCGCTTTTGCCACGGGCAGGTTTTAGTTCGTGATGATGCGTTTCGGAAAAAACTACGCCACCGACACGATCACCACGCCGGCTCGCGGCCCAGGCAATCAATGTCGCGGCGCGTGCCGCTTGTACGGATTTATACACACCACGTGTCGCAAAATGCATGCGTTGCCGCAGGTCCAGCCACAGGAATACCGGTTGCTCGCGTTCCTCCCGGAACAACTTGGTAAACGGCCGGCCGGTGCGGGCCATCACCCGCCAATGCAGATTGCGCGCCTCGTCGCCGGCTTGATAGGGACGGGATTCGTCAAACTCCATGCCACGACCTTTAAACGGCGATAAATAATCGCCGGCGATTTGTGCCCGGACGTTCTTGCTGCTGAGTGTCAGTGCGGTCGCGGCGCGATTGAGCCCGACCAGTTGCCCAACGGTGACGCCTACAGCCTCGGCGGTGCTTGCGAGCGAGCTTGCCATACTGTCAGGGGACGGCGATTCGGCCGATGAGTTCCCCGATCACCTGATCCGGTGTGACCCCCTCGGCCTCGGCTTCGAAATTGAGGATTAAGCGATGACGCAGCACATCGTAAGCCACTGCCTGGATATCCTCTGGCGCGACATAGTCACGACCCGCCAACCACGCGTGCGCACGAGCACAACGGTCCAGACAAATCGTGGCCCGTGGACTGCCACCGTATTGCAACCAGTTTTCGAGATCGTCGCCATACGCACCGGCATTGCGTGTGGCCAGCACCAGTTGCACCAGGTACTCTTCCAATGGGTCGGCGAGATGCAAATTCAGCACCTCGTGACGCGCGCGCATGACTGTCTCCATCGACACCGGGTGAACAACCGCTTGTGTTTCGGGTGACGCGTCCGCCTCTTCCCGGTTCAGTTGTAAAATCGCCCGTTCCTCGTCCGCATCGGGGTAACCGACGTTGACATGCATCAGGAATCTGTCGAGTTGCGCCTCAGGCAGCGGGTAGGTGCCCTCCTGTTCAATCGGGTTTTGCGTTGCCATCACCAAGAAAAGACGAGGCAGTGTGTAGGTTTTGCGCCCAACTGTAATCTGGCGTTCCGCCATCGCTTCGAGCAATGCAGATTGGACTTTCGCCGGCGCCCGGTTGATCTCGTCGGCCAGTACCAGATTGTGGAACAACGGGCCCTGCTGAAATACAAAGCTGCCGTCCTGCGGCCGATAGATGTCAGTACCGGTCAGATCGGCGGGCAACAGATCCGGTGTGAACTGCACACGATGAAAATCGCCTTCGATCCCATCCGCCAGCACTTTGATCGCCCGTGTTTTCGCCAGACCGGGCGCGCCCTCGACGATGAGATGGCCGTCGGCCAGCAGTGCAATCAGCAAGCGGTTGACCAACGTCTTTTGACCAATAATGCGCTTGCCTATAAGCGCTTCCAAACGTGTAAATTCTTCAGTGGCGGACATGGATTTTCACGTTCCTCGTAAGACTTCTGGTCAGGTCAACGATTCGATTCGGCACCCGACAAGGGGTTCAAAATTTTAAGCACCAAATCCGGTGCGTCAAGTGGGGCCCTGGACGGTTATCCTAATTACTTGACGTTATTTACCTAGCCGGCCGTCGAGGGAGAAAATATCTACGCGGTGAAGCGAGACATAGGGAACGGCGATTCGATTACGTTTGGTGTCAATACCAATATCTGCGGGTCTGCCGGGCAACTCAATTCGGCGTTTGTCCACACCATCGACCATGATATGCAGACTGGTGTCTTCCTGGCTGGCGATAATGATGTGCCCTTGCACGACTTCCACACCATCGTAATTGCCGCCGCCGTCCAGCTTGCCGACGGTCGTAAACGACTTGTCTTCGATATCCCATTCGACGATTTCCAGCGGACCATTCCACGGTGCGAGCATAAGCCGGCCATTTTTGGGATTGACGGTGATGCCGTTGGGATTCATTGTCGTTTTGGTTGCCAACGTGGGCGCCCCGTCGGCAATGCGATAAACGCTGGATGTCCCGGTATCGGTGACATAGAGCGCGCCGTCGCCGGCTAACACAATGTCATTGAGGAAGCCCAACTCGAACTGAGAAAAATCGACAAAGTCGAGTTGCGCTCCATTGCTGCGGTCAAACAAGTGCACGCCACCGGCATCGACTACCCACAGCCCCCTTGTATCGATATACATGCCGCGCCCGCCATGCAGTGGCCAGCGCTCGCTGCCTTGCATGAAATGCAATGAAAGAATCTCGCCATCAGCCGACACTTTGGACACGAATCCGTTGGCATCGCCGGCAGGCTCATCATTGAAATTTGAAACGAAGAAAACATCCAGTTCGGGATCGTAACGAACCGCTTCCGGTCCGCTGAGCCCACTGACAATGGTGACATCAGCGCGATCGTTTGGCTGTGCCGGCGCATCTTGCGGCGAGGGCGCGCAGGCCGATAAAGCAAAAAGCGCAGTGGCAATTAATAGAATGCCTCTCGTGGGATAAATGATCGTTTTCCGAGTGTTTTCTATGTTCACTTTGCGTTTGCACCTCTGGTAAATATTAATGTTGACCAATCCGAAGTTGAGCTGGCTCAGCGCTGCGGATACCAATCGCCGCGGCCGTCGGGCGTGAAGTCGAGCATGTTCCACAGGGGCCAGATCATGTCGACATGGCGTGGGTCCTGGCCGGGTTCGGCCTTGGCCAGCATCAGCTCTGTGGCATAGGTGTGCACGATGTCATCTTTGCGACGGGCGAAAACATTGAGCATGGGCATCTGGGCGCCCTCTTTGTTTTCGCCTAGGTAATCGCGGCTGTACGTGCTGCTGCCCGCCGAGTACAACCGCAGGTTGTTCCAGTCACGACCTTTTGCGTAAGTCTGAATTTCCAGTAACGGTGCCTTGGCGATGACTGCCAGGCTAACGCGTTGTGAGATGTGCGGCGCGCTGCCGTTGACGCCGTCGAGTACTGAGGTGCACATCGGGCAAGGTTCCTTGCCGGGTGGAAACATGAAACTGTATAAAACCAGGCAATCTTGCCCGGACATAAAAAGCGACGACAACTTGGCCGGGCCATCGGGCCCTTCGAAGACGTAGTCCTCAGGTACCACTCCACCTGCGGGCAAGGCACGTCTTTGTTCGGCAACTTTTTCGACTTGTCGGCGTAGTTCGATCTCGGCGGCCAATAATTCGTCACGTGCGTGGCGATACTCGTCGCTTTCGCCCGGAAAATGATGATCATGGAATCGGGTCATGGTTTAACCCCCGTCACAGGTGTGTGAATCAAGTTTAGCTCAGGCGACAGGCGACGGGGTCAAGTCTGCGCATTACGCATTTCCGGTCTGAAAATGCGTAATGCGCAGACTTGACCTCTTCCTTATAGATAAGGAGAGAATAGCCACGCTACGGAATCCCGGAAGCGGGCCGGCAGGCCGCGACTGTCGACTTCTGCCAGGGTGACTGAACGCGAGACGGCGCAAATTTTATTGGTGTGCCCGCGGATGTGGCTGACTAGTTCTCGGTCGAATACTTCCACGCCTAACTCAAAATTAAGCCGCAAGCTGCGTGGATCCAGGTTGGCCGAGCCGATCAGAGCGTAGTCGTCATCGACCAGCAACAACTTGGAATGACAAAACGGAGCTGGCTGAAAAATCACTTCGATATCCCACATGAGTAACTCCCACAACATGTTGCGGGTGGCCCAATGCACGTAGAACAGGTTATTTTCCTCGGGCAATACAATCCGGACACGCACACCACGGCTTTTTGCTGCTTGTAGTGCTGCGATCAATTCACGCGAGGGCAAAAAATACGGTGTCATGATGTCGACCTGGTTTCGGGCAGCACTGACCACACCGCGGATTACCATTGCCAACCGATCCAGGTTTTCCCCGGGATCGTCCATGATCAATCTGCAGGTTGCGCTGCCACAGGAACGCGTGTCGATCGGGCTCAGCTCGAGATTTTCGCCGGTGACGAAACGCCAATCGTCGCAGAATGCGGTTTCCAATTCGCTCACGATGGGTCCGTGCAACTGAAAATGCACGTCGGTCATGACATAGCTGCCGTCGGGACAGGCGACGTGGCGCGAGCCGATGTTCATGCCACCGGTGAAAGCGACCTCACCGTCGACTACCAAAATCTTTCTGTGGTTTCGCAGGTTTAAATGAATCGCCGGCGGGATCAGGCGCAAGGGCAAGAATAATCGAACATCGAGTTTCGCGCGTTTGAGCATGCGTACCGCTGACGGCCGCGCATAGTGTTGACCGACGCCATCTATCAGTATTTTGACGTCAACACCGCGGTCTTTCGCGGCAGCTAGCGCGTCAGTGAACTGCCGTCCGGTGACTTTTGACTCGAATATGTAGGTTGATAAGTAGACGATCTTTTTTGCGTTGCCGATTGCTGCGAGCATCGCCGCATATGCGGAATCGCCGTTGTGCCATGGCGTCACGGAATTACCGGGTAACAAGTGATGGCCGCTGATGGTGGCACCGACTGCTGCAAGTGGGCCTAAAGTTTCTGGGGAACACGCGTCGACATCTTTGTAACGTTCCGGGCGTTCGAAGCCGACCAGACCGCGGTTTTCGCGATACGCTTTGGCGCGGGTGCGTACGCGATTTACACCTAACAGGTAATAACTGATGGGCCCGCCAAAGGGTATGAGCAGGCAAACGACCATCCACGTGACAGAGGATCTGGGGTCACGCTTATAAAGGAGTGCATGACCGGCACCCAGCACTGCCAATGACAAGTGTGTCGCAAGTAAGAACAGGCTTAGTAAGGTGGATTCCAAACGGCCTCACCGGGGTCAGATCAGAATGGAGACTGTACTAGAAAGGGAGGGTTGGAAGAATGGAGTCGCGGCAAGATGCCGCTCCTACGAGATCAGCGTCGTATTTGCCCCCCACCCTAGCCCTCCCCCCGAAGGGGGGAGGGAATAATCAAGGGGTCGCTTCGCGACCTATTCGATTTGCGTGTCTCGATACACGCAGATCGCCCTAACCCTCCCCCCGAAGGGGGGCGGGAATAAGATAAGGCGGGTTGGAAGAATGGGATCGCGGCAAGATGCCGCTCCTACGAGATCAGCTGCGTATTTGCCCCTACGCCAATCTTTCCCCCGGGGAGGGAATAAAGGGCGGAGCGAATAGCATCTTTCGTGGTTTGCCCCCCACCCTAGCCCTCCCCCCAAAGGAGGGAGCGAAAAGTGGCTTGACCGGCGCCTGGAACGGTGGGTGAATGGTCTAAACCGTCATTATCAGAAAGTCGTGCCCGGGACCTCGAATCGACCGATATCAACTGCCGTCTCACTGTCTGTTGTGGGGCACCTGGTATTGTTCGGCGCCCTTGCGTTGTGGCTTGGCCTCAAGTTCGAACGGGCAATAAGCAGCAGACCGTTGGTGATTCATCTCCAGACGCGGGAGACCGATGGCGACCTATCCGCCAAAGCAAAATTGGATAACACCGTCGAAAGTGCTGAGCCGGCCAGCGCTCAAAAGCCTATCGACGAGGAAAAAACGACTGACACAGAAACGAAGCTTGTCAATTTGGACGACGACATTACCTCAGATCAAAGGAGCACGGCCAGACAGGTTAAAGAAACAAGGACGACCCCCGCAGAAATAAGACTTGTCGATTTGGATCTCAATACGACCACAACTGCGGAAATCAGTCAGGAACAAGCTCCCGCTGTAAACCAGCCGCAAGCGAGTAATTTAGACCAAGCCGCATCTGGGTCAGACCAGCAGGAACAAGCTGCCGCCGTTGACACGGAGTTTGCCGAATTCAATAGCGACGTGAGTGATCCGGAAAATACGCAGGTCTCGACGGGTCCCGCTGAGCATGCCGAGTCAGCGCTTGACGGACCCGAAATCGTGGCAACCGTCGAAGCCAGTGAACAAATCGTGCCGCCTGGTCGAAAAGCGTCCGAGCTATCTACCGTTGATTCCGGCCTGGCCGCAGCCAAGAACGTATCGATGTCGCCCAGACAGGAGAGGATGCTCGACAAAAAATTCGAGAAATGGGCTGCCAGTCTCCACCAGATGGAACAATCCGAACAAAGTCTGGCTTGGGAACACCAGGGGCAACAATACACGGCGAAGATCAAGCGGCTGCCTGCCAATGACAATATGGATATCGAACAGATCATCGTCGAAGTCAGGACCGAAGAAAACGGCAGCACGATGTCGACCGAAATGCGTATGAAGCGATTGGCTTTTTCAAATTTTACGCAATTCGTCAGTCGTTGGGATCCCAGGGTCCATGTGCATGACGATGAACTGGATGGTCGCTTTCATTCCAATTCGCAAATTAACCTGATGGCGACACGCGAAGTCAGTCCGACTTTTCACGGGAAGGTCACGACGGCGTCGCGGCGAGTCAATATGGGTGAGTCTCACCGACGCGCCAGACGTGATGACGTTTTTCTAGGCGGCCTGGAAACCGGTGTCAGACGGATTGTGATGCCAAAACATTTCGTTCCATTTCCCGAAAACAACCGGGTCGATGATCATCAGGTCCAATATTTTGACGAAGACACCAATATCAATTTTTACGAGGACGGCACCTATGGTTGGAAACGTGCCGGTAGTTCATATTCTGAGCGAAAGAGGCTTATAGACAACGACACTTCTTATCTGATTGGAGCGAAAAAGCGAAAGCTGTTTGTGAGCGGGGTCGTAAAGGGAAAAGTGCTGGTCTACTCTCCGGAGAAAATCGTCATCGCAGATGATTTGATCTATGCACATGATCCAGACACCACACCGGATGCCGATAACTACCTTGGTCTGGTATCCGACAAGAACATTGAGGTGGCTGGACCCGATATTACCGGTCCAGGCGATTTGTCGATCCACGCATCGATGTATGCAAAACGCCGATTTGCAGTTAAGCGCTACACCGCTCCGGAAAATTCGTTGTTGTTCGTTTATGGCAGTCTGACGGCAGGATCCCTTTCGGCCACGGAACCGAGGTTTCGCACAAAGATTCAGTTTGACAGGCGCCTCGAGACCAAGCGGCCGCCAGGGTTCCCTGTGACCAATCGGTACGAGATTGAGCCCTGGGACGCCAAATGGAGATTGAATTAAGAATATTACCCCCCACCCTAACCGTGATTATTATTCCCCACCCTAACCGTGACTATTATTCCCCCTCCCCTTCGGGGAGGGGGTTAGGGGGAGGGGCAATGACCTAAAGGTGCTCCTAACATTACGCGAATCATCCCCCCACCCTAACCGTGATTATT
>Ga0224508_10000013_pt1 | contig 259461 bp, 200 predicted proteins | sample SF_Jan12_sed_USG_4_FD_170157 | JGI IMG/M metagenome (GOLD analysis project Ga0224508, IMG submission 170157) | Sediment microbial communities from San Francisco Bay, California, United States - SF_Jan12_sed_USGS_21 | ecosystem: Environmental > Aquatic > Marine > Sediment | place: USA... | reverse complement strand
CCATCATTGTTGAAGTCACCCACCGCCACCCAGACAGGCTTGCGTCCTGCATCGAAGCGCTGCTCCGGGGCGAAGTTGCCGTCCCCCAGCCCCATCAACACCGAGACGCCATCGGACTGCCAGTTTGCGACGGCCAGGTCTTGCGTGCCGTCGTCGTCGAAGTCACCCACCGCGACCGAGCGTGGGTAATTCCCTGCGCCGAAGCGTTGTTCCGGCGCGAAACTTCCGTCGCCCAGGCCCAGCAGCACCGAAACGTCGTCCGAGTTGGCGTTGGTCACCGCGAGGTCCTGTGCGCCGTCGCCGTCGAAGTCGCCGACCGCCACCGAACGTGGGTCGCCGGCAGCGAAGCGTTGCTCCGGAGCGAAGCTTCCGTCGCCCAGACCCAGCAGCACCGAGAGGTCGTCCGTGCTGCTGTTGGCCACGACGAGATCCTGTACGCCGTCGCCATTGAAGTCACCTACCGCGACCGAGGTCGGGTTGAGCCCAACGTCGAAGCGCTGCTCCGGGGCGAAACTGCCGTCGCCAAGTCCCAGCAGCACCGAGACGTCGTCGGGGCCCCGATTCGGCGTGACGAGGTCCGCCACGCCGTCGCCGTCGAAGTCACCGATGACGACCGACTCCGGCAACTCCCCAACGCTGACCCGTTGCTCCGGGGCGAAGCTGCCGTTGCCCACGCCCAGCAGCACCGAGAGGTCGTCCGACGTCCAGTTCGCCACCACGAGGTCCTGGATGCCGTCGCCGTTGAGGTCACCGACCGCGACCGCCCACGACCGGTCTCCCGTGGGATAGCGTCCTCCCGGAAAGAGCACGCAGGCCTCCCGGCTCTGGGCGAACGCCGGCAACAGCAGCAGCGCGCAAAGGACGATCGGTTGAACCGCTCGGAGTGAGGGGTATGCAGTGAGAGTTCTGGAGATTAGAAACATCGGGACCGCCTCCTAACTTCAAGCGAGGCGCGAAAGGCGGCCCGGCAATTAGCCCCGGATGAAGGACCTGCCTCTTCGTCTCGCGGTCGACCAAGTCGCCGCCCAACTCACGAGGAGCAGAGGTCCGGCCAGTTGCAGATCCGGTCGCAAGCGACCGGGCCTGAACGCCAGGTAAGTGAGTCATGCTTACACAAGCCCGCAGGGGAGCGGCGTCGAAGCAAGAGACCGTAATCGTCCTGATTCTCCATAATCTTACCGAGCCGTCACGATCGTCACCCGATGCGGCCCGGTTCCCGGCGGCCATGTCCGGCCCCCTCCTTGCCAGCTAGCAAAAGATAGCTTATGCTATCTCTTAGGAGATCATCATGCCCCAGATTCAACTGGCAACCCGGATCGACGAAAACGTAAAGAAAGCCGTCGAGAAAATCTGCGAGGCCCGCGGGCTAAAGATGAACCGGTTCATCGAAGAGGCGCTGCTCGACAAACTCGAAGAACTTGAAGATGTCGAGGATCTCAAGGTCCTCTTGTGCGAGCCCACGCGCCCGTTGTCCGAAATCCTCAAAGATCTCAAACTCGATGGCAAACTTTAAGATCGAAGTTTCCGCCACGGCGGAAAAGCAGATCCGCAAGCTGGCCCAGGACGATCGGATCCGCGTGTTGCGTGCGATCCGGCCCCTGGCGAAGGAGCCACGCCCACCGGGCTCACGCAAGGTTCGTGGGTATGACGACGTGTTCCGCATCCGTGTCGGAACGCACCGAATCATCTACCGTGTCGTTGGACGACGACTCCTGATCATCATCCTGAAGATCGGGCATCGACGGGAGATCTACCGTTCGCTTCGGTAAGGACAGCGAACCCCGAATGACGGTTCCCCGGTCTGGGACCCACGGGTTATGAGTCCGCCGCTCTGGCCCCCCGGAAGTAACGCCGCCGAAAGTACAACGCGACGCTCACCAGCCCAAGCAGCACCGGGACCTCGACCAGCGGACCGATCACCGCCGCGAACGCGACACCGGATCCGATGCCGAAGACGGCGACGGCCACGGCGATCGCCAGCTCGAAGTTGTTGCTGGCCGCGGTGAACGACAGGGTCGTCGTCTTCGCGTAGTCGGCGCCGATCTTACGACCGAGCCAGAAGCTGACCAGGAACATCACCACGAAGTAGATGACCAGCGGGACGGCGATGCGCAGCACGTCCAGCGGGATGGCAACGATGCGTTCGCCCTTGAAGCTGAACATCACCAGGATCGTGAATAACAGGGCGATCAGCGTGATCGGGCTGATTCGCGGGATGAACACCCTGTGGTACCAGTCCTTGCCACGCAGCTTCACCAACACGAAGCGCGTGAGCATGCCCGCCAGGAACGGAATGCCGAGATAGATGAACACGCTTTCGGCGATCTGCCCCATGCTCACCGGAACCAGGCTGCCCTCCAGGCCGAACAGCGGTGGCAGGAACGTGATGAAGAACCAGGCATACAGGCTGAAGAACAGCACCTGGAAGATGCTGTTGAACGCGACCAGGCCGGCCGCGTACTCGGTGTCGCCCTCGGCGAGGTCGTTCCAGACGATGACCATCGCAATGCAGCGTGCAAGGCCGATCAGGATCAGCCCCGTCATGTACTCCGGGTAACCGCGCAGGAATACGATCGCCAGCGCGAACATCAGCGTCGGACCGATGACCCAGTTCTGGACCAGCGACAGGCCGAGCACCCTGCGGTTGCGGAAGACGTCGCCCAGTTCCTCGTACTTCACCTTGGCCAGCGGCGGGTACATCATCAGGATCAGCCCGATGGCGATCGGGATGTTGGTCGTGCCGACCTGTAAACCGTCGATGAACGACGAGACCTGAGGCGCGAGCGAGCCCAGGCCGACACCGATGGCCATGGCCATGAAGATCCAGACGGTCAGGTAACGGTCAAGGAACGAGAGTCCCTTGACGATTGTGCTCTTCATCGTTTCCTACTGCTTCGTGTAGGTCGCCTTCGCCGCGTCCAGGTAGGTCGTGCCGTCCAGGGACATCTCGTACTTCCAGTCGAAACCTTTCTCGGTGATGTTGTAGGTGGACAGCCGGGAGTGAATGGTCATGCCCCCCTGCAGGTCCTTGCCTGACACCACCAGGCTGCCGTCCTTGAAGTCGCCGGTGTAGTTCGAAATCCTGGCGCCCATGCTGTCGACCCAGATCATCTGCCACTTCTTGGTCTCGCGGTCGAAGCTGGTGAGGCCCATCCCGGTGAAATCCATGCCCATCATGTTGCCCTCGAACAGCATCTGCTGGGCACCGCCGCCGACGGTTGGACTCATCACTGCGGTGGCCTCGGTCTCGGTCCAGTCCGGACCCATGGGGTTCTCCTTGTAGAAGAACTTGACGGTGTAGGTGCCGTTCATGATCTCGAGTTCTTTCATCTCCGCCGGGGGGCCCATCGGGGGTGCGGCGGCCTCAGCAGTCTCGGCGGCTTCGGCAGCCTCGGCATGGGCGTGGCCTTCGTGGCTCTGGGCCCCTTCATGGTGGTCCGCGACGGCGGCCCCGAAACAAAGGGCTACGGCTGCAAGGGCGATCAATAACGGTTTCATCGGGGAATCCTCCAGGTGGGGGTTACGGAATCTGAGCGAACCGGCAGTATACAAAATCATCCGCCGTCGCTCACACTCGCCCGACCATCGAGATCGTGTTCAACACCGCATGCGCAATGATCAACGGCCACAGGTTGCGGCCCGAAAGCATGTAGGCCGCGCCCATGATCAGGCCGATCAGGCTGACCGTGATCGCCCCGGACCAACCGTGGGAGGGAAAATGGCGAAAACCGAAGAGCGCCGCCTGAGCCAGTACCGCAAGAATGGCGGCGATCGGTGTTCTGGAAAACAGGCGCTCGAACCAGTTCATCAGGAAGCCGCGATCCAGCAGTTCTTCCAGCATGGACTCCAGCCACACGAACGGGATGATCATAAAGAACAACGGCCAGTTGTCTTTCAGATTTCCGAACCGTGAGACCGCGCTCTCCGTCGACGTGTCCGGTGCAACGGCGAAGGGAAGTTGATCCTTGAGGATTTCAAAAACGATGATCGACGCGATCGTGGCGCCCAGGATCAGGCCGGAGACCAACAGGCACTTCACCCAGCTCTTCGGGTTGCATAGACCCAGATCTCGCCAGCGTACGCCGCGAACTCTCATGCGCCACGTTGCCAGCACGAGCGTGGTAAAGGACCAGAACAACCCGTTGGCAAGGAAGTGCGCGGATTCGAAGTAGATCTCCCGCACCAGGAACATCACCGAGATGTACAGCACAAGATCGAGCAGATAGCTGCTGGGTTTGTTCGACGACATCATGCCCGCGTGAGCAACGCCAACGCCTCGACCTGCCGCGTCTGCGGCATCATGTCAATCGGTTGCACCGACTGGATCGTGAACTTCTTCCGACGCAGGATCTCCAGATCTCGACAGAGCGTATCGGGGTCACACGATAGGTACGCGATCTTCTTGGTCGGGCAGCGCGCGATCGTCTCCAACACCGATTCCTCGGCGCCGGCCCGGGAGGGGTTCAACACGACGGCATCGGGAGCCGCGTCCTTCAACTTCGCCAACCCCCGCTCCACCGATACCGCCGAGACACGATAGTCGCCGAGCTTCCGCGCACGCATCGTCGCCTTGAGATCCGCGATGGCGCTACGGTTGCCTTCGGCGAAGAAGACTTCTTCAAACCCTTTGCGAAGTGCGAGACCGTGGGTCCCGACGCCGGAGTACAGATCCGCCAACATCTTCCCGCCGCCGAAGAACGTCTCCATCAGACGATGGATCTCGGGCAACAGCGCCAGGTTGACCTGGAAGAACGCGGCAGGGGAGACACGCAGTCGCAGGTCTGCGTGATCGACCCAGATCTCACGCTCGCCCCACAGCGGTTTCACGGAACCGCGGATCACCTGCGGCCCCTTGCTGGGATTGAGGTTGACCGAGATGCCGTCGATGGAAGGGCATTGTTTCCGCAGTCCGTCCAGCGGAAAGTTGGGCAGCTCCTTCGTGCGAAAGACGAGAGTCAGATGTTGACGCCCGGGGTCCGTTCCACAACGCACGTCGATGTGACGAAGCGAGCGTGGGACGCCGCGCGCGATCGCCAGAAACTTACGAATGCGTCGGGTCGTCTCCAGCAGCTCCGGGACCAGCACGCGACAGTCCGGTGCGTCGACGATCTCGCGGGTCTGGGAGCGGAAGTAGCCGAGCCGATTGCCACCCCGTTGTGACATGCCGACCGCCATCTTGGCCCGGTTCCGGTAGCGGTCGATCAGGGGCGAAGGCAGGCAAGGTAGCGTGCTCACATCGCGCAGCGAATCTAGCTTTCCGATCGCCTTCTTGAGGACGCCGCGTTTTTGCGTCAGCTGGTTGGAGTAGTCGACACCCAGGAGCGTGCAGGCGCCGCACTCGCGACCGTGGGGGCAGGTGATTGTCGAGTGGGTGGGCTCCATGACGGAGCCCACCATACTCGATCTACTCCTGTTCCACCTCTGGCTTGTCGGTGTTCCAGATGTCACGGTGAATCAGCCACTGGCCCTTGACCTTCTTTGAGACGTTCAGCCACTTGCCGGTCTGGATGACGTTGCCGTCACCGTCCATCAACTCGTAGCGGCCACGACCCCAGGCATGGTCACCGCTGGATTCGCCCTCGTCGAGAGTGATCTTGGCGCTTGCAGCGCCGGCCGCACGGGCGGCCTCGATGTTTTCGACGATCGCGTCCCGACCGGTGACGGCGGGCATCTGGTACGGCATTCGCACCGCGTCTTCGGTGTACCCGGCGGCGATCGCGGAGACGTCGCCACTGTTGAACGCTTTCGTCCAGACTTTGATTCGACCCGCGTTGTCCGAAGCATCCCCGGCGACGACGGGCGTCGTGACCAGAGCGGTCATCGCCACGAGCAGCATGATTCCCTTTACGATCTTCATGTTTCCCCTCCTGTTCCCCGTGCGGGGTGAGATCCGCCGATTATCCCACTACCAGGAGGAGAGCACCAAGTGGGCGATTACCTATATCAGCCACAGCACCAGATAGACCAGTCCGATGAGGGCGATGGCCCCACCGGCGATCTTGCCGCCCAAAAGTCCAAACGGCAGCACCTTTTCCAGCAGAACGAACAGCGTGATCCCGGCGATCCACAGCAAACTCATGACGCCACCGAAGAACAGCAAGGCCATCAGAATCCAGCAGCAACCCAGGCAGAACGCTCCGTGCTCCATTCCCATCCGCAACGCGCCGATCTTGCCCGGCTTCCAACTCTGCGAGATGAAGTGGGCCGGAGAACGGCAGTGTCTCAGACACGCATCCTTGAGCGGAGTCATCTGATAGAGACCGGCGACGATCAGGAGACTCGCGCCGATCCCGGGACTGGAGAGCACCATCATCGGGGAGAGAAGCGCCGCACGCTCCAGCCCCCACTGCGCCAACGTCGCGCCGACACTGAACAGGCTCCAGATCACGACGTAGCCTGTAACGAAGAACGCGGTCGGCGCCAACGTCGTTCCCTGACGTGCAGCTTTTCGTGCAATGGCCGCATAGATCAGCGACATCGGAACTGCCGTGGGGACCATCATCCCGATCATCATGATGACCCACATCAGCAGCATGTAGCCGAACTGAGCGGCGGTCCACGGCTTGAGCTCCATCATGTGGCCCATGGCCATCATGCGGTCCATGTCGTTCGCCATGTCGACGAGGTAGGCCCACGCAAGAATCGTGGTCGCGGCGAGCGCCGAGAGGATGACGACACGGTCGCGCAGGGGAAGCGACCGGATCAGAATGCGGTTCGTCGCTTCGGACATCCCTAACGGATCACGCCGTCCTGATTCATGTGTAGAAGATTGAACTGGGCGTAGCTGTCGTTCAGATCCAAATTGATGCCCGCCGTCACCTTGCAACTGGCGCTACCCACCTCCGCGTAGGTGTATTCAAACCCTTCCGGAAGATGAATCCGCGCCCGGGACGGTTCACCGGAGAACGGGTTTGTCATCGGGACTCCCTTCGCCTCTACCAGACCCGCGACCGAGATATGACCCTGGCGCGCGTCGACATCGATGGATAGATCGATCGGCGCGTACAACGGATCGAGAACCTCGGACATGGTGCTGTTGTAGACGAAGAAATGGGTGGCCCCGGGAGCGGTCGATTCGCCGTGGACAATCTTGCGGAGCGCCTCACGTTGTTCCGGCGTGGCACGCTCTTCGATGATGGCCTGCTGTTTGCCGTTCCCCGCCGCGATCTCACCTGGCCACTGGACGAGGAGAATCCAGTCCAGCCCGTCGAGGGAGATGTCATTGAAATACCCGTCGATAACGTGGCCACCGATAACGGCCTCACAGAAGCCGTGGGTCGTAGGCGCACTGAACTGGCACGGACATCCCTGGGCGCAGTTGCAGTTGCCGAACTCCATGCCGTTGATCATCCATTTGTCGGACATCGTTCTCTCCTCTTGACCGGTTCCAAGCTCAAACTATACGCGTACCACCGGACCGCGTCAGCCTAGTTATTAACCTGGAGACGCACCACCCTGGCCCATCCCGCCAGATCTTCTTTTCCGAAAAAAACAGCGAGGATCTGGGCGGGGCGCGCGTCATCGAGCGCCACAACGTCCGGTCGCGTCGTCGAAACGTTCCTGTCGAGGGAATCGACGCCGTTGCCGGTGATGATGACTTCGAACGGCTCGTCGGGTCGACCGTACTGCCAGGGGATCTCGATCGGCGTCGGCTCGACCACGTTTTTTCCGCTCTTGGATGAACGCCCGACGTAGACCAGGAGGTGTTCCTCGGTTCGCACAACGAGATCGGCGAGGTCATCCCCGGTCAGATCGTGCCCGTACTGCACGAAACTCCGATCTCCGTCTTTGGGATCCAACGTCGTCGTCCTGGGTGCGATGGAGAAGCCCCCGCCGGAATTCCGCAAGTACGCATCCAGTACCAGGCGACTCTTGCGCAAGCCCTTCCAGTAGCCGATGACAAGATCCTCCCTGCCATCTCCGTTGACATCGACCATCGTCGGCTCGCCCGGTTGCCAGAGGTTCATGCGTGACTCGACGGCAAACAGAGGAGGGCGACCGAGGCGGCTGCGATCGTGTTTCACGGGGAACAGCCGCAGACTCTTCTCACCGAACATGCTTAGCTTCTCAGCGGAACGTGTCGAGATAAGCATGTGCGGTTGCTCGTCGATCATCAGGTACGACTGCCCCATCACCTCCTCCGGCGCGGGCAGCCGACTCCAGGAGTCCAGGACGCTGGACGTTCCATCGGCGGCGACCTGAAGAAGCTGGGCCTGGACGCGTGTCTTGCCGTGAACTTCCGGAGTGGCGGCAAACAGCAATGCACCATCCTCTCGACGTTCGAGAAGTCGGGGGTGTGGACTGGAGAGAACCCAACCATCCGGCAGTCGATGGGACTTGATGGGGAGCGGAACCTCGGCGCTGCGCAACACGGCACCGTCCTGGCGTTCATAGATCTCCAGCTGACCCAGTTCGACGGCCACCAGGGGGCGGTCGTCGGGCTCGGCGGTGCCGAGGGTCGCCTCGAAGACTCTCGCGCGGCGAAGGGTTGTGTCGACGCTGGGTAGGGGACCCAGCCCCATGGCACCGCGAACGAGGGTTCGATCGTCGGTCAGGTAGAGGATCTCGTCGACGCCGTCCCCGTCGAGATCGTAGGTGTCGATACGTCGAACCGTCGAGGGGATGTCATCGTAGAGTTTCTCGATCCGACCGTCGCCTGACGGGCTGAATCGGTAGAGCGACCGCGTGTCCGTCGTCTCAGGGTCCGCGCAGGGTGGGATCGGCGATCCTTCTTCGAGTATGGGCTCGATCGCCGGGCCGACGAAGAGCAACAGCTCGTGTTCGGCGTGTCGGCGCTCGACGACGTGGTGGATGATGACGCCGGGGACCCTGGCCTCCACAACGACGTGGGAGACGCCCGGGGTGGCCGTGACCGTCGGTTCGTCGGCATGGATCCCGACGACCGCAACGACAAGCATGAGTAGGAACCCGGCAACTCTCATGGCTTATCTCCGCTGAGATAGAGGTCCACTCGAACGGGGGCGCTGGCATCGGGATCGGTCACGACGCCGGGACGAGTCACCCGGATGTCGGAGCGGCCGTCGCCGTCGAGATCCTCCACACGAACGAGATCGAGACTGGCCGGTTCATCCTCAAGGAGGATCGTCAGATCGGGACGGGTCGGGTAGACGCAGCCGGGTTGACCGCGATGCAGCGTCAGCGTCTTGCCTCGACCGAAGTGAGCGAAGTCCTGTCGACCGTCCCCGTCGAAGTCTCCCGCAAACTGGGCGAAACGACCGATGACGAGATTGTTGAGATTGAGCTTCAACTTCTCGGAGAGGTCGAGACCCGGCACGGCTTTGAACTGACCGGATTCATCCTGCGCATAGACATGAAAATCCAGACCGATGCTGATGCGCTTCGCGACCATCACCTTGAGAACCTGAAGTAGGGAGAAGTCCAGGGTCAACGTGACGAGATCCTTGCGACCGTCTCCATCGAGATCCTCAAAGAGATTGGCTCCCGCTCGCGAGACCTCGAACGAAGCATCGCCGGACGCCGTGTGACCCATGACCTCGGTCTCGAAGTACGGTTCCGCGGCAATCTTCAAGTCATCGGTCAGACGATGGAACCGATACGTCTGCAAGGGTCGTTTGGCGTCCTTCATCTCACTACGCATTCCGTCACCACGGTCCTTCAAGTCCGAGAGGATCGCCTCCGCTCGACCGTCGCCGTCCAGGTCCTCCAGCGCAACGAGGTTGACCGGCCACGGGCTTGCGTCCGTCTCGACCGCATCGAGACGGATGTCGGTCAGACGATCGTGGCAATCGGAGGCATCGACCCGGATCGGACGAAAGGAGCCCTCCTGCGAACCGAGCCAGACATGTTGGGTCGCCGGAGAGCCCTCGAGGGACGGCAGCACAAGATCCGGGAAACGATCGCCGTTGACGTGCCGGACATCCACCGTCGGGTATCGCAGCGAGGTGTGACGCATCGTGTGTCTCTCTGCGAGACCCAGATCGACGCGATCCGCGGCGTCTGTGTCGAGACCGTGACCGTTCCCAAGAAAGATGACGGGGCCGCGGGCGGTGGGAAAGAGTAGATCGGGAAACTCGTCGCCGTTCAGTTCAAACACCAATTGCAGGTCCGCATGAAAGTCGCCGGTGTTTGCCAGGACCGGTGTTTCGACGAGGACCGGCACCAACGAGAGTGCGGACGAGTCGCCCGCCGTCTCCAACTGTAGAGAGGACAACCCCGCATCCGTCAAGACCACGATGGGAAGCCCCGGCGGTCCCGCTTCCATGTGGAGCGCGTCGGAAGGCAATTGGAGGACCGCCGCCGACGAGTAACTGCCGTCCGTGTCCGCGAGGTAGACATGCACTTCCCGCCGATCGAAGACGGCGGGGATGATCGTGGTGACCGAGATCAGATCTTCGATGCGATCCTCGCTGACCTGTCCAACCTCGATGTAGGCGACCACAACCACCAGGTCCTGACGACCATCGTCGTTCAGGTCCGCCGGTAGGATCTTCGCAGGGGCGCCGGGCAGGTCGAGGACGGTGTGACGTAGGGTCAGCGTCTCTTTCGCCACGACCGCGTTACCCGGAAGGCATGCCAACGCCAGCATAATCGCCGTTAGACGCATCGATTCGCTCTCCTGGCCCCCGCCGGGTAAGACCCTACCACGGTCTAGACCCATCTCCGCCAACCGCCGGTTTGCGAGATCGGAAGCCAGGTGAGATGATCTCTAGACCTAGAATTCTCCGGAGGAATCGAAATGAAGCACGCGGTTCGCTTTCTGGCCTTGTTGGGTATTCTCGCGCTGGCATTCACCCCGGGTTTCTCCGGCGATGACGACGTCACCCTTGAGGGTGCATTTGTCTGGGCCCGTGACGATGGAAACCACGAGGGTGACCTGAAGGCCGTTCTCTCGCCGACCGGTGAGGGTGCCTGGGATATCTCGTTCTACTTTGACTGGGACGATGGTCCCCACATCTACACCGGAAGTTGCGCCGGCAGTCTCGACGGCGAGCTCAGCGGCGATATCGTCAGCGATGGTGACGGCGACATGAACTTCAAGTTCAGCGGCGCGTTCACCGACGGTACCTTCTCGGGGACCCACGGGTTTGTCGATGACGGCGAGGTCAAGGACGCCGGCACGTTGACCCTCTCGGCCAAGGCCAGCGAGTAAGACACACACTTCCCGCTCGTCGCGGTAAGTGCTTCGTCGTATAAGATAATGAGGCCCTCCTTCGGGGGGCCTCATCATTTATTGTCATGTCAAATATCGATACCCGACGCCGTCCTTTCGTCACCGCCGTCGCTCTTGGAGCCCTCGTCGTCATCGCGGCGGGTTGTTCGGAGCCGGCGCCGGCTGACTTGAACGACGCGCCCGACGCCAAGGCCAGACCCGGCCGACCCCAGATGTCGATACCCGACGTCTCTCTGGTCGACCGCGCCCGGGACTCGGGGCTCACGTTCACACAAGTCGCAGGCGACAAAGACAAGGGGCATCTGCCGGAGACCCTCGGCAGCGGAGTCGCCATCGCGGATTACGATCGTGACGGCGATCTGGATATCTACCTGGGAACCGGACAGCCTCGTGTGGACTGGCTCGCCGGCAAACGCCCACTGGCCAACGGTCTGTTCCGGAACAAGGGAGACGGATCGTTCGAGGAGGTCGGAGCCGCCGCCGGTGTCGATCTTCACGCCTGGACCCTTGGCACCTACTTCGTCGACTACGACGGCGACGATGACGAAGACCTGTTCCTTTCCAACTGGGGAGCCAACGTCCTCTACCGGAACGACGGAGACGGGACCTTCACCGACGTCAGCGTGGCATCCGGGATAGGAGCCGCCCAGAATCTGAGCGCCAGCGCCGCATTCGGCGATCTCGACGGAGATGGTGACCTCGATCTATGGGTCGCCAGCTATTGCGTCTACGACATGGCCAACCCGCCCGCCGACGGGCAATCGATGATTTGGCGGGGGATCGAGGTCTTCATGGGCCCCAGCGGCTACGAAGCGCAACGGGACGAGGTCTACGTTAACAACGGGGATGGGACGTTCACCGAAGTCTCCCGTCAGGCCGGCGTCGACGTTGACGAAGCCTACTTCGGGCTTGGCATCGTATTCAGCGACGTGGATCTCGACGGCGATCTCGACGTCTACGTTGCCAACGATTCTGTCGCTAACGGTCTCTGGGTCAATGATTCGACGGCCGAGGGCCTTCGGTTCCGTGATGCCGCGTTCGAGTCGGGTGTCGCCACCAACGAGAGTGCCGCCGAACAGGCGGGCATGGGTGTCGACGCGGCGGACTACGATGGCGACGGCGTGTTCGATCTGGTCGTCACCAACTTCTCTCACGACTTCAACACGCTCTATCAGAACCTTGGCGATCTTCTATTTCTTGACACGACGTTCGAAGCCGGCTTTAGCGACAGTTTCGCCAAACTCGCCTGGGGCGCGAAGTGGTTCGACTATGACAACGACGGCGCGCTGGATCTCGTGATCGCGGCCGGTCATACCTACCCTGCGATCGATGACCTGCCGCAGGTCGGTACGACCTACCATCAACAGAATATGCTCTATCGCAATCGGGGTGACGGCGCGTTCGACGAGATCGCGGGTCAAGCCGGCGACGGGATGGCGCTCGTCATGGGGAGTCGTGGGATCGCCGTGGCGGACATCGACGAGGACGGCGATCTCGATATGGTCGTCACGAACATCGACGACATGCCGACACTGCTGATCAACGAGGGTGGAAATCAGGCCGGACATTGGCTGCGCATCCGATTGCAGGGGGGCGACGCCAATCGCGCCGGAATCGGGGCTCGCGTAGAACTCGAGTCCGGTGGGCGACGGTGGGTCCGCGAGATGAACCCGTTCGGATCCTATCTCTCCGGAAGCGAGGCGGTCATCCATGTCGGTGTGGGGGATGTGACTTCCGTCGAGCGACTGACGGTCCACTGGCCGTCGGGGCATGTGGATACCCATGAGGCGGTCGCCGTCGACCAGACATTGACGCTGAGCGAAGGTGCATCGTGATACGTCGTGGCACAATCGTGCTTGCCGTTGCCCTCGCGCTGACCGGAACGATCTGGGCGGAGACGCCCGACGAAATCTACCGAGAGGCGGCCACGAAGTTCCACTCGCTCTACGGTGGGGGACGCTATCCGGACGCGCTGGTGCAGGCGAAAATCGCGCTACAGGCCGCGCCTCGCCGGGAGGATCCGTACATCTGGGTTAGCAAACTCAGCACCCAACTCGCTCAGGATGATGCGGCGATTCGGTTGTTCGGGGAACTCGCGTCAAAGAACCCGAAGATGACCTGGCCCTGGTACTACAAGGGGTTCAACGAGTTTCACATCAGTCGCTTCGAGGACGCCGTCGAATCGTTCACACGGGCAACCACGGCGGACCCCCGTCACGCGCCGTCGTTCCACCGGCTTGGAATGATTCGCGTCATCCAGGGTAAGTTCCCCGAGGCGCGGACAACTTTCGAGCGTGCGTTCACGTTGGACCCGACGTCTCAGGATACGGCGGCAGAGTTGGCCGACGTGCAACGGATCACCGGAGACTACGCGGCCGCAAATCGCACCGCTGAGGTTGCGTTGCGGCACCATCCCAAGTCGGCGCGTCTCCAGATGATTCGCGGTCGATTACTGACTCGCGACGCCGACATCACCAAGGCCGAACCGTTCCTGCGACGGGCCATCGAGCTCGACCCTAAACAACGCGAAGCCCATCAAGAACTGGCGCGGTTGTTGATGCGGACGGATCGACGAGAGGAAGGGCGCCGTCATCTGACGATTGCCAAAAGATTGAAAGACTACGAGTCCTACGAGCGGGGTATCAAACGACTGACCGCCCGCGTCGCCACTTCACGCGACGCCGGTCTGCCGATGCTTTTGGCCGAAGTCGAATTGACCCGAGGCGGTTACAGCGAGGCCTTGGGTTGGTTCCAGCGAGCGCAACAGCTGGGACTGGCGAACACCCGGGTCGCCTCGGGAATTGCGGAAGCCGCGTTCCGTGCGGGCAACGTCGAGCTCGGCGAACGGGCATTGCGACCGATCGCAAAGTCCAGCAGTGGGCGGGTCGATCTGGCACGGGCGGCCAGAGCGTTGGTCGGCGGAGATCACGACGCGGCGATCGCCCACACACGCAAGGCGATCGAGCGCGGTCCCATCGAGCGTGAGTTTCTCCGTCGCTGTGCCTCGACCCTGGAGGCGGCCGGCCAAATTGACGAGGCGGAGAAACTGTTCGCAACCGCCAAAAACTCCCCTGAACTGTCGTCCAACCCGGATCGCCGCCCGTAGCCATCGACGCCGTTGGGCAATTCGCGAATGGGTGGCCCGTGCCCGAGTGGGCCCCCTGACCGGCGATCAGTGAGTCGGGTCCGTCGTCCACCTCGGCACACGCCCCGGCGTCCACGGCGCACCGGCTGCCTCGGCCCGTCGTTCCAGATCGGTTAGATCGTTCTCGATCAGGTCGGTGAATCCGGGCAGCCAGCCGGCAAACCCCTTAGCCGCGATCCGGAAGTTCTCTCGATGGGTTCCCGTCGGTGCCGAGGTTGAAGTCCAGCTACCTTCGACGATGTCGGAGACTCGACCGACCCACGTCGTGGGTGTCGGCTCGTTGCGCCGACGGATCGTGGCGTCGCCTTCGAGTGCAAGACGAAGATCGGCGAGTCGCGTCCTGAGAACACGTACCTCCTCGGCCAGTCCGTTGTCCGTGCCCGGAGTGTCGTCGATCGCTGCCAGTAGGTACTTCACGCGTTGGGCGGCTTCGCCGGCGACCCGCTGCGCACCCAGGACGGCACGCTGGAGCGACGCGACCTGTGCCTGGAATGCCAGGGTCGTCTTCCGATCCGCCGGTTTCAGCGATCCGAGGTGGAACGGGATGACGGCGAACTGCCCCGTCGGTCCCAGATCGACCTGAACATCGTCGACACGTTTGGATAACGTGACCGTATAGTCGCCCGGTGCCGCAAGCGGCCCACTGGGTGGCGTGAAGAACGCATTGTCGTCGGGCCACGGTTCAAGACGCGTGGGGCTTGACGCCGGGTATCGAAGATCCCAGGCCACCCGATGGATGCCCTCGCCCACCGGTCCACGCAGGCGACGCACGACGTTGCCGGCCTCGTCACGCACGGTTAGCAGGATCGTCGGCGCTTCTTCTCGATCCTCGGCCCGTAGCGCATCCCAGTCCGGATAGCCGATGGCTTCGCCCGCATCGCCCTTCTCTTTCTCAGAGTGTTGCCGGAATTCCTTGCGTGACCGGAGGGTCTCCTTGAGACGGTAAGTGAAGATGGCACCGAATGGCGGATTGGGCGCGATGTAGAAACTGTCTCCCTGCATCGAGCGGCCGGGAAGACCCAACGGCATCGTCTCGATATAGGCGGCGGCGTCGCGCGTCGGGAACAAGACGGCCTCTTTCTCCAGGGTCGCCTCGTCGATCCCACGCAGAGCGCTGTAATCATCCAGGACGTAGAACCCGCGCCCGAACGTCCCGAGCACGAGGTCGCTCTCGCGGCGTTGGATCGCCAGATCTCGGACGGCGATCGTCGGGACTCCACCTTTAAGTTGAGTCCACGTTCCGCCGGCGTCGGCCGTGAAGAACACGCCGAACTCCGTACCGACGAACAGTAGCTTCGAGTCGACGTGATCCTGAACGATCATGTGGGCGTGGCCACGCTCGGGCAGGTTGGCTGCGATCGACGACCACGACTTGCCGCGGTCATGGCTGACGATGACGTAGGGGCGGAAGTCGCCGGACTTGTGATTGTCCAGGGTGGCGTACACCGTGCGTTCGTCATGCAACGACGCCGTGAGCGATGTGACATAGCTGGAATCCGGGACGCCACGGATCGTCGCAACCTTCTTCCACTGGCTGCCCGCATCGTCGCTGATCTGAATCAAACCGTCGTCGGTTCCCGCGTAGAGGAGCCCTTCGACAAGCGGCGACTCGTCCAGAGAGACGATGTTCCCGTAGTACGAGGTCGAAGCATTTTTGGCGACCGCATCGACGCTCCACACCTTTCCCATCACCTCGAGGGAATTGCGATCGGTCTGACGGGTCAGATCCGGGCTGACCGGACGCCAGTTGTCGCCACGGTCGTCCGAACGGTAGATCCGCTGCGACGCGTAGTACAGACGCTTGTGATCGTGCGGGCTGATGAGCAGGGGAGAGGACCAGTTCCAGCGTGATCCCGGTTCGCCTTCCTCGGTCTGGGGTTGGATGCCCGTCGCCTCGCCACTTCTACGGTCATAACGGATCAGTCCGCCGTTCTGCCACTGCGAGTAGAGGACGTCGGCGTCGGTGGGGTCGACCTGAGTCTCGAAGCCGTCGCCCATCACGGTCACGAACCATTCGCGATTGGAGATGCCGCCCAGGTTGGCAGTTCGCGAGGGTCCTCCGAGGGTCGCGTTGTCCTGCGTGCCGCCGTAGATGTTGTAGAACGGCGAATCGTTGTCGACCGTCACCTTGTAGAACTGGGTGATCGGCAGGTTGTCGAAGAAGCCCCAGGTCGCGCCGCGATCGAAAGTCTCGTAGACGCCGCCGTCGCAGCCCGCGATCATGTGGCGTGTGTCTTGGGGGTCGATCCACAGCGCGTGGTTGTCGACGTGTTTCCACTTCTCACCCACCGCACGAAAATTCTTGCCACCGTCCTCACTGATCTGCATCCAGGTGTCCATCGAGTAAACCATGGACGGATCCGACGGGTCGACGATCAGCTCGTTGTAATACTGCGGGCTTCCGCTCATGTACCCGCCGCGCTTCTCCCAGGTGACACCGAAGTTCGTCGACCGGAAGACACCGCCGGCGTCTCCCTGGGCCTCGGCGATGGCGTAGACGACATCGGGGTTTGACGGGGCAACGGCGAGGCCGATCCGGCCCATCTCCCTGGACGGGAGCCCGGTCTCGATTCGATTCCAGGTCTCGCCGGCGTCGGTCGAGCGCCAGAGTCCCGATCCCGGTCCGCCGTTGATCAACGTCCAGGTTCGTCGTCTTCGCTGATACGAACTGGCCAACATGTGGTCCGGGTTTCGGGGATCGATGACCACGTCGTTGACACCGGTGTGCTCGTCGATCTCCAGCACGGCGCGCCAGTTGGCACCGCCGTCCGTCGTCTTGTAGAGACCGCGATCGCCTCCCGAGCGCCACAACGGCCCCTGGGCCGCGACGAAGACGGTCTCCGAGTCCCGTGGGTCGATGACGATCTTGCCGATGTGTTCGGAGTCTGCGAGACCGACGTTGTTCCAGCTCTTGCCGCCATCGCTCGAGCGGTAGACCCCGTCCCCGTAGGCGACGCTGCGTTGGCTGTTGTTCTCGCCGGTGCCGACCCAGATCGTATGCGGATCATTGGGGTCGAGGCTGACGCAGCCGACGGAAAACGAGGACTGCCCATCGAAGACCGGTGTCCATGTCGTGCCGGCATTCTCCGTAATCCAAACACCTCCCGCAGCGACACCGACGATCCAGCGACTGTTGTCGGTGGGGTCGACGACCAGATCCGTCACGCGGCCTGACGCCAGGGCGGGTCCAATGCTGCGGAATGCCAGACCCTCGAAGGCCTCGGGGGGCAGCGCCGCGGTAACGGTCACGGCCATGACCAGCAGCAGGAAAATGGGAGCCAGCGGTAACAGGCGTTTCATCGGATCTCCTTCCGGTGCGTGGGGTGCGGTCCGCATTCTAGTCCGAGGGGCCGGTCATCGCCGCCCAATCTGGGCGCAATCCACCGTCTCTGTGTACAATCCCCGGCCTCATGGTCAACATCCGTAACTTCTGCATCATCGCCCACATCGACCACGGCAAGTCGACGCTGGCGGATCGCATCATCCAGTTCTGTGGAGGTGTGGAGGACCGCAAGTTTCGCGATCAGATCCTCGATTCGATGGATCTCGAGCGTGAACGCGGCATCACGATCAAGAGCAACACCGTCACGTTGGACTACACCGCCAAGGACGGAGAGCAGTACCTCCTGAATCTGATTGACACTCCGGGGCATGTCGACTTCTCGCACGAGGTTCGGCGGTCGTTGATGTCGTGCGACGGCGCCCTGATCATTATTGATGCCTCTCAGGGTGTCGAGGCGCAGACGGTGGCCAATCTTTATCTGGCCCTGGAGTTCGACCTCGAGATGGTGCCCGTCATCAACAAGATCGATCTGCCGGCGGCGGATCCCGAACGGGCCCGAGAAGAGATCGACGCGGAGTTGGGGTTGGACCCGTTCGAGGCGGTGCTCTGTTCCGCCAAGGACGGCACCGGTATCGAGGATGTGGTCGAGGCGGTGGTCAACAAGCTTCCCGGTCCCGAGATGAATGTCGATGCACCCACGCGGGCGATGGTCTTCGATGCGCAGTACGACGCCTACCGGGGAGTCGTCCTCATCATGCGTGTGCACGAAGGACTGCTGAAGGCCGGTGACAGCGTCTTGCTGATGCACAGTGGCAAGCAGTACAACATCGAGGAAGTTGGACATCTGCGGCTGAACCGCACGAAGACGAAAGAGCTGAAAGCCGGCGAGGTCGGCTATATCCTGGCCGGTATCAAGACGGTGCGCGATGTGACCATCGGCGACACGCTCACAGTCGCGGAACGGCCGGCCTCCGAACCGCTTCCCGGGTACAAGGAGGCGAAGCCGGTCGTCTTCTCATCCATCTATCCGATGTCGACCGACGATTATCAGGAGTTGACCAAGGCGCTCGACAAGTTGGCCCTCAACGATGCGGCCTTGACCTACGAGAAGGATTCGTCGGCGGCTCTCGGCTTCGGCTACCGCTGTGGCTTCCTCGGTCTCCTCCATCTGGAAGTGATTCAGGAGCGTCTTTCACGAGAGTACGACCTCTCGCTCTTGCTCTCGGCTCCGTCCGTGAAGTATCGGGTGCACCTGAACAAGGGCGAGACGGTCAACGTCGATAATCCAAGTTATTACCCGGATCCAAGTACCATCGAGGGGGCGGACGAACCCTACATCAAGGGCTCGGTCATGATCCCCGAGCGATACATCGGCACGGTGATGGAGCTCTGCCGCGAGCGCCGCGGTGTAGAGATCAAATTCAACTATCTGTCCGCCGGTCGCGTGGAGTTGACGGCGGAGCTGCCGCTGTCCGAGGTGCTGTACGACTTCTACGACAAGTTGAAGTCGATCACCCAGGGCTACGGCAGCTTCGACTATGAACTGTTGGATTACCGACCGACGATCCTGGCGAAGGTCGATATCCTCGTCAACGGCGAGCCGGTCGATGCTCTGGCGCAACTCGTCCATCGTGATCGCGCGCGGACCCGTGCGCTTCATTACTGTGATCGACTTGCGGAAGAGATACCCAAACAGCAGTTCAAGATCGCCATTCAGGGGGCGATCGGCGGATCGGTGATCGCCAGATCCAACATCGCGGCTCTGCGAAAGGATGTCACCGCCAAGTGTTACGGAGGCGATATCACGCGTAAGCGAAAACTCCTGGAAAAACAGAAGAAGGGTAAGGAGCGGATGAAGACCGTCGGCTCTGTCGATATCCCGCAGTCCGCCTTCGTCGCCGTTCTCAAGACGGACAGTAGCAAATCTTGAACCCACCGCCCGGTGGTCTCTACATCCATGTTCCGTTCTGTGCCCGCATCTGTCCGTATTGCGACTTCGCCGTACGTAAGGGCGACACCGACGAGAAACAGGGCTACGTTCGATCGTTGCTTGCGGAGATCGATCTCTGGGCCGGCGAGTTCGAGACCCTCGATACGATCTATTTCGGCGGTGGAACGCCATCGTCCCTGACGCCATCGCAGCTGGCCACGATCGTCGATGCCCTGCGCGCATCGTTCACGTTTGCAGAGGACACCCGCGTGTTCCTCGAGGCCAACCCGGAGGACGTCACGGCGGAATCCGCACGGCAGTGGCGTGATCTGGGTGTGGCGACCCTCAGCCTGGGAGTCCAGTCGTTGGCCGACGAGGGTCTTCAGATGTTGGGGCGGGTCCACACTGTCGAACAACTCAAGAACGCCGTGACCCACGCCAGGGACGCCGCATTTCCGACCCTATCGATCGACCTGATCTACGGTCGGCCCGGCCAGACTCTCGACGGCTGGCGTGGAGAGATGCGTCACGCCCTGGACCTGAGACCGGATCACGTCTCGGCGTACCAGCTGACGATCCATCCGCGAACTCGCTTCGGGGCGCTATCGGCACGAGGTCGGTTGGTCCCGTTGTCCGAGACGAGTCAGGGGGAGTTCTTCCGGGCGACCCACCAAACGATGAGTTTGGCGGGGATGGAGCCCTACGAGGTATCGCAGTTTGCAAGCGGGGAACCGCATCACTCTCGGCACAACACCAAGTACTGGCGCGGGATCCGCTACCTGGGTCTCGGGCCATCGGCCCATTCGTTCGTTGGAGAGCGACGTTGGTGGAATCACCGCAAGCTGAAGGACTGGCAAGCGGTCATCGCCACCGGCAAGCGGCCCGTCGATGGGCAAGAGACGTTGACGGTCGAGCAGCAGATCCTCGAGCGACTGATGATCGGCTTCCGTACCGTGGAAGGGGTCGACGCCGGCGCGATCCGAGACCGCTTCGGTGTCGATCTGGGTCAGGGCAACCAGGAGCTCCTCGAAGGTTGGCAGCAACAGCAATTGGTGACGGTCTCTGGAGATCACTGGCGACCGACGCTGGAGGGGCTGGCGATCGCAGATACCCTCGCGGCGGGTGTCCGCTACGCGTCGCCGACCGGATAAACCCGACTTCGCTTGCCCCGTGCCGAGTGCGGCGGGTAGTATCGGGCGCCCACAGTCACGGATCCACCTCAAATCCGGAGGACGATACCCATGGATGTTGAACACACCGCGCTGATTACCAACGACGCGGTGGTCCTCGGTCTGCTGGCCGTGATCCTGGGTGCGATCTTCTGGAGTGCGCACAGCCCAAGGGCGGGATTTCGGAAATTCTACAAGTACGTTCCCGCGCTTCTCCTCTGTTACTTCATTCCCTCGATCTTCAATTCCCTGGGCGTCATCGACGGCGAGCATTCGAAGCTGTACTTCGTCTCATCGCGATACTTGCTTCCAACCACGCTGGTCCTGTTGACGTTGAGTATCGACCTGAAGGCGATTCTGCGATTGGGTCCCAAGGCATTGACGATGTTCTTCACAGGAACCGTCGGTATCGTCATCGGTGGTCCACTGGCCATCCTGATCACCTCGATGTTTGCGCCGGAACTCGTCGGCGGCAACGGTCCCGATGCGGTCTGGCGTGGCATGACGACTGTGGCGGGCAGCTGGATCGGCGGCGGCGCCAACCAGGCGGCAATGCGAGAGATCTTCGAAGTCGGTCAGGATATGTTTTCGGTGATGGTTACGATCGATATTCTGGTGGCGAACGTCTGGATGGCGGTGCTTCTGTTTCTGGCCGGTAGGGCAAAAGAAATCGACAGACGACTCGGAGCCGACGCGACTGCGATCGATGAATTGAAGGACAAGGTCGTCGCGATGGAAGCGAAGCATGCCCGGATTCCATCGTTGCCGGACATCATGTTGATTCTCGCCGTCGGGTTTGGCGCGACGGGGATAGCCCATGTGGTGGCCGACGTGGTGGCCCCCGCGTTCGATCGCCTGAATCCGAACTTGAGTCGCTTTAGTCTTACCAGCGGGTTCTTCTGGCTTGTAGTGAGCGCGACGGTTTTTGGCGTTGGGCTTTCGTTTACTCGAGCCCGACAGCTCGAATGGGTCGGAGCGTCCAAGATCGGCTCTGCGATGCTCTATATCCTGGTTGCCAGTATCGGAATGGAGATGAACGTCGTTGCTCTCAGAGACAGCCCCGGGTTGTTCGTGGTGGGCGCTATCTGGATGGCGTTTCATGCGTCATCCATGATCCTCGTGGCATACCTGATAAAGGCGCCGCTATTCTTCATGGCTGTCGGAAGCCAGGCGAACGTCGGAGGCGCAGCCAGCGCACCGGTCGTTGCCAGCGCGTTTCACCCCGCGCTCGCACCGGTGGGCGTGTTGCTTGCGGTTCTGGGCTACACAGTCGGCACAGGCGCCGCATGGTTGTGTGGGATGCTCATGCAGGCGGCGGCCGGAGGGTAGACGATGGAACTCGACCCGGCACTGCGGACCGCGACGATTCTGGATACCGGAGGAAAAGAGATCCGCCTCGCCAGTCTGTGGGCTGACCGCCCGGCGATCCTGGTCTTCCTGAGACACTTCGGCTGACTGTTTTGCCGCGAGCAGGTTGCTCGCTTCGAATCCGTTCGGTCGGCCATCGAGCAAGGGGGGGCGGCCTTCCACACGATCGGCAACGGCGAGCCGGCCGACGCCGCAGAGTTCGCCGCCGAGTATGACCATCGCGTCCCGGTCTATACCGACCCGACCCGGCGGGTCTATCGTCTCTTCGGTTTCCGGCGCAGTCGACTTGGATTCCTGCGACCCCGATTGTGGGCCAACGGCCTGCGTGCCATGCGGAGCGGCCATCGGCAGACCCGCGTGAAGGGGGACCCGTTTCAGAATGGCGGGGTTGCGGTCGTTTTCCCCGGCGATCGACTGATGTTCCTTCACGTCGAAAAAATGGCGGGAGACTTCGTGGATCTTCAACGGACCGTTGATGTCTCCAATCGGCCTTTACGCCGCGAGAGCAAGATCCCAAAGTAAAGGTGCAACCCCACCAAGGAGGCAACATGAGCCAGATCAACAAGATCCTCATTCCCACCGACCTCTCGGATGTTTCCCAGAAGGGTCTGGAGTTCGGCGCCATGATGGCCCGGCAGTTCGATGCCGCCGTGATCCTGGGCTACGTCGTCCAGGACACCATGCCTCCGATCATGGGGACACTCCCCGGGGATTACCCGGCTCTGATGGAGCGTCATTCGGCCATCGCACGGGAGACCCTCGAGAAGACCGCCAACACCCTTCGCGCCGACGGGATCGCCGTCGAACTCGACGTCCGACCGGGCATTCCCAGCGTGGAAATTCGGGAGATGGCGGAGAGTCACGGGGTCGACCTGATCGTGATTTCCAGCCACGGCCGTGGGTTCATCTCCCGGGCGATCCTGGGCTCGACCACGGAACGGCTTGTTCGGCAGGCCAAGTGCCCGGTGCTGGTCGTGACCGATCCTCGCCACGAGTAGCCGGACGGGGCCTGGCATCGTCGGCCATCGCTTTTCTTCCCCGACGACGACGGGATCTCGGTACCATGCCGACTCTCACGAGGGTCTCCATGGCAGCGCAGAACACACTCAACCCGGCGCAGCGGGAGGCCGTCGAACACGGCGACGGTCCGATGTTGATCCTGGCCGGTGCCGGTAGCGGAAAGACCCGGGTGATCACGGGACGCGTCGCGGAACTCATCCGGCGCGGCGTTCGCCCGCAGGCCATCGTGGCGGTCAGCTTTACCAACAAGGCGGCCAACGAGATGGCCGAGCGGATGAAACCGCTGGTCGGCTCCAGGCAGACCGCAAAACTCCGGATGTCGACGTTTCACCGGTTCGGGTTGGGGTTACTGCGGGAGGAGAGCAGAAGTATCGGCTACGGGAGTCGATTCGTGATCTTCGACCAGGGTGACTCCCTGGGGCTGGTGAAGGAGATCCTGCGCGCCCGTTATCGCGGGGGGGCGGCCCGACGCCTTGACCCGATGTCGATCCTGGCGCGGATCTCCAACTGGAAGAGCGCCATCGTTCGACCCGATGCGATCGAGGAGACCGACGAGCCCTACCAGGACACCGCTCGACAGATCTATCCCGAGTACCAGGAACGGCTGGCCGCGATGCGTGCGTTTGATTTCGACGATCTCGTCTGTCGTCCCGTTCAGATGCTCCGGGAAGATGGCGAACTGCGACGCCGTTGGCAGGAGCGCATCGACCATCTGCTGGTGGATGAGTTCCAGGACACCAGTGAAGTGCAGCTCGAGCTCGTCAAGCTGCTGGCCAACGAGCGACGGAACGTCTGTGTCGTTGGCGATGACGATCAATCGATCTACAGCTGGCGTGGTGCCAACGTCGACAACATCCTGCAGTTCGAGAAACACTTCCCGGGTACGCGAGTGGTCAAACTGGAGACCAACTACCGTTCAAGTGCGTCCATCCTGGAGGTCGCTAACGCGGTCATCGGGAATTCCAACACCCGTCGTCACGAAAAGAAGTTACGCGCCGCCAGGCAGGACGGCGATCGGGTGAGACGATGCATGACCGAGGATCCGGCGGCCGAGTCCCGATTCGTCGCACGTGAGATTCGCCAGTTACACGACGAGGATGCCGTCCCTCTTGAGAATATGGCGGTGCTCTATCGATCCAATAGTCAGGCGCGGTTGATCGAGCAGGCGTTGACGGAGGGAGCGATTCCGTATCAGGTCTACGGTGGCCAGCAGTTCCTCGATCGTAAGGAAGTGAAGGACTTTGCAGCCTATCTCCGCGTGGTCGTCAATCCCTACGACGAGATCTCACTCCGCAGGATCCTGAACTACCCCTCGCGAGGGATCGGAACCCGTTCGGTGCAGCGTCTCGAAGCGTACGCGGAGTCCCGGCGGATGCCGTTTACCGGCGCATGTGCCGATCCCGGTGACATCGGCGACCTGCCGGATGCCGCTCGTGCCGCTCTTACAAACCTCGAAGGTCTGTTCCGTCGTGCACGGGAGACGATGAAGTCTTCGGGAGCCCTGCATGTCGCCGCGCGCGATCTTCTGGAACAGATCGCGCTGCGTCGCGCCCTGGATGACTCTGCGGAGGGCGGCGACTCCGGAGAGGCGAGATACCAGAACGTCCTCGCGCTTCTCAACTGGATCGAGCGCTACGAGAGAGATACGCCGCGAACGACTCGATCCCTCCAGGACTTCCTGCAACGGGTGACCCTGAAGGGCGACACGGCGAACGACGCGGAGCCCACACGCGGCGTCACGTTATGTACGCTTCACGCGGCGAAGGGGCTCGAATTCGGCGTCGTATTCTTGATTGGTTGTATCGAGGGACAGCTACCGCACAGCCGGACCACGGACCCGAGGGCCAACGAGGCGACCACGGCCGATCTGGAGGAGGAGCGCCGGCTGTTCTATGTCGGCGTGACCCGGGCGCAGGATCGGTTGTACCTCGTCGCTCCACGATCGAGGGCGCTACGTGGAAAGACGGCGGAGGTGACTCCGTCGCGATACCTGGACGATCTCCCCGACGATCAGATCGAGGACTACGAGCGTGAAGACCAAAGAGACTTCAGCGCCAGCGAGGTGTCGTCGATGATCAAGAGCTTTCTGAAGAGTCGACGGGAGCAGGCGTCGCGCGAATCTTGTTCTTGAGGATCAGCAGACTGAACGCCATCGAGAGCCGCTCCGCCAGCACCTCGAATGTGCGTTCGTCGTCGTCTTTCAATTTCTTCTTGCCGCGATCGCCGTAGAGGATCGCGACGAGTCGATCCATCAGGTAGACCGGTCGTAGGATGGCTTCTTTCGGAGGATCGACCTGCAGTAGTTTGAAGAACTGCCGACTGCCGCCGTCCCCATCGACCGCTCCGCGATAGGCGGGGCGTCCGAGCAGGTTGCCGAAGATGGAACCGCCACCGACGGGAATTCGAAGCGCCGCCACTCTTTCTCTATCAAGTTCTTTTCCGCGGTAATCCCACACGTGTGCAAGCTGAGATCGAATGCCGAAGATCATGCATCGATCCATTCGCTGCGAAGAATAGTCGAGTAAGGCCTCGAAGATCTCTTCCTTATAATTCGCTGCGCAGATCGCATCGAACACCCCGTCGAGGGTCTGCGGCGTCTTCTTTCGTCGGTCAAGCCGCGACCGCCGTTCCGGAACGAACTCCGGCGGGTCCACAGCATCGGCGACGGATTCGACGGGATCGAGTTCCTCGCCCAGTTCGGCCGCAATGCATCGCCAGTCGCGGCCGTAGCCGAACTCCTTCGAGTTGTCGATACTGGCGAGATCCACATGGGGTACCGGCATCTCCGCAGACTTCGTCATCGCCGGTTTGCGCTTCCCTTTACGTTGACGCTCCAGATCCTTGGCGATTCGTACGAAGCGTGGGCTCATCTTGATGCCGTAGAAGGTCTCGAGCGCCTCGAGGATTCTCACCTCCGGGGCTACCGAGACCTCGACCTCGAGTCCGGTGATGCGACCGAGTGTGACCAGTCGTTTCGGCGCGACGCCGGCGACCAGCAGTTTGTTGCCGTCTCTTTCCACGGGGATCGCAAGGTGTCTCGCGGCTTGCTCGGGTGTCAGCAGCGCCGCCGTCTCCTCATCGATTTTCCGCATCTTGCTCAGGGGGGCGGCGGCCACACGGAACTCTTCCGCCAACGCAGCGGTCAGCGTCTCCTCGTCCACGTACCCCAGGTCCAGAAGACAGGTCCCGATGGTCCCGCCACTCATCAGCTGGGTCTGAAGCGCTTCATCCACCTGACGACGATCCAACACGCCGTCCTGGATCAGTTTTTCCCCTAAACGTCTAGGCATGGTGCGAATATGTGTCCCCACCCGCCCGCCGTCAACGCCCCGGTGGGGATGCCCATGTGGGCTTGAATCGCGTAAGATTCAGGGGCCAGGCATGGGGAGGGGCAAGGGGTGCGGGTCATCGTTTCGATGGTGTTGACGGTCTTGGTGGGCACCGCGCTCAGCCATGCCCGCGGATCGGACCCGCGACTCCCGTATCGAAGAAGCTACGCTGCGGCCCGAAACGAAGCCCATATCACCGGAAAACCCCTGGTGGTGGTGTTTACGGCCGCCTGGTGCCCGGTCTGCAAGCGGATGGAGGACACGGTCCTTCGACAACCCGAAGTGGTCGCCATGGCGGATCAATTCGTCTGGGCCCTCGTCGACATCGACCGTGAGTTGACGCTGGCCCGAGATCATGGGGTCCTCGGGGTTCCCACGATCGAGTTTCTGTCTGCCGACGAAGCCTTGCTCGGTCGTCACGTGGGCATGCTCGGGACGACACCGTTGGTCGACCGGTTACAGGAAATCAAGCGGGCCGGGTCTTACATCCCGTCGACGTCGACCGACCTGCCGGGCCCGACCTCCCAGCTGGTCTGGCGCCCCGATGGCTATCGCGGGTCCGGGATCTGTTTCTCCCACGTCGGCTATGGCCCGCTCAGCGTCGTGGCGCAGTCGGCGTTCCAATCCCTGCGTCTTGGCATGCAGCCCCGGACCCCGTCGACACTCGGCAAGGGGCAGTACGAGATCCAGGCATTTAGCACCTGGTCGAATTTCTGGGCCGTAGACGGAGACGTCAGCTCGCCGGACAAGCGCTATTTCCTCGACTACGAGACGCTCCAGACCACTCTCGGATTTGCCTACGGCATCTCCGACAAACTCGAACTGGAGGTCGAATACCAGGGGCGGAGCCGCTTCGGGGGTCAGTTGGATGGACTCAGCGAGGGGTTTCACGACCTGTTCGGGATCGATCAAAATGGACGCGATGAAGTCGAGCATGGGCTCTTTCGTCTGGATCTCGATCCCGGCGATGGTCGGGGGCCGGTCTCCCTGGATCGTTCCGATCGAGGGGCCTTTTCCCGGACGCTGGGCATCGCGTTCCAGCACAATCTGACCTGTGGTAGCCGGCGCCTACCTGCGATCTCGTACTCCGTGGAGCTTCGGCATGACCTGCGAAACCGCGATCTACGAGGCGGAAACGATCTCGATGTCGGCGTCTCGGTCTCCGCGTCCCGGCGTATCCGACGGTTCTACTTTTACGGGTCTCTCGGAAACGCGTGGTTCGGCAATGACGATTTCCGCGGTCTGGAGCTTCGGGATACTCAGTGGTCTGCAATGCTGGCCGTCGAGTGGCGGTTCTGGGCCCGTGCATCGCTCCTGCTCCACTGGCTGGGAACTGCCGGCCTTGTGGACGATTTTGATCCATTCGATAAACGGGCCGATGAGTTTACTTTGGGTATCAAGACGGAGTTGCGGGACCGGGGAGTCCTGGAGATCGGTCTGATCGAGAACCTGATCTCCTTCGACAATACGCCCGATGTCGGATATCACATAGGATTCAGGCAACGGTACTGATCGGGAGGGTTGCCCATGTCTCGACAACCAGAAGACGGTCATCGCGAGTTCACGCGCGAGTTGCTGCGGGACCTCCAGGCACTCCGCAAGATGATCGACGACGGGATGATCGAATCGGACATCACCCGGATCGGGGCCGAGCAGGAGTTATTCCTGGTCGACAAGGATTGGATGCCGTCGTCGTGTAGCGAAGCGGTGCTCAAGGCACTCAACGACGACCACTACACGACGGAACTCGCAAAGTTCAACATGGAGATCAATCTCGACCCCGAGTTGCTCGGGGGGAATTGTCTGACCGAGCTAGAGAAACAGCTCAGGACGTCGATCAATCGCGCGCAGGGTGCTGCGAACAGCGTTGGAGCAAGCGTCATCCTCAGTGGCATCCTGCCGACGCTTACCCGATCCCACGCGACGCTCGATCACATGACGCCTACGCCTCGCTACCAACAACTGAACGAGACGATGACGCGTCTGCGCGGCGGTGAGTACGATCTGCGGATCAAGGGTCTTGATGAGCTGCTGCTACGGCATGGCAACGTCATGCTTGAAGCCTGCAACACCAGCCTTCAGGTCCACCTGCAGATCGCCCCTTCCGATTTTGTTCGGCAATACAATGTGGCGCAACTGATCGCGGGGCCGGTGCTGGCGACGATGACGAACTCACCGCTGCTGTTCGATCGACAGCTGTGGTCCGAGACGCGGATCGCGTTGTTTCAGCAGGCGACCGACGAGCGTTCCCAGCATCTGTCTCATGTGCGGTCCCATCCCGCCCGCGTCAGTTTCGGCGGACGCTGGTTGGCGAGGTCGGCCGTAGAAGCGTTCGAAGAAGACATCGCGTGTTTCCGCCCGATCTTCGGCGACGCACTGGGCGAGAACGCGATTGCCGTCCTCGCCGACGGCGGCGTGCCGGAGCTTCGCGCACTTCGTCGTCACAATGGGACCATCTATCGCTGGAATCGTCCTTGTTACGGCGTCTCCGAAGGCAAGCCCCATCTCCGAATCGAGTGTCGATACATTCCGTCGGGACCGACCATCGTCGACGAGGTGGCCAACGCCGCGTTGTGGCTTGGGCTCATGCGTGGGATGTCCGACGAGGTCGGCGACCCGTCGGGTCGGCTCCCGTTCACCGAAGCGCGAGGTAACTTTCTCGCCGCCGCTCGAACGGGTCTCGGCGCACAGTTTCAGTGGATCGACGGCAATTCCTACTCGGCACAGAAGCTGTTGCTGGATCAGCTGATTCCGATCGCACGGCAGGGATTGGCCGCCGGTGGCTGCGATGGCGACGATGTGACGCGCTACATCGACATCATCGAAAAGCGGGTGGAGAATCGCAGGACCGGCTCGTGGTGGTTGACGCAGTCCCACGCGGCACTCGGGTCGGCGGAGACTCCCGCGTCGCGATCGGCCACCCTGGTTCGGGAGTTGCACCGTCAGCAGGTGGACGGTGACCCCGTACATACGTGGGACCCGGTGGGGGCCGGTAGTCGCTCGACCCGCTATTGCGCCACGGTCGAGCAGCTCATGAGCACGGATCTGTTTACCGTGCGGCCGGACGAGTTGATCCACCTCGCGGCTCATGTGATGGACTGGAAGCATGTACGACACGTGCCGGTCGAGGACGAGACCCATTGTCTGGTGGGTCTGATCTCGCATCGTGTGTTGATGCGGACGCTGGCGGCCCAGGCGACCGCCGGCGAGTCACCCAGGACTCGTGCCGATGACGTGATGAATGTCGACGTTCTGACCGTGACCCCCGACACACCGACACTCGAGGCGTTCGAGATCATGCAGACCCGCGGGGTCAGTTGCCTCCCCGTCGTGGGCGACGGCAATCGATTGGTGGGCATCCTGTCCGAGAGCGACCTCATCCGGCTCGCGGCTCCGTTGCTTCGAGACTACCTGAAGCAGGACGACTGAAAACAAAAACGGGAAGGCTTGGCCTTCCCGTTTCGTCGCGATAGGTGATGTCTTGTGACCGACTCGGCCTGGCGGGGGTTCTCAGGGAACCAACCTCACCTTATGGACACACCGTCTTTCGCACGTTAGCCGCCCTCGATCGTGCCGAGGGCTTGATGTGGTCCGGTGGAGTCATGAAGCCTCCTTGCACCTCTATTGTACCACCATCTATCTCGACGGACCGTAGTTTTCTTACGGATCGACCGACGCTTCACCGATCCCAAAAACGTGCCCCAACGTCCGGACGACCATCACGCCGTCGGAAATTGCCGGAGTTGCCATGCATATTTCATTCATCTCGTTGCGCGCCAGTTCGGTGTACGTGGAGCCCGCAGTTGCCACGACGATGTCGCCCTCTTCCGACGTGAAATAGAGCTTGCCGTCGGCGGCGATCGGCGAGGCGGTGAAGCTGCCTCCACCGATGCGTTGGCGGTAGACGCGTTCCCCATCGGTGGCGTTGTACGCCGTGAGGCGACCATCGTTGGCGCAGGTGTAGAGATGCCCGTCGTAGGCGATCGGAGTCGGCATGTAGGTGCCACCACTGTCATGACTCCATGCAATGGCGTCGCTGCTACTTATCTCGTCCGCCAACGAGATGTCTCCGTTACCTCCCGGCCGAATCGCATAGATCGGTCGAACCGGCGGGTAGCCGGCCGTGACATAGAACAGGTCGTTGGCAATGATCGGTGTTGCGACCGTGACCTCGGAGTTGGGTGCCAGAGTCCAGAGGATCTTTCCGCTGGCGGGGTCGTAACCTCGAATCGATGTGCCGTTCGTAATCAACTCATCGCGGTCCTTCCCACGGTAGATCGTCGGAGATCCCCAGGTGGGAAGTTCATCCCGCGATGTGCGCCACGCCGGTGAGCCGTCCTTGAGATTCCATGCGCCGATGAACGAGTCCTTGTAGACATCGGCCTGCACGATGATGAGGTTCTTGTAGATGACCGGCGAACTGGCATGCCCCCACTGGTAGGTCTTGTCATAGAACCAGCCGGCATCGAGGATTCCGACGTCTGCGCCCCAGAGCGACTTGCCCTTCATGTCGTAGCAGGCCAGCTTTCCGATCGTTCCGAAGAGTGCGCAGACCCGCTTCCCGTCCGTGACGGGGGTGGAATTGGCCTGGGTCGACTTGAGATGTCTTTTGGCACCGGGCACCCGGGTGGCGACGGTCCGTTCCCACTCGATCTTGCCGGTCGTTCGCTGCAACGCGTAGAGTTTGAACGTGTGTTCCGACTCATCGTCCACCGAATCGACATCGCCGTAGAGTCCCGTACGGAACGTATCGTCGTTGGCACCGCTGATCGCCGTCGTGATGAAGACCTGATCGCCCCAGACGATCGGGCTGGCGTTGGCCAGACCCGGGATCGGAGTCTTCCAGAGGATGTTCTCTCCCGACGTGACATCCCACGTTGTCGGTGCCCCCTGGCCGTCGGCGATGCCCGAGGCCTGGACGCCTCGGAAGGTCGGCCAGTTCTGTTGTGGACCGCGAGCGATGGGTTCCGGAGCCGCAGCTGTCTCGGTCTTGAGCTCTTCGGCGGCGGGTGCAGTCTCCTGGGCCTCGGGGGCTTCGGCGGTCTCGGTCACACGGGGGAAGGGGAGATCCTGTCCACCCTGATGCACGGTGGCGGATTCGATGAGTCCGCCTCGCCCGCTGAACGAGATGCTGAGGTTGGGCACCTCCGTCGCGTCGAATCTGGCATCGGAGACGGCGGTTAGCCCCAAGGACGGTTGCCCGGTCGCCTGCGCGACGAGGTTGCCGTCCTCGAGGCGGATCTCCAGGGCAAGCCCGATCTGTTCGTTGTTGTAGTTGCCGACGTAGCTGGCCAGCAGCTCGGGAGCGACCGCAACGGCGGTTGTCTCCGGGACTTCGATCTCGACCGCCTCCAGCATCGCCGCGATTTCGGCCGAGTCGTCCACCGACTTCACCTGCTGGCGAGCTTGCAGGACCGCGGCAGAATCGAGACCCTCGACCTTCAAGGCTGCGGCGACCATCCGCGAGTTGTTGTTCCTTACACCCATCGAGAGGACCAGGTCGGCGCCCTCCGCACCCTTCTCCAGCAGCAATTCGATGATCTCGACGTGCTCGTTGAACGAAGCCCACCCAATGGGGGTGAATTCATAGAAGCTGTCCTTGGGGTTCAGGTCGGCGCCGTTCTCCACCAGGTACTTAACGACCTCCAGGTGTCCTTTGTCGCAGGCGAAGGACAGGGCGGTCGCCTGGTAGCGGGTTGGCGCGTTGACATCGACGCCCTCGGTGACCAGTTGCTTCATCTTATCGAGGTCGCCCGCTCTGGCCGCATCCCAGAAAGCCTCTTCCGGAGGACCGGCGGCGACGATGGCGAGAGAAGCCAGTAAGACAACGATCGTGAGAACCAGCCGTATCCGTAAACGCATCATGAGCCTCCTGACCTCCGAGGATACTCGAAGTCGCTTACCCTACGGTGGCAGAGGGTGAGAGTTTCCCTCTAGAATCACGAGATCTGAGACCCAATCTGCGCAACGACGAGGGGGATCGAGATGGGCAGTCCGAGCGACACCAAGAGTGCCAAGAGAAGTTCCGGCCCGTCGGCGAGTGACTTCTACGACGTTCGCGGCCTTCTCAGCGAAGACGAGCAGCAGATCCAGGACCTGGTGGCGCGTTTTGTCGACGATCGGGTGCTCCCGATCATCGCAGACGCCTTCGACCAACACCGCTTTCCGTCCGAGTTGGTTGGCGAGATCGGTGAGATGGGTCTGCTCGGTTGTGGCCTCGAAGGCTACGGCTGCGCCGGACTCAACCAGGTCAGCTACGGCGTGGTCTGTCAGGAACTGGAGCGCGGCGACAGCGGTCTTCGCAGCTTCGTCTCCGTTCAGGGCAGCCTCTGTATGTGGCCCATCCACACGTACGGTAGTGAGGAGCAGAAGCAACGTTGGCTGCCGGGAATGGCCGAAGGAAAACTGATCGGTTGTTTCGGTCTCACCGAGCCCGACGGCGGATCCGATCCCGGGACGATGCGCACGCACGCCAAACGGGATGGCGACGACTGGATCATCGACGGCGCGAAGATGTGGATCACCAACGGTAGCATCGCCGACATTGCGATCGTCTGGGCGGAGACCGAAGAGGGAGTCCGAGGATTCCTTGTCGAGAAGGGGACGACCGGCTACACGACGCGGGACATCATGAAAAAGTACTCGCTGCGCGCCTCGATCACTTCGGAGCTGTTCTTCGACTCTGTTCGCGTTCCCGATTCCAATCGTCTCCCCGGTGCACAAGGACTGGCGGCGCCGCTCGGTTGTCTCACACAGGCCCGTTACGGCATTACCTGGGGTGCCATCGGCGCGGCGATCGCGTGCTTCGAAGAGGCCCAGGAGTTCGCCAGTACACGCAAGGTGTTCGGCCGAACGTTAGCCGAGACCCAGACGATCCAGCGTCGATTGGCGGACATGGCCCGTCGCATCACTCTGGCTCGCCTGCTTTCTCTACAGCTCGGTCGCTTGAAGGATCAGGGCACGATGCACCACACCCAGGTGTCGATGGCGAAGTGGAGCAACGTGCGCATGGCACTGGACGTCGCGAGAGACGCACGGGACATCCTCGGTGCCGGCGGGATCAGTGTGGAGTTTGGTGCGATTCGACACATGCTCAACCTCGAAAGTGTAATCACATACGAGGGGACCGAGACGATTCACGAACTCATCGTCGGTCGGCAGATCACCGGTCACCACGCCTTCTGACGGACCGGGACTGCGGGTCTTTCGGGAATTCTTCCGAATAAGTTTGTCCATAACCCCGGCAAGCCATAGATTGGTAGTTGAGAGGTCACCGGCAAAAGGGCGCCGGCCCCTCTCCCATAAAGGGTTCTCAAATGCGCTACATGATCCTCGCGGTGGCGGTTCTCGTCACTCTTCCCCTCCTGGCCGGCACCGACGAAGGGCTGGCCGCCATGAAGGATCGTCGTTATGACGACGCTTTTCGTGAATTGGTACCTGCGGCCGAGGGTGGCGATACGAGAGCCCAGAACGGCCTCGGAATTCTCTATATCAACGGACACGGCGTGGAGAAGGATTTCGAGACGGCGTTTAGCTGGTTCGAGCGTTCCGCCCGTGCCGGTTTTCACGACGCCCAGTTTCAGGTCGGAATTGCGTACCTGAATGGGATCGGCGTCGAGCAGGACTACGTCCAGTCACTGGCCTGGTTCCTGGTGGCGAAGAACAGCGGTTCCGAGACCGCCGGCGAGGGTGTCGGTGCGTGCCAGTCCGCCATGAAATCAAAACAGATCGACCGCGCCAACAAGTTGGCCGTAACCCTGACGACGGAAATCGCTGCGAACAAGCGCTGACGACTCCCGTGAGAATCTGTCTCCTGACAACTCAGGATCTCGAGGTGGATCCGTTCCCGGATGACGACTGGCCGTGCGACCCCCGTCCATTTCTCAAAGACGCGCACTGGGAAATCGAGACGCTGCACTACAAGTCGGCGGTTGAGCAGGTCAAGAAACGGATCTCCGAGGAGTTCGACCTCTACTTCAATCTCTGCGACGGGGCTGCCGATCAGGAGATTCCCGGTATCGAGGTCGTCCAGACCCTCGAGGAGGCCGGCGTTGCCTTCGTCGGCTCTACGTCCGTGTTTTATGAACCGACTCGCGAGAGGATGAAAGAGGTCTGTGGCGAGCAAGGGATCTCGACACCGAAACACGTCTTCGCGGAGAACGACGCCGACGTGACACGCGCGGAAGAGACATTGCGGTTTCCGATGTTCGTCAAACATCCCAGTAGCTACGCAAGCGTCGATCTCAGTCGCGCATCGAGGGTTCAGTCACCGGCAGGGCTGCGACGCCAGACGAACAAGATCATGCGGCGACACAACGCGGCGTTGATCGAGGAGTTCATTGAGGGAACGGAGTGCACCGTCCTGGTCGTCGAGAATGCCGATGACGCTCAGAACCCGTTCACGTATCAGCCGCTCCAATATCGTTTTCCCAAAGGCGAGAGTTTCAAGCACGAAAAAATGAAATGGGTCGACTACGATCGGCTCAACTCGTTTCCCGTCGAGGATCCGGATCTGGAAGCACGGCTCCGGGACGTTTCAGCGCGGTTCTTCGTTGCACTCGAAGGCGCCAGCTTCGGTCGTTGCGACATCCGCGTCGACGCCGAGGGAACGCCCTACATGCTTGAGATCAATGCGAATTGCGGCGTCTACTATCCGGAGGCGGATGCAGGTGGCGCCGATCTCTGTCTGCTTCGCGATCCCGAGGGACACGAAGGGTTCACTCGGCGTCTGGTCGATGCCGCATTGCATCGCGTGGCACGCCGGATATGATTTCCAGGAGCCTCGTGCCGTAGCGCTCAATTCGTTTGGCCCCCAGTCCCTTGATCTGTCCGAGGGCTGCCGGGGTTTCGGGGCGTGCAACGGCCAGGCCATTCAGGGCCTGATTCGGAAAGACGCAGTAGGCAGGGACGTTTCTGGATCGAGCCTCGTCGCGGCGCCAGTCGGTGAGTGTCTGCAACAGACCCGGATCCGCGTCGCCGACCGGCGTGATCTTCTTGACGGTGACGGTGGCCAGTTCCACACGCAGCTCTTCAGGATTGTCCGTCTCGTCCTTCGACAGTGCGGCATGGAGGCGGCGAAACTCGATCGTCCGTCCATCCTTGTCGAAGCTGTCGCGGGTTTCTCGGAGCCAGCCACCTCGCAGGAGAATGGCAAGGAGCTGCTCGAGTTCTCGACGCTCCTTACGGCCACCGAACAGCGCCTTCTGGAGTTGGCCGGGTGTCGATCCGTCCCGTCGCCGGACCGCCTCCATCACGGTCAGCAGGTCGGCCCGCTCTTCTTTGTCGGGAGACCGAAACTGCAGAACGGTGGTGTCATCGGGGGAGCAGATGTCACAGATTCCGCAGGCGCCCCCCGAATCCTCCTGATCGCCAAAATGCCGAATGAGAGTCAGCATCCGGCAGGATCGACCCTCGGCCAGACGGGTCATCTCGTCGAGTTGTCCGGCGCGATGCTCGCGCTGCATCTCGTAGTTGGGTCGCCAGTCCCTCTCGCCGCGGCGCACGGTACACTCGTGGACGTCGTCAAACGATGTGATGACTCCGCCGTGAGACCGCAGGATCGCAAGGCAACGCTGGATTCGGTCCGGGTCCAGCGAAAGGTCCTGGCCAAGTTCCTCGACGGCCTGATCGGTCGAGTTCAGGGCCTGGAAAACCTTCTGTACCTCTTGAGACGGTGGGTAGTCCCGCTCGAAGAAGAACTCGTGTTGCTTGCGGTCTCCCCAACCGTGCAGGAGGATCGCTCGCGAGGGCATGCCATCTCGACCGGCGCGCCCGATCTCCTGGTAGTAACCCTCGACGGTCGATGGCAAGGCAAGATGGATGACCGTTCGTACGTTTGATTTGTCGATGCCCATCCCGAACGCGATGGTCGCGACGATGACGTCGATGCGGCCCGAGATGAAGTCGGCCTGAACCCGGTCTCGGTCTTCCCCGTCCATCCCTGCGTGGTAGGCCGCTGCCCCACCGACATCGGTCAGCGACTGGGCCACCTGTTCCGCGCGTTTCCGGCTGGGTGCGTAGACGATGGCCGGTCGACGGGCTGGGTCGGACAGATTGCGGGCCACGACCGCTTGCCTTTCAGATGGCTTCATCGAGGCAAACTCGACGGCGATATTGTTCCGGCGGAACCCGTGGATGAACAGTCCGGGGTCTTTCAACGCGAGCTGCGTGACGATATCCCGCCGGACCCGCGGCGTGGCGGTCGCCGTCAGGGCCAGGACCGGCGCCTCGCGAAGGGGTTGGAGTCGATCGCCGAGGAGACGGTAGTCCGGTCGGAAGTCATGACCCCACTGGGAGATGCAGTGGGCCTCGTCTACGGCGACCAGGGCAAGCGGACGACGGGTCAGGCACTCGACGAAGCCGGGGACCGCCAGACGCTCGGGGGCGACGAACAGGAAGTCCAGCCGGTCTTCCAGGTGGGCCTTCAGTGTCGAGCGCGACGCGTCTCTTGTCCGGCCGGAGTGGATGCGATCGGCCCGGACGCCGATCCGGTTCAGTTTCTCAACCTGATCTTCTATGAGTGCGATGAGGGGACTGATGACGAGGGTCGTCCCCGATCGCATCAGGCCGGGCAGCTGGTAGCACAGGGACTTGCCGGCGCCGGTCGGCATGACGAGCACGGCGTCGTCGCCGTCGAGGACCCTCTGACAGACCGCCTCCTGGTACGGGCGAAAATCGGAATGGCCGAATCGGTCGTGAAGTTCCTTGCGTAGGTGGGTCGTCGTCGCGTCGGGCATCGTGGATCCTGACCGAGCATCCTACCCGATCATGATCCGAAAGGGGTGCCCATCTCTCAGGCCCGCCGTTGATCATACGAGACCCCTCGGGGGGCCGGTTGGAGGCTTCCGCTAGTCGTCGAGCTTCTCCAGGATCTCGAGGATCCGGTCCGTCTCCTCGGCGTCGGGGTCGAGCCGCAGGGCCCGTCTGGCCGCGATTCGAGCCTCGTCCGGTTGCTCGGACTCCAGCAGCGCGTTGGCCAGGCGCCGGTAGCTGCTGGCGCTATCCCGGAACAGACGCGTGTTGACCCGCAGCAGCTGGACCGCGGCGTCACCCTCGCCACGGGACAGCAGGACGGCCGCGACCGCGGCCAGCTCACCCTCGGACACCACCGCACTCCGAAGCTGGTTGGCAAGACCCGAAGGGCTGACGTTGGGGTCGGATAGCAACCCGTCGTCCAGCCACTCTCTAATCTGGGGGTACGACCCGTAGTTTGCGATGTAGTCATCGCCGTTCAGGATCGCCAGGAGATCCCGTTCAAGCGATAGGACCGGATGCTCGACGATCCGAGCGATTTCGTGGCCGTCACGCCGAATGATCACGGTCGGGACGCGATAGACCTCGAGGCCTCGCTCTTCGCCTCCCGGGGAACGCTTGATCGCCTCGTCGGTGTTGTCGACGGCGATGAGTGTTCGCGATTCTGCGGGGAAGCCCACCGAGTCCAGAATCTTGGCCAGCCGAGGTACCTCCCGCCGGCTGTCGCCACACCATGTACCGAAGAACACGGTGACATCGAGGTCCTCGAACCCACCGCCGGCGAGCGCCTTGACCGTCCCCGCGTGGGGCTCGTAGGTCTCGTAGGTGTCGCTGTACCACTCGGAATACGGAGCCTCGCCGAGTTGGGAGGCCTGACACTCTCCGAGGATCTTCGGTTCTTCCTCGGTCTGCCCCAACATGGGTGACCCGGTCAGGAAGATGAAGAGCATGAGACCGGCCCATGCATGGGGTTTTTGCTTCAACATCAACGGCTCCCTCCGAGGGGCATTCTATCTGCGGAATGACCCACTTTCATGCAACCTGGAGGTGGGGTCACCCGTCATCCTAATGACAACCGCCGTTCGGCGGACTGGGAGGGGATTCATGCGCCTTATCGCCCGGAACATTCTTCGCGGGGTCACACTCATGACGGTCGTCGTCATGACCTGGGGCCTGAACGCCCATGCGGACGCCCTGTCTTTCTCTTTTGGTGAGATCCAGTTCGTCGACACCGAGCTCGACGACATCGATGTGGATGGCGACGGGTTTGCGCTGAAACTATCCGGTGAGTTCAGTCAGAGGATCTTCGGCTTTGCGGAGTATGCGGAGATCGGCCTCGACGGTGGTGCCGATCTCGACACGCTGGAGTTCGGAGTCGGCTATGGGCAGGAGTTGAATCTCAATACGGACCTGTTCGGGACCGTGGCCCGGGTCAAGGTCGACGTGGACACCGGTCCGGCCTCGTCGGACGAGAGCAGCTACGCCCTGGGTTTCGGGATCCGGTCCCTGTTGCTGAAACAGCGACTCGAACTTGGAGCAAGACTCGACTATCGGGACCTGGATGACGGCGACACCCGTGTTGTGCTATCCGCGCTTTTCAACATGACCCGTCGCTGGAGTCTCGGCCTCGAGGCCGATGCCGGGAACGACGAGACGACGGTGGGCGTCGGGCTGCGCTACTACTTCAATCAGTAGGAGTGTCGTCGTCGTGGAGGACCCGTATCGCAGGACTGTCCAGGTCATCCATCTGTCCGGAGCGGGTCGCCCAGATGAATGCACCTACCGCGGCAGCCGCCACCAGTAGGGCCAGGGGCAGGACGATGTAGATCACGGACACGTCGTCGCCTCGAAGTACATCCGGCGGTAGGAGAGACCGACCACCGTCAACGAACTGATCGGCATCAGGATAGCCGCAATCCTCGGATCGATCACACCGGTAACGGCGAGACCCGCCGCGATCAGGTTGTAAAGCAAGGACACGATGACGTTGGTGCGCAGCGCCGTCATCGTGCGACGGGATCCATCGATCAGTCGCACCAGCGGCGCCAATCCAGGACTGGTCAGGAACACGTCCGATGCCGCCAGGCTCGCCTCGGCACCGCCACGCACCGCAACCCCGACAGAAGCGGCCGCCAACGCCGCGGCGTCATTGACGCCGTCTCCGACCATGACGACGGATTCCCCGTTCTCGACGTTCTGGCGCACGATCCGGGCCTTCTCTTCCGGGCCCAGCCCGCCCCGCGCGTTCTTCGCCGGGACGCCGACCTCTGCAGCCACCCGTGCAACGATTTCCGGGTGATCCCCGGAGAGAATGCCGATCTTGAAACCGGCGGCGCGCAGCAGGTCGAGGGACCGGATGGCCTCGGGGCGGACGACATCGCCAATGCCGAGAACAGCCGCGACGGCCGCGTCGACGGCGACCCAGACCGGCGTTAGCCCCGCGGCCAGCATCCTTCGTTGCGCTTGATGCGCCCAGAGGGGTGTCTCGCGCACGGCATGCCGCACGAACGACGGTGAGCCGACATGAACACGTTGGCCGGCGACCGTGCCGTGAACTCCGCCGCCGGGCGTGAGGACGCGCTGAGTGACATGCCGCTCGTCGTCGGGCTCTACGAATCTGTCGACCAGGGCCGTCGCGATCGGATGCGAGACGCCCCGCTCGACGATTGCGGCGAGCGCGCACGCCTGGCGGTCGCCCTCACAGTCGGCAACTTCCATGCGGCCCCGGGTCAGCGTGCCGGTCTTGTCCAGCCATACACGCCCGCGTCCCGCCAGTTGCTCCAGTGCATCCCCACCCTTTACGAGGATGCCCCGGTGAGCGGCCTGGCCGATAGCGCACTGCATGGCGAGGGGTGTCGCAAGCCCGAGGGCGCATGGGCAGGTCACGATCAGCAGGGTGATCGCATGCTCGAGCGCCACGCCGACATCCGACATCGCCCAGAGCAGAGCGGTCGCGGCGGCAACGGACAACACGACCACGACAAAATACTCGGCCACGCGATCGGCGAGGCGGACCACCGAGGGCCTATCCCGCGCGAACGTCTCGACCATCTGCATCAGCTGTCCGACACGCGTCTCGTGTCCGGTCCGCAGGACCCGAACATCCAGGAACCCGGTCATGTTCACCGTGCCGGCGTGAACCTTCGCACCTACATCGACCGAAGCGGGCAACGATTCGCCCGTGAGAAGGGAGACGTCGATCTGCGAGCGCCCGGACTCCACGACGCCATCGACCGGAACCGCATCCCCCGGTCCGAGGCGAACGACTTGATTTACCCGCAGAGACTCCACGGCGACCTGTTCCGGGTTGCCGTGTGGGTCGAGTCGCCATGCGGCGGAGGGCGTCAGACTGTAGAGCAACGCGACCGCATCCTGGGCGTTGTGTTGCTGGCGAAACTGGAGATAGCGTCCAATCAACAAGAGAAAGATGACGGCCGTCAGCGATTCGAAGTAGATCTCGCCCGCAGAGCGAAACGTATTCCAACCACCCCAGACGGTACCCGCGACAAGCGCGGTGGCCACCGGGAGGTCCATGTGGGCTCGCCGCGTTCGAATCGCCGCTGCGGCGCCGCGGAGGAAAACACGGCCCGGGCCCAACAGAGCGATCAACATCAGCAGCAGGCTGGCGAATCGAAAGACGGTCTCGAACTCCGGGGCCATGCCATTGAACATCCCGCCATAGAGTGCGAACGCGATCAGCATCGCGTTTCCGGCGCATGCCGCCGCAACACCGATGCGTATTAGATGGGTCCGACTCTCCTGTCGTCGGATCTCGTCGACAGCGGCACCGCGATAGACGTGGGGTGTGTATCCCAGGGAATCGAGAGTGCGGGCGATTCTTGCCAGCCCCAGCTGCCCCGGTCGCCACACGACAACGGCCACGTGTCGGCGGAAATCCAGCCGCGCCTCGAGGACGCCCGGCAACACCTCAGGAAGACGCTCGATAAGCCAGAGACATGCAGAACAGTGGACACCCTCGACGTACAGCTCGATTCGACGGCTTCCGTCGGGAAGCTCCTGACTCTCGCGGGCGACAAATGAATCGTCGTCCCAGGTGGCAAATGCGCCGCCGTCGACCCTGGCGGCAATCCGTGTGTCACCGGACACTCGAGCATGTTCGTAGAATCGCTCTAACCCATGGCGATGGATCGCCGTGTAGACAAGCTCGCAGCCGGAGCAACAGAACTCCACGTCATTCGACTCGGATCGTCGGTTCCGTGGGACGTCGAGGCCGCAGTGGGTGCAGAGCGTCGGGTCCGAGTGATCTACCTGTCGTGCTGACAACATGCCGGAGTGTGTTCTCCTATCGTTTCGATCGAGACGATCGGGGTTGTCTCCGATGTGGGGGGCTCAAGTGTCAATTGCCAGCGACCCACGATGCCGGTCAGTCCGACGATCACGATGGCGACGGCGGCGACCATCGCGACGCCCCGACGCGATCGCGTGAGCCACTGCTGGGTGACGCCGATCGCGGCGAGGATCGGAACGGTGCCGATCCAGAACACGGCCATGATGATGGCGCCCTTCAGGGCCGAGCCGCCGCCGGCGGACACGATGACAAACGCATAGAGCCATCCGCAGGGCAGGAGGGTCGACAACAGGCCGATCGCCAATGATCGGCGAACGGGGGGGATTCCGATCGTTCTTCCAAACAAATTCAGGTAGATGCGACGAAGAAACGCAGGTGAACGAACCGTCGGCACCCTCACGCCAAGCAGGCTCAGCAACGCGGACAGACCGAAGACCACCATGGCGATCGCCGCTAGCAGTAACGCGAGTCGCTGAAGCCCAAGAAGAGATCCGCCCAGGTCGATCGACGCGCCAATCGCGCCGACGACCGCGCCCATCGCAACGTAGGTGAGCAGCCGTCCTACGTGGTACGCGACCTGCGTTGGCCAGGTGGTTGTTCCCGTGACGACGAAGGCACCACACATTCCGGCGCAGTGTAGTGAGCCCGTTAGGCTTGCCATCAGGACGACGCTAACGAGTGGAATCATGCGACGCTCTTGCGGACGGTGCTCGTGAATCGTTGGTCTTCGTGGTCGACCTGGAACTGGAACTGCCAGACGCCGGCGCGGCGTCCGCCGATCGTGGCGATGTAGATGCCATCACCGACGTGAACCATCTCGCTACGTTGGATCTGACTTGCGCGTGCGTTGTGGAACGCCTCAAAGACGATATGGGCGTCACGGATCGGTTTTCCGTAGGTGCCGTGGATCTCGACCTCGACGTTCAGTTCAAATCGTTCGTTGCCCGGGCGGGTGCGCACGTCCAGAGTCCACCCCAGCTGGCGGTTGCGTTGCGCCTGAGCGTTCTTGAGATCCCAGTCGGCCGCCTTCTGCTCATAGTCCGGTACGACGGCGAACGACGGATCGGTCATCGAGCTGACAATCAATACGGTCTGTGTGGCGACCGAGAACAACAGCAGAGAGACGATGATTCCGACCCATATCAGTGTGTGTTTCATGGTGACTCGGTCTCCGCGGGAGTCGGCCGGTACAACGGCCCCAGGACGAGGGTGGAGACCTCACGGTTCACTCCCGCAGAGTCCACGACGGAGAGCGTTAGCGAGGCACGTCCACCGTCGAACGTGCCGAGGTCCGACGTCACGTGAAGCGTGATCGAGCCACTCTCGCCGCCGGCGAGCGAGAGGGGAAGGTCCGGAGATGCAAGCGTCGACTCGCCGGGCGTCCCGATCGTGTAGCTCTGAGCCTGCTCCGTACGGTTCTGGATCTTCAACTCGACGATATTCGTCACGTTCTGCCCGTGTACCTGATACGTCGTGTTCCTCGTGCGCAACAGCGTGATGTCGAATTCCGGTCGGTTGACAAGGCTGACGATCAATAGTGTCACCGTGGCGAGTAACACCAACGGGTAGATGATGACCCGGGGTCGCAGCCAACCGCGAGTTCCGTCTTCGATCGCCTGCTGTGAAGTAAGGCGGATCAGCCCGCGAGGCTTGCCGACCCGATCCATGATGCTGTTGCATGCGTCGATGCACTGCGTGCAATTGACGCACTCCATCTGGAGACCGTCGCGGATATCGATGCCGGTCGGGCAGGTCGTGACGCAAAAATCACAATCGACGCAATCGCCGAGGGACTCTCGATGCTTCTTCGAACCCTTCCCGCGAGGCTCGCCGCGCTTGGGGTCGTAACTGACGATCAGCGACTTTCGATCCAGGAGGACCGACTGGAGACGCCCGTAGGGGCACATCAGGATGCAGACCTGCTCTCGTTGGAATGCGAAATCGAGCATCATCAGCCCCGTGACCGATGCCATGACGAGAAAGGCCTTCGGGTGTTCCAGCGGCGAACTCCCGACCCAACGCACAAGCGTTTCGATTCCCACGAAGTAGGCCAGGAACGTATGTGCCAGGAACATCGAGATGAGAAGGAAGACCGCCTGCTTAGCGATGAGCCGTATCGGGTGGACGTCGGCTCGTCCGTCGGTGTCGTATCGACGCCCTTCGAACAACCGTTCGATGGGGCGATAGAGAAACTCCATGTAGACCGTCTGCGGGCAAGCCCAGCCACACCACACGCGACCGGCAACGGCGGTCAGTAGGAACACGGCGACGAAGATGGACAGCAGCAAGAGCGCCAACAGGACCGTGTCCGTGGCGAGGAGAACCTTACCGAAGAAGATGAACTCTCGGTCTGCGAGATTCAGCAACACGCTTGGGCGACCGCCGACCCGGATGTACGGCAACGCCGTGAACAGCAGGATCAGAACGTAGGCGACCGATCTGCGGGCCGTCAGAAGGGGACCCTCGGCAACTCGTGGACGAAGCCAGCGACGGCTGCCGTCACGGTTAAGCGTCGAGAGAACCCGCTGGCCCTGCTCGTCGCTCATGGCACTTCGGCTGGAATCTCATCCCAGGGAGGAATTGGATCGCCCTCAGGGTTCTTGCCGGCGACAGGTTGATCCCGCAGTCGAGCGACGTACGACGACAGCAAGACGATCTGGGTCTCCGTCAGTCGATCTCCCCACGCCGGCATGCCTTGCACGGGGAGCCCGTCACGAATGAGACCGGGGATGTCGGTGACCGTCGTCACGTTCTTCCAGTGATCGTCGGTGAGGTTCGGTCCAACGTTTCCGCTGCCGTCCGCCAGATGGCATTGCGCGCAGCGTCCTCGGAACAGACTGGACATCCCGGTCATCGCCGTCTCGTCCGTACGAAAACTGAGGATCGTCTTTCGATCGGGGGCCAGTTCTCCGTACGTCGCGAGCAACTGATTGGCATACGCCGCGATCTCTTTGTCCAGCTTGTCGTGAATCGACGGGCCACTGCCGAAGTGGTAGTGCAGGATATACGGGTACGCGAACAGGACCGGGAGGACGAACAACCAGATCCACCACGCAGGCATCGGGTTGTCGTATTCCTGAATACCATCGTAATTGTGGTCAAGCAGGCGGTCGCGTTGTTTGTCTTCGTTAGCCATGAGAAATGTCCCGCGGGGTAACGACGGTGTCGTCGTCTAGAGGAATCCGGGCAGCCTGATCATAGGTCGCTCGCCGTGTGAGCACGAGCCTGAGGAATACGACCAGGAACACAAGGAAGAAGAACAGTAAGGCTATCTTCTTGGCCAGAACGATCTGGTAAAGATCCATCACTCCGCTCCTGTCGCGACGGTCGGCGGTTCTTCCGCCGGAAGCGGTTTGGCGATATCCGTCCCAAGCCGCAGCATGTACGCGACCAACGCGATGACTTCCTTGTCCGCAAGTCCGCTATCGACGTAGGACGGATCCTCTGCGACGAGTTTCGCGAAGACCTCGTCGGCCTGCTGACGGGCCATCGCCTCGGATGTTGTCAGCTCTACGTCGTACGGGACCCCGAGTTTAGCCATGGTCTGGACCTTCGCGGGAACCCCGGCGAAGTCGAAACTGTTTTGTAGGAGCCACGGGTAGGCCGGCATGATCGAGCCGGGACTGGTGTCCGAGGGGCGATTGAAGTGACGCACGTGCCACGCGACACTGGTGTTGGTCTGTCCTATTCGATGTAGATCCGGTCCGATCCTGCGGGACCCCCACTGGAACGGTCGATCGTAGATGAACTCGCCGGCCTTCGAGTACTCGCCGTAGCGTTCGATCTCGTGCCTCATCGGACGAATCATCTGCGAGTGGCAGTTGTAACAGCCCTCGGAGACGTACATGTCGCGACCGGCCAACTCCAATGGGGTGTAGGGCGTGACGGTCGCGATCGTCTTGACGTTGGACTTGATCAGGAACGTCGGGATGATCTCGAACAGCGACGCGGAGACGACGGCGAGCACGACCATGATCGTGAACAGCAGCGGCAGGCGTTCCCATCGACGATGCCAGCGGGACTGCATGAAGACATCCAGACGGTGTCCGAACGCGGTGACGGACTTCAACCTTGACCTGGGCGGCTCCTGATCGGTGTAGTTCTTGGCGAGCGCGTGCGCCTGGATGACCGGTTCGTCATAGGTTGCCGGTCGCTTCATCCAGGTGAATACCAGGTTGGCAAAACACATCAAGGCACCGACGAGGAACAGCGTGCCGCCCAGAACTCTGATGTGGTAGAAGGTCATCAATTGATTGACGGTCTCGATGAAATCCGGGTACTTCAGCAGGCCACTTGAATCGAACGCGCGCCACATCAAACCCTGTGTCAGGCCGGCGGCATAGATCGGCACGATGTAGAGCAGGATCCCGACCGTCGCGAGCCAGAAGTGGCTGCTCATCCACTTGCGACTCCACAGCGGGGTCTGGAACAGACGCGGGATGAGCCAGTACGCCATCCCGAACGTCATCATCCCGTTCCATCCCAGCGCACCTGCGTGGACATGGGCGATGGTCCAGTCCGTGTAATGACTGAGGGCATTGACACTCTTGATCGAGAGCATCGGGCCTTCGAACGTCGACATTCCGTAGAACGTCACGCCGACCACGAAGAACTTCAGGACCGGATCCTCGGCGACCTTGTGCCAGGCGCCACGCAACGTCAGCAGACCATTGATCATCCCGCCCCAGGAGGGCATCCACAGCATCAAGGAAAACAGAGCGCCGAGTGTCGAGGCCCACGCTGGTAGCGCGGTGTAGTGCAGATGATGGGGTCCCGCCCAGATATAGATGAAGACGATGGACCAGAAGTGGAGGATCGAGAGCCGATAGCTGAAGACAGGTCGATTGGCCGCCTTGGGCAGGAAGTAATACATCAGGCCCAGGAACGGGGTGGTCAGAAAGAACGCGACCGCGTTGTGGCCGTACCACCACTGCATGAACGCGTCCTGGACACCCGCATAGATCGAGTAGCTCTTGGTCCAGGTGACGGGAAGCGTGAGGTTATTAAAGATGTGGAGGATGGCCACCGTGATGATGGTGCCGATGTAGAACCACAACGCGACGTAGAGGTGGCGTTCTCGTCGACGGGCCAGGGTGCCGAAGAAGTTGATCGCGAAGATGACCCACACCACCGCGATGGCGATATCCAGGGGCCACTCGAGTTCCGCATACTCCTTGCTCTGGGTGATGCCGAGAGGCAACGTCACGGCGGCGCCGACAATGATCAGTTGCCAGCCCCAGAAGTGGAGTTTCCCCAGCAGATCGCTATACAAGCGGGCCTTGCACAGCCGTTGGGTCGAGTAGTAGACCGCGGCAAAGATCGCGTTGCCCGCAAACGCAAATATGACGGCGTTTGTGTGGAGCGGTCGCAGGCGCCCGAACGAGAGCCAGGGAATCTCGAAATTAAGAACCGGGAACGCCAGTTGCAGGGCGACCACCACCCCGACCAACATCCCAACGATCCCCCAGAACAGAGAAACGACGACGAATTTCCGCACCAGGGCATCGTCGTAACGAAAGCTCTCAAGCGGGGTCGACTGCTCACCCATCCACGGTCCCTCCGGCCATCTCCTGGACGGCTGCGTTCGGAATTTGGCCTGGATTCGCCCTCGAACGCCACCGCATAATAGACCGCATTTGTCTCCAAACTGGATCGCAATCTCGCTGCGTCGGCACCGGGGGAACTCAGATGCTAATCTCGGCGCCAGGAGAGAGCTCGCCGTGAACCCACTGGAGTCGATGAAGTGCGCCGTCGTCGCCCTGGACTCCAGGGGCGATGTCACACGCATCAATGGGGCGGGGGCCGCCCTCCTCGGACGACCGGCCGACGAGATCGTCGGAACCAACTGGTTCGATGCCTACATTCCGGCGGACGTCCGCGAAGAGGTTCGGGAGGTCCATGCCTCGCTCCTCGCGGGGCAGACGGTCATCACCCATTTCGAGAATCAGATTATCGACGCCGCAGGCCACAAGCGTCAGGTTTCCTGGCAGAACATGCTCTTACGGGCCGCCGACGGGACGGTCGTCGGCAGCCTGAGTACCGGTGTCGATGTCGGCATCGACGCCTCGCCGGCGGCTTCGTCGCGTCGATCGGCTGGAAAGCTGGAGGATCTGCACTACGCGCTGGATCAGACGGCCATCATCGCCGAGACCGATCAGCGTGGGGTCATCCACTACGTCAATCGGCGGTTCTGCGAAATCAGCGGGTACGAGGCGGATGAATTGATCGGCCGCGATCATCGGGTCGTCAACTCGGGATACCACCCTCAGGCGTTCTTTCGCGAGATGTGGACGACGATCTCCGCCGGTCAGGTGTGGCGAGGGGAGATTAGAAACCGGCGCAAGCAGAGCGGATACTACTGGGTCGAGACCACGATCATCCCCTACGTCGACGAGCGAGGCAAGCCGGAGCGCTACCTCGCGATACGCTACGACATCACCGATCAGAAAAAGGCGGAAACCGAGATCCGAGAGCGTCAGGCATTGACCCAACTGGGCCAGATGGCGGCGGTGGTCGCCCACGAGGTTCGCAATCCGCTGGCGGGCATGGCCGGTGCCCTTCAGATCATCGGCAATCGATTACCGGATTCCAGCCCCGATCGCGAGGTGATCGGGTCGATTCTGGAGCGCATCGGACTGCTGGACGTCAAGGTCGAGGAGTTACTCCGGTACGCGCGACCCACCCCACCCAGTCGCCGACGAGTCTCGGCCGAATTTCTGATCGAGAACACCCTGACCCTGTTGAATGCCGATCCTCTGCTACAAAAGGTCGATGTCGTCTTCAAGACTGAAGACGCAGAGCTCTGGTGCGACCCCGATCGGGTCATCGAGTCGCTAACCAATATCGTCCTCAATTCGGCAGAGGCCATGAACGGCGCGGGTCGGATCCGGATCGACGGGTCCGGCGCCGATGACCGGTTCATGATCCGCATCCGCGACAACGGACCCGGAATCCCCGACGCCATCCGTGAGCGTGTCTTTGAACCGTTCTTCAGCAATCGGCCCAATGGCACCGGGCTGGGTCTCGCCATCGCACGTCAGGTCATCCGTGCGAACGACGGTGAGATCGATCTTGAGACCCATCCGGACGGCGGCGCGGTCTTCGTCCTGCATCTTCCCTTCGCCACCTAACGCGCTGGGCACGGCCCTTTTCTATTTTTCCCCCCTGGGTCAAAACCCCCAGGCCACCGCCGGGTTGGGTGATATGCCCCTGCGCCACAAGCCCTAAAGCCCAGGAGAGTCCAAAACTCCTTTGAAGCGGCGGCCCGCTCTTGGCACGACTCGTGCACTCCAGAAGGGTCCATTCAAGGAGGAATCGTCATGAGTTTGAGGGTGTCCACTGCTACGGATTACGGGATTCGCGCCATGCTGCATATCGCCTCTCTGCCCGACGGCAAGAGTGTCCGCCGTGTCGAGATCGCCGAGGCGGAGGGGATCCCCACCAACTTCATGGCCAAGGTCCTTCGGCGACTGGTGCGCTACGGATTGCTCCGTTCCGCCCGCGGTCTCCATGGCGGGTTCTGCCTGTCACGGCCGGCGACACAGATCAGTCTCCTGGAGCTGGTGGAGGCGATCGACGGTCCGATTCGAGTCTCGCCGGGACGCACCGACGATGCGCCGGTCGAGTGGATCTCCGCATGCCCGGCCTCCCTGGTCTGGCCGGAGGTCGAACGAGCTCTGCGCGACACGCTGAGTCAGTACTCTCTTGAGGTACTCGTATCTGCGCCACGAAAGAACGGACGCATTGCCTATCTTCCGATGGTGCAAACTCACGAGTCCACACCGCTGTCGAAGGCCGTCTAGTTATCGATCTTGAATTTCTTGATCCGATAGCGAAGCGTATCTCGAGACAGACCGAGGAGCCGCGCGGCCTGGACCTGATTGTGGTCGCATCGTCGTAGCGCCTCACGGATCGCCGAGCATTCGATCTGCTCGAGAGTCATCTTCCCGACCGGAAGCGTTGGATCATCCGTCGACGGGGACTGGTGGGACTCGATATCCCCCCGGACCTCCGCCGGCAAGTCGGCCAACGTGATCCACTCCTTGTCCTCGAGAATCAAGATGCGCTCGATGACGTTTCGCAGTTCTCGTACGTTGCCCGGCCATTCGTGGGCCATCATCCGGTCGAGGGCATCCTTCCGGATTCCCTTGCAGTTCGTTCGCAACTCCTCGTTGAACCCATCGATGAAATGCTGAGTCAGTAGGGAGATATCTTCCCGTCGTTCCCGAAGCGCGGGGATGCCGATCGGGATCACATTCAGGCGATAGAACAGGTCTTCCCGAAACTCGCCGTTCTTAACGGCCTCGGTCAGGTTGCGATTGGTGGCCGCGATGATTCGAACGTCCACCTCGATGTCTCGCGTGCCGCCCACGCGTTTGAACGTTCGGTCTTCCAGGAAGCGCAGTAGTTTGGCCTGCAGCGCAGGCGGCATCTCACCGATCTCGTCGAGGAACACCGTGCCGCCGTCCGCAACCTCGAGGAGCCCCTGCTTTCGTTCCTTCGCGTCCGTGAATGCGCCCTTCTCGTGGCCGAACAGCTCGCTCTCGAGTAGCGACGCGGTCAACGCCGAACACGTGATGTTGACGAAGGGCGCATCGACCCTCGGGCTGCCGTAATGGATGGCTCGTGCGACGACGTTCTTTCCCGTACCGCTCTCGCCCTGGAGTAGGATTATCGACGCGCGGCTGCCGCTGACACGGTCGACCCGCTCCAGAACCTGGCGCATGGCGGGGCTGGTTCCGATCAGTCGATGCGAGGCATGGGTTTCGCGGCGCTCGGATTGCAAACGCCGAAGCTGTCGCTTCAGTCGTGTCGTCTCCAGCGCCTTGTGGGCAACGGCCAGGAGATGCTCGAGATTCACAGGCTTGGTCAGGTACTCGTACGCGCCTAGCTTGATGGCCTCGACGGCCTTCTCGACCGAGCCGAAAGCGGTCATCATGATCACCGCCACCTCGTTCGATTGCGCACGAACGTCCCGAAGAATGTCGAGACCGGTGGTGTCCGGGAGACGATGATCGAGGACCAGCAGGTCAAATTCATCCTGCCGCAGGAGCTTGTTCGCTTTGGCCCCGTCCTCCGCTTCGGCGACGACGAACCCGTGCTCTTCGAGATGGGTTCGGATCGACCAACGGATCAGTTTCTCGTCTTCGACCAGCAGGACCCGCTCCCCGGACTGGGGCTCGCGATCAGGTGTCAGGTCGGCGGTCGACGAGGTTGGAACCATAGACAGATCGTAGCATCGGAGGCGGACGGCGAAGGGGTCAACGACAGTCCGTTGGCGCCCTCCGGGAAAAAGGACAAGATGGGTCCCAATCGCATCCTATCCGTCCATGCCCACGACATGAATCACGGGGTGAAGGATGTACGGGTGCTGCCCCCCGGTTTCGTTCACCTGGACCGATAGTTCGGCATCGAAGTCCAGCGTGACCTGAAAGTCTTCGCCGTTTCTCAGACTGAACGGGACGTTGACATCGATCTTTCGTGAGGGAGCGAAAATCGGTTCGACGATTTCCGGAGTGTCGGGATCGCCGTCGTCGTCGCGGACCAGCTCCGCCTCGAGAATGTGGAGACGGATTTTCGCGTAGTCTCCGTCGTCCAACTCACCCTCGGCAACCATCACGGTCGCACCGTTCTGGTAGTCCAGCAGGTTGACGACCAGCGGGCCGTCGGTCAGCAATCGCATCTTCTCCCCGTCTTCGCCCTCTTCGTCTCCGGCAGGTTTGATCGTGACGCCGTCGATTGTGACGTTGACCGCGCTCACGCCGGTGAAGTCGATGGGTGCATCGGTGAGCAACACGGTGATCCGGCTGCTGCCGGAAACGGTGCCGTGGGAGCACGCGCTCCAGGAGACGAGGGCGACGACCGCGGCGAGGACGAGGAACAGGGACTTTGACAGTTGGGACATGGCGATCTCCAGTTGGGGCTGAACCACTAAGAGGAGGGTACCGCTCGGATCGCGGGGCGCAACCGCCATGAGGCGCCCGGAAGAAAATCTGACCACTGTGCTAAAAAATCTGCATCGTCCGCGAAAACGACACCGACCCGCTGGACCCCAGGGAGCTGATTCAGACCGATCGCACGTTTTTCGCCAAGATCGGCTACGCCTGGGTTCCCTGACCGGGACAGATTCCCGCTGCCGACCCCGCGGGGTGCGAGTACCTTCCTATCTGGGTCCTTTCCAGGGAGACCTCCGTGTACCGTCGGGCAATCTGCGTCCTCCTCCTCCTGTTGGCTGTTCCCTCCACGGGTACACCTGCGGACGAGCGCCAGTCGCCTCAGGAGTTTCGCGAGGCCGCACCGGGGAATGCCAACGACTCTCAGTGCCGGCTGCCAGGTGTCGACGGGGATCGAATCGAATGGACCCGTTTCCCGACGCTGGAAAGATCCCGTACGGGAGCGTGGCGGAGAAACCTGAGGCTCCAGCCCGCTCAGCGTCGCGATCCGGGTGCGGATGCCGGTCGGTCGATCTCACCGGAGGGGCCGGTGAATCCAGGCGCGATCGCAAGTCGACGCTGGGTGCCCGGTTACAAACCTCAAACGGTCGAGCAGAAGGCGGCGTACGAGCGTTGGTTGGCGGAGACCCGGCAGGGGCAGAGCCGACTGGGTCGTTCACCCGCCGGCACCTTGCTCGATCACGCGGTCGGCAACCACACGTCCTTCGTGGATAGCGATCACGAGTTCTCTTACATCGTCCATCGTCCGCCGACCGACAGCGCCGTGATCGATCTGCGTCACGCGCCGATCAAGGCCGAGAGCCCCAAGCAGAAGGGGCCGTCCAAGTCGTACCACCGCTCGGGTCTTACCTGGGACGAGTACCGACTGTTGAAGGAACTCGCTCAGAGTGGCCCGGAGACGGAAGGTGCCCAACAGGCGGAGGACGAGAGCAGCCGGACTCCGGGCTTCAGCGACAATCTCGACGGACTGGAGAGCATCACGAACAGTGGGCCCCCGGACCCCGTGATCGCCGTCAGCTCCAACTTTCTCCTCGAGGCCGTGAACTCACGATTCCGTGTGTGGGACATCACGCAGGACCCACCGGTGCCGGCGGCAGCGGAGATCAACTTCAATACGCTCTTCCAGTCGGTACCGAACTGTAACGGGTCGTTCGATCCCTATGTTGACTACGACGAGGAGAACGAGCGTTGGGTGATGATCACCGAGACGATCAACTCCATGAACGGGAACTCGTATCTCTGCGTCGCAGGATCGCGCACAGCCGATCCATCCGCAGCATGGAACGTCTTCTCGTTCAGATCCGACACGGCGACGCCCGGTCAATACCTGGACTACCCGAAGATGGCCATCGGTCTCGACGGCATCTACATCACCGCCAACAATTTCCTGGATGGGTCCACGTCGTTCGCGGAGATACGCGTCTGGGCTCTCGACAAGACCGAGGTCTACGCGATCACTCCGCCGACGAGCCTGACCGTCGCGGAGGCGTCACTCGCGTCAAGTCCCTTCGTCACCGCGTTTCCTGCCCAGCTGAACGGATATCGCACCGGGCAGTGGCCGATGCCCGGAACACCGCAGTACTTCATCTCCAACTCGACCGGTACCAATCGGATCTGGGAGTGGAGCAATCCGTTCGGCCAGGCACCGGCGATCTATGGGTCCTTCGCAACGGCGTTTGGAGGGGCCCCACCCAACGCACCCGAAATGAACGGAGCCACGGGCAATCTCAACGACACCGGAGCCGCCGACTGGTCGGGCGCCGAAGTCCGCGGCGATTCCTTGTGGGCCAGTCGCTCGGTGTTCTGCAACATCGGACTGGCCAACAGCGAATCCTGTATCGACTGGATCGAGGTTGACGTCAGTGGTCCGGGGCCCGTCCTACTCCAGCAGCAACAGTCCGGCGCGTTCGGGTCGGCAGACGTCTACCGTTATTACCCCGATCTGGCGGTGGATCGCAGTGGCAACATGGCGATCGCCTACACCCGATCCAGTCAGACGACCTTTACCGAGATCTGGGCATCTGGCCGCGAGTTCTCGGATCCACCCGACACGCTCCAGGCGGAATCGTTGATCGTTGCGGGAAGCGGCGAGTACACGGACGGGGTGGGATGTGACGGAACTTGCGATCGATGGGGCGACTACAGTTCGATGGTGACCGACCCCGACGGTTGCCGTTTCTGGTATGTGGGGGAGTATTCCGACGGCGGCAACTTTGGTTGGAAGACACGCCTCACGAGCATGCAATACGCATCCTGTAGCGTCGATTCCGCCGTGAATCTCAACAAGGCGGTCTATGCCTGCGGTGACGAAGTCTTCATTACCGTGACCGATGCAACGGCGCTCTCCGCAGGAACGCTGGCTGCCTCGATGACAATCAGTACGGCTAATGGGGGACCGATCCTGGACATCGAAAACACGGTGGCTGGCGATTGGGTCGGTAGCGACTGCGTCGGCGGAACCTGCAAACTCTGGACTGCAAGTTTTTCAACAAGCGCGGCATCCGGTTTCGATGACGATGGCGAGATCAATCTCGTCGACGGTGGCACGATCGCGATCGACTACATCGATCCCCACGTCAGCCACGATCCCCAGAGTCGAGTCGTCAGCGTCGACTGCCGGTCGGCGTTCCTCGATGGCGGCTTCGTGATCGAGGGGGGCTGCGAGGCCGGATCCGGTGGCGAGCAATACCGCGACTATATCGACGCCGGGGAGTACATCGCGTATACGTTCGGCCTGTTCAATCCGGCGACCTCCCCGACGCTGTCGGACGTCCGAGCGACATTGAACCTGACCGGCCCTGCGGCGTCGGCCGGGCTCGTCACGGTCTTTAACCCGACCGTTCACATCGGTGCGGTGAGTCAGGGCAGCGTCACTTCGGCGGTATTCAACATCTTCGTCGATCCGGCTGTCGATAACGGCGCGTACCGGCTGTCGGATCTGAACTTCGAGGTCAGCGTCACGTCGATCGCCGATGGCTTCACCACGCCTCAGGTATTGACACAGCCGCAGATCCTGCAGGCAGACGACAACATCGTCCAACAATCGCAGTGTTGGAACTTCGAGACCGGTAACCAGGGTTGGATCCACGAGCGGCTTGTTGAAAGCTATGACGTCAATCCGGTCACCGTGAATACCGTCGAGGCGCCGTGGACACGCGGGAACGGCTGCGGGAGCGAGACGCGGAGCGACTACCCGGAAATGACATGCGACGTGAACGGATTGGTCGCCTGGATGTCCAACGCGGATGCGTCGACATGCGGGACGTTTACTCAATCGGCGACCGAGCTGACCGACGACATCCTCTATTCGCCAATCTTCGGCCCGACAAGCACCGGAAACGCAGGCAACGGGCAGCCGTGGCAGTACCGCTGGGTGCTGGCCGAGTGGTTCTACCGCTCGCAGATGGAGACGTCTCCGGGGTCGGATACCCCGACATCGGCGTGGGGACACTTCCTCTCGGATGACTACCAGGGCGTCGCGGATCCGGCCGAGAACGAGGTCGACACGGCGTACAGCCTGTCCAACGCCTATCGTTTCTATCCCGATCAGGATTGGGATAGCGGCACGCCGTGGGACCCCAACAACACGCCATCCAACTATGACGGTCTCGCATTTCCGCAGACCGTCTCCGGTCCGGCCACTCCTGGTCTTCAGTGGCGATGGGCGCTCGAGTTCCTCGACACGGATTTTGGGCTGTCACCGACGACCACGCCGGCCAGTGGCGGGTTGATCATCGACGACATGAACCTGATCTACGATCAGTATCACGCGGTCGAGCAGATCGGTGTCTGTGGTGCAGGGGCGGCGGCGGGTGTCGTCAGCTTCGATCAATCCACTCACGCGGATTGTCCGTCGGACCAGTTGACCATCAGTGTCGTCGACGGCAACGCCGGTTCAGTTACCGTCACGGTCACTTCATCGGGGACCGGAGACAGCGAGACGATCGATCTCCCCGGTGGCGGGTCGTTCTTCACGACGGACCTGACGTACTCGACGGAGGATGGAGCCTCGGCGGATGACGGGTCGCTGTTCGTGACTCCCACGGACACGATCACGGTTAGCTACGACGACGTCGATCCCATGGCGACCTCCACGGACGAGGTGCAGATCGCGTGTCTGGAGGGGGATGTGCGTGTCAACGGTCTCGTCAGCCTTACTGATAACGGCGACGGCGATGACTACGCAGACACCAACGAGGTCGCGTCGATCAGCATTCAATTACGCAACGATTCGGGTCGGGATCTGACCAACGTCGTCGCACGAATTGCGACGGACGATCCCGACATCGATTGCATCGTCAAGGACGTCGCCAGTTTCGGCGCGATCTCGGCCGGGGGCGTCGCGGTCAACGACATGACATTCGATCCGTTCCGTTTCAAGGTTGCCGACGCGGCGGAATGCGCGGGATCGCCACCCGTGCCACCGACGGTGACGTTCAACGTCTACATCGTGGCCGACAACTTCGATGGCGCCAGCACACCCCAGACGCTGACCCTGAGCCTGGACCTGGATGACCTGGCGGGAACCGTAACCGCCGTCGAGAACTTCGATGCTCAGCCGGCGACGTGGAGTCATGAGGTCGGTCCCGGTGACGACAACGGAGTGACCGACGGCGCAACCGTGCCTTCGTTGTCTTGCGCACCCTACGTCGATGACTGGTTCTGGCGCGCCACCGGTGGCAACTTGAACGGCGGGTTCTTCCTCTGGGAAGACGAAGGGGACAACTTCCCGAATGGAAGCTACCGCGATCTGAACGACGCCGTTCTGCTGTCGCCGGCCTATAAGATCGGTTCGACCAGCACGATTCTGAGTTTCGATCATGAATACAAGTTCGCGGACTCCGGTCCCGCGCCGACGGGGCTGCGAGCCGACGGAGTGCGCGTTGACTACAGTCGCAACGGTGGGACGTGGCAGAAGCTGACGACGTTGCCCTATGACGGGCCGTTGATCTGGAACACCTATTGCAACCCGCTCTGTAATGGTTCCGAGCTAGGCCCGGAGAGTTGCTTCTCCGAGAACCCCGGAAACGGAGAGCAGATCTTCAACAAGCTGGACAACGTCACGCAGAACTGGATTCGCGTCAACGGGGGGCTTACCGGCCTGGCCGAGGACGACACGATTCAATTCCGCTGGCGATTCGGCTCGATGAACAGCGTCGCCGGCTTCCCGGATCTGCTGTTCACGGACGGCGGTTACGGGTTGGATAACGTCGTCGTGACGAATGTTCGCGCACAGGCGTGCGATACGAACATCAACCCCGATACCGGATGTGGCGTAGCGTTCGATAGCGCTGGAAACCTCTTCGAGCGCTGCGGTGACGGCGATCTGGTCGTCGAGCCGACGGAAAACTGGGAGATCGACGTTACCTTGAAGAACGTCGGTCAGACCGATGCGACGGGGACCACCGCGGATCTGACGATCAACGGCGGCTCCGGCGTCATGGCGACGGTGTTCGGTAACCCCGCTGCGTTCGGGACGCTGGCAGGGGATGGAGGTACGGCAACTTCCTCCTTCCAGTTCACCGTGGACTCGGGTGCTGTCTGTGTGGACACGCTCCTCTTCGATATCACGAATATCCAGGATGACATGGGAAGTCACGACGACGCGCTGGGTGTGTTTGACGTTCAGATCGGCCAGATCTCTTCTCAGGAGTTCTCCGGTCAGGACACCGACCCCCTCGTCGCGGAGTCCGCGTTGCAGAGTTCGACGCTCTCTCCACCGTTGTCGTTCAGTGTGCCGGTGTCCGGTGCAATTCTCAGCTATGACTACCTCTACAGCAATCCGACACCGACGGTCACGTCAACCCAGCTGTTTAGTCCGATCAACACCCCGCAGGACGGATTCGCGGTGTCTCCGTTGTCGCCGAGTCTTACATTCGCAGCCGGTGCGGCAATCTCCGCAGAGTTGGAATGGGATTCTCTGACCTACACCGGGGGGAGTGGGAACGTGACGATCTGTACACAGATCGATCTGGTCACGCCCAACGCCACTGTCATTCCCATCAAGGCGTTTGACGCGGTCGATACAGAACCCTATGACGTCCTGGACATCTACAACGGTGCCGATGGTGGGCCGGGGTCGTATCAGATTCGCATAACCGAACGACAGGGCGCAGGCTGTACCGGTACGGGGACGTTGGAAACCACCAGGCTCTCGGTGGTTGGAACAACCGGAAGCGCCACCTGGACATCCAACGCGCAGGTCAGTCTCTTCGACGGCGGTACCTCAACCATCGTGAAGCCTTTCGGCGTGGTGGACGGTGGGACACACGACGTGAGCGCAATCTATGACGCCGGAGGGCCCGGCACCTACACGATTCGCGTCGAAGAAAACGGCGGAGGGGGGATGGCCGAGTTGACCAACGGCCTGCTGATCCTCGATGCCGTCGAATGTGATCTCGGTTGCAACTGCGCAGACCCCAACGACCCGCAAGACCTGACGCTCGGAAAAATGGGGACAGATTTATTATTGAACATCGCCGTCACCGGAACCCCCGGCGGCTCACTCAATGTCTATCGTGCCACCCAGCCGAATCCCTCGACATGGGGAGCACCGATCGCGACGGGCATCACCGATCAAGACGCGGGCACGCCGGGTGTCCAGTGGACCGATAGCGGTGCTGCGGCACCCGGAATCGACTATTTCTATCGCGTCACGGAGACGGCATGCGGCGGCGAGTCTTCCCTCTGCCCGGACGGGGGTGCGAAGGATCCGGAGAACCTGCGAGCCGGGAAATCCGCGAGCAACCTGACGTTGTCCTTCGACAAAACGGGGACGAGCGGCGCAACCTACAACGTTTATCGAGCAACCCAGCCCGATTCGGCGTCATGGGGCGCACCGATTCAGACGGGCGTGACCGACGAGGACCTCCAGACACCCGGAATCCAGTGGACCGACAACGGAGCAGCCGCGCCGGGTGTCGACTACTACTACCGGATCACCGAGACCGCGTGCGGATCCGAGTCGCCTCTCTGATCCGCTATGCGGAGGCCGCCTGTTCGTGCTCGATCTCGGCCACTTCGCGCCCAAGAAAGAAGCTGATCGCAGTTCGGATCGCGACCAGCGCCGAGACAAAGATCAGATCCTGCAATTCGCGTTTGACCACCGTGTGGATGATGTCCGAGGCGATCATGAATTCGATGCCCAGGAGGATGTAGGTTCCGAGATCAATCCGCAGTGTGCGAAGGCCACCGATTCCCGCGCGATAACGGAGTCGGCGAGCCTCGGTGATCACGAACCCGATGAGCGCCCGGACGAACCCCCACAGTACGATCGCGATGCCGATGAGGTCGATGGCACTTGCGATCCACTCAAGCGTGGACGATAGCGCCGTGACCAGTCCACCTGGGTCTCCCATCGCCTCGTGCATGCCTCACTCCTCTGTATGGTGGCCGTTTTAGGCGTCTCGATGATAGCGCCAACGGAAACCTCGAAGCCGAAATTCCCGTATCCAAGCGAGACACCTTGTCGGTTCTCGTGATTTCTTTAGAATATTGGTTGGAGGAAACCTCAGATGGATGTTCGAACCGCTCGATGGCGCACCGTGCTCGGAACGATGATCGTGGTCGCCGCGATCTCGCCCATCGTCGCCCAGCAAGAGAACGTCGGCGAGATGGTGCCGATCAAGGATGCCGCAGAGCACAGCAGCGACGACTCTCGCGTGTTGTACCTCGATGCGGTGGCGGCGTTTCGTCAGTTGGAGATGGCCGAGTCGGCACGGTTCTTCGACCTTCAGATCGCCGCCAAGCCGGATGACAAGCCGGAACTCTGGGAGCGCGGGATCGCCCTCTACTACGCGGAGCGCTGGGCCGACTGTGCGGACCAGTTCGAGAGTCACCACACGGTCAACCCGGGAGATGTTGAGAATGCCGTCTGGCACTATCTCTGCGTCGCGAAGACGGAGGGCCACGAAGTAGCCCGCGAGCGGATGTATCCCCAGGACGATTCGCGCGTTCCCATGCCCGAGGTCTGGGGGCTGTTCCGTGGCACGAAGTCGGTCGACGACGTGCTCGCCGCTGCAGAGAAGACCGGTGCACCCGATAGTGAGTTGCGCCAGCTAGGTCGTTTCCACGCGCACCTATATATCGCGTTGTGGCACGAGTCCAACGGTGACAGCGAGAACAGTCTGGCCCACCTACAACGTGGATTGCAGGGGTTGTCCAGCGGCCACTTCATGGAAATGGTCGCGCGGGCTCATCTGCAACTTCGCCGACGTCAGGCGCTGGCGCCGTAGCTATTTGATGAACAGCAGCTCGCGGTAGGACGGCAACGGCCAGTGCTCGGCACCGATCCGTAGTTCGAGCTCGTCGCCGATCACTCGCAGTCGGTCCATGGCCGGCCCGACATGTTCCTTAAGCGCTTTCGCATGGGCCTCGAGGTCGTCGGTCTCGTACTGTTCCGTCTCCGCAAGTTCCGTGAGTTGCTTGTCGAAACGGGTCAGGAGATCGATCAACTCCTGCAGATCCCGTTTCTGCGCAGGACACTCGACTCCGGCGGCCTGAGTCGCCTGAACCGCCTGGGCCAATTCCCGCTGATGTTTGGTGGCCGCCGGGATAATCAGTTGGCGTCCCATCAGCACCATCGTCTCGCTCTCGATCAGGAACTGCTTGCAGTACTTTCCGAGCGATGCGTTGACTCGGCTCTCGACCTCATTCTCTTGAAGGACGCTGTACTTCGAGAACAGGTCGATCGCCTTCTGGCTACCGAGAACCGGTAGGGCCTCGACGGAGTCGAGAAGATTGGGCAGTCCGCGACGCTCCGCCTCGGCGTGCCATTCGTCCGAATAGCCGTCCCCGTTGAAGATCACCCGTTTGTGGTTCTTGAGTGTCTCGCGAAGAACCGTCCGAACTGCGGTCTCGATGTCCGTTTTCTTGGTCTCTTCTTCCAACCGGCCGATGAGCAAGTCGATCGACTCCGCGACGATGGTGTTCATCACCGTGTTGGGCCACGCCGACGCGGCGGAGGAACCAACAGCGCGGAACTCGAACTTGTTGCCGGTGAACGCAAACGGCGATGTTCGATTGCGGTCACCGGAGTGACGGGGAATCTGCGGGAGCGTGGTGGCCCCGAGATCAAGCTCGCCCCCCTTGATTGTGCGATTGGGTGTGCCCTTTTCGAGCTGTTCCACGAGGTCGGTCAGCATGTCCCCGAGGAAGGTCGAGATGATCGCCGGCGGCGCCTCGTTGGCACCGAGCCGATGGTCGTTGCTCTGGGAGGCGATGGATGCTCGAAGAAGATCGGCGTGGACGTCGATGGCGCGGATCACGGCACAGAGGAAGAACATGAACTGCATGTTCGTGTGGGTTTCGTCCTGCGGGTCCAGGAGGTTGACGCCGGTGTCGGTGCTGATTGACCAGTTGTTGTGTTTGCCCGAGCCGTTTAGCTCTGCGAACGGTTTTTCGTGCAGAATCGCCTGCAACCCGAAGCGAGGAGCGACCCTCTTGATCGTCTCCATCATCAGCATCTGATGATCGCAGGCGATGTTGGAGGTCTCGAAAGTGGGAGCGATCTCGTACTGGCCGGGCGCAACCTCGTTGTGACGAGTCTTGACCGGAATGCCGATCCGATAGAGTTCGCGCTCCATCTCCGACATGAATGCCAGCACTCGCGGAGGGATCGACCCGAAGTAGTGGTCGTCCAGCTGTTGCCCCTTGGGGGGCTGAGCCCCGAAGAGCGTCCGATCACAGCTGACGAGGTCCGGTCGGGCAAAGAACAAGTTTCGGTCGATCAGGAAGTACTCCTGCTCGACCCCGACGGTCGTATTGATCCGAGTAACCCCGGCATCCGTGCCAAAAACGTTGAGGACACGCATCGCCTGTTTCTCAAGGGCCAGCATCGATCGCAGGAGCGGCGTCTTGAGATCCAGCGCGGCGCCGGTCCATGAGACGAAGGCCGTTGGGATACAGAGGGTGACGTTGTTGTCTCCCCTGAGAAGGAACGCCGGGCTGGTGGCGTCCCACGCGGTGTACCCGCGGGCTTCGAAGGTGGCCCGCAGTCCGCCGGACGGAAAACTGGAGGCATCGGGCTCGCCCTGGACCAGTTCGGAGCCTGACAAAGCGTAGACCATGCCGCCCTCGCCGTCGGGAGCGACGAACGAGTCGTGTTTCTCCGCCGTCAGTCCGGTGAGAGGCTGGAACCAATGGGTGTAGTGGGTGGCACCGTGTTCGATGGCCCAGTCCTTCATGGCTGCGGCGACCACGTCGGCGACGTGGGGATCCAGGGGTTCGCCCTGAGTGATCGTGCGCATCAGCCGACGATAGGTATCTTTTGGCAGGCGCTGTTTCATTCGCTGGAGGCTGAAGACATCCTGACCGAAAATCTGGTCGACCGGTGGCGTCTCGGCACGGGCCTCACCGTTTTGCCCGCGGGACTTCCGCCAGTGAGTTGCTTCAGTGACCGCGCGCTGCTGGATATCCCTGTTGGCCATCGTTTCCGTCTCCTCCAATCCACAACAACAATGCCTGAAACGACCGCCGATCAACTTGATTTGCGGGAGTCGGCCGCGTCGACATCTGTTGGGAGTTCGTGACCGGGAGAACCCCCGCCACGCAACCCAAGGGTATCAGTCGGGCGGGGCAGGAGCCAGAGCAAACTAGTCTAAATCGACTAGCCGGTAGGCTCCGCCACGAGCCCGATTCTCAGACCTGCCGACCCACCCTTGGCGAGGTCAACGATCCGCATCACGGCCTCGTAGTTCATCCTCTCGTGAGCCGAGAGGAACAGGACTCGGTCCGCCGCCGGCCTCGGATCGAAGATCTCGCGGACACGGCTCTGGAGCTTCCCCACCGGAATGCTCTCGTCGTTGAGTCGGACGGTGCAGACGGCGGGGAGTCCGCGAGTCTCCGGGGGTGCCGTCACGGGACATCCGTTAAGGTCGATGGTCATCACGTACTGTTCGAGCGGCTTTTCGGGCTCTGTCCGGGTGACGGCGACACTCTCCTCGGGAATATCCAGGTCGTACCCTTTCATCGTGAGGGGGATGACGACCATGAAGATGATCAGCAGGACGAGCACCACGTCGACCAGTGGGGTCACGTTGATCTCGGAATTCAGATCGCTTCCGCCTCCGATCATCTTCATCGCATCATCCTCCGCCGACCGAATCGTCGAGCTGCGCGGTGATCAATCCGACGTTTGCAAACCCCGCAGCCTCGACGGCCAGCATCGCCTGCTGGACCTCGCCGAACCGAAGACGTGCATCGCCTTTGATCACGACCTTCCAATCGCCGCGATCCAGGGCGATTTCCTGCATCGCGTCGCTGAACTCGACCGCCGAGAGGGCGCGGTCGTCGACCCAGATGACACCGGTGCGCTCGATGGCGACCAGAATCTGTCGGCCGTCATCGGGCTTTTCCGCCGGTTGCTCGGTTTGCGGCACCTGTAGATCCGGGCGGGCCTGAATCTGGGGCGCCACCACCATGAAGATGATCAGGAGCACCAGAACCACGTCCACCAGCGGTGTGACGTTGATCTGGGATTCGAGTTTTCCCGGCTTAGCTCCCTGCATGGACTGCGTTCATTCGTTTGGTAATGAAATCCACCAGCTCTGCCGACCGAGTGTGCATCTCGATCTGAACCCGTTCCAGGGAGCCCGTGAAGTAGTTGAACGCCATCACGGCCGGCGTCGCGACGAGGATGCCGAAGGCCGTCGCCACCAGCGCCTCGGAAATACCACCCGAAACAGCGGCAATCCCGCCGGAGCCGGATTCGGCGATGCCGTCGAAGGCGTGGATGATGCCGACAACCGTTCCGAACAGCCCGATAAATGGAGCGGTCGAACCGATGGTCGCGAGGGCACCGAGTCCCTTCTTCATGTCGGAAAGCGTCGTGATGGCCGAGCGATCGAGGGCCCGCGTGACCAACTCCAACTGCATCTCCGAGCCCTCGACGGAGTTGCGACTGGCGATCAGTTCCTGAACGCCGGCCGAGACGACCCTGGCCACCGGCGACTGTTCGTGTCGTTTGGCAGAGTTAGCCGCTTCCTGAAGTTTGCCGTCCTGCAGGTGCCGGTTGAATTCAGCGCTGAAGACGATGGACTGCCGCACGCCCGCGTTAAACCGGCGGTACTTGTCCAGGATCACGGCGAATGAGTAAAGCGAGAGCAACAACAGGCAACCCAGGACGAGAAGCCCCACGAAGCCGATGCTGCTGAACATGTCATTGAGGTTCATCAGGGTCTCCTTCTATTGTCCCGATCGGTTCTCGGCGATTTCGCCGGAGCCGTTCCCTTTGTAGCGGGTGAGGTACGGCATCAGTGGCGTGACCTGCAGGGGTAGTTTTTCGTGGGCGCCCAGAAGGGGGACCCGGTTGTTTTTCATCAACGAGACTTCTGCACTCCACGGATCCATCTTCACGCGACCGCCGAGGGGCAGGGCCGCGGTTTGCTCCATCGAGGCGTGATCCAGCGGAGGCGCCGCGTCGATCACTGCGTTCATCCGCATGACCTCGTTACGGTTTGCGATCCGACTCCCGAAATGCGGCCGAATCAGGGCCGGGAGATCGTTTGTGCTCGCCTCGAGCTGTCGAAGGAACAGGCCCGCCGTCGATAGGTCCTCGGCATACGGGGAGTTCTGTAGGAGGTTGACCGCGTGATTGTCGGCCTCCAGTTCTTCCTCGGGATCTCGCTGGAAGTTGAAGTACTCCATCGCCTGTTTGTCCCCGACGATCACCTGGTCGGTGAACGCGAAGCGCGTATCGATTTTGTGGCCGTTGAGGATATGACCCATCTCATGTCCCAGAACCATCGCAAGACTGGCCTCGTCGGGAAGCACGTCGATCAGGCCGCGGCTCAGGACGATGGTGTGTCCGACGGTGAACGATTCCAGGGGTGTCGTCAGCAGAACGCGACACCGTACCGGGGGTTGGATGTTCAGCTCGTTGGTGATCTCCAGATTCTGGACCACCGTCGCCAGAACCTTGTCGACCTCGCCGGGCGGCGCGACGAGGCCTGCTCGTTCGAGCCGTTGGATGACGTTGTCTTCGGCCTCGCTGACCCATGAGCGCACGGCCTCGACCGGGGAGATCTGTCCGGGGGACTCGCTGTCGTCCCGGGCCTTGACCGTCTCGACCATGACCTTCGTGAACGCGTCCTCGAGGCTGCTGCGTGCAATGTCATAGCCCCAGAGTCGGGTCTGGCCCTGGTGCGACAACCGCAACTGTCGCATCGAGCGGTCCGGCTCCTCCGTGTAGACGTAGGCCGGCAACCACATCCCGGGTGCCAGGTTCATTCTCCAACTGTCGAAATGGAAGTCGACCATCATCATCGATCCGTAGATGCCGTTGAATCGGACGATCTGATAGTCCTGGTCTTCCGCCCAGATACGGCCGGAGAACCGACCGAAGTGCGCCTTGTTGAGGGTCTTGCCGGCCTTGGGCGTGACATCGAACACGAGGGTTCGAACCTCACCGAGAAACTCCGTACGTACGAAGTCGAAGTCGTAGTTCTCTCGACGGAACGACCCTCGATCGACCAGAAGCATCTGTGCAAACCGCTCGGGCTTGAACGTGGCCGAGTGGTATTCGGTGAACATCTCGAGGGACTTGCCCTTGCCGGGCTTCTGCTTTCGCTTCTTGCCGGTGAGGGCCTCGTTACCTTCTGCACCCTTCGGTAGCACCAGCTTGCCGAAGAAGTAGTTGTCCTTGATCGGCACACGCCCGAGGACCGGGTCGGGTTTAACTGTCTGCAGATACGTTTCGACCAACGGCTGGTAATCCTGAATCTGGATCGCTAGCCGTTGTTCGTTTGCGATGATTCGATCCAGTACCTGGTCGACACGCGAGTCCTGCGCCACCGCCGGAAGCGCCAGTAGCAAGAGGCACGTGAGCGGGATGGCCCCCCATCCTCGGATCCGTCCGGTTACGCGCACAACGTTCTCCTTCCTTCTTTCCTAGGCCAACTGAAACACCACGCGTAGCGTGGCGGTCTCATCAACTGGAGCCCCATCCCGTGAGGCAGGTTTGAATTCGATGTTTCGTGCGGCGGCGATGGCCGCCTCGTCCAAGCCGTGGCCGAGACCGGAAACGACACGCAAGACGACGATCTTGCCGTTGGCGGCGAAGCGCACTTCCAGCACAACTTCGCCCTCGACTCGCTTCTCTCTCGCGACGTCGGTGTAGATCGGTTTCGGCTTGGAGAGAATGGAGACCGGAGTATCGGGGTTGGCGGGAGACGGTAGACGCCTTCTTGGCTCGGCGGCCGGTGCTTCCTCGTCGCCGAATCCGCCACGTTGGACCGTCGTCGTGGGTCGTGCCGTCGTTCGAGGAGCGTCCGCGGCTTCACCGCTGAACCCACCGGAGGCGACCGTCGTGTCTCTCTGGGGTGTCGGTGCCACACGAGGTTTTGCCTCCTCGGCGGCGAAATTGCCGGCGGCAACGGTTCGTCGCGGTTCCGTCTTGAGAGTCGTCGGCGACACCTCGCCGCTGAATCCCCTGGGTTTCAGCGAGCGAGCCCGAGGCTCGGGCTGACGGGTCGCGACCGTGGAGGTTCCGAACGAGCCGACCGAGGGTTTGGCACGCGGTTTGGGTCTGGGTTTCGGCCTGGGGACCGGAGTCGGTTCCGGTTCAGCCACCGGCCGAGCCTGGGCCACCACGACCGGTTCCGGGGCCGCCGGTTTCGGCGTCGTCTTCCGCCTGGGTTTTGGCTTAGGTTTGGGTTTTGGCTCCGGTTTCGGTTCAGGCTTCGGTTTCGGCGGAATGACCTTGGGCTGTGGCGGAGTAAATTCATCGACCGGCACCTGGTAGAAGACGATATCCACCGGCTTGGGTGGACGTTCACGCTTCGGCAGGCGACCCGGTAGGATCAACAGCCCCGCGACGAACAATGCGTGGATCGCGACACTTACGATCCAGGGTTTGAGACGAAGCCGCATCAGTTAGTCGCTCCCTGATCGATCCAGCTGGCTACGAGTTGCAGGTCTGTCGCCGACAGCGGCGTCTCGAAGAGAGGCATCGGGTCACCGAGGATCCTCGGGTCTGCGACGAGCTTCATGTACAGATAGGAGTCAACCGCGTTTCCGGGCTCGACACGCATCAGCGTCGGTACCTCGGAGCTATCGATGTTGACCACATTTCCGATGGTCGAACCGGCACTGAGGTCGAGTCCAAACGGCGCCCCTGCGCCCACATGGCAGCCGGCGGTAGCACAGCGAGGTGTGAACACCTGCGCCTGGACCTGAGCCAGAGTCGTCGGTGCGACCTGAGGCACGAACAGGCGATCCGGGCCGTTCTCGCAGCCCGCCGTCAAGGACAGCAGGCCGGCGAGCAGCGCGACGCGAGCCAGTCCTGGGACGCGTCGACTCACCAGGCAACTCCGGCGGAGAAGACGATTCGATCGAACTCGACGCTGCGGCGTGAGCCACCGGGGATGCCGATCGAGACCGGCGCGACGGCCGCCTCCTCGTTGACGAGCCAGGCGATGTCGAAGGTCACATTGGCCAGAACGCCTTCGATCCCGACGGCGTAGTCCGCGGAGGATCGACGAAAGTCGTCGACATTGGCGCTTGTGTCGAACGTTGTGGTGCGTTCGGCGTCGACCAGATCCGCACGTCCCGCGACGATGATACGCAGCTTGTCACGGAAGAACGGCTGACGAAGTCCAAGCGTCAACGCAAGGTGCGACTCGCTATCGTCAATCGCTTCATTGACGATGAACCCCGAGGCGTCGATCTGAGTCGAACCATCGACCATACCGAATGCCAATCGGGCGGATGCGAACATCTCGGTCTCGCCGGCCTGGAATATCGATTTCGCAGACGCGCTGATCAGCGTCGTTCCGATGGTGTCCTGGGCGAGCAACGTGTTGACCGGTGTAACGACACCGGAGTTGTCGACGAACGAAAGATCGGCGTTGTCCAGTTCGCGCTGAGATCGTTCGATACCCAGCCGATACTCCATCTCGCCCAGCGCACCGTCCTTCTGACGGTTGTAGCCTCCGAACACACCGACCTTCAGGTCGCTGACGTCGTAGTTGGTGATGGTGGTGCGATCGGTGATGACGCCAAGCCCATCGATGGTCTCGGCGATCTCCGTCTGATCGAAACCCTCGGTGCCGGCGACGAGTTGGATCTCCCAGCTCGAGCCGGGTGTCAGGAACGTTCGGAGCCCGACGTCGGCGAGGATGCCGCTCTGCTTGAACTGATTCTCACCGAAGAAGCCGCCCACACCGGATTCGAAGCTGCTGTCGGTAACCTCCGCGTTGGCGGAAGTCAGCCGGAGACCGAAACCAAGAACCCGTTTCTCGCCGAGCTGTTTGGCAGCGGCAGGCCGGAGGTCGAATCCGTTGAGATCGTCGGTGTCTCTAAACGTCGAGGCCCCGCTACTGTTTTCGTTTCCGTCGTTGCCGGCGAGGATCGCTGCGGACACGCCCCAGGACCAGGTGTCGGTCTGTCTCCGAACGATCGACCCTTGAATCGAGTCGGCTCCGTTGTCGACGTTGGCCGTGCCGTTGTTGCCGATCAGCGCATTGACGTAGCGGGTGTAGTTGCCTTCCTGACCGGGCCATGGGCTGAAGCTCGGGTAACGCCCGATGTTGCTGAACAACATGTTGTAGGGGCGGGTCTGGAGTTCATCGAACGGCTCTCGATACGTCCCGAAGGAGACATCATTGAGAATCGATTGGGAGAACGTGAGGCGGGCCGGCTGGAGATCGGCGATCTCGCGTGCCGCAGCCCGCACGGAAAAAGACGACAACGCAAACAATGTCGCCGCCGTGATAGTCATAATCCTGCGTCGCATACTTGTGACCCCTCCGAAGTGACTGGATCTGTTGTTGAACTAGCGACCCGAACGAAACCGCGGACGTCCGCGGGTTGCTCGCCCGGGGTCGGTTCCGCTCGATGAGCTCGCTGCTCCAATCGGGCGACTTCGACTTGACGTCGGCGCGCCGCTACTCATGAACCCGATGGGTGGCTGCACCGAGGCGGTGTTGTAGAACCGATTGATATTCGGCAGGACCAGTTCGAGGTCCGGCGACGGAATCCCGAACCACAGCGCCAAATCGGCGAAATACTCGTCGACGGCAAGCGTCGGAATCAATCGCCCGCGGCCGGTATCCAACGAGCTGCCGAGTGACATCGAGGGATAGCTTCCGTAGACGTCGCCGCCGGCGACGGCTCCACCCATCACGATGTGATTGCCGCCCCAGGCGTGATCCGAGCCGCGACCGTTGGAGGTTAACGTGCGTCCGAAGTCCGATGCCGTGAACGTCGTGACATCGTTCGCCACACCGATCTCGACCATCGCGGCCTGGAATTCGCTGAGCGCCGCCGCGATCTCGGGGAGCATCACCGCCTGGTTGGCGATGACCTCGTCGTGGTGATCCCATCCGCCGGCCTCGACGAAGAACGTCTGGCGACGCATCCCCAGTACTTCGCGGGCCTGAATCGTTTGCGCGATCATGCGAAACCGTTGAGAGAGACGCGTGTCTGAGAACTGGGTCATCAACGGCGGCAGTCCGGCGATCGCCGCCGAGAACTCCTCGTGAGCATCGATTGCACCGCGCATCCGCATCGCGAATGTCTTTTCGAAGACGTTTTGATAGTTCAGGCCCAGGATGCCGTCGATGGCGCTGGTCCGGATCTGACTCTCAGGGTCCGGTTGGTTGTAGTTCAGCAGGCCCACCGATCCGTTGGGACCGATGGTGTAATGGTTGGTGATGTGACCCGACTGGAAGATGTTGCTCCCCGAGAGGGAGATATTCATCGAGATGTTCTGGTTACAGTTAGAGGCCTGGAGAATGTCAGCCATCCGTCCCGCCCATCCTACCGGTGACCTCTGATCGGGGACCGACGACTGCCAGTGCATCTGCTGGTCGGAATGTGAGAACAGGCCGAGCGGCAGGTTCACGCTGCGATTCTCGTACTGGGCGAGCGTCGTGGGTTCAACCAGTGTTCCCACGTTGGCGACGAACGCCAGTTGATTCTGCTCGAACAGGGTCTGCAACGGTCCGAGGCCGGGGTGGAGGCCATAGCTCCGACCGTCGGGAGTCGCGGGCAGGATCGGCAGCAGATCGGTCTGGAGCAGGGCCAGATCGCCACGGGTCGCGGCGTACTCCGCGTACTCGGAATCGCCACTCGGAACCATCATGTTGAACGAATCCGCGCCACCGGACAGAAACAGACAGACCATTCCCTTGTAGTCGGCGGCACCGGCCGCCAGCGTGTTGAACATCCCCATGTTCAGCACGGTGTTGAACAACGCGGTCGTGCCGACTGCGGCGCAGCTGGCCTGACCCAGGAATCGGCGTCGACTCGGATCGACCGGCCTGTTGCTATCGATGATCTCCTTGCGAGGCTTCTTCATGACGACTCCGCTACCTTGCCACGCAGTATTCGGGAGAGATGGAGATCAGGTGGATTGCCATTCGCGCCCGTGTTTCCGTGTCGTTCTCTTGTGTGAGCGACGCGATCAGGAGTGACCGCATTGCAGGGCTCATGTCCCCGTAGAGCAGCAGGAGGTCCAGCCGATCCACCAGTGCGGTCGGGTTGGCGGCCAGCGCGATCTCATCGGCGAGATCCAGGCGAACCTCCTGGGCCGGGTCCGTTGCCGAATTCATCGCGCGATCGACCTGCGTCCGCAGCGAGTTGGCACTGCTGATGGCCGTCACCGCGGTGATGATCTGAAACTCCGGGCTGACGAGATTCGCTTCGGAGATCGGTCCGCTGGGTTGGTAGTCGGGCAGGAAGAAGTTGAACACCGACGGAGAGCTCAGCGGGCGTTGCGCAAACGAGTCGTCCGCGCCGCTGTCGTTGATCGGATAGTCAAACGTGAAGTTACGTGCGTCAAAAGCGCGCGCCAGGTGCACGCGCCGGAGGAACGACTCACGAAGCATGCCGCGATGGATTTCGGAGTTGGTCGGCCATGATCGGGCATCCGCATCGGTGAGGATCGCGCGAACAACCGCCTGGAGGTCCCCACGTGTGCCACTACCGTTGTCATCGAAGACCGCCGAGACCCTCGCGATGTACTCCGGGTCCGGATTCGAGGTCACAAGCCGCTGGATCAACCGTCGCGAGATGAAGGGGCCGGTGTTGGGGTGGTCGAACAGGCTGTCGACGGCGTCATGAACATCCTGCATGCCCGTTTGACCGGCGGGGATCTGAATACCGCGGAGGAGTTGTTTCGGACCGGGCTCGTGCCACGCTTCGTACATTCTCATCGGGGCGGTCCACATCGGCAGACCCTGACTGAAATCGTTGTCCGGCCCGTCGAAAGACAGGCCAGTGAAGACCTTGGCAAGTTCCGTAATGTCGTCGTTGTCGTAGGTTGGGATGGGTTGACCGGCGCCGTCCAATAGCAGCTCGCCGTCGGGACGCAACTCAAACAGCCCGATGGAGAACAACTGCATGATCTCTCGGGCAAAGTTCTCATCGGGGAAACGGCCGGGACTGGAGCGTGTGTTTCTCAGGTGGCTCAGGTAGGCGCCCATCAGCGGGTGGAGCGTGACGCCCCGCAAGAGATCTCGATAGTTGCCGAACGCGTGACCGAGCAGCATGTCGTAGTAGTTGGCCAACCCGAGCGGCGTGGCCTGGACCGTGCCGTTTGCGTCGGAGACGACGACGATCTCGCTGAGTGCCATCGCCACTCGCTGTCGAAGCGGATCCGATCCTTCCAGCACCTGCTTCCACCAGATCGCACGTCGGTCGTCGACGGTCAGTTCGACACCGGGTTGCGCCTGTAGTTCGAGGAGCGGCTGGTGAAACCCGATCGGTTGCTGAAACTGTTCATCGAGCCAGGCGTTCACACCCAGGTCCGCGGTTCGATGGATCTCTTCCCAGTTGGCTCCCAGCGTCGCCTGGGTCAGGAAGCGTGACGCCTCCGCCGGCGAGATCGCTCCCGAGAGCGTGTCCGATTCATCGACACCGCCGCTCACGGTGGAGACGAACGACAAAATCGTCAGTCCACAGACAAGAGCTGCGGGGCGAGGCAGTCGCAAGAGAGGCTCCCGTGGTCAGAGATCGTCTCCGCATCTGCAATCGACGTACCACGGGTAGATTCCCGCTCTTTCCGGTCACGCGAGCTTCATCTGGGGAACTTGCGTTGTCTTTGCGGCGGAATCCGTAAACGCAATTACTATTCGGGTAGCGAAGGATCGACGGCGAACATGACATCACGGAGCCACACAACCACGTGCTCGGCCATCTGAGTCTCGTGACCCGTAAATAGATGATCCGCGCCGTCCATCGAAACCTGTTTCACGATCGGAACCGCCGTCGCGATCTGCGACGATTCGTCATGGGGTACGACGGTGTCATCGGTGCCGTGTACCAGTAACCATGGGCAACGAAGGGAGCTCGCCCGGGGCAACACGCTGTCGATCTCTTGCATGACGTCGAGGAAGTCCCGGGACAGGGGACATTCGGGTTTGTCCCACATCAGATCCTTGCCCGGCGTGAGTCCCGCAAACTTCCGCTCGGCGAAGTCCGCCGTGTGAACCATCCCGGCCAGTGAAACGAGCGCCCGGATTCGCGGGTCGATGGCGGCGCGCAGCACACCCACCGCCCCTCCCATGCTATGACCGGCATAGGCCAGGAAACGAATCCCGGCCCGCTGCAGCTCGTCGAGGACCGATCCGAGGTCCGAGACCTCCTTGTGGATCGTCGAGTCCCGGAAGTCGCCCTCCGACGCGCCGTTCCCGCTGAACGAGAATCGAAACGCTCCGAATCCGGCCGCCTGCAGCGCGTCGTGCAGCGCAACGGCCCAGGCGCGGTCCTTGTTGGCGGTCACCCCATGTCCGATGATGACCGTCGCGTGACCGTCTTCGGCGGGGGAGTAGGTGAAGTCCAGCGACTCGCCCTGGACGTTTCGAATCGTATCGATCATCCGTCGAACGTAATGACCGAGCGGATTCCGTCCTGTCGTTCCATCAGCTCGAACGCGTGGTTCACGTCATCGAGGCCGACACGATGAGAGACGAATGGGCCCAGATCCAGTTTACCGTCGACCATCATCTGAACCAGCTGCGGAACATGCGTACGGCCACGCGCGCCACCGAAGCTGCCACCCTGTACACGACGACCGGTGATCAGGTTGCGCGGGACGATCTGCAGGGCCTCGCCCTTGCCGGCGACACCCAACACGGTGCAGATCCCCCACCCCATTCGTGCCGCCTCGACCGCCTGACCCATGACCGCGACGTTGCCGGTGGCTTCGAAGGTGTAGTCCGCACCGAATCCGTCGGTCATCTCCTGGATCGCCGCCACCGGATCATCGGTGTCCTCGCCGACGAGGATCGTGTCGGTAACGCCGAAGGGTCGTGCCGCCTCGAGACGATCACGAGAAAGATCGACAGCGATGATTCGGCCGGCGTTCTGCAGCCGCGCGCCGACGACCGCACCAAGTCCGACCATGCCCATACCGAAGACCGCCACCGTTGCACCGGCTTCGACTTCGGCCTTCCACATCGCGGCGGCGATCCCGGTCGTCGCGCCACATGCGAGTAGACAGATCTGTTCCATCGGCGCTTCCGGGTGAACCTTCGCCAGAGCGATCTCCGGCATCACGGTGTACTCGGCGAACGTCGACGTTCCCATGAAGTGTCGAATGGGTTCGCCATCTCTCGAGAGACGAGGCGTCCCGTCGGGCATGCAACCTCTTCCCTGTGTGTCGCGGATCGCCATGCAGATGTTGGTCTTGCCGGAACGGCAATGAACGCACTCACCACATTCAGGGGAGAAGAGAGTCACGACGTGATCGCCCGGTTTCACCGAGGTTACACCGTCGCCGACGGCATCCACCACGCCGGCACCCTCGTGACCGAGGACACACGGGGCATACCCGCTGGGGTCCGCACCGCTGGCGGTGTACAGATCCGTATGGCAAACACCGCAGGCCTCAATCTTGACGCGCACCTCACCGGACTGTGGGTCGCCCAACTCCAGACTCTGGATCTGCAGCGGTTGACCAAACTCCTCTAGAACCGCGGCTTGTATCTTCATGATTCCTCTCGGCGCATCCTGCGCCGACGGCGCTGACGCATCTCTTCGCGCTCTTCCTGCGTCATCCGGTCGTACTCTGCCAATTGCTCCCCGGTGAGGATCTCGGCAAGCTGCTTGCGTGTGTTCTGCTGCAGCGCGTCCATCTCGTCTCGCATCTTCTTGATGGATTCGGGTGACGAGCCGCTCCCTCGAGTGGATTCCCGCAACTTCGTCGAGTCGTTCCAGCTCTTCTCGATGATAGGTCGAACCTCATCCATCTGTTCCGCGGTCAACGTCAGACGGGTTTCCATCTTTTCAAGCCGGTTCTCGGGGAGACGAGGGTTTCGGCCACGTTCCTGCCCGACGACGACCGTCGTCGCTCCGATGAGTAACGCCACCAATAGCCATGCACTCTTCTTCATCTGTCTACTCCTTCGTCACCACCCGCGGACGGAGGCCAGGCAGGTGGATCGATCGCCTCGCGGCCCGGCAGGTCGCCGTACGCCACTCGAGGGTTGTCCGTCGCTTCCGGCGTCTCGGCGCCATGGGATGCAGCAAGAGCACTGGTCGGATACCAGAGTGCGACGTCCGAGCCGCGTGCGCCAATGGCCAACAACACGCTCGGGCCGTCTCCATCTCCGATGAAGACATGACTGACGCCGGCCGGGCAATGGAAGTAGTCCCACGCCTTCAGCGCATGTTCTTCCTCGTTGATCAATACCTTGCAGCGACCTGAGAGCACCAGGAACCCCTCCTGCCCGCTCTCGCGATGGTAACGGCAGTTGGGTTTGCCCGGCTCGAGTCGGAACAGGTTGACACCGAACTCTTCGAATCTTCCGCTCTCGGTCTCGAAGTTGCAGGCGCTACCAAATTTGGTCGCGCCGCCGAACCAGCGGGCGTCCTTGACGTTGACGATATGCCAACCGTCCTTCTCCTCGATCATGGGCTGCCTCCGTGAGTCTTGGCGGTTCGCCAAGTTGTCCAGTATATCCCGGTGATGTTGCCGGGCGACAACTCGGCGTCGGCGGAGGCCGTGGCCTCCGTGATGAAGCAGGTTAACGTCGTCGTTCGGGTCTCGACCTCCAGCGGGAGCGTCGGAATGGAAATTCAGCGTGTAAGACGGATCGGGCTCTGGGTGGCCAGTCTGCTCGTCTCGATCGTGTCGGCGTCGGCCGAAGAGAGCCAATTCAGGATGGAGAACGACCCGGACTGCTCCGGCGCGGGGATCCGCGGGCAGATCGACGGGCAACTGCAATTCACGGCCTGTGACGATGGCCGGATCCTCGTCGCGGCACTCTACGACGGTTCGTCCTTGCCGATCACGGAACTTCGCTACGATCGCGTGACTCAGCGTGGCACGTTTCGACTTGCGGGTCTCGACCCCGATCAGGGGCGTTCGCCGCAGAGCGAGAAGACCTTCCGCGACCTCATGACGGGGCCGGTGCCCGGGCATGTAGAGCAATTGACCCGACGAATCCGGCAAGAAGCCGATCGCTACGATCAGGTTCTCGTTCAGGCGATCGTCGTTCAGGGGCAGGCGTTCGAGACCGCGACCCGTCCGATCCGACCCCGTGTGGACTGTCAGACCTGCCGCGACCCCTCCAGCGGCTGTGGTGGTTGCTGTGGGCTCGGATGTCCGGGTTGCACGGTCTGCTCCGACGCCTGCCTGCAACACGACGAGTGCGTTCGGGAGCAGGGGCACTTGCCTTGCGTGCATCTTCTTGCGCCGGCCGTGATCTCTGCGCTGCGCTGCATCGTGACCTCCGGCGCGGGTGTCGGTTGTTGCCCAGTCAGCGTCTGGTAAAGCGGGGGAGGCACAAGAGCGTCCGCCTGTTACAATCCCCTCGCCATTTTGGAGGATTGGGTGGATGTTCTAGGCGTATCGGCGTTCTATCACGACAGTGCGGCCGCACTGGTACGCGACGGCGAGATCGTCGCCGCAGCCCAGGAGGAGCGGTTCAGTCGCAAGAAGCACGACGATCGCTTCCCCGTCAACGCCATCGAATACTGCCTCCGGGAAGCCGGGATAAGTGCCGAAGAACTGGACGCGGTGGCGTTCTATGACAAGCCACTCCTGAAGTTTGAAAGACTCCTCGAGACCTATTTCGGTTACGCACCGCTCGGCTTCCGCTCGTTCCTGAAGGCGATGCCTCTGTGGCTGAAACAGAAGCTACACCTCCCGCGAGAGATGGATCGCGGCCTGAATAAGGCCTACAAGGGCCGCTACATCTTCACCGAACACCACGAATCGCACGCCGCCAGCGCCTTCTTCCCTTCGCCGTTCGAAGAGGCAGCAATCTTGACGCTCGACGGTGTCGGCGAGTGGGCGACGGCGAGCTACGGGATCGGCCGTGGCAATCGCATCGAACTGACACACGAGCTCCAGTTCCCCCACTCTCTAGGGTTGCTCTACTCGGCGTTCACCTACTTCACCGGCTTCCGGGTCAACTCGGGCGAGTACAAGTTGATGGGGCTGGCGCCCTACGGCGTACCGCGCTACAAGGACCGGATCCTGGACAACCTGCTGGACCTCAAGGAGGACGGTTCGTTCCGGATGGACATGTCCTATTTCAACTACTGCCAGGGACTGACGATGACCGGCCCGAAGATGGATCAGTTGTTTGATGGGCCGCCGCGAAAACCCGAGAGCGAACTTACCCAGCGGGAGATGGACATCGGCGCGTCAATCCAGGCCGTCACCGAGGAGGTGATGTTGCGTAGCGCGCGTCATCTGCGCAAGACGACGGGGATGCGCAACCTGGTGATGGCGGGCGGCGTGGCACTCAACTGTGTAGGGAACGGCAAGATCCTGCGTGAGCGGATCTTCGACGACATCTGGATCCAGCCCGCCGCCGGTGATGCAGGGGGCGCGCTGGGCGCGGCACTGTTCGTCTGGCACCAGTTGACCGATGGAAAGCGAGACCCCGCCGGTCGTGCCGACTTCCAGCAGGGATCGTTGCTGGGTCCGCGTCACGAGGAAACATCGATCGTCCGATTTCTCGACAGCGTTGGCGCAAAGTACGAGCGTTACGACGGTGAAAATCGTGCACTCGATCGAGTGGCGGAATTGCTCGATCAACAGAAAATCGTCGGACACTTCGCCGGTCGGATGGAGTTCGGGCCGCGCGCGCTTGGCGCCCGTTCCATCCTGGGCGACGCCCGGTCAACCGAGATGCAGTCGACGATGAATCTAAAGATCAAGTTCCGCGAGTCTTTCCGCCCTTTCGCACCGGCCGTTCTCCGCGAACACGCGAGTGAATGGTTCGCCGTGCGCGACAACGAGGACAGCCCGTACATGTTGCTGGTCGCCGATGTGGCCGAAAAGCGACGAGTCGAGCCTACGGGCGAGAACAAGGACCTCACGGGATTCGACCGCCTGAAGGTACCGCGGTCGACCATCCCCGCCGTGACTCACGTCGATGATTCGGCCCGAGTCCAGACCATCGACGCCGATCGTCACCCTCGGTTCTATCAACTGTTGAAGAAGTTCCACGCTCGGACCGGCTGTCCGGTCCTTATCAATACCAGCTTCAACATCCGAGGGGAACCGATCGTCTGCACGCCGCAGGATGCGTATCGCTGTTTCATGGGCACTCATATGGATGTGCTTGTTCTCGAGAACATCATTCTTCTGAAGGATCAGCAACCCGAGGGCGAGGTGCCGGACGTGGATCGGTACAAGGCCCAGTTTGCACTGGACTGACGATGGCACTGATCGATATTGACTGGCGTCCCGATCGCAAGAAGCTCCGAGAGTTCGGTTTCGTCGGCGCCGGCGCATGTCTACTACTTGTCGGGCAGCTCCTCTGGAAGCAGAAGCTGTTGTTCTGGGGTATCGCGGCCGACAACGTATCGTCGGTCGCCATCGGGCTCGGACTCGGTTCGTTACTGTTCCTGTTGTTGGCGTTCGCCTTTCCGCCGATCCTGCGACCGATCTACCTGGTGTTGACGATCGTGACCCTCCCGATCGGATTCGTCATCTCTCACGTCGTGATGGCGCTGATCTTCTATCTGGTCTTCGGCGCCCTGGGCATCTTCTTCCGGGTGATACGCCGCGACTCGCTTCGTCGTGCCTACGACCCCGACGCCAAGAGCTACTGGATACCCCGCACACCCATCGAGAATCCCGAGCGCTATTTCCGGCAGTTCTGACCTGCGATTGACAGTCCCCGGCCTCTCGTTCAGCATGGGCAAGGTCACGCTTGATGAGGATCCGATGAGCAAAGACGAGAAGCAGCGCGAGTTTCTGGATCAAGTCGGATCCAAGCGGTCCGGCCTGGTCACAGAGTTCATCGACTTTCTCAAGCACAACAAGAAGTGGTGGTTGGCGCCGATCATCATCTTCATGCTGTTGATCGCGGCCCTGGCGTGGGTATCCGGTAGTGGCGGGGCGCCGTTCATCTACACGCTGTTCTAGTGGATGCCGCCACGGTCTCCCGACTCCTGCGAGGGTTCGGGATCGACGCGTCTCCGTCGGTCGTTGAGCCCCTGGGTCAGGGCCGGATTCATAAGACCTTTCGTTGCGCGACCGATGACGGGGTCTACCTGCTGCAGCGGGTAAACACCTCGGTCTTTCGCGATCCCTCCGCCCTGGCTCAGGCCGGTCGGCAGGTCCAGCGGCACTTGCTGGAAGCCCGAGCCACCGGTCGGTACCGGTTCGAGGTACCCGCAAACCTGGAGGCGGTCGGTGATCGCATCGATCCGACCCTGCCTGGGCTTCTGCGAGACGAAGACGGCTCGATCTGGCGGGCCATGGATTTCATCCACGACAGCCGAGGACTGGAGGTCGCCGAGACCCTAGATCAGGCAGCCGAGGCGGGGCGAGCCTACGGCCATTTCGCCGCCGTGATGGGCACGTTGTCGCCGGACGGGTTCCCGGTGCCGTTGCCCGGGTTCCACGACCCATCCCGGCGCTTCGCGGAGCTACAACAGGTCGCGGCGACGGGCGGGTCCGATCGCCTTGCCGGTCTTCAGGACGACCTCAATTACTGCGCCGCCTGTCGCGACGAGATCGAGGGGTTCGTGCAGGCGTCCAGGAGTTGGACACCGCGAATCTGTCACAACGACACGAAGATCGACAACCTGTTGTTCGACTCGCGCGGGGAGCGTGTCGTCGCCGTCGTCGATCTCGACACGACGATGCCCGGTTTCTGGGCCTACGACTTCGGCGACCTCGTTCGGAGCGTCGCGGCCAGCGGGGACGAGGATCAGGACGATGGCCCGACACTTCACCTTCGTGACGACTATGTCGAGGCAGTCGCCGAAGGATTCATCGACGGGTTGGGCCCTCTTGCCGACGGGTCGACCCGGGCGATGTTGTGGGCCGGAGTGAGGTTGATGCCGTTGATGTTGGGGATGCGATTCCTCGCCGACCATCTGGCAGGAGATCGCTACTTTCCGGTGGAACGAGAGGCGCAGAATCTCCAGCGCGCCCGCAGGCAGCTGGCGTTGCATCGCGATGGGGTCCGGCGAGAATCGTCCCTCAGTAGGAAAATTTTGGCTTCCGGTACCCGCTAGATCCAATATCGGGTTCCCTCAAACGGCACAGTTCAGTAGAATGTAGGAAGCACGGAGAGAAGGATCAGCCATGGACACGACGCCCCCGCAGCCGGGTCAGCTCTATGAACGCGGTTTGGAGCACTTGCGCGCCGATCGCCCGTCCGAGGCCGCTGAAGACTTGCGTCTTGCGGTTCGGCTCGAGCGCGAGAGCGGTGTCCCGCGTCCACGAATGCGTTTCCTCTCCTACTACGGTCTGGCACTCGCTCTCGGCGAGGGCGTCACACCCGAAGCCGTTCGTTGCTGTGAGGTGGCCGTGGAGAAGGATCGTTTCGACGCGATCCTCAAGGTCAACCTGGCCCGGGTCTACCGAATGTCCGGTCGTGTCGGAAAGGCGTTGCAGGTCCTCGATCGGGGGCGACGCATCCACCCCGATGAGCCGAAGATGGTATCGCTGATGTCTCGGTGGGATCGTCGCAAAGCGCCGTTGTTCTCGTCGCTGAGTCGTGACCACGCCATCAACCGAATCTGGGGCAAGTTGCGCAGAAACGGTTCGGGAAAGCACGTCTCCATCGACGCGGCGGGCTAGCCGATTGACTCTTCTGCGGCGGCAGCACGCCGCGCTCATACTCCTACTTATCTCGCTGTGCGTCTCTTGCAGCGCCTACAGCGTCGACCCGATCCAGAGTTCTGAACTTCGCATCGGTAGCTGGAACATTCAGAACCTGGGTTCGCGCCCCTGGGGTCAGGAACCCCAGGATCTTGCCGACCACATCCGGGCCAGCGGCGCGGATGTTCTTGCGCTCCAGGAGATCCACGACGACGACGGTCGGGACAAAACTCGAACCAACGCGAAACTCGACCAGATCGTGGAACTCCTGAACGAAGGCGGAAGCGCCTGGCAGTACCAGCTCTATCCGCGCCGCGAACCTCGGAACCCGGAGCAGTTGCTCGGGATCGCGTGGAACAGCCGGCGGGTCGAACCGAACGGAAAACCCCTGCGAATTTCGGTAAGTTACGAGAGCGGACGAAGCTGGCGTCGGCATCCGTATGCGGTTCCCTTTCGCCCCGTGGAGGGTGGGACCGATTTCGTCTTGATCCCGCTGCATTCGAAGTCCAATTCGGACGGGGAGGAGCTGGGCCGTCGCGTCCGACGGGGGGAGGCTCACGCACTGGTGGCGCAACTCGCCGCGGTTCGACGACACTTCAAGGACGACGACCTGATTATTCTCGGCGACTTCAACACGATCGACGCCGACGAGGAGGGGCTTCGGCTCTTCCGCGAGGCAGGCTTCATCGACCTGAACTCAGAGGACCGACCGACCTACAGCACCCGACGCTTCCCCAACAGTCCTCTGGATCGCATCCTGGTGCCGACCGAACAGCCGGAGTTTGCAGAGTCTCGCTTCGAGGTCATGACACCCAGGGATCCGGGACGTCACGTTCAGCGGTTGTCCGACCACCATCTGATCTACACCACGATCCAGGTCGTGGCCGACGACGACGGTTCCTAGGCCCCGAATAGGTGGTCGGTCTCGAAGGCGGTGTTGGCGAATCGGTGGACCTGCCCGTCGGGGTCCTCATAACGCACGGCGCGCTTGATGCAGAAGTCGAACAGCAGCGGATTGATCCTGGCCAACTTCTCACAAAAGTCACGGTCCTCCGCGGTCAGATAGCCATCGAACTCCAACTTGCGCGGGTTGATCGCGATGTGGATCGCAGGCACCGGATAGTCCGATGCGTTGACGAAACGGTGATGCCATTCGCGTGCGGAGAGGAGTGTCCTGAGGATCCGCGCGCTACGATTCAAGACCGTGATCGCAGAGAGATCCGCATAGAGCACGCCGTCATACTGGGGCTGGGCCATCATGCGCAGAAAGAGATCGAAGGTGGGTCGTCGCTTCGACGATTCCTGTCCGTCGTCGAGATCCCTCGCCGTGCCCGTACTGGCCGCATGGGCAACGACGACCTTGCAGCCGGCATCCAGCGCCCGACGTAGACGCAGCGGGTTGCCGAGTTCCTGATTCTTGGCACCCTCGACGGCGTACTCGGTGCCGGAGTGGGAGATCAGAGGAATGCCGGCATCCGCCAGCCGTCGGTAGAACGGTTCGCATCGTGGCGAGAGCGGGTCCATGCCCATGGCGTTGGGTAGCCACTTGATGGCCCGTGCGCCGCGGTCGATCACCTCATCCAGTCGATCGAGGGCGTCCACTCGGTACGGATGAACCGACGCACACGCGACAAACTCCGGGTATCGGTCGGCGATCGTCAGGGCGTATTCGTTGGGTGTATAGAACGCTGCATGGTCCCGCAGGACCTCACCCGTTTCGTCGACGTAGCTGTCAAACGCCATCACCACGAGCTTGCCGTCCGGGTTTGCGGCACGATGGACGCTGAGCAGACGATCGACGTAGTCCTGGTCGGCCGTGGATTCCGAACTCATCCCGGTGGCTTCTCTGAACAGCTCGTACTGAAACCGTCGTGCGGCGTACAGATGATTGCGCATCCGTGGGTTGAGCCAGCAGCCCGTATCGCCGGCGCCGAGTCCGAGGAGATGCACATGGCCATCCCACATCCGACTTCGTTCGATGCCACCGAAGCAACGGTCCACAAACATTTGGAGTCGACCGCGGATGACCGGATCGGCCGACGCCTGCATGAATCGCGGCAGAAGAAGACGGATCGCCCCGACGGTTGCCACTCCGACGGCGGCTCCACCTCCCAGCACCAGAAGCTTGCGACGTGACAGTTTCATCTTCCCGGGAATCGTACCCCGAATTGTCGCCCAATGCCGGGCTTACACGACGCGGCGCTTGACACAACGGCAAGGCCCGGAGAACCTAGGGCATGGCCCGCGTCAAGTTCACGCAGAATCTGCGCCGTCATCTGGATGTTCCCGAAGCGGTCGTCACGGCGACGACCGTTCGCGAGGCACTGGACGCCACCTTCGTCGATCACCCGCGACTGAAGAGTTACATCGTCGACGAGCAAGGCCGACTACGCAAACATGTCGTCGTCTTCGTGGATGGCGATCAGGTGAAGGATCGGGCCAGGCTAGGCGACTCGCTGCGGGACGATAGCGAGGTCTTTGTCATGCAGGCGCTCTCGGGAGGTTAGCATGGGAAACCCGGTCGATACGTTGTACGTCGCCACACGCAAGGGGCTCTTTCGTCTGGAGCGTCGCGACGGCTGGCAGATCACCGGCCGATCGTTCGTCGGCGACCCGGTCACGATGATCCTCGACGACGCGGCAGACGGGACCCTTTACGCCGCCCTCAACCTGGGTCACTTCGGCGTGAAGCTCCATCGGTCCGCCGATCGGGGCGAGACCTGGGAAGAGGTCACCGCACCGACGTTTCCGGGTAACGCCGATGACGACGACGCGCCGTCGGTCAAGCAGGTGTGGGAGTTGGTGTCGACGGGGAAAGGCCCCGGCAGCCTCTGGGCGGGGACGATTCCGGGCGCGCTCTTCCGCAGCGATGACGGAGGAAGCAGCTGGAGTCTCTGTCAGTCACTCTGGGATCGACCCGAGCGATCAAACTGGTTCGGCGGTGGTTACGACGACCCCGGCATCCATTCGATCTGTGTCCATCCGAACAATCCCGACAACATCGTTGTCGGCGTCTCCTGTGGGGGCGCGTGGGTGACCGACGACGGTGGGGCAACCTGGGAGACACGAACGGCGGGGATGTTCGCCGCCTACATGCCGCCCGAACGCAAGGACGACCCGTCGATCCAGGATCCCCATCGAATCGCGCGCTGTCCCGCCAACCCGGACATCCTCTGGTCCCAGCATCACAACGGCGTCTTCCACTCCACCGACGAGGGGCGGAGCTGGAAGCACATCGACACGGTCTTGCCGTCGGATTTCGGCTTCGGGGTCGTGGTACACCCCGACGACGGCGACCAGGCCTGGCTGGCCCCTGCGGTCAAGGACGAGTGTCGCGTTCCGGTCGATGGCAGGGTCGTGGTCGCCCACACACGGAATGGCGGCGCCAGTTTCGTCGTCCAGCGCGAGGGGCTGCCGCAGGAGGACGCCTACGATCTGGTCTTCCGCCACGCGTTGGACATCGACGCCAGCGGCTCGAGACTGGCGATGGGTTCGACGACCGGTAGCCTCTGGCTAACCGAGGACGGCGGCACGCGATGGCAGACCGTCTCCCGTCACTTGCCACCGATCTATCAGGTGCAGTTCGCCACAAGTTTGTGAGCCTTCGATCCGTGTGAGACAATTTCGGGGTTCGACCGCCTGGAGATCCAACGTTGCGAACCCCCCGCGTTTTTCGTCGTCCGCCTTTATGTCTGCTACTCATCGCGATCCTCGGCTGGGTCGTCGCCGTCGCTGAAGGTCCGGTCAGCATCGAGGTGACGGCGGACGCCGGTGCCGATGGCACCCGTCTGGTCCTTCGCCACAGCGAGTCAATCGGCTACGACATCCTCCAGGAAGGCACGACGGTCCGCATCGTCTACGATCAGCCGGTTCGCGTCGAGCCGTTCGCGGTCCCTGCCGGCGACACCATCCTGCGTCGATTCGATATCACCGCTACCGATACGTTGACGTTCCATACCGGCGACGACTATCGCGCCTTCGAGAACTTCGAACTCCGTCACCCGTTCCGTCTGGTGCTGGATCTTCGAGGGACACGGGGTCGTTCCAGTCGCGACGCCGGTCGCAAGTCCATCAAGACTCAGCTTCCGGGAAGCGGCAAGCGGTCCGGTACCGTGGTCGTGATCGATCCCGGGCATGGCGGCGTGGAGAACGGTGCCGTCGGTCCGACGGGACTGCGAGAGAAGGAAGTCACTCTCGACCTTGCACGACGTCTTCGGAGGGCGCTCCAGGACGAGCCCGGCATCTCGGTGGTCCTCACCCGCGACGACGATCGATTGGTGGGTCTGGATGAGCGGACGGCCATCGCCAATCACAATCGTGCCGATCTCTTTCTGTCGATCCATCTGAACGCGGCGCCAAGGAGCAGGGCCTCCGGAGCCGAGACCTATTTCCTCTCGACCGATGCCACCGATGACGACGCTCGCACCCTCGCCGCCCTCGAGAATCGCGCGTCCGGTGTGGATGCGGGGAAGCTTCCCAAGGGAAGCGACGGCGACGATCTCGATCTGATCCTGTGGGATCTGGCCCAGAACCAGTATCTGGCCGAGAGCAGTCTGTTGGCCGAGTCGGTCCAGACCCAGTTGAATCTTCTCACCGGCACACGGAACCGTGGAGTTCGCCAGGCTCCGTTCCGCGTCCTGATGGGGGCGACGATGCCGGCGATCCTGGTGGAGGTCGGTTTCATCTCGAACGCCGAGGAGGAGTCCCGCTTTCGTGACGGTGCCTATCGCGGCCGGACGGTCGAGGCATTGACCACGGCCGTCAAGCTTTACCTGAGCAACCTCCGCCGACTGTCGGTACAGGACTAGTCATCGTGATTCGACGTTGGCTCGTGGTCAGTCTGCTCCTGCTTGTTGCCCTGCATTGCAGTGGGAGTCCGGAGCCGACTCCCGTCGTCGAGGGCGAGGTCGATGAGGTCGAAGGCGTCGAAGGAGCCGAGGAGACGGTTCCGACCGAAGATGACCGTGCAGACGTCGACGACACATCGGTCGATCCACTTCGACGGGCCAACATCGAGCTCTACTTCCCATCGGCACTTCAGACCGGTCTTGTCGGGGAGTACCACGAGATCTTCAACACCGCGACGCCGACCGATCGCGTCAAGCAGATCGTTGCCGACCTGATCGGTGGGCCCAACTCCCGGAACGCGCTCCGTTCGTTGCCGTCGGGGACCCGTCTGCGTCAGGCGTTCGTCCTCAAGAACGGGACCGCCTATCTCGACTTCACCCCCGAGCTCAGCGAGAGTCTCGGTGGAGGCAGTCAGCGCGAGCTCCTGGCGGTCTATTCGATCGTCGACTCCGTGGCCCTGAATGTTCGCGAGGTTCGCCGTGTCGGAATCCTGATCAACGGCCAACCGGTCGATTCCCTGAACGGCCATCTCGATCTTCGTCGGCCGTTGCCACCGGATAACCAGTGGATCCTCGGCTCCGGCGGCGTGAAGAACTGATGGACTCACGACCGATCGGTGTCTTCGACTCCGGCGTCGGAGGGCTCACGGTCTTCCGCGCCCTGGAGCAAGCGGTTCCCGGGCAGTCCCTGGTCTATCTTGGCGACACCGCCCGGGTGCCCTACGGCACCAAGTCGGCGGAGACCGTGAGGCGTTACGCCACCGAGGCCGGACACTTCATGCGCGACCACGACGTCAAATTGATGGTCGTCGCGTGCAACACCGCCTCCGCCGTGGCCCTGGAGATCCTGTCCGAGCAGCTGAGTCGTCCGGTGATGGGCGTGATCGAGGCCGGTGCCCGACAGGCCGCCGCTTCCACGCGCAACGGGCGGATCGGCGTCATCGGAACACGGGCGACGATCGGCAGCGGCGCCTACAGCCGTGTCCTTGCGAAACTGAACGACGCCGAGGTCGTGGCGGCCGCATGCCCACTCTTCGTGCCGCTGGCCGAGGAGGGTTGGGTCGACGACGACATCGCCGAGGCGGTGGCCCGGCGCTACCTGGCACCGATCCAGGAGGCCGACGTCGACACGCTGGTCCTCGGCTGCACCCACTACCCGCTCCTGAAAACGGTGATCCGCCGAGTGATGGGCGAGGGAGTGACCCTGGTCGACTCCGCCGAGGCGGTGGCGACCCAGGTCGCAGAGCAGACGACGGCTGCGACCGCCGAGCCGATCCGTGAGTTCTACGTGACCGACGTGCCGGCGCCGTTCAAGACCGTCGCAGAGAGATTCCTCGGTCGGGAAATCGAGGCCTTGCATCAGACTCGAATCGAGGGAGAATAGCCGGATGGCACGACACGACGGACGATCGGACGAACAGTTGAGAAGTGTCGAGATGGTCCCGGGCTATCTCGAGAATCCCGCAGGCTCGGTCCTGATCTCGATGGGGCGTACGCGGGTGCTCTGCTCGGCCAGCGTCGAGGATCGGGTTCCGCCGTTCCTCGTCGGCTCCGGCGAAGGCTGGGTTACCGGCGAGTACGCCATGTTGCCGGCCGCCACCGATCGCCGCTCTCAGCGCGAGGTTAACCGCGGTCGCCCCTCGGGGCGAACGATGGAGATCCAACGACTGATCGGTCGCGCGCTGCGAAGTGTCGTCGATCGCAAGCAGCTGGGCGATCGCACTTTGTGGATCGATTGCGATGTCATCCAGGCCGACGGCGGCACACGCACGGCTTCGATCACCGGCGGCTTCGTCGCGATGTGTCTGGCGCTGGCGGGTCTACAGGAGAAGGGCGTGTTGAAACGTCCCGTCCTGACCGCGACGCTGGCCGCCATCTCCGTCGGTGTGGTGCAGGGCACCCCGGTCCTGGACCTGGACTACGTCGAAGACTCGGCCGCCGCCGTCGACATGAACATCGTCCGAAACGACGCAGGCGAGTACATCGAACTCCAGGGCACCGCCGAGACCACACCCTTCGATCGCAAACAGCTGGATCGGATGCTGGAGCTCGGGGACATGGGCATCGACGCTCTGAGCCAGAAACAGTCCGAGTTGCTGGGCCCGGCCCTGGACAAACTGCGCATCGGATGATCCGGACGCTTGTCGTTGCCACCGGCAACCTCGGGAAAGTTCGTGAGTTCCAGCGGGCCTTCGCCGAGGTCGGGATCGAGGTTCACGGACTCGACGCGCTGGACGACACCACCGAAGTCGAAGAGACCGGCCGCACCTTCGAGGCCAACGCACGGCTCAAGGCCGAGGGCTACTCACTCCGGACACCCGACTGGGTGGTGGCCGATGACTCGGGATTGGAAGTCGATGCGTTAGATGGAGCGCCCGGTGTCCAGTCGGCCCGCTACGGCGGACCGGGGCTGGACGACGACGGCAGAAACGATCGGTTGCTGAGCGCTCTTACTTGCCGAACCGATCCGGCGGACCGAACCGCCCGCTTCGTCTGCCTGCTTGCGCTGGCGAAAGACGGCGTCACCCACAGCGTCCACCGCGGTGTGGTCGAGGGGCGGATCATCGACGTGGGGGAGTCGGCGCGAGGCGAGAACGGATTCGGCTACGACCCGATCTTCTTCCACCCACCGTCGGGCTGCACCACGGCGGAGCTGGACCCCGCCGCCAAGCAAGCGATCTCCCACCGCGGTCAGGCGATCGCGTCATTACTTAAGTCGCTGCGCGGTTAGTCTTCCGTCTTCTCGACGGCGACGTTCTTGTCGCCGGCACCGATCTTGTTTCGCAGTCCGCCCAACAGGATCAACGCACCTACGATCATGAGGATGATCGGCCAGCCGTCGGGGGAGAACAGGAATGTCCAGAACCGACGCCAGGATCTGAAACCGAGAATCACAAGGATGATGCCGGGAATCAGCGGCCAGCGGGCGGCCTTACGTTCCACCAGCATCTGAATGACGTAGATCAGGATAAAACCGATGCCGAGTCCGATGAGCGAAAACTCTCGCATCACCATCCAGCGGTCATCGCCGAACGCACCGATGCCGTAGCCGGCCAGGATGCAACCGGCGATCAACGCACCGTAGGAACGAGTGGCGAAATAACCGCCGACCAGTAGGAGTCCGATGAGGGTCCAGCCGAGCGGACCGAAATCGATATCGAAGTAGGCCTTCAGGAAGAACACCAGGCCAACAACGATCAGGCTGATGCCGGTCATGACACGAGAGTTCATCGGGGGACTCCATGGACTTTGGTGCGGCCACAATGGCCTCGGGTGCGGGCATTCTAACAGGCGATCCCGGACGTGGGATGTGCCGGAAACTCAGGAAAACGCGGCATTCCTCGATGTTGACGCACCCTGGGTCCGGTGGTAACTTTCCCTGGGTCGCGAGACCGCGCACGAAAATGGTCCTGAGTAGCTCAGTTGGTAGAGCAGGTGGCTGTTAACCACCTTGTCACAGGTTCGAGTCCTGTCTCAGGAGCCAAACATCGCGCTGCACGGAACCTCTGCATCTGGTTAACAGGGGAGAGGTGTGGCTGGCCGGGTGTCCTCGACGATTCGACGGGTCACGGCTAGGTTCAAGGCTGACTCGTACGCTCCACCCACGTAGTGAGTCGGGAGGAACGAGGAGTGGCTCTCTTGCTCTCACGCAAGAGTGTCTAGGGGAGCCGGGGCGATTCACTCTTGCTCCGCCTACCCGCCTGTTTGCGTCTTTTTACATGATCCGAGTTGCCCGACCCGGGGCTTCCCGGTACGGTGTCTTGATCCCGTCTCAGAAAAGAAGTCTATCTTTATTGAAATCTAGAGGAGATCTGGAATGCGAGCAATCCGTCTGCTGGTGATCTTGGTGGTGGCTGTGGTGGTGGCGCCAGGTTTGGCCCTGGCCGACTGCAGCGAGTCCCACGGTAAATCCGAGACGACTACGGCCGCGTCTCATGAGTGCGGTACGGACCACGCCGAGTGCGCGGCCAAGGCCGGCCATGAATGCGGCAAGAATTGCGCCGATTGCAGCGCCAAGATGGCCAAGGTGGCCAAGGCGATGGAGTTGGCCGAAAAGGCCGAGGGAGGTTGCGAACATTCCAAGACCGCGCTGATCGCGATGGCCAGGGAGTCCGGTCACCAGGAGGCCATCACGCTCGCCGAGAAGGCCGAGGGAGGCTGTGAACAATCCAAGGCCGCGCTAATCGCCCTGGTCCGCGAAATGGGTGGCCAGCATGGCGACGCACCCAGCATGGCCATGCTCGCCCGGAACGCCAAGGGTGGCTGCGCCGCGTCAGAGGCAAAACTGATCCAGATGGCCAAGGCCTCCGAGGACAAGAAGGTCGCCGATCTGGCCGAGCGCGCCGCGGGTGGCTGCGAGCACTCGAAGGCCGAGTTGATTGCGATGGTGGCCGACGAGGAGAAGACCGAGACGCAGTAACGCCTCGTGTCTGATCGAAGTCTCGAGAGGGCGGCCCCGCGGGCCGCCCTTTCTTGTTGTGTCCTTCCTCAAAATCATGCATCAATTCCGTTCGACGAATTGTGGTCGAGGTCTGTGATGATCGAGTTGTCGAGTGGTTCCGTTCGCGTCGCATCCATCGAAGATCTGATCGCGATGAAGAAAACGACTGGACGTCCAGAGGATAGGGCGGATATTGAAGCTCTGGAGGCGTTGCGAGATGAGCGGAAAATAGCCATTCGGCAGACGACTGGCACATGTGGCGAGCCAACCTCTACGTCGCGCGGAGCCTCTGTCCTTGGTTAACAGGGGAGAGGTGCACTTACCTGCTGCACCGATCCGTGATGCGCTGTATAAGATTGTTGAAAATGCGCCGTGCAAATCCACTGCAATCGACGGTTCGGACCCTCCTCGGGTGCGTCTGTGTCATAGCCGCTTGCGCCGCGGCCTCGGCTCAGGGGACCCAGGTCGACCGCGGTCCCTACCTGCAACAGGGCAACTCCGATCAGGTAATCGTGCGCTGGCGCACCGATCTTGCGACGGATTCACGCGTGCTCTACGGCACCTCGGCGGGCGTGCTCGACATGGAGGTCAACGCTGCTGCCGGCGTGACCGAGCACGAGTTGATCTTGAGCGGGCTGACCCCCAACACCCGGTACTACTACGCGATCGCAGATATCTCGGGCACTCTGGCCGGCAACGACGCCGATCATTTCTTTGTCACGGCGCCGCTCGCGGGCACGCCCAAGCCGATGCGCATCTGGGCGTTGGGCGATTCGGGGACAGGCAACTCGAACGCGATCGCCGTACGCGATGCGTACTACGCGTTTACGGGAACCCGGCACACCGACCTCTGGTTGATGCTGGGCGACAATGCCTACGGGCAAGGCACCGACGCGCAGTATCAGACTGCACTGTTCGACATCTACCCGGAGATGCTGATCAAGTCCGTCCTGTGGCCTACGATCGGCAACCACGACCTGTTCGACGGCACCACCTCGAGCTGGCCGTACTACGACAATTTCACGCTACCGACCGGCGGTGAGGCCGGGGGACTGCCGTCGAGCTCCGAGGCGTACTACTCCTTCGACTACGGCAACGTGCACTTCGTCGTGCTGGACTCGGTCAATTCGAACCGTTCTCCGGGCAGCCCGATGTTGACCTGGCTGGCCGCCGACCTGATCAGCACCTCGCAGGACTGGATCGTCGCCTTCTGGCATCATCCGCCGTATACGAAAGGCAGCCACGATTCGGACGACGCGGGCGATTCGAACGGCCGGCTGATCGACATGCGTGAAAACGTCGTGCCGATCCTGGAGAGCCACGGCGTCGATCTGGTCCTCAGTGGGCACAGTCACTCGTACGAGCGATCGTTCCTGATCGATGGGCACTATGGCTTCTCGGACACGTTCGTCGAGGGCATGAAGATCGACGGCGGCGACGGAGACATCGCCGGAGACGGCGCCTACAACAAACCCGCCGGGGTGACCCCCAACACCGGCGCCGTGTACACCGTCGCCGGAAGCTCGGGGCAACTGGCGACGGGAGTCGGGATGGACCTGGGAGGCCCGCAGCCCAACCATCCCGCGATGGTCCTTTCGCTGCCGTCGCTCGGGTCGGTGGTGCTGGATATAGACGGCAACCGGCTCGACGCGCGCTTCCTCGACAACCTGGGCGCGGTGCTGGATCAGTACACCATCTTTAAAGGCGGACCGACGCTGCCGCCGGTGGCCGGCTTCGTTGCAGCACCGTTGACCGCGCAGGTGGGTCAGACGGTCGATTTCACCGATCTTACGACGAACGAACCGACGGTGTGGTCCTGGGATTTCGAGAACGACGACCAGGTCGACGCGACCACAAAAGATACGAGCCACGACTACAGCCAACCCGGGCTGTACAGCGTCAAGCTCAGCGTGGCCAACTCGGCGGGCAGCGACGTGGCGCTGGAGCTCGATCTTGTTTGCGTCACCGCCGGCGCCCCCGACACCCTGGACGGATTGGGCATCGAAGGCGGCCTGGTTTCGTGGACACCGGACCCGAAGGCCACCGGCTACGACGTGGTCGAGGGGGACCTTCTGGCGCTGCGCACGGGCGGCGACTACGCCGGTACCGAGATCGCGTGTTTGACCGCCGGCGTCGAGGCTGAGGTGAGCGACACGCCATCACCCGCGCCCGGTCAAGCGCTGTATTACGTCGTGCGGGGCCGTAGCTGCGCGGGCGAAACCGGCACGTACGACACGCTCGGCGACGGCCAGACGGAATCGCGCGACCTCGGTCTACAAGGACGCACTGCGGCCTGCGCTTGTCCGGCCGCGGACGACGCGGATGGCGACCAGTACTGCGACGCGCAGGACAACTGCCCCCTGACCCCCAACCCGACCCAGCAGGATCAGGATGGCGACGGCGCCGGTGACGACTGCGATGTGTGCCCCGCGGATCCGCTCGACGACGGTGACCTGGACGGGCTGTGCGGCAACGTCGACAACTGTCCGAACGATTTTAATCCGAGCCAGATCGACACCGACAACGACGGCCAGGGCGACGTCTGCGATTCCGATGACGACAACGACGGTGTCCCCGACGCCACGGATAGCCACCCCCTGGATCCGTTCCGCTGCAGCGATACCGAGGGAGACGGCTGCGACGACTGCGCCAGCGGCAGCTTTGACATCGCTAACGATGGACCGGACGGCGACAACGATCAGATCTGCGACCTGACCGACTCCTGCACCGACGCCGATGCCGACGGTCTTGGCAACGGCAACCTGGGCAATGTGACGTGTCTAAACCTGGCCACGGACAGCAACGACGGCGACCCGTTCGTGTGTTCCGACACTGACAACGACGGCTGCGACGATTGTTCGAACGGCGGCTACGCTCCGGCAGACGACGGACCCGACGGCGACTCCGACGGAGTGTGTGACGCCGGGGACAACTGCCCTGCGGACCCCAACCCGTCGCAAGCAGATCTCGACGGCGACGGTGCCGGGAACGCTTGCGATATGTGCACGGATACCGATGACGACGGCTTCGGCAACCCCGGCTTCCCCAACAGCTGCCCGCTCGACAACTGCCCGGTCCAGCCCAACCCGGGCCAGGAAGACTCCGACGGCGATGGCCTGGGCGACGCGTGCGATTTCTGCCCCGGACCCGGTGGCGGCCTCGACCCCGACGGCGATGGTTTCGGCAACGACTGCGATAACTGCGACTTCGTCGCCAACCCGTCCCAGACCGACACCGACAGCGACGGCGTCGGCGATGAATGTGACAACTGCCCCGAGGTTTCTAATGCGAGCCAGTTGGATCTGGACGGGGATGGCGTCGGTCAGGCGTGCGACAACTGCCTGTTCATCTGGAACCCGGGACAGGCGGATAACGACGACAACGGGATCGGTGACGTTTGCGAATGCCTGAATCAGGCCCAGTGCGACGACAACATGGCTTGCAGCACGGACCTGTGCCTGTTCGATCTCGGGCAACCTGTCGGGCAGTGCAGGCACTTGACCGGAAACTGCCCTTAGGAGTGTTCCACTCGTCGCCCGCCGCGACGTTGCGGACTAACGCCGTCGTCGTCCCATCCGCTGTTCCCGCAGCCGTCGTAGCTGGGACTGCTGGTCGGCGGTCAACAGATTCTTGATCCGCACCATCAGCATCAGTTGTAGTTCCTTCGCCGTCGCTTCGTTGGCGGTGATCGATCGCAACTGTTTCTTGACTTTGTCCTCGTCGACCCTGGTCTCGGCCAGCAGCTTGCGCATGGCGTCCATCTCGGGCTCCATCGCCCACTGGACCTCCAGCATCTTCGCCTGGGACTCTTGCACGATTCGTAACATCTCCAGGGACTGTTCCTTGGTCAGGCCGATCTGATCCTGAAATCGTTTGATCAACTCAGGGCGGAACATGTCGCCGTCCAGCCGCGCCTCCTGGGCCGGTCGTTGAGCCAGCGCAGGCAAACAAAACAACAGCAATAGCGCGACGGCCAATGCGGAAATCCGAATCTTCATGGGGTCACCTCGTCTTCGGCAGTGGCGGTCGCGGTCTCTGCGGGCGTGCCGTCGTAAATCGTCAATTCAGTGGAGCCAAGCGGCGGGACACCCGTGTCCCAGCCGTCCATTGCGGACGGCAAGAAAACATCGGTGGGTGCCTGCCAGGCGATGATGGTGTCGAACGCGTCCAATTCGTTTTCGTGGCCGGGTTCGTCGTTTCGAAGAGTCATAAAGAGCGCCACCGGGATCACGATCGCCGCCGCCGCCGCCGCCCACCAACGAGCCGGCGACGGACCCGAACGACGGGGCTTCTCGATCAGAGTGTCGAACGACGGTGCGTCGTCTTTCCGTTGTTGGGTGACCTGCTGGATCGCCCGCTCGAGATCCTTGTCCTGCATCATTTCTTTTCACCGGTGTTCGTGAACTGCTCGCGGAGATTCTGCTTGCCACGATGGAGATGCTGGGACGTACTGCCCTGGGAGATCCCCAACACCGTCGACGCCTCGCGGACGGTCATCCCGTGACCGTAGACCAGGGTCAACACCTCCGACTGTCGTGGTGCCAGTCCGGCCAGTGCGTCGGCCACCCGGGACAGGTCGACGACATCGGCGTCCGACGACGGTGCCGGTCGTTGCAGGTCGGCGTCGGTCATCGAGCGACGACGCTTGTGCCACGGCGAGCGCCAACCATCGAGTGCGGTATGACGGATCACGGAGAACAGCCAGGTACGGAACGATGAACGGCCGTCGAACCGCGCACGACCCTCGAGAATCTTGAGGTACGTCGTTTGCAATACGTCTTCCGCCATCGTTCCGTTTCCTTTACAGCAGCTGACCGCCCAGGCGAAGGCGTCGGCGTGGTGCTGTTCCAGCTGCGCCCTGGGCTCTGTCATCACCTGAGTTTAGTCGATTCCGGAGCGGAATCAGACCAGACCCAACTTCTTGAACGCCGGTAGGACCGGTGCCACCGACGCGGCCAGGTTGATCCGTGCCAGTCGTCCCTGCTGGTCTTCGTCCAATTGCGAGACGAAGGCCTCGATGAACGTCTGCTGGTGGGAGCCGATGGCCTGCCTCAACTCGCGAATCTGCAACACCAACACGCCGATCGCTGCGGGGTTGGGATCGTCGGACTTGATCAACTCTTCCAATGCGTGCTCGAGAAGGTCGATCTCGCGGGCCAGCGGCAGAACGGCCTGGCGTCTGACGGTCAGCAACTCGATCGAGTTGCCGATCTGGAATTCGTCCAGTTCCAGTGCGCGGGCGACCACCATCAGTGAAGGTCGAAGGCGTTCGCCGTGGTTGGCTACGACCTCACCCTGTCGTTGGACTCGCTCCTCAAAGCGGGTCGGAGGTTCGTCGTAGGGCCGAAACTCCTGGGCGATGGCCGGTATCGCCAATGCCGAGACGGCGACGGTCATGAGCAAGGCGACGGGGGCAAATCTCTTCATGAGGCTCTCCTGTTCGACCGGGGATTCTTGCCGGTTCAGGAGTGAGTCGTTCCGGAGCCGGGATCTTATGACACGAATAACGTGGGAAGGGTGCCTTTGAGATTCATCGGACGCTCCTACATCAGATTCCGATATATGCAAGGATTGGGTGCTGCCGGGTCGGTCGTCCTTGACCGACCTCGCAGGTCGCGGTACTCGTACCTGTGACCGGCAGTCTCGTCAGATTAGGGGGCATTCGATGAAAGTCCGTCTTCCGTCCGTGTGTGCATTCTCACTGACGCTCCTGCTCGCGACGATGGGTGCGTCGGCGGCCGAGCCTGCCGTACCGTCTCCGCACTATTCGAGTGGTGTGGTGGGTGCCGAACCCGGAGTCCCGCGTGACGATCGCCTGGTCGTCAAACTCAAGGCCGACGCCGCGTCTCGCGCCCCCGGTCTTCCCGAGTACGGTCTCCCACAATTACCCGAACTGGCAGAGATGTGTGCGCGACACGGCATCGCCGACGGTTATCGGGTCGTGCGTCAACACGGTACGCCGATCGGCGACTGGGCCGTGTTCAGCGAGATCGGTCTCGACCGTCTCTACGTCTTGCAACTCGGCCGTCAAGACTCGAAGAAGGTAAGCGAGTTGGTTGACGAGTTTTCACGGCAGCCCTGGGTCGAGTACGCCGAACCGGTCTATCTGCTGCGTCACCTGTCGGCGCCTAACGACGCGGAGTTTTCCAATCAGTGGTCCCATGTGAACGTGGGGCAAAACGTCAACGGTTCGGTCGGTAGCGCCGACGCCGACGCCGACACCGACCTAGCGTGGGACACCCAGGTTGGAGGTCCGACTCACATCGTCGCCGTGCTCGATTCCGGTGTAGACCTCGACCACCCCGATCTCGTCGCAAACCTCGTTCCGGGTTGGGACTTCATCGACGAAGACCCAAACCCTGATGATTTCAATGGTCACGGGACGGGATCATGTGGGATCGCGGCGGCACGCGGCAATAACTCGATCGGCGTCGCGGGTGTCTGTCACCAGTGCGGACTGATGCCGCTGCGTGTGTCGGATTCGGTGGATGAGGCGGATGCGATGCGATTCGCCGCAGACAACGGGGCCCATACCTACAACATGTCTCACACGTTTGGCGCGGTCTGGCTGCAGGGTGTCATCGACGCCACGGAGTATGCGACCGCACTCGGGGCGCTGGGTTTCGCGTCGGCGATCAACTCCACGGGTTACAGCCTGGGCACCCCGGCAGCGTATGAAGAGGTGGTCCCCGTTGGCGGCTCCAATTCGAGCGACGTCCGTGTCTACGCATATAATGACGTCACCGAGTTGACGGCTCCCGGACCCAACACCCGTTCGACGGCACTGAACGGTGGCTACACCTACTTCGGTGGCACGTCGTCCTCTTCGCCGTTCGCCGCGGGACTCGCCACACTCCTGCGTGCCGAGGATCCGAATCTTCACGTCCACGAGTTACGCTACCTGATGAGGCTTAGCAGCGACGACGAGGTCGGCGCGCCATCAGAGGACACCGCTGGCTGGGATCAGTTCATGGGTTATGGCCGTGTCAATGCCAACAAGGCCATGCAGATGATCGATGGACCGTGGATGGGACTGAACCGGCCTCACTACGTTTGCACCGGCGATTTGACCGTCGCGCTGAAGGACGAACTTGCAGCCGGCAGTCCGGGTGTGACGCTGACTGCTTCAGGCGGTGACAGCGAAACCGTCATCGTCAATCCAGTGACCGCAGATGGATATCACGAGGGCGCACTCAATATCTCCTGGGTCGGCAACGATGGACCGCTCGTGATCGGCGACGGCAAGCTGGATGTCGTTCATGGCGAGACGATTACGGCCACGATCCTTTCCGGTGACGGGACGCCCCTTTCGGCGACAGCGTTCATGGACTGCGACAAGCGGATGTGTCGTCTGGCAGAGGTGCGTCCGACAATCAGCGGGGACTGCGATGCAGACGGTGCGGCCGATCCCGGTGAGATCTGGACCCTCCAGGTGCCCGTATTGAACTACCAGACCGAGCCGTTCGATGCGTTAGCGACGCTGGAATCGGCCGACCCCAACGTCGAGATCCTCAGCGGACCGGGTCCGGTGCAGGTGATCCCGTTCAACGTCGCGGTGCTCAGCTTCCAGATTCGGGTCAAGGCCGGTGCGCCGACGAGCCACTCGATCGATTTCGATCTGAACATCTCGGGACCCGGTTGGGTGGCCGACGATGTCTCCTGTCAGTCGTTGGGCTGGGAAAATACGATGACGATCATCGCCAACCGTGACCTTGGTCCGGCGTTGCAGACCTGGGATTTCGACGATGGCACACCCCAGGGGTTCGGCCATGGCGTGGCTCACGGTACCGGTGATCTTCCCGAATGTAGCGGCACCTATTTCGACGACTGGGAGACGTCGCCGACCACCGACCGCTCTCATTCGGGTAGCCATTCCATGCGACTGGGCACGGGCACCACCTATTCCGGCAGCCTGGACGCAGGCTTATTCACGACGCCCTTCGTTCCACCGGTCGGCGGCGGCGCACTGGGCTTTCGGCTGTGGATGGATGCAGAGATGGTCGGCTCCTCGATCGGTACTTTCGCTGCGGACGGGCTGGTCATTGAAACCAAGGGAGTCGCTGAGCCGGACTGGAGCGTCGCCACCGACGTGACCTACAACGCGGATCAAGATCAAAACGGATGTCAGGGATTCCCGATCTTCGATGCCGTCGACATGATCGGCGGCGATGGCGCCGGCGGCAGTGTGGATGGCGATACCTTCGATCGCGAGCATCTGGTCAACATCACCGGGGTCCCGGGGCCCAAGATGCAAGTCCGATTCCGTTTTGGTTCCGATGGCTCGGTGCAGGGGGAGGGTGCGTGGATCGATACCGTCACCGTCTACGGTCCCTACACGGCGGATAACTGGCCCGGTGGAGCACCGTCGAATCTCGTGGATTCGAACGCGTCGTGTCCGACCAGTCTAGATCTGACGTGGGATGGCGTGGCGGGTTCGGGGGCTTACAACGTCTATCGCTCCGAGACCTCGTGTGCGGACGCATCCAGCCGGCCGGACGTCTACGGAACGTCGGGGACGCCGACATTCACGGACGCGACGGTGGTCGAGAACGTCGATTACTATTACGCGGTCGAAGCCACTGAGTCGGGCAGCGCCTGCCCGACCGAGCGCGCGTGTATAGCGGCGTCGTGTGTCTGTGCACTGGGCGGCGATCCGGCGAACCTGCTAGCCGCACGAGTCGCAAATGATGTGGCGCTGACCTGGAATGATCCGGGGGGTGGTGGACTGACATGGAACGTCTATCGCGAGACCGTCGCGGATACGACGTTGTGGGGAGCACCGTTCGCCGGAGGAATCGTTGACGTCGACGGGGGCACTCCGGGCATTCAGTACGTGGATGTCGGCGGCGTAAGTGCCGACCCGCTGTTGTTCTACCTGGCAACCAGCGTGAACGCGTGTGGCGAGTCACCGTTGCGTTGAACGGCACGATCGCGCAAATGAAAGCGAATGCCGCCATCTACGCCGGCGTGTCGCGGACGGCCCAGCGCAGCTTGGCCGACGCGGCACGGGCGTTGCCGCCGATCTCGCTATAGCTCGGTCGGATGACCGGGCACGACAGGCCAACGGCTCAGCGAACAAGACAACGATCTTTCGCGTGACTATCTTCCGCACCATCAGTCGTTACCACTTGTAGGTCACGGTGGGTTGGTCAGCCAGAATTTGATCCTCGACGATGACCACGACCGAGCCGGCTCCCGCAGTCGACGAAACGACCTGCACCGTGTAGCGCCCGTTGCCCTCATCGACGACCGGCCCAACAGGAGTACCGGGCAGCAGCGAGGCTTCGTCCAGCAGCACTCTCAGTCCGGCGCCCAGGGGAGTTCCGAATCCGTCCCGAGGAACGATGGTCACGGTTGCCGCCGTTGCCCCGTCGGCTGAGATGTCGGACGGTCGGACGGTCAGGCCGGACCACGCAACGTTGACGGCCGCGGATGATGGTTTGCCGTCATCGAAACCGAGACGAACGGTTCCCAGCGCTTCATTCTTGTGCACCGAGAGCGTCACGGCCCGAATGGGGTGCTCGATTACGTAGAAGTAGAGTGCGCCGTCGTCCAGCACGCCGACGTCGTCATCGTGAGGCCCCTGGAAGACCATGACGTGCGCCTGCGCCTCCCGGACCATTGACGCATCGCCCACGGTGCGTTGGACTTTGAACGGGGCGTTGTTCGGGTCCTCCGGGATGTACGGCTCGGCCGCTCGAACGAGGTTGATCGGCGAGAGGATGAGGACGTTGAGCAGAACGAGCAACAGGAGGAGAATGACGGATTTGGACTCGGAGTGCTCCGCACCGTGGGGTGGATCTTTGGAGTTGGCTCGTCGAATTTGTAACATAATTATAAGATAAGGCGCACCCCCTCCGAGTCAAACTGGAAGGGGAAAGGCCGGAAAACCTGGCCGTCTCGCAGACCCGCGTGGGCGTCCGCAGGCTCGCTGCGGACCCCATGCCGCAAGAGCTGAGCGAACCCGGGGCCTCCGTCCGATGGAACTCGTAACCTTGATGTACGAAAGGAGGACAGCATGTCGATGCCTGCACAACCCTTACGAGATCGAGTCATCACGACCTACCTGCCGATCCTGGGTCTCATCGCCCTCGGCGCGCTTCTGGCGGCCTACACCTCCCAGGGTCTGACCTGACCCCACTCCGATTGCGTCCGCGGTTTCGACCCCGTGTATGATCGCGATCGACCATGCGAAAGCGAACCCATCTCACACTGACCGTGTCCCTGCTGGTTCTCGCGACCGTCGGCTGCGCCCATCCGTACCGCGAGCTGCGGACGATTCAGCAGGTGCCGCACCTGGCGAAGTTGGAGGCGCAGCGGCTACAGCAAACTTCGTGGACAACCTATCGGGTCGAAACCGCAGCGGATGGCGGCAGCGGACAGGCATTGGCTGTCGAGGAACTCCACAACCCCGACGCCGATCGAACGCTGGTGTTTGTTCATGGTGGATTCTCAAATCGAGAGACCTGGCGGTTCTTGGTGGGAGACCTGGGGCGGGACCACAAGATCGTGTTGATCGATCAGCTCGGAAGCGGGGAGAGTGATCACCCCGACCCCGAGAGCCTGCCGACCGAAGGGTACGGACCCGAAGCTCAGGCCCGCCGCATCTTGCAAGTGCTTCGAGAGCGGGACAATCAAACCGACGACCGCGGGCCGTTCACGTTTGTCGGGCATTCAATCGGCGGAACCGTCGTTCTTCGCGCATTGGGTTCGCCGGCACTTAGCATTGAGTATCCCGATGTCCTGGAACGCGTCGAAAGTGCGGTGCTCCTTGCTCCTCTCGATATCGCCGTCGAGAGGATTCCGGCAGATTTCGTGACTGTGGCAGAGCTCCCCGGGCCGCTGCTGGGCATCGCACGGATGTTCGGAATGGTGAAGAGGAAGACGGCCAGGATTGCGCTGGCGAGCACGAACGACCCGAGCCATGCCACTCATCTGGAAGCCGACCGGTTGAGATCGATTCTCATCAATCGAGAGCGTCGACGATCCGCCCAGGCGGTCCTGAGACAGACGGTGCCGTACTCTCCAGAGACTCGGCGTCCGACGTGGAACAAAATTGAACAACTTGTCGCCGACTATCAGTCCGTGACGCCAAGAGTCCTCATTATCTGGGGCGAGCGAGACGAGGTGCTGCCGCTATCGATGGGCTACAAGCTGCAGCGTCAACTGCCGAATGCGCAACTCCGTGTCATCGAAAAGAGCAAGCACGCTCTACCTTCAGAACGACCGGCGATCGTCGCGAGTTTGTTGCGTGAGTTCATCGAGCAGGTCGAGTCTGCAGAGGTTGTGGCCGATCGGATTACCCTCAACCCCGACGCGGACTCTCCGCTAGCTGCCAACTAGTTCGCTCAAAGTCAGGATTACGATGAGCCAAAGATCTCTCGCCTACCGCTGTTGTGTCCTTCTCGCAGGTCTCTCCATCGCCGTCGTAAGCGCGGCCGCCGACGATGGCGCCGTCATCGAACGCGGTCAACGGGACACGGCCCGGTTTTACTCGGGCGAACTTGCCGCCCTGCACGCTGACTTCGACGATGCGATGAAATCCGGGCTAAGTGTCGACGCGCTCCAGGTATTTCGCACGCAGATCGGCGAGCAACTCGGCAAAGAGGTCTCCGTCCTGGACGAGTCGGTGACGACGGCAGGCGGAGTCCAGATATACACTCGCGCGGCGACCTTTGAAAAACACGAGAGCCCGCTAGAGGTGGTGCTGGCCTATTCCGATGACGGGAAGATTGCCGGTTTCAGGATTCGTCCGAAACAGGTTGAAGCCGCAACGGAGCATCTTGAATACCAGACCAAGACGCCGTTGCGCTTGCCCTTCACCGACGAGTGGGATGTGTTCTGGGGTGGGCGCAGCCTGAAAGAGAACTACCACACCGCGTATCCCGATCAGCGGTTCGCCTACGACGTCCTCGTGATGCGGGATGGGGCAACTCATGAGGGGGATGGCACGGAAAACGAGCAGTACTACTGTTTCGGTTTACCGCTCGTCGTGCCCGGCGATGGCATCGTCGTGTCCGCCGCCAACGATGTGGAGGACAACGTCCCCGGCGAGATGAACCCCAAGCAAGCGTTGGGGAATCACGTCATCATCGATCACGGGAACGGCGAGTTCTCGTTCATCGCCCACATCAAGCAGGGCACGCTTGCCGTAGAGGTCGGGGAGAAGGTGACCGCCGGGCAGCCCCTCGGGCTGACGGGGAATAGCGGCAACACGAGCGAGGCACACGTCCACTACCACCTGCAGACCACGGCAGAGTTCGGCAAAGGCGACGGCCTACCGTCCCAGTTCCTCAACTACACCGCGGACGGTGAAAAGATCGAGCGTGGTGAGCCTACCAGGGGGCAGAAGATCCAACCACGGTGAGCTAGGCTGCGGCGATCGTACCGCAAGTACGAACTTGTGATCGTCTTGGACGAAGGATTCCAACGCGACGGCACCTCTTATCTCTCGCCACGACCGGAGCACTCCGGTGGCATCGAGGTAAGATCTTGCATAGAAACCCCATTCTTCCGTACCTTGTCGCGCTGTGTTGTCTTCTGGGTGTCCCGGCATTCGCCGAGGATTCCGATCCGGAGCTACCGAATCTAGGCAGAAACTTCACGCCGATAAAACGCTGGGACTCCGATCGTCCGTTTCATCGTAAGAATCTCTTCAAGCGGGTGGCCGGCGACCAGAAGTTCCTCGTGACCACCTGGTGGCCTGCAGAGGCGCGACGCCTGAGCTTCTCGCTCCCTCTGGCGATGGCGGTGACCGGCGCGACGCAGTCTTCCGCTGACGCTGGATCGGCGGACCTTCAGTTGACAAGAAACTTCGAGGGATGGTCGACGGGCAATCGGCGTGGAACCGCCGAGTTCTTTACGGCCGTCGGCGACGCCAAGACCAGCGCATTGATTCTTGGCAGTACCTACCTGGTCTCGCGTTGGGCCGGGAACAACCGTTTAGAACGAACGACCAGTCTCTCGGGCGAGGCCCTGATCAACACGGCGATCTACGTCAGTGTGTTGAAGAAGGTCACCCGTAGGACGCGACCGGCGTCCGGAGGAAACGGCGGGTTCTTCATCTCGTCTCCGATCGCCGGACAGGAGTCGACCTCGTTCCCATCCGGTCATGCCGCAGGCGCGTTTGCCGTGGCCGCCGTTATCGCCGGTGAATATTACGAGCGTCGTTTGGTTGCGTGGCTCTCGTACGGGACGGCCAGCATGATCGCCCTGTCCCGCGTGGCGCTGGGTCGTCATTTCCCGTCGGACATCCTGGCCGGCGCGATTCTAGGGCAGAGCATCGGCCAGATGGTGACCTACCGCGCGACAGGTCTCGACGACTCGCCGTCGCAGCTATGGAAGCGATTCCGCCCTCACGTCGATTCCACTAACGGCGGATTCGGAGTGATCTACCAACACAGCTGGAAGTGACCGCCTACTCGTTTCGTCGTCGATCGATCGCGGCCAGGGCGCGACGAGCCTGGGCATTGTCCGGATCCAGTCGCAGGCTTTCGAGGTAGAGACGTTCTGCCGCGTCGAGTTCCCCGCGGTTGGCGAGTGCCGCCGCGACGCCGTTTCGCGCCTTGATACTGCCGGAGTCCAGTTCGAGCGCTGCACGAAACGCGTTCTCCGCTTCGTCAAATCGATCGACGCGAAGAAGCGCGCCGCCCAGCAGAACGCGTACGTTGGCGTCGGTCGGATTCAGATCTGCTGCGTGGGCGAACGATATCGCGGCCCGATCCATCTGTTGAAGTTGCACCAGTGTCAGCCCGTGAAGAAGCCACGAGTTACCCGACTTAGGGTCTATCCGTGTCGCGCGTTCGAAGAACTCGAGGGCTTCCTGCGCGCGCCCCTGTTTCTGGAGCGTCACTCCGAGTCCATGCACGGCGCGCAGGTGGTCGGGCTCCTCGGCGACGACCCGGCGATACTCGTTCTCAGCTTCCGCCAACTGACCACGACCGTAGAGGAGTCGGGCCAGGTTCGATCGAGCGTAGAAGTAACCGGGGTGCAGTTCGAGACAGGCGCGATACTTTGCCTCCGCCTGATCGGTGTGACCTTGATTCTCGAGAACGACTGCGAGATTGAACAGCATTGCCGGTGTCTGTTGGCCGGAGTCGCCGATCGGCTGATCGACCAGGTCGCTGACGACGGGTCGTTTTGACCCGACGAGGCTCCAGAATCGAGATGGGACGTCCGGCTCGACCAGCTCCATCCAGATCGCCTCGGCGATGAGCTGATGAGTCAGAGGTTTCGGGTGAACGTAGTCCTCGAAAAGGTTGAAACCGGGGAGTCCGTTGGGGGCGAACTTCTCGACCACGCTGACGGAATCGACAAGCGGAATATCGCGCTTGACCGCAAGCGAACGGATCACGTCATTCAATGCGGTGCTGGCTCGGGACGGAGCGGCATCGAGGTCGCGAGCACGTGTATAGGCCTGGCGCGCCTCGTCGGACTGACCGAGTGACGCGAGCGCGTTCCCTCGAATAAACCACCAGAGGGCATGACGATCGGCCACGTCGTCGATTCCGTCGAGACGTGTGAGCGCGCCGGGCGGATCGTTGTCATTCAGTGCCTCTTCGGCGGCAACCAACGTCTCGTCGATTCGTTGTTTCTCGGGTGGGGTCATCCCGTCGGGGAACGAGGACCCGTTCGGTAGCCAACCGGTCAAGTTGGAAGGAACCGTCGACAGAACGACGGTCACACCCTCACGTTCACATAGATCGATGATCGCACTCAGATTCTCGTCAAACTGCCGCACAACCTCTTCGCGTTCGGCGTTGGCCATCTCCTGCGGTTTCTCTCGGCGGACGTCAAGCCCCAGGGGTGAGTCAGCCTGCGCAACCGGCTCTTTCAGATTCTCGTAGAACCGTGTCGCCGCCGAGAAAAGGCGTGAGTGGCTCATGACCCGTTTCAGCGTATCGAGTTCTTCCGGCCGCTCCAGCATCTTGCTGTAGAAGCTGCGCTCGACAAACTCGTTGTGGCCCCCGTAAACCACCAGAACATCGGGTTTGTAGCGCATCAGCTCGTGGACCAGGATCCGAAGACGATGGGAGCCGTAGGACATGGCGGCCGCATTGATCGACTCGACCGTCCGATCGGGATAGGTCTGAGCCAGAGCCTCGCCGAGTAGATGGGGGAAGGCCTCCCTGGCACCCCACGGAAATCCGTAGGCGCTGGAGCCGCCGATCGTGAAAACGCGCAACCCATTTTTCGGCTTCCGCGCGAGGAACTGTTGATCGTTGAACGAGCGCAGCCGGGCTCGCTCCGGCGTCCGCCAGACTCCTGCGGACGAATCCAGTTCGAAGACGCTGACCTGCTTCGAGAACCCCGCGAAGGGATCTCTCTCCGCCAGGAGGGGACGGACTCCCACGACCAGCAGGACCAGTTCCAGCAGGCCGAAGAACGCGACGATCGTGATCGCCGCGAAGAGTGGTCGTTTCCATTTCACGCTGGGGTCAGGCTCACGCGGATCAGCCTACACGAATCAGCGGTTCTGGAGATCGTCCGGAATCCTTCCACCGGGTAGGAGCGGTGGTCCCTCGCCATCATCCATGGCCTCGATCCGGACGACACCACGGGGACCGGGGAACAACTGGCCACGAATCTCGCCGGCCGGGTTGAGTTCGGTATGCACGTTGACGTAGATCGCCCCGGACGCAAGCTCTGCCAACAACGCGCTGAAGGGACGATCGGCATCCCCGAGTACGCCCATCACATCGTCGGGCGTGATGGTCCCGACAAACCGTCGCCTGTCTCGATCGCGGAGCGCGAGGAGATCGACAACCACGGGGCCGGTCTGACCGGCGGGCGCAAGGTGAAGATGGGCGCCCGTAATCGGCCCGCTCAGGCTCCGCGTCTCGATTCGGAAGCTGAGGCCATCGCCATCGCTGAGAAGTTGAAGTCGGATCTTCCCACCGCCGGGTCGGCGCTCGACGATCGGGGCAGGGATCTCCTGCTGCACACTCAGCCGACCGGCGAACGTCGTGGATCCACCCAGATCAATCAGATGAAACCGAAACGCCAACAGGTTGTAGCGGACCTCGGTGTAGTCCGCGTGGGCAAACTGTGGTTCGTCGAGAACGCCGCCGGAGCCGACCGCGTTGAAGCCGGAGGCGGTGTGCACGACACCCAATTCATCGTCGCCGCTGTTTGCGACGCTCTGGCCCAGGAAAGCGGTGTTGGCGGGTAGCTCGTCGTTGGCCTCGGTTCCGGCGTCGATGGCGCCGCCAGGGCCGGCGACCGTGAATCCCTCTGCCACGAATCTGCCGCGATCGTTGTAGATCGGGTGTGCGACCGGCGAGTCGTTGCCGACGAACGTGTCGTTACTCGGTAAGACCATCGACGCAAAACTAAAGTAGCGAGTGTTCGGGTCTGAGGGATCAAGCTCGAAGATCCGGCTGGCCAGTTGTCCCGGTGCGAGGGGAGGCATCATGCCGTTGGCGGCGACGGTCGTCTGGATGCCATCGGGCATCATCGTCGCGAAAAGGGCGTTCAGCGCCGCGGTGTCGCCGTCCTCCGCGATCCGTTCAAGGGCCTCGGACGAGGCCATTCCGAGATCGTAGAGATCGAAACCTCCGTCATGGAAACCAATCCAGATGGGACTCTGATACGTGCCACCTGCCGGCGCGAGATTCTGAACGGTCACCACGACCGCTCTTCGACCGACTTGCTGCGCGTGGGAGAGACCGGCGACCATCAATCCGATGGCGAACAGAGTGGACAATCGACGGATGCGCATGGGGAACCTCCAGTCCGAACGAGAATCGGCATCGAACACAGCAACACGAATGTTACAGCACCCGCCGATTAATCGATAGGCTGATTGCCTTCGGGCCCCCCGAGACGCGGCAGCTCATCGAGGATGGGGCACCAACCCGGCGCACGGTCGGCATAGACGTGAAGATCCGGCGCCGTATCGATCGGTTCCTCGAGGTTGGCCAGCGACAGATCGATGACCCCGGGCCAACGGGGCGAGGCGAAGGTCAGGCTACTTCCGCAATTCCCGCAAAACTGCCTGATCGCGTCGGTATCCGACCGGTACTGCCGAAGGTCCTCGTGACCGGTCTCGACGTCGACCGCCTCCGTCTTGAAGGTGATCCAGGTCCAGACTCCGGCCCCCTGGGCCCGTCGGCAGTTGTCGCAGTGGCAGTGTCCGATCCTCTGTATCGGCGGACAGGCGGCCAACCGAACCCGGCCGCAGAGACAGGACGCATGGTAGGTTTCCGTGCTGCTCATCGTCGCCCTCCCAGGATAGAATCAACGGTACTACGGGCCTACATCCCGAACGAGGAGATTCGATGGGGACCTTCATCGCCTTGCTGGATTACACGGATCAGGGGATACGTAACATCAAGAATTCTCCCCATCGGGCGGATCAATTCAACGCAATGGCCGAGAAGGCGGGGGCTCGAGTGGTCGCGCAGTACTGGACGATCGGATCTCACGACGGCGTGTTGATCATCGAAGCGCCGGACGACGAGACGGCCGCGACGATCCTTCTCTCGCTTGGAGCGTCGGGGAACGTCAGGACCACGACGCTGCGCGCGTATGAATGGGCCGATGCCCAGGGACTCATCGAGAAGCAATGAACTCCGACATGCTGAAGTTCGACGAGTCGACCCATACCTATACGTACGATGGTCGCAAGTTGATCTCCGTCACCCAGTTTCTATCCCGCTTCTTCGCGGCGTTTGATGGACCCAGGATTGCGCGCAAGGTCGTCCTTAACCCGAACAGCAAGTACCACGGCCGCGATCCCGACGAACTGGTGGCGGAGTGGGAGGCCAACGGACAGCAGGCAAGAGAACTCGGGACGTTGCTTCACAACAACATCCAGCAGCATCTGGTTGACGGTGATGTCAGCGGCGAACGCAGCGACGAGTTCGAGCACTTCGAGTCGTTTATCGCCGACAAGCCCTGGCGACCGCTGATGGTCGAGGAACAGGTCTGTTGTCCAGAACTCGGGATCGCCGGGACCGTAGACGCCGTCTTCGAAGATCGCGACGGCGCGATCATCATCTGTGACTGGAAGCGCGCCAAGAAGATGAAATTCGATAATCGCTGGCAGAAGGCACGGCCTCCGATCGAACACCTCGACGACTGCGATCTCAGCAAGTACAGCCTACAGCTGTCTCTCTATCGACACCTGTTGCGGGAGAGGATCGGGGAGCGCAGCGTTTCGTTACGTCTTGTCAACTTCACCGATCGTCATAACGAGATCCCGATCCGCGAACACCACGACGAGGTTCAGGCGTTACTTCAGACCGGAACCAGCGGATGACGTAGTTCGCTCTGGCCGGAGGTCTCAAGGGCCTCCGCACCCCGGGTCGTTAGACGAAGACCATCGGCATCCCGGGATATCCAGTCCTTCGCCAGCAGGCGCGAGACGACCCGGTCGAACCTACCGCGGGGCCACGAGAAGCGCTGGACGAGGACGTCCAGCGGCATTGGTCGTCCCGAATCCATGTGCAGCAGCATCAGTTGTTCGGCCATCGCCCAACCGAGTTTGCGATGAACACGCCAGCGTCCGAGAACACCGTGTTGACCCGAGAACGTGAGAGAGAAGAGAAAGACGATGCCGGTTGCCAATGCGATCGAGCCGGCGATTGACGCGTCCCACCAACGGGCCAGGAAGTAGCCACCGATCGCCGACAGGACGCCGAAGCTGACCGCAAGAGTCAGGAGGATGTTCAATCGATCGGTCCACAGGTACGCCGCCGCAGGAGGAACCACGAGGAGGGCCAGCACGAGGATCGCACCGACCGACTCGAACGCTCCGACCACCGTCAATGAGACGGAACTCATCAGCAGGTAATGCACGAGAATCGGCGAGAACCCCAACGTCGCGGCAAGCTGCGCATCGAAGGTCGTGAGCTTGAGCTCCTTGAACAGAAGTCCGACGAACAGGAGGTTGACGAGTAGGATCGCTCCATTGATCCACAGAGCCTTCGGGCCAAGTACCACATCGCGATAGATGACGAGGTCCAGGGGCGAGTAGGCAATCTCACCGTAAAGCACGCAGTCGAGATCCAGGTCTACCTGCCCGGCATAACGGCTGATGAGGATGACGCCGATAGAAAACAGGGCGGGGAAGACGACACCGATGGACGCATCTTCCTTCAGGCGTCGGGTTCGGAGGAACATCTCGACGAGGAACACGGTGACGACACCGAGCGCACCGGCACCGATGACCATCGGTAACGGAGAGCGATCACCGGTCATCAAGAATGCAATCACGATTCCCGGCAGCACGGCGTGGCTGATCGCATCCCCCAGGAGGGCCATGCGTCGTAGGACAAGAAACGTTCCGACGATGGCACACGAAGCCGCCGCAACCGAGGCCACCAGCAGGATGACGATCGTCGAACTCATGCCGCTCTCCGGGGTGGGATCGGTTGGCCGTGGGGATCAATCCCGGGATAGCCGAGACGCTCGTCGAGTAGGGCCACCGCCTCTTCATCGAGGGCATGCTCCATCAGGTCGGCATCCCGATGGACGTGGTCGCTCGCAAGATCCAATTTCCGGGTGAGGTAGGTCTCCCACAGTCGATGCTTGCGGACGATGCTCTCGGCTTGCAGTAGACCGTCGGGTGTGAGTCTCATGCCGGCGTTCGTTCGTTCGAGCAGTCCGCGACGTCGCAGCGCACGGGCAACACGCAGGAGTCGTGACGCTCCCTGGCCACGCATTCCGGTGAGAAGGTTGATCGAGACCTCGGAGGTCCAGTCTTCACCGGGTGACTCACCCCAACGATAGAGGTCCTTCAGTAGGTTCTCGCGTCGAATGCGTTGAGCGACGGTTCGCGCGCGCAAGGACGACCACAAGATGCCCCGGGATCGGCCGAATAGGATCGAGAGCACAAGGGCACCGCTACTACAGAGGACGATCACCGGTCCCGTCGGCATCGATGCCGCCGAAGCGCTCCACAGGGCGCCGAGTGCTCCGGAGCCTCCGCCGATCACGACGGCAAGAAACAACATGACCCCCAGCCGTTCCGTCCACTGTCGCGCGGCCGCCGCTGGAGTGATCAGCGTCGCGACGACGAGAACGACGCCCACGGTCTGGAGTCCGATGACGACGACGGTCACCAGGAGCGTCGTCATGAGAATCTCGAGCCAGCGGACCGGTGTTCCCAGGCTGGCCTGAAACTCTCGGTCGAAACAGAGAAGCTTGAACTCCTTGTAGAACAGCCACGTCAGCACGAGGACGATGGCGACGAGCACTCCCATGACCCTGAGGTCTCTCGGCATCAGCGTCGCCGCCTGACCAAACAGGTACTTGTCCAGGCCGGTCTGATTCCCCATCGGCATCTTCTGGATCACGGTCAGGAGGACGATTCCGCCGCCGAAGAAGACCGAGAGTACGATGCCGATGGAAGTGTCCTCCTTGATGCGGGAGTTCCGCACGATCGCCAGGATGATCAACGCCCCGAGCAACCCCGCGACCAGGGCACCGGCCAGAAGTACACCCGGCGACTTGGATCCCGTAAGCAGGAACGCAAGACAGACGCCCGGAAGTGCCGCGTGGGCCAGGGCATCGCCGAGGAGGCTCTGTCGTCGCAACAATGCAAACGAACCCAACAGTCCGCCAGCGACCCCTAGAAGGCTGGCGCCGATCAGCACGTTACGCGCAGAGAATCCGAGTTCGAACATCAGTCCTTCCCCGAGTGCTCCCGAAGTGTGGGACCCGCAGAGGAACGTCGCATCAATGCTTCCGTGGCCTGGGTGAGAACCGTCAGACGCCCGCCGTAGGTTCTCTGGAGGTTTTCGGTCGTGAAGGTCGTATCGACAGGGCCGGATGCGACGAGACGCATGTTGAGCAGCACGACATGATCGAAGTATTCGGCGACGGTCTGCAGATCGTGATGGACTGCCACGACCGTTCTTCCCTCGGCACGTAGTTCGTGCAGGAGTTCGAGAATCGCACGTTCCGTAGTCGCGTCGACGCCTGCAAACGGTTCATCCATCAGGTAGAGGCGCGCATCTTGTGCCAACGCTCTCGCGAGGAACACGCGCTGCTGTTGTCCACCGGAGAGTTGGCTTATCTGGCGGTCCGCGAGTTCGCGAATCCCAACCTGATCCAGGCATTGGAGTGCCGCGTCTCGATGCAACCGATTGGGTCGACGAAACCAGCCGAGTTGGCCGTAACGCCCCATCAGGACGACGTCGAGCGCGCTTGTCGGAAAGTCCCAATCGACGGACTCTCGTTGGGGCACGTAGCCGACCCAGCTGCGACGGGTCCCGGCCGATTCACCGAAGATCTTTACCCACCCGGTGATGGGCTTCAGGAGTCCCAGCACCGCCTTGAGCAGCGTCGATTTCCCCGCGCCGTTGGGTCCGACGATGGCGATCAGACGACCCTCGGGAAGCGTGACGTCGATGTCCCACAGGACCGGCTGGGTGCCATATGCCACGGTCAGGTCATGGACTTCGACGGCGGGGGAGGCGTGTTCTGGGAGTGGGGTCATTGGAGAGCCTCGACGATTGTGTTGACGTTGTGTCGAACCATGCCGATGTAGGTTCCCTCGGGGGACCCTTCGGCACCCATGGCGTCGGAGAAGAGTTCCCCGCCGATCTCCACATCGGCACCTCGGGCGCGACAGGCAGCCTGCACCGCCTCGATGGCCCGCCGGGGGACGCTGGTCTCCACGAAGATCGCATCGATGCCACTATCGACGACGATATCCACCACCCGTTCCATATCCTTCAGTCCGGCTTCGGCCAGAGTCGAGAGTCCCTGAAGACCGACAACACGAACGCCGTAGCGCTCGCCGAAATAGCCGAACGCATCGTGGGCGGTTACGAGGATTCGGCGAGACTCCGGAATGGATTCGATCCGATCCTTGGCCCAGCTATCCAATTCCAGAAGTGCCTGGCGATAGCTCTCGGCGTTGGCGCGAAACGTCTCCGCGTGTTCGGGTCGAAGCTCTACGAGGGCCTCTGCGATGAACGTCAGGGTCCGACTCCAGAGCTCGACATCGAACCAGATGTGGGGGTCGTACTGACCAAGAAACTCCGGAGGTTCGCGGAGTCGTTCCTCGGGTAGTTCGCCACCGACGGCGACGATCGGTCGACGCGAGGCCAGCTTGACCAGGATGTCGGTCATCTTGCCTTCCAGATGAAGACCATTGTAGAGGATCAGGTCTGCGTCGCCGAGCCTCTGCACATCGCCTTCGCTGGCCTTGAACAGATGGGGGTCGACACCCGGCCCCATCAAGGTCTCGACGTTCACCGCATCACCGCCGACGATCGCCGCGGCGTCCCCGATCATGCCGGTGGTGGCGACGATCTTGAGCGGTCCGTCACCGGCTGCCCGGTCCGTGGGGTCGCTGGCACAACCGGTGACCAACGCGACAACTGCAATCGTGAGTACGGCTTGGATAGTTTTTGACATGTCAAAATATTAATACCGGGAGATGAAAAGATCAATGGGGCGCGAACCCGCTATCCGCAACAAACGCAAAATCTTACTAACTTCTCGACCCATTTCGGCTTAGATGATGGGTAGCACATTCGGGCCCCCGGCCGTCTCGCGCACACGGGGCCAAGAGGGGGGAAGCATGAAGACAACCTGGAAACGGGCTCGACGGGTCGTCGAGTTGTCGATTCTGATCATTCTGTGCGCCTCGCCGCTGCTGGCGGGAGGCATCGCCGTCCGCTCCGTCTCGCTGACGGACAACGGCGACAACGATGGGTTTGCCGACACCCTCGAGACGGTATCCGTGAACGTGACGGTCGAGAACACCAGCGGTCAGTCCCTGACCAACGTGACGCTCCGTCTCTACGAACTGCAGTCGGAACTTGGCTGCCTGACCACCAACACCATCTTGGTCGGAAACCTTCCCAGCGGCGCGGTGGTCCAGACGACGGCCGGCGCGGTCTTTACCGTTGCCGATGTGGATCGTGCGACTCTCGGTCTTGGACCGTTTGACGACCTATCGGTGGAGTTCAAGGTCACGGCCGATTCCAATCAGGGACCCGTGGCGGTGTACTCGCCGAAACTGCGTCTCGATCTTGACCTGAACGTCAGCGGGGGTTCGGGGAGCACGTCCTACTTCGAGAGCTTCGAGGACGGCATGGGGTCGTTCGAGGTGGACAACATCGACGCCGGTCACGGCACTCTGGCCGATTCGGATGGTTACCGCTGTCAGTACAACGACCCTGCGGCGCCCAACTCCAACAGTGGCCCCAGCAACGCCAATTGTCATATGGGTCCGACTCCCGAATTCGTGGACGGCGAGATCTGGGGTCTCAGTGGACCGGCCTTTTCACCGGCCGGGGGGCGGGGCTTCAGCGGATTCCACTCGCTCTTTTACGGCATCGATCTGGGACCCCCGCTGAACTGGACGACCCCGCTGGCCTCCCTCGAGGCGGCACGCATGAGTCAGCCGGTGCATATCGCCGCCGATGCGGTAGAACCCACCTTGATCTTCAAGCATCAGTCGAGTTTCGCCGACAGCCGGGCCTTTGCGCTCCCCTACCGCCGGACCTATGACGCTGGAGTCGTGATGATCCAGGTGGCCGACGATCAGGGCGACCCTGCAGGACCCTGGTTCAAGGTCGATCCCTACCGGAACCCCTACGACCAGCAGAACCACCCTCACATCTCTAATTGCGGTTTTGACCCGATCGATGATGGGAGTACGGAGGATGACTATTTTGCGCCGACCCATCCGGACCGGCGTTACGGTCGTTCGTCGACCTGCTACCCCGAGTTCATCTTCGCCAACATGGGAGACACCCAGAACACCTACGATCCGGCCAACCTGGGGCTGGCCGACGGACCGGGACTCCAGGGTCTGTGGGGGATCGGGACATGGGTCGAATCTCGCGTCGACCTCAGTCGTTATCGTGGGAGATCCATTCGAGTCCGCTACCTGGCCAGCACGCTGGAGGGGAATGTCGCCCTCGCGGAGACCTGGGAGGAAATCTTTCCCGGCTTGAACCCGGTACCCGGAGACGACGGCTGGTGGGTCGATGACGTCGAGATCACGGAGCTGGTGACGACGCCGCCCACAGTCATCGTCGATAGCAGCGATAACAGTGGCCTCCCGCCGCTAGGCGGCAACGACGCCGATTCCGACGGTCGTCCCGACGCCTGTGACAACTGCCCGAGCGTTGCCAACGCCGACCAGTGGAATGCGGACAGTGATGAGGTAGGCGACAGCTGTGACTTCTGCCCCCTCAATCCCGACAATTCCGACCCGGACATGGATTTGATCTGTAGTACCGACGACAACTGTGAACTCGTTTCAAATCCCGATCAGATGGATCTTGACAGCGATGGTTGGGGCACCGTCTGCGACTGTAACGACGCCGACGCCGGCACCAATCCTGATCAGTTCGAGTCGAACGACGGCATCGACAACGATTGTTCTGGAGACACCGACGAGATCGACGGCGTCACCGGTTTCCTGGATCCCGGTGGAGATCCGACGCTCCTGTCATGGTCCGCCCAGGCAAACGCCGCCCGTTACCAGATCCAACGATCAACTCACGCCGATTTCTCGACCGGTTGCACGCCGTTCAGTTCGTTCTCCAATAGCTTCACGGATACGGACGTTCCGGCTTCCGGGACGGTGTTCAACTATCTGGTGCGATCCGTCATTCCGAACCCCGGTAGCTGGGGCCTGGATTCCGACGGTGTGGAACGGATTCTGGTCTGCGCGCCGTGATGATCAGCTGCAGTCGAGTGCGTCGAGAGCTTCTCGACTCACGATCGCCGGCGGCTGGCCGCAGCGGTTGCGGCCTCGGATGAGATAGAAATAGCCATCCCCGACCGACGGGTTCGGTCGGGGGTCTAGGTGCATCGCCGCCGGAAGGCCGGACTCGACGCATGTCGAACCGGCGACGCCCGTCGTCGTCAATGTCGAGAGGTCTCCGCCCAGAACGTCGTAGACAATGCCGTCGCCGACCGACGGGGCCTGGTCGGTCCAGGTGAGGGTCGTCGCAAACGGATCGACGACGACGAGATCCACCGTCGCCGTCGGGACCGCCCAGGCGCCCCCATCGTCGCCGGCACAATCGTCGAGATTCAGAACCGCGTCCTGGTCACGGTCGCCACCAAGGCGGGTTCCCGCGCCAAGCGTGGCGCAGGTAAAGGTGATCGGTCCGCCGGCGCCCTCTCGCAGCGATTGGGATGACAACGGTGGATCGGCCATCGCGTCAGGGACCCACTGCGAGTTGTTCAGGTGGTAACTCCGCGAAACACCACCAACCACGGTCGTCGCATACAGTTCGCAATGACGCCCGACGTTGGCCAGATCTCCAAGCGACAGCAGCGTCGTCAACGTCAGCTCGTCGGCCGCCGATCCGGTAGGCGGCGTTCCGGCCGGGACGGTCACCTGAACGCCCACCGACGGTTTGATGGACGTCGGGAAATGGAACATGAAGCTGACGATGTCACGAACTTCCTGGGCCTGGTCCGTCGCGGACAGCGTAAAGACGTTGGACGAGAAGAAGCGGAACATGTCCGGGAACGCACCGTCGTGGGAATAGCCGAACCCGTTGGCGGTATCGATGGGGGACGCAGCCGGTGGCGGCAACAGTGGGCCAAGCTTGTCGTACATGTTGCGCAGATGCGGGATCTTCAGGTCGCTGTGCAGACTCCCGTCGGCGGTTCCGAAGAACAGCGCGGCGGCATCCGACGAGACGGGATCGACGGGAGTCACGCCGTTCAGTTTTCCTCCACCGGCGCCGAATGGATGGCTGTGACACGCCACGCAGGGCTGACCTGCATCCGTGGATGCCGTGTCAAAAAGAAGAGCGCCCTCGGTGGGATTTCCCGAGTGGGAGGAGCCGTAAGCGAGGACCTGGCAACCCGGATCTCCGGCACGGGTGCCGCACGGAGTCGTGTCGTCGATGTTCCGGAACGGGTTCGGCGGGAACGACATGGCCAGAGCGAACTGCCTGAAGCTCTCCATATCAACCGCACTCAGTCCCGCAGCCTTTCCGTTGATCGGGCCGATGTCGGCGGTGCCCATCAGGTCGGGGAATGCCCCATTGAAGTCGTTCATCGTCGCCCGGTCGCCACGCCAGTGCAGCGGCTCCAACATGCCGCGCAGGGTCTGGGTCACCATCGGGCCCTTCTGGGGATCGAAGCCGTCGTGGGCCGCGCAGACCGCGGAATCGCACTCCACCGGTTGCCCACCCTGTGGCACGACGAAGCGAACGTTGTCCAGCGGCTCGTCATACGACACGAACGATCCGGCGGGGTTGCCAAGGTCCCATCCGAGTCCATCCATGTCGCCGGAGAGGTGACAACTGGAACAGGCGGCGTCGCCGTGACCGGATCCGATGATGGCGTCATAGAGGAACCGACGTCCGTTCCGGGTCGACGGAGAACTGGGGTCATGTAGATCGACGGTTAACTGGACCGTCATCGTGGATGCCTGGACTACCGTCAGCGAGTGGGAGATGCGGTTGAGGACGTACAAACGATCATCGTCCGAGTTCAGCGCGACGCCTGTAGGTCCCTCGCCAACCTCCACCACCGCAGGTGCCGCTCGATCCGCCCCGAAGATACAGGCGGCTGTCGTGCAGGTTCCGTCTACCCGAAACAGCTTCCGCGTGCCGATGGCGGTCAGGTAACCGACGGATCCATCGGCCTTCCACGTCATCATTCCCGGCTGCGAGATGCTGGCCGTTCGTTCCGCGACGTTGTTTGCAGGATCGCTGTTGCGATCGATATGGGCGTTCAGGTCGATGATGTTGACCGAGTTGCTGTCCAACGGATCCACGACCGTCAAGCGGTTGTCGACCACATGCCCCTGAACTCCTAACGGGTGTTCGAAGCGGACATGATTCCGCGCTTCGGTATTGGGGATGTAGATCTTCTGATTCGTCGGGTGAACCGACACATCGAACAGCGATGTTCCAAGGTGGGCCACATCGGTGATCGCCATGGTGGTCGCGTCGATGATGAAGAGGTCCTTGTCGGGCAGTCGGTACGGGAGGCAGTCGTTCCAGGATGTGCCATCGTCGTCCGTCCACTGGCCCCCCACGTCATCCCAGCGAACGATCAGTCCTACCGGGGGAAACTCTGCGGGGTTCGCGCTGGCCGGAGGGTCGGTCAGTGCCGGATTGCGGACGATTCCGGTTGGTAGCGCGGGGTACGCCGGAGGTGTTGAGCTGCAGGCGAAGTCGCGAAGGCCCAGTGCCGTCAACCTTGGCCCGTTGAGGTTTGTGTTGTTGCCGTTGAAGATGACAGCGGAGCTGACCACCGTTGTCTGGTTGCCGGACCGCAGGGTGACGGCGTAGATCTCCGAACCGCTGGCCGAGCGCGCGAGCGCACGCACGTCCCGGCTGAACAACGTGACGACCGTGGGGGCCGCGTCGAGATTGGCGAGGGTGTAACGCTTGACCGCGTCTTCCTGCGACACCGCCACGAACGCGTGGGTCGCCGTGAACACGACATCTGTCGGTTCGTCGCCGACGCTGAGCGTCCGGGTGACCACGCCGGTGGACAGATCGACGATGCTGACGCTATCGGACAGGTTGTTGACGACCCATGCCTCGGTCTCCGTCCGCGCGGCGACCGTGACCGGTTCCAGGCCCACGGGAATCGTGCGCTCGGCTGTTAGGCTTCCATCGTCTTCCACGACGAACACTTCGAGAAGTGCATCGGGTGTGTTCACGACCAACAGCCGGGTGTTCAAGGGTGTCAGCGCGATGGGGTGGACGTGGGATGACTCAAAATTGACGTACGACGCCGACGTGAAGAACCAGGGGAAAAGCAGGAGAGCGACACACGCAGCCGATCGAGGTCTCTTGAAGAATCGCATGGTCTCTCCTATACGCCGATACTTGCAGTTCTGCAGCGCGCGGCCGCCCACGTTTCTCGATATTCTAATGCAGTCAGGCGTTTTGCGGGGTCGTGCCCGCGGTGGGCTGCGGTGGGATGGTCCGCGCACCGTCGGATCTCGTCTATAATTCCGGCCTCACTTCGGAGGAGTTCACCATGTGTTGCGATGCTCGACCCTTGACCCGATTTCTGTTAGCCGTGCTGATCGTCGTGGGTCTCGCACCTGTCGCCGCCGCCTCTGAAGACTGGAGTCAGTTTCGGGGACCCGCTGCCGAGGGACGCGGCACCGGTCTGACCGTTGAGCCCGTCGAACTGGGCATGCAACTGGAGTGGCGTCAGAAGCTCGGCAGTGGTTACTCCTCGGTCGTGGTTGCCGACTCGAGGGTCATCACGCAGTACGCGGACGGGACGTCCGAGCTCACCGCGGCCTTCAACAGCAGAACGGGCGAGTCACTCTGGAGCTACACGATCGAGCCGCAATACGCCGGCCACGATGGATCCCACGATGGCTCGCTGTCGACGCCGCTGATTCTCGGCGACACCGTCTACGGCGTCAGTCCGGCCGGGAAACTGTTCGCACTTGACGCAACCGATGGCAAGCAGCGATGGGTCGTGGATCTGGCCGCCAAGTTCGAGATCGGCGCCCCGTTCTACGGCTTCGGCGGCTCCCCGATCGCCGTCGGCGACACGATCGTCGTTCAGGCGGGAGCCGGGAAAGGCGCGATCTACGCCTTCGCCGCCGCCGACGGTGAGTTGCGCTGGAGAGCCGGCGAGGACCGGATGCAGTACCAGACGCCGACGGTGACTCGGCTCGACGGCAAGACGGTCGTCGTGGCGGTCGGCATGACCAAACTCTGGGGTGTTGACGCGACCGACGGTGACGTTCTGTTTCAGCAGGAACATGGGGGCGGCGGAGGTGGCTACGGGGCGAGCTCGGCGACGCCGGTCCCGGCGGGAGATGGACGGATCTTCGTCTCCCACAAGGACGATGCATCGGCCATGTACTCGGTCGCGAAGAGCGACAACGGTTATTCGGTCGAGACGCTCTGGGAGAACAACGGTATCCGTCATAGCTACAACACACCGGTCTATCGCGATGGTTTTCTCTATGGTCACAGCAGCCGATTCATGACCTGCCTTGACGCGGCCACCGGTGAGGCGATGTGGAAGACTCGAGAGCCGGGTGACGGGTACACGATGTTGGTGGACGATTTCGTCGTCATCTTGACCCGCGAGGGCAGTGTTCACCTGATCGAGGCGAGTTCTGAGTCTTACAAGGAACTGGCGGCCGTTGAGGTGTTCGACGACCTGGCGTGGTCCCCGCCAAGTTTCGCCGCTGGGCGAATCTACGCGCGTAGCCTGGGAAGCCTGGCATCCGTCAACATCGTCAACGGCGGGACCCGTCTCGCGGTCACCGATCACGAGAATACTCGAATCGTCGGATCGAAGTTCGCGAGATTCCTGACCCGGCTCGAGGCAGCCGACGACCCGAACACCCTGGCCCGTCAGTGGGTCGAGGCACAGGAGCAGTTTCCGATCGTCGAGGACGGCTGGGTTCATTTCGTCTACTACGGGGAGGCCACCGACGTCGCCGTCGGAAGCGACCTCATCGGCATCGCCGCCGAGAAATCGATGAACCGCGTAAAGGGGACAGATTTATTTTTCGCGTCGATCCGCCTGGAGAACGACGCTCGCGCCAACTACATCCTGTTCAAGGACTACGAACAGGTTCTCGACCCTCGCAATACTCGTGTCGCACGTACCGCCGCGATCGGTGCCGATATGGAGCTCTCATTCGCCGGGCAGTGGATGGAGATGTCCTGGTTCTCGATGCCGGATTGGAAGGAGCCCGTTCATCTGACGGCCGCGTCGGAAGAGCGCAACGGCCTCGTGAAGGATCACGCGTTCAAGAGCGAGCAGCTGGCTGCCGATGTCGCGACGCAGGTCTACCTGCCACACGGGTACGAAGAAGGCGACACGCGGTATCCGGTACTCTATTTTCACGGTGCCTCCGGAGCTCTCGACGAGGGCGGGTGGGCGCAGAGTCTCGACAACTTGATCGGACAATCGGTGGAGCCGATGATCGTCGTCTTCATCGGGCCGGTGCGAGCTCCACAGCCGGCGTACGCGAAGATGATCGGTGAAGAGTTGATCCCGAACATCGACGCGATGTTTCGAACAGTCGCGGAGCGAGACTCTCGCGCCAGCGTGGGGAACAACTTCTCGGCCGTCGGAGCGTTGTTCTCGACGTTCATGAATCCAGACCTGATCGGCAAGGTCGCGACGCAATCCGCCTTTGTGACGGAGTTCGGGTGGCTACCGTTGCAACCGGTATTGGATGGTCTGGAGCGCCACGACTTCTCACTCTACGTGGACTGGGGTCGCTATGACCTGCGGAGCGACCACGAGAATTGGGACCTCTCGGATGCCAATGCGACCATGGTAGAGGCGTTGGACAAGAGGGGCATGAAGGTCCACGGCGGGCAGGCCAACGACGGGGCAGGCTGGCCGAGTTGGCGGAATCGAACCGACGCACTTCTGAAGGCGTTGTTCCCCATCTGAGCTGTTCGGAATCGAACAGTCCTGTCCGCGATCGATCAGTCCATGACCTGAAACGCCCGGAAATCGGGTCGAAAACCTGGCACGCCGGTTGCAAATCCGTAATCCCGGAGGCAACCGATGGACCGCGAAATCGACATCAGTATTCGCCGCGGACGGGTCCGACGACGGGTCGTCGTGGGGCTCCTGGTCGCCGGCAGTCTGGTTGCGACGGTCCTCCTTGCTGCCGAGTGGTTGCGTCCTTCGGTGCATCGTTCCCGCGTTCGGTTTGCAACCGTTGAGCGGGGGGGATTCGAGGCGACGGTCCAGGCGTCGGGGACCGTGGTTCCGGCATCGGAGCGAGTTCTCTCCAGTCCGGCAGAAGTTCGTGTCGAGCGTGTGTTACGACGACCGGGCGAGCGCGTCGAGGCGGGCGAACCGATTCTGGAGCTGGACACCGGAGATATCGAACTGCGGCTCGACGCGATCGACGACCGCCTCCAGAAGAACAGTAGCGAGCGCACGCAGAAGACCGTTCAGCACGAGGACCGGGTCGCCGCACTTCGGAGTCAGATCCAGATTCAGGAATTGGATCTAGAGATCGTCCGATACAAGCTGGACCAATCGCGTCGCCTGTTTGCCGAGGGCCTCGTCTCCGAAGAGGGGTTCAAGCAGGCCGAGGTTGAGGTGCGTCGCGCGGAAATCCAACTCATCCGCAGCCAGGAGGAGGTTGTCTCCGTCGAGCGTGGCTATGTGGCAGAGCTGCAGAGGATGCAGTTGGACGCCGACTTGCTCGTCAAGGACCGCCGGGAAATCGAGCGACAGCTCGAACTGGCAACGACACGGTCTCCCGTCGACGGAGTGTTGACATGGGTCGCCGATGAAGTCGGGTCGACGATCGCAACCGGTTCAGTCCTTGCACGTATCGCGGATCTTCGATCGTTCAGAGTCGAGGCCACTGTCTCCGATGCCTATGCCCCGCGATTGAAGATCGGACAACTCGTGCGCATCGGGTTCGCAGGTCAGACTCTTGACGCGACGCTGTCGTCGATTCTCCCGACCATCGAATCCGGCGTGCTGTCGTTCGAGGTTGCCCTCGAGAACGCCGATCACTCGGCCCTTCGACACAACCTCCGCGTCGACGCGATCGTCGTCACGGACAGCTCCAGCGATACGCTCGTCGCTCCGCGCGGTCCGTACATCCAGCGTGGCGGGCTCGAGCACAAGGTCTTCGTCGTTAGGGGAGATCGCGCCTACCGCACCGAGGTGCGATTCGGTCGCTCGGGTCACGACTTCTACGAGGTGCTTTCCGGTCTGGAGGAAGGTGACTCGATCATCGTTTCGGATATGCGTTCTTCCCTTCATGCAAGGGAACTACGAGTCAAGTGAGGGGTCCCATGCAGGTCGTTCAATCGACGGAGGCAGTGTCATGATCAACTTTCAAGCCGTCAGCAAGGTCTATCAAACCGACCGCATCGAAACGCTGGCGCTCGACAGCATCGATGTCGAAATCGGCAAGGGCGAGTTCGTGTCCGTGATGGGGCCCTCCGGCTGCGGAAAGTCGACTCTTCTCAATCTCATGGGTCTGCTTGACGCACCGACGTCGGGAAAGATCACCTTCGGCGGTGAGACGATCGAGGACTACAGCGATCGAAGACTGGCTCGTCTCCGCAACGAAAAACTTGGATTCGTCTTTCAGGAATTCCATCTCATCAACGACCTCAAAGTGCTCGACAACGTCGAGTTACCTTTGCTTTACCGTACTTCGAGCAGCGGTGAGCGAAAAGCCCGAGCGTTGAAGGCTCTGGATCGGGTGGGCCTGTCTTCACGGGTCCATCACTTCCCGTCGCAGCTGTCGGGAGGACAACAGCAAAGAGTGGCGTTGGCACGTGCCATCGTCGGCGAGCCTGATGTTCTCCTTGCGGACGAGCCAACCGGAAACCTCGACAGTCGGATGGGTGCGGATGTCATCGAGATGCTGCAGGAATTCAATCGGGAGGTTGGCACCACGATCGTCATGGTGACCCACGACGCGGAGATGGCTGCGAAGACCCAGCGCACGCTGCGGATCTTCGATGGCCGTCAGGTTCAGTAGGAATAGACGATGATCAAGAACTACCTGAAAATTGCGATCAAGGTCCTGATGCGGCGCAAATTCTACACGCTGGTCAGCCTCTTCGGCATCTCGTTCACCCTGCTGATCCTGAACGTGGCCGTCGCGTTCATGGACAACTTCTTCTCGTCGGACTCACCGGAGAGTCGCCTCGATCGCGTGCTGTCGATCGAGCATGCCCGAATGTACGGGGAGAGTTGGAGCACATCCGGGTCGCCCGGATTCGCGTTATTGGAAAAGTACGCGCAGGACCTTCCCGGTGTCGAAAAGATGTCGATCTCGACCCGGCAGCAACCCGTCACAGCGTTTGTGAAGGGCGAGAAACTTCAGCCGTCGATGCGACGGACCGACGCCAACTACTGGGAAATCCTCGACTTCGAGTTTGTCTCCGGCGCACCGTACACGGCGAGCGACGTAGACGCGGGAAACTCGCTAGCGGTTATCAACCAGGCAACAGAGACCCGTTTCTTCGATGGGAAGCCGGCACTCGGTGAGGTGCTTCGAGTCGACAACCAGGCGTTTACCGTCGTGGGTGTCGTGCGTGACGTCGGGTACATGAGAGCGCTCGCTTTCAGCGAGATCTGGGTACCGCTGACAACGGCAAAATCCACCGCGTATCGAGAGCGATTACGAGGGGGGATGGTCGGGATCTTGCTGGTCGATCATCCTTCGAGCTTTGCGGGAGTCAAGGAGGAGTTTGCCAGCCGTCTTGCCGACGCCGAACTCCCCGATCCCGTCAAGTTTCACTCGCTGGAGGCTTCTGCGTTCACTCGATTCGAGCATGTGGCCAGTGAGTTTCTTGATTCGCGGTTTGAGGATCCTTCAACCGGACTCATGGCGTTGATTTTCTCTTTCGGCGGACTCCTCTTCATGCTCCTTCCGGCACTGAATCTCGTCAACCTGAGCCTGAGTCGAATCCTGGAACGCGCGTCGGAAATCGGCGTGCGCAAGGCGTTCGGGGCGTCGTCCTGGACCCTGGTGGGTCAGTTCCTGACCGAGAGTATCGTTCTGACAATGCTCGGCGCCCTGATCGCTTTGGGTTTGTCCGCGGTCGCACTGCCGCTGATTAGCAGCCTCGATGCGATTCCCTACGTGGACTTGACCTTCAATCTTCGTGCGTTCCTGTACGGACTACTTGTCGCTCTCATGTTCGCGATCGTCTCGGGGACGTACCCCGCCTGGAGGATGTCACGCATGCATCCTGTACAGGCGCTACACGGGAGATCGGCATGATTCGTCATCTGCTCAAGCTCGTCTGGAACCGCAAGCGAACCCATCTCCTCATCGTTGCGGAAATGTTCCTGTCGTTCATCGTCGTGTTCGCGCTGCTGGTAACCGGCCTGCATTTCTTTCGCCTGTACCGGATTCCGATGGGATTCGATCACGAGAATGTTTGGAGGATCTCAGTGGATCGCGAGTCAGCACGAGAGGAATGGGGCGTCGAGGAGGCTCAGATGTTCCGTCGACTCCATCGCGAGTTGGAGTCGATGCCGGAAATACTCTCTGCGGCTTCGGCGGACAACAGTCCGTTCAGCGGCTCCCAGTCGACGACGGTTTGGGAGCAGGGCGGCAGTGACATCCGGACCGAGGAGGCCACCGCGTCCAGCCAGTATCTGGAGACCCTCAAGCTTGAGCTTATCGAAGGACGCTGGTTTGAACCCGGAGATCACACGCTGAACTGGCAGCCGGTCGTTATCGATCAACGGCTCGCTGAGCAACTCGTGGGCGATGGCGACGCGCTGGGGTTCGTGCTCGACCCCGGCAATGGCGTGATCGAACGGCGGGTCATCGGTGTGATCACGGGGTTTCGGCGCGGCGGGCCGTTCGCCGCGCCGATGGCATTCATGTTTCGGCCTGCACTCGAGGAGAGCGATACGGCCCCGCACATGAGTCGGTTCGTTATTCGCCTGGTGGAGGGGACCGGCGCTGAGTTCGAGGAGCGAATGATCGATCGTCTGCAATCCATTGCGCACGGATGGACTTTCACGACCCGTACTCTGGAGAATCAACGCAAGGCCAAGATCCAGGAGAGGATGGTCCCGTTGGCGATCGTGGGTACCATTGGCACATTCTTGCTTATCATGGTCGTTCTCGGGCTGACCGGAGTGATGTGGCAAAATGTCGTCCGCAGAACAAGAGAGATCGGTCTACGCCGCGCGACCGGAGCGCATCGTTCATCGATCCACCGCCAGATCGTACTGGAGGTCGTCATCACGGCATTGTTCGGAGTTCTTCTTGGAGTCGCATTGGCCGCTCAACTTCCCATCATTGGCCCATTCACGATGGTGCCCGTCGCCGTCGTGATTCAGGCGATCGTGGTCTCGACGTTGTTCTTGCTGACGGTTGCCGGTCTGTGCGGGCTCTATCCCGGACTAAGCGCGACCCGGATCCTTCCGGCGGAGGCACTACATTACGAATAGGCTTTCCATCCTGATCGTCGACGATGACGAGTCGGTGACCGCCACGCTCAGCATGCTGCTGAAGCAGAACGGTCACCTGTCGAAGACCGCTTCGAACCCCACGGACGCCCTGGCGGTTCTGAGCGACGGCGACGTCGATCTTGTACTGCAAGACATGAATTTCTCGCGGGCGACAACCGGCGAGGAGGGCATGGAACTCCTCCGCGAGATCAAGTCCATGCGTCCCCACCTTCCCGTCATCCTGATCACCGCGTGGGGGTCGATCGCCCTGGCCGTCGAAGGGGTCAAGGCCGGCGCCAGCGACTTCGTGACGAAACCGTGGTCCAACCAGCACCTTCTTCGCTCGATAGAGACGGCGGTCCATCTCGCCGAAGGTGTCGGGGAGACCGACCAGGATCAGACGCCGCCGCGGCGAGAGGATCTCGATCGCCAGTTCGATTTCTCCGGTCTGATGGGGAACGATCCGCAGTTACGCCGCATCCTCGATCTGATCGGGAGGGTTGGGCCGACCGACGCATCCGTCCTGGTCACCGGGGAATCGGGGACCGGCAAGGAGTTAGTCGCCGAGGCGCTCCACCGGAACAGCCGACGGAGCGACGGACCGTTCGTCAAGGTCAACCTGGGCGGCGTTTCATCGACGCTGTTCGAAAGTGAGATGTTCGGGCATGTGCGGGGCGCGTTTACGGATGCGCGCTCCGATCGATCCGGAAGGTTCGAGGTGGCTCAGGCCGGGACGATCTTCCTCGACGAGATCGGCGAACTTGACCTTGCGTCGCAGGTGAAACTGCTTCGAGTCTTGCAGGATCGGACTTACGAGGTCCTCGGGTCCAGCCGGACCCGTACCGTGGACGTCCGGGTGATCTCTGCGACGAATCGGGACCTGGCACTGGCCGTCCACGAGGGCGGTTTTCGTGAGGACCTGCTGTATCGGTTGAACCTGATATCGATCAAGCTACCGGCCCTCCGTGAGCGCGCAGGCGATATCCCGTTGTTGGCTCGGCACTTCCTCGACGGCTGTGCGACGGCCTACGGGCGCGGGGCACTAGCCCTGACCGACGCTGCCACACGTTGGCTTCAGCGGCAGCGCTGGCCCGGTAACGTTCGCCAGCTAAAGCAGACCATCGAACGCGCCGTACTCGTCGTCGATGGCGATCGGATTGAACAGTCGGACTTCGAGACGCTCGCATGTCTCGAGGCTGGAGAATCCGCACGGGGGACGCTTCCCGCACCGGGGTCGATGACGTTGAATCAACTTGAACGCGAGATGATCTCGAGTTGTATGCAGCACTACGACGGCAACATCTCTCACGTCGCAGAGGCTCTGGGCCTGTCCCGAGCCGCGCTCTATCGACGGCTCGAGAAGTACGGGCTGTCGCTGCCCGGATGACTCTCCGCCTCAAAATATTGACCTATCTCATCGCCCTGCATCTGCTGCTGGGCGTTGCCGTCTATTTCCTGGCCAAGAGCTCGCCGTGGTGGGTCGTCGGCGCGGAGATCACTCTGGTGATCTCGGTGGTCGTGTTCTATCGACTTCTAAGGGCATTCCTCTTGCCGCTCGACATGATCCGGACCGGAACGGAATTGATCCGCGAACGAGAGTTTGGATCGTACTTTCGACACGTCCGCCACCCGGAGATGGATCAGCTGATCGACATCTACAATCGAATGGTGGATCAGCTTCGAGAAGAACGACTAAAACTCGAGGAGCAGAATCTCTTCCTGGAGAAGGTGATGGAGGCATCGCCTGCCGGTGTGATCACCCTCGATCTGGATCAAAAAATCCAGCAATTGAACAGTGCTGCCGAACGCTTGCTTGGCGATCGACGCAAGGAGTGGATCGGCGCCCATCTATCCCAGCTTCCGGGGGTGTTTGCCAACGAGTTGCTGTCCCTGGGCGACGGTGGTTCGACGGTGGTCCAGCTTCACGGTCGACGCCGCTTGCGAATCCGCAGGGCGTCGTTCTACGACCGCGGCGTTCAACGGATCTTCTACCTGCTCGAGGAGTTGACCGATGAACTGCAGGCATCCGAGAAGGGCGCGTACGACAAGCTTATCCGGATGATGTCCCACGAGGTCAACAACTCGGTGGGTGTCGTCAAGTCGTTGCTGGAGTCGTGCGGGCACTACCGCGACCAGCTTCGCGACGACGATCGTCCTGACTACGATCGAGCCATCGAGGTGGCCGTCAATCGGCTCCTGAATCTGAGCTCGTTCATGAACGGTCTGGCAGCGGTCGTACGGGTTCCTCCTCCGGATTGCCATCCGTGCGATGTGGTCGCCCTGATACAGGACATCGTAAGCCTGATCTCGCCGGAGATCGTGCAACGTAATATTCGTCTCGAGTGGAATCCCCCGGCGAATCTTCCGGTCATCGACCTCGACAAGAACCAGATCGAGCAGGTGCTGGTCAACGTTCTTCGGAATGCGTTGGAGGCCATGGGCGAGGGCGGGACTCTGACGATCGGACTTGATCGTGAGCGGGGACGCACGGTTCTGGCCGTCCGTGACAGCGGTCCCGGCATCGAGGCAGACGTCGCGACCGAGATCTTTACCCCGTTCTTCTCGACGAAACGTGACGGGCAGGGAATCGGTCTGACCTTGAGTAGAGAGATTCTCTCCCAGCACGGCTACGATTTTTCGCTGGCCAACCATCGCGACGGTGGCGCGGAATTCAGGATCGTGTTCAGCGCGAGATAGTCGGCGCCAGGAAGCGGACCAGTTCTTCCGCGTTCTGTGCTGCGTCGTCTTCGCCAACACGGATCATTTCGGAAAGATACGAGGGTTCGAACAGGACCAGGCTGAGGAGATCGTTGGATCGTGTCTCCTTGGTGCCCGTGCCGCGAGCGAGAAACCGCAGGGCCCCGGGCGTGTCGTGCTCATGGGCACTTGCCAGAATTCCGAGATCGACCGACGGTCGTGTCGTTCGAAGATCGATCGGGCGAAGGTCCTTCTGTTGCTCGCCATCCAGCAGCGAGTTGATACGCTCGAGACGCAGGGCGTCGCCATCGAGCGCGTCAAGAAAGATCGAATTGAGGAGAACACCGGCGACCTGTGCCGGTGGGGGGTATCCGACGATTTCAGGGCGCTCGGCTTCCTCGACAGATCGATCGTATCGGGTCGAGATGGCGAGGATCCGATCGGCACCGAGATGAATCGCCGGAGAGAGCGGCGTCGTCAATCGCATTCCCCCGTCGCCATACCATGTGCCGTCCACACGCTCGGCGGGAAACAGGAACGGTAGTGCGGCCGAGGCCATGACATGACGGATGCCGATCTCGCACGACACTCCGATCCGGTGCGGTCGTTGCCAGCCATTCAGTTCTCGCCCCTGAACAAATGAGACCGATCGACCGGTTTCGTAGGAGCTGGCAAGAATGGCCAGGGCATGTAGCTCGCCTCGGTCCATCTTGTCGGTGACGCCGAGAAGCTGTCCATCTTCGCTTGGCAGCACCCGAGATAGCAGTGCGCGGAGTGGACTGTTATCGAGAAGACCGCGCGGGTCAGAAAAGCGACCGCCGCCACCCAGTTTGAGGATCCAATGCAGGCTACGTCGAAGGAGTCGATAGCCCCGGACGTCAAACACGTCAGAGGTCGTCAGTTCGGACCACAGTCGCGCGAGTTCCTCTGTCCGCTCACGAAAATTTCCGGGGATGGAGGCCAGGCCTGCGGCATTGATAGCACCTGCAGAAATCCCGACGATAATATCCACGCGTAGGTCGGGTAACAGCCGGCCCAGTCCGCGAAGATAGCCCGCCTGGTAGGCCGCCCGGGCACCACCGCCGTACAACAAGAATGCGAGTTCGTTCTTCACCTGAGACATCCGCCAGCGGGGACCATGGTACGCCAATTGAGATGACACGCGTATAGCAGCCGTCTCGTCGTATAGTGGTCGTCGGGCGAATCCATGAAGACAACGACCATCCAGATGATTCAGGGCGACGGTGTTCGTTCGCCCATGGCAGGCCGATTGGTTCGGGTCACCGGTGTGGTCACCGGCGAGACCCGAAAGGGCTTCTTCCTCGAGGACCCGGAGGGGGATCCCGAAGGTGCGGCGTCCCGCGGGATCTGCGTGTTCGAGTCGCGTCGACGTCCACCGCTTGGGTCGGTCGTTGAGGTCGAGGGTCGTGTTCTCGATTACCTACCTCACGAGGATGAGCGACCGACGACCCAGATTGACATGACGGAGTTTCGTGTCTCGCAGGAGCGCGCCCCTCTCTGGACGCCGGTCTGGCTCTCGGCGGCGAACCTCGCGAAGACCAACGCGGAGCTTGCGCAATACCTGAATAGCCATGAAGGGATGTTGGTCGGCATCCGCAAGGGAGCGACATTGATCGCCCCCAGCAACCCATTCGGCGACAACGTCGCGGTTCCAGCCGACATGGATATTCCACGAACGCTTCATGGTGGCGTCTCGATCCAGGCCGACAATCCGCACCGCTGGTACCCGAGCTTTCGCTTCATTCGCTACGCGCGTGCGCCCATCGTCAACGTCGGGTCGAAGCTGGCGGAGTCGGTTATCGGCCCACTGAACTACCGTTCGGCGGCCTTCCAGATTGCGGCCCTCGGCGACCTGGAGGTCGAGTCCCGACCGGTAAGACCGGAGGCTACACGCCTTGTAAGGGACGAAGACTCGTTGCGTGTTCTGACGCTGAATGGATTCAACCTCGACCGGCGTCATGAGGATCCCGATAAGGTTCAGGATCGGCGGCGGGACGTCGACGACGATGTCGGGTCCGGGCGATTCCGGGCGTTGGCAACGGCGATCGTACGGCAGGCCGCCGGCCCGGAGATCATCGCGCTCCAGGAGATCCAGGATGATGACGGCGCGGAGATCAGCGAGCGTGTATCCGCCGCCGCAACCTATCGGAAACTCATCAGCGAGGTACGTAAGCTGGGTGGGCCGGACTATCACTGGGCCGATTGCCCGCCGGAATCTGATTCGGACGGTGGCCAGCCGGGTGGCAACATCCGCAACGGGTTCATCTTCGACGCTTCACGCGTAGATCTGTCGCGATCGAGTCTGGATCGAATCGGGGATGGCTCGCAGGAGTTCGAGGGCTCTCGCAAGCCGCTGGTGGGTCGTTTCGTCGATCGCAGGACCGGTCGCGCGATCGCGATCATTAACGTCCACCTGGCGTCGAAACGACATCAACGCGGAATCTTCGCGCCCGAGAATCCCGGTTTCGACCCTCGTCTCTCCACACGCGTTCGTCAGGCCGAGAGAATCGCGCGTGTTCTCGATGAATTCGACGACAACGGAATCGACTATTACGTGACCGGCGACTTCAACGACCACGAGTTCAGCGAGACGCTCGCTGCTCTCCTGGATCGCGGCCGGGTCAACCTCGCCGAGAGAGTTCCGGTGAACGCGCGCTATGACTACAACCACCGCGGGATCTCTCAGGTCCTGATGCACGGCGTCGTGTCGTCTCGTCAGGCTGCAGACCCCGGTGTTGACTACGAGATCCTGCACGGGAACGAACTGATCGGTGTCAAGCCCGGTGAGTTGGGGAACAAACCCACCGATCATGCGTACGTCATGGCCCGACTGTGATCTAGCGAGAATCCGGGACCGCGGCGAGGATCTGACGAATCGCCTCGTCGATACCGGGAGTCGGATTCCACTTGCGTTGCCTGGACGGGTCGAGTCGACCACCGACATGAGGATCCCGCCGCTCGGTGACCATCCTCGCCGCACGATCCAGTTCGTCGTCGCTGGCGATGAGATCCGCGTGGCCGACCATCTTCTCGACGATGCGTCTCGGCTGGGAGAGGAGGTCTGCGTAGAGAATCGCCGGCATCTGGCGGTCCGTATCTCGAATCGACCGAACTCCCTGCAGCGCAGACACCCAGTTCACGGCCAGCAGACCGGCGCCGCCGGCGCGGGATAGGAGGCCGAGATCCACATCCGCCATGTACGGACTCAACGTCGCGCCTCGCCCACGTCCCATCGATAGCATCCATCGCATCAGCCGTCGGCCGAGCGCGTGGCGCGATAACCGCTCGAAGAAGACGAGAAGACTTCTTCGGCCATGAAAATTACGCATTCCGGAGACCACCGTTTCCATCCCGTCACGGTAAAGAAACATTCTGCGCGCGTCCGAGAATGATCGTCGAACGATGGGGTCGGGCAGCGCACCAAAACCCCGCAGTTTGAAGACGACACGTCGGCTGTCAGCCCCCAACGCTCGCAATAGCAACCGAACCGAGCCATCGAGTGCCATCGACAGCGATGGATCGTTCGTATCCCCACCGATCACGCCCGCGAACAGATCGGGCTCCGACAACGCGAGTGTGTCGCCGACGAAATTCAGAAGGCGAACAACCGCCGTCGAACCACATCGCCCGGTGTTGTAAAGCAGGATCGGTCGGTCGACTACCGGCAGATCCAGTGTCAGATCCGCCATCTGATCGAACGGCACGACGATGGCATGCGTCGCTCGTTCAAATTGGCCTTGATTGAAAAAATCGACATCAACCAGGACCGTCGGGTCTCTGGTCACGACGAACAGGACGCGTCGCCGGAGGTGATCGATGCAGTACGGCGTTGGGCGCAATCGGTGAAACTCGAGCGAATCGATTCGCCGACCCGGGAGACGTAGAAAATCCTTCGGTGAGGCGAGAGAGAGGACCGGGTCCGTGCGGAATCGAGCCAGGATCCGTTGGATGCGCATGGTTGCCGCGAAACCTCGCGCCGGTCAGCGCGCCTCGCGAACGACGGCCGGAGCGGAGACCGGATCTCGCCGCCCGCGTCCCACGAGAAAGGGAGTCAACCTCTCCGCGAGCTCCTTCGGTTCGAAGACCCAGGCTCCGACGGAATGAAAATGCCGAAGGTATCGATAGTTCCCATCCTCGTGACGGACCATCCCGTGATATCGCGACTCTCGATGTTCACCGGTGCAGATGAACGCCGGAGCGCGGCCGACGGTCAGCAGTTCCATCGTGGTCATCCCGCCGGAGCGGGTGACCGTCGCGTCGCTACGATGGTAGAGCGCCGACACCGTGGCGGCATCCACGAATCCCATGGCGACGATGCGAGTTTGGGATCCGCTTCCGGCAACAAGATCTGCTAATTGTGATCGTTGGTGTGGGGTTCGAGCGTAGACGAACACGACGATGTCGGGATCATTCCATCGAGCGAGAATCGACCGGACGGACTCCATCGTGAACTGCCACGTGCCCTGACTACCCATCAGAATCGTAACGACGCGATTGGCTGGGGAAATCGTTTCCCAGTTATCGGGTGCCGACGGTGTGGTAGGAACCGTAGTGAGCTCCTGAAGCGTATTGCCGGCACAACGGATATGGAGACTCTCGCTGTGAGGTGGGGAGTAGAACTCCGCGCGAACCGGAAAGCCGCTGGACTCGTCGACTTGCGATCGATCGATCTTGCAGGTCTTGCGCCAGAACATCTCCGCCGTCTCTCCGTTCTTCAGGAGAGGTGGGCTGGCCCAGATGTGTAGATGACGACGGAGTCGAGCGGGGAGTCGTCGAATCGGATCGAAAAACTGACTCAGCGCCTCGTTGGCCGGTTCCGTCAAGACCTTCGTGATTCGAACGTTACGACCCTCCTGACGGTGCACACGTCGAGCGGCCGTGAGTAACGAGCGGGTACCCATGACCTGACAGTCGAAGACTTCATCCACGCGGAGTCTTCTCAGCGCTCGGACGGCATGGAAGAGGATCGGGATGTGAAATACGAGCTCTCCCATCGCCTGGAGGCGAACGGTGAGGTTCATCCTCCTGGAGTTGCCGCTTCGCATCGCACCGTTCCAGGCCCAGACCCCGAAGCGACCCATCGGGCCGGTCCAGTTCAGAAGTACGTCGATGGTGTCGACGACTTCGACGGACGGATCGTCGGCGAGTCGCTTGCGGATGGCCTCCGCGGCGACGAGGTGGGCCCCGCCACCTGAACTGCTCAGGATCAGTACGCGACGACGCGACGATCGGTCCAGAGCATTTCGAGAGAGCGGCATCTTGTTGTTTCTACTCGGGTTTATCCGCATTGGCAAGGGAAGCCTCGATCCAGGCCTCGACGCGGTTCTCAAGAATATCCAGAGGCAGCGCCCCGGCACCAAGAATCACGCGATGAAAGTCCCGAACATCGAACTGCTCACCGAGGCGCTCCTCGGCGCGACGTCGCAATTCCAGGATGTGAAGTTGCCCGACCTTGTAGGCGAGCGCCTGACCCGGCATGGCGAGGTAACGATCGACTTCTCGTTCGTTGCTGATGTATTTGATCGCCATCTTTCGGTTCCAACTCATCGCGTGTAGACCGGTGTCCACCACGAGGCGACGCGCACGAAACAGCTCCGAGTAGAGGGCTCTTACGGTCTGGTTTCGGTTGCGATAGAGACCCAGCGGCGTTCCCAGTCTCTCTGCGTATAGCGCCCAACCCTCCGAGAATGCTGTCTGATGACCGAATCGACGGAATCGCGGTAGTTTCGCGAGCTCTCTCTGAAGCGAGATCTGAAGATGATGTCCGGGGATGGCCTCGTGAAGAAACAAAGCGTCGCTCGGCGGACCTGTCGTCTTCTCCGAAGCGTTGACGTAGAACACTCCGGGTCGATCGCCGTCGGGACTTGCCGCGACGTAGGATGCGCCCGGTGCCGATGCGCTGCGAAACGATTCCACCGGCCGCACTTCGAAGGTCGCGTCAGGAATGTCGTGGAATAGTTGCGGCAGACGTCCCATGACATGGGACGTCAACTCCCGGTAGCCGTCGAGGAGGGGTCCATCCCACTCCGGTGCCGAGTCTTTCCAGTCCCGCCGCCTCTCTACCTCGAGTTGCTCGATGATGCGGTCGACTTCCTTGCGGCCGAGTTCATGGATCTCCTGGGGAGTGAGGGATGTCGTTGTATGGGCGCGGACGAGGTGCGCGTACCACTCCCGTCCGCCGGGAAGCCGGCCGAGTCCTTGATTGGGTCGACAGGACGGCAAGTACTCTTCACGCAGGAACGTGGCAAGCCGTTGATAGCCGGGAACGACGACATCGGAGATCACTTTCCGGTAGGCTTGTTCGATCCGTTTGCGCTCTTTCGCTCTGGTGTTAGCCGGAAGCTCTCGCACAGGTCGGTAAAACACGCTATCCGTAGGATCGTCGACGACGTGCGTCTCCATAATCGGAATCGCTCGCTCGATCACGATTCGAGGCTGGACCACACCCCGCTCGATACCCGTCCGCATATTGCCGATGGCGGTTTCCACCCAATCCGGCACGACGGCCAATCTCGCCAGCCAGTTGTCGTAGTCCTTGACCGTCGCAAACGGTTGGATGGACTTGCCACTACCAAGCGTCGCCAACTGGACAGGGAAACTGGCGATCTGGTCGATCGGTATTAGATGATCGGGAAAGACGGCGTCTTCGATGGAGAGTCTGCGTTCCCGGAGGAAGAGCGCCCTCGTCAAACGTTGGCCGTCGCTCAGCTGCTCGCCGTCGAGAGCCTCGATCTTCTTCAGGTACGTGCGTTCGAGGGCCAACGACGCTTTGCGATGCTCCGCGGCGATCCCGACCGTGAGTTGATCGTCAAAGCGATGATCCCCGTTGTACGTCGCCACAGCCGGATTCAGCTTCAGGAACTCGTCGTAATAGGCCTCGACGAGAGTCGTGAGGGGGTCGACGGATGTGTCGGGAGCCCCTTGCGCGGGCCCGGCGATGATCACCAGCAAGACCGCCACAAGACGCATCAATCCACTCCGTCGGGTCATCGCCATTTGTCCTCCACCCGTTCGCAGCCCTCGAGCGTGTAACAAATTGTAAATCGGCCTCAGAATCCTGCCAGCATGATCGGTAGTTAGTGGAGTCCCGCCGGCGTTGGGCTGTAGAATATCGAAACTGGATATTCTCGGGAGGCTCCCATGCGACATCTTTCGCTGCCCGCAATCGAATCCCTTCTAATCGCAGGGTTGTTGTTGACGACCGGTTGTGCGGTTAATCCGGCGACGGGCAAGAGACAACTGATGTTGGTGAGCGACTCCCAGGAGCGCTCGCTCGGTCTTGACAGTGACCGACAGATCCAGTCCCAGATGGGGGTCTACGATGACACGTCGTTACAACAATACGTCTCGACGATCGGCCGACGGATGGCCGCGGGCTCCGAGCGTCCGGCTCTCGATTGGACGTTCCGTGTGATCGATGATCCGGTCGTCAACGCGTTCGCACTCCCCGGAGGCTATATCTACGTCACCCGTGGAATTCTGGCTCACATGGAAAACGAAGCCGAATTGGCGGCCGTGATCGGCCACGAGATCGGACACGTCACGGCTCGACACGGAGCGTCGCAGATGAGCAAGGCGCAGCTGGCCCAGGGAGGACTCATGGCAGGTGCCGTTCTGGCGCCTGAGAAATTTGAGAAGTTCGGCGGCCTTGCGTCGCAAGGCATGTCGCTCATGTTCCTGAAGTTCGGTCGCGACGACGAACGCCAGGCCGACGATCTGGGGCTTCGATACATGGTGACGGATGGGTATGACGCCGATCCGATGACGAACATGTTTGACATGCTCGACCGAATCGGCAAGGCGTCGCAGACCGACCGTCTGCCGGGTTGGATCTCGACCCATCCCGCACCGACCAGCCGTCGAGAACGCTCCGAGGCCAGGATCGCCGGGCTCGGGGCGGGTGCGGCGGACGGTCGCGTGGGGCGCGGGCCGTTCCTGGATCGGATCGAGGGCCTCGTCTTCGGTGTGGATCCGAGAGAGGGGTTCTTCGAGGGTGCGAAGTTTCTTCATCCGGGGATGCGTTTTCGCTTTGAGTTTCCATCCGGCTGGGTGACCCAGAATCAGCGACAGGCCGTCATCGGCATCAATTCCGAGAAGAATGCAGTGATCGAGCTGACGATCGTCGACGCGCCGAACGCTAGCGAGGCGCTGGCAACGTTTCTTGGCCCGGAAGGCATCCAGGCGCAGGGGCAGCGGATGGGTTCGATCAGTGGACTGCCGACCAGCGGGGACAGCTTCGTGGTCAAGGACGAGACCCGGGAGATTCGTGGCCGCGTAGGGTTTGTCGAGTATCGAGATCGCGTGTTCAGGCTCCTGGCGTATACCACCGGCGAAAGATGGGCCAACGCCCAGTCGACGCTGAGACGTTCCCTCGCGAGCTTCGGCCCGCTCAGCGATCCCGCGGCATTGAACGCTCAACCGCAACGGCTGGCAATCGTGACGGTCGATCGAGCGATGACGGTGGAGTCCTTCGCCGACCGATATGACGCGACCGTCGATCCCGGTACACTCGCCCTGATCAATCGCCTGGATCCGGGGGAGCGGCTGAAATCGGGTGGCCGGTACAAGGTCGTGCGTGGTGGACGCCGTCCCTGATCGCGGACGCCCGTGTCTCCTAAACGCCACATTGGCGCGGGTCGGCTGCCATCCCGCCGAGCCCCGGCCGAAAAAAGTCCCCCATTTCGGGAATTTTCCGGCCCGTTTCCGGGTTTTCCATTAGCAGGAAATCGGCCCTGATCTTGCAAGGAGTACGGGTATGAAAAATCAACAACTGGACGATCCCATCGAGCTGTCGGCAGAGAAGATCCCTTCCGATGTCGACCTGACGGCTCTTTACCTGCGCGAAGTCGGCTCCACCGCGTTGCTCACCCGTGACGACGAATACAGGTTGGCCAGCGCGTTGCAAGCGGCACGAGAGGCCTATGCAAAGGCCGTCCTACAGTTGCCGACGGCGATCGCGAACCCGATCCTTGCAGAGTACGAGGTCTCCCGCGATGCGCAGGGGCTCTGGACGATGCGACAGATCGAAGGGACCTGCGACCGTCTACGCGCAGTGGGCCGCGCTAGTAAGGCGCTGCGCGAACATCGGGCCTACAAGCCGTTCATCAGAGCGAAGCGAGAGATGGACACCCACCGTGACGCGATGATCCAGGCCAATCTTCGCCTGGTGGCCCACGTTGCGAAAAAGTTCAGCAAGCAGGGCCTGCCCTATATGGACCTCGTACAAGAGGGGAACATGGGTCTCATGAAGGCCGTCGAGAAGTTCGAGCACGAGCGCGGCTACAAGTTTTCGACCTACGCGTTCTGGTGGATCAAGCAGGCGATCACCCGGGCAATTTCCGACAAATCAAGAACGATCCGCATTCCGGTGCATCTCCTCGAGAAGATGCGCAAGGTACAGCGTGTCTCGCGGGAGTTGGAAGAAGAACTTGGGCGTCGACCGAAACTCTCGGAGATCGCCGATCGATCCAATGTCCCAGTCAAGGCCCTCGTGGAGATGCTCGGCCCGTCTCACGACGAGGTCGAAGACTGAACAACTTCTGTCGCTACTCCCAGCGAAAGAACGCCAGCGACAGTGCGAAGGTGACCAGCGACCAACCCGCCATCACCCCGAGTTGAGGCAGGACTCCCAGAAGGTTGGCACCCTCCAACGCATTGGCCCTCAGCGCGTCGTTGAGCGCGGTTAACGGTAGGGCTCTCAGGATCGGATGTAGGACTTCCGGGAATCGCTCGTACGAGAAGAATACCCCGGACAACAACCACATCGGCATCACGACAAGATTCATCAGACCGGAGGCACCTTCGATCGTTCGGGCGCGGGTGACGGTCAGGAGTCCAAGCGACGCGAAGGTCACCATCCCCACAATGCAGATGACGAGGAATACGATCAGTGAGCCGCGGAGTGGGACCCTCAGGATCAGGAATCCAAACCCGCCGATGAGCGCCAACTCGATCACCAGGAAGACGAGTCTCCCCGACAGGAACGACAGCAAGAACGCGCCCTTACGCATGGGGGTCACCAGCAAGCGCCGGATCAACTTCTTTTGCCGCATGTCCGCGATGGCGAAGCCGATACCCCAGATCCCGGTACCCATAAGATTCATGCCGAGAATCCCGGGAAACAGCCAGTCGATGTAGCGAGATCCCGTCTCGCGAATCTCGTTAAACGTGACGACCGAGTCCGGCGATGTCCGAGCCGAGTTCAGGAGCGCTCGCTCCAGACGTAGACGTGCGATCTCCGCGTCCGGACGCTGTGGATCCAGCGATAACGTAGGCGGATCGCCAGGTTCGACGTACGCGGCGATCTTTCCGAACCGAAGTTGCTCTCGGGTCATCTCCGAGTCTGTCGAGATAGTGACGTCGAGCAATGGGTCGGCGGCAAGCTTCTCGGCCAATTGCTCCGCCGAAGAGTCCTCGCCCCTCGCGGCGTCTTCCGCGCTCGACAGGACGGCCACCGGCAGGTGCTCCGGTGAGCGATCACGAAATGCCCAACCGAGAACCATCGTCAACAGGAGCGGGAAGACGAGGATCCAGAACACCGCCTCCGGCTCTCTCAAGAGCAGCACGATGCGGGTTCGGGTCAACTGACCGAACTGGGAGACTCTACCCATCCCGCAGGTGCTTTCCCGTCAACTCGACGAAGACATCCTCGAGCGTCGCGCGTCGTGTATGAAGGTCGTCAAGAGTTCGCGCGTTCTGTCGCAGCGTTTCGAGGACCGCGGGCACCGTGAGGTGGATCGAGCGAACGTGAAGTTCGATCCGATTGCCATCGCGACGGAGTTGACTGACGCCCGCGATGGTTCGTAGCGCGTCCTCGGGCACGTCCACATCGGCGTTGTCGAAGGTCAGCTCGATGCGATTCTGACTGTCGAGGGTGCGAATCAGTTCAGCAGGGGAGCCGCGGGCAATACAGCGGCCATCGTCGATCACGATCACGTCATCTGCGAGTAGCTCCGCCTCCTCCATGTAATGGGTCGTCAGCAAGACGGTGCCGCCATTTTTCTTGAATCGGTGAACGATCTCCCAGACTCGGCGGCGGGCCTGAGGATCGAGACCGGTTGTCGGCTCATCGAGAAAGAGGAGGCGCGGACGGTTGACGAGTGCACAGCCGAGAGCTAACCGTTGTTGCTGCCCACCCGACAATTTTCCCCGTCGCGTGTCTCGTTTCTCTTGCAGACCGACAAGCTCGAGAACCTCGTCCGGGTTCCGCGGCTCTCGATAGAAACTCCCGAACAGCACGACGATCTCGCGGCAGGTCAGCTTGTCAAACAAGAGCGTCTCTTGAAGTTGGACGCCGATCTCCTCAAGAGTCTGGCGTCGCTCGCGACCGCGAAGGTCGCGTCCGAGGATTCGAACCTCGCCCGCGTCCGGGCGGAGCAAGCCGACAAGGACGTTGACCGTCGTCGACTTGCCGGCACCGTTCGGACCCAGTAGCGCCAGACAGCGGCCGCTTGATACGTCCAGGTCGAGACCATCGACCGCGGTGAGTCCCTTGAAACGCTTGACAAGTCCCCGCACAGAGATCGCGGGTACGACATCGTTCATGGTCTCACTCGCCGAAGTGGCCCTTCGGTCCCTCGCCGCCAGGACCCATGCCTGTCACGAGGTAGAACACAAGTGGGTCTGTACCACTGTCGTCAAACAGCGTGTCGGTGTCGTTGGGGTCGGTGCCGGTCACGTCAACGAATGCGGCAACGTTTGCCGGATCGGAGGATCGGTAGACGCGGTACCCGGTGATACCGGGGTAGGGCCACCACTCCAGCGTGGTATTCACGGAGTTACGGGAGATCTCCTTGAACTTCATCTCGGGAGTGGTTGTCTCGGCGGGGCGACCGGTGATCTGCAGGCTCCAGCCATTGAGGTCGCCTCCGTCGCCGATCGCCGTGTCGAGGATCGAGAGAGTCCAGGTTCCCAGCGAGTTCTCGCCGTTAAACGCGTCGAGCGATTGGGTCGGCGTGAGATCCACCCCGTAGGTCCCTACGATGTCCGACGCAGAACCGCCGCCGTGGTTGTGCAGTTGGACAAGCGTTCCATTCGGGCTCTGGACCGCTACTTCAATGTCGCCGATGAAAGAGTGGGTGAGATCGATGGTCACCTTGACGTCGGTCACATTGGTCACGCTCGACTCGATCGGAATGACCAGGTCGCTGACGGCTGTCTCGGCATAGAAGATACCGATGTTCTTGGGAACGTCGGTGGACGGTACGGAGTCGACCGTGCCGGATCCGATTTCGAGAAAGAACGGGTCCGACATGCCAACGCCCTGATCGGTCAGCCACTGAACGGCAAAACCCAACTTCCTGCCTTCGGCAATCTGGGGATTGGCCTGGATCTCGAAATGAGGCGCCAGACTACCACCCGTGCCTGCGACATCGATGTTGGGATAGCTCGCCAGTGAACGACTGACCTCGGCGTCGTATCCCGTCGGAATGAGCTGCCCACTGACGCCGGTAGCCGAACGGCCGAGATTCAGGAGTGTCAGGCTGAGATCGGTTGTTTCGCCGACGTCGACGAATCCATTGGCACCATCGAGGACCGCGGAGTTCATCGGTTGCAGATCCACCGGTGCCGGGCCCAGTGCGGCGTTGACGACCGTCGCCGGTCCCGCGTTGACGACGACGTTGGGGATGACCAGGGTCTCGCGACCATCCGCCCGGATCGTCAGCGTGTAGGTGTCCGGCATCAGAGCCCGATGGTAATCACCCATCTCGCGGTCGGTGTACGCCACGAACGGGTTGCTATCGAACTGGATGCTTGCAGAAAGCGGAAGCCCCGTTTCTGCATCGGTGATCAGGCCGCGGACGCCTTCGTGCACTCGCTCCAGACAGGAGAGAAGTGACTCGAGGTTGTCGTCCCAGAAACCGGGAAGTGAAGATGCGCCAGGCCACTTCGTCGAGCTGATCTCGACGAGAACCTCGAAACCGCCGTGCCAGACGTACTGCCAATCCTGCATGCCGCCGTTGATCGCGTACCAGTCGGCCCCATTGGTGATGCCGTCATCCCACGCGGGATGTCCGTTGCTGACCGACATCGGCGGGTTGTTGTCGGCGTAGGTCCGCGCAAACGATTGGAACATGGCGTGATCGGGTGGCGGAGCCGGGCTGAACGACGACGTGCCCTGCGGGTTGCTGTCGAGCGGGTAGTTGGTGACCAACGCACCCCCGTGAAAATTGATCGACATGTTGGTCGCGACGCCCGCTCGCCAGTTCATGATCGCTGCCGTCTCGGCCTGGCGCCCAACGGTCGTATTCACGGCGTCGATGAACTGATCCGGGAAGTCTCGATTCAGGTCCTTTCCGTTGGCGTTGCCGCGTTGACCGATCTCGGTTCCGTCAGGGTTCATCGACGGCATGATCCAGAGTTCCGTGTCGTCGACGATGTTGGTGACGCGACTCAGCGATCCGTAATTGTCCGTCAGGTAATCAATGAGGTTGTAGAGAACCTCCTTTCCGACCACCTCGTCTCCGTGCATGGACGAGATGTACGCAAACTCCGGCTCGTCCTCCTGAACGTCGGGATTGTCGGAGATCTTGACCATCCATAGCTCACGGCCCTGATTGGTCTGGCCGATGCTGGACAGTCGGACGATGTCGGGATGATCGGTCGCGATCTGCTGAAGATCCTGCGTAAGCGTAGTGTAGGTGTGGTACTCCGCCGCAACCGAGCCACGTTGCGTCGGTGGACGCTTGTCACGGGTCTCGGCGGTTAGCCGAGCTTCCTCGGCTTTCCGAGGACTGTCGTTCGGAAGGAGGCTGACATCGAAGCCCAGCTTGTACAGCTTGGCCCGCTCTTTCGCGACGACGTAGACCCGTGCCCAACCGTCGAACACGGCATCGATGTTGATGCCGAGTCGTGCCAGCCGGTCAACCTCTGCGAAGTCGGGTCCGACTTCGATGCGTGCCGGGACGGGATGCTCGATCGCATCGGGCTCCGCACCGGACGCACTCGGAACGTACGCCGCGACAACAAGGAACAGGACGAGAAAAGCACCGGCTGCGCCGGTGACATTCGATGGGAGTCTCACGCTGATGCCCCTACAAACAGAATCGACGCAACCCAGTCATTGTTGTACGCTGAACTCGTGGGCCCGTCAAACCGACGGCGACTGTATCCGGGCCGCCCTCGTCGTCTCAGTTCCCAGGAATCGAGGATATCTTGAGAGTAGCCGGTCGAACCATCCTACTGGCCACCGTGCTGATCCTTTGTGGCGGGCTCCTCGCCGGCGATCCGTCTCCCGAGGTCGAGATCGCCGAATTCGACGGTCATCGTTACCAGCTCTTCGACGACGTCGAGGACCTCTCCTGGCAGGGGGCCCGAGACCGTTGTGTCGAGGCTGGCGGACACCTCGTCGTGATCGACCGCGAGGCGGAGTTCGAGTTTATCGCCTCTCTTTGCGACGGCCGGTACATGTATCTGGGTGCGTCGGACGCCGACGAGGAGGGCCTGTGGACCTGGGTCGACGGGACGGAATGGGCGTTCGAGCGCTGGATGAAAGGCCAGCCCAACAACTACGGGGGCGGCGAGGACTTCCTGGCAACCTACAAGGGTGGAGAGTGGGTCGACGTCGAGGCGTCGGGCGGCGGCTTCTGGATGCCCACCGGCTACATCTGTGAATGGGACGAACTTCCGACGTCGGATTCCGGGGCGGGTTCATGAACGACAGGACGATCGACGACAAGCGGGCGCTCCACCATCTGATGGGTCTGCTGGCGGTAGAAGGGCTGAGTGGCCGCGAGAAGGCGGTGGCCAACGAAGTCAAGCGACGGGCCCGGGCGGCGGGCTGTCGACCCTCCTGGATCAAACACGACGACGCCCACAAGCGGATCGGCGAGGGCTACGAGGTGGGCAATCTGATCATTCAGTTGCCCGGCACGACCCGCACACCTCGCCGACTGCTGGCCAGCCACCTGGACACGGTGCCGCTCTGTCGAGGGGCCGAGCCCGTTCGACGTGGCAAACGGATCGTCTCCCGGGGGCCTACGGGGCTTGGCGGGGATAACCGCACGGCCGTCGCTTGCCTGGTGACCGTGCTGGAACGGATTCTGACGAAGGGACTTCCCCATCCGCCTCTCACGTTTCTTTTCACCGTGGGAGAGGAGGTCGGACTGAAAGGGGCACGCAACCTGCGTGTAACCGATCTGGGTCGGCCTCGTCTCGGCTTCAACATTGACGGGGGGGACCCCGCGGACATGTGGATCGGCGCACTCGGTGCCGATCGCTGGAACGTCGATATCCATGGCCGCTCGTCTCACGCCGGCGTTCACCCGGAGCACGGAGTTTCCGCATCGCTGATCGCCGCACGGGCGATCGCGGACGTATCGAAACGCGGCTTCTTTGGGAAAATCGTGAAGGGCGGACGCCGGGGTACATCCAACGTCGGCGTCATCACCGGTGGAGAGGCGACGAATCAGGTCACCGATCACGTGTTCGTCAAGGGCGAGTCTCGCTCCCACGATGAGGCGTTCGTCGACACGATCACGGACACCTACAGGAAGGCCTTCGAACGCGCCGCACGAGGCGTACGCAATCACAAGAAACAGACGGGGAAAATCCGTTTTCGCGCCAACACCGACTATCGGCCTTTTCGACTCGAGCGGGACGCTCCAGTCGTGAAGATCTCGCGGGGCGCAGCCCGGGACGTCGGGCTCAAGCCATCCCTTCGATACGCAGACGGTGGGCTGGATGCCAATCATCTGAATCGAAAAGGCATCCCGACGGTCACCCTCGGCGCCGGTCAGCACTCTCCGCATACGGTTGACGAGTATATTGAGGTCTCCGAATACCTCGACGGATGCCGTCTGGCTCTCCGAGTCGCCAGCGACACCGATTGACCGGATCTCGAGAGCCGCGTATGTAATGGGCGGGAGAACCCGCGATCTGCGGAAATGGGGCACTCATGCAGGCCAAGCGACGTCTCGTTGTTGTCATCTTCGTCATGTCTCTCGCAGTCCTCGGTGGAACCGTGGCCTGGACCGAGGATCGTTGCGGCGTCGCCGAGGGTCTGACGCTGCAGAGTTCTGAACCCCTCCAGCTGGGTAGCGATGTCTTCGAGCTGAACGTCCGTCCGCTGCCGTTTGAACTCGAGAGATCCGGCGAACAGCGTGTGTCGATCGAACTCGTCCTCCGGCAGATCGATGCCGGCTCCACACCGGCAGGCAGAACCCACACCCAACCGTTGCGGGTCCAGGGGAGTTGGTCGCTTTACACGGTCGGCGGCGATGTGATCCGGGGACAACTCGCTGAAGGCGTGGTGCAGGCCGGTACCGCGATGAGCGCGGAGCTGTCGCTCCCGCGGCCGGTTCCCAGCGGAGAGTATCGTTTCGTCATCGAACTCGAGGGCGATCCGTCGTCCGCCTGTCCGACATACCCCCTGCGCCTGAATTATCGACTCGATGCCGACGAGCTCTTCTCGCCGATCGCGTCCTCCGCTGACCCGAGCCAACGATCGATGAACACACGAGTCAACCTGCTGGGGCAGGTCGACATCCGCGACAGCGAAGACTCCAGCGATATCTGGGGTTATTCCGACGGAACGACCTATCTGGCGATCATGGGTAGCCAGGCCGGCACGTTATTTATCGATGTGACGGATCCGACGCAGCCGGTGCAAGTCGCGTTCATCGGCGGACCCAATTCCGCGTGGCGAGATATCAAGACCTACCAAAACTACGCGTACATCGTGACCGAGGGTGGAGGATCGCTGCAGGGTCTTCAGATCGTGGATCTCTCGGACCCCCTGGCGCCTATACTGGTCAACACCTACACCCAGAACTTCGCAACGGTTCACAATATCTGGATCGACACCGAACGCGGGCACGCCTGGCTCGTTGGTACAAACGCGGGAGCACGCATTCTCTCGTTGGCCGACCCGGTCAACCCCGTCGAGATCGGCACGTTCGGATCGCGTTATGTCCACGACGTATTCGTCAAGGGCAACACGGCCTACCTGTCCGAGATCTTCTCGGGTCTTCATGAGATCGTCGACGCGACAGATCCGGGCAATCTACAGATCCTTTCGACCTGGAGTACGCCGTTCAACTTCACGCACAACTCGTGGCCGAGTAGCGATTTGAGCATCGTGGTAACGACGGACGAACAACCCGGCGGCCATCTTGCGACCTATGACATCAGCAATCCGAATGTGCCGGGCACGCTGATCAGCGAGTTCGAGCCCGACAGCAATGCGATTGTTCACAACACGATTTTTGATGACGTGCCGGGCAAGCGCGTTGCGATGTCTCACTATCGACTCGGCTTCGAGTACGTCGATCTACAACGACCCGGCTTCCCCGTCGCACTCGGTAACTACGACACGTACCCGCAGAGTGATTCCGGGTTTGGGGGCGCCTGGGGCGTCTACCCCTTCGACCCCAGGGGCTACTTCTACATCAGCGATATCCAGAGTGGACTGTTCGTCCTGGAATACGCTCCGACGGGCGGAACGCTGACGGGCAAGGTCGTGCAGTCCGACGGCGGAAGCGCGATCCCGGCGGCGACCATCTTGCTCCTCAACAGTCAGGAGATCCTGACGGCGAATCTCAACGGCGAGTTTGGGTCTTACATCGACAGCGGACCGGTCGTGCTGCGGGTCTCCGCTCCCGGCTACAGCACGAAGTTCGTCTCTCCCGGGACGCTGCCCCTCGACGGTGGGATCGATGTAGAGGTCGAGTTGGTCTCACTCCCCCGAACGACGGTGCAGGGCACGGTGATCGACGCCGGCACGGCAGCCCCAATTGTCGGTGCGGAGGTGAGTATCGTCGGTGGCAACACGCCGGTGGTGACGGACGGTTCCGGACACTACGTGCTGCCGGACGCCGCCATCGGGCAGCGTGTCATTACGGTCGATGCCCTCTCGTATTCGGGTTCCGAGAGTCTCGTCGTTCTCAAGACCGGCCAGAGTTCAATCGTCGACTTCCAACTCGAGGCCGCTCGTTACGTGGACACGATTGAGATTGACAATGGATGGGTCTACGACACTCAGAGTACGGCGACCCAGGGCCACTGGAGGCGGGTCGATCCGGTCGGGACGGGCGGAGGCACGATCGAGCCGGCGGACGATCACACACCGTCACCCGGTATCCGCGCGTGGGTCACGGGGCAGGGTCTCATGGGAGGGGCCGCCGAATTCCAGGACGTGGACGGCGGCACCGCGGCGATCTTCAGCCCCACCATCGACCTGAGCGGCATGCAGAATCCCGCATTCAGTTACTTCCGCTGGCTTTCCACGACGGCCGGCTCGCTGGACGGCGGGACCTTCCGCGTCCAGATTTCCGACGACGCCGGCGCCACGTGGAACACGGTCGAGCAACTCACCAAGGAGGCAAACTCCTGGACTCGCTCGGTGATACCCGTGGTTTCCCACATCGCCGTCAACGATCAATTCCGCGCGCGGTTCGCGTGTGAAGCGATTCCGGAGTTGGACCAGCAACGCATTCTCGAGTGTGCGTTTGATGACATCAGCATTGTTGAGGAGTGCCGCTCTCGAGTGGTGACGGGAGGTTCCGACCTCGACGCCGATGGCCAACTCGACGGTTGTGACCCCTGTGCCCTGGATCCAGGAAATGACATCGACGGCGACGGCATCTGCGGCGACGTCGATAATGCACCCTATGCGGCCAACGCCGGTCAGACCGACGGCGACGGCGACGGAGTGGGCGACGTGGCCGACAACTGCCCGGCGATATCCAACACCGTTCAGAGCGATCTGGATCTCGATGGTCTGGGGGACGCGTGTGACGCCGATATCGACAACGACGGAGTTGAAAACACTGCAGACACGGACCAGGACGACGACGGAATCCTGGACGTCACCGACGTTTGCGTGACCCGATCGGACCCGGCGCAGATCGATCGCGATCTGGATCTTGAGGGTGATGCCTGCGACACGGACGACGGGGTGGTTCATGGACTGCATGTCGACGGCAATGGGCTGACATGGGCCCCCGAGTCGGGTGTCGATGGATACAACGTCTATGCCGGCGAGATTGGCGCCGAACTGCTTCTGGAGTTTGCGTCCTGTCGAGTGTCAAATCTGTCCCGAACCGATTTCTACGATCTCTTCATCCCCGAACCCGGTGCCGGAACGTTCTTCCTGGTGACGGCAGTTGTCGGCGGTGTGGAGGGACCGTTCGGTGAAGGGCGAGACGGGTTGCCGCGATCCATCGCGCAGCCGTGTTCCGCCAACCCATGACTCGTTCTCTCATCAGTCGGCGATTTCGCACTTGGGTGGCAATCGCGCTCCTGAGCGCAGTGTGCGCTCCTGCGATGGCCCAGAAATGGAAGCCGGTCGAGGACCAGAACAAGGCACGGCAAGATGAACCGGTCGTCGAGAGGGTTCCGGTTCGCTACCGCGTGATCGCGACGGACCTCAGAATCAACCGTCGCTCGCTCGGGGAATCGACCCACTCGATACGCGGAGTTCCCGCCGAGCCCGTCGATGCGCTGACCTATGACGGACAGGGACACACCCGGCTGAAAGGGGAGGCGGTGATCGAAGTCGATCCCGTCCATCAGCGCGGACTCGTCTTCGCGCGATGGCAGGATGACCACGGCGCCTGGCAGCTTCAGCAGACTTACTTTCATCATCCCGAACACTCGTCCGGTGTCCGGCTTGGCCGTTCTCGCAAGGATGTGGAGGACCTGCTGAATCTCGGGATCGCCCGCAACGTCTACATCCACGGTGATACCGGAGGGGGGACGCCGGTCCTGCCAACGGTCTTTGCGTATCTGGCTACCTGGGGTTTCGTGGAGGTCGATCTCGATGGTGAGCTCTTTCCGAATTCGTTCGGTTGGCCGGGCCCCGAGCGTTGGATCGGCCATACGATGTTGACGGAGGGCGTCATCGACGACTCCGATGGCACCGTCCGGGCCATCGCGGGAGAGATCTACGACCCAAAACGCCACAAGAGCCAGGGCGAAGTGGACCGCCAGGATATGGAACTTCACATCGCGTTCCACGACGAGCGGTATCCGCTGACCGAGAATCGACCGGCGATGTTCGCCTTCAAGATCCACCTGATCTTCGAGGACGTCGTGCTCCACATCGTCGATACGCAGGAGCCCCTGGACTTCAGTCAGGCGGAGGCCATCCTCGAGTCGATGCGCCCCACTCTTGGTAGCGACGGGCTCTGAGCGGTCACTTCCGTCGCAGTCCTCGGGTGAAGACCTTCCCCTGGATGATCTTGTGGGCCGGCTTTCCCGCCATCATCCGGAGGCGGGCGAACTGCTGACCACAGCCGTGGCAGTGACCTTTGCCTTCGGTGAAATCCTCGACGATCCGCTCGACGAAACACTTGACGAGCCCACCTCGCCCGCCCTTCGAATACCGGTATAGTGCGGTGCGGCAGCCGGCGCAGAAAATGTGTATCGTTCGCCGTTCCGGGCTTCCTTTTCGGGCCATGATCGCGCCTCGGAATTAAACTACTATAAGAATCTGGAAGCGGTCTGCGCGGTTGTCCAGATATGCGTCATCACAGGATCCGGGTTACCAATTAATGCTTGGAACCCATCGCGGATTTACCGTACTCCAACCTTTGAGACAAGTTGAGGAAGATCTAGTGACCCACACCTTGCGTAGATTCGGGCCGGGCCCGCTGGTACTGCTGTGCCTGCTGGTGACTGCTGTCTCTGCTGGAGACGATCGCATCGCGACGGATGCTGCGAAGCAGGACTGGGAGAAGGTGACCGAGACCTGGTTCGACGATCTTCAGCCTGGAAAGACCGTTCACCTGACGAACCCCCACGGCAACGTCTACTGCCGGTTCGGCGGCTATGAGCCCCGGGTCGAGATCATCGGCACATTTCAGAGACTCGACGATCAAGCGTTGCCGGCGCTGACCGTGCGGCGAACCATCGCCGCGAACGGTGATCTGGAGGTGGAGGCGGTTTTCGGCGACGGAGCGGCCTCCGGTGACGGAAGCCCGCGCGTGCGGCGGGACCGTGTCGACATCGTCGTGTTCCTACCCAAGGGGATTCACCTGGAGGTTCAGACCGAAGACGGCATGGTCGAGGCCAAGAAACTCCAGAGCGATTTCGGGTTTCGTTCTTCCACGGGAACCCTGATGGCACGCGGCATCAAGGGAACGGTCCATGCGTCCTCGGATCGCGGAAGACTCCAGGTCTTCCTCGACAACGGCCATACGGATCAGCTTCAGGAGTTTGTCACCGTGACCGGTGAGATTGAACTGACGCTCTGGGAGGATGCCACGCAGGATGTGACGCTTGCGACCTCCGGCGAGATCAGCACGGACTTTTCGTTACAGTTTGAATACAAGAATTTTGAGGAGCCGGGCAAGATCGCGACGGCGACGACCAATGGCGGTGGACCGGCGGTCCGACTGCACTCGCAACGCGGTCCGATCCGACTTCTCCGACAACAACGAGACTTTACGCCGGCAGAGAACCGATAGGGGGCCTCCGTGTCTAAGACACAGACCGATTCAAGGAAATGGGTGATCGCGACCTGCGTCGTCGTGACGCTTCTCGCTCTTGGGACGCTCGTCGTCACCGCCGAGGAGCAGGCAGTTGAGAACGAAAGGCCTCGACTGGCAGAGGTCAGCGCACCGGTCACACCGTTCGTGTGGGACGGCGACGTGCGAACCCTACCGAAGCCCGAGGAATGGAAGCCGGGAGACCCCGTCCGCGAGATTCCTCGACGGTACTACCCAAAACCGGGCTTCGTCGATTTCGATCCGATCGGCGGTCGAGATCCGCTATTCGAGTTGCAGAGCGCGTTCGATTCGTCACGCGGATCGGCGGACGACAATGATCAAGACCGTGCGGCCCTGGGCGGTGATCCGTTTGGTACGCCGTCACGGAACTTCCCGGGCTTCGCAGCTACTGGAGCCGGAGTCCCGGATACAGTCGGCGACGTTGGCCCTAACCATTTCATTCAGAGCGTCAACGCATCGGGCGGCGCGAGGGTTCGAATCTGGGACAAGGCTGAGCCGACTCCCAATCAACTGGCGGACTTCTTCATGGATTCGCTCGGTAGCGGGCAATGCGGTTCCGGTTTCGGTGACCCGATCGTCCTCTACGACCGCGAAGCCGACCGGTGGATGATCAGCGAGTTCGCAACATCCGGAAACAACAACTGCGTGTACATCTCGCAAACCTCCGACCCGGTGTCGGGCGGCTGGTTCGCGTATGCGTTCAGCGGGCCGTCGTTCCCCGATTACCCGCACTACGCCGTCTGGCCAACCGACGCGAACGGCGGACTGGGTTCTTATCTTGTCACCGTCAACGACGGGCCGAGTGTCTGGGCGATGGATCGCGGGAACATGCTTGTCGGAAACGCTGCGACGTTCCAGCGATTCACTCTTCCGAACCTTCCCGGTTTCGGTTTCGAGACGGCGACCGCAGCCGATATCGATGGTCCAAACCAGCCGGACTCCGGCGAGCCCGGGATCATCATGCGACACCGAGACACCGAGAGTCACAGCGGACCCGCGGCGCCGGGAGACCTCCTCGAGATGTGGGAGTTCGACGTCGATTGGGTCAACAGCGGAAACTCCACGCTGACCCAGCTCACCAGCATCGATGTTGCGGAGTTCGACTCAAGCCTCTGTGGTTTGACATCGTTCAACTGTTTTCAACAGCCGGGGACGGGAACGACTCTGGATCCTCTTCGCGAGGTGATCATGCACCGGCTGCAGTACATGCGACACGGTGCCGGATTCGAGACCATCGTCGGCAACTTCGTGACCGATATCGACGGCGCGAACACCGGCGGCATTCGCTGGTTCGAGCTTCGTCGCAATAACTCGTCCGATCCATGGAGTCTCGAGCAAGAGGGAACCTGGTCGCTCGCAGATGGCGATAGCCGTTGGATGGGTGCAAGCGCCATGGACCAGTCGGGCAACATCGCGCTGGCTTACAACGTCTCCTCGACGTCGACGTTCCCCAGTCTTCGCTACACCGGACGTACCTTCGATGCACCGCTCGGCATGATGACGCAGGGTGAGAACATCATTCATGACGGCACCGCGTCGAGTGGCACCAACCGCTACGGCGACTACGCCGCGATGGGTCTAGATCCGACCGACGACTGTACGTTCTGGTTTACCGGGGAGGACAACACCTCCAGCGTTTTCCGGACACAGATCGCGTCGTTCCGTTTCGAGGCCTGTGGTTGCGAGACACCGCCGACCCCGTTGGTGGCCGATGCCGAGACCAATGGTGACAATCAGATCGATGTCACGTGGAACGACGCGGATCTTGGATCCGTCGTCGAGTATCGGGTCCGTCGATCGCGCACGATGGGTGGGCCTTTCACGTTGGTCGCAACGATTCCGGACAGTAGTCCGGGTGTTGGAAACTCCAACGGCTATCTGTTCTCGGATACCGATGTGTCCGGTGGATTGACGTACTATTACATCGTTCAGGCGTTCGATGGCGAAGCCTGTATCTCTTCGCCTTCCGCTGAGGTCAGCGATACGGCTACCGGAACGTGCCTGTTGGCGCCGTTGTTCGGTGGGTTGGACTCGGCAACCGGCAACCCGTTCGGAGTGTGTAGCATCGATCTCGCCTGGACCGCCGCCACGGCCGAGTGCTCGGGCCCGATCAGTTACAACATCTATCGTTCGACGGCAGTTCTGTTCGAGCCGGGTCCCGCGAGCCTCCTGGTTTCCGGTCTTACAGCAACGGACTTCAAGGATCTCAATTCGTTGGTCGATGGTGTCAACTACTTCTACGTGGTCCGGTCCGTCGACGAGACGAACGGCAAGGAAGACACGAACGTCATCAAACGACAGGTCGTTCCTCAGGGCGTCGGCGGGCAGGATTGCATTACGGGAAGCGGTTGCGAAGACAACCCATTCGTTGATGTCCAGCCGAACGGGCCGCTGACGGTGTGTTCCGAGTCGGTTCCAACGCTGACCGGAAACCTCACGAACGGTGTCGGTCCTTTCGTGTACCAGTGGACCAAGGACGGGATCGATATTCCCGGTGCGACTAACGAGGCCTTCACGCCGACGGATCTTGGTGTTCACGCTTACAACCTCAAGACTCGGGCGATCTCGTGTCCGGATACCGTGTTCGACGGTCTGGACACGGAGTTCAACGTCGTCAATCAGCCATTCTTCAATGGCGTGGGAACCGTTACGAATCCTCAGAACGACACGTGTACACTCAACGTCGACTGGGATCCGGCGACCAGTGTCTGTGCTGGCCCTATTCGGTACTTCGTCTATCGCGACACCGATTCGAACGTCGAGACGACGCCCCAGAATCTGATCGCCGGCGGCATCCTGTCGGATTCGTTCTCCGATACGGCAGGGCTGGATGACAGTGTTCAGTACTTCTACGCCGTTCAAGCTGCCGATGACGAGACGGATGTCCCGGATGGCAACGCTGTGTCGCGGAGCGGTACGCCTGACGGCCCGTTCAATGGAATCCAACCGTTCTTCTTCGAGGACTTTTCGTCCGCGAACTCTCTGAACGGCTGGACTATCACGACCGGACCCGGTAACCACAACTGTGGCGAGTGGTTCCTCAGCAGTGGTTCGTCGGAGCGGCCCTCGAACGGTAGCGGCCAGTACGTGACGGCAAATTCCCGGTGCCAACCGTTGCTTCCGCTGACTTCGGCCAGCCTCGATACGCCGGCGATCGACGTCTCGATCGTCAGCGGTCTCATTGGGGTCACGTTGGAGTACGACATCTACTACAACCACCAAGATGGCGACGATGCCACCGTCGAGGTCTGGGACGGTGCGCAGTGGGTCGTGCTGTGGGCGGACTCCAATAGCGACTTCAACAGCCATGCCGTTCACGATGTCACGGCATACGCCGTCGGCAATCCGAACTTCAAGGTTCGCTTCAACTACCAGAATGCCAACGGCGACCGTTGGTTCTCCATCGACGATGTCGAGGTCAAGACGGAGGCCGTCGTGGTCTGTGACACCGGTCTGGGCGGCCCGTACGCAGTTCCTCTCGGGGCGGGGTTGACGGATCCGATCCGCGGCGATCGCGTCAATGTGTCGGGCAGCGAGATCGACGTTAGCTGGGATACCAGTTGCGGCGCGACGGAGTTCAACCTGCTGTACGGTGATCTGGGCAACGTATCGACGGTGGCACTATCCGGCAGTGAGTGCAGCCTCGGCAGCAGTGGTTCCTACTCCTGGACCAGTGTCCCGGTAGGAAACCTGTTCTTCCTGATCGTCGGTAGCGATGGCATCGATGTTGAGAGCAGTTGGGGAACCGACAGCAACCTCGGTGAGCGGGGAGCCCTGGCGGCGTCCGGCGAATGCGGAGCCGCATTCAAGGACGTCGCAAACACCTGCGAGTAAGCGTTCGAGTCTCTCAAATAGAAAGCCCCTCCCGAATCTCGGGAGGGGCTTTTTCTTGGTCGCGTGCAAACCCGGACTACAGCGGGAAGAGCGTCTCCAGCAGGTCATCGGTCTGATTCTGCCAGGCCGCCCAGCCGATACCGGTAGGAACCTCGCCGCCGACCGGACGATACCCGCGGTCCCGCAGGAATGCGCGGAAGTCGGAGTTGGAGTCCCTCATGTCCCAGGCCTCATGGGGCGAGCGCAGGTCGTACGTGCCCCAGTCCTGGTAAATCGTCAACGGTTGCTCGTCGGCATTCCGAACCTTCGCTTTCAGCGCGTCGAGTTGCCCGCCAAAGAGGATGGCCGACTGAGTCAGGACCTGACCGAAGATGCCGGGTTGCTCGAGGGCCGTGAAGTAAGCAGCGTAGCCGCTTCCTCCGGCTCCAAAACTGGCGCGACCGGCTGCCTCTGCAATGGTGCGATAGGTCTCGTCCACCACCGGCACAATCTCTGTCGCCAGGAGAGCCGCCATGCCTTCCCGGTTGGGCGGCCCCGGGGTCCGCTCACCGGCGTGGAGAAACACGCCGATGACCGGTGCCACGGTCTTTCCGATCAAGTTGTCGAGCGCGTTCTTCATGCCGCCGTCGTCGAGCGCTTCGTCCCCACCGTGAAAATAGATCACGGGTAGTCGGCCCGTCATCTCGTCGTAGCCCGCGGGTAAGTAGGCGCTGAAGACCTGCGTGCGACCCTCGACGACCTTACTCTCAAGCGTGTGCTCGACGATCTTGCCCTGTCGATCCGCGCCGGCCTCGTCCAGGTACCACGGCTTGCGCCAGGCGGGCATTGCGAACCAGGACAACTCGCCGTCTTGCCCGTCCGGTTCCGTTCGGTCGTTGAGCGGGTCGACAATGTTCTCTTCGAAGTTCTTGATGAACCCGTAATTAACCCGCGCATTGGGCTCGAAACGAGCCGTGTAGTAGAAAAGATCGGTTCCAGCCACGCGTGTCATGGGGTCTTCACGGCGGGCGCCGATGATGTCGCCTCTGACGCCCACGTCGTTCGCCTCGCCACGATAGACGAAGTGGACAAGGTCCATTCCCTCGATGATCGGGAAGCTGACCTGGCTTGCGAGGTACTCGTCTATCGTCGCGCTCGGTTCGGTCGCAGACTCGAGCTGGCGAAGAAACGACGCAAACGTCGAGCCCGCAGGCATCGCGGTGGTCATCGTCTTCATGCTCTCGTCGAAGGCGTTCGAGAGATCGACTCGCGCGATCTCGTTCATGCTTCGGGCGAAGAGCCCGCCGTCCGCAAACGCGACCTGTGACCAGGACAACTCCTCGAAGAGGGGTATCTGTGCGATCTCTTGATAGCCGTCCGGAGTTGCGCGAGCGAGATGAAGCGTACCGGCCTTGGTGATGATCACCAGATGATCATCGAGAAGCGTGATGAATCCGTCACCCGGCTGCCGGGACTTCCAGACGGACTCGCCCGTCTCGACGCTGACACAAGTAAGAACCCGACCGGTCACGCCGTATAGATGTCCGTCATGCACGACGGGGGTCACGTAGGTTCCCCGAATCGAGTTGGAGTTCCACAGTTCCTCGACGGCATAACCGAGTTCCGGGTCCGGTTTGACCTGGATCATCGAAGAGCCATCCGTCGTGTTACTGAGGAGGAATCGGCCTTCGCCTGCCGCGACCGGGTTCATGCTGCCACTTCCGATGGCGCGTCCATCGCCCTGATGTTCGTATTCGAAGGCTATCGTGCCGGCCGAGGCGTTGATGCCGAACAACTTCTTGTTGCTCGCGGCGATGACCAGTCGTTTCCCGCCGATAAGGGCGACGGTCGGGGACTGGTAGGCGACCTGGTCCGTACCGAGGGTCCATTTCAGTGCGCCGGTTTCCGGGTCGAACCCTCCGACCGCTTTCCCGCCTCCGGTGTCGGTGGGCTCTTCTTCTACCTCGCCTTCCTCGGCGTCGGCATCCGGAGGAGGAGGTGGTGGGTCTCCCAATTCCACGACGAGAACGCCATCGACCAGGATCGGCGACGTGGAGAATCCGTAGTGAGGCTTTGGAATCTCGTGGTTCTCGACCAGGTGAGTGCGCCAGAGTTCCTTGCCGGACTTCAGTTCCAACGCGAACAGTTCGCCCCACGCACCTAGCATGTAAACGCGCCCGCCGGCGACGAACGGCGTCGCGATCGGGCCATCGTGGGACCCGTCGTGGCCGTTGTAGATGGGTCCGATCTGGGCGCGCCAGACCTCCTCACCGGTCGTCGCATCGACGGCGGACAGAAGGTCAAGATCGCCACTGGAGAAGCCGCCGATCACCAGACCCTGGGTGGCGACCAGAGACGCGTACCCGGAGCCGTAGTCGTGCTTCCAGTTCAACTCCAGCCCGGTCTCGTCGGTGATCCCGCCGACCCCCTGGAGGGCGCCGTCGAGGTTGGGGCCGCGGAACGAGGGCCAATCCAGTTGCCCCTCGGCAGCGATCGCACCACCCGTCGCGGCGACGGTCATCAGGCAGAAGACAATCATCGTTGGGACTCTTCGACTCATCATGTTCACTCCGCGTGCCGCCGAAAGTCGACCTTGAAAGTCGATCCGGCTTGCGTCCAGTCGCCTTCAATCAGGGATCCGGATTCGTTCATCGTGCCTTGATAGGTGCTCTGGGCGGCCGGGATGTCGAACGTTACGCCCCGATCCTCCCCGATTGCGATCTCGGCGATCGGGGTATCGGCCCCGCCTTGATCGAGATTCTTGATCGAACCCCCATAGCCCTCCTCGGCACCGCTGAGGTTCAGCACCAACCGGAGCTTGTGAGGGCCAGCGACGATCATACCGTGCCAGGTGCCCGGTAGGCCCTTGCCGGCCACGCCGTCACCGGTGAAATCGGCATAGAAATCCTTGTCGTAGTCCGCCGGTCTCTCACCCCGGGTCATGGAGAACGGGATCGCCTGCCCGCCCTGTTCGAACGTCCCGGCCAGCGAGTTTTCATCTTCCGACAACGTGCCGTTGAATGTCGGGTCCCCCGGCACCTCGGGGATGGAGAAGCTGGCGCTGCCTTCTTCCACCGAGACGCCCGCCATGGCGACCTGTCGAATTCCCTGGGAGGGGACATCGATCCGTGCTTTCCAGCTGCCGTCGTCACCCTTCTCGAGCGCGACCGTGACGGCGATCGCGCCGCTTGGCACCTGGATATCTCCGGCCCAGAATCCGGCGAAAGCATCGTCTCCGGCCGCAGAGGCGACCGAGATCGCCGAGAGCAGCAGGGTCGCCGCGAAGCAGGTTTTCAATCTAGATTTCATCATGGCTCCTCGAGTGGATTAGTGTGTCGGATGAGGCCATTGATTACACCTCAGACCGCGGCGACCCGCAAGGGCTGGAGGGGGCGCCAGAGGGGGATACGGAGAGCCACCCTGCGAAGTTTCACGGTCGAGGCGAGTTGTGAATTGTTGTAAAAATGGGCCCTCGGCATTCGCCGTGGGTTGAGGAGCGGGTAAAGGGGTCGCGATGTTCGACGAACAGTCCATTCTCGTCACCGGCGGCGCGGGGTCCTTCGGTCGAGATTTTGTTCGAAATCTCCTGAGGCGCCACGCCCCCCGTCGAGTGGTCGTGTTCTCCCGCGATGAGTTCAAGCAGTTCGAGATGCGAAACGAGATGGGCTCGCGTGTCTTGCAGTTCGTGCTCGGTGACGTTCGCGACCGCGATCGTCTCGTCGAGGCCATGCGGGGCATCGATCTCGTCGTTCACGCTGCGGCGCTCAAACAGGTTCTGGCGGCAGAGCAGAATCCGATGGAATGCATCAAGACGAACATCCACGGTGCGGAGAACGTGATCTCGGCTTCTCTGGCAAACGATGTGAAGCGGGTGGTTGCTCTCTCAACGGACAAGGCGGCCAGCCCTGTGAGTCTCTACGGCGCGACGAAATTGGCCGCCGATCGACTCTTCGTCGCGGCAAACAATATCGCGGGCCAGCATCCGACCTTGTTCTCCGTCGTACGCTACGGGAACGTTGTCGGGTCTCGAGGCTCCGTCCTTCCTCTCTTTCGTGCACAACTGGCCGCCGGCAAGGATGAGCTACCGATCACGGATCTGCGCATGACGCGTTTCTGGATCACCAGCGATGAGGCCGTCTCGTTCGTCAGCGCGGCCTTCCAACGGATGCAGGGCGGCGAGATCTTCGTTCCGCGTCTTCCTTCCGTTCGAATCGAGGATCTTGCACGATCGCTCGACGAATCGGTTTCTCTGCGGGAGATCGGTATTCGTCCCGGCGAGAAGCTCCACGAGATGATGTGTCCGGAGGCAGACTCCCATCACACGCTTGAGTTCGCGGACCATTTTGTGATCTACCCGAACACCGAGAACAGCGAGCGAGAGGTTGATTACACTCGTAATCTACTAGGAGAGATCGGCAAGCCGGTCGACCCTGGATTCGAGTTCTGCTCGAATTCGAACGAACGATTCCTCACCGTGGAGCAGCTGCGGGAGATCAACCGCCAGAGTTGAAGCGTCACTCGTAGAACTTCAGGAGTTTTCGTTCAACCCGCTCGAAGTTGTGGAAATTCTTCAGCTTTCTCAGGTCTCGGGCGCGGGGGCTCATCAACCCCAGTTTGAGAAGCACGCCAAGCAGCGGATTAGGTGGGCGAACGTTGAACGGGATCAGGTTGAAGTCGAACAGTTTCGGGATCGGTTGGCCATCCGAGTCTTCAACGACCATGACATTCATCGAGTGAAGGTCCACGTCGTATAGTTCTGCCTCGTGAAACAGCTTCACCATCTGACGAACATGCTCGAACAGTGACGGCGGTAGCTTCCCCTCGTGGCGTCGGTAGTAAAAGTAGTACAGCTCGCCGTCGAGCCGTTCCTGCATGAACCCGCGTACGTCGTCGACGACGAGTGTCCCATACGGGCGAGCAACGTACCTTGCCATTCCGGGAGCCTCGTAGAATGCCAGATTCCGCGAGTACTCGAACTCTTCAAGGCGGACCGGGTGTTTGCGCGCGTGGCGTTCCAACGCAGACAGCTTGTAGATCTTCAGCGCAACTTGTTGGCCGTTCCAGATGGCGTTGTACACGCCACTACGCCCACCCTCGCCCAGGCGATCGAGCACCTGCACATCGCCGATGGTTCGGTTTTCGAACGACGGGGGGTCGGTATCGCTATGCGTTGTGGGGAGACTCACCGACCACGATCCACTTGTCGGAGAAGACACGGGCGACGGGAATTACACGTCGAATCTTGATGCCGGCTTCACGGAACTCATCTTCCATCTCGCGTCGAGAAACTCGCTCGAGTGGAGTCTTTGTCATCCTGAGGGCACTCTTGATCTTCCACTTCAGATAGCGCGGCGTGTAGCAATGCCGGTAATCGATGATCAACCAGCGGCGGGAGACTCGACCCATCTCTCGAAGGATTCGAACTCGCGTTGCGGGATCGACGTGAAACATGAATCGGATGGACATCACGCAGTCGACCGAGCTATCAGGCATCGGGAGCGCCTCGGCATCCGCCTGGACGTACCCGGCAAACCTCTCGAGATCGTTGAACTTGCTTTGCGCCTCGACCATCATTTCCAGGGAGATGTCGCTTCCGATCACCAGGTGTCCACGCTCGGCAAGACTCCCGGTGAATCGTCCGGTTCCGCAAGGGATGTCCAGGACCGACTCGACGCCATCGGTCTCGTCGAGCGCCTTGCAGATCGCCTTCCACTTCTTGATGTTTCGCCGTACTCTCCGAGGTTCGCCGAACCGATGAAAGTCGTAGTCGCTAGCTACCGCGGATTCCCGGTAGAACTGTTTCTTGTACGCGTAGCCGTGCTCAGTCGGGCGACTGGGGTCATCTTTAGAAGGTTTGCGCGCCTGGTCCATCGTCGAGCTTTTTGTAGTGGAGTTATGCGGGAAAGTCAAGCGAAGCGTCGTGCCAACGGAACCCGGACGGGTCGATAGACGGCGAAAGCGGACTATCGGGCCAGCTCTTGCGGTGCGCGAGAGAGTGGTATTTCACGGGGGCCACGTCGTTGGGCGCATCGCCATGAAACAAGCTGGCCAGGTACTGGATCTGACCACGCCCGACGCCGAGCTCGTATTGCCCGCCACCGTAAAGTGAAATCGACGCATCGAGGAAGTGATCGTAGGCGTCGAACAGGGTTCGGAGTCTTCCAAACCGTGAGGGTTTCATGTTCAGAATCGTTGGCCGGTAAGGCAGCCCTTTCAGATCGTCGATACTGTGGATATTGGCGTCCCAACTGACACGGTCGCGATGGGGTCCAAGGACCCGCGCACACTCGGCGTCATCGGCGGGGTCCTCAAGGATGGCGTCCGGAAGGCCCTCCGCGATCGTCTTGTACATCGCAGGGTGGGGGGGCGGGCCGCTGAACGAACCCACGTAGAGCCCCTTGAGATCCACGACACGGATGTTCCCTAGCTCGCCCAGCCGGTCGACGAAATGGGGCGTCCACGACGCGTCGTAGTCAATCTTGACCTCCAGTGAGGGCTTGTCGATCCTGCGGGCAAGAACGGGTTCGACGCTTGGAGGGTTGCCGAGGGACATCGACGCCGCGAAACGAACAGGTTGGGGGCGGCGTTGGAGAATTTCAGCCAGGGTGGTGTCCGACTGGCGCAGCGCGAGGTCCAGCGCTGCACTCTCGAACGCCCAGCGCCGGTAGTTGCGGGATGCCGGCGACTCGGGGGGTGCCGGAAACAGATCCAGGGTATCCAGATGTCGACTGAAATCGTCGAGCGTGAATGTCCCGGCAAGATTCAGAGTCGCTCCCCGGTCGAGGAAGGACCGCTGCTCGTCCGCCGAGTAATTGACGTCCTCTCCTAGCCCGTCGTGTCCCCCACCCTGCAAACAGACTGTCGTCGTGAGACGAGTCCAGCCTCCGTTCGCGATCTGCTGCTGGTGGAGTCGATAGCCGTCGATCGTGACCGGCAGATCTGCCAGACGTTCGTATAGCGACGTCATCGTGTCTGGGCCGCCGCGGACTTCCAGACCAGGTGGATTCCGAACGCGCGTCCGGGAGCGAGAGGGGACTTGTCGTCCGCCGACCGGAAGTAGGACTCGTCCAGCAGGTTTTCGCCACTCACGTGCAGAGCCCAGTCGGTGGAGAGGTCATAGCGGATCGCGGCGCTCAGAAGCTGCACGGATGGAATGGCGACCTCACCGGAAGGGGCGAAATGGTCCTTCGCCCCTCGTACTCGAAGACGGGCCCTCCAACTCCAGCGACCCGTTCGATGGGAGACCCCGACGAATGCCTCATGAGGTGGGATGTCGGCTAATTCGTCACCTGTTCCGTCATCCTCGCCGCGGATCAGATGGCCACCCCACTGCAACATCCAGTCGCCCTCGAACCGTCTCAGTCCTTGAAGCTCTACCCCGTTGATGGTCCCGGAGGTCAGGTTAACGAAGCTGCGAAGCTCGTCTGGACCGATGGTCACCCGTTCGATGTAGTCGTCGATTCGGTTTCGGTACAACGCGAATGAGACCAAAGACCGTTTGCCGATCCTGCGGGTCGAGAACTCTGCGTTCAGGGAGCGTTCGGAGTCGAGGTCGGGGTTGCCGACTACCCGGCCACGACCGGTGGAGCCGCTGAAGAACCTCTCCGTGAGACTTGCAAATCGAAGACCACTGCTGATCGAGCTGCGCACCTCCCAGCGGTCGGAGAGTCGATAGGAGATTCCGGTGAAGCCGTTCGCGGTGAATTCATCCGGACGTTCCGTCCCATTCTCCTGGACATCGCTGGACAGGCGGATGCCGCCCTCGATCTCGATTCGATTTCGTCGATGACGAATACTCGAGAACACGCCGACCTCGATCTCGTCGGCACCGTCGAGCGTCCGAAACGTCTCGACCGGATCCATCGACATCGGATCCAGCGGTGTCCTTACTTCACGCGAATCCACGTCCCGACGACCGATCGTCTCGACGCCGTATCGAATACGAGTGTCGATGCCCTTTCGATGTTCTCGCTCGAATCGCACTCCGAAATCGAAGGCGTCATTGTCGACGACTGCGCGCTCCACGCCCGCCTCTACGATATCCGTCTGCAGGTCCTGGGTGTGAACGTAGCTATGAAAGCGCCATCCCGCATCGGCTTTGACTTCGAACTTCAGCAGTTGATGGCGCTCGCGGGGGTAGATTGTCGTCCTGGCCGGAAAATCCGTATTGGACTTTCCGATGTCATCTCCGTAGCTGGGTATCAAGATCCATCGATATTGCTTGTTACCCGCGCGATGACTGTAGCGAAAGACGGCTGATGTCTGGCTGAACGCTGAATTGAGGACGTCGCCCTCGGCGGTCTCCGCGTTGTTCGCGGTCCGATGGGCGAAACTGATCGAGCCGTTTCCGGCTCCGAACGAGCCGGCAAGCCAGCTCTCATCGCCGTCGCTTTTGTACCCGGTCTGAAACATCGATCCCGACGGGCTCGACGGGAACGATTGCACCACGCCTCCCAGCGCACCGGAGCCGTGAAACGTGGTCGCCGGACCGCGAACGATCTCGACACGCCCGACGAGGAGAGGATCGAGAAACGAGGCCGAGACTCCGGCACGCCGCTCGCTGGTGATTCGCATTCCCGAGATCAACTGAATGACACGTTGTCGAGAGACGCCGCGTATCGAAATCGTCTGGAACAAGCCATCCTGACCGTTTTCCGAGACGCCCGGCGCACTCGCCGCCAGGCGTGTCACCGACTCCGGTGTATCCAACGTCTCGCCGGGTGTCAGAACCGTCGAGCTTGCTCCCACGGGACTGTCCGTTGCGCCTTCGATCTCTGCCTTGGCGGAGACGTGCTCCTGCCATTCGATCTTCTTCGCCTCTTCGGTCTCGACCGAGTCGCCCTTGTCGTCCTTGTCGGACTGGGCCCCGATGATCGAAACGACGGACAGAGCTAACACCAGGCATAGGACGCGGGAGGGCGCAACACGTTGCATTAGACCGGAAGCTCCTCGATTCGACCCGACGTCTCTCACGCCGGCGCGGCGTGCTTCGTATCTAATGATAGTGTCCGACCGGGGGCCGTACCACCGTCAGTTCAAGGTGGACCATTCGTCGCCGCAAGTTCGAACACCTGCAAAGCCCCCGTGTCGCGAACGTAGAGCCGGGTGCCGACGAGTGTGGGAGCCGTCCACGTCTTCTCATCCGAGATCGTCGCTCGCGAGAGGATCTTGAGACCGTCGCGTCCCAATCGCACCAGGGCCAGATTGCCATGCTGATCCAGGAAGAGTGTCTTGTCTCCGATGTGGACAAAATTGGCCTGTGAGAAACCTCGCTCTTTCCAGAGAATCTCGCCGGTTTCCGCGTCAATTGCCGCCAGGATCGATCCGTTGTTGCCGATGGAGGCGTAGAACGTGTCGTCGATCCGGATCGAATTCCAGTAGTGAATGCTGACCTGGCGATTGGCCCAGAGTTCCGTCACCTGGGTCAAACCATCATCCGCAAGCGCGAGTCGGAGCACGCGCGTCCCGCCATCCGGCTGTGTTGCGACCCACAGAAGGTTGTCTTCGCCCCACACTGGTGCCGTCGAATTGTTCTTCCACTGGTTTACCGACGGGTGACTCCAGAGTCGCGCGCCATCACTTGCATCGACGCCGATGATCTCGTCCGCGGAGAAGTAGACGAGCTGTTCTTGCCCGTCGACGTCGATCACTGCCGGCGATGCGTAGCTGACGCTGCCAGGCTCGCTGGCCCACACGACAGATCCGTCTACCGGGTCGAAGGCGGCAACGGCCATCTGCGCGCCGCCGACGAGGACGATCACGTTCCCGTCGTGTTCGATCGGACTCGCCGAAAATCCGAAATCCAAGACGGTCGCACCCAGATCGGGGACCAGATCGTGGGACCACAGGATCTCGCCGTCCTCGATCGCCATGCAATGTAGGAGGCCGCTATAGCTCAACGTGATCAGTCGATCACCCAGTATCAGGGGTGTGGCGTTGGGGCCCGTGCCGAACTGCAGTACGTTGCCGTCGTGCGCCGGCGCCTCGTAACGGCGACTCCACTCCTCGACGCCGTCTTCTGCTCGAAGGGCGACGACAACGTCCTGATCTCCCTCGCGATAAAGCGTGAATAGTTTGCCGCCCGCCACGACGACCGCCGAGTAACCGGCCCCCAGATCGCGCCGCCAGACCGTCGTGGGACCCATGGAAGTCCAGATGTCCGCGAGGCCTTTCGTCGGGAGTTGGAAGTCTTGGGTCGGTCCGCCCCAACCTGGCCATCCGCGTCGAGTCTCATCTGTCGACAGACCCATCTCGGATGGGTCCTCGCCGGCGGCGGAAGGACGGCGATCGCCGTTCGCAGGGCAACCGACGGAAAAGACGAGAGAGACGAGAGCCAGGGCAATAATTCGAACGGTCATCATGGGGCAGAGCTTAGCGGTGGACGGGGGAGCCCGTCAATTGATCGGCCGTTACCCTGGGCCGGGATGCTCGGGGTATCATGACCCGCGGCACAGGTCGGTCATTAAATCTCATCGGTCGGGAGTCACGAACATGATGAAAGTAATCGTCGGGTTGATCAGTCTAGCGATCGTCAGCTGGGTGCCAGCTCTATCCGTAGAAGGCGAAGACGCCAAGTCCGACGCGGTCGGCGTCCTGACGCGCTCCGATGCGGCGCTCAAGGCGGTCAAGTCGGCGAGCTATCGTACGGTCACCACGGTGACCGGCGTGGCGGAGAATTTCGTCAAGCCCTCGAAGGGCGAGGCCGTGATCAGCGGCTGGGCGAACCAACTTCCCGAGAAGATGTACGTGCATGTGGCGGTCGCCGACGGTGAAGACACGCTGGAGCTGACCGGCGGCGGCAACGGCGACAATTACTTCGTGATCGATCACTCCAACAAGAAAGGCTACGAGGACATGGATCCCGGGGTTCTCGGGTCTCTGGGACGAACCCTGCAGGCCGCGATCGTCGCGGAATTCGTTCACCCCTCGCCGATGGGCGATGAAATCAACGCCGAGAGTCTGGAGATGTTGGAGGAGCACGAAGTCGGCGGCGAGTTATGCCACCAGATTCGCGTTGTCTACAGCGGCGGGCGAGGGCAGTCGATCTGGTCGATCGCGAAATCGGACGACCTTCCACGCCAGCGCACTCAGATCTTCAGCACCCCTCAGGGAGAAGGATCGCTGACCTATCAGCTGTTCGACCTGGCAATCGACCCCGAGATCGACCCGTCGAAGTTTCGCATGAAACTTCCCGAAGGTTACGAGCAGGTTGACGACTTCGCGCCCTGAATCGAGGGCAGTCGCTATTTCAAGCTGAGCGCCACCATCTTCTGCTGATCACGGACGTACATCGTCGCTCCGATGATCGTTGGAACTGTCCATGAGACGCCATCGAAGAGGGAAGTCTGTGCCTGCATCGTCAGGTCTTCCGGTGTCGCCGTTGTCATGGACAGAACGCCATCCTCATCGAGGACGAATAGGCGACCGTCAGCGGCAATCACGTTCGCCTTGGCATAGCCACGCTTGCGCCAACCGATTTCTCCGGTCGAGATGTTGACGGCAGCCATGAACGCAGGTGTTCTCATGCCGGTCGATCCATAAACCCAGTCACCGTCCTGAACACTTGTGACGTGGTAGAACTGGATCTTGCGGGTTGACCAGGCCTCTTCTGCGGTGCTCTTGCCGTCCTTGACACTCAGTCGAATTCCCTTGGCACCCGCTTCAACTGCCGAAATGAATAGAACGTTGTCGTTCGAAAGCACCGGCATGCTTACGTTCTGCTTCCATGTGTTCTCGTGGGGTATCCGCCACTTCAGGTCGCCGTTCTTGGGATCGAGACCGACCACCTCGCTGGCCATGAACGTGATCAACTGCTCTTCGCCGTCGATCGTGAATATCCGCGGAGTTGAATAGCTGTTGCCGAAGCTCTGGTTCTTCCATGCGACGGAACCATCGTCTTTGTCGAACGCGACAACGCTGGTGCCTTCGCCACCGACCAGTGCGATGATCGTATCGCCGTAGGCAATCGGACTGGACGAATAGCCATGATTCAGGAAGTTGCCGTTGAACGGTTCGCTCCAGAGATCTTTCGACCAGATCGCCTTGCCGGTCTTCTTCTCCAGGGCATGCATGACGCCTGCGATCCCGATCGTATAGACGCGGTCGCCGTCGATCAGGGGTGTCGAGCGAGGGCCGATACCGAATTGGGTGACATGACCGTCACGAGGCGCGGACGCGTAGGCGTGCTCCCAGATGGTCTCTCCCGACTTCGCGTTGGCGCAGAGGACGACCTCGTTGTCGCCGGTGCGATACATCGTGTATATCTTGCCCGCCTCGTAGAGGATTCCCGAGTAGCCGTCGCCAAGCGAGCGGCTCCAGAGTTCTTTTGGACCGCTCTCGGGCCACGCGTCGGCCAGTCCAGTTGCAGTAGCTCTAAAATCCTGAGAGGGGCCGCCCCACTGGAGCCAGTTACTCTCTGTCGGTTTGTCCGCTGCCGGGAGCAGGGAGACCGTAAGTACAAGCAGGCCAAACAGAGTGCGTTTCATCTTGTCACCTCTTCTGCGACGTCGTTCGAATCGAGACTATCGGGATTCGGTCCTGCCCCTCAGGCGATTCCCAGCATATACCAGACCGGATCTTGGCGGCGGAAGGCGGTATTATTGATGGTCATGACCCGTTCCCATTCAATTCAAGTCCATTGGGCCGGCGCACTCGCGGTATTCCTGATCTGGACGTTCGTCGGATGCGGCCCACAATCGTCGCCGCCCGTAACCCCGGCCGATGAGAACGTTCTGCTCATCACGGTCGATACCTTGCGAGCAGATCATCTCGGTGTGTACGGAGCCACGCAAATCGAGACTCCGAACATGAACCGCCTGGCCACCGGAGGCGTGTGGTACGAGCAGGCAGTTGCCGCGTCACCGATCACACTCCCGTCCCATGCCACGATCCTGACGGGGCTGGACACACCGCACCACGGGGTTCGTCACAACGGCCTGTTCGTGCTGGATGAGAAGTTCGAGACGCTGGCGGAGATTCTTCGTCAGCGTGGCTACTCCACGGCTGCGTTCACGGGTGCGTTCGTCCTGGACCAACGCTACGGTCTCGGCCAGGGATTCGACCACTACGACGACCAGGTCCACATCGGTGGCGGCAAACGCCCCGGTGGGACGTATGTTGAACGCGACGCCGGAGTCGTCGTCGATCGAGCCTTGCAATGGCTGAACACCCGCGATACTGATCGCCCTTTCTTTGTCTGGTTGCATTTCTACGATCCCCACGCGCCCTACCGCGCCCCGTCGCCGTGGATGGAGCGATACGCGACGAACCCGTATGCGGGAGAGGTCGCCTGGGTCGACGACCGCGTCGGTCATCTCCTTGAAGAACTCGGAGAGGCCGAACTTCTTGATCACACGCTTACCGTACTGACCGCGGATCACGGTGAGGGTCTGGGGCAACATGATGAGTGGACTCACGCCGACCTGATCTACGAGAGCACGATGCGTGTTCCGCTGATTTTCTCCGGACCATCGGTCGCACGAGGCGGCGGACCGGTTCGCGATCGCCTGGCCGCAACCGTAGATGTTCTTCCGACCGTACTCTCGCTCCTCGATATTCCGTTCGACGGCAACCGCTTCGATGGGATTGACCTGATAGGCGAACCCATCTCACCGGACCGACAGGTTCATGTCGAGACGATGGCACCGCTCCTCGATTACGGATGGTCGTCGCTGCACGGCTTGCGCACACTGACCACCAAGTACATCGACGCCCCCGATCCGGAGTTCTTCGATCTCGCGACGGACCCGGGAGAACTGACCAATCTCTACAACGATGACGCCAGAGCTGTGGAGTCAAGGCGCGTCCTATCCGAGCTGCGAAGTCATTGGGGTGATGATCTCGCATTGCTTGACGGCGGTCGCGAACAGACACCCGACGAGCGCCGTCGTCTCCAGTCGCTCGGATATGTCGCCGGTTCGAACGCGTCACGGCGAGTGGGTGGCGAGGATCCGAAGACGATGATGGGGGTCTGGCGTCGGATGCGGGAGGCCGTGGATCTTGCGCGTCAGAAACGATACGAGGACGCGCAGGCGGCGATCGAGGCCGTTCTCGCCGAGCAGCCGACATCGGCGCGGGCGTGGTACAGCGCGGCGAGCATCTATGAAATGGCCGATGTCCCGGATCGCGTCGAGCATGCGATGCGGCAGGCCGTTGCGCTTCAGCCACGCTCGGAGGGGTACGTCACCCTGGCCCGTTACGCCCTTCAAAGAAACGATGAAGTCGCGTTTCGTGACGCCCTTGACGCTGCGGAGGCGCTCGACCCACGGGACGGCGGCGTGGCGATCGGCCTGGGGCACTACCACGCGTCTCGTGGCCGAATCGCCGAAGCGTTGGCCGCGTTTCGCCATGCGATCGAGGTGGATCCGATCCGGTCCGGCCCGTACGCTCGTCAGCAACTGGAACGACTCGAGGCGGCGCAGGGAGATACCCCATGAGACGATCGCATCTGCATGCACTTCCCCTGTTGTTGTGTTTGACGGTTGGCCTGACGTGGTCATTGGACTCCCCGTCGACGACCGAATCCGACAGCAGCCTCGCGACCGCGTTGTCTCTCGAAAACGCCTTCATCGAAGTCGCGGAACGGGTTTCGCCAGGGGTAGTCGCGATTCGCGGCTACCGAAAGATCGCCGCTGGGGCCAGTCCCCGCGACGAGGACGGCTGGACCGGGCAGGAGGCCGAGCGGTTTCCTGGCCACGCGAGACGGACGGCGCGAAGCGGGTTCTTCGTCAGCAAGGACGGATACATCCTCACGACTCGCGACGCGGTTCAACACCCGGATGACCCAACGCCCGTGGACATCCTGGAAGTCGAATTCGGTCGGCAAGTTCGCGTTCGTGGTCGAATCGTCGGCATTGAACCCACGATCAACCTCGCGGTCGTCAAGGTTGACACTCCGGTCGAGCTGACCGTTCTCCCATCGGCAGATAGCGATCTCATACGTGTAGGGCAATGGGCGATCGCTTTCGGCGATCCGGAAGGAGCTGAGCGAACTTTCGCGGCGGGAGTCGTCTCTCTTCGTCCCCAACGTGACTGTTACCAGGAGGAACTGACGCGAACCTACGTTCAGACGTCGAATCGCGTCCCGCCTCAGAGCCAGGGCGGTCCCCTGGTTGATATTCACGGTAGGGTCGTGGGGATGAGTGTTCCGCCCGGGGCCTCTGCGCCATCGGATGAGCTGGATCGGGTCGCCGGAGTCGGATCCGGCTTCGCACTGCCGAGTAATCTGGCGATGACGCTTTATGGAGCGCTGCGTGAGAAGGAGAGCCGCGTCTCGCCGTGGCTCGGGTTCTCGGTTCTCCAGCTCTCTCCTGACCTGCGAAAACAGTTGCAGTCGTCACCACGAACGGGTGTCTACATCGACGATCTGTTCGTTCCCAGTCCGGCATCACAAGCGGGTGTCCAGGTGGGTGACGTGCTGGTCGAGATGGGTGGGCAACGGATCCTGGCGGTCAAGGACTTTCAGCGGTGGCTCTATCTGTTCGGCATCGATCGAGAGGTCGAGTTGCTCCTGTTCCGCGACGGGAACGAGATCAAAACGACGGTCACCATCGAACAACGTCCAGCGGCCGCAATAACCCGCTGATCCGAACCGGTGTCTCCAACGGAATTTCGTTTCCAACGCGACGGGATTTCGTTTATCCTTCCGCCCATGAGTCACGGACAACCGCTCAGATCTCTCGATCAGGTCCTGGTCGACCTCGCCGCCCTCCGAGACCGACAAGAGTTGGGGAACTGGCTCGTGACGACGCTCGCAGATCGCCCCGACGTGTTGTGGGCCTCTCTCTGGGATCAGCGGCGAACCGACGATGAGATGTCCGGCACCGGGGCCGACTCGACGGCCGCGTGGAGGATCTGGGATCGGGCGGGGCTTGCCGTGGTCACTCCCGTGATCGATCGGACTGGCCTTCCGCTGGGTGCCGCCACCATCATCGACGGTGACGACGCCGGGAAGACCAATTGGCACAACGATCTGGCGGACTCCAGATTGGCGTGGGCTCGGATGCCGGGTGTCCGCGGCGTCGCGTTTCAGCCGATTACCGGACCCGGGAACGACGCCGGAACCTGCGCGATCCTTGTCATTCTCGCATCGGTGACGTTCGTCGGCGGGGGTGTCGCCTGGCTCAAGACGTTGGCCGCCCACATGACTCAGGCTCTGGGGCGCGCGGCGTTCGTCGGGCAGTCGAGTTTGACAGACGGGCCAGTGCTGAACGAAGAGCAAATGAGAGAGTTCGAGCGCCGAAACCTCCGGGCCGCGCTCCAGGCCAGCGACGGCAAGATCTACGGTGACGACGGTGCAGCGGCCCGTCTGGGACTTCGTCCGACGACGCTGGCCTCTCGGCTCAGTAAACACGGCCTCGATCGCCGGTCGTCTTAGCGCTCCCGGCGCCATTCGCCGATTCCGGAATAAAAGACTCGCGAATTGTCATTTGAGATGGCATTTTGCTGTCAGCTATCGTCTATTGTGATCGATGGAACGTCGAGTGTCGGATTCCAATCAGATGCCCCGCGGGATTTCGCTGGCGACGAGTCATGTCGACCGGCAGGAGGCGATCTTCACGCCGGAAGCGGTCTCGTTCGTTGCACGGCTCACGCGCCGGCACGGACCCGCCCTGGATCGGCTGCTCGCTGCGCGGGTGGATCGCCGTGCGCGGATGGCAACGGGCGAAGAGCTTCGGTTCTTGCCCGAGACAAAATCCGTTCGCGATGGCGACTGGAAAGTCGCTTCGATCCCGTCGGATCTCCTCAGGCGACACGTCGAGATTACGGGACCCGTCGATCGCAAGATGATCATCAACGCGCTCAACTCGGGCGCGGACTGTTTCATGGCGGACTTCGAAGACTCGTCCGCCCCAACGTGGGATGCCATGGTCGCCGGGCAGGTCAATCTCCGCGACGCGGTCGCCGGGACGATTTCGCTCCACGATGAATCGCGCGACAAGCACTACCGTCTGAACGAGAATACGGGGACGCTCCTGGTACGACCGCGCGGGTTGCATCTGGTCGAACAGAACATGCGAATTGACGGGAAGCCTGTTCCTGCAGGCCTTTTCGATTTCGCGCTCTATTTCTTCCACAACGCACACCGATTGCTCGCAAAGGGGAGCGGACCGTACTTCTACCTTCCGAAACTGGAGAGCCACCGTGAGGCCAGATGGTGGAACGACGTCTTCGTCGATGCCCAGGAATTCCTGGGACTCCCGATTGGATCGATCAAGGTCACGATGCTCATCGAAACGCTCCCGGCGGCCTTCGAGATGCACGAGTTGATGTTCGAGCTCCGGCAGCACTCTGTCGGACTCAACTGTGGTCGCTGGGACTACATCTTTAGCTACATCAAGACCCATCGCGAGCGACCCGATCGCGTTCTTCCGGACCGATCGCAGGTGACGATGGAACAACACTGCATGCACGCCTACTCCCGTCTGGTGATTCAAACGTGTCATCGGCGGGGCGCACATGCGATTGGCGGGATGGCCGCCCAGATTCCCATCAAGGGGGACGATGCGGCGAACCAGGTCGCGATGGAAAAAGTCCGTCGAGATAAGCTCCGCGAGGTCACCGATGGCCACGACGGAACCTGGGTAGCTCATCCGGCGCTGGTGACGATTGCCCGCGAGATCTTTGACGATGGAATGCCGTCAGACAGCCAGGGCAACAATGACCACCAGCAACACGTACTCTTGCACGATCTTCGCGTGTCGGAAGAAGACTTGCTGCGAGTCCCGGAAGGAACACGCACCGAAGAGGGACTGAGGCTCAACGTGCGTGTCGGCATCCAGTACGTCGCAGCCTGGCTGGAGGGTCTTGGCTGTGTTCCGCTCTACAACCTGATGGAAGACGCGGCGACGGCTGAGATCTCTCGCGCTCAGGTATGGCAGTGGGTCCACCATGGCGTCGAACTCGAGGATCAATCTCCTGTGACGGTGGAGCGAATCAGCTCCGTGATCGATGAGGAGATGGTCAAGATCCAACAAGAAGTCGGCGATTCCAGGTTTGTTTCATCGCCGTACGCCGAGGCGGCGGAGCTCTTTCGCCGCTGGTGTTGCGCCGAGACGCTGGAAGAATTCTTGACCAGCGCCGCGTATGCGCGATTGATCGAACGCGATTCAAATCGCTGAATCACCTCGCTGATACGGGAAGCTACGTGAGATCGTCGTCGTTTCTCGCGTCGTGATAGCATCCGTCCTTACTCAAGCCTCGAATCGCGTCTTTAACGACGCGACGGCGGGTCAGCACGGGGGATGGAGTGTTCCGGCGACGCAAGAAAGTTGGTCTGCTTCTCTGCGCCCTCATGTGGACCGCCAGTCTCTTGCACGCGCAGAGCGGCGGATTGGAAGTCGTCGTACGCAACTCGACCGACGGTTCACCGATTGTCGGTGCCGTCGTCACACTGAGCCATCCGGAGCAGTTCATCTCGACGACGGCGGTCGCGACGAACGCGTCGGGAATCAGCCTGTTTCCGGTCCTGCGGTCGGGTGGTGGCTACATCATCGAGGTCGAAGGAACAGGATTCTCCGGCCGTCGATTCGATCAACTCCGAATTCAGAGTAATGCGGTCAACCGAGTCGAGGTTTTGCTAGCGGGCGAAGTTATCGAATCGGTCTCCGTCAAGACCGAGGGGTCTATCGTCGATCTTACGGAAGTCGGAAACCGGACAAAGTTCGACGCTACCTTTCTGGAGAACCTCCCGATACCGGATCGCCAATACCAACGGATTCTTACACTCTCGCCAGGGGTGAAGGATGATGATGGCGATGGCAACCCGAACGTACACGGTGCGCGCGATCGAGATTTTCGCGCAGAGGTGGGCGGCGTCGGGAATACCGATCCACTCACCGGCGAGTGGTTGAGTTACCTCAACCTGGATGCCATCGAGGAGCTTCAGGTTCTCACGACCGGCGCCGGCGTCGAATACGGGAGAGCCTCCGGCGGGTTTGCAAACATTCTCCAGAAACAAGGCAGCAACCAGTTCGAGGGAGTTGCCAGCCTCATCTATCGGTCGTCGAACTTCGATCGCGATGGAGCGGCAAACCGAGAGACGCCCGACTTTCGTTGGCTCCAGCCATCATTCCAGGTAAGCGGGCCTCTCGTTAGAGATCACGCCTGGTATCGCCTCTCGGCCGAGTATATCGATCGAGAAGATCCGATCGTGTTTCTGGATCGCACCGAGACTCAGGTTCGAAAGCAGGCGATTCAGTCGTATCAGGTGACCACACAGCTGACGCCACGGAACAAGTTGGCGTTTCAGTTTTCGTCGGACCCATTAGAAATTGAGCGCTTCAACCTCTCCTCGACGATACCGGGGTCGGCGGCGACCGATTTCGATCGTGGCGGCGAGACTTTTACCCTTACGTGGACAGCGCCGTACTCGCCGAACCTTCTGGTGGAGAACATCGTTGCGTACCAGAACCATAGTCAGGAGATTGTTCCTTCCGTTGAAGGAGTTCCGAACGACTGCGTGGTTTTCGGTGCCGTGCCCGCCGACAGGTTCGGCATCCTCAATCAGGCCAATTGCCTGGATATCGAGACGGGTAGGCAGAGTGGGACGGCAAACGAGTCATCGGCAGACAAACGGCAGCGGCTGACAACGCGTAGCCAGGTCACCTATTTCGCGAACAACCTCTGGGGCATGAGTCATCGATTCAAGTTCGGACTTGTCGTCGAGAACGAGCGTTACTTTCGGCGAATCGAGCGAAATCCTACGCTTCGCTTTACGACCGAACGGGTTCCATTGGGGTCACCCCCGATCGTGGCCACGGTCGAGGCTCGGATCGCGGCGCCCAATGGTTCGCAGGGGCGTGCGACGGGCGTCAACACCACGCTGTTCTTCGAGGATCAGCTACGACCGATTCCAAGCCTGACCATAACCGCCGGGTTCCGGTACGACCGCGAGGAGATCAATTCCGACGGATTCAGACCGTTCGACCCCGAGGCCGAGGCGGCCACCTTTCTGGCTCCGTTCGATATGACCGGCCCGATTCCGCTCGACGCGTTCGCCATTTTTACGCGGTTCAACGACATCCTCGATTTCCGCAACGAAGTCGGCGCCGTCCTGGGCATCTCACCGTCGTTTATTCCCCTGAGTGCGGCCGCAAACGTTAGTAGCAGGTTGGTCAAGGCGCGACAGATCGAAGACATCAATCTCGTAAACCATAATGTTGCCCCTCGTATCTCTATCGCATGGGATCCAGGGGGAGACGGAAAAACCAAACTGACGGCGACGGCGGGACGGTATTACGACAAGATCTTTCTCGCAGTACCGCTCGTCGAGATCGAGCCCGCGGAGACCAACATTACTTTCCGCGCGTTCCCGCAGGGCGATCGGTTTGTCAATAACGGACGGGTCGGATCATTCGACCCAGCCGTATCGGTCCAGGCGATCGATCACGACCTTCGAACCCCCTATCAAAACGAATTCACGCTGGGGTTCGAGCGTGCTCTATGGAACGAGTCGTCCGTTCGATTGACCTACATCAAGAGGCGTTTCCTGGATCAACTTCAGGACCAAGATTTCAACAACGCGGTCGATGACCGGGGGCGCTGTGTGGTTCCAATCTTTTTTGGACAGCGGCCCGTCGCGGCCTCTCCAGGGGTTGGAGCGCTCATAACGGTTCCCGGGACCGGGGAACAGTACACGGATACGGATCCCGGTGTCGGGGACGGACGTATCGACGACTGCACCGGGGATCTCCTGACGTCTGGTACACCGCTAAACCCGATCCAGGCGGAAGTCCCCGATGGACTTCCCGATCTCTACAACCAGAATCCTGCCTGGGGAGAGATCCTGGTCATCGGGAACTTCAATCAGACCGACTACCGCGCGTTGGTCCTGGAGTTCGTCAGGCGCCAGTACCGAAACTGGCAGATGAACTTTTCCTACACGTACTCTCGGGCCACCGGGAACGCCGAGGATTTCGATCAACTCCTTGGCAACGAGCGAAATCTCATCGAGGACGAGGAGGGATTCCTTTCCTTCGATCAGCGACATGTAGCTCAGCTCAGTGCGATCTCGCTGACCCCCTGGGGTTTCCGGCTTGGGGGAACGCTTCGGTGGGAATCCGGGCTGCCGTTTTCCGATCTCCAGAGCAAACAGACCGTCTTTGGTCGTGCCCCCGAGTATTTCAATCTCGCGTCGTTCAATCAGAAATTCCGACTGAGATACACGCGTAACCAGCGGAACGACGAACGCAACCCAGGCTTCTGGACGGTCGACATGCGTCTCTCGAAGGAGTTTTCTCCCTCTGCCGGAACCCTGCTGCAGGTGACCGTGGAGGTGTTCAACCTGCTCAATGACGACACCCTTCGACTTGAGGACCGTGTCCGCAACACGAACGCCGGCTCCCAGCGCTTCGGGCGGCAGTGGCAGTTGGGACTGAGGTACAGTTTCTGACCCGATCGTCGTAGACACGCGGATATCTTCAAAGAATTTGATCGAGACGGCCTTGAAGTATTGCGTTTTTTGCGGCCCATTTATTGACGTTTAGACGTCGGCCTCTCAGCGGACCCACCTCCATCGTGAAGTTAATATAACTTCATTCACGTTCACAGCGCTATTAGCTTAAGTTTGATTAAGCTATTGTAATTTGCTTGATACATATTCATCTCGCAAATTCCGTCTCTGTGTGCTCGCCGAACTGGGTATTCGACGTGCACTCGTGAAGACAACGTCCGAGAAAAATCTCCCGACGTTCCCAAGGTGAGGAGGCATTGAGATGAGCAGGATTCAAGGAAATCGGCGGTGGACTCGGGCGATGACGATGATCGTCGTTCTTACGGTTCTGGGGTGCGGGTTGGCTCTCGCAGCTCCGGGTCCGGAGGTCGAGATCAAGGTCGATGTCGCGCGGCTTGCCGTTCGGACGGTTGCCGACGGCAGCCAACAGACGATCGAAGAACCCGTCACGAATGTGACTCCCGGCGACGTGCTGGTCTATCGGCTGACTGCGAGCAACGTGGGCAAGGCCGCGGCACGGAATATGCGCCTGCAGGATCCGATCCCGAAAGGGACGGTCCTCGTTACGGAGTCCGTCAGCAGTGATCGCGCCGTTGTAACGGCCAGCATCGACGACGGCGTAACGTACGCCACGTTTCCGATCCAGATCGAAACGACTGCCGTGGATGGGTCTGTCACACAGGTTCCTGCTCCCTCGTCGGCTTACACGCATCTGCGTTGGAAACTCGCAGACACGATTGCGCCAGGCGACGAGAAGTCCGTCAGTTTCAAGGTGCGCGTTGAGTAATTCATTCAGGGCTCAAGACATTTACACGGAACCGTCTCGGCATTTGGCCGTGGCGGAGGAGAAGAGGTGATTTGATGGCACACACGTACATCAAGCGTTTCACGCTAGGTGTAGCGCTGACGTTGCTGATGGTGGCTTTTGCCGCCGATAGCTTCGCGGCAGGTACTCCGGCGGGAACCGTTATTTCCAATACGGCAACCGCCGACTACGAGGACGCCAATGCCAACGCGTTGCAGGCAATCTCGAATACGGTGACCACGACGGTGAATCAGGTCTCTGCGGTCGATATTTCCCCACCAACAGGTTCGCTCAACGCAGATCCCGGAGATCTCGTTTGTTACGCTCATACCGTTTCGAACAACGGTAACGACGCCGGTATCATCGATATCGCCACGAGTAGCAGCCAGGGCTTCACGGTCACGGTCTACGAGGACGTCAACACCAACGGTACTTACGAATCCGGTACCGATACACTTCTCACCGACACGGGTGGCAGCGCGGATGTGGATACCGGCATACTGCCGGACAGCGTCAGTTCCCCCGGTAACAACTCCATTGAAATTCTCGTGTGCATCGCGGTCCCGGCTGGAACTGCCGACGGAACGGTGGATGCGACCGACATCGATATCGCCTCCGTTAACGATCCCGGAGCGACCGATTCTGCGACGGACACGACGACGGTCCAGTCTCCTGATCTGGGTGTCGTCAAGTCGGTGTCGCCCGTCGGCAACCAGCCCCCCGGCACCACGCTGACGTACACCATCGTCGTGACCAATAATGGCGCAGTGGACGCTCTCAACATCGTGCTGACGGATCCGGTTCCGGCCAACACAACGTATGTTGGATCGTCGATTACTCAGGATGCCGCTACCCGAACCGATGGTGCGGACGGCGACAACGCCGACCATGACGACACCAATGCTGGCGAGGTCACCGTCGCCATCGGGACACTGGCGTCAGGCGCGAGTACGACGATCGTGTTCGAGGTAATGATCGACTGATCGTAGGCTCAAGGACCGAATAGCTCCTCACCCAGGGTGGGGTGTCCTTCTTCGGAAGGGCACCCCGCCCAACTATCTCTCGTTCTCGGGATAACTCTTTTCGGAGTTCGCCTGCAATGGCTAGGTGCGCCGTAGACGTGTCGACCGCGTTTCGTCTACTAAAGACGAAGGGCGGTCGTTCGCTCGTCGGTATGTGCGTGCTGATTCTGGGAACTTTCGGCCTCCTGAATGCGCAAGGCCCCACTCCGGCCGGCGTAGAAATCACAAACATCGCAAGTTCGACCTTCGAAACCGAAGGTTTTGGGTTCGCGGGACCCCAAACCGTGGACTCGAACGTGGTCGTCACGATGGTTCTTGGCACCCATTGTTTCGAGAGCCCGCAAATCGGCGTGATCCCGCAGGGAACGGTCGCTCCCGCCGAACTCCTGACCTTCACCGTCGCGATCACCAACGACAATTCGCTCGATCTGAACGACGTAACCGTGCGGACTCCACTGGACGTGGGGCTCCTGGCGCCAATCTCGTTTTCGACAATGACCGTGACGACCGCGAATGGGGGTTCGGCAGAGGTAACCGGGGTCTACGACCCGATGAGTCGCACGCTCACCTGGACCGTGGACCAGATCACGGCCGGTGACTCGATCGAATTGGAATTTCAGGCAGAGGTCCAGTCGGGCCTCGTTCCGGATTCCACGATTGCCAAACAGGCCGAAGTGTCCTCGCTTGCGTGTCCGGTCCCAATCTCTACCAACGTGTTGGTCATCGGGATCGTTCCGCCGGTTCTACAACTCACAAAATCCGCCAATCGGTCCAGCGCGACGGTCGGCGACTCTGTGATCTACTCACTCGTCGCGGCCCATAGCGGGACTGTTCTCGATCTTGACAACACCGTCGTGGTTGACCGGTTGCCACCGACGCTTCGCTATCTGCGGGGCAGTACGACGATCGACGGGGTTTCTGCACCCGATCCGATCACCGCCGAGAAAGGTCGACTCCTCACGTTCGGCCTCGGTCTGCTGCAGCCCGGTGATGGGCGACTCGTCCGTTACGCAACCGTCGTCGCCGCCGGCGCCGTCCGCGGAGAAGCCATCAATCAGGCACATCTCGAAGCGATGACTCCTGCGGGTTCGCTCGTCGTGTCCGATCAGGCTACTGCGGCGGTTCGACTCACACCCGGGCCGTTCAGGAGAGAGGCTCAGTTAGTGGGGCGTGTCTTCGTCGATGACGATTCCGATGGAGTCCCGGACGATGGCGAACCCGGAGTCCCGGGAGCTCTGGTCACGATGGAAGACGGTCGCGGAGCCCTGACCGACGTAAGCGGCCGCTGGAGCATCACGGGCGTGGATCCCGGATTGCACGTCGTTCGCATCGATCCCGCGACCCTTCCCAGTTCGATCATTCCTACGATCGGTGGCACCCAATGGGTCGGCGATGCCGGCACTCGTTTCGTGGAGGCTCGAGCTTCAACCCTTGTCATCGCCGATCTTCCCGTGGGGCCACCGCTCTCCCCGCGTTGTTCGATCACCGCCGAGCCAATTAGCTACACGTTGCCACTGGCGATCTTTCAGGATTCGCGCGGGCGATATGACAGCGCCGCGGATCGCCATCTGCAGGCGCTGGCTCGACTTGTCGACGATGCCGGCGTTTCCTCAGACCGTTCCATGGCAGTCAAATGCGGTGACGACTCCGTCCGCCAACGCATGGCCCGGGAAATCTCCGCAGCGCTCAACGTCGTCCGACGAATAAGAGATTCGCGCCCGGAGGAGAACCGACCGAAATCCTTCGAGCAGACTCTACGCACCGTGAAGCCCGTGGCGCAGATTCTGTCTCCGCTGGAAGGCGATGTCGCGGATCGGACACGCATCGATATCGACGTCATCGTACCGACGGAGTCCGGTTCGGAACTGCGCGTCAACGGCGGACTGGTTCCCGAGAGACGGGTCGGAACACGTTCCGAGCTTCCGTCTCGTGGTTTGATCGCGATGCGCTACGTGGGTGTAGAGTTGCGACCGGGGGACAACGTCATCGAGTTGAATTCGGGGGCGGCGGTCATTCATGTCAGTCTTCCCGATGAGCCCGTCGAACTTGTCGCGTCGGCCGAAGGGGGGCACTGGGTCGCCGACGGCGTCACGACTCCGGTTCTTATTGTCGAGACTCTCGATCAGTTCGGAGCCCGTTCGCTCGCCAGGCAGACGCTAACGTTGGAGATCGAAGGCGCAACGGTCGCTGAGGACGATCTCGATCTCGAGCGTTCCGGACTCCAGGTTCGGATTGTCCGCGGCGTCGCGAAAGTCGCAATGTCACCCCAGACGTCGCCTGGTCGCGTTCGCGTCCGAGCTTCCACCGATTTGATGGAGATCGAAGAGGAGATCGAGGTTCATCCTGGAGGCGGCGGATGGAGAATCACGGGTCTCGCCGAGGCCAACCTGGTGGGGGACGGTGGCGTCGAGGGTGACGGCGGTGCGGCACCCGGGCTGGGAGATCCGATCACGGAAAGCGGCGGAAGAGTTGCGTTGTTCGCACGCGGTCCTCTCGGCGACAAGGCGCAACTGACAGTCTCGGTCGATACGGAGCGAGAGCGAGATAGGGACCGCCTCACCAACGACTTCGAACCGGATCTGTTCTATCCGGTCGTCGGAGACGAAAGCGTTGCGATCGATGAGGCGGCATCTCAGGGCAAAGTGTTTGTACGGGTTGACGGAACTCGCGGGTACGCACAGTGGGGAGATTTCTCTACTGCGTTTCGACGGACCGAACTCGGTCGCTATGATCGCAAGTTGACCGGAGCACGCGGAAACGTCTCAAAGGGCGGATTCTCTTTCGATGGATTCGCCTCGAGCTCGGATCAACAAGTCGTCCGGGACGTATTCGAGGCCGACAATACATCGGGCCCGTTCATCCTTCGGTCGAGCCCCGTCGTGGCACGATCTGAGACCGTCATCGTGGAGACACGCGATCGGTTTCACACGGATGAGGTGATCTCTCGTGAGATCAAACGTGCGGACCTGGACTACGATCTCGACCCTGTTGCAGGCACAATTCTCTTTCGTGGGCCCATCGCCGCGTTCGATGCGGCGCTGAACCCACGTCGCGTGGTGGTCTTGTACGAGTCGCGCGGCGGTGGAGAGGATCAGTGGACCGGTGGCGGCCGCGTAGCGTGGAGAAGCGGCAGGAATTTCGAAATCGGCTCGACCGCGGTCGTCGAGGAGAGATCCGGAGAGAACTACTCACTTCTTGGGATGGATCTACATTGGCGTCTGTCGCCGGGCACACAACTTCACGCGGAGGTGGCTTCGAGTGATGCCGGCGAGCAGTCGACGGCTTACAGACTCCATCTATCCGGCGCGCCCCGACACCAGCTTCGTTGGGAATTCGGGTTCGAAGACGTCCCTCAGGCGTTTGACAACCCGACGCTCCTTGCCGCGCCGGAAGTCGGGTCTCGACGGATTCGGGGCCAGATCGAATGGCAACCTACCGACGACTGGAGGATCAAGGCTGAGGGATACACCCAGGAGGACGAGGGTGCGGGCATCGATCGAACGGTGCTCGGTGTCGAGGCGGAGCGTCGCGCGGGCCCCGTCACCGCTCTCGGCGGATTGCGTCATGTCTCCGCCGAAACCGGTGCAGGCCCGGAAACCGATTCGACGCTGATCAAGGCGGGGTTGCGCGGAAAAATCTCTGATCGTTGGTCCGCCGAGTTCCATCGAGAGCAGGCGCTCAGCGGAGAGACCGCGCCTGGTTTCCCCACGCGCACCGCTGTCGGTGTCTCCTTCGATGTACGGACGGATACGAAGATCTTCCTACGCGAGGAGATCGAGTCCGGCGATGGCCCTGATCGGGATCGAACCGTTCTCGGCGTCGAGAGTCAAATCGGACCCCACACGCGGGGCCTGATGAACTACAGCCTTAACGGAGGGGTCCAGGGCGACTCCCTCCGAGCACTCGCCGGTGTAGAAACCGTTCTCCCGCTCGATGAGAGGCGGTCGCTCCAATTCTCCGCCGGCCGACTTCAGACGACGTTGGGTGACGACACAGGTGACTACACCACCCTTGGCGCCGGTTTCGAGTACCGAACCGGAAGCAAACTTCTATCGACTCGATACGAACTTCGACTCGGCGAACTCGACGATCGCCACTTGCTAACCGCGACCGGAGCGTTCAAACCATCCGAGCCGTGGACGATCTTTGTGAGAGAGCGGTTATTTGTTGATGCGCGAGATGGAATCGACACATCGTGGCGCGGGGAGGGTCTGCTGGGAACTGCGTATAGACCCCTTGCGGGGAGATGGCAGTTCCTGACGAGACTGGATCATCAGATTGGCAACGGCGTGGCTGGCACCTCAGCCGGAGTCTTGCCGGGGACAGCCCCCACCGAACCGTCCAGCTCGATCGGAACGCCGTCACCCTCAACAATCGGCATCGGTCTGGGCACGGATCCGGGCCGCGGGTATCCGGATACCGATGTGATCTCGATCTCGGTCGCCGCTGGCTTTCGACCCACGGCCAAACACCGCGTCGCGAGTTCCGTGATCGTCCGTCACGTCGGTGAGGACGAGACGCTCAATATTCCCTCAACGCTGGCCCGACTCGTTTCCCTCCACTACACGACACAGGTCCATCAGCGTTGGACGTTAGGAATGAGTCTGCGAGAATTCGCCGAGCTTCGCAGTAGCACTCGCGACTCCGGAGCCGGTGTAGAAGTTGGCTTCCTCGCGTTCCGAAATCTGTGGATCACAGTCGGATACAACGTCATTGGATTCGACGACGGGGACTTCTCGGCCGCGGAAACGACCGAGAGCGGTGCGTTCGTTTCGTTCAGATTCAAGTTTGACGAACGCAGCCTGACCCGACTCGGAGACTTGCGACTGGATCGCTAGTCGAGGTCGAGCATGCGGAGATCTTCGAGGTAGTGGGTTGTTCGAGGATCCTGCAGACGGATCAAGCGCTGAGCGACGTCCGCCATTCGGGTCGCGACAAGCCCCGCCTCTTTCAAATGATGACTCGATCTTGCTTCGTTCTTCTGATCCAGGTATTGCGAGAGTAATTCCATGTGGCCGAATAATGCTGTGAGCGGATTATTGATCTCGTGACCCAGCGTCGCAGCCATCTCCAGTAACGCAGTCTGATGCTCGGTCTTGCGTAACTCATCGTTTAGCCGACGTGCACGGATTCCAACCCGAACTCTTGCAAGGAGTTCCGGTGGATCAAACGGCTTGGCGAGATAGTCGTCGGCACCCGAGTCGAGACCCATGACTTGATCTTCTGCGGAGTCCCGTGCGGAGAGGAGGACGACATAGGTCTCTCTCAGGCCCGGGTCACTCTTGATCGACCGGCAGTACTGGATGCCATCAAGGTTGGGCATGACCCAGTCGCAGAGAACGAATTGGGGGAGGAGCTCACGGGTCCGTTGGAGACCCTCGCGTCCGTCCTTCGCTAGATGAACCTCGTACCCGGCGTCGAGGAACCGTTGCTCCAGGACCGCGCGCATCGAGTGGTCGTCGTCGACGACCAACAACCGATCCCGTTTTGACATGTCTTCCTCATCGCCGGACCCTCCGACGGGACTAACTTAGGGACCTGGAAACCCAATTGGCAAGTTCGAGTGGAAAGTCGTGGAACTCTCACTTCTTGAGGCTCATGGAAAGAAGACCAAAATGGTCCGGTCTTCTGGTTGACGGATGGTAGGGCTACGTGCATATTGATCACGCGCAAATCGAGTTGCTTCAAGCACTTATGCGAATGTTTCGCAACTAGCTTGCGGCTCAGGGTCGACATCCCATCACCCAACCAGGTTCGGTCTGTGGTTGGAGTCGACGAAGCGACTAAGTTGCGACCGGTTCGCATGAAGAAGTCTGAAGGGCGTGAGGAAAGGGGAATCGTGAGAATAGCTGACATCACTCATGCGAACGGTTCGCATAACAGTTCGGGCTCTCCTCGTCGTCGACGCGGGTGGGCCGCAGCGATGGCCGTCGTCGTGACGATGGCAGGGTCGGTCGGATGGATACTTCGAGCCGACGAGACCTCCGAAAAGCCGGCCGAATCCAGGCCTGTCGAGGAGGCAACGACCGAGTCGTCCGTCGTCGTCGAAGAAGTCCGCGTCATCAGTAAACCTCCGAGTCGGACGCCTGGGTCGATCTCCTATATCGGCCCCGAAGAATTGGAACGTCAGGGCCACACCGATATCCACCGGATTCTCCGATCGGTACCCGGGGTCAACCTGCAGGAGGAGGACGGATACGGCCTTCGTCCTAACATCGGGATGCGCGGGACGGGAAGCGAACGGAGCCAGAAGATCACCCTCCTCGAAGACGGAGTGCTCATCGCCCCGGCCCCCTATTCGGCGCCGTCTGCGTACTACTTTCCAACGACGGGGCGGATGGACGGAGTCGAGATTCGTAAAGGATCGAGCTCCATTCGTCAGGGACCTCAAACCAACGGCGGGGTGCTCAATCTACTCTCCGCAGGCATTCCGTCCCATTTCGGGGGACGCCTTCAATGGACCACGGGGTCGGATGCGTCACGGCGAACGAGCGCCAGAATTGGGGACTCCGGGCCTCGCGTCGGGTGGCTCTTCGAGACCTATCAACTCAAGACGGACGGATTCAAGGAACTGGATGGAGGCGGTAAGACGGGATTCGACCTCCAGGACTACCTGTTCAAGGTGAGATATGTCATCCGCCCCGGGGCGCGACGATTTCAGATGATGGAACTCAAACTTGGAAAGACCGACCAATTCGGTCGCGAAACCTACGTGGGTCTTAGTGACGCCGACTTCAATCTCAATCCGTACCGGCGGTATGCCGCGTCGCAGAGAGACAGGATCACTGCGGACCATGAACAGGTCCAACTGCGCCATGTCATTCGACTGCGAGATGGGTTCGATGTCGTAACGACCGTCTATCGCAACGACTTCTTCCGAAACTGGAGCAAAGTACAGTCGGTCCAAGGTCAGTCAATCGCCAATGTTCTTCTCGCGCCTGACGACTTCGCAGACGAGTTCGCGGTTCTTCGCGGCGATATCGATAGCGTGGACGATGCACTGTCTTTGCGCCACAACCGTCGAGACTACTTTTCGCAGGGTGTGCAGACCACGGTTCGGTATAGACCTGGTTCCCGCCTATCGAATCACGAGTTCGAATTTGGACTTCGCGTTCACGAGGATGAAGAGGATCGGTTCCAGGAGGAAGACGGCTACCGCATGCTGAGTGGTCAGATGATCCAGACCTCGATTGGATCGCCGGGAAGCCAGAGTAATCGCATCAGCGGAGCAACCGCAGTCGCGGGCTATGTCGAGGATGAGATCACTCTGGGTCGCTGGACCGTGACGCCCGGAGTTCGGTTCGAGAGCATTGACTTTTCGCGCAGTGATTTTGGAAAGAACGATCCACTTCGGGTGGGGGACTCCTTGACGACCGGCCGCACGGAGTTCGATGTGATCATCCCCGGACTCGGCACAAATGTACGCATCGGTGACATGAGCCACGTATTCGCAGGAGTCCACCGGGGCTTTGCCCCTCCGGGGCCGGGCTCGAGTCAACAGGCCGATCCCGAGGATAGCGTCAACTACGAGATCGGTTACCGATTCGAAGGCCCGACTCTCGGCACCCAGATCGTCGGGTTCTTCAACGACTACAAGAACCTACTGGGTTCCGACACGCTCTCATCGGGTGGAACCGGCACGCTCGATATGTTCAACGGTGGCGAAGTCGATGTGATGGGTCTTGAGACGTCATTCCATGCAGAAATGGGACGAGTTGCCTCGTCCGTACGTTTCCCCCTGGCCGTGACCTACACGTTCACGGATGCCGAGTTTCGGAGTAGTTTCGAGAGCGATTTTGCCGGATGGGGCGATGAGGTCATCCGTGGCGATGTTCCTCCCTATCTGCCGAAGCATCAGGCTGCGCTTCAACTCGGGATTGTTCACAACGCGTGGTCTCTGAACACCGAGATGTCCTGGGTTGATCAAGCGCGGACGGTGCCCGGTCAAGGGCCGACGACCGACGAAGAGACTATTGACGCGCACTTCCTCCTGGACGTGACTGCAGAGGTTCGTGTTCACGACTCCGTTCGAATGTTCGTCCAATCTCGCAATCTTACGGACGAGCGATATATCGCCGCACGTCGGCCCGCCGGTGCGCGACCAGGGATCGGAAGGACGATCGCAGTAGGGTTCAAGTGGGATTTCTAGGATGCCGTTGCGTTGGTTGACGTACGCGGCGGGTCTAGTCGTTGCGACGTTTGTCAGCGCCCCGTTGTTTTATCTCGTGATGCGAGCGATGGCTCTCGGACCCTATCGTGTCCTGGAGTTCTGGTGGCGTCATGGTCAAGTTCAACTGCTCATGCAGACAGTTGCCTTGATGGTGGGCGTTGTGGCGATCGCGAACGCGATCGCGATTCCGGCAGCGTGGCTGGTCGCTCGGACCGACCTGAGGTATCGGGGCATCTGGGCCACCATCCTTGCGTTGCCGCTTGTCATCCCAAGTTACGTTTCGGCGTTTTCCTGGGTCTCCGTACTGGGCCCACGCGGGCTGCTTCAGGGAATGGTCTCTTTTCTTGGCGTCGAGCGATTGCCCGCAATCGCGTACGGTTACACCGGTGCGCTATTCGCTCTGGCGTTGTTCACATACCCGTACTTGTTTCTCCCCCTGGTCGCGGCAATGAATTCACTCGACGGGAGCACAGAAGAGAGTTCACGAGTACTCGGAATCGGACCGTGGAGAACGTTCTTCCGCGTCACACTTCCGCAACTTCGTGGATCGATCGCGACGGGATCCCTGCTAATCGCGCTCTACGCGTTATCCGATTTCGGGGCAGTGTCAATCGTTCGATATAACACCCTTACACTCGGTGTGTACAACGCATATCGGAGTCTGTTCGATCGATCCGGCGCGGCCCTGGCGGGATTGCAGTTGGCCGTTGTCGCACTCGCCGTTGTGGGTCTGCATGGGCTTGTACGTCGCCGCGAGCGCCGGAGCACAACGGGTTCGCAGCGGACGCGATCAGTAATAGAGCTCGGTCGATGGAGGATTCTGGCACGGATAGGCCTGAGTTGTGTCGTCGTACTCAACATAGGCATTCCGCTTCTCGCGATATCGGCCTGGTTGACCCGTTCAGGATTGCCGCAGTCAACACGAGGTCTGATGTCGGCCACGCTGAATTCCTTCACGGTTTCGAGCCTTGCCGCGATCGCGGCGGTCGTGCTGGCCTTCCCCGTGGCGCTGTGGGTTACTCGCTCTCCAGGGTTTGTCGGCCGGTGGGTCGAGCGATTGTCCATCACAGGGTTCGCGATGCCGGGGCTAGTAGTGGCTCTCTCGTTGGTGTTTGTTGCGACGCGGCAGCTGCCGTGGATGTATCAGACTACGCTGCTTGTGGTCATTGCTTATGTCATACGATTCTTGCCGGAGAGCCTCGGGGCGACCCGGAACGCACTGCTGCAGTTCTCGCCTCATTACGAAGAGGCAGCCCGCAATCTGGGCCACGGCGCAATATCGACGTTTCGATCCGTAACCTGGCCACTCATCAGGCCAGGCGTTCTTGCAGGAGGGGCTCTGGTCTTCATGACCGCGATGAAGGAGTTGCCGGCAACTCTGATTCTCAGACCCATTGGGTTTGAAACACTCGCGACAACTATCTGGAGTGCAGCCTCCGAGAGTTACTACGCGGATGCTGCCTTACCGGCATTGTGTCTCCTGTTCGTCGGCGCGGTTCCGGTCTATCGTTTCTCAATCCAACCAACGTTGAGGGTGCCGTGAGTCAGAGAACCACACCCCATCTCCTCGAGACGCGATCATTGACCGTCTATCGAGGCGATCAGCTGGCCGTCGATGACGTCGATCTCACACTCGACGCTCACGAGATCCTGGCTCTTGTGGGCCCCTCTGGCTGCGGGAAAACTTCGTTCCTGAGGTCTCTCGCAGGATTCGAAAGGCCAATTCGCGGGACGATCGAGATCGGTGGAATCGTCGTCTCGGATGATTCTCGCTGGCTGGCACCGGAAACTCGTCAGGTCGGGTTGGTCTTCCAGCACGGTGCGCTCTTTCCCCACCTCAATGTCTCGGAGAATATCCGCTTTGGGATTCGCAAGAATCCGCACAGCGATGACCGAGTTCGCGAACTGTTGGCGTTGACTCGAACCGAGGAACTTGCAACTCGCTTTCCTGACGAGTTATCCGGCGGGCAATCGCAACTTGTCGCGCTCGCCCGCGCGCTGGCGCCGGCGCCTCGTGTGATTCTCTTCGATGAGCCGTTCGCAAATCTGGATGTTCATCTCCGCGCCGATGTGCGGCGGCGTATTTGCGACATACTTCGCGAGACCCGAACCGCGGCCCTGTTTGTCACGCACGACCAGGAAGAGGCATTGAGCATCGCCGACAGGGTCATCGTGATGCTTGAAGGAAGAGTCCTCCAGGATGCGCCGGCTCAGACGGTCTACGACCGTCCTGCGGATCTCGGTGTCGCGCAGTTCATCGGCGTTAGCCAATTCATCGAAGGCCGGGCCAACCACCAGCGGGTCGATTCGCTGTTCGGTCCCGTGGTCGAAACGGATCTGTCTGGTCCAGTCCGGATTCTAATTCGTCCGGAGGACATTCGGTTGGAACCGGGCGGCGTCGAGGCGCGGATCTGCGGGAAGCAATTTTTCGGACATGACGTCGTCCAGGAGATCGAACTTTCCGGAGGGGAGCGCCTGGCGATGCGGGTCTTGCACGGCAACTCGGCGGAGAACGGCGACCTCATCCGAATCGGCCTGCGTGAGAAGAGATACCAGGTATTCCCGATCGATACAGGTTCCTCAGACTCTTAAAACGACTTTCGTACAGCCATCGAGTTTCCGATCGAAGATGTCGTATCCGTGAGCCCCATCGGCAAGAGGAAGTACATGAGATACGAGCGACGCCAGAGTCGATTGGTTGTCTCGAGCGAACGGTAGCAGCTGCTCCATGAGATGGCGTGCTGGGCACCGCCCGACTCGGTAGGTCAGGTTCTTGTCGTAGGCCTCGGTAGGAGAAAAACTGAACTGCGGTTCGTTGTGAACCCCGACAACGGAGAGTGTCCCTCCCGGTCGGAGCAGGTCAATCGCAAGTCGATGAGCATCTGCGTTGCCGACGACCTCCATCACGGCGTCCGCACCTCGGCCGTCGTTCTCCGAGTGAAGCCGTGCGACGACATCTTCGGTTGCCCCGTCAATGGGAATGGCTCCGAAGTCGACGGCCCGTAAGAGACGGTCGGCAACACGATCTACCGCGTAGACACAGGTCGCGCCGAGATGACGTGCGGCGGCAATTGTCAACAACCCGACCGGTCCGCATCCCACGACGACATAGACTCCGTCAGCCTCGACGCCGGCCTGAAGCGCGCAGAAATAGCCGGTAGAGAGTATGTCGCCGAGAAGAACACCCACACTCTCGTCGATGTCAGATTCCAGTTCGAGTAACGTTCCGTCCGCATCGGGAACCCTAATGTACTGCGCCTGGGCGCCTTGCAGTCCCACACCATTCTGTACCCACCCGAACAGTCGCGAACGGTCGCAACGCGACGTCAAGCCGGTTCCACAGAAGTAACAGTGACCGCACGAAGTCGTGAATGGCGACATCACCCGTTTCCCCGGCCGAACCGTGTGTACCGACGAACCTACCTCGACGACTTCTCCGACGAATTCGTGCCCCATCACGGTGCCGACATCGATACCGCTCTCACGACCATGTAGGACATGTAGATCGGAGCCGCAGATGCCGGCGAGCGAGACGGCGACGATGGCGTCACCCGACTCAAGAACTCTGGGGTCCTCGACGGAGTCCAACTGGACTTGCATTTGGTCGACATAGGTAATCGCTTGCATGCTCCAATGCTAGCAGAGTCCGAGAGTGTTTCAGACAATCCAGACAACGTGGACAAGCCCGTCACTAGGAGTCCATCGAGGGTGACTCGTGCCCGGAAATGTCGAGTTCGGATACGTACCTTCAGAATGCGGAAAGGCCCGCGGTAAGTTGGGGTTCCACATGGATAGGCTGTCACCGGCACAGGTAGAGGCGTTCTTTCGTCAGGGGTATCTCGTTGTCGAGGGCCTCTTTACGTACCGTGAGGTGGTCGCGATCCGAGATGGCTTCGATCGAATCCTCGACAAGGCCAAGGGGATCTCAGAGACGGCGGACCTCGATGGTGCGCGATTTGTCGTGGGGCGCGATGACCGAGGCCGACCCAGAATCGATCGCGTCGTCTGGTGTGGCGCCGCCGATTCGGGGCTGCTTCGAGTCGGCGCAGACTCACGCCTACTCAGTCTCGCGGCGCAACTTCTTGGCTCGCGTCGAATAATGCAACTGATCAACCAGGCACACTACAAACTCCCCGGCGACGGGCTTGAGTTTCCGTGGCATCAGGATAGCCATCATCGGAGGTACGGTGGCGCGCTGTGGAACGACGTCAACGGCCGTGGGAGCTACGTTCAGACGGTCCTTGCGGTCGACCCCGCCCACGCGGACAACGGGCCGTTGCGCCTCATTCCTGGATCCTCGCGGGGCGGCCATCGAGACTGCACGGTCGGTTTGCCGGCCGATCTGCGGGAGCGGGACGCGATCGCACCGGCTCTGGCCGTCGGAAGCGTGATGCTGTTCGGCCCGTATACGTTTCATGCGAGCGCGGCGAATCGCTCCAGCAAACCCCGTCGTGTACTCATCAACGGGTATGCCTCTCCGGGGGCCAACGCCCGGCACTACCCGGGGTGCGGTCTGGGGAGAGATCTTATCGCCCCAAGAAACGTCGGTAGTGAATATCACGCCCTTACCACGCTACAATAGCGCTCCGCTCTAGCTGTGGCCGGGTTCGATGACGCGTGCACTCTCGACAGTCCAGCGATTCTTACGCTTCGCGCAGGCGATCAGTTTAGATATCGTCTGTGGTGTGGTCTGTGGAGGCTACTTCGCAACGACCGTTACCGGCTCCGACCTGCCGATCATGTGGTACGTCCTCCTGGGCTTGTCCACGTGGGTTATCTACCTGGTCGATCATCTGCTCGATGCATTGCGTGTCCCGCGACGTGATCTGTCGTGGCGCCACTGGACGGTGTTGCGTCACCGCCACTGGTTCGTGCCCTGCATCGTGACGCTCGGCATCGTGCTGCCGATTCTTGCGCTCAGGTTTCTTCCAACACCGACTCTGTGGTGGTCGGGAATTGTCGTCACTGCAGCTCTCTCGCATCTCTGCTGGGCACAGCGCGCGCGACGGCACTGGCTTCCCAAGGAGGTAACGGCGGCAACAATCTACGTTGGGGGAATCTGGTTCGTTCCGCTCGCGATGGGGCGGGTTGACCGCTGGACGGTATCTCTGCTCGCGCTGCATTGGGTCGCAGCGTTGTTGAATCTCACCGCGTTTTCCAGGTTTGATTGGGGCGCGGATCGCGCGGGAGGGCGCTGTTCCGTCGTTCGAGACTGGGGAGACCGAGCCTGCGATGCGCTTGTCGTCTGGTTGGGGATCGCAGCCAGTGTCGGAACCGTGGTCGTGGTCCTGACGGCTCCGCCAAACATCTATTTCGCGGCAATCGCTTTGATTCCTCTGACGCTGGCACCCCTTCTGCTCTTACGACATTTCCACTGGTTCGCGACATCGGATCGGTATCGATTGGCCGACAGCCTGTTCCTTCTGTTGGCGATCCCCGCCGTCGCCGGCTGATGTCTGTGAGTACGCTCAAGGGCGACCGCTCGGTCCTCGGAAGTTTTGACGGTATCAGCCCGATCTATGATCTTCTTAGCTGGTGCTATGGATTCGGGGCGATCCAGCGCAGTCGCCGCCGACTCACTCCGTTTGTGTCTCCTCCTGGGCGAGTGCTTGTACTCGGCGACGGTACGGGGATGGCCCTCTGCGAGTTGCTTCAGTCGTTCGAGCCGCTGCAGGTCGTTTGTGTCGATGCGTCTCGGCAAATGTTGCAGAGAACCGAGAAGCGGCTGAGCGTTCGCGTACCCCATGCCATGTCGCGGGTTCGTCTGATTCACGGCGGCATCGAGGATGTTCCCGTTTCGGACTCGTTCGATCTGATCGTGAGCCACTATTTCCTGGACTTGTTCGATCCGTTGAGGCTCAACGCGGCACTCTCTCGGCTGGACGTCATCTGGGAACCTGGCGGCAGTTGGTGGGTGACGGACTTCACGAGACCGACGGGCGTTTCCGTCGGTGCCCGCTTGCAGGGGGCGATGCTGAGGGTGCTTTATCACTTCTTTCGCTCGAATTGCGGCATCACGACGCGAACGCTTCCCGATATCGAGGGTGCCTTCCTGGCCAGGGGCTATTCGACTCAGCGGAGGATTCGCAGCGCATGGGGAACTCTGGAGACGATGCTTTTTCTGAAGCCAGAAGTCGTCACCGAATTGACCGGTCGCCCCGACGCCTCCCCCTCGAGTTGATTGCATCCGCTCACTTCGTCACAATGGAACTTTAGCGACGGAGTTGTAACGAGTGGATGTTCAGGTTCGATGCCCCGCCGACGGCTGCCATCATCACTTTAGGGTCCCGGCCCGAAAGTTGGGCCGAAGCACGACCTGTCCGACGTGTGGGGTTCGGATGACCGCTCGATCGCCAGAGGTCGACGATCGACTGAGGGACCAGGAGACGCTGATCCAGGGGAGTGCCGGTGAGCCGACGCCGGGTATCGAGAGACTCGAGTTCGTCGTTCTCCTGGACAACATTCGCAGTGCGTGGAACGTTGGTTCGATTTTTAGAACCGCCGATGGCTGCGGAGTCCGCCACGTATACCTCTGCGGAATCACCGCGACTCCTCCGCGCCCGGATATTGCCAAGACCGCTCTCGGCGCGGAGCGAGCCCTTTCATGGGATTACCACGCCTATCCAGAGAGCGCGCTCAAGCACGCGATGGCCGCCGGTTATACTCCCGTCGCACTTGAGAACGAGGCGTCGGCCACCGTCGACGAGTTCGATTGGCCGAAACGGGTATGTCTAGTCGTAGGTAACGAAGTAGCGGGTGTTAGCATCGAGATAATGCATTCGAAACCACGCCTGGTCTCCATCCCGATGATCGGAGTGAAGAATTCTTTCAATGTGGCCGTCGCGTTCGGTATAGCGGCGTATTCGGCGGGGCTCTCGCTTCGATCAAGAGCGACCTCGTCGGTGGATCCAGGGGAGCGAGGAGAATCATGAGATGGACTGTCGTCCTCGTCGTTGGTATCAGCCTGGGCCTCGCGCTGCCGGCACCCGCGATTCACGCAGAGGAACCGGACGAAACCCTGAATCTACCGTTGACCATCGAACAGGTCTGGTATCGAACAGAGCGCAAGCGGGGCGTTGTAGGCGCCAAGAGCCGAGGCGATCTGACAATCTCCGAGAGTTCTTTCGATTACGTGGCGCGCAAGGAGTCTTTCACCCTGGCTCTCGACACGGTTCACGGCATCTTCATCGGCAAGATGCGTGGTGACGTGGACACGGACTGGGTCCTGTTGTGGGTTGGTTCACCGGAGAGTCCAGACCTGATCGGGTTCCGGGATGGTCGCAGGATGGGCTATGGACAGCGAACCGAGGAGATCTACCGGACGCTTCGCATCGCACTGAAACAGACCCAGTCAGCTCAGTACCGTTCGCCTGCGGGCTACGTACCGTACGATCGTAGCGGTCGAGAGTTTGCCATCTCTATCCCCGAACAGTGGATCGGAGTACGTCGAACCTTCGAACAGAGGGAAAAGGGACCGCATCTCGGTACAACCGTCTTTGGCAGCCGCGAACGGGTGCTCGATACGCCTCCATCAGCTACCGATCGACAACGTGGCGACGAGGTCGTGCTTCAACGTCGTCCGATCTCACCTCGGCTGTCGTGCGATGCGTTCGGCAAGAGAGGCGTAGACACCGTCACGAGCTGGGTAACGGAGGAATTAAGTGGACGCGGGGTCGAACTTGTCGGTCCGCTTGACGTCGAGGCGACCCGTCTGGGTAGCTGCAACGGAGTTCGGGTCAAGGGTCGACTATCCGACGGAGGCGATCGAACGCGAGTTGTCGAGTTTCGCGGGATTGCCGATCTCGGCGTGGCCTATCTGCTTTCATTCGAGACGGACACTGAAACGTACGAGGAGCATCTTCAACGATTCGAGAGAATCGTCTCGACGTTTCAGATCTCTCCGACACGCCAATGACGACGGTCAGAAGGGGTCGCTAACGATGGCATGGATCAAGACGGTCGCGCCGGAGGACGCCGACGGGCTATTGAAGCGGCTCTACGACGCGGCGATCGGAAGGGCCGGGAGAGTTTTCAATATTATCCGGTTGCAGAGCCCGCGCCCGCACGTCCTGCGGGCCTCGACACAACTCTACCGAGAGGTCATGTTTGGTCAAGAAAACGGTTTGAGGCGGATGGACCGTGAACTGATCGCCACGGTCGTCTCGCATGCAAATGCGTGCTTTTACTGAACGAGAGCGCACGCCGACGATCTCCGGGCCGAGGTCGAAGACCCCACTATCGCAGAGAAGCTATGCGCAGACGTCATGGTCGACTTCCGAAAGGCCGACCTTGATCAAGCGCAACGTGGCATGCTCGAGTTCGCGGTGAAACTCACGAACTCCCCCCAGTCGATGAACGGGGGAGACATCGACAGTCTTCGGCGGCTGGGATTTGACGACCCGGCGATTCATGACATCGTTCAGGTCACCGCAATGTTCAACTACTACAATCGCCTCGCGGACGGTCTCGGGATCGAGTCCGAGGTCGATTGGTAAGAGGATCTAATCGTGCTTCCGTTGGAAAGCTTCTTCCGAAAACCAGAACGAACGGTGGTCCGCATTTCTTGTGGGGGGCAGCGGATCGCCTGGATGGCTCCGTACGAGCGCCGCCTCAACATCTACACTCGCGATCTGACGGACGGAACCGAGATGCGGGTGACGGCCGTCACGGATCGGGACCTATCGGGGTACACCTGGGTTAGCGATACGCGTCTGCTCTACGCGCGTGATACCGGAGGAGACGAGAACTACCACCTCTTCGCGGTAGATCATGACGGCGGAAATCCCGTCGATCTCACACCCTTCGATGGCGTCAAGTGCGAACTCGTGGACGACCTTCCGGATGTCGACGACGAGGTGTTGGTTCAGATGAACCGGAGAGTCCCGGAACTCTTCGATGTGCATCGACTCAATGTGGTGACGGGAGACCTGACGATCGTTGCGGAGAACCCGGGGAACGTTCAAAGCTGGATTACCGATCACAACGGGCAATTGCGTGCCGCGATGACGACCGACGGAGTTCACTCGTCACTCTTGTTCAGAGAGTCCGAACAAGATTCATGGAAAGAGCTTGCCTCCTACGATTTCAAGGAATATGCCCGACCGCTTGCCTTTACCTTTGATAATCGGCGGTTGTACGTGACCAGTAACCTGAAGCGGGACAAGGCGGCTATCTTCGTCTTCGATCCGGCAGACTCCGCACCCTCCGAGCTGATCTACGAGCACCCGGAAGTTGATGTTGCCAACCTCATCTACTCGAGAGTCCACAAACGACTCCTCGGTGTGGCCTTCGAGACCGATCGTATCGAGCGAGTGTTCTTTGACGATGAAGGAGGGAAGGTTCAGGCGCTTGTCGATAGCCGACTTCCCCATCGTGAGAACTCTCTCGTGTCCGAGAGCAAGGACGAGAGTCGGTTTATCGTTCACTCCGGGACGGATCGAGACCTGGGAAGCTACCATCTGGTCGATGCGACCGAGATGACGGTAGAGAAACTGTTCGACGTTTCGCCATGGCTGGACCCGGATCAGCTTGCGCCGATGGAGCCCATTCGGTACACGGCTCGCGACGGTTTGACGATTCCCGGGTATCTGACGCTTCCGGCAAAAGGGGGGGGCAGGCCTCTCCCGACGATCGTCTTACCCCACGGGGGACCCTGGCACCGCGACTCCTGGGGCTTCAATCCAGAGATTCAGTTTCTCGCCAATCGGGGATACGCGGTTCTTCAGATGAACTTTCGTGGCTCCGCAGGGTTCGGTCGAGCCTTCATGGAAAAAGGGTTCGGCGAATGGGGCAAGACGATGCAGGACGACATATCCGATGCGGTCGCGTGGGCCGTCGACCGTGGTACGACCGACCCGAAAGCGGTCGCAATCTACGGCGGCAGTTATGGAGGGTACGCGGCGTTGGCAGGGGTTACGCTGACGCCGGAGTTGTACGCGTGTGGTGTCTCGTACGTGGGGGTTTCCAACATCTTCACGTGGATCGAGTCGATCCCGCCGTACTGGAAGCCCTACCTGGAGATGATTTACGAGATGGTGGGTCACCCCGAACGTGATGCAGAGCGATTACGAGCGACGTCACCACTCTTTCACGTCGACAACATTCGCTGCCCCCTGCTTGTGGCCCAGGGGGCTAACGATCCTCGCGTGCCCAAGGCAGAGTCCGATCAGATCGTTGCCGTTCTACGGGAGCGCAGTATCGACGTCGAGTACCTGGTGAAGGACGACGAGGGACACGGGTTTACCAACGAAGAGAATCGCTTCGAATTTTATCGACTTCTCGAAGCGTTTCTCGCTCGGCACATGCCATCCTGAGAACATTCAGGGAGCCTTCGGCTCGTTGAACCTTGAATGCGATCCGTGCCCGATCGGAGGGTCGCCCGTCGACCGCACAATCCCACCGATCAACCGGTCAAGATCTTCGATCTCGAATGGTTTCATCAACACATGATTGTCGAGCGACGCCAGGAACTCCGTCGTCGTGGGACTGCCGGTGTCGCGCGTCGTGAAGATCACGCGCGACAAGAGATCGGGACGAACTCTACCCAGCCATTCATAGAACGAAATGCCGTCCATCCCCGGCATTCGCAGGTCGACGACGAGGACGTCAAACTCGAACGTATCGACCGCTTCGAGGGCTTCCGCGCCGCTTCGCGCGGAGATCACGGTCCAACCTGCCGATAAGAAGAAGTCTGAGAGACCCTGCAAGATCGATGATTCGTCATCGACGACCAGGATTCGGCCCCTGAAGGCGAGAGTATGCGGAGTCGTCGAGGCTTCCTTGACGGCGACCGGCGCAGCATCCGCCTCGACGATCGGGAGCGTAATTCGGAACGTCGTCCCGGATTCTACCGATGAGTCCACATCGATATGCCCATCATGTTCCTGAATGATTCCATAACAGATCGAAAGCCCGAGGCCGGTTCCGCGACCGACTTCCTTTGTGGTGAAGAAGGGCAAGAAGGCGTTCTCCGCAATCTCGGTCGCCATACCAGGACCGTCGTCGGACACGTCTAGCTGGATGGTATTCCCGCGGGTCCTGGTTTCCAGCGAGATCACGCCGGACCGTCCCGTATCCTCGATCGCCTGCTCTGCGTTGCTGACAAGGTTGATCAAGACCTGCTGTAACTGATGGGCGTCGGCAAACGTCGTCGGCAGATCCCGCGAAAGGCGAAGATCGAATTCGATATGTCGGATCTTCATCTCGTGCTCTCGAAACTCGACGAGTTCGTCGCAGAGGCGATTGAGATCGACCGCGGATCGTTCGGGTTTGTGGCGCCGTGAAAACGTCAATAGGTTCTGGACGATCTTTCCCGCCCGCCGCGATTCACTTCCTATCCGGCTCAACATCGCATGGCGACGCCCGTCGTCCTCTTCCGGCAACAGCAGTTCTGCGTAGCCCATGATGGAGGTAAGCGGATTGTTGAGTTCGTGTGCCACGCCGGAGACCATGATGCCGAGCGCGGAGAGTTTCTCGTTCTGTCGGATCTGGTTCTCGAGCTCGCGACGATCGGCCAACCATCGCGCGTTGGATAGCGAGACGTTGATGAATCGAACGAGTGTTTCCAGATGTGCCAGATCATCTCGATCAAAACTCCGGCGCTGGAAATCGTGAGAAAGAACGAGAATGCCCGCGGGTCTGTCGAGGATGGTGAGGCCGGCGACAAGCATGGACGGCGAATATGTTCCGATCGTTCTGAGAGATTTCGGAATCTCCCTCTCTCCCCTCAGTAGCGCCGCGCCGCTCTCCGGGAGTCTCAGTTCTTCTAGAGACGCCTCCAGCCGATCCGGGGCCGGGGCACTCAGGCCCCGGTGGGCCGTAACGCGGAGCCCCGACCGATCTTCATCTTGAAGGGCGAGAAGTGCAGAGGGCGCCTCAAGCGCCTGACAGGCAATTCGAAGGATGGCCTCCTCCAGTCTGTCTTCGTCGAGTTCCTTTCCAAGTTCCAGCCCGAGGTTCTGGAGCGAGTGGAGTTCGCTGGCCGAGACTTCCAGATTGCGTTCCTTCCCCGCGAGTCGCGCCAACAGCAGGCTGACCCCGAAAACCGGCAGCGCGATCAAGAGGATGAGGGCGGGGTGGATCACCCAGAAGATCGCCATCGACAGGCCGGACACCAGGCACTGGAGTTCGTTGTAGACACCCGCCATCGCGATCCACTTTCGCAGAAGAATCGGGGTTCGATTGACGAGACTGACGACTGTGATCGTCAACGCGTGATTGACGAGAGCAAACGCAACCATCGTCGCTACGGCCGCACCCAGAGGCGCGAGGGCGATCGTCAGTTCACCGGAAGTCTGCTGAAGGAGCAGCCGCCGAACGAGGCTCGCGACCCCAAGGGAGATCCAGAGATTCCCCAGGTTGAAAGCGGCGTGGAGTAAGTTTCGGCGGAAGACCACCTGATCCGAAACGGTGACGATCAGCACGGCGATACATGCCATGCCCGGATTGGCGACGGCCAGCAGGGCGTAGATGAAAGTGCTCGAAACCTGGTGGGCGATCCCGGTAGGCAACTTACTGACGTACCGCACCGTGGTCAGCGGTGCCAACGCGCCCAGGCCACCAAGAATGAGGACGGCGGTCCAGTGCCCCCCGAGAGGATCGACGTGTGCGATCTGCCACGCGCCGCTGACAATCCCGGCGATGATGACCGCCCGACTGAAGAGCCTTGCGGGGAGGGTCAATGCCTGATTTGTGGACACCGAGTTACCCCCGCTCCAGACCGACGTTTATGCGATTATACTCCCAAACCGGCACGCGACGGTGCTGCGAACGCACGGCGAGGAGGAGGGTTGACGTGAATTCCGCTGAACTGGGACGCCTGCTAGACACGGTGTTTGCACCGCAAGAATCAGATCATGGCATCGCGCTACTGGTGGACCTGCCGGATGAGGCGAGACCCGACCATCCCGCGTGGAGGCGACGACGAGAGCTGGCCGATGAATGGCACCGCGAATTGAAGGTGGTGGCCCGGGAGCGGTCACTCGGGCCGGTATCGCTATTTCGTTTCCCGAACGTCCGCGGCAACAACGCGGATCTTCCGGAGAGCGCCCGCCGATCGGATTCAGAGGGACAAGACGGACCGAGCGAGTCGTTCGAGACGATTTTCAAGACACACTCCCTTTTCATTGCCATGACCGAGTTTTCGGCGACTGCACCGATGAAGTTGGCGGCACGTCGTTTCGGGTTTCGCGCGGCAACGATGCCGGGATTCAGTGAAGCCATGATCCCGGCGCTGCGTCTGGACTTCGTCGAGATCGATCAACGATGCGCAGCGCTCAAGGCTCGGTTGGATGTCGCCGATGCCGCTGAATTGATCTTCGAGGTCGAAGGCACTCATCACACCCTGTGTCTCGATCTTCGGCACCGTGAAGCGACATCGAGCAGCGGGCGTCTGGTCCAGGCGGGGATCGCGGGCAATCTTCCATCCGGCGAGACGTATATCGTGCCTTACGAAGGAGAGCGTGACGGCGATTGTTCTCGAACGACCGGAACGATGCCTCTGGAGCTCGACGGTGAGTTGATCTACTACCGTTTCGAACGCAATCAGGTCGTCGAGGTCGTCGGTGACGGACCCGTGGCCGCAGCCGAGAGGCGTCATCTCGATGCCGAACCGGGTTACCGTAATCTCGCAGAGCTCGGTCTTGGGGTTCTCGGGGACTACGGGATCCAACCCATCGGGGAGATTCTCCTCGATGAGAAACTGGGGCTGCATCTCGCGCTTGGTCGTAGTGACCATTTCGGTGGGGCGACGGGTGTGGAGAGTTTCTCCGCGCCCGACAAGGTCGTTCATATCGACCGGGTCTATCTTCCGGAACTCCAGCCGCGAGTGCGGGTTCGACGGGTGACACTCTCCCGCGAAGACCCGACGGTCGAACGAATCCTCGAGGACCTACTGATGCAGGACGGGGGATACGTCTGAATGGGGTCTGAAGGCTTTGCGGATCCACCAGAGGTAGCCAACGCCCGCGACGGTCAGGGCCACCGTCGCGACGGCCAGCCCCTGGGTCGTCGCATGAGATCCCGACAGGATCGGGATGACGCTCTCCGGGTAACCCAGCGCCTTGTACATCTCGGAGACTGGGCGAGCCACGATGGTCCACAGAGTCGAGACGCCCGCGAGTAGAAGGGTCAACTGCGAACCCCACCATCCCAGCGGCTTTTGCCGATAGCAGAGAACAGCCAGGGCGACGGCGACGACGATTCCGGCCAGCGTCACACCGCGACCGGCATTCGTGGCGAGATAGCGTCCGAACCACGGAACGGCGGGTCGCCCGAGCGTGGGGATACTAACGACCGCCAGAAGGAACCACCCGATCGCCAGTGGCAGTATCCTCTCCGGACAGCGATCGGTCCACGATGGCCGGGTGTCGTGTCTTCGTACCGTCGCTCGCACATCGGCCCCGTGATATCCCCAGGCCAGGATTCCTGGAACGACGACACCGAATGCGGCGACGATCAGCAGCACGAACTTACGGGCAAGATCTGCGGCCTGTTCGATGTCCTGTTCGATCTGGGATGACGCGATGGCGAGCAGATCATCCAGGAGCATTGCCGTCAGCACGAGCGCAACAATCCCGGTCAGTAACCAGGTCCAGGCGACGGTCCTCATGACTGGTGGAACCCATCGCCGCAGCCGAATCGACCCGATGCCCAACACGATCAGCCCGATGCCGACCCCTGCGTAGAGGGAGGCACCCATCCCTGCCGCCTGACCGGAGCCGACGGTGGCAGCCCCGTCCCCCTGGAACATCGGAACCGCGACGATGACGGCGAGCCCGATTGCTCCGATCCCGATCAACACGCAAACCACTCCGAGCCCGAAGAGTCGCAGGCTACGGTCAATCGAGGTGGAGTCCGCGGGGGGCTGCATCGCGAAGCGATCTTATCAGGACGCGGAAAAGAAAACGGCGCGGGTTTCCCCGCGCCGTTTCGGACTTTAACGTTAGAGCGAGAAACTACAGCCAGCCCTTCAGCATGTCTTCGGAGAGACGCGCCGGGTGGCCGCGCCAGACGACCTTTCCGTCCTTCACGACGGCCGCAGCCGGCACACCGCGAACGTTGAAGTGGCCGGTCGCTTTTCCGTCTTCCTTGGCAACGGGGTAGCTGAGCTTCTGGTCGGTGATGAACGCCGAAACCTTGTCATCGGTGGCAGAGCGCGTCACCTTCGTCAGTCCAACGACCTGGAGACCCTCATTCTTGAACTTTCCGTAAAGCGCTTCAAGTTTTGGGACTTCGCGTTGGCAATGCGGACACCAGGTCTCCCAGAAGACGAGTAGCGTAGGTTTGTCACTGCTCAGGTCGATTTCGCTCTCGCCCTGGAACCACTTTGTGATGCCCCAATCCGCAGGCGTCGCCTTGCCGACGACCTGCAACTCCTCATTCATGGTACGAGCGCGCTTGGCTGCGTTTGTCGAAGAGTACTTCTTCATGAACGCGCCCATCTGTGTTTTGGCGCTCTCCAGATCGCCGGCGAGGACGGTCTTGGAAATCGCGGCAAACGCCTGCTCGGCTTCGCCTTCCAGGGGATTGACTTTCGCCTGGCCCGCGGACTGAATCTGACGAGTCAATTGACTGATACGGGTGTTGGTCTGGGCCTCGAGGTTGGCAAGGCGCTTCTCAAGAGTTGCGACCTTACTCTCGAGTTCCGCGACCCGATCACCCTCCTGGGCAAACGTCGTAGACGAGACCCCGAGGGCCAGCAGGGCCAGAACGCAAACGGTTAACAAGATGCTCGAACGGCGCATGGAGCCTCCAAATAGACACTGAACTGGATTCGAATTTGACGAATGCCTGAACACTGATAATACCGTCAGATTCAAATGCGGCAAATGAAACCGGCCCACGGCAGATTCGCCTTGGGTCGCCAGGGGCACGATTCCGTCATGGGTCCGGCCGTCGGCCTGAAAAACCACCCCAAAAAGGACCCTTTTCGGGGGTTCATCGACCGATCCCGGTTCAGTTGATGGCGTGCGGCTCGCTGAGGGCGAACGGGGCAATCTCGACCCGAAACTCCCGGCCACCTTCTTCGCGCATCTCGTAGCTGCCGTGCATCGTCCCGAAGGGTATCGAGAGTGGGCAGCCCGAGGTGTACTCGAAGGACTCGCCGGGGGCGAGTACCGGTTGCTCGCCAACGACCCCGGGCCCCTGGACCTCTTCGGTTGAGCCGTCACCGTCGGTGATGATCCAGTGGCGAGAAAGGAGTTGGACGGTCTGGACGCCCTGGTTCTCGATCGTGATGTGATACAGGAAGAACCACCGCGACGCCCCCGGCCGGGAATGTTCGGCAGAATATTCCGATCGCACGTGGACTCGAATCTCTTCCGTCGTTGCCGAAGACTCGTTCATATCGGGGCCCTCTTTCCGGGTCCGAAAAGGCTACCACAGCCGCGTCGACGACCCGCAGCCGAACGTGCTAGCCTTCGATTATCCAACGGCAAGGGGAAAGCAATCATGAGTTATCTGACTGACGATAAGTTGGTGATCCTCGGCTCCGCCGGAGCCATCGGGTCAAACATGGTCCAGGCCGCGTTGACGCTGAGTTTGACTCCTAACGTGACGATGTTCGATCCCTTCGACAAGGGAAATCAGGGAGCGGCCGAGGAGATTCACCACTGTGCGTTTCCCGGGGCTCGCATCGAGTGGACATCGGACATCGGACGCGCGCTTGACGGCGCGAGTTATCTGATCTCGTCCGGCGGCGCCCCGCGCAAGGAAGGGATGACCCGCGAGGATCTCCTTCGCGGCAACGCCGAGATCGCCGCTCAACTCGGAAAGGACATTCGCGAGTACTGTCCGGAGTTGCAGTTCGGCGTCATCATTTTCAATCCCGCAGACATCACCGGGCTTGCAGCCCTCGTCCACTCGGGGCTGGCGCCGGCCAGAATCGCGACTCTTGCGGCTCTGGACAGCACCCGATTGCAGACCGCCCTCAGTCAACACTTCGACGTGCCACAGGACGAGGTGAGTGGCTGTCGCACATACGGTGGGCACGGAGAGACGATGGCCGTGTTCGCCAGCACTGCAAAGGTCTCGGGGACCCCGTTGACCGACTTGATCGGCACGGATCGATTGACCGATGAGGCATGGGCAGAGATTACACAGCACGTCAAGCAGGGTGGGAAGAAGATCATTGAACTGCGTGGCAGGAGTTCGTTCCAGTCGCCGGCGCATCAGGCTGTTCGAATGGTCCAGGCCGTGATGGCGGGCGGGGGATACGAGTGGCCGTCCGGAGCTTTCGTGAATTCCGCCGAGCACGGTTTCGAGAACATCATGATGGCCATGGAGACTCGACTCGACCGCAACGGTGTCCAGTGGGAGATGCCGACTGGGTCCGAGAGCGAACTCAGCGAGTTGCGGGCCTCGTACCAACATCTATGCAAACTTCGCGATGAAGTGATCGAGATGGGCATGCTGCCGTCCCTCGACCGCTGGTCCGAAGTCAACCCGAACCTGAAGTAGTCTCGTCGTGGAAGAAAACGGGAAGCTAACCATCGATCGCGTCAATCTCTCCGGGAAACGCGTCCTGATGCGGGTCGATTTCAATGTTCCGTTGGTCGACGGGAAGATTGACAACGACAACCGTGTGGTCGCAGCGCTCCCGACGATCCGCCATGCCCTCGATGCCGGCGCTTCCGTCATCTTGATGTCCCACCTCGGGCGGCCGAAGGGGAAGGTGTGTCCGGAGTACAGCCTCCGGCCGGTCGTCGACTGTCTGGCGTCCCATCTCGATCAAGAGATCGATTTTGCGACGGATGCCGTGGGTCCCGAGACCCAGCGATTGGCCGACGGGCTCGTCCCCGGGCAGGTCTTGCTTCTCGAGAACTTGCGATTTCACCCCGGCGAGGAGAAGCCCGACCGGGAACCGGATTTCGCCCCGGCGCTGGCAGCGCTGGGCGACACCTATGTGAACGACGCGTTCGGAACCGCCCATCGAGCCCACGCATCGATGGTGGCGGTCGCCAAGCGGTTCGATCATCGCGCTGCCGGCTTCCTGATGGCGCGAGAGTTGAACTACTTCAAAGCTGTACTCGACAACCCCGGACGTCCCTTCGTTGCAATCCTTGGAGGCGCGAAAGTCAGCGACAAGATCGTGGTCCTGCAGAGACTCGTCGAAAAAGTCGACGGCCTTCTGATCGGGGGTGCCATGGCCTACACGTTCCTGGCGGCCAAAGGAGTCGCGGTTGGAGATTCAAGGGTCGAAGAGGACAAGGTGACGATCGCCCGTGAGATTTTGGCCGCGGCCACCGAAGCGGGCGTGCAGGTGGATCTCCCTCAGGACCACGTTTGTGGTCGCCAGTTCGAACGCGACACGGAGACCCGGGTCACCGAGGGCGCCGAGATCGAGGCGGGCTGGATGGGGTTGGACATCGGGCCCCGAACTAGAGAGGCATTCGCCGCAAGAATTGGCGGCGCCCAGACCGTCGTCTGGAATGGTCCGATGGGCGTCTTTGAGTGGGATCCGTTTGCCGCCGGTACGATGGATGTCGCGCGGGCGGTCGCCGAGAGCGATGCCGTCTCGATCATCGGGGGCGGCGACTCGGCCTCCGCAGCGAAGCGATCCGGGTTTTCCGATAAGTTCTCTCATATCTCTACCGGTGGTGGTGCAAGCCTCGAACTGCTCGAGGGGAAGCCTCTTCCCGGAGTCGAGGTCCTCACCGATGGATAGATCGCAACTGCGCCGACCCCTGGTCGCTGGTAACTGGAAGATGCACGGCCTCGGGCAAGAGGCCGTCGAGTTGGGGACCTCCATCATGCGTGAGGTCTCGGGCATAGACGACGTCGAGGTCCTCATCTGTCCGCCGTTCACGGCGCTGACGGAAATCGTTGCGGCGGTTCGTGACAGCAAAATTATCGTCGGTTCCCAGAATTGCCACTGGTCTGAACGCGGCGCGTTCACCGGTGAGGTCTCCGTTCCGATGTTGAAAGCGGTCGGCTGTCGCTACGTGATCGTCGGTCATAGCGAGCGGCGTCATGTGTTTGGCGAGGATGACGAGATCGTCGCGGCCAAGGTTGCGGCATGTCGCGACGGAGGCCTGATCACGATTCTCTGCGTCGGTGAAACCCTAGAACAGCGTGAGGCCGACCGAACGTCCGAGATCGTGTCCACTCAGTTGTCCGGCGCACTGACCCTGGGGAATCTCACGCCGGAGAACCTGGTCATCGCGTACGAGCCGGTCTGGGCGATCGGGACCGGTCGTACGGCAACTCCTCAGCAGGCACAGAGCGTGCACGCCGGCATTCGTCAACAGCTTGGCGATAGCCTGGGGGGCGATGCCGCCGCGGCGATTCGCATCCTGTATGGCGGTAGCGTCAACGCAGAGAATGCGGACGCGTTATTTGCAATGGAAGACATCGACGGTGGACTGATCGGGGGAGCCTCGTTGGCCATCGACAGCTTTGTGCCAATCGTTCGGGCCGCTTCGGCTTCCCGATAGTCCGTGACGAACAACCGCAGGAGAGATCGAATGCGCAGACTCCGTGTAGCCGGATGGATTCTTCTGGTGGCCGCCCTCACACAGGTCACGATCGCCGAGGAACGCGACGAGCGATCGCTTGCGCTCGCGAATTCCGTCATGGAGAAGATGGGTGGGCAAGAGGCGTGGGAGACGACACGCTTCCTGCAGTGGGATTTCTTCGGTGGTCGAACCCACCACTGGGATCGCTACAGTGGAGACGTGCGTATCGAGGCGACGTTCGAGGATCAGGAGTACCTGTTCCTGATGAACATCAACTCCAGGAAAGGGCAGGTCTTCAAGAATGGGGAGTTACTTCCGGAAGGCGAGGAACTCGACGCGGCGTTACAACAAGGCTACGAGGTCTGGGTCAACGACTCGTACTGGATGGTGATGCCCTACAAGCTTCTCGACCCGGGGGTCTCGCTCGCCTACCTCGGCGAGCGCGTCATGGAAGACGGGACCGAGGCCGATGTCGTCACGATGACGTTCGGCGACGGTATCGGTGTCACACCGCAGAATCGCTACGACCTCTTCATCGGCAAGGTGAGCGGTCTAATCGAGGCCTGGTCATTCTATGCCGACGCGGCCGACGAGGAGCCGCGCTTCACGCTACCGTGGGCAGACTGGAAACGATTCGGAAAGATCCTCCTGGCGACGTCACACGGCCAGGACAAGGACTGGGCGATTGCGGTCCACCAGACGCTGGACCGCACGACGTTTACCGACCCATCGCTGCAAGATTGACCCCGACGATCTAGGCGTCGATCCCGAGGAGGTGGATCTCCTCGACGGAACGGGACTCTGCGAAGAAGATCTGCTCGACCTGGTCGGACAGCTCTGAATCCAGTCCGCCACCATCGAGGATTTCACGATAGCTCTTGGCGGCATGGACCTCGGTCTTCATCGCTTCGCTCAACATGATCTGATAGTCATCGGTGTGGATGATCTCTGTCGTATCGGCGTCGGTGCGTGCAACCCCGCCAAGCTTGACGATAGCGCCACGAACGATGTTGCTGTGAGTGAGCGATTCGGTGGCCTCACTGTCAAAGAACGGCTTCAATTGCAGCCGGTAGATTCCGCGGACGTACGCAGCGTAGTGGGCGTACATCGTCATCGCACGCATCTCCCACCCAAGCGCGTCGTTCAATCGTTCGATCAGTTTCTTGCGTTCAGACATAATTTATCGCTCCAGTTGATGTCTCTAATCTAGCACGTCGGCGTCAATCGAAACGGTTGTGCGGCTGCTTCGTGTTGGAGAAGCCAGCGCTTCATCTCGACGCCACCGCCGAACCCGGAAATCGATCCATCGGCGTGGATCACGCGGTGGCACGGGATCACGATGGCGATCGGATTGGTGGCGTTCGCGGTGGCCACAGCCCGTGCGGCGGTCGGCTGTCCAAGCCTTAGCGCGATTTCGCGGTAGGAGACGGTCGAACCCACGGGAATCTCGCGCAGAGCCGCCCAGGCCCGTTTCTGAAACTCGGATCCCTGGGGCGCGACCTCGATGGCTTCGAGCGCCTCGTGCCGTCCGTCGAAGTAACTGCGAAGGGCGCTCGCCACCGGTCCGTCCGCGTCGTTGACCACGTCCGGCAGCGGACCGAGCCGTTGCTCGAGCCGTGGACGAAGATGGGGCCACCGATCCGGCAGCGCGAGCCCGACCAGGATCTCGCCACGCTGCACAAGGTGGAGGTCACCGATCGGGGTCGGGAATCGCTGGATCGAGTGAGGCACGGGCGTATTCTAACGTGACGACAGTCTGTCCTCTCCCGGAGACAGAAATCCCAGCCCTTTGTCCATTTTTCCCATGTTTGGACCGCTGTGGCCCGGCCGACCACGGTGGCACTACGTTTGCTGAATAAAAGGAGGAGGGCCCCGCCGCATGCGGGGCTCCCAGCGGAGGCCGTGATGATAAGGAAGACGATGACTCTGACGATGCTTGTGGGCTTGGCGGTGATGCCGCTGTCCGCATTTGCCGATGATTCCCTCCGGGAGGGACCGCGATACGAGCGCCGCAGTCCGCGCACGGCCGATCCCGCCGAGGCTCCGGCGACTACCGTGGTTCCTCAGAGCCTCCGTATCGCGGTTAAGAGCAACAGTTCCGCTACCGCGAACTCGAATACCTCAAACAGCCATGCAGCCAGCGCGACACGGCCGCCGGTTCGTGGACCGCTGCAGCGCGCGGCAGATCTAGCCGGACGCTGGGCTGCGGAAGAGCGCGTGACGCTCCATGGACGACGCGAATACTACCGGGTTGGCTTCTTCGAGGGTCTTCACGCGGCGCGGCTGGACAATCGGATCGGGCGGCACGATCGGCTCGTCGGTGAGCAGGACGGATGGTTCGATCCTGAGGCTCGTCGAATCGGAAGCCGCGACGGTTCGCGTCAGGCGGAAGAGCTGGCGTTCGCTGCTGCGGAGCAACAGGTCGCGGACCAGTTCTTTGATCTCGATCGGGATCCCGTTCGCGACCCGCGCCCTCAGCTTCAGCCGTACCAGGGACAGCAGTACGACTGGGAAGAACCTACGCTCCAGTCCGTGTTCTACGACCGGCGGAGTCACGCATCGCTGCGTCTTGGAGATCGATTCGATCTCTACATCTCCGACTGGGATCGTACGCCGTGGAACCTCTATCAGTGTCCAGACTTCAACGAGTTCTACGTTGCGAACTGGAATGACTCCGACGTCGCGTTTCGGATCTGGGTCGAGGATCGTCATCGGTCCGTAGTCTATCGGGCGCTGAACCAGGGGGCTGAACGAACAGAGTTCAGGGACACGTTCATCCGAGCCTACACACACGAATTGACACGTCTCTATCAGCGGCAGCTCACCCGCTATCATCGTTTTGGCGTCGAGGACGGCTGGTCCTACGGGGCCGCGATGCGATCGGCCCTCTCGTTCCGGCAGGGTTATCGGATTGGTTTTGATCGCGCCGTTCGTGAAGCCGCAGAGACGGGTTTCGTGCGAGCCTACCCGGCGTCATTCGTCGATGGGTACCGACGATCGTTCGACGACTGGGAGAACAATCCGCACCCGGCCATCTACGACGTGCGTTTTGTTGACGGAAACGATGATGGCGTCTACGAACCGGGTGAAGCCTTCGTAGTCGAGTATGAGCTGGCCAACTTCGGTGGCCGCGCGGACTCGGCGAGCTTCGAAATCCGAGGCGACGGCCTGGTACGACCGGCAGTTGCCGACATGCGACTACCCGCTCGAAGCCGGGTGGCGATGCGAGAGCCGCTCCAACTACAGATCGGGGATTGGGTGACCCCGAAGACTCGGACGGATCTTGAGATGTATCTCGCGGAAGCCAGCGAGGTCGTGTCGCTTGACGTGCAATACCCGTTGCAAATTCGATCGTCGGCGTGGAATGCACGTCGTGACGACCTCACCGGACAGGTCACGCTGGAAATCGAAGTGTCCAACGTCAGTCGAGTTCCTCGGGACGGGCAGATCCGGCTTAGCAGTTCGAGCCTTCCGGGCTTTGAACGGACAGCGCGTTTCGATTCGGTTCCCCGGAATGGACGAGGGCGCGTCTTCTTCGATGTCGAGGGCTTGCGTCCCGTAGACCTGATAGCCGGTGTTGTTCAATTCGACGCAATGGTCGTCAGTGAGAACAAGACGCACGATTCCTCGGTGCATCATCTGGTCGGTACAGCCAGAGACCTTCGCAATCCGGACCTGACCCGCCTGATGATCCGTCAGGCGACGGAGTCCGGCGCGTCGTTGTCGGACATCGACGCCGCCCGTGGATTGTTGATCAGTCGCCTGGAAACAGACTGGCAGTCCGTTGTCCGTGGCAAGGGCAACGCATACAAGCGAGACTTCAAGAGCAAAGGCAGCGAGACGGCCCTGGGTGAACTTCTTCAGACTTACCGTCAGGAGCGACGCCGAATCGTTCGCAACGACGTGTTCCAGGGTCTCAGCAGCGACATCGTTGCGTTGTCGAAGGAACTTCCCGGTTCACACCCGTTCCTTCGAAAATTCGCGCGGAAGCTGGCGGAAGAGTTGCCCTAGGTCGAGTCGCGGGAGAAGCAGTGACTACGTAGCGCCGGTGGGTCGGAGTGACTCCCCCGAAGGGGAAACAGGTCACAAGCGTCAACCGGTCGCTACCGTCGTCCTCCAGAACCGATCCGTCGTTTGCATCGACCACGAACAACTCTCGAACCACCCATTCGCGACGTTGTTCGTGAGTCGTAAGGACCATCCGGTCGCCCGGTCGAAGATGTTCGAGGAACGCAAAACGACCGTCGCGGTGGCCACCGAGCACCACGTTTCCGGCGCGGTTGGGCAAGGCAGTGCCATCCACGTGGCCGATCCCAAACGCCATTGACGTCCCGCTGGCACCGGAGAGAATCGTGCGGCGGATACCAAGCCTCTCGACCTCAAGTCGGGCCAGGGGATGGGTGTCCGCCCAGGCCCAGGGTCGATGGACGCCGCCATCCAGCCGGTGAGCTTCCCACGCCGCTTCGATCAATCGATCAGCCAGAATTGCCTTTACTTTCATGTATCCCTGCTCCGTGAACAGTAGGCCCGCCATCGCCAGGCAAACAATCGACAGGCAAAACGATCCGGTCCGAGTCACGCCGGATCACGGGTGCACGCCAGCCAGAACAGAACTCCGATACCCAGGAGGCCGAAAAGCATCGCAAGCCTCTTCTTGATCGGATCGAGTGTTCCGCCTTGTGGCAACGACGCCGTCTGGTTCCGTCGTAACGTGTTTCCGATCGCCGTCGGCGTTTGTTCGACGGCCACCAGGCTGGTGAAAGCGGTCACCTGGTTGAACTCCAGCGCGATTTCGATGACCTCCTCCTTCAGGGTCGTGTTGTTCGGTTCGAAGTAGCGACGATCCATCAACGATTCGATGCGTGTTCGGGCCCACAGGGTTGCGATGCCGGCGTGGGGAGGCGCCGCTGTCGGTTCGACCGTCTCGACATAGCCACCGTGAGGTCCCCATGCCTTGACCAGAAGCGCGCCCGGGTCCTCACCCGCTTCGAGCCTCATCGCGACGACCAGCGGTTCACCGGAGTGAAGATCCGGTAGCGGCGACGGGAAACTCTCCAGAACCCTCGCGGTACTTTCATCGATCGACAGATCCATCAACAGCGGCGCATCGACGACCGCAAAGAACCTATCGACCTGCTCCTCGGGATCGTTCCCATTCCCGACGAACCTCGCGATTCCGCGGCCCAACTGGGCCATCTTTCGCATCAGGTGCCGATTCGGTGCACTTCCGATCCCCAGCGTGTGGATCCGGATTTTGCCCGACTCGTCTGCGATTCGCTGCAGGATTCTCTCCTCGTCTCCGATGGCGCCATCGGTGAGAAAGACAATTCTCTGGAGATGTCTCGTGGTGGACTCGCCCGCCAACTTCAGCGCGTCCTCAAGTGCCGGGTAGATCATCGTCCCGCCACCTGCCTCGAGACGACCGATCCACTCCCGTGCGTCGCGGATTCCGTCCTCGTCGGCCTGAATAAAGCGGTCCGCGTAGCGGGAATAGCCATCGTTAAACCGAATCAGATTGAATCGATCGTCCGGACGCAGCCGTCGAAGCGCCTGATCGAGCGCGTCGCGAACGTTGATGATGGACGGGCCGGCCATCGATCCGGAGACATCCACCACGAAGATCGTCTCACTCGGAATCGGCGTCAACTCGACGCGCTCGGCGGCTGGAACCAGCATCATCATCGCGTAACGCATGGAATCTCTCTCCTCGAGAAACCAGGCCGCATGAGGTCGGCGGCCATCCGTAGGACGCCACTCGACGACGAAGTCGTTCGCGCCCGAAACCGCACCGGAAAACGTTGCCCGTTCGATTCCGGTACGAACGTCTCCCGCCATGCTCGGCGGGCCGAGGTCGGGGTGCGACGGAGTTCGAAGGTCGTGAAACGGGATCCCGGCAGTCAGGCCTACGTCCAGAGATACCGTGGGGATCGAAGGAGCATCGTTGGCGGGTCGTGAAGTTTCGTCCACGTCACCGGGGATGTAACGGGGGGTGTAGACCAGTGGAAACGCATAACGAAACGTCCCGTCGACAAAACGCGCCTCGTCCATGAGCGCGACCGTGATCTCGACTCTCTCGCCCGGATTGATATTGGCAACCGAGGTGCGGTAGAGGTTAGGTCGGCCACGATCCACCAACGCCGCCTTCTTTCCCAGCGACTTCGCCTGCTCGTACACCCGGCGGGCCTCCTGCTTTTCACGAACTTCTGCGACAATCCTTCGGGTCCCGATCCGCATCTCCATCCCGTCGACCGCAGCACGTTCCGGCATGGGAAAGACGTAGGTCGCTTCGATAACCTGCTCGGAGTCGTTGAGGAAGACCTGACGGATCGTGCCACGGACGAGGAACCCGGTGATCTCGAGTTCTAGTTCCATCGACTCCATGGGAAGCGGGATCAACGTCCCATCGTCACGTTTCCAGAGGAGGTCCGCACCGCCGATCGAATCGAGTTCGATGGAAGCACTCTGCGCGATCGGGACAGAGATCAACATGGCAATCAGAAGTCCTTTCACCATCGATCGAAGTCGTGAATTCATCGCCACCTCCAATGCCACACTCAGGACCTGCTCCATGAGTCGGTTGAAGATGCGAGTTCGCAGGAATCGTGCCGGCTGGAATTCCCCTAAACGCGAGGGGTCGACGCCGAGACCGTGTGCGGTACGACACGGAGGTGTGTGTCCCTAAACACCAGCAGCCGTGGCGCCGGTTTCGCGGTAGGATAATCGGCACGCCCCCGGCCGTAGGGCGAGGAGACGTAGAGACGATGAACTACCCGTGGCGCACCCTGGTTTGCCTCTTGACCCTGACCGCGATCGCACAGGCGGCAAATAACAGCCTGCCAGGTGATTCCGGTCAGATCACCGCCGATGAGCTTCGCGGTCATGTGGGGTATCTCGCCGCCGACGATCTCAACGGACGGGATAGTGGTGGAGGTGAGATCCGCGAGGCAGAAGCGTATATCGCCAATGCGTTTGAACGGTTCGGTCTGGCACCGCTGCCGGGACATGACAGTTTCTTTCTGCCGTTCCATCTCTATCGCAGCAACTTCGACAAGAAGACGACCAATCTGACTCTGAGTATCGGCAAAGAAGACGTCGTCGGTGAAGTCGGGCAGCAGTTTCGTCCGTTCGATTTCTCCGACAATGGCCGCGTCGATGCGGAAGTGGTCTTCGCCGGTTACGGAGTCTCGGCACCGGATTTGGGCTACGACGACTACGCGAAGATCGATGTCGAAGGCAAGATCGTTCTTCTCCTTCGTCATGTTCCGAACGAATCAAGTGGGGAGGGGAGCTTTGCGGCTGGCGCAGCCACTCGTTACGGTGCGTTCGCTACGAAGGCCCAGGTCGCAGTCGAGCACGGCGCCGCCGGAATGATTCTCGTCACCGACCCGCTCAATCACGGACCGAACGACGATCTTCGGATCGGTCGACGCCTGACGCTGGATCGCGGCAGTCTCTCCGCCGGCCAGCAGAGTGGGCCGACATTTCTAGCGGTGCATGCTAACCAGTCGATAATCGGGGACTGGCTTCAGAAGGCCGGTGCCGATCTGTCGGAGCTGCAGACGGCTCTCGACTCCGGCAAGAAGACCCACAAGTTGACGGTGAACGGCTTGCGAGCCAGCATCGGGGTCCAGCGGGTCGAAGGCGCGGAGGCTGTGCCGGCCCGCAACGTCGCCGGCTTTCTCGAGGGCAGTGACGAGGATCTCAAGAACGAGTGGATCGTCATCGGCGGGCATCACGATCACATCGGCGGTTACCACGGTGAAGGCGATACGATCTTCAATGGGGCCGACGATAATGCCTCTGGGATTTCCGGTGTTCTCGAGCTGGCCCAGGCATTCGCGTCTCGCGAGCAACGACCGCGAAGGAGCATCCTGTTCGCGACATTCTCCGCCGAGGAAAAGGGATTGCTCGGGTCGCGCGCGATGGTCGAACAGGAACATTTCCCGGTCCATCGCACTGTGTTCATGTTCAATCTCGACATGATCGGGAGGACGGATTCGGACCAGATTCAGGTCTACGGTGACGGCTATGCCCGAGGTCTTCGCGAGATCGTCGATGCGGCCAACGAGCCAGTCGGGCTGGAGCTTACCTACGCGGGGACGGAATACGCGGGTAACAGCGACCACGCCAGCTTCTATCAGGCCGGCGTTCCGTTCATGTTCTTCTTCACCGGCCTCCATGACGACTATCACCAACTTGGAGATCACGCAGACAAGCTTGACTACGACCGCATGCAACAGATCCTGACCGTCGGGTTCAACACGATCGAGACGATGGCCGATGCCGACATGACCCCGGCGATGATCCATGTCGTCGATTGGCTAGGGATTCAAATCGAACTCGTCGATCGGGACGGATTCGACGTTCCGGTAGTGACTCACGTCGCCGATGAATCGCGTGGCTACCAGAGTGGATTGCGGTCGGGGGACGTGTTGACGGCCCTCGATCGGCGTCCGGTGGCGGAGACTCGCAGTGTCGGCAAGGGTTTTCGCGACGTGCAACCGGGTTCCGAGGTCGAACTATCGGTGCGACGCGGTGAGGCGACCCATACGATCGCAGTCGAGCGGGCGAAGACCGGCTACATGGGCGTCTTCCCGACCCCCGTTGATGAGGACAGAAGAAGCGAATTGGGCCTACCGGACAACGAGGGCATTCTACTGCGCTCCGTGGTAGCCGATGGGCCATGCGGGAAGGCCGGTCTGGTGGCCGGGGATATCATTCTCCGAGTCGACGGTCGACCGATCAGCGCGTCGTCGCTCTCGTCGATCCTGTCCCAGATCGGGGCGGGCGAAACCGTTGACATGCTGGTCTTGCGAGAGAGTGAGCGACTGACGATTCCGGTCACGCTCGGGGAGCGCCCGGGCCGGCGTCGTTAGAACGCCGATCAACGCATCCGGCTTAGACCCAGACGCAGTCGACGTCCCATCTTGGGAACGTCTCCGGAGATGTGAAGCAGTGTCCGCGACTCCGCTTCGACCCAGACCTCGGTTTCGCCCTGCATGTTCAGAAGGCCCTCCGCAGTCTCGTCCTCCGGGACGATATTCAGGCGGAGCGCCGACGTCGACCACTCTTTTTTCTTTGACCGCTGGTCACGCCCGGTGTCGACGGCGAATTGGCGGTCGAGGATCTCTCTCTCCACGACCGTGACCGTGAAGTATCGCGGTCCGTCTCCGGTGGCGACCAACACACGAACCTCATCGCCTACGTCGTGGAGCGGTTGACGGCCGAGTCCTATCAGCATGCTGGGGAAATTGTGGGCCCGCAGCGGATGGCCCTCGGCATCCACGGGAAACTCGAATCGCTTGTTTCGATACGTCGTCCACTCGGAAAGCGGGCGATGGGAGCCACGTTCCGGTTTCAGCTTCTTGACCCTGTAGCCCCTCGGGTCAAACTGATAGATGGCAGCGCGCTTACGTGAGCGGCGCACAGATCTCTGCGGTAGGCCCGTTCGTCGTTGCAACGTCGTGGTGGATTCCGAGTCCGCGACGCGTGCGCCGAAGAAGCGCGCCACGGTGCGCATGCGTATCTCGGATGGCTTTGAGGTTCCGGTCCGTTCGATGTCGACGCGGCCCGACAGGAACGCGCCGCCGCGCGCCGTCAGCTCGATCTCACGCCATTTGCCCCACGGCGGGTTCTTGTCGGTCTCGCCGGCCACCGAGGCACCCAGGAGGGCCATCGACAGGAAGACACTTGCGACGATACGATGCGTCACGAGTCCACTCCTTCGGTCGACTTTCGGCCGTCGATGTGACAGCAGGGAGCAAGCGCGTGTCCGAATCCAGATTGACCATGATTCCCGGTCCCACACCCGTTCGCGACGCGATCCTGCGGAAGTTGGCAATCCCGACCTGTTCGCACCAGGACCCGTCGTTTGTTGACACGTATCGCAACGCGCTGAACGCGTTGTGTCGCATTGTTCGTACCGAGGATGCCCATCCCTTCATTGTAGGCGGTGGAGGCACTCTCGGCATGGAAATGGCTCTGATCAACTTGTTGGACCCCGATGATCGGCTTCTGGTCGTCTCTCACGGGTTCTTCGGGGACCGCTGGGAGCAGTTGGCCAATGCGTTCGGATTCGGCTGCGATGTCATCCGATCGGAATGGGGGCGGACGGCGTCGCTCGCCTCGGTCGTCGAGCGTGTCGATGCGGGAGACTATCGAGCCGTCGCCATCACTCACGTGGACACGTCGACGGGGGTTGTCGCTCCGCTCAGAGATTTCGCCGAAGCCCTGCGTGGCCGCGACACGTTTTTCATCGTCGATGGAGTCTGCGCCACCGCGGCCGTGGACGAACCGTTTGACGAATACGGCATCGATGTCCTCTTGACGGGCCCGCAGAAGGCGATCGGTGCCCCTCCGGGCGTCGCTCTCGAAGTCGTCTCCGGACGAGCGATCGATCATCGTCGGTCTCTCGACCGGGTTCAGGGCTATTACGCGGACTGGACCCGCTGGCTTCCGGTCATGGAAAACCCGGCGCTGTATTTCTCGACCCCTCCCGTGAACGAGATCGTCGCGTTGGAGCAGGCTCTCCAGATCGTACTCGATGAGGGCCTCGACAGACGATTCGCTCGGCACCAACGATTGGCGGCAGCGATGCGCGCCGGAATGGAGTCGCTCGGATTGCGCGTCTTCGCCGATTCGGACTGCCGTGCGGATACGCTCAGCGTGTTGCTCTACCCCGACGGAGTCGAAGACGGTGCGTTTCGTTCGGCCGTTGCCGGACGTGGCGTCGTCGTTGCCGGCGCGCTCGGCCCTATTGCCGGCAAGGGGTTCCGTGTGGGTCATATGGGCAATATTGGTGCCGGCGAAGTCGGGCGCACGCTTCAGACGGTCGGGGAGTCTCTCGTTGAGCTGGGGGTGGGCGCCGACCCGTCGGCGGCCCTTGATGCGGCCTCTAACCATTTAATCGAGGAAGACGAGGCGTGACGAGTTCACTGTCGACGGACGATGTCGCCGACGCGAATCGCGCCGGGAACCACGACGCGAGCGTTGACACCTCGTAGGTTCAGTTCGCGACCGATGGAAGAACTGACGAACTTCATCGCGTCCAGTCCGAATCGGTCAACGAACTTCCGGCAGCCCGTGTGGGGCGATGGAGTGATCTCGATCACGGAGTTGCCGATCGCCAGGCACGACCCCGGTGGGAGATTGGCGCGACTCAGGTCGAACTCCACAAAAAGCTGATCGCCGGCAAGCGCCCAGCGCTCGACGCTTCCCGCTATTTTCTGGATGACTCGGGCGTTCATCAGAGTCAGTTGCATATCGGGATGGGAGCTGCCGTTATCCGTATGGCGGCTGCCGCGGGATTGCCAGTTGTCGCCGACGAGACCCTGCGCGACGTCCAGTTCGGCCTCCTCGAGAGACCGACGTTCTCCGGTGGTCGGTCGGCAGGCGATCTGCCGGAGCGAGCCTTCGTCTGCGGGAGACTGACGGATCGACGGCAGTGCGGCCTCCAGCTCCGAGAGAGACAGGTGCTGGGTAGTTTCGTCCACGAGGACATTCTAGAGCAGACGTGTGCAGTTGTCGTCGGCTGGTGTAACATCCAGATCCGCGATGACCGCCCGCCGAAAGTTACCAATCTACGCTGCGTTGCTGGTCTTCGGCATGCTTGCGGTCCTGCGACTCAATCCGTTCTGTCTCCTCGAGCCAGACTCGCCGGACTACCTGTTCACCGCTCGGTCTCTCGCCACATTTGACGGCTACCTGGAGATCGATCACCCGGCCCGCACGCCTCACGCGTTCAGGCCGCCGGGGCTTTCGATCCTATTGGTCCCGATGGCATGGATAGCCCCGTACAGCGTGGTCGCGGCGAAACTGTGGATCCTCGGAAGTGGCATCGGGTTGTTGATCCTGTTGCAGCGGTTCACCCGGCTGATCACGAATCGCTCGACCGCGATTCTCGTCTCGTTGATCGTGGCGTGCAGTCCGTACACGTTGCTGCACGGTACGGAGGTTCTTAGCGAGGTCCCATTCCTCGTGCTTATCTTCGGACTCCTTCTGGCACTGGGATATCGGGAAACCGCAGATGATGCCGCGTTGACGACTGTCGCCGAACGTCACAGGGTTCTTGTAACCGTGATACTGATCTGGCTCCCTCTGATGCGAACCGTCGGGTTTGCAATGCTGGGTGCGCTGCTTGTCTGGTCCATTTTCGTCAAGGCCAGGCGTACCTGGCTGGCTCCTCTCGCGGCTGCCCTCATCGTCAACGGCCTGTGGTGGTGGCGGGGAACCAAGGTGGGTTCGACGACCTATCTGGAGGGCATGTCGGCGCGGCTTCACGATTTGGGCGGATGGGGTTACCTGGGCACCGTCTGGGACCAGGCGCTGTTCTACATCAAGGCCTTCGCCGGATTCGTGTTACCCGGCGTCTTCTTCGGTTCGCCGATGTATGAGCGTGTCTTGATTGGTGATGCACCGCGGATGCCGGGTGCAGGCCCGCTGGGCCTCGTCGCGGTGGCGGCGTTCCTGTTGGTCGCACTCTGGGGCCTTGTCGCGCGACGACGATCCGACGGCACGTTGGTCGCGATCTATCTGCTGTTGTTTCTAGCGTTACTCGCGATCTATCCACCACGACAGGAGCGGCTGATCTGGCCACTCGTGCCGGTTCTGTGGGTCTACGCCGCCGTCGGGATTCTCGATCTACGTCGACGTTTACAGGACGCGGCACGCGGCTCGTCGAGCTTCTACGACCGAGGACTTCGATACGGTATCGGTGGCTTCGTGGTCGCGGTTCTGGCTCTCCAGCTCTACGCGAGCGTGGCGGTAGTCGCGACAAATATCTCCTGGTGGCGCGGTGGCGATTCGTTCTACGAAGAACAGGTGCCGCCCGGTTACTTTGCCGACTGGCGGCGGGCCGGCATGGAGATCGCGAAGTTAGGACAACCCTGGGCCCGTGTGCTCACGCGACACTCCGATGTGGGGCTGACCTCGCAACGACTTCAGGATTCGATGCGTTTCGAGGAAGTGTCGCCGGCCGTACTGACCCGCGCAATCGTCGGGCTACCGGCACGCTACGTCGCCATAGCGTCGACCGAATTCCGGAAGGTGGCGCCTGCCCATCTGTTTGAAGAGAGTGCCACATTCCGCTTCCAGACCGTTTGGCAGGGGCGCGGGGTCCGGGTCTTCGAGGTGCTGCCCAATCGAGAAGGTGTGGGGTCGATCGTGCCGGACGACCTGGAGGGTCGGATCGAGCGTTGTCAGAGCGCCATCGCAATCCATCCCCGTCGTCGGGACCTCCGCAGAAGGCACGTGCAGTTGCTTCGCGACGCCCGTCGAATCGAGGAGGCGGTGGCGGCACTCGACTCCCTCGAGGAGACACTCGGGACCGACGCACGCAGCGCGTGGCTTCGGGGAACGCTGCTCCTCGACCTGGGGCGATACGACGACGCGGCCGACGCACTCAACCGAGGGATTCTCTTGCCCGACGTCGGTCGTGTCGAGCGGTCGCTACGTCGTGGCATCACGCGAGCCGTCGAAGGCAAGCGGAGGGCCACCGAGGAGAGCCCACCGGCACGTGTCCGCCGTCTGGTGGACGAGGCCGGTAGTTTCCTCGATTCCGGCCTATTGCGATCGGCCACGATCTGGCTGAACCGCGCCGCGGCCATCGCCCCCGGCGATCCGTCCGTGGCGTTCCTGGTGAGCCGACTTGACGAACGAAGCGGCAACCGCGAGCGTGCCGTCAGACGTCTCGAGCGCCTGCGCTCCGCAGGCCACCGAGCGGCGGCGGGTCTCCTGGAAGAGTGGGAGTTGGAGCGACGTCTACTGGCCGGTGAGGTCAAACTCCCTCCATCGGGCTACGTTCGTTTCGCAGCGCGACGAACCGCCGAAGGACGTCCCGGCCGAGGTCTGGCACTGCTCGAGCGGGCCCATCGAAATTGGCCGCAATCCGTGGACGTCGCTCGCGGGCTCGGGCTCTCGTGGTGGTTTCATGGACGCCCGGACCTTGCAGCGCCGCTCCTCGAATCGGTCGTCAAGACCCATCCGGGAGATCGGGAATCGATCGACGCACTGACCGCGTGTCGTCGGGTCCTGGAAGTCGACTGACGGGTCAGTCGAAGGCCGCGCCGGACCGCAGGTCGTGGACCACCGACGCGTCCACCCACCAGATATCAGGGTTCCCGTTCATCGCCTCGTTGTGCATGCGTCCGAGATCGTCGGACGTCACGCGTTCGGGAGAATACCGATCCGTGATCGATGCGCGGCTAGACATGAAGAAGAAATAGCGCCCGTCGGGGGAGACGTAGGGGGACCACTCTTGACCGCTGGCATGGTTGATGCCCTGTTCGAGGGCGATGGCCTGACTCCAGCGGTCTTGTTTATCACGAAAGACAACGAAGTAGTCGACGCCACCGAGACTATCCGAGTGACCGAAGTTGCAGACGATCAGGTACGACTCGTCCGGCGCGATAAACGCGTTGAACTGTGTCCGTGCTGCGTTGACCGCGGCTGGGAGCTCCTCGGCGGCCTGGTATTCGCCGTCGACCAGGCGGGAACGGAAGATCTTCTCCGTGCGATCATCCCCTCGACGGGTGAAGTAGATCGTGCCGTCGGTCGTTACGGATGCAAAGAACTCTGCACGATCGCTGTTGATCGGTGGGCCGATTGGATAGGGCTCGCCCCAGCCATCGTCGACCCGATCCATCATCCAGATATTTTCGTCGCTCATCGGCTCGGAGCTTCCCGGGAGCGGTCGTCGCGACATGAAGTAGAAGGTTTTACCGTCGGGTGCAATGGTCGGCTCCAGGTCCATGTATTGTCCGGAGAACGAGGCGACCTCAGGCGTCATCCATTCACCCTCTACCTGACGGGTCACCAGGATCGCGCTGAACGTGAACGCCCCGCCCAGGACTCGTGAGAAGTAGAACTCAGTGCCGTCGGGCGTCATCGCAGCATCTCGTTCTCCCATGCCGGTCGAGACGAAGCCCGGCGCGAAGACCGCGGGGGTCCGGCCGGGTGGTTGTTGACCGAGGTAGGGTCCCAGCAACGACGGCTGGAGTTCGGACGTTTGCTGACAGCCCACCAACGTCATCAGAACGAGTAACCCGAGCACCATCGAGCTATTTCGCATGGAACAATCCTCCGCGCGCGAGTCTGCCCGATCCGGGGGTCACGATCCAGGGTGAATCGGCGGGTTGCGCGGTCGGGACACCGCGGGATGATATCTTGTTTGTTCATTTTCGGTTCCGGGCGGGGAGGATTCTATGGCCGGCAAGACGTCAGAGGTAGATATCGCCGACGCCCGGGGGACGGAAGAGCTGCTCGACGATGTGATCGCCGGGCTCGCTGCGACCAACAAATCGTTACCGAGTAAGTACTTCTATGACGAGGCGGGTTCGCGGCTTTTTGACGAGATTACCCGGCTCGACGAGTACTACGTCACCCGGACGGAACAGGCGATCATGGATCGTCACGCTGGTGAGATGGGGGAGCAGATCGCCGAGAACGTGATGCTCGTCGAATACGGCGCCGGAAGCAGCATCAAGACCCGCGCCCTCCTGGACCATCTGGATGATCCGGTGGCGTACGTGCCCGTCGACATCTCGAGAGAACACCTCAACCAATCCGCCGAGTCTCTTCAGGCGGCGTACCCTGACATCGAGGTTCTCCCCGTGGTCGGTGACTTCACCCAACCGTTCGAGTTGCCGATTGCGCGTCGAACACCGGATCACGTCGCCGCCTATTTCCCGGGTTCAACGATCGGTAATTTTGAGACCGAGGCGGCTCACCGCATTCTGCGGGGGATCGCACCCCTCTGTGGTTCCGGGGGTGGTCTACTGATTGGGGTCGACCTGCAGAAGGACCCCGCGGTGATCGAGGCGGCTTACAACGACGTGGATGGCGTCACGTCACGGTTCAACCTGAATCTCCTGCGAAGAATCAATCGAGAGCTGGGCGGCGATTTCGATCTCTCTCAGTTCCGCCATCTGGCAACCTACGACGAGAAGGCCGGATGCGTCCGGACGTTTATCGTGAGTGATGTCGATCAGATCGTCAACGTCGCCGGCCGACAGTTCTCGTTCGCCAGCGACGAGCGAATCCACACCGAGAATTCCTACAAATACACGATCGACGGATTTGCCGGTGACGCCGCAGAAGCGGGCCTCGAACTACACCGGGTTTGGACCGACGCTCGAGACTATTTCGCGGTCATGCATTTCGTGGTGCCATAAGCCGAGCGGTTGGAGGTCGAAGATGCGTAGTGCGACCGGCAGCGATCGATTGACTTCCGAGCGACTCCGGCAGTTCCGGTCGGTGCGCGCGTTCTCTCTGACGCTCGCGGAGACGCTGTCTCCGGAAGACTGCGCCATTCAGTCGATGCCCGATGTCAGTCCGACGCGCTGGCACCTTGCACACACCACCTGGTTCTTCGAAACGTTCATTCTCAGGGCTCGGCCGGACTACAGGGTCTTCGATCCAACCTACGAGTTCCTCTTCAACTCCTACTACAACACCCTTGGACCTCAGTACCCGCGGCCGGAGCGTGGCCTGTTGTCGCGACCGAGTCTCGACGAGGTGATCGGATACCGACGCCGCGTCGACATGGAATTGGAGCGTCGACTCACTGGGGATGCCGTTGACGCAGAGACTATTCGTATTCTCGAGTTGGGGCTTCACCACGAGCAGCAGCACCAGGAACTGATCCTGACCGACATCAAGCACGTTCTCAGCCATCATCCGATGTCACCGAGTTACCGGCACGGGACTTTCGACGATGCGAGACCTGCCCGAGACGCAGGGTGGGACGCGATCGAGGGACAGTTAGTCGACATCGGGTCCGATGGAAACGGTTTCCACTTCGACAACGAATTTCCACGTCATCGCGCCTACCTGGCACCCTATGAACTCTCGCGACGCGTCGTGACCAATGGCGAGTACCTGGAGTTCGTGCGTGACGGGGGCTACACGCGGCCGGACAGCTGGCTTGCTCTGGGTTGGGACACGGTGTCCGCAAACCGCTGGCGTGCACCGCTCTACTGGATCGAGAAAGAGGACGGCTGGTACGAGTTCACGCTGGCAGGCCTGGTTCCACTGCGCCTTCAGGATCCGGTCTGTCACGTCAGCTACTTCGAGGCCGATGCCTACGCCCGATGGGCCGGCGCGCGTCTGCCGACGGAATCGGAGTGGGAATTTGCTGCCCGAGACCAACCGGTCGAGGGCCACACGGCGGATCGTCTGATCGACGCGGGACGCGCGATTCATCCACAACCCGACTCGACCGTCTTCGGCGACGTCTGGGAGTGGACGCAGAGCTCCTACTCGCCCTATCCCGGATACCGCCCTCCGGATGGTGCACTTGGCGAGTACAACGGCAAGTTCATGTGCAATCAGTACGTCTTGCGTGGTGGCTCGTGTGCGACGCCCGCGTCAGACCATCTTCGAAGGACCTATCGAAATTTCTTCCCGCCGGAGGCCCGCTGGCAGTTCAGCGGAATTCGACTGGCCCGCTAGCGGGAGGCGGTGAGCGCCCGATTCCAGGAACCCAGTAGGACGACGCCCATGAAGACGAGGGCGGCGGTCAATCCGGCCCACAGTCCATGAACGCCCATCCCCGAGCGGAACGCGAGGAACGCGCCGAGTGGCAGCCCCAGAACCCACCAGCCCAGTAGGATCCACAACATGGGACCCAGCGTGTAGCCGGCACCGCGGAGCGCGCCTGCGGCCGTGACCTGGACTCCATCGAACAGTTGGAACAGGGCCGCTAGATAGAGCAACCCCACGCCGCGCCGGATGACCGAGCTGTCCTGGGTGAAGAGACCGAGCAGGAAGTGCGGGATGATCCCGACGATAGCCGCCATGATCGTGGCGATGACCGCAGCCAGGCCGATCGCCATCCAACCGGCACGCTTCGCCCTTGCCGGATCTCCCTGCCCGATCGCGTAGCCGACACGCACCGCCGCGGCGGCCGAGATACCCAACGGCACCATGTAGGTCACGCTGGCCACCGTGAGAGCGATCTGATGGGCGGCCAGCGCCTCCACGGCGAACTGTCCCGCGAGGATGGTGACGGCCGTAATGACCCCGACCTCGAGCAGTAGTTGGCCCGACGCCGGTAGGCCGAGTCGAAGCACGACACCGATCCGCTTCAAGTTCAGATGCCACCAGCCATCACGCCACGAGACCTCGCGTAGTCCACGACGGCTAAGAAGAATGACAGCGGCCAGCGACAACGCGAGGAACGTCATCGAGGCCGTGGTGGCCCACCCTGCGCCGGTAGTTCCGAGTCGCGGGAATCCCCAATTGCCGAAGACCAGAACCCAGTTGAAGAGGACATTCACGACGTTGGCCAGGATGAGTGCCAGTACCACCGGGAACGCCCGTTCCATCGCCTGGAGGTAGCGACGAAACGTCGTATAGAGCAGCATCGGTAGGAGCGACAGACTGCACACCTTCAAGTACGGATGCCCCTGATCGATGACACTCTGCTCGATTCCGAGCAGATCCATCCGCCCCGCAACCCCCTGTAACAAGACCATCGCAGGGAGCGCGAGGAACAGAGAGAGCCAGATCCCCTGCGCTAGATACTTCAACGCCTCGTCGGTTCGACCCCTGCCGAGACTCTGAGAGACAAACGTGTCGAGGCTCAGTAGCACGCCGATTCCGCCGATGGCGAGGAAGACCCATATCGAACGACCGATGCTGACTCCGCCGATCGCCTCCGGTCCCAGACGCCCGACCATCAGGACGTCCACCACCCCCATCATCATCCAGCCGAGTTCGGCGATGACGACCGGAACGGCAAGGGCGACCATGGGCCACAGCTCACCACGGGTTCTGGGGCGGACGACTTGCATCCGAGGCACGATAGACCACTTGCGGATTACCGCAACGACGCTTCGGTCAGCGGAACTTGACGGATCGTCCGTGGGTCAGCACTCGCTCTTCGAGCACCCGGGCACTTAACCCGACCATCTCGAGTAGGTCGGGACCGTCATCCGTCGCGGAAGCCTCACGGGTTCGCAACGCCTGGAGGTACTTCATGAACGACTCTCGATACGCCCCATCGTCTCCCTGCAACAGATAGTGCACGAGCGCCCAACTCAACACGTAGTTGCCCTCTCGATTCCCGGCGGAAAACCGCAGCGGCGTCTCCATCTTCAGGAGCGCGTCGATCGATGGGCGGTTTTCGAACTGTCCCTCGTTCATCAATCGATTGAAGCGACGTGTGAATCGCGCCCTGAAGCGCGAAGTTCCCGGCAGAGGTTCGTCGAACAGTTGGATCGACTTGCGACCCGTCCGTCCGGCCTGAAACTCGAGCGAGTCGTTCACCCGTGTGCCGCTGAAGTATCCCGCGAGTCCCTCCAACAACCATGTCGGACGCGGCGTTTCAGGATGAAAGAACCTCCTAGCCAGCTGCTGATGCGCCGCGCCGTGAATGAGGCTGTCGGCGAATTCAGGAAAGCCGGTCTCGGTGTGGTGGGCCGTCACATCGAGTCTCGGGTCGTGGTCCGATTGGGACGAGGAAAATACACAGTTGTGGGAATCGCGTACGGCACTTCGATAGCTGTTGCTCGAATAGAACAAGAACGCCATCGAGTGCGACGTGTCCTCGTCCAGCTCAACCGGAGATTCCCAGCTGGACTCGAAAAAACCGTAGAACGCGTCGAGCAGATCCACTGCCACTCGAGTCTTGATACGAGGATCATCCGTCTTGACGCGGTAGTGGGCTCCCTTGAAGGCGTCGTATCGACGATTTCGGATCAGCTCTTCCCCGCGCTCCGATACAGGATGGATCGAATCGCCGGTGGACCCGACGGTCGTGCCAAGTACGAGCACAAGCGTGAGCAGACAGCGGATCGATCGATTGTGGCTCACTCGTTCCCTCCAGAGTCGAGAACGGCCGCGAGTTCCGATCTCAAACGGCTCAGGTTGCGACGGTTACGTCCAAAGTCGGCCCAGGTCCTGCGCGAAGTTGAGCGCGCCGAAACGCGGGTCGAGGTCCCTTCATCCCGGAGCGTCACGGTCACGTCGTCGAACCCGCCGGGAATCCGAACCTCCCGCGTGAAGACGACCTGAAGACGATCGTCGTCTCCGGCCTCGCCCACGTAATGCCAGCCGCCGATTCGATTCGCTGCGCTGCGGAGCGCCGGCAAGACTTCCGCCGTCGAACGCGCGACCACGTACGGCTCGAGAGACGCGGCGTGGGCACGCCAGCGTTCGTAGGGCTGGAGGGCGACGTAGACCGCCATCACGGCCACGCCGACAAGTAGAACGAGCGCCAGCCGCCTGAGTAATTTCTTCTTCGTACTTGGATACACACGTTCCCCGATGGACGTGGCCCTGTCGCCACAAGCGCGACCCTGTGCCAGAGTATAACGGAGCGGAGGGGGATTCGTTGAAGCAGCCCGGTGAAATGGAGGGTCCGCCCACGGGGCCAAGCGCGGTCGCCGTCGAGGTCTACGATCGCGTTCTTGAACGATTTGGTGAGCCCGATCTCCGGATCGATTCCGGGACGGGTGCCGAGAGCTCGACGATCGTCAGCGTTTTCGCGTGGTATCCGACCACGGAGGTTCCCCTGACGACCTTCGCGACGATCGGGATGTGTGACGTCCCCATCCACGGCGCGAATCATCGAGTGGAGTTGCATTTCGCCAGAGCCGGGGATCTCGCCGACAACGAGATCGAGGCGGTGGGGCAGTTTCTGATCCATCTCGCCGGCTGGACGGCCCGTCGATCCGTCTTGCTGGACTGGTGGCACCTACTCCCGGGAATCGACACGATCCCGACGTATCCGGGCTGTCACGCGATGCTCATGCATCCGGCGTTCTCTCACGGCGGTTGGGACCGTGTTGAGGTCGAGATTGAAGATCCGGGCAGCGAGGAACGACCCACCGAGGTCCGCATGCTGAATATCGTCCCGTTGACCGACACGGAGGCGGAGGAGATTCGGACGGAAGGGCTGCGCCCAACCATGGAGCGTCTCTACGCGTTGGAAAGCGGAATGTTCGCGCCACGTCCCACGAAGCCGTCGAGCTAGTTGTAGCCGATCGCCACGGCGACCACGAGCGCCAGGGCTGCGGCGGTCAACGCCTTGAGCAGGAACGGGATGACGAAGCGTAGCCAGCGCTCGTAGGAGACTCCGGCCATCGTCAGGATCCCGATCAACACGGGGTTGGTCGGGACGACGATGTTGGTGAATCCGTCACCGAATTGATAGGCCAGCACCGACGTCTGTCGACTGACACCGACGATGTCCGACAGGGGTGCCATGATCGGCATCGTGACATAGGCCTGTCCACTCCCGGAAGGGATGAACAGGTTGCAGACGGATTGAACTGCCAGCATGCCGACGGCGGCGACGTGGGGCCCGAGAGTTTTGAGGGGTTCGGCGATGCCGTGGATGATCGTGTCGATGATCTGCCCATCCGTCAGGACCACGCCGATGGCACGGGCGACCCCAATCAGCAACGCTGTCGTCGTCAGTTCACTGGCTCCGATGCAAAACTTTTTCGCCGTCTCGTCGACTCCGATCCGGCCGACAACGCCCATCGCGATCGCCAGGCCGAAGAACAGCGCGCCCATCTCGACCAGATACCAGCCATTCTTGATCAAGCCCCAGAGGAGGAGTCCCAGTCCGACGGCGAGAACCGCCAGCACGGAGATATGCTTCGCGTTGATCTTGTCGTACTGCTTTGCACCGACATCGGCCGTCTCGCGATCGGCCTCGCTCTTGCGGACTTTGCCTGCGTAGGACCAGACGTGATGGAACCCGATCGCGAGAAACACCAGGAGCAGGACGATTCGGAACGTTGCGCCGCTCGTCGGTGTCACGCCAGCGATGTCCTGGGCGATCAAGACGGTGAACGGATTGATCACCGCGGCTCCGTAGCCGACCCCGTAGCCGACCACGAGCACGCCGACCGCCGTGAGCGCGTCGTAGCCCAGTCCAATCAGGAGCGCGAGAAGCATGGGGACAAATGGCAAAAACTCTTCCGCCATTCCCATCGTTGCGGCACCGCAGGCGAAGATCAACATGCTGCCGGCGATCAACAGCGCCGGCTTGTTGCCCATCTTCTCCAGTAGGAATCCGATCAGGGCATCCGCCGCGCCTGTGGCGCGAAACACACCGAACGCGCCGCCGATAATGAAGACGAAGAAGATGATCTCTTTCGCCTCGTCAAAACCCTTGGGGACTGCGACCAGAGGAGTCCAGACCGGGAGGGTCGTCCGTTCCGAAGCCTTCGTATAGCTGTCGGCGACCACGTAATCATGGCCGCCGTGGCTCTCCCGCTCGAAGGCACCTTGAGGCATGACGAGCGTCAGCAGATAGGCCAATACGACCATGCCGAAAAGCAGAGCCAGAGTGTGCGGGACGCGGAAGCGGCCTCGGTCCATCGGGTCAAACTCCTGTACCGGTCGAAGAACGCATCCGGTTTAAAGCGGCGAGAGTATAGCAGTAAGGAATAAGGATGGGTTGTCCCGGGATCGCAAGTGGCGGAAGATGGTCCGCGCAGTAGAGGCAAACGGAGTCGTAAACGGTGTTTCGTCGAATCAGCGTGGTGACCACATCGCGGGCCGACTACAGCCATCTGTACTGGGTCCTGCACGAACTGCGGGAAAATATCGATGTCGATCTTCATACGATCGCCCTGGGAGCGCCGCTGGCCGACGAATTCGGCAGGACTGTCGGCGAGATGGAGGCCGACGGGTTCCCGGTCCACGACCGCATCGAGTGCCTGCTCAGTTCCGATAGCGACGTCGGCATGGCGAAGACCATCGGACTCGCCACACTGGGTCTGACGGAACGCCTGGCGGATCGTCGACCCGACCTCATGCTCCTTATCGCGGATCGTTACGAGATGTTGGCGCCGGCTTCAGTCGCCCTGGCACTCCGTATTCCGCTGGCGCACATCGAGGGAGGTGAGGTCAGTGAGGGAGCCGTCGACGACGCCGTTCGCAACGCCTTGACCAAGATGAGCCATCTCCACTTCGCGCCCACCGAGACGGCACGCCGTCGGATCATCGCGATGGGTGAAGAACCCTGGCGCGTTCATCGGACCGGCGCTCCGTCGCTGGATCATCTTCGGCGAAGCACGTTGCCGGACCGAACGAAGCTGAACGAGGAACTCGGCGTCGAGATCACGGCGGAAACGATCGTCGTCGCCTACCATCCCGTGACGCTTGCGACCGATACACTTCTTGAGGCCGACGGCCTGTTCGCCGCCCTCGAGCGGATCGATCGACCGCTGGTGTTCTGTTTCCCGAATGCGGACGCCGGAAGCCGTCGGCTGACGGCTCGAGCGGACGCGTTTTGCCAAACTCGATCCAACTCGCAGCTGTTCGTCAATCTGAACCCCGTCACCTACTGGTCGCTCCTTCGTCACTGCGGATTGATGCTCGGGAACTCAAGCAGCGGCATCATGGAGTCACCGGCACTGCAGCTCCCGACCGTCAACGTCGGCATGCGGCAGCAGGGTCGAGAGCGCGCCGCCAACATCATCGACTCGCCGGCGGATCCCGATCGGATCCTGGCCGCGATCGCAGAGGCCAGTGATCCCGCATTTCGCGCCGGCCTCGAAGGGATGCAGAACCCCTATGGCGACGGAACCGCGTCGAAGCAGATCGTCCAGGCGATGATGGACGTGGACCTGGAGCGGCTCCTCGTCAAACGAGCCGTCCCCCTCGACTGAATCATGAGCCAGCGCCCCCACAAACCCATCCCCCTGTCGGCTCCCGACCTGGACGAGACGGATCGCGACGCCGTTCTCGAAGTGTTGCAGGGGCGCCACCTCAGTCGTGGGCCCTTCATCGAGGCGTTCGAACGACGTGTCGCGGAGACGGCGGGGCGTCAAGAGGGTGTCGCCGTCAGCTCCGGAACCGCGGCGCTCCATCTTGCGGCGATCCTATCCGGTCTGAAGCCGGGCGACGAGGTCCTGACGACGCCGTTCAGTTTCATCGCGTCGGCCAACATCATTCTCTACCTGGGGGCGACGCCGGTCTTCGTCGAGATCGACCCCGAAACCCTCAACATGGATGTGGACGCGCTGGAGTCACGGATCACGCCGAGAACCAGGGCCATCGTCGCGGTTCATGCCTTCGGCCGACCCCACAAGATCGGCCGCCTCGAGGCGTCGGCCCGGCGACACGACTTGATCCTGATCGAGGATGCGTGCGAGGCGATCGGCGGAGAGTGTGACGGCCGGCCGCTCGGCGGTTTCGGAGACTTCAGTAGCTTCGCGTTCTACCCCAACAAGCAGGTGACCTGCGGCGAAGGGGGCGTCCTGTTAACCGATCACGGGAGTGCCGCCCGTCGTGCTCGCGGGTTGCGGAATCAGGGACGGGACCCGGACGGACCCGGCTACCTGGAACTCGGGTTCAACTATCGGATGACCGATTTCCAGGCGGCGCTCGCCACCTCGCAGTTGCAGAGGTTGCCATCGATCCTCGAGCGTCGGCGACAGATCGCCGACGGCTATCGGCGTCGACTCGAACACCTCAACGAGTGGGTCCTCCCGGTGGGGGATCCGGGATCCAGTTGGTTCGTCTACGTGGTGCGATTGCATGACGACCTACCTCTAAATTCGAGAGATGCGATTCTCTCGGGTCTCACGGACAGGGGGATCGGCTGTGGACGGTACTTCGAGCCGATCCATCTTCAACCGTTCTATCGGCAGCAGTTCGGTTTTTCGGAGGGTGACTTCCCGATCACGGAGCGGATTGCGGCCCGCACCATCGCGCTCCCGTTCTTCAATCGAATCACCGAGGAGCAGCTCGATCGCGTGGCGGAGGCGCTGGCGGAGCTCACCCCCCGATTGTCGGATCTACCGGGTGGGACGGCGTAGGACCTGACCTCGGGCCTCGGGCGAGTAGAGGCCGCCGTCTACCACAGCGTGCCCTCCCACGAGAACCATCGCGATTCCGGCCGCATGTCGCCGGGGTCTCAGCCATTCGGATCGATCGCCGACGGTATCCGGATCGAAGAGCACCAGGTCCGCCACGTGGCCCACACGGATCTGTCCACGATCGGGTAGCCCGAGGAGCTCCGCCGGATAGGTCGTCATCTTGCGCACCGTGACGGGGAGGGAGGGGCCCTTGCCTTCCCGCGCCCATCGCAGGGCTCGAACAAACGCACCGGCATGGGCGGGGTGCGGAACTCCGGTCCCATAGTCCTCTGCGTCCGAGACGATGGCAGACGACGGATGCCGAAGGATCGTCTGCAGACCGGCGTGCTGCTCGTCGTCGCCGGAGATCTCTCCGACCCACTGGCCAACGCCTCCGTCGAACTCGAGCATCAGGTCGGCGACGACGTCGAAAGGGTCTTGCTGGAGTTCCTGGCCCAGCGCCGCCAGGCTCTTGCCGATTCGCGGGTCGTCTTGCCGTGCGGCAAGACTCGCGACATAGATTCCGTCCCACCCGACGGCCTCGACCAGATTGTGTGGCCAACCGTGGGCCTCCCAGGGTGGCCATTGCGGGACGCGGTGCTGCAACTCAGAACCGATCCGGCGGCGGGTCTCTCGATCACGAAGCCGCTCGAGGAGCCGAGGCATCCCACCCTCTAAAGCCCACGGTGGAAAGATGGCCGACATCATCGTTGCCGCACGGGTGTAAAGGAACAGGTCGTGGGAGACGCTCAGGCCCTCCTCCCGCGCCCGATCTTCCAGACCAAGCACTCCGTCGATTTGCGGCCAGAATCGCGTTCCGACCGCCTCCAGGTGCGAGTGATGGACCCGGACACCGGTGACCCGCGCCAGCTCGATCAGTTCCTCGGTAGCGGGTAACAGCGTCTCGGACGAGCCGCGCACATGGGTCGTCCACAACCCGTCGGATTCGGCGACCTCGGCGGCCAAAGCCTGAAGCTCGGCCGGGTCGCTGTACATCCCCGGTGGGTAGATCAGTCCCGTCGAGACACCGAACGCACCGGCTCGAAGCCCGCGTTGAATCTGCCGTCGCATCGCATCCAACTCGGCGGCGTCCGGGGGGCCGGCCCGGAGCCCCATCGCCGAGATGCGGACCGGGCCATGGGGAACGAGGGTTCCGACGTTGATCGGTAGTTGCTGCGACGTGAGGGACTCGAGATAGCCGGCCGTGTCGATCGCCCCTACCTGCACACCCTCAGGCGTCATCCAGCTGTTGATCGACTCGAGCAATGCGGCGGTCGGTGGGTCTGCCGGCGCGACTCCGAGACCACAGTTGCCGACGATCCAGGTCGTGACACCCTGTCGGAGTTTCGCCTCGATCAGCCCGTTCCGCTGGGGTGCATCCGCCAGCAAGACCAGATCGGCATGACTGTGAAGATCGATGAATCCCGGTGAGAGAACGAGACCTTCCGCATCGACCCTTCGCAGTCCGTCGGGTTGGATCTGACCTTGCTCGCTTGCCAGGATCTCCGCGATCCGCCCATCACGCACAAGAACGTCGGCGCGAAAGGGGGCCGCGCCCGAGCCGTCGACGATCGTCGCGTTGTCGAACAGAAGCCCCGTGGGGTGACCGGGTCCGCAGGCCACCAAGGCCGTGAGCCACAACCCCAGGGCGGCCCAGAGCCGCTTCACTGTCCAGCGAATCCCTGCGACAGCACTCCAGGCATACCCCGCGAGTCCGAGAACACCACCCGCGGAGGGCGGTCCCATTCCATCGTTTTTGCCGCGCGTCGGACCTCATCGCCGTACGGGTAGGCCGTCATCCCATGAAACGGGATCGGCCCCAACGACGTGTTGGCGGCGGAGTTGGGATCCATGTCCTTGCCGAAACCGCTGGCGTAGAGCAGGAACGTCCGGGTCCATCCCTGAGGCGGTGGCGGCGGTGCGGGATAGCGAAGGGCGATCTCGTCGCCGTTTCGAGATGTGACGAAGGCGTTGTCCGTCTTCGCCAGCAGAGGCTCGACGGGTCCGAGACCGGTGTAATGACCGAGATGGGTCTTCCAACCGCCTTGCGGTGCGACCTGCTCCGGGAGGTAGACCGGTGGGGCCAGGGGGCCATGACCCGACGCTGCCGGGAAACCGCCATGCCGCAACACGGCTTCGTCCGCTGCAAGTCGTTGGATCTGTAGCGGAGTATCTTCGCCACCGACAAGAACCTGTACCCGATCCCAGTAGAGCCGCATCGACGTGACCAGGCGAATCCGATGATCCTCTCCGTCGAAGAGACCTTCCAGGTCGACCGTCAGTGTCTTCGGCAGGCCGGCCGGGAAACCGATCTCCCGATCGACGGTCCGGAAACCACCACGACCGTCTGCGATCTGTAGCTGTGGTGTCAGAAGTGACGCGCCGGCTTGATGTGCGGCGACGTTGGCAGAGGAGTCCGCATAGTCGATCCACCCGTCGAGCAACAGCACGACCCGGTCGTCATTGGAGAACGGCCCCAGGTCCAGTTCCAGTGTGTGAATTTCGGCGTAGCCCTTGAACGGCAGGCGCTCGAAGTTGTCGACGTAATCGCGATCGAGGTCTGCGATCGTCGCCGTCCAGTCCTTGCCGGTCGTCGGATCGATCGCCGACACCAGCGGGCGAATATCGGACGACGCGAACAGCCGGAACCCCGCGTAGGGCGGTCCTGGCAAGAGTTTCTCGTCGGGGAAGACCTCGGTTCCGACCGGGTGATCCACGACGACCAACTCGGCCTGGTCGAACCAGATGACTTCCTCGAGTTGGTTGTTGAGACGAACGCGATAAGAGCCGTCGACTTCCGTCAACCCGCCGACGATCTTGATGTACTCGTCGGGGTCCGGTGTGTTGAACACTCCCGGAGCCAGCTGATACCCCACCGCCGCGCCACCGAGAAAATCGGTGACGAACTTCCAGCCATCGTCTCGCCACGCGTAGAGCAACGGACAGGAGGTGCCCTTTCGATCGAGTTGCTCGATCTCCACCAGCTGGTTGGAGGTCAACTGGATCTCGTCCTGCAGCACACCTCCGGGCCACACGTAACGAGCCGACTCGATGGCCTCTCGTCCACCGAGCCCCACATGGAGGGCGGCACCGTCGACGATCTCAAACTTCTGACGAAGACTCCCCGCAAGCACCTCGACCTTGGCACCGATGCCGAACTTGTTGTCGCCGATCCCCTGAGACGTGATCCGAATCCAGCGATTGTCGTTGCCGCCATCGTTGCGCCAGGGTGTTAGCTTCCCGTCCGCATCCTGAACCACCAGGTCGAGATCGCCGTCACCATCGAGATCGAGGCTCGTTCGCGGTGCTCCGACCGAATCGGCAGAGAAGAGTCCGGCAGGAATCTCCCATTGCCCCGCGCCAAGATTCCGAACAAGTCGCAAGGCGTGATCCCGGCCGCCACAGGCCACATCCAGGAAGCCGTCATTGTCATGATCGAGGACGACGAGGCTAGACCCACCCTCGCAACCGGCAACGGCTGTCGGCGTCGCGAGAATCCCCCGTCGATTAAGGTGCCACGAGAGTCCATCGTCGTGGGTTCGAACCAGGTCCATCCAGCCGTCCTTGTTCAGGTCCGCTAGATGCCAACCTGAATTCGGCACCGACGCGCCCAACCCCACGCGATCGGAGACATCCTCGAAACTGTCGTCACGCTGATTGCTGAACAGTTGAATCCCGGAGACCGATCCGGCCAGTAGGTCGACGTCGCGATCGTTGTCCAGATCGCTGAATGCCACCTGGACTTCCCCGGCGTCGCTGCCGGAGAACACGATCCCGTGATCCAAACCGGAACGAATCTCGAAGTCGCCGGAGGCGTCATTGGTTGCGACAAGGCAGTCCGGCTTGGCGCCGTTCCAACAGGCGAACAGATCCAGATCGCCATCATGATCTCGGTCCACCAGAAGGGCGTCCAGCCCGGTGTCGGGCAAGGAGGGGATCGCCGTCGGCAACCGTTTCGGCCCGTCTTCGCCGCCAACGATGACGCTGAGGGTCAGCCGTGGACCCTCGGCGATCAGTGCGATGAGATCTTCGACACCATCGTTGTTGACGTCGCCGGGCAGGAGACGACGAACGTCACCCTTCACATCGATCGGCGCGCCGATTCCCTGCGAGTCCAGAGTGACCGCACTCGCCTTGGTCGTGACGAAGAGGATGTCGCCGCCGTCGGATCCAGAACGACCCCGTTGCCAGGCGAGTGCGCCCTCGACGACGAACTCGAGGGTCTCGAATCGGACGTCGATGGCCGACGGAGCGGCGAGCATTCCACCGTCGTAGTCGACACCCATCGCGTAGGGGCCCTCCTCGCCGTACTGGGACCCCACCGCCTCGTCGAGGCCGGATCGTTCCCGGATCTCCTGCGAGCGTCGAATCAGCTCGGCGCCCTCCTCCTCCTTGCCGAGGGTCATGAGGAGTCGGCCGAGGCCGTACAGGCTGGACACGTGAGTTGGGTTACTTTGCAACGCGTTCCGAAATGCATTCTCGGCCGCATCCGATTCCCCGGTGCGCGAGAGGACGATGCCAAGGTTGTACTGAGTCAGCAGATCGTCGGGGTCGAGTGATTCCACGGACAGGAAGTGATCGCGAGCCGATTCGAACTGGCCGCGCTTCTTCTCCACGAGCCCGAGGTTGTAGTGGGCGTAGGGATGACTGGGATCGCTCTCCAGGGCCTGGCGAAGCAACGCATCCGCCTCATCGACTCGACCTTGCTGATTGACCGCGACGGCCGCGTTGTTAAGCAGCAGGGGGTCCGTCGGCCTTAGTTTCAGCGCCGCCCGAAAAGCGGCCTCCGCCTCCCCCCACTTCTGTTGGCCCAGATAGGCGGTGCCGAGGATGTTGTGTCCGACGATGTCATCGGAAACCGCCCCCGCTTGTTCGGGAGGGGACGGGCAGCCAAACCAGACCGTCGAAGAGATCAGCAGAACAACGGCCATCACGCAAATCTTAACCGGGCGTGTCATCGTCTTTCAGCTCCTGATGCGATCGTTGCATGTCCACGAGTCAACGGTCTTCCGATCGAGACGCAGGACCGTTTCGAAAACCAATCGTCTTGCGGCGAGGTAATCACTGATTTGAAACAGGGCCACATGGGAGTGGATGTAGCGAGCGGGAACGGCGACCACGACCGTCGGAACACCGTGGCCGCGAGTTTGAATCGCTGCGGCGTCCGTTCCACCTGAACGGCGTACCGCCCACTGAACGGGGATGTCGAGTTCGGATGAGAGCTCTTTCAACAGCGCCAACAGCCTTGGGTGAGCGATCGCGCGAGGGTCACAGAACCGGATCTGCGGGCCGGCACCGACCGCACCCTGAGGGGTATCGTCGCTTTCGAAATCGTCCGACGGTGTGCACTCCAGGACGATTGCTACATCGGGGTTGGCCAACTCGCATGCGGGGCCCGCGCCTCGCGTGCCGACCTCTTCCTGGACGGCACCGACACCGATGACGGTGTTGGGGTGATCCCGATCGGCCAGGGCCTGCATCGTTTGACACATCAGCGCAACACCCAGGCGATTGTCCAACGCCTTACCGCTATAGACTCCATCGACACCCATCGGTCGGAACTCCGCATCCGGAACGACCGGATCGCCCACGGCGATTCCAAGGGATGCGGTGCCCGCCGGGTCGCTGGCACCCACATCGATCGAGAGCGTCTCGATGGCCTGCACCCGGCCACGCTCGGCCTCGGTCAGGAAGTGGGGTGGTTGGGAGGCGATGATCCCCGGGATCTCGCTCCAGTCGGCGTCAGCGGGACCTGTGGCGCCGGTCAGGACCCTCACACGCTGGGCCAAAAGGACATGGGCCCAGAAGCCCCCGAGAGTTACGAAGCGAAGACGGCCATCGTCGTCGATCTGCTGGACCATCATCCCGACCTCGTCGAGGTGGCTGTCCAGGAGGACGCGCGGACCTGCGGGATCGCCGACCTTCTCGCACTGAATCCCGCCGAGGCGGTCGTGCCGCAGGGTCCCGACGTCGTGCAATTCGTCTGCCACCCGGCGTCGCACGGGATCCTCGTAACCGGGAGGGCCGGCGGCTTCCGAGAGATGCTGAATCAGCTTGAGAGTGGCGGCGTCGGGCATCGGTCGCTCCGTTGCGGGTTTCGGGTCCCGATCCGCAGGTCAGGATATCGCAAACTGCGGGACGCGACCCGTTTCCGATGCCTATAATGCTGATCCATGCAAGATCGTTCTCTCTCACCCCTGCAGGCTGAACGGCAGCGTTACGCGCCGAAGGTCCCACCTGCGCTCATGAGCGCGGGCCCGACGTGGGAGGGCGCTGCCGCAGCGTCGCAAGTGGACCCGACCATCGCGTCCCAGTTTCCGCATACCGCCGAGCTTCTGCAGATTCGCTGCACCTCCGGAACCCTCGCACCGGCTGGCCAACGTGTCGGTGTCGTTCTCAGCGGGGGGCAGGCACCGGGCGGACACAATGTGATGACCGGCCTCTACGACGCGCTCAGCGCCCACGGTGGCGAGTTGACCGGTTTTCTCGGAGGCCCGATCGGGATCATCGAGGACAAAGGCCGGGTTCTCGGTGCCGCAGAGATCGACGCCCATCGCAATACCGGGGGATTCGACCTGATCGGGTCCGGCAGGGACAAGATAGCGACCGAAGCGCAGTTTGCTGCCTGCGCCGAAGCGTGCCGTCGTCGGGAGCTGACCGGCCTCGTGGTCATCGGGGGAGACGACTCCAACACGAATGCCGCAGTGCTGGCGGAGTGGTTTCTTGCCAACGGAGTATCGACATCCGTCGTGGGCGTTCCGAAGACGATCGACGGTGACCTGAAGGCCGGTGCGGTCGAATGTTCCTTCGGGTTCGATACGGCGACTCGGGTCTATGCCCAGCTCGTCGGCAACATCGCACGCGACGCACGTAGTGCAGGGAAGTACTGGCACTTCATTCGACTGATGGGGAGAAGCGCGTCTCACGTGACCCTCGAGGTGGCCCTCCAGACTCAACCCAACTTCGCATTTATCGGCGAAGAGGTGCGAGCCAACGGCTGGACGCTTGCGCAGTGTATCGAGAAGATCGCGGCGGTCATTGTCGATCGAGCGGGCCGGGGGCAGCACCACGGAATTTGTCTGGTACCCGAAGGCCTGATCGAGTTCATCCCGGAGATCGGCCGTCTGATCGAGCAACTGAATACGGCTCTGGCAAACGACGATGGGAACGGGAGCGAAGAGACCATCCTGGCCGGACTACCCGCCGATTCCCGCAACGTGTTTCGATCGCTTCCGGCGCAGATCCGGGGCCAGTTGCTCCTCGATCGTGACTCTCATGGCAACGTGCAGGTCAGCAAGATCGACACGGAGTCCCTTGTCATCGCGAAGGTCCAGGAGCACCTGAACTTCTCCGACAGCTTCCGCACACAGCATCACTTCTTCGGTTACGAGGGGCGCTGCGCTGCACCGACCAATTTTGACGCGGACTACACGTACGCGCTGGGAAGGACCGCAGCATCGCTTCTGGCCTCCGGCAAGAGCGGCTATATCGCGGCATTGACCGGTCTCTCTACAGAAGCGTCCGCCTGGGAGCCGACGGGGGTGCCGTTGACGTCGTTGATGCATATCGAGACACGCAAGGGCAAGCCCGTGCCGGTGATCGCGAAGGCGTTGGTGGATCTCGATGGCGCTCCGTTCCGGTATTTCGCCGAACGACGACGACAGTGGGCTGATGACGACGCGTATCTGTACCCCGGCGCGCCGCAGTACTTCGGGCCCGCAGAGATCTCGGACGGCCGCACGATGACCCTCACCCTCGAGGCCGAAGAGCGCGCCTGACCGATGGGACGTCTTGTCTACTCGAGTGGCCCCGCGGGAAAGAACGATCCTTGCCGGAAATGCTTCCAGCGGCCGTGTCGATGTCCCGCGTCTGTTGTCGACACCCGCCCACCGGAGTCCCATGCGATCCGCGTGCGAATCGACCGCTCCGGTCGCAAGGGAAAAGCCGTCACCGTGGCGGCGCCCTTTTTTCTCTCGCGGGACGAGACTCTCCAGTTGCTGAAGCGCTTCAAGCAGAAGTGTGGGTGCGGCGGAGCACTCAAACCCGTGGATGATCGAGCCGGCCGGGATGGCTGGGTACTAGAGCTGCAGGGCGAACGACGCGAGCAGGTCCTCACCGAACTCGCGGCGTTAGGATTCCCTGCGAAGCCGTCGGGAGGTTGAAGGATGATGGACAGGTGGATCGCGTTCCTCACGATCGTCCCGTCGCTGATGCTGTTCGGCTGTGGGCAGAGCGGCGAGGTGACGTCACGGACGCCTGCTTCGTATGACCCCGATCGACTCGAGACGTCGTCCGACCTTCCTACGGACCGCCCACTCAATGTCGGGTTCTTGATCGTCGATGGGGTCTACAACACGGAGTTGACGGCTCCGTACGATCTGTTCCACCACACCGTGTTTCATACCGGGGACCGACCCGGTATGGAGGTCTTCACGGTGGCCCCCACGGGCGAGACGGTCACCACGTTTGAGGGGCTGCGAATCGTTCCCCATTACGTATTTGCAGACGCACCGTCGATCGATGTGTTGGTCGTTCCCAGTGCCGAGGGGAGTATGAGTCACGACCTCGAGAACGAGGTCCTCATCGGCTGGGTTCGAGAGGTAGGAGGCCGGGCCCGCCATGTGGTGTCGCTATGCGACGGCGCGTTCGTTCTGGCCAAGGCGGGCCTGCTCGCCGATCACGCGGTCACAACGTTTCCGGGCGATCAGGATGCGTTTGCTCGGATGTTCCCCGAACTCGACCTTCGACGGGAAGTCAGCTTCGTCCATGACCGCCGGATGCTGACATCCGAGGGTGGCGCCAAGAGCTTCGACGTCGCGATGTACCTCATCCACCATCTCTACGGCCAGGAGACCGCAGAGGGCGTCGGGCGAGGCCTGATCATCCCGTGGCCGCCGGCCGCGATGACCCCGACGGCGACGATCGTCGATCGCTAAAAAAAGGGACGGGCGACCTGCGCCGCCCGTCCAGTACTTCGAGACCCCCCGAGAGGGGCATCAGATCAATATCGGTAGTGATCCGGCTTGTACGGGCCGTCGACGTCGACGCCGATATAGTCGGCCTGCTTCTTGGTCAGTCGGGTCAGCTTCACACCCAACTGCCCGAGGTGAAGTCGTGCCACCTCCTCGTCGAGGATCTTCGGCAGCCGATAGACCTTCTTCTCGTACTTCTCCGGGTGAAGCTTCAACTCGATCTGCGCCAGCACCTGGTTGGCAAACGAGGCGGACATGACGAAGCTGGGATGACCCGTCGCACAGCCGAGGTTCAAGAGACGCCCCTCGGCCAGCACCATCACGCTGTGGCCGTCGGGGAAACGCCACTCGTCATACTGCGGCTTGATGTTGATGCGCTCGATCCCCGGGGTCTTTTCCAGCCCGGCCATATCGATCTCGTTGTCGAAGTGACCGATGTTGCCGATGATCGCCTTGTCCTTCATCTTCTGCATCTGAGTCGCCGTCACCACGTCGTAGTTTCCGGTGGTCGTGATGATGAAGTCGGCCTCGGAGATCATGTCTTCGAGTGTTGCGACCTGGTAGCCTTCCATCGCGGCCTGCAGGGCACAGATCGGATCGATCTCCGTGACGATCACGCGCGCGCCCTGACCGCGAAGAGCCTGGGCGCAGCCTTTACCGACTTCGCCGAATCCGCAGACCACGGCGACCTTGCCGCCGATCATCACGTCGGAGGCGCGATTGATCCCATCGATGACGGAGTGTCGACAGCCATAGATGTTGTCGAATTTATGCTTTGTCACCGAGTCATTGACGTTGATTGCCGAGAAGAGAAGCTGGCCGGCTTCCTCCATCTGGTACAGCCGATGGACGCCCGTCGTGGTCTCTTCGCTGACGCCGGAAATGGTCTTAGAGAGACGACTCCAACGATCGGCATCCTTCTTGGCGACATCTCGAAGGGTCTTCAGGATGACGCCCCACTCCTCGGGCTCATTGTCCGCGTCAAACGCCGGAATCGCGCCCGCCTTTTCGAACTCGAGTCCCTTGTGCACGAGCATCGTCGCATCGCCACCGTCATCGACGATCAGGTCCGGGCCTCTGCCATCCGGCCACTCGAGCGATTCATTCGTGCACCACCAGTACTCTTCCAGCGTCTCGCCCTTCCAGGCGAAGACCGGAATCCCGCGCGGTGACTCGGGAGTTCCTCCGGTCTCGGGACGACCCACCACAACGGCGGCGGCGGCGTGATCCTGAGTCGAGAAGATGTTGCACGAGACCCAGCGCACGTCGGCGCCGAGATCGGCCAACGTCTCGATCAGGACGGCCGTCTGGATCGTCATGTGGAGGCTTCCCATCACGCGAGTGTTGGCCAGCGGTTGCTCATCGCGATACTTGGCGCGAATCGCCATCAGGCCCGGCATCTCCTGTTCCGCCAGCCGAATCTCGTTGCGGCCGAACTCGGCCTGACTGAGATCGGCGATCTTGTAGGGGTCCCGCCCGGCTGCCGCGGCGGCGGCGAACGGGTGCTGTGTTTCCGTGCTCGTACTCATCCCTGACTCCTTAAGCGTAATGATCGGTTCGAAGGATCATGAATTGACTTGGGTAGATGCGACAAAGAGGGGCGGGCCCTTGACGTCAGGATCTCGCGGCAGGGCCGTGAACGAGACCAGCGAGAGACCGGCGACGCCACATAGCCCTCGCAGTTGAGACTCGGAGAATCCCATCCAGACGTGCCCCATCTCCTGACGAAACGCGTCGCGCTCGTGGGGGAGCATGTCGACGATGACCAACTGACCGTTGCTCCGGAGCGATCGAGCCACCTCGGCGAGGACGCTCGACGGGTCGGGGACATGATGCAAAACGAGCATCAGCGTGGCGATGTCCAACGTGTCGTTCTCGATCGGCAGGGCCTCGAGGGTGCCGGAGCGAACGTCGACGTTGTCCAACCCATGGGTCCGATGACGGGCGGCCTCGAGCATCGCATCGGAATCGTCGACGGCGATAACCTGCCCGGCGACCGGAGACCATGCCGCCGCCAGACTTCCACTTCCACAGCCAAGGTCGCCGACGACGGGATCGCCCTTGACCAGCGACAGGGCAGCCGCGAGATGGATCTGAGAGCCGTAGAGCTCGTCCCGGAGTCGATCCCAACGCTGCGCGGTCTTCTCGAAGAAGGCCCGTGAGGGGTGACGTCGCGCCGCCAGAACCCCCGCCGCCCGTGTCAGGTCCCGGGAGACCTCTGGGTCCCTCAGGAGGGTCTCTCGGCCGAGGGTCCAGAGGGAGCGTGCGCTCTCCGTCAGGCGGTCCAGCGGCATCTGGTACAGACGTCTCGGCCCGTCCTTGCGGACGACGATCCAGTCACCTTCCATCAGGGTCTTGAGCTGACGGCTGACGGTCGACTGAGGCAGATCGAAGCTCTCGCAGATCTCGCCGACGGTCAGCTCGTGTCGCTCCAGAACCACCAGGAGTCGATTCCGTAGAGGATCTGACAGGGAGGCGACCTGTTGCAGCCACTGCTCGGTGGGTTGGGCGTGTATTTGATTCATCCGTATATCCGGATTTAATGATACACATTCTTCTTGCCCCGTCAATGGGCCTGACCGCCCCGGCGGCGGCGGCGGCTCGAAAGCCGGTGCCGTAAAATGAGCGGCGAGGGGAAGAGACCCATGAATCGGCCATTTTCCAAGAATCGGGTCCTGCTGCTGGGGCTGCTGACTGTGGTGGTCCCGCTGGGCCTGCTGCTGGCCATGCAGTACCGGGCGCTGACCTCCCTCCAGAAGAACTCCGCCCTGGCGGAGATCTCGCTCCTCGATAACTACCTCGATTTTATCGGCGCTGAAGTCGAGTACTTCTATCGTTCCGAGGCCGAGCGATCCCTCAACATCTCTCCCGACCTGTTCCAGCAAGGGGAGGTCGAGCGGCTCACCAACTTCTTCAAGTATCGGGAGCCCTCCGGAAAGTCCCAGGTCTTCCTGGCCCGCTTCGCCTCGACGGAATCCTGGGGCAAGATCCTGACGTGGGACCCGGAATCGGAGCGGATCGGGCCACCCACCGACCCATCGACCTTCGAGGCGATCTCCGTGGCCGTTGCGCCGTGGCGAACGTTGGCCGAGAAGGGCGCATCGATCCAGACGCTGGACCTTCACGTCGACGAGATGGATCCGTCCCGACCGATCATCCTCCTGCCGATCTCCGACGAGACGTGCCGGCTGATCGGCGTCGCCGGGCTGATCGTCGACGGTGGTTTCTTTCGAGATCAGGTGTTGCCCCGAGCGGTCGGGAAGGCCCGCACCAAGTTCCTCGATCATCAGGGCCGCGAGAACCTGCTGCTTACGGTTCGAGATCCCCGTGGGCGCCGGGTCTACGGCGATCGTTCGATCACCGAGGAGGCGACCCGTACCGGCAAGATACCGTTCATTTTCAGTGAGTGGAAGGTCGAGGCCAGCAGCCGTCTTCAGACTCCGCAGCAACTGGCCCACTCGAACTTCGTCATCAACATCTCGTTGACCGTATTCCTGGTCGGCATCCTGCTCGGGGGGCTCTGGCTGGCGCTCCGTACGATCTCTCGCGAACTGAGACTGACGGAGATGAAATCCGATTTCGTGTCGAACGTCTCCCATGAGCTTCGCACGCCCCTGGCGTCGATCCGAGTCTTTGGTGAGTTTCTTCGTCGCGGCCGGACTCACGAGCCGGAGACCACCCGGAAGTACGGCGAGTACATCGAGACCGAGAGCAGTCGACTGACGGCGTTGATCAACAATATCCTCGATTTTTCCAAGATCGAATCGGGAGCCAAGACCTATGAGATGACCGCCGGCGATCTGCGTGTGGCGGTCAGCCAGACGCTCCAGGAGTTGACGGTCCGCCTCGACCATCAGGCCTTCGAACTGCGATCCGACCTCCCCGTCGGAGAATTTCCCTTCGTTGACTTCGACGCGGATGCCATCAATCAGGCACTCACGAATCTGATCGACAACGCAGTCAAGTACTCGGCGGACAATCGGAGAATTGACGTGGCCGTCAAGCGAAGGGCGGAGCACGTCCTGTTGTCGGTCCACGACAATGGCATCGGTATCTCTCGTGACGAGCAGACCAAGATATTCGAGCGATTTCACCGGGTCGGCACGGGACTGGTTCACGACGTAAAGGGCAGCGGGTTGGGTCTCTCCATCGTGCATCACGTCGTTTCGGCACACGGCGGCAGGGTCACCGTCGAGAGCGAACTCGAACAGGGAAGTACGTTTACGATTGAACTACCGATCAGTGCGACCCATGAGGTTGACACGAAGCAACCATTGGCGATCGATGAGCCATTTCCTCAGGCCGGGAGCTCTTGATGCCCAATGTTCTGATCGTTGAAGACGACGAGGCCATGGCTGTCGCGCTTCGCGACGGCTTCAGTTACGAGGGCTGGCGCGTACGAGCCGCGACCGAGGGTGTCGAGGCGTTACAGATGGCGACCGAATCGGATCACGATCTGATCGTTCTGGATGTCATGCTCCCGAAGATGAGTGGCCTCGATGTCTGCAAGAAACTACGCCAGCAGGGGAGCCGAGTCCCGATCATCATGCTGACGGCCCGGGGGCAGGAGATCGACAAGGTTATCGGCCTGAAGACCGGTGCGGATGACTACGTGACCAAGCCGTTCAGCTTCCTCGAACTGTTGGCCCGTGTCGAGGCCGTCATGCGACGAACACAGCGTGTCGTCGACCAGGTGGACACCTACGAATTCGGCAACGTGGCGCTGGATTTTAAACGGTCGGAGGCCACGAAGAACGGGTCCGCCATCAACCTCTCGCCCCGTGAGTTTCGCCTGCTCCAGTTTCTCATCGACCACCGAGGCGAGATCCTGCCTCGTGAGCGACTGCTCGACGCGGTCTGGGGATACGACAACGTGCCCTTCACCCGCACCGTGGACATGCACATCGCCAAACTACGAAAGAAGATCGAAGACCAGCCTAATGACCCTTGTTTCATCGTGACGGTCCATCGTGTGGGCTACAAGTTCACCGGATAGACAGAAGGACTTGACACGAACCCCTGTTTGGTCGATATTGAGTTAGATTCCAATTGTTTAAATAAAGTAAGGTATCCGGGACATGAAGCAGAAAGCGGTGTTCACAACTTTCGAGACGGCGAAGCTCTGCCATGTCTCCCCCCTCTCGATCATCAACTGGGTCAACGCAGGCCGTCTACCGGCCTTCAGGACGCCTGGAGGGCACCGACGGATCCGGCGGGAGGACCTGATCCGCTTCATGCGAGAGAACGGGATCCCGCTGCCGGAAGAGCTACGGGAGGGCTCCGGGAAATCCAAGGTCCTCGTCGTGGACGACGAGGCAAGCATCCGTGAGGTGCTGGCGGAGCATCTGACGACCCGAACGACGTCCTACGAGGTTCTGACCGCCGCGGACGGGTTCGAGGCCGGTCGATTGGTCGCGACATTCCGGCCCGACGTCGTTCTACTCGATCTACGGATGCCCGGACTCGACGGCTTTCAGATCTGTCGAACGATCAAGGCCGACCCGGAGACCAAGAACACCGTCGTCATCGCGATGACCGGTTTCTACTCCCCGGAGACCGAGGCGCGAATCCTCGAGTGTGGCGCGATCCGCTGTTTCGCCAAGCCCGTCGAGTTGCCGACGCTATCGGCGTTTATCGATTCGGTGTTTGAGGCGCAGCAGACCCGGACCCGACGTCGGCCGACACGCGCCTGATCAGAAGCAGCCAAAGCTGGCGATGAGTCGATTGGTCGAGAAGCAGACTTCGACCTGATCCACATCGAGCATGCAAGTTCCCATGTCCCAATCGCACATGGTGAACGCCGTGTCACCTTTGATGTCCAACGTGATGAACGACGGCAACCCACTCTCCGGCATGATCTCCACCATCCGTTCGATGGTGAAACTCTGCCCCATTTTCGGCGTGACGTTTGCGATCTGCTCCACACAGATATCACCGATCCCGTCGGCGATCCCTTTCATGGCGAGGTCACCGGTGTCCTCCTGGCCGGGGTTTGCAAACCAGACACAGTTGTCGATGGAGTCCCGTCGGCCGTCGCGATCCGCATCTGGCGAGATGCTGCCATTGAAGACGTCGACGAACGAACACGAATCGCCGATGCCATCACCGTTGTCGTCCGATTGGTCCTCGTCCCAGAACAGCGGGCAGATGTCGACGCTGTTCAGGAAACCATCGCCGTCGTTGTCTCCGTCCACCGGAAGTACCGGTTTGGCGCGCCGCACGTCCATGGCGGAGAAGGTGACCTGAAGCATGCCCGTCACGGGGGTGTCGCGTGCCCCGACGACGATCCCATCCCGGCAAGCCCCGACGGAGACCGCGCCTGAAAGAGTCGTATCCGCGAAATCGCAAGAATCCTGGAAGGTGAAGTCGATCGGATCCGAGCCGTCCGTCAGCGTAAGCGTTGCCATTCCCGGGTTAACGACCCAGGTGACGGCCTGGTAGGTCGGCGTCGTTGACACGACCTGTTGCGGGAAGTTACCGCTGTCGGCCAGCAGGAGGTTCAGTGTGCTGAGATCGGTGACCAGATTGGGATCTTCACCGGTCGAGCAACCGACCACCAAGCACAAGCACATCACCACCAGGCCGACATGCCTCAGCAGGGACTGACACGGATGGACCATCGAGTTCCGTCTAGTTGGTCGAGAAGGTGAAGAAATCCGAAGAGAGATCGCGGAAGATGCCGCGGTTGAAATTGCCGGTCGGACAGATACACGCCAACGGGCCTGGGTCGTTGGGATTCATCGGATCGAACGCGCCGGGGCAGCCACACCCCGGGTCGCAAGCCTGAGCCTGTTGCAACGCATCGATGAGCTGCGCCCAATCCCAGTCGATGGTGAACGAACTGCCATCGGGCAGGACCTGGACGATGACCTCCCCGATATGGGTGGGGAGGATGTTGATCAACTGGTTCGTGCTGTACTGACGAACGAAGTCCTCACAGGTGGGATTCATCGGATCCGAGAAATTGGCGGGATCCAACGCACCCGTATCCCAGAAATTGATCGTGGTGATCTCGATGATCGCGACCCGATAGGTGCCGGCGGGAAGGGTCTGCGTGGCCATGGACACTTGTCCGGACCGAAAGTCGATCATGAAATTCGTTTGCAGGACGTCGATCCGGAGGTCGCCCAGAGCATCACGAGTGATCGGGTCGACGGCCTCGAGAGCCGCATTCCGAACCGAGATGGTTGCGAAGTCGAACGGAGAATCGACATATCTGCCGGTCGCGTTCGCCGCGCCAAACGTAAACATGAACTGCGAGTTGGCGGCGACGACCGGATCCGAGTCCGGGCAGCCGGTACCCGTCAGGAGAACGCAGCCCAGCACGATCGACAACACAAGAATCTTCACAAACACACGCATATCCATTGCTCCCCGAGCCGGTCCGGAAACAGCCATGGCTGAAGGTATCGCACCCGTTAGAAAGAGGCCCAACTATAGACAAATCGATGCGGTGGTACAACAGCGCAGAACGAGAATACCCTGGATCAGGGGCATCCGCGACCGGGGCGATGCGTCCCCGCCGAGTCGGTCCCCAGGCCGCCCCCGATCACCGGACAGGCGTTCTCGACCCTCACGAGGTAGAAAAGGGTTTGGCCCACGGACGGAACCAGCGGCTCTGTCGCGGTCGTATCGGCCGTCTCGTCCGATTCCAGGCAGACGGCAGGCCCATCGAAGTCCTGGGCGCTCGGCGTCCGCAGGACATCGTAGGTCAGCACTCCGACCCCACCCGTCGATACCGGGGCGATCCAGTTGAGGGTGGCCGTGTCGTCGGGGCGGCTGATATCCAGGGTCAGGCTCTCGATCGGTGTCGGCGCCTCCCAGACCTGATCGTTGACGGCATCGCAGTCGCAGACATCTCCGTAGGTGTCCATATCCTGGTCGGATTGACCCAGATTAGCCACCAGGGGGCAGTTGTCGACGTCATCGTTGACGGTGTCGTTGTCGTCGTCCAGATCGCATAGATCGCCCAGTCCATCCATATCGAAGTCCAGCTGATCGGGATTCACCGTGCCGACGCAGTTGTCGCAGATGTCTCCCAGGAGATCACCGTCGGTGTCCGTCTGATCCGAGCCGCCGACGGTCGGGCAGTTGTCGCACGCGTCACCCAATAGGTCCGGATCGCTGTTCTCCTGCAACGGATTGACGGCAAACCTGCAATTGTCGACAAGATCAAAGACGCCATCGTTGTCGTCATCGACGTCACACGCGTCTCCCATTCCGTCCGCATCCGAATCGAACTGATCGACGTTGAAGATGTCAGGACAATTGTCGATCGTCGAGCCGTCGATGGACAGACGAGGAACCAATACAAGATCATCAGACGTCAGCGCGTTGTTGTTCCATACTCCGATCGCAAGAACGTTCGTTCCGGAGATCAGCGCAGGCACCGCGGTCGAGCTGATATCAATGATCGGGTCGTAGTTGGGCTCCGTGCCGTTGCTCGACTCGTGGATGTTCGGGTTGGTATTCCAGTCGGGAGCACCTGCCGGCATCTCGAACGAACGATAGACCTCCGTTCCGTTGACCCATGCCACCACCCCGTCGTCGTAGTCGACGCCCAACGTTACCCGGTTGACCGACGGAAGATCGCTGATCTCGAACTCGCTTCGGGTGTAGACAGAGGACGTCCCGGCGGGAACCTCCGTCGCGATCAGATTCGATGCCCCCGTCGTGGTCATCTCGTAGCCGACCCCGTAGGCGCCCGGCGTCCAGGAGCTGTCATCGAACATGCGGCTTTTCCAGCCGGTGCCGAGTCCCGGGTCGCTCTGATTGGCGACATAACGCATGGTCTCCGGCGACAGTCGATTGATCGAGAGACGTGTGGCCAGAAATAGATCGGAAGATCCAGGCGCATTTCGGTTCCAGACTCCGACTGCCAAGATGTTGGCCCCGTTCTTGAGCGCCGAGATTCCAACGATAGAAATATCCGTGAGCGGCATGTAACGGGGTTCAGTGCGGTTGCTCGATTCGTGATTAGCGGAGTTGGTATTCCACGCAGGATCGCCGGCAGGCATCTCTGCCGATCGGAACACTTCCGTTCCGTTGATCCACGCGATGACGCCGTCGTCGTAGTCGAATCCGATGAACATGTCTCGGACCGCGGCCGTATTCGCGATATCGAACTCCGTGCGGGTATAGACGGAGAACACCCCGGCCGTGACTTCCGTCTGCACCATATCCTCGACACCGATGCCCGTTTCATATCCGATCCCGAAGATGCCGTCATCCCACGACGCATCGATGAAGGTGTCGGTTGTCCAGTCGAGCCCGATACCCGGATCGATTGCGTTCTCCAGATACTTCATGGTCGGCATCCGATTGGCCGATAGCCGCGGCACCAGTATCAGATCGGAGGAGACCGGATTGGAGAATGTGTTGTAGACCGCGATCGCCAGAACATTCGCGCCGTTCACCAATTCCGGTATTCCGATGGTCGATATGTCGACCTGCGGCTGGTAGTTGGGCGTCGCGCCATTACTGGATTCGTGGGTCGTCGGGGCGGTGTCCCAGTCGACCGCTCCACCGGGGACTTCTTTCGATCGGTAAACCTCGGTGCCGTTGATATACGCGACGAACCCGTCGTCGTAGTCGGCTCCAATGAAGAGGCCGGTGATCGCACCGATATCGGCGATCTGGAAGATCGTACGCGTGTAGATCGACGCCGTGCCATTGGGCACAGGGGTCTGAATCAGATTCTCCGCCCCCGTGACGGACTCGTAGCCAACCCCGTAGGTTCCCGGTGTCCATGAACTGTCATCAAATGTGGATCCCGCCCACGTGTCGCCCAGACCGGGGTTACTCGTGTTGGCCAGATAGCGCATGATGCTGTTCTGCTCGACTAACGTGGTGTCCGATTCGGGACCCTCGAGAACAAGCACCATCTCATCCGCATCGGCCCCGTCCAGCAGGACCTGTTCCTCGTCACAGATGCCATCGAGATCGATGTCGGGATCACCTGGACACGGATCGCAGGCGTCGCCCAGCCCATCCATGTCCTCGTCACCCTGTGTCGGATTGTTGTCGATCGGACAGTTATCGTCGCCCGCGCAGAGTCCGTCGGCATCGCCGTCGTTCGCCCCATCGAACGGGCACGCGTCGCACGGGTCTCCGATGCCATCGAAGTCCTGATCGGACTGGTTGGTGTTGAACACCATCGAGCAGTTGTCGCAGGCGTCGCCAATGGTGTCTGAGTCCCCATCCAGTTGGCCGGCATTCTGCACGAATGGACAGTTGTCGTCGCCGTTTAGAACCAGGTCGTCATCCACATCGCCGTCACACAGATCTCCGTCTCCATCGCCGTCCGTGTCGGTCTGATTGAAATTCGCGATGCCGGGGCAATTGTCGACGTCTCCACAGATCGTATCGCCGTCGAAGTCATCCAGAGGATCCAGCGGGCAGTCATCGCACAGGTCACCGGCGCCATCGCCATCGGAGTTGGTCTGCAGCGGGTTAACGGTCGTCGGGCAGTTGTCCACCTGGCAGGTGTTAATCGGGAAGCCCGGATTGCCAAACCCATCCCCATCGGTATCGGTGCAGCTGTCACACGTGTCGCCCAGCATATCGGCGTCCGCGTTGGCCTGTGTCGGGTTGGTGTCGTTCGGGCAATTGTCACACGCGTCCCCGAAAGGATCACCATCGGAGTTCGTCTGCGGCACGTTGGAATCCGTCGGACAATTGTCGACGTCCGCACAGAATCCATCGACATCGACGTCATTGGCCGCGTCGTTTATGCAGGAATCGCAGAGATTGCCAAGTCCGTCGCCGTCGTCGTCGGCCTGGTCGTTGTTTGAAATCGCGCTGCAGTTGTCGCAGAGATCGCCAACGTCGTCCATGTCGTCGTCGAGCTGAGTCGGATTCACGGCCGATGGGCAATTGTCGACGTCGCCGCAGACGCCATCGGTATCGATGTCGTTGTCCGGGTCCAGATCGCAAACATCGCACGCATCGCCCAGGCTATCGCCGTCCGCGTTCTCCTGGCCGACGTTGGGCTGGTTCGGGCAATTGTCATCGGGGCACGTGTTAGCGAGGAATCCTGGGTTTCCGAAGCCGTCGTCGTCGGTATCCGTACATGGGTCACAGGAATCGCCGATCCCATCCAGGTCGGAGTCTGCTTGGCTTGTGTTGGCGACCGCCAGACAGTTGTCCACGAGATCGCAGATCGAATCGACATCGACGTCCTGACAATCATCACAGAAATCACCGACACCGTCTCCATCCGTGTCTGTCTGGGCCTCGTTGGTCACGAGTGGGCAGTTGTCACACGCGTCGCCAAACGTATCGAAATCGCTATTGGCCTGATTACTGTTGACCGTCGCCAGGCAGTTGTCGCAGGCGTCTCCCGCGAAGTCACCGTCGCCATCTTCCTGGAGCGGGTTCGCCGTATTCGGGCAGTTATCGAGCGGATCGTCAATCCCGTCCAGATCCGTGTCGGCATTCAGCGCGGAGCACGTCGCAGTCACGCTTCTGGGATTGTCGTTGGAGTCGACACCGACGCCACTCTCACCACAGGAGTTTCGAGCGGACACGAGATAGAAGAAACCGCTACCGGCCAGCGGCGTCGTGGTCGCATCCCAGGTTGTGAGAGGTGTTTCGGCGACGAGGCAGACCGTTGCGGGGTTCCACATCATGCCACCGTCGAAATCTCCGCGATAGATGTTTGACACATGACCCTGCGTGCCACGGGTCCAACTCATCGTGTCAATCCCAACAGCACGCCGGAAACGAAGGGAGAGGCCGATGTCTCCCGAACCTTCGGAGATTCCCGCGGCAAACGGTCGACAGTCGGCACCATCCAGGACGCCGTCGTTGTCGTCATCGGGATCACATGCGTCGCCGCGGGCATCGAAATCGTTGTCCAGTTGCATCGGGTTGAAGGTGAAAGGGCAGTTGTCGTCGCAGTTCACCGACGCTCCACCGACACAGCGGTTGTCCTTGTTGTCTCCCGAGGAGTCCCCATCATCCAGGATGCCGTCGTTGTCGTCGTCGGGATCCGACGGGTCGGGGTCCATGTCCCCATCTGAATCGTTGATGAACTCGTAGGCGCCGATATCGACGATGGCGGCGTCCGCGCTTGAGCCGTCGGCGATTCTCGGCTCGCCGAGTATGTCGAGCGTCAGGTTGACATCAGCATTTGTGCCGACATCGATCAGGCTGCTGCTGGCGTCGAGCTGTAGATCACGATTGCCCGGGATCCGACTGAGAAACGCCGGATCGGAATCTATGTTTCCATCGATATCGATTACGTCGATGTCTACGAAAGAGCCGTCGATCTGGTTCGGGATATTCGAGTAGAAATCGTTGTATCGGACCGCGGGATCTGCGTAGGAAACTGCGAGGCCTGCACCGCCATAGAGAAGCGCTGTGTTGAATGCGATGGCGTTATTGCTCAGCGTGGCCTGGGCACTTACCAATCCCGTACGTGCCGTCGCGATGCCGCCGCCGAAATCCGCCATGTTATCGGCGACCGTGTTACTCAGAATGTAGGCCTCACTCGTGCCCGTAAGGATGGCGCCGCCGCTGAAGCTGCGGTTCAACTCCAGGACGTTGCCCTCGACGCTGCCGACGGAGGGAAAGTAGGTACCCAGCGAATAGCCCTGTCCGAAGAACACACCACCGCCGAAATCGGACGATGAGTTGTCTTGAATCAGATTGCGCGAGATCTGCGGTGTGATGTTGTTGGAAAAGCTGTAGACGGCGATCGCTCCGCCGGCCCCGATTTGCTTGTTGGTGTTTGACGACCCGGCTCGGTTCCCGCGTAGCGTATTGCTGTCGACGATCGGCGCTGTATAACGGCCGATGTAGAGAGCACCGCCAAAACCGGTGGAGTTCTCGACACCCGTCCCCTGGTCGGGTGAGGCGACGTTGCCTTCGATCAGATTACTGGTCACGATCGGCTGGGTCACCGAACCCGTGTCACCGCCACCGAAATAGATCGCCGCGCCCCAGTAATTCTTGGTGCCGCTGCTGAACAGGTTGTTGTCGGCGATCTCGTTGCCGGTGATCGTTGGGGACGAATTGAAGACGAAGATCCCGCCGCCGGTGACGGCGTTCTGCGGGTCGGAGATTTCGCCGAAGTCGCGGAAGAGTCCCTGGCCGCCCGTGATGCGAAAGCCCTCAAGTCGGTCCGTCGAGTCCGACCCCGATCCGTACACGACTGCCGAGCACGTGAGATTCTGCGTGCTTGGAGTACAGGCTGATGTCGTACACGCCCGACCCGCCGCGTCCAGGGTCGTTACGGCAGGACCATCCGTTGAGACAACCGACACGTCGGGGAACATCCGCAGCGATTCGTTGTAGTAGCCGGGGCGAACCATGACCGTTCCGCCCGTCGTATCCTTGACCGAGCAGATCGCCTCCTGGATTGTGCAGAACGGATCGAGGTCCGTTCCGGTTCCGGGTCCGGGGCAGTTGTCATCGTCGACGTAGATCACCTGTGCCGCGATCGGCGGCGCGAAGGCGAGCAGGCAACAAAAAACGACAAGGAGAAGAATCGGGGCGGTCGGTCGCCGACAGATCATATTTTCAACCCAGCCGCTCATCGCCTGAGAGAGGGCGGAGCGGAGCGAGACCCCCCAAGCCCCCCTGATATACGGCGACGGGCCCTCGTTCGCAAGAGAATCCGCATTATCGCTATTGTCTTGAGAAGGCACAGGATTCACCCGCCTCAGGGTGTGCAGTCGTTGCCCGGGAGCCGGGCAGCGCCATCGCTGTCCGTGTCGTAATCACCCGATCCGCAGGAGTTCAGGCCCCGGACAAGGTAGAAGTACCCGGATCCGGGTGCCGGATCGACTCGAGGATCGGTCCACTCCGTCACCAGCACGTCTTCGCCCTCGCAGGTGGCCAGTGAATACCCACTTCCATGGAGATCACCCAGCGCGCCGCTGACCACGTCGAAACTGGTCGCGCCGGCCGTTGCGGCCCAGGCCAGGCGGGTTCCGGGTGTCTTGGACAGCCCGATTGCTATGCCGAATGGGACGGTCTGCACGTTCGAGTCACCTGGTGCGCAATCGCACACATTTCCGGCCGAGTCACCGTCGTCGTTCATTTGATCCATATTCGCAACGACCGGACAGTTGTCGACGTCGCCGCAGATCGTATCCGCATCGATGTCGTTGTCAGCATCCAGCGGACAGATGTCGCAGGCATCGCCGTCTCCATCGAGGTCACCATCGCTCTGCAGCGGATTGTCATCGATTGGACAGTTGTCGCAGATGTCTCCCAGTCCATCCATGTCGGAGTCGACCTGCGCGATGTTTGAGATCGTCGGACAGTTATCGAGATTGCCGCAGACGAGATCGCCATCAATATCGTTGTCGGCATCGAGCGGGCAGACATCGCAGGCATCGCCAAGCCCGTCTGAGTCGCTATCGGTATTGCTGGTGTTGGCGTCGACAGGGCAGTTGTCACAGACATCGCCCACGCCGTCACCATCGCCGTCTTCCTGGCCGGTGTTGGCGACCGTGGGACAGTTGTCGATGACATCGGCCAGCAGATCGTTGTCATCGTCGGGGTCGCAGACGTCGCCCGCCCCATCGGCATCAAGATCGAGCTGCGCAGGATTGAAGGCGTTGGGGCAGTTGTCCACACTCGACCCGTCTACGGACAGGCGCGGGACCACGACGAGGTCGCTGGACGTCGGCGCTCCGCTGTTCCATACACCGATCGCCAGTAGATTCTGTCCCTGCACCATCGACGGCAGGGCCTTGAAGGTCACATCCCGAATTGGCTGGTAGTTGGGCACCAGGCCGTTGCTGGCTTCGTGCAAATTGACATTGGTATTCCATGCCGGATCGAAGAAGGGCATCTCCCGCGAACGGAAGAACTCCTGCCCGTTCAGCCATGCGATGACTCCGTCGTCGTAGTCGACACCGAAGAAGACGTTGTTCACCGACGACAAGTCCGGGACATTGATCACGGTTCGCGTATAGACCGAAAAGCTGTCGGTCGGGACCGTGGTCTGCAGGATGTTCCGCGCTCCAACGGTTCCGGTCTCGTAACCGATTCCGAAGAGTCCCTCGCTCCAGGCGCTGTCGTCAAACGCGGTCTCGACCCAGCTGAGTCCAATTCCAGGGTCCGTCCGATTGGCCACGTATTTCACCGGAGCTGCTGACATGCGGTTCATCGACAGTTTTGGCACCAGGACCAGCTCGGTCGATGGCGGGTTGCTGGGAACATTGTTCCAGACGCCGATCGCCAGCACATTCGTTCCATTGACGAGTGCAGGTTTCCCGAGGCCGGAGATATCGAATTCTGGCGTGTAGCGAGGGAGCGCACCGTTGCTGGACTCGTGGGGATCCGGATCGGCATCCCACGTCGGAACCCCAAGCGCCATTTCCGGCGAACGATAAACCTCGACGCCGTTGATCCACGCGATGAATCCGTCATCGTAGTCGGCACCGAGGAATAGGTTCTGCACAAGTAAGACACTTGCGATTTCGAAAGTCGCACGCGTGTAAACAGAGAGCGAGCCCGGCAGGACGTCGGTCTGGATCAACTGATCTGCACCCGTCGTCAGTTCGTATCCGACACCATACGCACCCTCGGACCATGTGGCGTCATCGAACCCTGGCGCGGTCCAAGTGATTCCGATCCCGGGATCTGCGCTATTCGCCAGGTATCGCATGTTGGAGGTGACTTGCCTGTTGATCGAGAGTCTTGGCGAAAGCACCAGGTCACTGGACGCCGGGGCGCCGCTGTTCCAGACGCCGATCGCCAGGATGTTGGTTCCATCCTTGAGTTGTGGCAGGGCAGCAAGCGAGATGTCAAAGAACGGACGGGGATCCGGGACCGGTCCGTTGCTGGACTCATGGCTACCGGAGTTGGTATTCCACGCCGTCGCACCTCCCGGCATCTGAGCGGAACGGAAGACCTCGACACCGTTGACCCACGCGACGACGCCGTCATCGTAATCTACGCCCAAGAACATGTTGTTGACGGCCAGGATATCCGCGATAACGAAGTCGGTTCGTGTGTAGACCGAGAATGCACCGGAGGCGATCCCCGTATCGATGAGGTCGATCGCGCCCCCGCTGGGTGCCGTCTCGTAGCCGATGGCATAGGTGCCCGAGTCCCACATCGCGTCGTCGAACACTTCCGCCGTCCAGGTCTCCCCGATCATGGGATCGCCGTAGTTCGCAAGGTATCGCATCGCAGATCCGGTATCGACGACGACCGTTTCGATTGCGTCGGCGAACTCGATCAGCACCGTTTCCGACGGCATCTCCAGCTCCACCAGCACGAAATCGTCGTTGCAGACGTCGTCGGCATCGATGTCCGGGTCCGTCGGGCAGGGATCGCAGAGATCTCCGCGACCGTCGAAGTCGGCGTCCGCTTGATCCACGTTCGAAATGGCGGGGCAGTTGTCGAAGTCGGCGCAGAGTCCGTCGGCGTCGCCGTCGTCCAGCGCGTCGTTTGCACACGTGTCGCATACGTCGCCGATGTTGTCGACGTCGAGGTCAGCCTGACTGGCGTTCGAGATGGCAGGGCAGTTGTCGCAGACATCGCCGACGAGGTCGCCATCGCCATCCAGCTGATTCAGATTCGCGACCAACTCGCAATTGTCGGCACCGTTGAGCAGCGTGTCGCCATCGATGTCGGCATCGCACAGATCGCCTTCGCCATTCATGTCGATGTCGGACTGGTCGAGGTTTGCGATCAGCGGACAGTTATCGATATCCCCACACACCGTGTCTCCGTCCGAATCGTCCAGGGCGTCGTTGGGGCAGACATCGCACACGTCACCGCTGGCATCGCCGTCCATATTGGACTGAGAGACGTTGGAGATGGCAGGACAGTTATCCAGGCTGCAACCAGCGTTCGGGAACGTCGGATCGCCGAAGCCGTCCCCATCCGTGTCGGTGCATGTGTCGCACGCATCCCCGGCACCATCGTTGTCGATGTCTTCCTGTCCCGCATTGGAGACCGTTAGGCAGTTGTCACATGCGTCACCGGCACCGTCGGAATCGCCGTCCGCCTGACCGACGTTCTGGGTAAACGGACAGTTGTCGACGCCGGCGCACAATCCGTCCATATCCAGGTCGTTATCGGGATCGTTGGGGCAGGCATCGCAGACATCGCCGACGCCGTCGTTGTCGCCGTCCAGCTGATTCAGGTTGATGACGCCGGGGCAGTTGTCGCATGCGTCGCCCAACCCGTCCGTGTCCGTATCCGTCTGGCTCATGTTCGCGACGATCAGGCAATTATCTACGTCGCCGCAGATGGTGTCGCTGTCGACATCGTTGCCCGGGTCGTTGGGGCAGGTGTCACAAGCGTCCCCGATTCCATCGAAGTCGATATCGATCTGGGCGGGGTTGGAGTCGCTTATACAGTTGTCATTGCCGCAAACGTTGGCCGGGAATGCCGGGTCACCGAACAGGTCGTTGTCGATGTCCGTACAGGTGTCACAGGCATCACCGATGCCGTCCGTATCGGCATCCGTCTGGGCGGTGTTGCTGATGTCGACGCAGTTATCCATGCCATCGCAGATGGTGTCGGCGTCGCTGTCCTGGCAGGGATCGCAGGCATCTCCAATGCCGTCGTTATCGAAATCGTCCTGAGTCGGATTGAAGTCGTCGACGCAGTTGTCACACAAGTTACCGACACCGTCGATATCGTCGTCTTTCTGATTGCTATTGCTGACCAGCGGACAGTTGTCGACGTCCGCACAATCTCCGTCGCCGTCCTCGTCGTTGGCGGCGTCCAGAGGGCAGCTATCACAAACGTCGCCGATGCCGTCCCCGTCAGCATCGGCCTGACCGCCGTTCGAGTTGGTCGGGCAGTTATCGCAAGGGTCGCCGATGCCGTCGGTATCCCCATCTGCCTGACCGGCGTTGTTGTCATTGGGACAATTGTCAACCTCGGCGCAAAGACCATCGCCGTCGGCGTCGTTGAAGGGATCGATCAGACAAGAATCACAGACATCTCCGACCCCGTCGCCGTCGCCGTCAGCCTGATCCATGTTGGCGTCTATCGGGCAGTTGTCGCAGGCATCACCGGTGCCATCGACGTCGCCGTCTTCCTGCATTGGGTTTGGCGCCAGCGGGCAATTGTCGGACTCGTCGTCGATGAGATCGTTGTCGCTGTCGTTATCGCAGGCGTTGCCGGCGCCGTCGGCGTCCAGATCGGCCTGGTCGGTGTTGTCATCGACGGGGCAGTTGTCGCAGTCGTCACCGACCGTATCGCCATCGACGTCCGCCTGTCCGACGTTGGAAACGGTGCGACAATTGTCCGAGCCGTCCGGAATCCCGTCGCCGTCGTCATCGTCGTCACACGCATCACCATCCGCGTCGCTGTCGCTATTGGCCTGATCCGAATTTGGCGTGGCTGGGCAGTTGTCCGCGGTATCCATCACGCCGTCGCCGTCCTCATCATTGCCCTGCGGATCGCAGGTTGGGGAGGCAAAGATCTCTACGCTGTTGCTGTCGATCCCCGCACGGCTCTCGCCGCACGCGTTGACAGCGGCCACCAGATAGTAGAAGACCTTGCCCTGCGGCGGTGTCTCGGGATCGAAAGCCTGTAGTCCGGTCGTCTCGCTCGTCAGGCAGGTCAGGTCATAGTTCCAGCCGGATCCGATATCGACGGTGCCGCGATAGGCGTTGGCGACAGGCCCGAAGAGGCTGCGCTGCCAGGTAAATCGGACGCCGCCGATCCCACCGTCGGCCGTCATCGTGTTTCCGATGGGCTCCGGTGGTAGTTGGATTCCTGCAAACGCCGGCGCACAATCGGAGCCGTCCGGGACTCCGTCGCCGTCGTCGTCGGGGTCGGAGTAATCGGGGTCGCCGTCCCCATCGGTGTCTCGCGTGAACTCGTAGGCACCCATATCGACACGGGCAATCCCATCGACATCGCCATCCTGGATCCGCGGGAAACCGAGGATGTCCGTGGCGCTCACGCCCGTGTCGTCACCCTGATCGATTACACCGCTCGTGATGTCCAGACGCAGGTCGCGGTTGCCTGGAATTCGACTGAGGAACGCGGGGTCGGCGGAGATGTTTCCGTCGAGTCCGATATGATCAACGTCCGTCACGTCGCCGTCGATGTTGTTCGGGATATTCGCGAAAAAGTCGTTGTAGGTCAGGTCGGGGTAGGATCCATAGATCCCCATCCCACCGGCGGCGTACAACACGGACGTATTGAAGGCCACGATATTGTTTCGCACCGTCACGACATCGGCCGGGTTCGCGGTTATACCGGAGCTCAGGCCCCCGCCGAACTCCGCTGAGTTATCGGCGAACGTGTTGTTGAGAACCGTCCCCCTCGTAGTAGAGGAGTGCAAGCCTCCACCGCTGAAGCTCCGATTCAATTCAAAGACGTTGTTCTCGACCGTTGCCCAGGAAGGGAAATACGCGATCTCGGGAGTCAATTCGTACGCCTGACCAAGAGAGAGGCCACCACCCACGTCTGCGGCGTTGTTGTCCTGAACAAGATTCTTCGAAATCGTGGGTATCGAATTCGGCGTCAACGTGTAGATGATAATGCCGCCGCCGGATCCAAACTGATTGACCTTGTTGGTGTCACCCGCTTGATTGCTGCGGATCGTGTTGTACTCCACCATCGGCGCCATGTACGAACCGATGTAGAGGCCGCCCCCTTGAGCTCCCGACAGATATCCGGAGTTTTGGCCTGCAGGCGGGTCGGCAACATTTTCCTGGATGAGATTGAGGGTGATCACCGGGGTCTGGGGGGAGCCGTACGTTCCACCACCGACGTAGATGCCACCACCCCAGAAGTCATTGGAGAGGTTTGCGTGGGATAAATTGTTGCCGACGATCTCGTTATTGGTGATGGTCGGTGCGCTGGCAAATACGAATACGCCGCCGCCGGCCAGCGCGTTCGGAGGGGACCCATCACCGAAGTTTCGGAACAGACCCGTACCGCCGATGATCCGGAACCCATCCAGCCTGGTGCTGTTATTGAACCCGGAGCCGAATACCACCGTCGAACAGGTGAGGTTGATCATGCTGTCGACACACGCCGACGTCACACACGGCTTGCCATCGGCATCGACCGTCGTGACGGCGGGTCCGTCCGTAGACACGACGTTAACCGTCGGGAACATCCGCAGCGACTCATTGTAGAAACCCGGTCGCACGTAAACGGTGCCACCGCCGGTGTCCTTGATGCTGCAGATCCCGTCTTGTATCAAACAATACGGGTCGAGATCGGTCCCGGTGCCACCGGGACAGTTGTCGTCATCGACATAGATGTCGGTTTGAGCGAGCGTTACCGTCGCCACGAGGCATAGCAATGCCAACAGGACTGCTCGGCGAATCATGCGTCCCTTTCCCAGTGTGCGGCGTCGGGTGACCGTCTTTATATGTCGTTCGCTCATGACACTCAAGGGCTCGGATCGCAGGCATCGCCGATTCCGTCGCCGTCGCCATCGAGTTGGTCCGGATTGACCACGTTGGGACAATTGTCCGTGGTCGGGTCGTTAATCGCTAGCCTCGGCACTAGAACCAGGTCATTGGAATTCGGCGCAGAGTTATTCCAGACACCGATGGCCAGAACGTTAGTGCCAACTTGAAGATGGGGTGCCACGACGGAATAGATATCCACGTCCGGATCATAGGTCGGCGTCGGATCGTCGCTGGACTCGTGGCTTGCAGCGTTTGTATTCCAGTCCGGCGGGCCCGCAGGCATCTGGGGCGACCGGTAGACTTCCTGGCCATTGATCCACGCCGCGAATCCATCGTCATAATCGGCAGCCAGGAGCATGCTGTTGATCTCTGCGAGACTCGTCAGCGTGAAGTTTGTTCGAGTGTAGACGGAGTGCGCTCCATCCGTCACAGTCGTCGCGATCAGCGCCTCCGCTCCAACACCCCGTTCGTAGCCGACGCCGTATTGACCCTCGGTCCAGGGGCCGTCGTTGAACGCAGTCGCCGTCCAGGACAGTCCTAGTCCGGGGTCCGAGACATTGGTCAGGTAGCGCATGTTCGGGGTTATCGGTCGTTTGACCACGATTCGCGGTGCGACGACCAGATCGGTCGACGGGCCAACCATCGGCGCGCTATTCCAGACACCGATGGCGACGGTGTTCGAGCCCTCGCGAAGCAGGGGGATGGCGACCGACGAAAGATCGACGGGGCGTGAGTAGATCGGGAACGGTCCGTTGCTGGACTCGTGAGCCAGGGAGTTGGAATCCCACGCAAGAGCGCCGGCGGGAACCTCCAGAGTGCGATGAATCTCGACACCATTTAGCCAGATCGCGACCCCGTCGTCGTAATCCAGTTCAACCGTGAAACGCGTGATGGACGGCAGATCCGTGATCTGGATCTCGCTTCGTGTATAGATCGAGAGGCTATCTTCGGATACCGGTGTCGAGATCAGGTTGTGGGCCCCGACCACGTTGGACTCGTATCCAATCCCGAACGTACCCGGTGTCCAGCCGCTGTCATTGAAGACATCAGCGGTCCAGGCGGTTCCGATCCCGGGGTCGTCGTCATTCGCCACGTAGACGAGCGGTGAGCCGCTATCGAGGACGACGTCCGCGATCAGGCCGACGCCCTCCAGGAGTACGCTCTCCAGGTAGCAGACACCGTCATTATCGGGGTCGGTCCCTACCGGACAAGGGACGCAAGCAGGCGCGGGGTTCAGCGGGCAACTGTCGCATGCGTCACCTATGCCGTCGAGATCGGAATCGATCTGCGGACCGTTGGCCAGTCCGACACAGTTGTCCAGATCGTCGCACACACCGTCGCTGTCGGCGTCGTTCGCCGGATCCGCCGGGCAGCTATCGCACACGTCTCCCATCCCGTCGCCGTCGCCATCCAGCTGGCCGGCATTCGAGATCGTCGGGCAATTGTCGTCGGGACAGATAGAGCCTGAGCCGGGGTTGGCGAAGCCATCTCCGTCGGAATCCACACAACTATCACACGCGTCACCGATCAGGTCGCCATCAACGTCCTGTTGCAGCGGATTCGCGGTGACCGGGCAGTTATCGACGTTGGCGCAGCGGCCGTCGCCATCGGCGTCATTATTTGCGTCGGCCGGACAGCTATCGCACGCGTCGCCGATGCCGTCCCCATCGCCGTCGACCTGCAACGGGTTTGCGATTCCTGGGCAGTTGTCGAGGGCGCACTGGTTGGCCGCGAACCCGGGGTCGCCGAAGCCGTCGCCGTCGAAATCGGTACAGGTGTCGCACTCGTCGCCGGCGCCGTCGGCATCACGATCCGACTGGTTCGGGTTCGAGTTCGCCGCACAGTTGTCGCAGGCATCGCCCACGAAATCGACATCCGCGTCGTCCTGAGATGCGTTCGCCACCATGGCACAGTTGTCGTCAAGATCGCCGATGCCGTCGATGTCGAAATCCAGTTCGGCCACGGCGCAGGCGATGGCCGGGTTGCGTAGTATTCCGTCGCTATCGCTGCCGATGACGCTGTCGTTGCATCGGTTGCGCGCGCCGACCAGGAAGTAGTGCCCCGTGCCCGGTGCGAGAGCCGTATCGTCGGTCGTCGTCCGCGAGGGGATCGGACCATTTAGGCAACTCTCGTCGTAGTTGAACGTGCCCGAGTCGAAGTTGCCACGGTACACATTGTACGTCTGGCCTTGCGCGGCACGTCCCCACTCCAGGGTCACCTGTCCGCCGGACTTCGACAGGCGGAGCGAGTCAGAGACCGGATCCGGATCGTCGGCGACGCCGATGATCAGCTCCGCACAATCCGGCCCGTCGGCCACACCGTCATTGTCGTCGTCCGCGTCGCAGAGATCTCCCAAGCCGTCGCTGTCCGTGTCGGTCTGGGATGCGTTGGCGAGCGTCGGGCAGTTGTCGACGTCGCCACAGACTCCGTCGCCATCGATGTCATCGTTGACATCATTCGGGCAGACGTCACAGGCGTCGCCGGCTCCATCGCTGTCCGCATCCGTCTGCGAGCTGTTGGAGATCGTCGGACAGTTATCCGCGTCACCGCAGATCGTGTCACCGTCGATGTCGTTGTTGGCGTCGTTGGGGCAGGTGTCGCAGGCGTCGCCCAGCGTGTCGCTGTCGGTGTCGGCCTGGCCGACGTTGGACGTCGTCGGGCAGTTATCCACGTCACCGCAGATCGTGTCACCGTCGATGTCGTTGTTGGCATCGTTGGGGCAGGTGTCGCAGGCGTCGCCAAGCGTGTCGCTGTCGGTGTCGGTCTGACTGACATTCGACGTGGTCGGGCAGTTGTCCACGTCGCCACAGACGGTGTCACCATCGATGTCGTTGTTGGCATCGTTGGGGCAAGCGTCGCAGG